>Ga0209420_1000027_pt1 | contig 91368 bp, 86 predicted proteins | sample BlaSpr_A8_OM1_O1_FD_187972 | JGI IMG/M metagenome (GOLD analysis project Ga0209420, IMG submission 187972) | Forest soil microbial communities from Thunder Bay, Ontario, Canada - Black Spruce, Ontario site 2_A8_OM1_O1 (SPAdes) (version 2) | ecosystem: Environmental > Terrestrial > Soil > Boreal... | reverse complement strand
CCCGCCAGATGCTGGACATCTATACCGATTTCGCGGTGAAAGAAGCCGCCGTGCCGGTAATCCCCGGGCGCAAATCCGATTCCGAGCGTTTCGCGGGTGCCGATCAAACCTTCTCCATCGAAGCCATGATGGGCGACGGCAAAGCGCTGCAAGCCGGCACCTCGCATAACCTGGGCCAGAATTTCGCCAAAGCTTTCGAAATTCGTTACCTGGATAAGGGCGGAGTGCTGCAGCATTGCTGGACCACTTCCTGGGGGCTTTCGACGCGCTTCGTCGGCGCCATCATCATGGTGCACGGTGACGACCAGGGATTGATTTTTCCGCCGCGCCTGGCGCCCATCCAGCTGGTGATCGTCCCAATTTTCAAAACGGACGAGGAAAAGTCCAGCGTCCTAGAATGTGCGCACCGTCTGCGCAAGGAACTGGTGGACGCCGGAATCCGCGTGAAGCTCGACGAACGCGAAGGCTCCAGCCCCGGCTTCAAATTCAACGATTGGGAAATGCGCGGCGTGCCGCTGCGCCTCGAGCTCGGCCCCAAAGACGTCGCCAAAGGCTCGGTGGTGCTCGCTCGCCGCGACCGGCCCGGAAAAGAAGGCAAGGCGTTCGTCCCGCAACAGGGAATCGCGGCAGCCGTGGCCCAGACGCTCGCGGAAATTCAGACGGCGCTTTTCGACCGCGCCCTGGCCTTCCGCAAAGCCAACACCCATGAGACCTCCGATTACGAAGAATTCAAGAGAGCGGTCGAAAAAGGTTTCGCCTTTTCCTGGTGGTGCGGTAAAGCCGAATGCGAGGCGAACATCAAGGAAGAAACCAAGGCCACTATGCGCTGCATTCCCCTCGAGCAGCCCGGCGGCTCCGGCAAGTGCGTTCATTGCGGCCAGGCCTCCACCGAAAAGGCCATCTTCGCCCGCGCGTACTAGCAGTACGTTCGTACGCCCCGGCCCATTTACTCATTCAGGACACAGGTCTTAACCCAATCGTACGCGGGTTACCCATACTGTTAGCATCAGCCTATCGAGATAGCACCTGGGAGGAATTTTCATTTTGCAAGCGAAGCGAATGCGAAACGGACAGCGGGGCGGGGCGAAGCTCAGCTTCGCCATTACCATAATCATCCTGGGCGCCATGGCCTTTGCCGCCATCAAGGTGGTTCCGTCGTGGTTCGCCAATTACCAGCTGCAAGATGCCATCACCACCGAAGCGCGCTTTGCGACTTCCACCTATCCCAAGAAATCTCCGGAAGATATCCAGGGCGACGTCTTTAAAAAGGCCCAGGAGCTCGGCGTCCCGGCGAGGAAGGAAGACATCAAAGTAACCTTCGACGGAAACCTCGTCACGATTTCACTGGATTACTCAGTATCCTACGATTTGGCCGTTACTCAGATCACTCATCAATTTCATCTCTACGCAGACAGCCGTCCCATTTAGCTTTACAATTCGTTGTGATCGAGGCCGTGCGGTTCCGGCCGTGCCAGCGCCGCGCCCGCCCAACCGTCAGGGTCTGGCGTGCGTCTAACCATTTGAGAGCATTGCTGAGTGCATTTCGAGTGCAGGTGGTCTGCTGCATTTCACGGAGAAACTGATTGCGGATTCGAATCGCCCCGGGCTTCTGGACCTCGCGTGTGGGTTTGGCCGTCCTGGGCAGCGTCCTGTTTGTGTTCCTGGCGGCCACTTCCGTCTTCGCCTATTACTACGTTCAGTTCGGCAAGCTGATTGACCAGCGCCTCACCGGCCAAGTCTTCCAGAACACCTCGCGAGTTTTTTCCGCGCCAGGACACATTTTCAAAGGCGAGACCGTGCACGCAAGTGACCTCGCTACCTACCTGCTGCGCGCCGGATATCAGGAAGGCGAGGCCGAAGGCGCACTCGGCTGGTTCAAGCTAAAGGGCTCCTCTGTTGAGGTTCACCCGTCGTCCGCTTCCTATTTCCGCGGCAGCAACGCGCTGCGCGTGGATTTTTCCGGCGGCGCCATCTCGCGCATCGTGGACCTGTCCGCCACCGCGCCGCGCGACTCGGCGGAAATCGAGCCGGAACTGATCACCAACCTGTTTGACAGCTCGCGCGAAAAACGCCGCGTGGTACGTTTCGACGATCTCCCCAAGGACCTCGTGGACGCTGTGCTGGCCGCCGAAGACAAACGCTTCTTCGAGCATGGTGGCCTCGATATCGTACGCGTCTTCGGCGCGGCGCTCGCCGACCTTCGCCGCGGCCAGAAAGCCCAAGGCGCCAGCACCATCGATATGCAAGTGGCGCGCAGCTTCTTCTTCACCACCAAACGCGAGTGGCGCCGCAAAGTAAAAGAAGTGCTGATGGCTGTCGAAATCAATCAGCGCTATTCCAAGCAGCAAATTTTCGAGCTGTACGCCAACGAAGTCTATCTCGGCAACCGTGGCAGCTTTTCCATCCGCGGCTTTGGCGAAGCGGCCGAAGCCTATTTCGGCAAAGACGTCCGCGAGCTGACTCTCGGCGAATGCGCCTTTCTCGCCGGCATCATCCGCGCGCCCAATCGTTATGCCACCGCCGAGCGCCACATGGATCGCGCCGAAGAATCGCGCGACCGAGTGCTGCCGCAGATGGTCGAAGACAGTTACATCACGCAAGAGCAATCCGACGCCGCCAAAAAACTGAAACTGAAATTCGTCAATGGCGGCGTGAACACCGGCTCCGCTCCTTACTTCGTGGACATGGTGAAAGACCATCTCCTCGAGAATTTCTCCGAAGCCGATCTGGAAACGCAAAGCTTCCGCATTTACACCACGCTCGATCCGCAATTGCAGCGCGCCGCTGCGGAAGCCATCCAGACCGGCGTGCAAGGCGTGGACAAGCTGCTCGCCAAACGCTACGCCGCCTGGGCCAAGAAGGGCGAACCTGCCGCGCGCGTGCAGGTAGCGCTGGTAGCGATGGACGCGCGCACCGGAGAAATTCGCGCACTCGTCGGCGGACGGAACTACGGTGAAAGCCAGCTCAATCACGCCCTGGCGCGCCGGCAGCCTGGTTCGGTGTTTAAACCGTTTGTCTACGCAGCGGCTTTTGACAATGCAGCCGAAGGCTTCCAGCCGGTCGTCACTCCCGTGACCACCGTGGACGACGTCCCCACTACGTTTGAATTCGACGGCAAGGAATATACGCCGGACAACTACGGCGAGGAGTTTTACGGCACCGTCACAGTCCGCGACGCGCTCATCCATTCTCTCAACGTCGCCACGGTAAAAGTCGCCGAGCTGATCGGCTATCAGCGCGTGGTAAACCTCACCCGCCAGATGGGCCTCGGCACCAATATTCAGCCGACTCCCGCCGTCGCGCTCGGCGCTTATGAAATGACCCCCATTGACGTCGCCGCCGCCTACACGCCTTTCGCCACCAACGGTTTCCGCGCCGAGCCGCTCTTCCTCCGCAGCGTCCTCGCCGCCGACGGCACGATCGAGGAAACCGCCGCCCCGCGCACGCGTGCCGTGCTCGATCCGCGCGTCGCTTTCCTCACCACCAGCATCATGGAAGACGTCATCAACCGCGGCACCGGCGTCACCGTCCGCTCCCTGGGTTTTACGCCAACCGCGGCCGGCAAGACCGGCACCTCACGCGACGGCTGGTTTGCCGGCTTTACCTCGAACCTCCTCTGCGTCGTCTGGATCGGCTTCGACGATAATCGCGACCTGGGCCTTTCCGGCAGCGCATCCGCCGCACCGCTTTGGGCGGAGTTCATGAAACGCGCCACCGCCCTGCCGCAATACAAAATGACCGAGGACTTCGATCCGCCACCGGGCGTGATCGCAGAAAGGATTGACCCGCAAACCGGGCAGTTAGCCACTCCCGCCTGCCCACAGAGCGTGGAGGAATATTTCGTTGCGGGCAGCGAGCCCACCGAAATGTGCGGAGTACACGGCGAGCACCTCGCATCCTCGCCCTCCAACTGGCTCTCGCACCTGTTCGGCAAAGGCAACAACCCTCCGCCCCCGCCTTCCGCTGCTACGAATCAGCCCGGCCAGCCGCCCAAGCCGGGGGCTCCCGGTGATGCCGGGGCCCCTGCCCCCGCCAACCCCGACGCCGAAAAGAAAAAGGGGCTTCTGGACAAGATTTTTGGTATCTTTGGGTCAAGCAAAAAGCCTGCGGATAATCAGAAACCTCAGCCGTAGGTTCAGGGGCGGAAAAAAGGAGTCGGGCTATGAGCCGAGTGACTCTCTTTGCTATCCCGCTGTTTTTGTGTGTAGCTTGTCCCGCATTCGCGCAACAAACTCCAACCAAAATCAGCGACACCACCACGGATTCGACGTCCACGAGCACTTCGGTGGGCGCGAAGCCGCTATCTTCCATGTCTCCGCGTGAAGCCGCCGAAATGCGCGCCGACATCCTGATGGCCCGCAAGGAATATTTCCAGGCGGCCGGCGCGTACCTGCAAATTCTGCTGAACGAGCCCAAGAACGCCGAGCTGCTGAATAAGGTCGGCGTCGCCTTCCAGCAATTGGGCGACCTGGATCGTTCCGAAAAATTCTACAAGCGTGCGATGCACGCGGACAAAACTTTCGCCAGCGCCGCCAATAATTGCGGCACCGTCGAGTACGAGAAAAAGCACTACAGCAAAGCCATCAGCATGTACAACAAGGCGCTCGATCTGCGCTCCGATTTGCCTACGGTGTACAGCAACCTGGGCTATGCTTATTTCGAGGATAAGCAGTTTCCGCGGGCCATGGATTCCTTCCAGAAAGCTCTGGCGCTGGATCCCACCATATTCGACCGTCGCGGACTGGGCGGCACCGTCGTGCTGCAGCGCACCGCCACCGATCCCGGCCTGTTTTATTTCTTCGTCGCCAAGACGTACGCCCAGGCAGGCGACGCCGAGCGCGCCGCGCATTACCTGAAGCTAGCGCGCGACGACGGCTATTCGGGATTTCTCTCGGCGCAGACCGATCCCGCATTTGCAAAAGTTATCAAGGACCCCGCTCTGCAGGAGGTTCTGCACGAACCGCCCTCCTACGCGGGTTCGCCCAAGAAGCAAATTCAGAACTGATACGCTGATACGACGTTCCGGGGGAATTCATACTGTGGCAGCCGAAGCTCCAGCTCTGGCATACCAAGACCTACTGCAGTCGGTCTACGACGCCTTCAACGAGCGCGACCTTGATTTTATGATGCTGCTCTTGCATCCCGACGTGGATTGGCCCAATGGGATGGAGGGCGGCCGGGTTCGCGGCCATGCCGGTGTGCGCGAATATTGGACGCGCCAGTGGGACGTGATTGACCCCATTGTAAAGCCACAGCGATTCGAATTGCTGCCCGACGGCAGAATCGTCGTACACGTCCATCAAATCGTGCGCGATCTCGACGGCAAAGTGATCATGGATCGTACCCTGCACCACATCTATCGCCTCGACGGCGCGCAGATCGTCAGCATGGATATTCACGAGCCGCAGACTTAATACGCGCGATTGATCCATAACGTGAAGCCACCTACCCGCTCGGCGCTTCCTTGCGTTACAGCTACTCCGTAACCCACCCGAATTTCGCAAAGGATTCCCCGTCAACTCTCGCCAGCAAGTCCGTCGGAGCCGCGGGGTGCGACGCCGCATTGAATTTACGATCCTGTTCCTGTTCGTTTCCATATCCACGTGCCCCCCGCCGCGCGCCGATCTTGACCCGGACGAGAGATCATGCCCTGCGCCAGGCTGGTGATATTCGGCGCCGCGCTCTAACACTACGCGAAAAAGTTGTCGAAGGATTGGCTCTGGCCGCGCCTGTACAGCTGAAAGGTCATCATCGCGCTCCAGCTGCAAGAAGGTGTCCCGCGCGCCGTCATCGCGAGGAGCGCAGCGACGAAGGACCTCTCCCACTTGGCGAACCGCGCCACGCTTGCGCACCTCGGCTCGCGCTCGCTGAGCATCAAATCCCACCGGAACATTACGGCGCCAGCCGCAACTGTTGCTATAATGGCTCGCGAAATGTTCTCCCGCGCAGTTTGTCGCTCACCGCTGCTCTCCGCCGCACTCGCCGCAATCATGCTCGTTGCCTTCGCGTCGCTTCGCGCGCAAACCGCGCCGCCCCGTTCGCCAACCAGTTCCACCGTAGTCGAACTCCACATTGACGGCGAAATTGAACCGATCCTCGCCGACTACCTGGTCCGCGAAATCGAACAGGCCAACAGCGAACACGCCGGTCTGATCCTGATCACCATTAACACCCCCGGCGGCCTGGACTCCTCCATGCGCGAAATAATTCAATCCATCCTGCGCTCGCCTGTGCCCGTGGTGACTTACGTCTACCCCACCGGCTCACGCGCGGCCTCCGCCGGTTTTTTCATCCTGCTCTCAGCAGATGTCGCCGCCATGTCTCCAGGCACGGAAACCGGCGCCGCGTCACCACTAATCGAAATTGGCGGTTCGCCCGTGCAGATTGACGACACCCTGCGCAAGAAAATCGTGAACGATGCTACCGCCTATCTGCGCAGTTACACCAGCAAGCGCGATCGCAATGCGGAACTCGCCTCCACCGCCGTCACCGATGCCAAAGCCTTCAGCGATAAAGAAGCGCTCGACGGCAAGCTGGTGGAAATCGTCACCGCATCAAAAGAAGACCTGCTCGCGCAGCTCAACGGCCGCACCATCACGCGCTTCGACGGCAGCAAACTCACTCTGGCGCTTCCGCATCCAGTAGTCGAAGCGCGCGGAATGACCGGCCGCGAAAAATTTCTGTCGCGCATCGTGCAGCCCGACGTATTTTTCGTTTTGCTCATCATCGGAGTCCTGGGCCTCTACGTCGAATTCACCCATCCCGGCGCGTTCGCTCCCGGCGTATTTGGCGCGATCGCGCTGTTGCTCGCGTTGTACGCAATGCACATGCTACCAATTAATCTCGCGGGCCTGCTGCTCATTGCCTGCGCCTTCGTGCTATTCGTTCTGGAGGCGAAATTTCCCACGCATGGCGTGCTCGGCGTTGGAGGAGTGATAGCCATGGTGCTCGGCGCCCTGTTCCTGATTAAGTCGCCGTTGACGGGCATGGGAGTCAGTCTGTGGACCGCCCTCGCCGTCGTGATTCCTTTCGCAATTATCGTCATCATCCTCATGCGTCTTGTGCTGCGCTCACGCACCTGGAAAGTTTCGACAGGAAGGGAAGAGCTGGTCGGCGAAGTTGGCGAGGTCCGCGAGCCAGTAGGCTCCAGCGAAGCCATGGGCAGCGTATTCGTGCACGGCGAACTGTGGCGCGCCGCAGTAGGCGCCGGTGAAAAAATCCCAGCCGGCGCCCGCGTTCGCGTAAAAAAAGTAAAAGGCCTCACGCTCGAAGTCGAGCCACTGGAATCAAGGTAGGCGCGCCCGCGAAGCGGAACCGCCAGCCTTTGAAGTTGCGTCGGGATCTTGGTAGGTCGTGTTCTTTAGGCACGACGCCGGCCAAACAAACGCCACGCGACTCGAGCCGCGGAAGTACCGGTTTTGCGGCTGACGCGCGGACCGCTCAGGTGCGGGCTGCGAATTTGAGTTAGTCGGTTGAAGGAGACAAAATGGATTTCGTAACAATTCTCTTCGGCGTAGCCGTAGTCATCTTCCTGATTTGGCTCTCCAACTCCGTCTACGTCATCAAGGAATGGGAGCGCGGCGTAGTCCTCCGCCTCGGCCGCATGTTGCCCGAGGCCAAAGGCGCCGGCCTTCAACTCGTCTTCTTCCCAATCGACAAACTAACGCGCATAAGCCTGCGCATTGAAACGCTCGACGTCCCCCCGCAAGACGTAATCACCCGCGATAACGTCTCGGTTAAGGTCAACGCCGTATGTTACTTCCGCGTCGTGGATGCGAATCTGGCCCTGTCGCAAGTCCAGAATTATCTATATGCTACTTCGCAGCTGGCCCAGACCACGCTGCGCAGCCTGATCGGCCAGTTCGAATTGGACTCCATTCTCTCGGAGCGCGAAAAGGTTAACGCTAAGCTGCAACAAATCCTTGACCAGGATACGGAGCCTTGGGGTATCAAGGTAACGAAGGTTGAGGTAAAACAAGTAGATATTCCGGAGAATATGCAGCGCGCCATCGCCCGCCAGGCGGAAGCCGAACGCGAACGGCGCGCCAAGGTAATTGCCGCCGAAGGCGAATTTCAAGCGTCGGCGAAATTGTCCGAAGCCGCGGCCGTGCTGCAAAAGGAACCGACGGCCATTCAGCTGCGCTATTTGCAGACGCTGGTGGAAATTGGCGTCGAGAAAAATACCACGGTGATCTTTCCGCTGCCCGTGGACGTGATTTCGCAGTGGATGAAGTCGCTGGAGAAAAAGTAAGGAAATGGCAAGCAATGCAAGACGTGGAGGCGGCGACCGGGTTTTGGAAAGCCGGCACTTGGTAGGACTGTTTCTCGGCGTGGTCCTGCTTTGTGGAGTTTTCTTCACGCTCGGCTACGTGATGGGCCGCACGCAGTATGGCGGCGCGGTGCACGCGGCCGACGGATTTAACGGCAACCTGCCCTCCGCGCCGGTTTTGCCGAAATCAAAAGCCGCACCCGCCGCGAAAAACGCACCCGCGCCCGCCCCTGATAATGGCGGTTGGGATTTCTACGACAATAAGAAGTCCGCAAGCGATCATCTGGAGCCGTCGCCCGCGCCTGCCGCGTCCCCGGCGTCGGCTGCAAAAGCTCCCGCTTCCGTTCCCGCGGCAGCCACGAAATCAACAAACGCGCCGCGACCGGCATCCACCAAGACCGTTGCCGCCACGCCCAAGCAGCCGCCCGCGCGTTTCCAGGCGCCCGCGATGAACAAGAATTCCATCGTGCTGCAAGTGGCCGCCGTAAAACTGCAGCGCGACGCTCTGGAAATGGCCGACGCCATCCAACAGAAAAAATTTCCCGCGTTCGTTGCCACTTCACCTGCGGATAATTTTCTCCACGTGCAAGTCGGCCCTTACCCCGATATGGCCGCCGCGGAAAACGCCAAGCGCGCCCTGGAACAATTGGGTTTCAAGCCTATAATTAAACACTAGATGAATTTGCCAGGTTACGCGCGAGTGTTGCTCGCCATCGGTAGCGGCGTCGCTCTCGGTCTTTCGTTTCCCAATTACAACTTGTATCTGCTTGCCTGGATCGCCATGGGGATGCTGGTGCTGGCCTCCGCCGGCGCTCCACTGAGGGAGGCCCCGCTCTACGGTTTTCTCCACGGACAAGTGTTTTACCCGGTGTGCCTTCCCTGGGTTGATACCGTCATGCGCCAGTACGGCAATATTGACCCCTGGATCTCCGCGGCGTTCGTTGGCATGATCGGTTTCATCGGCGGACTGATCTGCATGGCCTTCTCCACCGGCGTCGCGCTGGCCTCGCGCAAGAGCAAGCTGCTCGCCTGCGCCCTGGCGCCCTTCCTCTGGACCGTCTTGGAATTTTTCCGCACCAATATCCCCATCATCGGCTCGTCCTGGGATCTGTCCGGCTATCCCGCCGCGCGCAGCCTGGCGCTGCTGCAAATCACCTCCGTCACCGGAATCTACGGCCTCTGTTTCCTTATCGCGGCTTTCGGGTCGCTGGTGGCCCACGCCGTGTTAGTGAAGACGCGCGGCGCTTGGAGCAGCGTAGCGACTGTAACGATTCTGCTGCTCCTGGTCACGCTGGTCGGCCCGCACCTGATTCCCACCGCATCACCGCATTACGTCGCACATCTGGTGCAAACCAATTTCCCGCAGTCAGAAAGTTATCCGCCCGATTGGCTGCAAGTCCACGCCGGAGAGTTAGACCAGCTCGAACACATCAGCGTGGACGCCGCGCACGAAATTCCCGGGATCATCATCTGGCCCGAGGTCCCCGCTCCATTTTCATTCCTGGAGCAGCCCTTCGCCGAGCGCGCCCAGCGCATCGCCCAAACTTCCGGAAATTATTTCCTCGTCGGCGTAGTGGATTGGAAACGAAATCCGGAAGGGAAGTGGCTCGCATCCAACAGCGCAGTCCTATTGAACCCGCAAGGCCAGCGCATTTTCGGCTACGACAAAATCCATCTGCTACCCTTTGGCGAATACGTTCCCCTACGCGGCTGGCTCACTTTCGCAAAAAGACTCACCGCCGACATTTCCGATTTCACTCCCGGCTCCACATACGGCGTCGCGCAAGTCCCCCAAGGAAAATTCGGCACCTTCATTTGTTACGAAGCCATATTCCCGAGCGAAGTTCGTCAGTTCACCGCCAACGGCGCGCAACTCCTGATCACCATCTCGAACGACGGCTGGTTCGGCCGCTCCTCCGCCCCCGAACAACACATGGCCATGGCTCGCGTCCGCGCCGTAGAAAACCGCCGCTGGCTCCTGCGCGACACCAACAACGGCTACACAGAATCCATAGACCCCTACGGCCGCACCGCCGCCCAACTGCCGCTCGACATCCGCGGTCAGCTAGACGCTCCCTACGATTTCCGCAGCGACCTAACCTCCTATGCCCGCTTCGGCGATTGGTTTAGCTGGCTCTGCGTAGCCGTCACCGTCGTACTGCTCGCAGTGGCGCTAATAAAGCAGCCCGCCTAAAGCACTAAAAATCCGATAGAATGGATTGCAATGGCCGAACACATCGAAGACCTGCAGCAGCGCTTCGCCGAGCTGAACAAACGCATCCAGCTCGTGCGGAGCTTTCTTTGACGCAGAATCCGCCCGCAAACAACTAGCCGAATTCGAAGCAAAAACCAGCGACCCCAATTTCTGGCAGGACCAGGAAAAAGCGCAAGCCACTCTGCAGCGGCGCAAAGCCGTCGAGGACCGGGTAAACGCCGAAGTAGCGCTCGACACCAAGAAGAGCGACATCGAAACTTACTTGGGCTTGGCGCAAGAAGAAAAAGACGACGCCCAGCGCAACTCGCTCCTCGAAGACGTCGCCCAAGAAATCGCTACGGCCGACACCTACGTCTCCGACCTCGAAACGAAAACCCTGCTCGCCGGTGAGAACGATCGCCTCAACGCCATCGTGACCGTAAAGCCCGGCGCCGGTGGCACCGAATCGCAGGACTGGGCCGAAATGCTCCTGCGCATGTACCTGCGCTGGGCCGAACAAAAGGGTTTTCGCGCTACCATCCTCGATTCCACACCCGGAGAAGAGGCCGGCATCAAATCCGCCACCGTGCAGATCGAAGGCGAAAACGCTTACGGCATGTTGTCCGGCGAAAGCGGCGTGCATCGGCTCGTCCGCATCTCGCCGTTCGATCAAGCCGCGCGCCGCCACACCTCCTTCGCCTCCGCCTTCGTCATCCCCGAAATTGACGATCGCATCGAAATCAACGTCAAGCCCGATGACCTGCGCATTGACACCTTCCGGGCCGGCGGCCACGGCGGTCAGAACGTCAACAAAGTGGAATCCGCCGTGCGCATCACGCACTTGCCGTCGGGCATCGTCGTGCAGTGCCAGAACGAACGTAGCCAGCACAAGAACCGCGAAATCGCGATGAAAGTACTGCGCTCGCAACTCTACGAACTCGAACTGGAAAAACGCCGCGACGCGCTCAACAAACTCGACGCCTCCAAACCCGAAATTAGTTTCGGCAGCCAGATCCGTTCCTACACCATGCAGCCGTATCAGCTGATCAAAGACCATCGCACCAAAGTCGAACGCGGCGACGTGCAAAAAGTTCTCGATGGCGATCTCGATCCCTTCATCCGCGCCTACCTCCTCTACCGCCGCGACTTGGCGTAGTTGCCGCTGCTTTTGAATCGGCAGCGGCCGCCTGCTTTTTTGGCGGGCGTTCTTGCCGTCGCCTCCGCAAGCACTTCCGCCGCAATTCACAACCATTCAACTCCGATTTAAGGCCTTTCAATGCAAAAGTTTGACACCCCCAAACCCCCATGCTAGCCTGACTTTTTGGGCTGAGCGTAGGCACGCGCACTTGGGGCCCCTTGAACCGCACTAACTCCGTTGGAGGATACTGTTTTGGCTCACCACGATGAAAAGTTTCTCTTCACCTCGGAATCCGTTACTGAGGGGCATCCCGATAAAATCGCCGACCAGATTTCAGACGCTGTCCTCGACGCCGTCGTCACCGACGATCCCATGGGCCGCGTCGCCTGCGAAACTCTGGTCACCACCGGCCTGGTCGTAGTCGCCGGCGAAATTACCACCACCACCTACGTTGACTTCTCCGACCTCGCCCGCGAAGTCATTCGTGACGTCGGCTACACCCGCGCCAAATTCGGCTTCGACGCGGAAACCTGCGGCGTCATCTGCACAATCCACAAACAATCTCCAGACATCGCCATGGGCGTGGATAGCGGCGGCGCCGGCGACCAGGGCTTGATGTTCGGCTATGCCTGCGACGAGACGCCCGAGCTGATGCCTATGCCGATCCAACTCGCGCACCGCCTCACGCACAAGCTCGCCGAAGTGCGCAAACAAAATGTGGTTGATTTCCTCCGCCCCGATGGAAAATCTCAGGTCACGATCGAATATATTGACGGCCGCCCCGCTCGCGTGGATACCGTGGTCATCTCCACGCAGCACAGCGACAAAGTTTCCCTCAAAGATTTGCAGCACGCCGTCCGCAAATACGTTATCGATCCTGTGTTGCCCGCCGCCATGGTGGACAAAAATACCAAGTACCACATCAATCCCACCGGCCGCTTTGTTACCGGCGGACCCATGGGCGATGCGGGCCTCACCGGCCGCAAAATTATCGTGGACACCTACGGCGGCTACAGCCGTCACGGCGGCGGCGCTCTGTCAGGCAAAGACGCCACCAAGGTTGACCGCTCCGCCTGCTACATGGCCCGCTACGTCGCGAAAAATCTAGTCGCCGCCGGACTCGCCACCAAAGTGGAAGTCCAGCTCGCCTATGCCATCGGTGTTGCCGAACCCGTTTCCGTTATGGCAGACACGTTCGGCAGCGGCACAATTCCGAATTCGCAAATCACCGAACTGATCCGCGGATTTTTCAAATTAACTCCCAAAGGCATCATCGAAACGCTCGACCTGCGCCGCCCGATCTATCGGCCGACGGCATCGTACGGCCACTTCGGCCGCACCGGCCCCGGATTCACCTGGGAGCGCACCGACAAAGCCGAAGCCATCCGCAAAGAAGCCGGCTCCCGTGGCGCCGTCGCGGTCTCCAGAAGTTAGCTAGCGCCGGCGTGCGGCCGGCTCTTTGTTCTTGAACTGGTAGGGGCGCTGCTTGCTGCGCCCGGCGTCTACCCCGACGCAGTCGGGGCGTCTCTAGAGCAAAAAAAGTTTTGCAAATATCCAGCGAACTTGAAATCTAAAGGGAGTCTCCAGTGGAAACAGCAACCACCAAACTAGCCGGCGACGTAAAGGACATCAGCCTCGCGGAAAAAGGTAAACGCAAAATCGAATGGGCCAATCAACAAATGCCCGTCCTGCAATTAATCCGCAAGCAATTCATCAAAGACCAGCCCCTAAAAGGCATCCGGATGTCTGCCTGCCTGCACGTCACCAGCGAAACCGCGAACCTCGCCATCACCCTCCGTGACGGCGGCGCTGACCTGGTGCTGTGCGGCTCGAATCCGCTTTCCACCCAGGACGAAGTCGCCGCGTCGCTCGTGAAGGACTATGGCATCCCAACCTACGCCATCAAGGGCGAAGACAACGCCACCTACTACGCGCACATCGCAGCCGCGATTGACCATAAGCCGCAGATCACCATGGACGACGGCGCGGACCTGGTCACCCAACTCCTCACCAAGCATCCCGAGCTGGTCAAAAACGTGATTGGCGGCACAGAAGAAACTACCACCGGCGTGATCCGCCTGCGCGCTATGGCCAAGGACGGCACGCTGAAATATCCCGTCATCGCCGTCAATGACGCACTCACCAAGCATCTTTTCGACAATCGCTACGGCACAGGCCAATCCACGCTCGACGGCATCATTCGCGCCACCAATATGCTGCTCGCCGGTATGCGCGTCGTCGTCGCCGGCTATGGCTGGTGCGGACGCGGCGTCGCCATGCGCGCCAAAGGCCACGGCGCAGACGTGATCGTCACCGAGATCAATCCTACGCGCGCCCTGGAAGCCATCATGGACGGTTTCCGCGTGATGCCCATGGCGGATGCCGCCAGAATCGGCGAAATTTTCGTCACCGTCACCGGCAACAAATCCGTCATCGCGCAGGAACACTTCGAGAAAATGAACGACGGCGCTGTCATTTGTAATTCCGGCCACTTCAACGTAGAAATAGACATCGCCGCGCTGGAAAAACTAGCCAGCACCAAGAAACCAGCACGCCCCTTCGTCGACGAATACGCCATGAAAGACGGCCGAAAAATCTATCTCCTCGGCGAAGGCCGCCTCATCAACCTGGCCGCCGCTGAAGGCCACCCCGCCGTGGTAATGGATATGAGCTTCGCCAACCAGGCCCTGGCCTCCGAATACATGGTGAAAAACGCCAAGGACCTGAAGGCCCAAGTCTACTCAGTGCCGGAACCCATCGACCGCCAAATCGCCAAACTAAAACTGGAATCCATGGGCGTCCACGTCGACAAATTAACTGCCGACCAAGAACACTACCTAGCCAGCTGGTCCGAAGGCACGTAGGTAGCATAGACAATCTTATCTGTGCCCGGCGCGTCAAGACGCATCGCCCGAACGCGCGCCGCCGCGGCGTGCGTTGGCTGCGCAATTCTCGTATTCGTAGCGCCGGCGTCTGGGCGGCTCTTTGCAGTTAAATTGGTAGGGCGGCGCTCGTAAATCGCTCAACAGGGCTCGGCCCGAGCTTGCCGGGGTACCGGCCCGGTAAAGCATCGAGGGATTCCAATGGCGAGGAAAAAAACGGAATTGGACAAGGCCGACGATTAACTTTCAACTCTCGGCGGTTAACTCCTTTGCCTCTCGCACTCATCCGCGCCACTCCCCTGTACTCGCAGCATCGTTTGCTTTCTCCCTGTAGTCTCTCTAGAATACGCTGATGATTTTTTTGCTCCATGACGGCCAGTACGAACCGGATGAGACCGGGAATTTCCTTCTGTCCGCCGTCCCCAGCGCCAAATTTCTATTCGATACAAATGAATGCTTCAGAGAATTTCCTATCCCCGTAACTCATTCAAAACAAACGACCGGTCCACTTTCTATTCGATGCGAATGGAAGCTTCACCACACTCCGCCACTTTGCAAGAAAATCGCAAGTAATCTGGTTCCCAAACTCGGGGCTCCCCGCGCATGATGCAGGACTGGGCCTCCTGGGCCATCGAAACGGCCAAGCTCCGCGGAGCCACCTACTCCGACGCGCGCGTGATGGACATCCGCCAGCGCGAAGTCGGCACCAAAAATGGCGAAGTCGGCACGCTTGTTGAATCCGAAACACTCGGCATTGGCATCCGCGTGATCGCCGGCGGCGCCTGGGGCTTCGCCTCTACCGATCGCCTCACGCGCGAAGGCATTCAAGCCTGCGCCGCCGAAGCCGTGGCCATCGCCAAATCGTCAGCCCTTGCCAAACGCGCTGACGTCGCGCTCGCACCCGAAAAACCGCACGTGGACACCTGGCAGAATCCGTTCCTGAAAGATCCTTTCCGCATCCCCGTCGAGCGCCAGATTGCCGTACTGCTCGCCGCGGACAAAGAAATGCTGCGTGTGAAAGGTGTCACTCTTGCCGAAGGTTCGATGTCCTTCAAGCGCATTGACCAACTTTTCGTTTCCAGCATCGGCTCGGTGATTCATCAGGTCAAAATGCATTCCGGCGCGGGTATCGTCGCCACCAGTTTTGCAGGCACCGAAATTCAGAAGCGCTCGTACCCGAATAGTTTCGGCGGCCAGCACGCTCTGCAAGGGTACGAACTAGTCGAAGCTCTCGACCTGGCGGGGAATGCCCAACGTACTGCGGAAGATTCCGTCGCGCTACACTCGGCCGCGCAATGCCCCGAGGGTAGCAAGACAATTATTCTCGGGGGTTCGCAACTCGGCCTGCAGATTCACGAATCCATCGGCCATCCCGTCGAACTCGATCGCGTCCTCGGCCAGGAAGCAAATTTCGCGGGCATGAGCTTCCTCACCATCGAAAAATTGCGCAAATTAAAATATGGTTCGGACATCGTGAACGTCGTCGCCGATGCGCGCCTCGAGCACGGCCCGGGTCTCGGCACTTTTGCTTACGATGACGAAGGCGTCCCCGCGCAATGCACGCCGATCATCACCGACGGCCTCTTCACCGGATATCTCAGCAATCGTGAGCTGGCTTCGGCCATCGGCGAAACGCGCTCCGGCGGCACCATGCGCAGCGAATCCTGGAATCGCCTGCCCATGATTCGCATGACCAACATCAGCATCAATCCAGGCACGTGGAGTTACGACGATCTGATTGCCGATAGCGATGACGCGATTCTGATGGAGACCAATCGCTCATGGTCCATCGACGATCGCCGCTACCATTTTCAGTTTTCGACGGAGATTGGCTGGGAAGTGAAAGGCGGCAAGCTCAGTCGCATGATAAAAAATCCCAGTTACAGCGGCATCACTACCGAATTCTGGAATAGTTGCGATGCAATTTGCTCGCGCGATCACTGGACGCTCTGGGGCACGCCGAACTGCGGCAAAGGCCAGCCAATGCAAACCATGGGCACAGGCCACGGCGCGTCGCCAGCCCGTTTCCGCAATATTAAAGTGGGCGTGGCGTTTGCGAAATAGCGCGGTCGCATAAGCAATCTTGCCTGTGCGCAGTTGCAGTTGACTGGGGTAGCGGCGCACCCTAGCGCGCCACTTGCAGCCCGGCGCAGAGCTGAAAAATGAAACGAACCAGGAAAAAATCGGCAAGCAAGCGGCTGCGAAGCACTCCCGCAACCCAATCCTCGAACCATCCGAACGGCGCGCGTTTCACCTCCAGCGAACTCGAGCACATTGCCGACCGCATCATCCGCTGGAGCGACGCTGACGAAACCGAAGTAGAAATTGACGCAACGGTGGACGCGCTCACCCGCTTCGCCAACAATGCCATCCATCAAAACGTCGCCGAACACACCCTGGGCATTTCTGTCCGCGCGGTGGTGGACGGCCGCACCGCCCGCGCCGCCACCAACAAGACCGACGAAGAATCTCTCCGCCGAGTCATCGCAGCCGCGGTCAGCCTCGCGCGCAACCAACCGGAAAATCCCGACCTGCTGCCGATACTAGGCCCGCAGAAGTATCAGAAAGTCTGGAATTTCTATCGCTCCACAGTGGCCGCGACCCCGCAAGACCGCGCCCGCGCCGTGGCGCGCGTCTGCAAGATGGCGGAACACGCCGACCAGACCGCCGCGGGAATTTTCACCACCGGCTTCGTGCAGAGCGTGCTCGCAAACTCCAAAGGACTTTTTGCGCGGCACGACCACACCCGCGCGGAATTTTCCGTCACGATCCTCGAGGACGATTCTTCAGGCTGGGCCAAAGCCAACTCCGCGGACATTCTGAACATTGATCCGGATGCGCTATTCGAAAGCGCCAGCGAAAAGGCGGCAGGCTCGCGTAAGCCGCAGGAACTTGCGCCTGGGCGCTACACCGCGATCCTGGAGCCTCCCGCCGTGCTCGATCTGATGGGCTCGATTTTCTACGATTTCGCCGGCACCGGAGTTCTCGACAAACGTTCTTGCCTGAACGATCGCATGGGCAAAAAGATTTTCGGAGACAACATCACGCTGTGGGACGACGTCTACCATCCGCTGCAAATCGGCGCGCCGTGGGATGGCGAAGGCTTGCCGCGGCAGAAAGTTTTGCTGGTGGATCGCGGCATCCCCAAGAATCTGGTCTACTCGCGCGCTACGGCGAAAAAAATGAAAGCAAAACCCACCGGCCACGGCTTCACTTTGCCCAACGAATTCGGCGAAGCGCCCATGAATCTGGTATTTTCCGGCGGCGATAAATCTCTGGACGATATGATTCGCGCCACAGAGCGCGGAATTCTCGTCACGCGTCTCTGGTACATCCGCGAAGTGGATCCGTATGAAAAAGTGTTGACGGGCATGACCCGCGACGGCACGTTCCTCGTTGAAAATGGCCGCGTGGCCGGCGGCATCCGCAATTTCCGTTTCAATCAAAGCGTGATCGAAGCGCTCGCCAACGTCGAGATGCTGGGCCCCGCCGTGCGCGCCACCGGCGAAGAATCCTTCGAGATGGTAGTCCCCGCCATGAAGATCAACAATTTCCATTTCAGCGAAGTCACAAAGTTCTGACGCGCGACAAGAACTAAAATTCTAGAAGTGAGATGAGCACAATGAGCAGATTGATTCTGCGTTCTCAAAGGCTAGGGATGACGATCAATGAGATGCGGGAATTACTTGGTGAATTGCAGGCTGGTGATGGCGCGCGAAATCACGTTCTCCTGAATCTGGACCAAATCGGTTTCCGCAAGCGTCATCCCGAAAATTGTGTACACGCGCGCGCCGTGCGGAATGTAAACCACAATGCCGGACCAATCGCGCGCGTCCACGCTGCCGCGAAAATGCCGCTCCGTCGCCGAGACTCCCGAGATCATGACTTGCTGTTCGCCCAGCGGCCGGAAATTATCCATGATGCTATGCAGACGCTGTTCCGTCGCGGCGATGTCGTTCGCCAGCGATTTCCCGTTCGGTTCCTGTCCAATCAATAGATACGTATTCTGATCGTCCGTTCCCAGCGCCGTAATCGATCCTGGCAAAATCGTCCGCGCTCCCTCAATTAATTTCCACGTCGGCGGTTTGTACATCCGAAAACCGTAGGTGTCGTTCGTATAGAGGTTGCCGCTAATTTCCTCGCGCATCGGCTCAGGCGTAGCCGTTGTAGCAGCAGCTGGCGCGTTCGTTGCCGTTGCCCCAGGCTGCGCGGGATCCTTCCCTGGCGTCGTCGCGGGATCCACGTGCGGATACTCGACGCCAGAGTTGTCCGCGGAAGTTCCAGATTGCGCCTCCGAGGTTCTAGCTTGCGTCGTCGTCGCGGGCGGCGCGGAAGCATGCTGGACCTTCTCTGGTTTCGGCGCTGGCGAAGCAGCCGCGGCGACAGGAGTTTTGGCCGCCGCAGGCTCCGGCTTTTTCACCGCGCCTGCATCGGACTTATTTGCGTTCGCGGGCTCAGGCTTCTTCGCGCTGTCAGATTCCAGTTGTTTCGCCTCGCCCGTGACTGTGATGGAGACGACCTGATCTTTCTGCACCATGGCGTATCCGTAGCTGGTCTTCACCTTGAAGGAATTGTCCTCGAAGCCGACGATGGTGCCGTTGATCTTCGAGCCGTCCTTGAGCTTGATCTCGTCCGCGCGCGCTGATGCAGCGAGCGGCAGAAAGGCGAGCGCGGCGAGGCCGGCGACGGATGCGATCCTTCGATGCATGCGTTCGAGTATCGCGCTGGAGCCGGCGTGCGGCAAGCGCGCGCGTGACGTGGTTGCTTGGTTAGTCAGCAAGAGCTGCTGCTTTCGCGCGGTGCTTCCAACCAGGTGATTGCTGGAGCGGAATTGAGCGGCTAGCGCGTGCGTTTACGTTTGTGCGCGGGCTTCGCTGGGGGGCGCGATTCGACTTCGGCTTGCGGTACAGAGTGAATGGCGCGAAGTTCGCGCTGCAGCAGCGCGAATTCGGATTCGAGGGCGCGCAATCCTGCGGCTGCTTCGCGCAGGCTGTCCGTGCGGCCGAGCGCCTCCAGATTGCGCGCGGCGGCGACGGCTTTCGGTGCGCCAAATATTGCGAGCGAGCCTTTCAGCAGATGGGCGGCGCTGGCCAGTTCCGCAGCGTTCTTGTTCGCGACCGCAGCCCGGATGCGCGACAGCGCTTTGGGAGCGTCGGCGAGAAACGCGGCGGCGAGCGAACGGATCAGTTTGTCATTTCCGCCTGTGGTGCGGCGTAAGTGGCTGACGACATCCTCCGAGTCGGCCGGCGAATTTCCCGGAGCATCCGCGGCGGAACTCGCGCTCGCGCGGCGCTGCGCTGCAGACGTCGCGGCCGCGACGTTATGATCTGCTTCGCGCCCAGAATCCGCAGCACCCGGATGAACGTTCTGCGCCGCCGCTTCGACGGCTTGGTACAGCGTCTTCACCTCTACGGGTTTTGCCAGGGATGCGTCCATTCCCGCCTCGCGGAAACGGTGTTCGTCGTCTTGGGTTGCGTGCCCGGAAATGCCGATGATGAACTGGTGTTTTCCAGTGCCCGCTTCGCGCCGGCGGATCGCGGCGGTCGTTTGCCGTCCGGTTATGCCGGGCATTTCCTCGTCGAGCAGCACGACATCAAAGTCCTGCTTTTCCAGCGCTGCCAGAGCTTGGCGGCCGTCGGCTACGCCTTCGGCGACGTGCCCGCGCTTCTTCAGTAACTCTATGATCAGATCGCGATTGAGTTCGGTATCCTCCGCGACCAGAATGCGCAGCGATTTTTCGGCCTTCTTATTTGTGTGCGGTTTTTCTTTGTCCACGGATTTCCCTCGCGCCGCTGCGGTTGTATTGCCCGCCGCGGTTTGCGCGGCGCGCGGCAAGCGGAACCAGAATCGCGAGCCGCCGGGCTCGCGCGTTTCCGCGCCAATGGCTCCGCCCCAGCGCTCGACGGTGATCTTGCAGAAATAAAGTCCCAGGCCGGCTTTGCCAGCGTGTGACTTGCCCTTGGAAAAAAGCGCGAATAGTTGATCAGGACGCCGGTCGGGAGGCAAGCCCGGGCCTTCATCATCCACGAACCCGAACACGAAGCCATCTTGATCTTGCAAGCCGATGGTAACCGAAGTCCCTTTGGGCGCGTAACGCATCGCGTTTTCCAGCAAATTGCCGAAGATGCGGTCTATACGCGAAGCGTCGCCGACCACGCGCCAGCCGCGGGGCCCAGCCGCATGCCGCCCCAAGACCAGGCGAATGTGCCGCTCGCGAAAGGTGGGAGAAAATTCCTCGAGCGCTTGTTTGGCGCAGGCGAGCAGGTCTGGAGCTTCGTAGGCGCCGCTTTCGCGAGCTTGCTGCGCGGCGAGATCGCTGGAAAAAGCTTCCAGAATTCCACGAATCATCAGCTCCTGGCGCCGCGATTCGCGTTCGCCGGCTTTCACGTATTGGCGCAGCGCGCCAGGGAGGTTTCCGTCACCGAGGAGATGGAACACTCCGTTCATGGCGCTGAGCGGCTGCGTGAGATCATGCACGATGCAGTGCAACAAGATTTCCTTCTTCTGAATTTCTTTCAGGAGTTTTTCGTGTTCGAGAAGGGAATTGCGCGCGGTCTGGAACCATTGCTGTTGTTGGCCAAATGATTCCGAGAGGTTTTGAATCAGCAGAACGGGTTTTCCGTCGAGCGAGCGGGCGGAAGCTTCCAGAGGAATTTCTTTGCCATCCACGCCACGTTCGATCCAATTGCCGGAATTGACCGAGCCCGCTGAATGCGCGCGCCAGAATTCTTGAGCGTCCACCAGGAAATTCTCAAGGAAGGGTGACTTTTCGGCCAAGCCGATCAGCTGGTCGCGCTTTGGTTGCGCGCCCCACAGCGTGGCGCACCAGTCGGGCCATTCGCCGAGCAGGCGGAAATCGCCGTCGCCGAGGTATTCGAACAGGGCGTATCCCTGGCTGGCGAGAAAGGATTCGAAGATGGAATTCGCGGGCATTATTGAGCCCGCATCAATTGCGCGAGACGCAGAAAAGCTTTCTCGACAGCGTCGCCGGTTTTCGCGCTGGTATGCGCGATGGTCCAATCCGCTGCAATCAGCTGCGTTTCCTGAGCCTGCTCGATTTCCCATTGATCGGAGAGGTCGAATTTATTTAGCGCGAGCACTGCGGGAACTTTTCCGATTTCGCTGACAACCCGATCATTGAGCGCCAGCGCATCGTCCAGAGTTTGGCGGCGCGTGCCGTCCACGACGAGCACATAGCCGTGCATCCCGCGCAGATAGGACATGCGCATTTTCTGAAACGCGTCTTCGCCGTAGATATCCCAGAGGACCAGAGTAAGGTCTTCGCCACTCACGTTAACCACTTTCTTATCAACTTTCACTCCGATGCTGGTGTGATATTGCTCGTCGAACATATTTTTGACAAAGCGCCGCAGCAAACTGGATTTTCCAACGGAGAAGGAGCCGAGCATGCAGATTTTTTTCTGGAGCATCCCGATGTCTCGCTCAGTTGACGGGAGCAGCGCCGGCGATTCCCGCGGCGAGCAGGGGAGAAAGTGTGATCCGGAAAGTGACGCTGCGATTGAGGCGCCGGCCTTCTTCGGTGCCTTCATCGCGCAGAGGCTGCGAAGTGCCGACGCCGCGCGGAAGCAGCGTGGCGGACTTGATGCCGTTGCGCAGCAGCGCGGCGCGAATTTGATCGGCGCGCTGGCGGCTGAGCGGAAGATTGGAGGCCTCGACGCCCGTGATATCGGTGTGGCCAACCAATTCGACCGTCACGGACTGGCGCAGCGGCGCGGCTTGCGCCACGAGATCGCGAATATTTTGTTCGGCCTGCGCGAGATTGGTTTCCTGGCCGGCCTCCAACTCGGCGCGGCCCAGAGGGAAGAGCAGAGTCGTGGATTGCAGCGTGTTTTTCAGCGCATTCAATTCCTGTAAATTCGAATTCTGCAAATGAGATTCGTCGAGGCGGTTGATGCCCGCGATCCAGGGAGCTTTTTCCTCAAGTTGCGCGATCCAATTCTGCGGGGCGCTGCCTTCGGGAATCAGTTCGCCGTCTTTTGCGGTGAGTTTGACGCCCGCGGGCGGGTGTAACAACACTGTGGCGCGGCGCGCGACGATCGCGTCATCCAGTGAATAGTAGGGCGCGAATTGCAGGTCCGCTTGTTCGGGGTCGAGGCCGGCTTGAGAGATTAATTTCCTGGGATCTTCCGAGAGAGGATCGCGGAAACCCTGGATGTGTACGGTGCGCCCGTCCCTGGTGTGGGAAACCACGACGATCCCGGGTTGATTGCGCATGGCGGAGAGAAATCGCGACCATTCGATCAGCAAGTATGTGGAGTAGCCGGCCCAACCGAGCAACAGCACCGCGGCGATCGCGCCTGCCACCATGGCGGCGCGCGGCCTGCGCATTTCCGGCGGCTTTTCGCGATACTGCGTTTCCAGCAGGCGCGCGATTTGCGGTTCAGCGGCGCGGAACGGGCCCGGATCGCCCGTGAAATGGGCCAGCGCGGAACTGTAGTGGCGCTGGATTTCTTCCAGAGTTTCGTTCATCGCCAGATTGTAGGCTTCGGGAGCGTGGCCGCGAATTGCCGCAGCGATGACGGCGTTTGGTCCACTGACGACCCGAATCTGCAATTCGTCGAAAGTCATGTTGCCGAGATTTTCCGTTGTCCCAGGCTGAAAGGAATCGCGCGCGAACTGCTGAATCGCGGAAAGCAGGCCGGCGACCATGTCGGCGTCCTGCGCTGGAGCAGACGGAGCGACGACATGATTCAGCACCAGTCCGGTTTCGCGATGAATCAGGAAAACCTGTTCGACGCGATAGAGCAAGCTGTGCATCATTACAATTTCGGCGAAAGGTTTTCCGGTACGGAAGGCTTCGATGCGCCATTTCATTCCGCGCCAGGAGAGGCTGTGCTCCAGAGCTTCATTGAAAGATTCCAGCATGCCGCGCAGAGTTTCGGCGATGGATTTGCGGATGGCGGGGCCCATGACGGGGAAAAGCGCGTCGGCGAGAACGTGCGGATCGCGGCGCACGGATTCGCGCAGCGTTTCCTGAATGGTGGGAGCGAGGGCGGCAGCCAGGGCCAGGTCGTCGCCCTTTTCGCGGCGCATCTGTATGGCCTCGGCGACGACGACGCTGACGTCTTCCGTGCGTTTTTCCAGGTTATCGAGGCGGTCTTGGATCGACGCGATGCCTTCCTGCTCGGGCGCGACGATCAAGTGGCGCAACTCTTCGTACGCGTGGTTGTTGTCCGTCGGTTTTTCCTGGGCCTGCGCCTCGAAGGCGCGGCGTTGCGCTTGCTCGGGCATAGTGGGAGGGTGAAGGTCTCGGCGGGTTCACGATCTAGTTTGCTGAATCCGCGCGTTACCGATCGACTCGCCGGGTATTCTTCCGCAAGTCTCCGGCTACTCTCCGGGCAGCTCGAATTTATTCTTGAGCCGCAGCGAGAATTCGTTGAACAAGTCGGCCAGGCCGGCGCGGTCGGTTTTTTCGTCGCGCAAAACTTCGACTTCGCGATTCAGGGCCGCGGTGGAATCGCGGCGCAGCTTATCGATTTCGGCGGAGACCGCTTTGGAGTGTTCCAGCAGCTTGGCGCGCAGTTCGGCGTGGCCGTCGGACATCTGGTCCTCGAGCTGCGAGAGTTTCTTCTCGACGATCTTCCCGGTGTCCTTCATTTCGCGCGCGATTTCTTTGAGGCCTTCGGAGCGCTCGGACTTTTCGGCCTTGATGCGTGACCCCAGGGAATCGGTCTCTTCTTTGATGTAGCTGCTGAGGGTGTCCAGGCGCTTGGTCATGTCCTCGCGCAGGGTCTCGACGGCTTTGATGACGGTCTCTTCCAGGCGGACGAAGCGCTTCTCATAATCGCGCATCTGCGAGCCGAACAAGATGTCGCGGATCTTATCCACATTGGCGCCTTCTGCGTTTTCCTTGGAGTTTGAATTGTGCATTTTTGCGTCCGCCGGGGATGCCATTTTCCTACCTCTCCTTTGCATGCCCTTACTGCGATGCCGGGGGGACCGTCGCGACGAAGGGCGGGGCATGGGCGGACATTACTACGAATAGACGCGTGCCGCAATATAGAGGTGGTTAACCGAAGGCGAAGGGCGAGTAGTAGAAGTTCTAGGACCGGGGCGTGTAACAAAATGAGATTTTGGCGCAGGGGATGGGGTGCGCCAAACACAAAATCGAACAGAGGTCCGTCGCTGCGCTCTAGCGGTCCAGGAAGCCGCGGAGGCGGGCGTATCCTGCGCGGCTTACGGGCAGCTGGGTGCCGCTCGCCAGGACCGCGATGTGGCTGTCTTTGCCGTACGGCTCGACCTTGGCTACTCGTTCCAGGTTGACGATGTAGGACCGGTGGATGCGCATGAATCGCTGCGGGTCGAGGGCGGACTCCAGGCTGGAAATGGTTTGCTGCTTCAGATGCTTTTTGCCTTCGGCGGCCAATGCGACGTAATCGTCCTGAGCTTCGGCGTATTCGAGTTTGGCGACGGGAATTATGAAGACGCGAGTGCCATCGCGCACGGCGATCCGGTCGAGAAATTGTGCGGGCGGACGCGCGGCGACGGCGAGATCGGTTGCAGAAGGAATGGGCTCCGCTGCTTTGCCTGCGAGGCGTTCTTTGGCGCGTTTAAGCGACGCCTCGAATCGGTCGGCGCCGAAGGGCTTCAGAAGGTAGTCGACGGCGTGAACTTCGAAGGCTTTGATGGCGTAGCTATCGTAGGCGGTGACGAAGACGACGGCGGTATCGTTGCCAATCAATTCCAAAACCTCAAAGCCATCGAGCTTGGGCATCTGGATGTCGAGAAACATGAGGTCGGGTTTCTGTTCGGTGACAATTTTGACGGCTTCGAAACCGTTGGCGCACTCGGCGATCAATTCGATTTCGGGGTGCGCAGCGACGAATTCGCGCAGGACCTGGCGGGCGAGTTCCTCATCGTCCACAATGACCGCTCGAATTTTCGGCGTAGTTGCGGAAGTCATGCCGGTTGCGCCTCGCTTTCTGTGGGCAGAGTCAATGCCACGCGGTATCGATCGCCTTCGGTTTTTACGGCGAAGCTGGCTTGGTTGCCGTAGCGCGCTTGCAGACGCTGACGGACGTTTACCAGGCCTACGCCGCTTTTACGTCGGGGCGGAGCATCGGGATCGAAACTGTTTTCCACCGTGATGGTTAGAGTGCCGTCTTGCGCATGGACGTCTAGGTGGATCCAGCCACCTTCGACGAGATTGGCGATGCCGTGCACGACGGCGTTCTCGACCAGTGGTTGCAGGAGCAGCGGCGGCACCGGAACGTGCAGAGCGGATTCATCAATATTCTCTTCCATTCGGATGCGGGCGCCGAAGCGCACTTTTTCGACCGCCAGAAAAGCGCGGATGAGGGAGAGCTCTTCTTCAAGCGGTATCGCAGCTTTTTCTCCGAGGCCTAGCGTGCGCCGTAAGAAATCTCCTAGGAGGATGCACATTTCGCGGGCTTTGGATGCGTCCGAACTGGTGAGCGCGCTGATGGAATTCAGGCTGTTGAAAAGGAAGTGCGGATTTACTTGAGCTTTCAGGGCGCGAAGTTCAGCATCGCGAGCCAGGACGCTGGCTTTCATGACGCGGGCTTCGGCGTCGCGTGACGCTTCCACGGCGATGATTACGTAATACAGAGTTACCCAGAGCAGATAGAGCAACAGGCCGGTGACGATTACCAGCGGAACTTCCGGGCGAAAACGCGCGGATAATCCTTCGAACGAGTGCATTTTGGAGAGGGTACTGGCCAGGCTCTCTGCCGCGACCGCCCAAATGATGCTGGCGACCAGGGCGGCGGTGAGATGAGTGGCAATCAGGCGGCCCAGGCCGTATTTTTCCAGCGGGTTTCCGCGGCAGGAATACCAGGAAGTGAGGCAGAGAAACGCGTACAGGAGGCAGAGCGGCACGGAGAGGGAGATTGCTTCGTGCGCGCTGATTTCGTGTGAGACGGTGAGCAGATAGGCCAGCAGACCGGCGATGGGAATCCATGCGAGGAGGTAAATGATGACGCGGCGCAGTTGACTGAGTATGGGATGCATGATCGCAGGTTAATTCTTTACGACGATTCCGCCCATCAGGCTGGCGCCTTTCATGATTAAACGCTTTTGCGGCGTGCCGGCGACGCCGGGCGTTTGCTGATCGGTTTCGTCAACGAACGCGCCAAACAAACTGATGCCCTCCATGGACACCAGCCAGGATTCAGGAACCTTGATTTCGCCGCCGCCCATGACCGACATGGCTTCGATGGTGGCGGAGTCGCCTTCCATCTCCGCCTGTCGGAGATCAATTTGAAAGCCGCCCATGAAAGACAAGACTCTGCCGCCTTTGAATTTCTTGCTGGTGATGCGGCGTTTGAAGCCTCCGAGAATTGCGATGCCGTTGAAATCGTCCTCCGGGGAGCCGGCGCGGCTCCAGCGATTGAAAATCTCCGGCCAGTGAGAATTTGTGCTGCCATCGGGACGGACACGCGGGCCGGCGGCTTGCCAGATCATCATTACGCCGATAGCGATGACGACCAGTGGCCAGACGGTATTGAAGTGGACGTGTGCGACACCGAGATTTTCAAGAACAAGCAGAATGCCAGAGGCCAGCAGAATGCCGCCGAACAGGCCCCGCCCCCCGTGGCCGCGACAATCAACGACCATTGTGCTACCGGCGGCGATCATAACCACCGGCCAGAAATAACTTAAGACGCGGTCGGCGTTGATCAGGCCTTGTTGATCGAGCAGGAGCACAACTCCGGCGGCGACGATCAGCGCGCCGAAAATGAAGCTCCAGCTGTAGGAGCGGTTGCTTCCCATGGTTGTTAACCCCTCCGGGATGCGGAGAAGCGATTTTCCTGTGTTGCGAGCAAGATTGCCAGACCCAGGCCCACCAGGATCAGTGGCCAGTAACGCAGCACCTCTCCCGCACTGGGGAAATTCAGGCGCATGGAGAGGATATTCCAAATGTCGGCGAGCATCATGGAAAAGAGCCAGCCGTTGTCCAAGCGAAGATGGCCGTAGCCGAGTTCGCCGAGTTGAAAAACGACGCCCAGCAGGATCAACAAGGCCGCGCCTGCAACAGGGATTCGCGCGCTGGAAAATAGGGAAGTCACGGGCGACTGGCCATTTGTGCTGGTCATGTTCTGTTCTCCGATTCGAAGTGCGTTGCCGTTCATGAGGCGAGAGTAGAGGACGGCGGCAGAGGCGTCTTGTGTTAATCGGCGAATGGCGGGTGGAAATCGGTGAACGGCGGATCTGGGAGGTGGACGCGGAAATCTGCCACCGAGGCCAGAGCCACAAACAGAACCGCAGTCCAGGAGGCAGAAAACCGCAAGAGCACCGCTCGGCAACACGCGGGGACGAGCGCTCGCTCCTTCAAGATCGCTATTGCGAAGGTTGCACGACTACGACAGGGTCATGCCGATCCAGAAGGCGGCGGTCAGGATGCCTGTCAGCAGGAGCATCAGACGCAGACGTTTCTTGCGCACGGCTACGATGATTACGCCCATGGCACAGAGCAGGAAGCCGAACTCGGGCCAAAACATGGCTGAGTTAAATGTGTTGTTCGAAGCGTTCGCTGGATCCTGAAGCCAGAACGACGCGAACGAAGTGGCGGCGGTGAGCGATGCGGCGACGCAACCCGCGAGCGCCAGGCCTTTGGCCCACTCCGGAACGACCCAGTCTTTTTTCGTGTCGCGCCAGTCCAGCCACGTTTGCGCGACCACCAAAGCTGCGACCATCAGAACGAACAGCGCCACGTCCCCCCTCCCCAAGCGCGCATCGCTCTGGCTCCTTCAAAACTTCCCGGCGACGGAGGCGGCTCGCTCTGCGGAGCGAAAATTCCGTTGCTGGACCTGGAGCCCAAACGATACGAGGGCCGTTGCTGCCGAATCACACCCTCAGTGCGCAGCCGCTTTTGCTTGTAGCGGCTTTGCTGCTTCGACAGACCCCGTTGCTTTCACCCTTCTGCATTGCTCTACTTGTACTGCCAGTTCTTCCCGCGCCAAGCGTCTTCGCGTGGCCCGAGCTACGATGTTGCCCTTCGCTGACATTCCCAAATCTCCTGTAGCGATTCCGGAAAACTCTCCCGGCATGGCTGCGGCGAGTTCGCCGCTGAGCCTACGACGGATTGAACTCGTTCGTCAAAATCATTCTTTCGCTCAGAATGCGCGCTTGCGTGTAGCGCGCTGCAGCTTCCTCGGTCGACCCGGCGGGAAGCTCGTGCAAGATGCGCTTGAGTTCCTCGTCGAACAGGTGCGTCACGAATTCGGGCGCGTGCACGACGGGGTCGCCTTGCTCGTCGACGACGCGGGTGACGTCGCGATGGCGCATCCGCTGCGCGATCATCAGGCGATAGATGCGGTCGGTCGCCAAGTCTTCCATGTAGCCGTCGAGCAGGCTGGCGCCGCGGCCGCTGAGGACACCTTGGCGATAGCGAATTACGGTGCGCACTGCGGCGCGCGTGCCGGTCACGGTGTGTTGGCCGACGCCTGCGGGAACAGGTCGCAGGTCCGGGTGTGTTTCGTGGTTCGCCGGGCGCGCTTGCAATTGATTGGGAGCAGGGAACTGGCGCACGGCGATCTCATTCTGATCGGGATGGCCGGTCCAGGCGCCGTCCATCAGGGACGTGGCTTCGTTCCTTTTATCTTTTTCCAAGATGGCCAGCGCGCGGGCGTTCAGTTCGGCGTCCTCGCGGCTGGGATAGAGCGCGGTCATGCCGCCGATGGCGAGCATGCCGTGTTTGTGGCAGATCTCAGGGATGGTGGTGCGCAAATTTTGGAAGAATGGGACGTCGTGCGGGATGGTGTTGCGATCGGGCAGCACCCAATTGGGATCGTGCAGGTTGAAGTGGATGAGGCTGGCCATGTAATCCCAGCGGCCCAGGTTGAGCGCGAGCAGGTGGTCGCGCAGATTGTAGGCGAATTCTTCCATTTGATATCCAAGCGGATGCGATTCCACCAGGGCCATACACTTGATGTAGTCCTGCGGCCAGCCTTTGGCACGGGCAATCGAGCGGAACAGATCGCGCCACCACAGCGCTTCCTCGGCGGATTCAGATTTCGGAATGTAGAAGGTGAGCGGGTGATTCAGTTCTTCGGGCTTCACCTGGAAGGCGATCAGCGCAACGTCGAACACGGACGCAGGCAGCATTTCGCCATTGAGGACGCGAGCTTGGCGGATGTGCAAGCCGCGCGGGCGGAGCGAGATCACAGTGTTGCTGAGTTTGATGGCGACGGTGCGGTCGCGCTTGCGATCGAAGTAGCTGAGCTTCCCGCGCAGCGCCGCCAGAATATTGGTGATGCCTTGGGTCAGGTGCGGCCAAGAATTGGCCATGGAATCTTCGAGGTCGAGCATTACGCCCGGAGCGCCCGAGTTCAGCATTTTCACGACCAGCTCGGCGTCATCGGCCGGGCCGGTCATTTGATTTCGCTGGTCCAGGCACCATGCGGGTAGTTCGATTTGCCAGGCATCTGAGGTGGCGCGGGAAGATGGCAAATAGTCCGGGAGTTGGCCCGTGTGAGACGCCTCGAGCGTTGCAGCGCGGCGGCCGATCAGATCCCGCTGGCGCGGCGTGAAGGCGCGATGGAAGGGCAACAAGAACTCAATGAAGCCAGCAGGAAGGTCGCGTGCGGGGTCAAAGCCGCTGGGTGCGGTGTTGACTGCTTGAACGGGCTCGAGATCGGCGCTCAATTCGGTTCTGGTGCTTGCCATAGATGCGAAATCTGCTCCTTATGATTCGCGCTGGCGCGAATTGTGTGCAGCCAATTGCGGAGGCGGCTTTTAACGCGAAGCTGAGATCGCGGCTGCGTCCTGTATGCTGAAGGGATCGGGCCACGCGCTGAGAAGGCGAAGAGGAAGGGGCAATCAGACTTCCAAAGGGGCGCCGTGCGAGGGAATCGAGAGGGACGACCTAAGTAATTACAGCGATTAGGGATAGTTAGGGCTTCCAGGTTCCGGACTGCCTAGCGCGCCAGAATGCCGGCAGTTTCATCGCGAAGTTTTGCCCGCTGGTCAACACATTGTCCAATTTAGGAAACGGTTTGCGTACTCTAAAGTATGTATCGCGACCGAAAAATGTGTACTCCAGCGGACGAAGCCACCGGGTTTTGCTCCCTTTGTGCCATGGCCTTGGATCCTGCCGGGGGCAGGTTCTCAGGATGAAGTGAGGCCACGGGCTTCTAAAACTTTCGAGTGGCTTTGGGGTGCAACTTCCATCACTTGCGGGAATACCAGAGAGCCGTGGCGTCGGGGTTCTCTGCTAGGATAGCCGTGCTTATGCGAAAACCTTGGGTAATCGCGCATCGCGGGGCTTCAGGCCACGCACCGGAAAATACGCTGGCGGCGTTCGAGCGCGCCGTGCAGCTGGGCGCGGGATTCATCGAGACGGATCTCCATCTCACGCGGGATGCGCGGTTCGTCGCAATCCACGACTCGACGCTCGAGCGGACTACCAATGGACGCGGGAACGTCCACGACTACACGCTGGCGGAACTGCGCCAGTTGGACGCGGGGATGTGGTTCGACCGGGAATTCATGGGGCAGCGCATACCGACGCTGGAAGAAGTGCTGCACTTCGGGAAAGAGCACGACGTGATTTTTTATCTGGAAGTGAAATATGACGCGGCCTGGGGAATGCACCACTCTCTGGTGGCGGAACTGCATAAATCGCAGAGCACTGCACGCTCGATCGTGATTGCGTTCGACCAGTCCACGCTTACGGCGCTGCGTCTGGTAGATTCCACGATGATGATGGGGTTGCTGGTGGATGAGCCGACTGCGGACTTTGCGCAGGTAGCCATCGAACTGGGCGTGCGGCAGCTTTGTCCGAAGGCAAATCTGGTGACGCCGAAATTGGTGGAGGATGCGCACCGGTTGGATTTGCAGGTGGCGACCTGGACCGCGGATGATCCGGAAGTGATGCGGGCGGTAGCGGCGGCGGGCGTGGATGGGATCATGAGCAATTTTCCCGATCGGTTGCAGACAGTTCTCGCAGAGACCTAAAATCGCCCGGCACGCAAATTTTGGGGTAGCGGCGCTGCTTGTGAAGCGCGCTGCAGCGCACTTCATCCTTCGATCCCGCGGCGCCGGATCGAAGGACCGCGCCCGAGCTTGCCCGGGCGTTCCCTTTCCACGGCGCCATCTGATTTCTCGCTTGCTGTCCGCGAACCAGGATGGAGAGTACGATACGCGAGTCAGGAGAACGTCGTTCCGGAGAGCCCTATCGAGCGAGCTGTGCGAAGAGAGCGGCGAATTGGGGTAGGGATAGTTGTTCGGCGCGGGCGTCGGGGCGGAGGGCGGTTACGCCAAGCGCTTCGTGGATTTTCTTGTCGGTAGAGATGGCCAGCAGGTTGTTGCGCAGGGTTTTGCGTTTTTGGCTGAAGCAGGTCTGCACGAATCCTAGAAAATTCCTTTCTTCGGATGTTCCCACGATGTTGAGGTTCGCTTGTGCGCCCGGCAGAGTCATGCTTAGCAGTGCGGATTTTACTTTTGGCGGCGGGCGAAATGCGCCGGGGGGAAGGCGCAGCGCGATTCTGGGTTGGGCGTAAAACTGGCAGACCGCGGAAAGGTAGCCGTAGTCGCGCACGTCGGGATGCGCGGCGATGCGCTCGGCTACTTCTAATTGAACGACGATGTGGATGGATGCTATTTGGGTGGCCCAGCGGAACAGGTGATGCAGGATCGGCGAGGTGATGTAGTAGGGGAGATTTCCGTAGACGTGAATTGTACTGGTGGCTAGGTCGCCGATGTTGGTCGCGAGGACGTCGGCGGTGACGATTTCTAATCCGGGCCATTGCGCGGTGTCGTTGTCGCGGGCGGCGCGCAGGCCTTCGGCTAGTCTTTGGTCTGTTTCGATGGCGATGATGCGGCGCCCTTCGCCTACCAGGAGCTGGGTCATTTCGCCGTGGCCTGGGCCGATTTCGATCCAGGTTTGGTTGGCGGCAAGCGGCAGAGTGGCGAGGATGCGTTTGCGCCATCCGAGATCGTGCAGGAAGTGCTGTCCTAGACGTTGGCGTGACATGAGTGTGCGGTGCGAGTGTAGCAACGCGGCGAGAAAAACTAAAACGAACGCGCGCAGCTGAAGTTGGCCGCTGACCCTGCGATCTCCCGCGCTGCGCTCTCAGGATGAATCGCCTTGCAGTGCGATCCACAAGCAGAGCCCCAGCCAACCAAAATTAAAATCGCGCCGCAGCGCGGCAAAAACCGGTACCGAACCTGTCCGTCGCAATCCGTGCAGTTTTTTCTCGATTTCGGCCAGCGAGTCTTGGTTCTGGACCAAGTCCGTTCTATCGCACAGCTGTTTTCGCCGCGCTTTCACCCAACATTCGAATGGAAACTAAAATAGGAAACCGTGTCCTGAATCGCGAAATCCGAAAGCCAATGCAACTCACTGAAAATAAACAACGGCGATGCGCATCAAGCGCTATTTTTGTCGCCTTTTTTGCGATTAGCAAGGCAAACGCGCACACTCAGCAGAGCGCGTCGCGGGCGCTACCAAGTCAAACGAGGGAGACAGGCAGGATTGCTTGGCTGCGGCGGCGTGCCTTTGCCACGACGGCTTATCAGCTGCGAGCTTGACGAAGCTGCGGCGTTCCGATACCGTTTGCGTTTCTGCTGACTGCTTATGAAAATTTTGTTCATTGCGTCGGAAGGTTTGCCTTACTCGAAGACTGGCGGCTTGGCGGACGTGGTGGGCGCGTTGCCCAAGGCGCTGGCGGAGATGGGGCACGAAGTGGCGGTGCTGTTGCCGCGCTACCGCGGCAATAAAATCACTTCGATACTGGTTTCCAGTGTGACGGTGACGCTGGGCGACAGGTTGCGCTTTCCCGCGATCGGTGAAGGCCCGGCGGTCGCAGGGGTGCGTTATTTTTTCGTGGACGACCGCGGATTTTTCGATCGCGAGCAGCTGTACGGCGAGAAGGGCGCGGACTATCCGGACAATGCCGAGCGCTTCACGGAATTTTCGCGTGTGGCGATCGAGTTCATGAAGCGCGTGTGGCTGCCGGACGTGATTCACTGCCACGACTGGCAGACGGCGCTGGTGCCGGTGCTGCTGCGCACGCAGCACTCGGAAGATCCCGTGGTGCGCGGGTTGCCGGTGGTATTCACGATTCACAATATCGGTTACCAGGGAATTTTTTCGCAGACGGTGATGCGCATCATCGGCCTGCCGGACACCTTTTTCACGATGGACCGCCTGGAATTTTACGGCCGCGTCAATTTTCTGAAGGGCGGGCTGCTGTATGCGGATTACCTAACGACGGTGAGCCGCCGCTACGCGCAGGAAATTCAGACGCCGGAATTTGGTACTGGTCTGGAAGGAGTGATACGGGGACGCGCGGACCGGCTGATCGGCATTTTAAACGGCGTGGATTATTCGGTTTGGAGTCCGGAGGTGGACACCTTCATCGCGCAGAATTATTCAGTGCACAATCTGGAGGCGAAGAAGGCCGACAAGAAAGATTTGCTGCAGCAGTTCAAGCTGCCCGCGGACAAGCCGGAATGGCTGGAGCGGCCGGTGGTGGGCATCGTGTCGCGCTTCGCGGATCAGAAAGGGTTCGATCTGATCGCGCGGATTGCGGGCGATTTGATGAAGGAAAATCTGACGCTGGTGGCGCTGGGCACGGGCCAGCCTGAATACGAAAAGCTCTTCAAGGATATGGCGGAGAAATATCCGGGGCGGGTAGGGGTGAAGATCGGGTACGACAATCCGTTGGCGCACAAGATTGAGGCGGGGGCGGATATTCTCCTTATGCCGTCGCGGTACGAACCATGCGGCTTGAACCAGATATACAGCTTGCGCTATGGTACGGTGCCGGTTGTGAGGGCGACGGGCGGGCTGGATGACACCGTGCAGAACTATGACGCCAAGACGCATCACGGGACAGGGTTTAAGTTCGATGCCTACGACGGGCGCGCGCTGCTGGACTCGCTGCGCGCGGCACTGAAATTGCAGCGTGATACGAAGGCGTGGCAGATTTTGCAGAAGAACGGCATGGCGAAGGATTTTTCCTGGAAGGCTTCGGCAGCGGCTTATGTCACACTGTATGAAGCAGCTAAGAGGGCACGAATCCCGCGAGTCGCTGGGACATCTAAAGGATAGCGCTGGAAACGATTCCTGGAGGTTATCGGGGGGCGTAGTGCGGCGCTACAAGGGACAATAAGGGACAACATGTCAGAAAACATCCAAGCGGTGAATGATGCAAGCTTTGAAGCCGACGTGGTGGAAGCCAGCAAGACCCAGCCGGTGATGGTGGATTTCTGGGCGGATTGGTGCCGTCCGTGCCATATGTTGACTCCGACGGTCGAAGAATTGGCGAAAGAGCACGCGGGGAAGTTGAAAGTCGTGAAGCTCAACGTGGATGAAAACATCAACGCGGCGGGGAAGTTCAATATTCGTGGAATTCCTACCTTGCTGATTTTCAAGGGCGGGCAGGTGGCGGACCAGCTTGTCGGGGCTCAGCCTAAAGAGCAGATTGAGAAAGTCATCCAGCGCCATATTTCATAGGATCCGGGCGCGATTTCACTTCAGTCCAGGTCAGGTGATTATGCGCGGCGGCGATCCGGAGCTGGTGGCGCTGGGGAGCGGGCCGACTTTGAAGAATTGCGCGGCTTGCGGCGTTGGGTTTTCCTGCGGCGCTCCGGCTGCGGGTTGTTGGTGCGAGGAATTGCAACTCGCCGCCGAAGTTTTGCTTGAGCTGCGGGCACGTTATGCGGATTGTTTGTGCCGCCGCTGTCTTTCGGCGGCCGCAGCGTCTGCGCCGACGTCAGCTCGGCGGGCATCGCGTATGGATTCAGAAACGACCGGGCGTAGCATCCTGCCGCAGCGTCTCCTATGAGCGTGAAAGTGAAAAAAGAGCAGCGGCGCTGCCATTGGGCGCAGAAGCCGTTGATGGTGGAGTACCACGATCGGGAGTGGGGCAAGCCGGTGCACGACGACCGTTTGCTTTTCGAGTTTCTGATACTAGAAGGCGCGCAGGCGGGATTGAGCTGGGAGACGATTCTCAACAAGCGCGAGAATTACCGGCGCGCGTTCGATGGATTCGATGCCGGGAAGATCGCGCGGTACGATGCGCGCAAGGTGCGGGCGCTTTTGGGCGACGCTGGGATTGTGCGCAATCGCTTGAAGATTGCGGCTACGATTTCCAATGCCGCGGCGTATCTGGCGCTGCAGCGGGAATTCGGATCGTTCGACCGTTACGTGTGGCAATTCGTGGGCGGACATCCGAAAAGAAATGACGGGGCGACTTCGCGGAAGATTCCGGCGCGCACGGCGGAATCGGATGCGCTGAGCAAGGATTTGAAGGCGCGCGGTTTCCGATTCGTCGGCACGACCATTTGTTATGCTTTCATGCAGGCCGTCGGCATGGTCAATGATCATTCGCGCGATTGCTTCCGTTATCCGATGAGGGGTTAGTTTGCGAGGGCATCATGCGCATTCTTGCTGGATGGCACTGTCGCAGCTGGTACCGTCCTCGTCGCGCCCAGTTCCAACTACTTTCACGCAAGGTACGGGCAGTCTGACTTGGAGCGCTTTCAGGTGCGCCGTGGAATCAGTTTGACGGTGCAATATGGTTCGGACCATCAGGCCTGCCAAATCGTAATCGGACCGATTCAGCCTCTCATCCACCAGGCAGGCGAAACCCAGTTCGTATCCCCCCAGAGCATTTCTGAAATCTTGGAAGAGGTGGCGCCGGTCGCCGCGAGAGGGAAACAAATCAGCGGCAATGGCGGCTTCCAGAGTTCCTGCGCCGTAGACTCCATCAGCGACTATGAAAACCTCACCCTATCGCGAGTAACATCCGCGTGCAGAGCCGCGAGTCCTGATCAAGACTCGGGTGCACAGATCATCTTCAAGCGAGACGCATGTTCGTTTGCGAAGAATCCTCTTGGGGTAGTCCAGCCTAACGCCAGGTAAGCAGCATTATCACAGCCGCAGTCTTGCGCTTGCGTCGGGAGCAGGCGGAGGCTAGAATTGCACGTACTTGTTTTTGTGTTAGCCCGCCTGTAGTGCTTCTGGTGTCAACGGCAGGGGCTAGGTGCGGCCTGACGAAGGGTGGGGGCGGCGACGGTGACTGGGAACGCGCGAGCGAAGGCAATCTGCGTGGTTGGGGCGCAGTGGGGCGACGAGGGCAAAGGTAAGGTGGTTGATTACCTGGCCCAGTCGTTCGACTATACAGCGCGCTACGCGGGCGGGCACAACGCCGGACACACGGTTATTTTCAATAATCATAAGTATATCTTGCAGTTGATTCCCAGCGGAATTCTGCGGCCAGAGAAGAAGGCGGTGATTGGCGCGGGGACGGTGGTGGATCCGGCGGCGCTGGTGGCTGAGCTGGAGAATCTGAAACGGTCGGGGATTGAAGTGCGAGGGCGGCTTTTTCTGAGCGATCGCGCGCATTTGATTTTTCCTTATCACCGCGAAATGGATAAGGCGGCGGAATCGGCGCGCGGGGCGGCGGCGATTGGGACCACTTCGCGCGGGATCGGTCCGGCGTATGAAGACAAAATGGCGCGGCGCGGGATTCGTGTGTGCGATTTATTCGATGCGGCGGGCTTCAAGGAAAAATTGGAGCGGGTGATCGCCGAAAAAAATGCGATCAGCCGCGCGACGTATGGGCATCCGCTGGAAACCGCCGGAATTTACGATCAATATATGGAACTGGCGGCGCACATTCATGGCCTGGTGACGGACACAGGCGTGCTGCTGAATCGCGCGCTGGATAACGGCGAATCGGTGCTGTTCGAGGGCGCGCAGGGCACGATGCTGGACATTGATCATGGGACGTATCCCTACGTGACTTCGTCGAATGCGACGTCGGGCGGCGTCGCGACAGGGCTGGGCGTCGCGCCGACGCGGATTGGCGGCGTGGTCGGAGTGACGAAGGCTTACACCACGCGCGTGGGCAGCGGGCCATTTCCGACCGAGATGCCGGACCTGGACGCGCAGGCGTTGCGCGAGCGCGGCAAGGAATTCGGCGCGGTGACGGGCAGGCCGCGGCGCTGCGGCTGGCTGGACCTGGTTGTGCTGAAGTTCGCGAAAATGTTGAGCGGGATTGATTCGCTGGTGGTGACCAAGATGGACGTGTATGACACGCAGCCCGAGATCAAGGTTTGCACCGGCTATCAATATAAGGGCAAGGTGCTGGAGAATATGCCGGCGGACGTTGAGACGCTGACGCAGGTCGAGCCTGTGTACGTCACTTTGCCCGGTTGGCAGAAACCGACGCCGGGAATTCGCAGCGTGAAGGAATTGCCGGAAGCGGCGCGCAATTATTTGAATTTTATTTCTGAGCAATTGCAAGTTGAAATCGGCATGATTTCTACCGGGCCGGAACGCGATGCGACGATTGTTCCGCGAGGGACGAAACTCGCGTCCTGGCTCTAAGGCGCCATGCTTTCCTACGAAGCTGCCCGCGCAAAAGTGATTGAAGTAATCTGCGCGCGGCGTTGTGCACCTCCTCCTGCTACCGAAACGATCGAATTTGCCGAAGACCCTGCGCGAGTGCTGGGACGCATCGTGGCGGAAGATGTGCGCGCGGACCGGAATTATCCGCCGTTCAATCGCTCGACGCGCGACGGCTTTGCTTTGCGTGCGGCGGATGCGACGCAACCCGGGGCGAAACTGCGACTGATTGGCGAGAGTCGCGCAGGAGTTTCGTTCGGCGGCATGGTCGAGCCGGGGACTTGCGTACAAATCATGACGGGGGCTGCAATGCCGCGCGGCGCGAATTCAATCGTGATGAACGAGCATGCGCGGATCGAGGGCGCGTATGTGGTAATGGATGACGCGGCACGAGAGGGTGCGCATTTTGTGCTGGAAGGGCAGGAAACGCGCGTGGGAGAGAGCGTGGTCGCGCGCGGGAAGCGAGTCAGCTACGCGGAGCTGGCGATTGCCGCCCAGGTGGGACGTACCCGTCTGGTGGTGGCGAAGAAGCCGCGCGTCGCCATTCTTTGCACAGGCGATGAATTGGTGGCGATGGACCAGACGCCGACGAAATATCAGATTCGCAATAGCAATAACGTTTCGTTGGCGGCGCAAGTGGCGCTGGCCGGTGGCGAGCCGGTGATGCTCGGAACCGCGCCGGACAATCTGGCGGAACTGCGTGGGCGTGTCCACCAAGCGCTGGATGCGGATATTGTGACGATCACGGGCGGCGTGTCGGTGGGGAAGTACGATCTGGTGGAGCAGGTGTTGCGCGAAATGGGGGCGGAATTTTACTTCGATGCGGTTGCGATTCGCCCGGGCAAGCCGGCGGTGTTCGGTTTTTGCCAGGGCAAGCCGGTATTCGGATTACCGGGAAATCCCGTTTCGACCATGGTCACGTTCGAATTGTTTGTGGTACCTGCGATTGAGCTGCTGAGCGGGCACAAGCCGGGTGCTCTGGCGGTGCTGAAAGCCAAGCTTGCGCATCCTTTGCAGGAGAAGCCGCCGCTGGCGCATTTTCTGCCGGCGCGTGTGAGTTGGCCGGAGGGCGAGCCGGTAGTGGAAGCGATTCATTGGGAGGGCTCGGGCGACATCGGGTCTGTGGTGAAGGGAAATTGTTTTTTGGTGGTGCACGAGGCGAAGTTGATTTATGCGGCGGGGGAGATGGCGGACGTCCTGCCGCGGCGGGGATTGTTCTGAGTCGAGGACGGCAGAGCGGGTCTTGGATCCGCGCCTACAAATTCACGGGCCGATTCAACCGCGAAGAGCCGGCCGGATGCCGGCGTTACGAAATCCATGGCGAAGCTTTCACACTACGATGAAAAAGGGCGCGTGCGCATGGTGGACGTTACTGCGAAAGCGGCCACGTCGCGTACTGCGGCGGCGCACGCATTTGTTCGCATGGAGCGGGCAACCGTCAGCAGCGTGCGGCGGCTGAAGTCCCCCAAAGGCAGTCCTCTTGAAATTGCGCGGATCGCTGGAATTGGCGCGGCCAAGCGCACGGCGGAGCTGATTCCACTTTGTCATCCCCTTTCTTTGACTCACGTAGATGTGAGCGCCAAGCTGTGCCAGAATGGAATTGAGCTGAGATCGGAGGCGACGGCTACCGGCCCGACTGGAGTCGAGATGGAGGCTCTGGTGGCGGTGTCGGTTGCGGCGCTGACGATTTACGATATGTGCAAAGCGCTGGAACGCGGCATGGAGATTACTGAGGTGTACGTAGTGAAGAAGGCTGGCGGGCGAAGCGGCACGTACGTGCGTCCGGGGAAACGTGTGAAGCGATGACGCCGATGAAGGATGTCAAAGTCCTGGTCGTCGATGACAACGCGCTGATCCTCGACTTGTTGATGAAGGGCTTGCTGCCGCATTGCGATGCGCGCGCGGCTGCGGATGGCGCCGATGCTCTGCTGAAAATTGTGGACGATCCGCCGGATCTGGTGGTGTGCGACTACCGCATGCCGGGACTCGATGGGCGCCAGCTGTATGAAAAATTGCGCGGGCGGCAGCAGACGAAAGCAATCCCGTTTATTTTTCTAGCGAGCCGCAGCGACATCGAAGAGAAGTTGCGCCCGATTGTGGAAGGCGTCGAGGAATTTATTCCCAAGCCATTTTTCCTGAAGGATTTGGTGCGCCGCGCGAAAAAAGTGGTGGATCGGCTGCAGCTCGAGAAATTGCAGAATCGGCAGGTACGGCCGGGAGTAGTGCAGGGGCGGCTGGAAGAAATGTCGATTATGGATTTGATGCAGTCGCTGGAAATGGGCCAGAAGTCCTGCCAGTTGACGATTCGGCGTGGAGAGGAAAGCGGCGATTTATTTTTTGCGGCGGGGCAATGCAAGGATGCGCGGCTGGGAGCGCTGGAGGGCGAGGCGGCAGTGTTTGAGGCGGTGCGCTGGCCCGAAGGCGAATTCGAAATTGATTTCAATCGCGCGCCCACGCGCGACATCATTTCGCGCACGACGACTGGGCTGTTGATGGAAGCGTTGCGGCTGGTGGATGAAGGGCAGCGCGACGGCGAAAGCGAAGACGCGCAGGTCACCGAAGGATAGCCGTTGGCCAATTGCGGCACCACTCCATGCGGGTTTCCATTCTCACAATCAGCGATTCGGTAGCGAGCGGAAAGCACGAAGACGGTTCCGGGCCGGCGGTTGCGGGGCGGTGTAGGGAACTGGGATGGGAAATCGTGTCGGCGGCGCTTTTGCCCGATGAGCGCGAGAGCATCGCCGAGCTTTTGCGCAGGACGGCTGACGCGAAAGTGGTGGATTTGATACTCACCACCGGCGGGACGGGCGTCGGGCCGCGAGATGTGACGCCGGAAGCTACGATCTCTGTGTCGGAGCGGCTGATCCCTGGTTTTGCGGAGCAGATGCGCGCGGAGGGATTGAAGAAAACGCCGCGGGCGATTTTGTCGCGCGGAGCTGCGGGGATTCGCGGGACTACGATGATCATTAATCTGCCGGGAAGCCCGCGAGGAGCTGTGGAATCGCTCGACGCTCTTGCTGCTTTGCTTCCTCATGCCCTGGATGTGCTGCACGGCGCGCGCCACTAATCGAAGCCTCAAAAACGAAATCGTGCGACCTCGTTTGAGCCGAGATGCCCGCTACCTAACCCCCGGTATCGCCAGGCGTTGCGAAATTTTTTATGGCGGATGAGGCTGGCTGAGACTTGAGCGCTGTGCTAGGATGCGCTGTTCGTGGGTCAACGTTGATCCGGCGATGCCGAGCCAATACATTCCGATATTGATTTACGCGCTGCTTGCCGCGGCTTTCCCCGCCGTCACGCTCCTTGTTTTCAAATTGATTCGTCCGGACATGAAGGCGAATGGAGCGAAGCTAGAGCCGTACGAGTGCGGCGTGCCGCCGGAAGGGAATGCGCGCGGACGGTATTCCGTGCGCTTTTACATGGTGGCGATTCTTTTTGTGATTTTCGATGTGGAGACGATTTTTCTGTTTCCCTGGGCCATCAAGTACGGCCAGCTCGGCGTGTATGGCTTGGTGACAATGCTGGTATTTTTGGGAATTTTGCTGATTGGGTATGTGTGGCTGTATCGCAAAGGTGCGCTCGATTGGGTGTAGCGTCGCGCCGCTGAGAAGCCGGGGCCCGGGTAGAGTGGAATTGACGTTGTTTTTTGGAGTGTGTTAAAAAGGCGGGCTGCGAGCCGATTGCGGGGCGCGGAACGTGGCGCGTACCGGGCGAGGGCAGCCGATCGAACCGATGGTCAACGACCCTTCGGAAAAAGGTCCAGCCGCAAAACCGCCGGAGGGCACGGCGGAAAAGTCTTCTATTCCTTCCAAACGCGAGACTCCAGCCGTTCCTGCTGCCCCTGCCGAGCCCATTGCAGCCAAACCGCCGGTCCCTGCGACCCCTGCTGAACCAGATGCAGCGAAATCAACTGCGGCACCACCCGCTGCCAAGCCTCCCGCGGCAACGCCGCCTGCTGCTGCATCAACGCCGACAACCCCCGGTGCTCCTGCAGCGGCCGCGCCACCGAAACCAGCCGCGCCTCCAGCGCCACCGAAAGAAGCGCCGCCGAAACCTGTGCCGCTGGACAACGAATTGGTGCAGCGGCTGAAGGCGCGGTTCGGGGACGCGTTCCGCGAAGCTTCCCTCGATCGCAAGCAGGCCATCGTGTTGATTGCAGTGGAACAGCTGCGCGAAGTCTCGCGTTACTGCCGCGACGAAGAAAAATTCGACATGCTGGTGGATTTAACGGCGGTGGACTGGCCGAAGCGCGAGAAGAGATTCGATGTAGTGCTGAATCTTTATTCGTTCGCGAAGAACGAGCGGCTGCGATTGAAGGCGCACGCGGGCGAAACCGAGCCCGCGCCAAGCGTTTGCGAAATCTGGCCCGCGGCGAATTGGATGGAGCGCGAATGCTACGACATGTTCGGGATCGTGTTTGAAGGTCACCCCGACCTGAAACGCATTTTGCTGCCGGACGAGTGGCAAGGCCATCCGTTGCGCAAGGATTACGACATTTTGAAACAGGACACGGATTGGGTTCGCGAAAATTTGGGAATCGAGAGCGGGCAGTAGCGCCGCAAGACGGCCGCGAGCGAATGAGCAACAAGCACACGATAAGAACGATTTCGGGGATGGATAGCGTCAACGCCACGGTGTTGGGCGCGGACGAAATCATTTTGAATATGGGGCCCCAGCATCCTTCGACGCACGGCGTGCTGCGCGTGAAATTGAAATTGGATGGCGAGCGCGTCGCGGGGTCGGAATGCATCATCGGCTACCTACATCGCGGCGTGGAGAAAATAGCGGAGCATCGCAGCTACCAGCAATTTGCGCCCTACGTGGACCGCATGGATTACGTGGCGGCGGTTTCGAACGGGCTGGGATACTGCGAGGCCGTGGAAAAATTGCTGGGCACCGAGGCGCCGCCGCGCGCGCGCGTGGTGCGCACGATTCTGACCGAACTACAGCGAATCGCAAGCCACCTGTTGTGGCTGGGAACGCATGCGCTGGACATCGGAGCGCTGACGCCGGTGTTTTACTGTTTTCGGGAGCGCGAAGAAATTTTGAAGATTTTCGAGAAATATTGCGGCGCGCGACTGACGACCCATGCATTCCGGATCGGCGGATTGCAGTATGAGACATACGACGGTTTCGAAGAGGACACCAAGCGTTTCTGCAACGATTTCGCGCACAAGATCGACGAGTACGAAACGCTGCTGACGGAAAATCGCATCTGGGTGGGACGCACAAAAGGCGTGGGAATTCTGAACGCGGCAGATGCGATTGCGCTGGGCGTGACCGGGCCGGTGCTGCGCGCGAGCGGCGTGCAATGGGATTTGCGGAAGGCGCAGCCCTATGCGGCGTATGACCAATACGAATTCGATATTCCGACGCGCGAAAGCGGCGACACCTACGACCGTTACGTGGTGCGCATGGAAGAAATGCGGCAGTCGCGGCGCATCTGCCTGCAAGCGGTGGAAAATATTCCCGCGGGTCCGATCATGGCGCGCATCGGCAAAGTGCTGAAGCCCCCGCCGGGCGAGGTGTATCACTCGATCGAGGCGCCCAAGGGCGAGCTGGGATATTACATCGTCAGCGACGGAACGACGCAGCCGTATCGCGTGCGCGTGCGGCCGCCATCCTTTATCAATCTGCAGGCGTTCGACAAAATGGCGAAGGGCTCGCTGATCGCGGACGTGGTGGCGATCATCGGAACGATTGATATTGTGCTGGGGGAAGTGGACCGCTAAGCGATGGGACATCTGATTCCACCATCGATCATGCCGTACGTGCTGCCGGTGTTGTATGCGGTGGTGATTGTGGCGGTGTTGCCGCTGCTAGCGGGCTACATCGTGTTGATGGAACGAAAAGTGATGGCGGACATGCAGGCGCGACTGGGTCCGATGCGCGTCGGGCCGCACGGATTGTTGCAACCGATTGCGGACGCGGTGAAATTGCTTTTGAAAGAAGACATTATTCCGGACAAGGCGGACCGGCTGATGTTCTGGTTTGCGCCGCTGGTGAGCGTGACCATGGCGCTGCTGGCGTATTCGGCGCTGGCGATTGGTCCCGCGTTTCAGATTGCGGATTTGAATATCGGATTGCTTTTTATTCTGGCGGTCAGCTCGCTGGGGATTTACGGGATTGTACTGGGCGGGTGGGCATCGAACAGCCATTATTCGCTGCTGGGAGCTTTGCGCAGCGCCGCGCAGCTGGTGAGTTATGAAACCGCGGCCGGGCTGGGACTGATTTCGGTCTTGCTGCTGGCCGGTTCGCTTTCAATGAAAGATATTGTGCAGGCACAATCGGATCAGGGGGTGTGGTTCGGTTTCTCGGTGCCGTTCGGATTTTTCATTTATCTGGTGGGCTCGATCGCGGAGACCAATCGCGCGCCTTTTGATTTGCCGGAAGCGGAATCGGAATTGGTGGCTGGATACATGACAGAGTACAGCGGCTTTCGTTGGTCGCTTTATTTTCTGGCGGAATACGCGAACATGATTATCGTTGCGGGGATCGCGACCACATTATTCCTGGGTGGATGGCTGCGGCCGGGCGCGCGTTACCACGAGCATATTCCGGGGACGGGGATCGAGTGGTTGGACGCACTGCCTGCGCTGCTGACTTTGGGCGTCGCGTTGTATTCGTTGTCTCTGGCGCCGAAGCAGCCGGTGAAAATTCAGAAAATCGTGATGGTGCTGGTGGCGCTGCTGTGCCTGGGAATAGCCGGCGTATTGGCCGGCGCTTTGATTGCTCCTCCTGCTGTGATGCAGGGAATTCATGGGGCGTTTTGGTTCATGGCCAAGGTGTTCGCGTACATTTATGCGTTCCTGTGGATACGGTTTACATTTCCGCGTTATCGCTTCGACCAGTTGATGCGTCTGGGCTGGCGATTCTTGATTCCCCTGGCCCTGGTGAATGTGATCGGCGTGGGTGTGGCGATTGTGCTGCGGCAGCAATTCGCTTGGGGGCCAATTGTGTCGTTGATTCCGACAACCCTCGGGACTTTGGGCGTGGCGATGCTTTTGGCGAAGGATGATGCGCCGACGTCTGCGGCTCATTTGCTGGACGGTGAATAGATCGATGCAGACGCTGAATCAGGCGCTATTTATATTTTTCGCAGTGCTGGCGGTGGCGTCCGCTGTTTTGATGGTGACGCGGCGGAATATCGTGCACGGTGCGGTATTTTTGATTACGACGCTGCTGGCTACGGCTGGGATTTTCCTGCTACTCGAGGCCGAGTTTCTTTTCATCGTGCAGGTCATTTTGTATGTGGGCGGGATCATGGTGCTGTTCGTATTCGTGATCATGCTGGTGAATCTGGATGTTTCGATGCGCCAGGTGCAATTCAACCGGCAATGGTTTGTGGCGGCGACGCTGGCACTGGTGCTGGCTGCGCAATTTTTGTACGCGATATGGGCGGTACGCAGACCAGGGATGCTGCGTTTGCCGGCGCCGGCCGCCGAGCTTGCGCCGAAGAATACCGAGGCGGTGGCGGACGCGCTGTTCAGCCACTACATGCTGCCGTTTGAGATTGCTTCGATTTTATTGCTCGTGGCGATGATTGGCGCGGTGGTGATGGCCAAGCGGAGAGTGGGATGATTCCGGTGGACTATTATTTGTTTCTGAGCCTGACGCTGTTTGTGATCGGCGTGGTCGGGGTGCTGACGCGGCGGAACGTGATCATCATGCTGATGTCCATCGAACTGATTTTGAATGCGGTGAACATCAACCTGATGGTTTTTTCGCGGATGTGGGGTTCAGTCGATGGGCAGGTGTTCGCGATTTTCATTATCACGGATGCGGCTGCGGAAGCTGCGGTGGGACTGGGGATTATTTTGGCGTTTTTCAACAATCGCGAGACGGTGCTAGCAGATGAAATGGACATCATGAAATGGTGAAGGCTCACGGATGAACGCGCCGTATTTTCTGGAGCATATCTGGCTGATCCCGCTGTTTCCGCTGCTGACGGCGGCGCTAATGCTTTTCTATGGGCGGCGCCTGTCGAACAACATTGTGAGCTATTTGTGCGCGGGGAGCGTGCTGGTTTCCTTTGTTTTTTCAGTGGGCGCGTTTTTTCAGCTGGTCGCTTTGCCGCAAGGCGAGCGATTCTTCACGAAATTGCTTTTTGCATGGCTCCCCCCCGTGCCGTATCACATGTTCGACGGCCGGCTGGCGCATTTCGTAGCCGGATGGGAATTTCAGATTGATCCGCTTTCGGCGGTGATGATTCTGGTCGTGACCGGCGTGGGATTTTTGATTCACTTGTATTCCACGGGTTACATGGCGCACGAGGGCGGATATTACCGGTTTTTCGGCTATCTGAATCTTTTTATGTTCGCCATGCTGATTCTGGTGCTGGCGAATAATTTCCTGATGATGTTCGTCGGCTGGGAAGGCGTGGGGACTTGCAGTTATTTACTAATCGGATTTTATTTTCATCGCAAGTCGGCTTCGGACGCGGGGAAAAAAGCGTTTATCGTGAACCGCGTGGGCGATGCGGGGTTTCTGCTGGGAATTTTTCTGTGCTCGGCGGTGCTGGGGACGGTGCGCTTCAGTGATATCGGGCCCGCGCTGCTGGCGGGACATTTTCAGATCGGGGATCCGCGGCTGACGGCGATTGCCCTGCTGCTGTTTGTGGGCGCGGCCGGAAAGTCGGCGCAAATTCCGCTATACGTGTGGCTGCCGGACGCGATGGAAGGTCCGACGCCGGTGAGCGCGCTGATTCACGCGGCGACGATGGTCACCGCGGGCGTGTACATGGTGACGCGCACGAACGCGATCTACCAACTGGCGCCGAAGGCCATGGGCGTGGTCGCACTGGTGGGTGCCATTACCGCGCTGTTCGCGGCTACGATTGGAGTGGTGCAGAACGACATCAAGAAAGTCCTGGCGTACTCGACAGTTTCGCAACTCGGCTACATGTTCCTGGCGTGCGGTGTGGGCGCCTTCACCGCTGGAATTTTTCACTTGATGACGCACGCGTTTTTCAAGGGGCTGCTGTTTCTTGCGGCGGGCAGCGTGATCCACGCGCTTTCGGGCGAGCAGGACATGCGCAAGATGGGGGCGCTATCGAAGCGGATTCCGGTCACCTATTGGACGATGCTGATTGCGACGCTGGCAATCGCGGGAATTTTCCCGTTTGCCGGATTTGTGAGCAAGGACCTGATTCTGGGCAAGGCGTACGAAAAAGACGTGCTGCTGTGGGCCATCGGCTATTTCACGGCGGGGATGACGGCGTTTTATATGTTTCGGCTGATTTTTATGACCTTCCACGGAACTTCGCGCGTCGATCACGAAGTGGATCATCACATTCATGAATCACCTAAGGCCATGCTGGTGCCGCTGGTGATTCTGGCGGGACTGTCGATTGTGGGCGGATTGGTCAGCTGGCCGGAAATTCTCGGGGGCAACAGCCATTTCGTGCATTTTCTCGAGCCAGTCGTAGGCATGGCGCACGAGGCGCGCATCGAGCCGCTCAAGGGGCCGAGTTCGCGTATCGGCGAGATTAATTTGATGCTGCTGTCCGAGGGGCTGGTGGTGCTGGGGATTTTGTGTGCGTGGTATCTGTACATTAAACGCACGGAATTGCCGGCGAAAATCGCCAAGAGACTCAATGGATTCTACGAGCTGGTGTACCACAAATATTATGTGGATGAGCTGTACGACGCGCTGTTTGTAAATCGCGCGAAGGATTTGGGATTGGCGCTGGGGTGGTTCGATACGAACGTGATCAACGGAGTGGGCGTGGACGGTGCGGGATGGCTGACGCGCTTCCTTTCGCGCGTTTCGATGTGGTGGGATAGGTGGATCGTGGACGGTTCGGTGAAACTGGGTGCGCGCATTGTGTGGGTGCTCAGTTTTCCGGTGCGCTTGATTCAGGACGGGCTGGTGCAGAGTTACATGCTGTTCATCGTGATCGGATTGATCGGGTTTCTGGGATATTACTTTTATCTGGCGCATCACGCGGTGCACTAGTTTTTATGCGGGCGGGCACGGTCCGCAAATTGCCGTAGTAGAAGAACGCGAGGGAACGGATGCTCTTTTCCGACAGCCACATTTTAAGCACGATCCTGTTCACGCCGTTGATTGGCGCGATCTTGATGTTTTTTATTCCGCGCGAGCGCGCTGACCTGCATCGCTGGATGGGCAATTTGTTTGGCTTTCTCGGCTTGCTGGTTTCGCTGCCGTTGATCTGGCGCTTTCAATCCGAGGCGGGAGCGCCGCAATTTCAGTTTGTAGAGAATGCGAGCTGGATTCCATCCGTGGGCGCGCATTTCACGCTGGGGATTGATGGGTTGAGCTTTTTGATGGTGATGCTGACAACCGTGCTGGGCGCGATTGCGATTTTGTCTTCGTGGTCCGCGATCCACAAGCGCGAAAAAGAATATTACATTCTGTTGCTGCTGCTGCAGACGGGTATGCTCGGCGTTTTCATGTCCTTGGACTTCGTGTTGTTTTACGTTTTCTGGGAAGTGATGCTGGTGCCGATGTACTTCCTGATCGGGGTGTGGGGCAGCGAGCGGCGGCTATATGCGGCGATCAAATTTTTCTTGTACACGCTGGCCGGATCCGTGCTGATGCTGCTGGCGATCCTGGCGATTTATTATTACCGCAACACATTCGACATGCGCGAAATTCTGGCGCACCCCTTCACGGCGCAGGCCGGCTGGCTGCAGAAGTGGCTTTTCTGGGGATTCTTTTTCGCGTTTGCGATCAAGGTGCCGATGTTCCCCTTCCACACCTGGTTGCCGGACGCGCACACCGAGGCGCCGACGGCTGGTTCGGTGATACTGGCCGGCGTGCTGTTGAAGATGGGGACGTACGGGTTTCTGCGCTTTTCGCTGCCCATGTTTCCCGACGCGACGGTGAAATACCGCGGCATCGTGATCGTGCTCTCGCTGATTGGAATTATTTACGGGGCACTGGTGTGCATGATGCAGAAAGATATGAAGAAGCTTATTGCGTATTCGTCGGTGAGCCACATGGGATTCTGCACGCTCGGGATTTTCGTTCTAACGCACCTGGGGATTTCCGGCAGCATTATTCAGCAAGTCAATCACGGCATTTCCACGGGCGCACTGTTCCTGCTGGTGGGCGTGCTGTATGAGCGGCGGCACACCCGGCTGATTTCGGAGTTCGGCGGACTTTCGACGCCCATGCCGAATTTCGCGGCGGTTTATTTGATTGTGACGTTGAGCTCGCTGGGCATGCCGCTGCTCAATGGGTTCATCGGTGAGTTCACGATTTTGCGCGGCGTGTTTGAAGTGAGCTGGCAGTGGGCGGCGTGGGGCGTGTTCGGCGTGATTCTGGGAGCGGCCTATTTGCTGTGGCTGTACCAGCGGGTGATGTTCGGCTCGGTCACGAATCCCGCGAACGAGCATTTGCCGGATCTGAATGCGCGCGAATACGCGACGCTGATTCCGCTGGTGATACTGGCATTTTGGATTGGAATTTACCCCGCGCCGCTTTTCAAGGTGGTGGAGCAGCCGGTGCGGCGATTGGTGGAGACCGTGCATCCGGGATACTACGCGGATTGGCATACGCCGGGCGAGAAGGCTGCCGCTGAATCCGGCGCAGTGGCTGCTCCAGCTACGGGAACGCCCCCGGCCGGACCCTCTGGCGCACAGGCCGAGGTGAAATAGGTGCCCTGGCAGAAGATCTTCGAGCAGACGCGCGGGGATTTCTTTCTCGTGTTGCCGGAAGCGATGCTGATATTTTTTGGCCTCGCGATTTTGCTGAGCGATTTTCTGCTGACCAAGCCGCAGAAAGCCTGGAATGCATTGACCGCGATGCTGGGAGTGGTGTTCAGCGGCGGCTCGCTGTACATGTTGCGGGCGTATGCGGCGCCGCCTTATGGCCCGACTCCGGGCTTCTACAATTCCCTGGTTGTTGATCCGTTTTTTATATTTTTTGGTTTCTTGTTTCTGGCGTCCACGGCGCTGGTGATTTTGATTTCGGTGCGGTACATGGAGATTGAGGACGAGCAGCACGGCGAATATTACGCGCTGATGCTGTTTGCCACCGTGGGGATGATGTTCCTGGCGTGCGGGAACGATCTGGTGGTGCTGTTCCTGGGCCTGGAGACGATGGCGCTGAGTTTTTATGTGCTCAGCGGATTTTTGCGGCGTGACCGGCGGTCGAACGAAGCGGCGATGAAGTACATGCTGATGGGCGCGTTCAGCTCCGGCATTTTGGCTTATGGATTTTCGATTTTGTATGGATTGGCCGGCTCGACGAACCTGGCGGTGATTCAGGATGCGATACAGCGGCGGCACGCGCAATTTCCGGGGACTGATCTGCTGACTTTTCTCGCTTTGGGGACCGTCGCTGCGGGAATATTTTTCAAGATTGCGGGCGTGCCGTTTCATCAGTGGGCGCCGGACGTTTATGAGGGAGCGCCGACGGCGATCACGGCGTTCGTCAGCGGGGCTTCGAAGGCTGCGAGTTTCGCTTTGCTGCTGCGCTTGTTCCTGACGGTTTTCTGGCCGGTGAATCTGGATTGGGTGCGGATTATGGAGGCGGTGGGGGTGCTGTCGCTGACGGTGGGGACGCTGGCGGCGATCACGCAGACGAATATCAAGCGGCTGCTGGCGTACTCTTCCATCGCGCAGGTGGGATACATTTTGCTGGGGTTCGTGGCCGCGGTGAATCCGGACGGCACGTTGCACGAGCGCGGGTTGCAGGCGATGGCGTTCTATTTGTTTGTATACGTGTTTTTCAATACCGGGGCGTTTGCGGTGGTGATTTTGTTGCGGCGCAAGGGGATTATCGGCGATGAGATTGATGATTTGAACGGGCTGATCGAGCGCAGTCCGGGTGCCGCGGTGCTGATGCTGATCTTTCTGCTGTCGCTGGCGGGGATTCCGCCAACGGCTGGATTTGTGGCGAAACTTTTGATTTTCTGGGCGCTGATCGAGACGCATCACACCGTGCTGGCGGTTTTGGGCGTGCTCTATATTCTTCCTGCGGTGTATTACTATTTCCGGATGGTTGCGGCGATGTGGGTGCGAGAGTCGAGCGACAAGGTGCAGCCGGTGATTTCCTGGGCGCAGAAATTTGCGCTGGGAGCGATGGTGATTGTGACGCTCGCGGCTGGGATGTTTCCGGAGCAGTTTCTGCGTTTGGCGACGTATTCTATTCTTACGCCGTTCGGCCAATGATGGACGGCCAGTGACCGGCAGCGCCTAATGTCCTCCGACAATCCTGATCCTCGCAAACGGCCAAGCAGCGGCGCCACGCAAGTGGCGATGGCGATGGAGCTGCCCGTCATTCTGATCTTCAGCGTTGTAATCGCGGGCGGCGCGGGATATTTGCTGGATCGTTGGTTGCACACTTCGCCTCTGCTAACTCTCATTCTCGGTTTTCTAGGTTTCGGCGCGGGGGTGTGGGATGTGATTCGCCGACTCTCGCGCGCCGAAAAGACGGACGGCGGCGCCAATGGCGGGGGATGAGGAATTTTACAGCGCTGCGGAACGCCGCATCGAATGGTTGATTGCGGGAATCGGCGCGGCCGCAACCGCTGCGACCTGGTTTGTGTGGGGCCGCAGAGCCGCTGCGGGGCTGGCCGCCGGAGCGATCCTGTCCTGGGTGAATTATCGTTGGATGAAACAGGGAGTGGACAGGTTGGCGCGGCTTTCCACGGCTCAAGCGGGGACGCCACGCGCGCAGGTTCCGGCCAGTGTTTATTTGAAATTCCTGGGGCGCTACGCTTTGCTGATCGTCGCTGCGTATGCTATTCTGCGGGCCTTTAGACCTCCGCTAGCGAGCCTGCTGGCCGGATTCTTTTCCGTGGTTGCCGCGGTTCTGGTGGAAATGATGGGGCAGCTTTTCCGTCGCAGCCCGCCTCCAGAGGCGAGTTCCTGAAAGGGTGGAAATGGGAGAGGGATTACTGTGGGTTACGATTGCGCTGAACCGCTTGCTGGGCAAGCCGGTCGGCGCGTTGCTGGCTGCTTTGCACATCCATCCGGAAAATGCTGAATTTCCAATTCCCAACCATGTGGCTTTCGAGATCGTGGTTTTCGCGCTGGCCGCGGTTTTCTTTTTGTGGCTGCGCACGCGAATTTCGGTGGACCGCCCGGGAGGCACGCAGCAGTGCATGGAAGCGCTGCTGACGAATTCGATGGGCGTGGGGATTCGCGACCTGCTGGACGATAACGTGGGCCACGACGGGCAGAAGTATGTGGCGATGATTGGCAGCATCGGCCTTTTCGTTTTGATTTGCAACCTGGTTGGCTTGGTCCCCACGTTTATGTCGCCCACCCAGGCCGTGTCCGTGCCGCTGGGTTGCGCGATCGTGGTTTTCATTTATTACAACTGGGTGGGCGTGGTGAAGCACGGACTGCTCGGACACGGAAAGCATTTTCTGGGGCCCGATATGCAGATGCCGCCCCCCATCAGTTGGATCATTGCACTGCTCATGCTGCTGATTGAAACAGTGAGTAATCTTGCGAGGTTGCTGTCGCTCACTGTGCGTCTTTGGGTCAATATCCTGGTTAGCGAGATCCTCTACGTCTTGTTTCTTGGATTGATGCTGGAGATGTATTTGTTTCTAGGACATCTTGGGAAATTTGGTTATGCGGGCGCGATTATTCCGCTGCTGGGTCCTGTGCCATTTATTTTGCTGCACATTTTTGTGGCTGTGCTGCAGGCGTTTGTTTTTACGATTCTGCCCGTGATTTATGTGGCGGGCGCGGTTGGAGACGAGCACTAATGCGCGACGCGGCTTTATAGGTTCGTTGGCTGGCATTATCGCTGTCAGTGTGATCCCGGCTGCTTGAGGATGACGGGAGCCACCGCCTGGCGGCCAATTCATAACGAGGACGAGGAGAACACCATGAAGAGGTACGCGTTGTTTCTGCTGGGGGTGGTCGCGGTGATCATGTTCGCCCCGGCGGCGTTTGCGCAGGGGACGACCGGGGAAGCGGTGGCGACGAATTGGGTCGCGATTACTTCGGGGTTCGCGATGGCGATTGCTTCGGCGGCTGGCGGTTACGCGCAGGCGAAAGCTACTGCGGCGGCTTGCGAAGGATTGGCACGCAATCCGGGGGCGGCGGCTGCGATTCGTTTCGCGCTGATTCTGGCGCTGGTGCTGATCGAGTCCATGGCGCTGTACACGTTTGCGATTGTATTTTTGAAGGTTAAGTAGACTTCAGGCGTAAATTTCAGACCCGGAAGTTCGCGAGAAGCGAGCTTCCGGGCTTTTTGCTTTTAGGGTGGTTCGGAGCGCGAAGAGCAACTGCGCCGGCCTGAAGACGGTCGCCCCCACTGCAAAGGCAACGAGGGCGGGCAAGACGCCGGAACTTGGGAAAACTGTGGCGCTTCCCGGAGCGCCCGCCGCGGCAGACCGTGTCTAATGCAACGTAAGAGAATCGGCAGCGGCTTTGGCGAAGTCCAGGACGCGGCCGGGCAGGATGCCTAGGTAGAGGGTGCCGATGGCGGCGATACTTAGGGCTAGGACCAGCGTGGGGGCGACTTTCGATGGCGTGTAGTCTTTCGACGGCTCCCAGAAATACATGGCGATGATCACGCGCAGGTAGTAGTAGGCGCCGACGATGCTGTTCAGGGCGGCTATCACTACGAGCCAAACGATGCGGGAATCGAGCGCCGCTTGAAACGCGAAGAATTTTCCGAGGAAGCCGCCCGTGGCGGGCAATCCCAGCAGCGAAAACAAAAACAAAGCAAAACAGACGGCGAGGACTGGTTGCTTGGTTCCCAGGCCAGCATAGTCGGTGATTTCCAGGCGTTGTTCATCTCGCTGGCCCAGGTGCGCTATTACCAGGAAGGCGCCGACTTTCATCAGGGCGTAAGCGGCTAGATAAAAGAGCACAGCCGCGACGCCGTAAACGGTCCCTGCGGCGAAGGCGACCAGAATGTATCCGGCGTGCGCGATGGAGGAATATGCCAGCATCCGTTTCACGTTGCTCTGCACCACCGCCGCGAAATTGCCGATGCACATCGTCAGGGCCGCGGAAATCCAGATGGCCCAGAACCACAAGTTGTTTGCCGTGCCGAACCCGACGTAGAAAATTCGCAGCATCAGCGCGAACGTCGCGGCTTTCGGTCCGGACGCAAGCAGGGCGGTGACGGGTGTGGGGGCGCCTTCGTAAACGTCCGGGCCGTAAATCTGAAACGGTGCCGCGACGACTTTGAAGCCCAGGCCGACGAAGATCAGCGCCAGGCCGATGACGGACAGCGAATCAAGGCGTCCTTGCTCGCTGATTAATTTTTCGAGCGCGGCTTGCACCTGATCAATGCGCGTGGTGCCCGTCGAGCCGTACACCATGGCAATGCCGTAGAGAAAAAATGCAGTGGCGAAGGAGCCGAGGATGAAATATTTCAGCGCGGCTTCATTCGATTTAGTCGCGCGACGACGGAAGCCGGCGAGGATGTAGGTGGAGATGGAGCTCATTTCCAGGCCGATGAACGCGGTGACCAGTTCGTTTGCGCCGGCGAGGATGCCCATGCCGGCCGCGGCGAACAGCACCAGGGAATAATATTCGCCGCGCTGGATGCCTTCCTGCTCGAGATATTGCATGGAGCCGAGGATCGCCAGAGCCGCGGAGCCGATTACGACTACGTGGACGAAAATGCTGAAGGCGTCGGCGCTGATTAGGTTGTTGTAAGCCATGCCCTGCTCGAGGGCCATCACACGCACCGCGCCGAGAGCTGCGAGCGTACCGATGAAGGCCAGCCAGCCTAGCGCGCGCTGTTTTGCGGGGCCGAGGATCGGGTCTGCGATCATGATCGCGATGCCGAACAGGCACAGCACAATTTCCGGCGCGAGGCGATGCAGATTCTGGAGCTGCTCAGCGGGAAACTGGATCACGGCTGCACCGTCCGTCGCGCGATGGAGGCGAGCCAGCCGTCATGCGGCAGCTGCAGTGGCGGAAGCGGCTGCGCTGGCGCGAGCAGCATCGTTTGTCCGGCAGCGAGCGCGGCCGGGTGCTGCGGCCGCCTAGCAGCGTTCTCCGCGTGGCCGAGCGATTGCTGCACCAGGCTATCGGTTGCCGCCTGCATGCGATGTGTGAAGAGCGGGGAAGCGACGCCCATGAAGAGAATCGCCAGGGCGACGGTGACGAGAATCAAGCGTTCGCGGCCGGAAGCGTCGGGCAGCGTGCGATTTTTCTCGTTGCTGAGTTCACCGAGCGCGACGCGTTGGTATGACCACAATAAATAAATGGCGGAGAGCACCGCGCCGCTGGCCGCCCAAGAGGCCCACGCGTGGTGATATTGGAAGACGCCGATCAGGATGAGAAATTCACCGATGAATCCATTCAGCGGGGGCAGGGCGAGCGAAGACAGGCAAACGAACAGGAAGAAAGCCATGAGCACCGGCATGGGGTTCACCAGACCGCCGAATTCTTTAATCTCGTAGGTGTGGCGGCGATCGTAAATCATGCCCAGGCCGAGGAACAGCGCCCCGGTAGACACGCCGTGACTGATCATTTGAAAAACAGCGCCTTGGAATGAAATGGTGGTGAAGGAAAAAATTCCGAGCACGACAAATCCCAAGTGGCTGACGGAGGTGTAGGCGATCAGCCGCTTGAAATTGGGCTGAACGGTGGCGACCAGCGCGCCGTAGACGATGCCGATAATTGCTAGCACGCCGATGAGCGGGGCCATGCGGTGCGCGGCGTCTGGGAACAGCGGCAGGCAAAAGCGCATCATGCCGTAGGTGCCGAGTTTCAGCATTACGCCTGCCAGAATCACGGAGCCGGCGGTGGGAGCTTCCGTGTGTGCGTCTGGCAGCCATGTGTGCAGCGGGAAGAGCGGGACTTTGATGGCGAAAGCCAGGAAGAACGCGCCAAAAAGCCAGAGTTCGGTGTGCGGCGGAAGCAGAATGTAGCCCCGTTGCAGGCGCGCGGCAAGTTCGGGCAAATCGAAAGTGCGGACCAGTCCTTGCGTGCCGCTGAGATTGTAGAGCCACAGAATCGCGACCAGCATCAGGATGGAGCCGAACATGGTGTAGAGGATGAATTTCACGGCGGCGTAGATGCGGCGGGTGTGTCCCCATATGCCGACCAGGAAATACATGGGAATCAGCGTCAATTCCCAGAAGACGAAGAAGAGGAACAGGTCGAGGGAAACGAAAACGCCGATCATGGCCGTTTCGATCACCAGGAGCGCGACGAAGAAGCCTTTCACGTATTCGTGGATTGAATTCCAGGAACAGAGGATCGCAAGCGGCGTCAAGAAAGTCGTGAGCAGCACGAGGAACAGGCTGATGCCGTCCACGCCGATGTGATATTGGATCGCGTCGCCAATCCAGCGGTGATTTTCGACGAATTGATAACCGGAATTCGCAGAATCGAATTTGGGGACCAGGAACGCGAGCGAAATGACGAATTCCGCGAGCGAGACGGCCAGCGCGATGCGGCGAATCCAAGTGTGATCGTCCGAACGCAGCATCAGCAGCGCCGGCAGACCCAGCAGCGGCAGGAATATGATCACCGAAAGCGAATAAGATTGCGTTTCCACGCTAGCGCACCATCCCCCAGAGCCCGATCATCAGCACCGTGACGCCCACCGCGCCAATCACCACCCAGGTAGCGTAGCTGCGCGCGTTGCCGGATTGAATTTCGCGCAGTTCGCTGCCGGATTCGCGGGCGACGCGGGCTACACCGTTCACCGTGCCGTCGATCACGGTTTCATCGAGCCCGTGCCAAAGCACGTTGGTCGAAATCCAGAGCAGCGGCCGGATGATTGCGGCGTTGTAGAGTTCGTCCACATAATATTTGTGTAGCACGAGCGCGTAAGGCGCGCGCAAGCTTTCCGCCAATTTCTTCGGCAGTTGCGGGTTCTTGATGTAGAACCACCAGGCTACGAGCAGCCCGGCGAGCGCGATGAGCACGGGCCAGCCGATGAGCGCGTGCAGCAGCATCATTCCGGGGGGTTCGGCGGCTTCGACCGCGCTTGCGGCGCCTGTGGGAGCGTAAGAGGCGAAGACTGGATGCAGGAATTTCTCGAAGTAATCCGTGCCGCCGACCAGATGCGGCGCGGCAACCCATCCGCCGACCGTTGAAAGAACGGCGAGAAAAATTAATGGCACGGTCATGTTGCGCGGCGATTCGTGGACGTGGACGGTATGCTCGTCGTAGCGCGGCTTGCCGAAGAAAGTGAGGAAAATCAGGCGGAACATGTAGAACGAAGTGAGGCCCGCAGCAATTAGGCCCAGAAGCCAGAGCCAGACGTTCGCGTTGGGGCCAGAGCGGGCGGCGTCGAGGATTTCGTCCTTGCTGAAAAATCCGGCGAATCCGGGAATGCCCGTGATGGCGAAGGTCGCGATGAACATGGTCCAGAACGTAATCGGGATCTTGCTGCGCAGTCCGCCCATGTGCGGCATCTCCTGGTCGCCGCCCATGGCGTGAATCACGCTGCCGGCCGCCAGGAACAGCAGGCCTTTGAAGAATGCGTGAGTCATTAGATGGAATACACCCGAGGCGTAGGCGCCGACGCCGAGGCCGAGGAACATGTATCCGAGCTGCGAGACGGTTGAGTAAGCGAGAACTTTCTTAATGTCCGTCTGCACCAGGCCGATGGTGGCGGCGTAGAACGCCGTGAGCGCGCCGACCAGCGCGACGACGAACATGGCGAACGGCGCGCGCGAGAAAAGTGGGTTCATGCGGGCGATCATGTACACGCCGGCGGTGACCATGGTGGCGGCGTGGATTAGGGCGCTGACGGGCGTGGGGCCTTCCATCGCGTCCGGCAGCCAGACATAGAGGGGTAGCTGCGCGGATTTGCCGATTGCACCGGTGAAGAGCAGCAGGCTGATCGCAGTAAGGACGCCGGTGGGAACGAACGTTTCCGGCTGCATGTTCGCGAGCTGTTTGAAGATGGTGCTGAAGTCCACCGATTTGAAAGTCCAGAAGAGCAGCAGGATGCCGATGGTGAATCCGAAGTCGCCGATGCGCGTCGTGATGAAGGCTTTTTTGCCCGCGCTGATCGCGGACTGCTTCAGGAACCAGAATCCGATGAGCAAGTAGCTGCACAGACCCACGCCTTCCCACCCCACGAACATCAGGACGACGTTCGCGGCGAGGACTAGAGTGAGCATGAAGAAGACGAACAGATTCAGATAACTGAAGAAACGATAGTAGCCTTCTTCGTGCGCCATGTAGCCGGTGGAATAAATGTGCACGAGCAGGCTGACGAAGGTGACGACGCCGAGCATGATGATAGTGAGCTGGTCAATCTGCAGGGAAAAATCCACTTTGAATTGGCCTGCGGTGATCCATGTGAAGTAGGTCTTCACCCAGGGGATCTGGTCAGCCGCAAGCTGGGAAAATTCACGGACGGCTTCGGCAGCGGAAAGAAATGCCAGCGCCACCGACCCAATGCCAATCGAATTTACGATGGTCTTGGAAAAATTCTTGCCCAAAAGGCCGTTGATCGCTGCGCCTAGTAGAGGCAGGGCGATGAGGATCCAGAGATGTTCGAGTATGAACATTAGAATTTAAGTAGGTTTATGCGATCGATGTTCAGAGTTTGGCGATTCTGATACACGGTGATGACGATGGCGAGGCCGACGGCAGCTTCGGAGGCGGCGACGACGATCACGAAAAAGACGAACACCAGGCCATCGAGCTGGTTATGCGCGCGCGCGAAGGCCACGAACGCCAGGTTCACGGCGTTCAGCATCAGCTCGATGGCCATGAAGATGGTGATGATGTTGCGTTTGAATACAAACGCGATGATGCCCAGGCCGAACAGGATGGCGCTCAACACCAGGTAATACGAAATGGGGACTATGCTCATTCGTCCTTCTTCGCCAAGACCAGCGCGCCGAGAATGGCGATCAAAATGAGGATGGAGGTAGCTTCGAACGGGAACAGATATTTCTGAAAGAGCTGCGCGGAAAGTTCGCGCGTCGAGACTGACGCGTTCGAGGCCCCTACGCCGTTGGCAATTTGCTGGCCGATAAGGGAGTGCGCCATCCAATGCGCGAGCGCAAGAAGCAGGAAGATGCCGAGCGCCAGTCCGGCGTATTTCGCCAGTTGGCTGTAGTCGGTGCGTTCTTCGACGCCTGCATTGAGCAGCATGATTACAAAGACGAACAGCACCATGATCGCGCCGGCGTACACGATGATCTGCACCGCGGCGATGAACTCTGCTCCGAGCAACAGATAGAGCACGGCGAGCGAGACCATGACCAGAATGAGCGAGAGCGCGCTGTGAATTGGCTCGCGCGCGAGGATCAGCGTGAGCGCGCCCAATACGGCGAGCAACGCACAAACGAAGAAGACGACAAAGGGCAGGGTCATCCGTGGTTCACCAGCAGCGGCCAGACTTTTACCAGCGCCGTGATCACCAGGTTCGCAAGCGAAACAGGCAGCAGAAATTTCCAGCCGAAGGACATCAGCTGGTCGTAACGCAGGCGCGGCAGCGTGGCGCGCGTCCAGACATAGAAAAACATGATGAGGCCGACTTTCAGCAAAAACCAGAACGGCCCTTGGATGACGGCGAGCGCGACCGGATGCAGGCAGACCAGACCGATCAGCAGAGCGCCCGTAGTGACAACGATTAGTTGGATACGCGCGATGCCGCGTGCCAGGACTACCGTGTCATAGGCAAGGTAGACTGCCAGCACGAGCAGGCTTGCAGGCGGAAGGTAACGCAGGAAAGTCCAGGACTCCGGGAAGGGCGAGAGCCAGCCGCCGAAGAAGAGAATGGTCGCCAGACAGGACACCGTGATCATATTTGCGTATTCGGCCATGAAGAACATGGCGAATTTGAAGCTCGAGTATTCGGTGTGGAAGCCGCCCACCAGTTCGGTTTCGCCTTCTGGGAGATCGAAGGGCGCGCGATTGGTTTCCGCGACGGCGGACATGAAATAACAGAGGAAGCCGACGATCTGCGGGAATGAGCCGTGGCCCGCATAAAAAATATTCCAGTGCCAGAACGGGCCGCTCTGACGCGCGATCATCTCGTTGAAATTCAGTGTTCCGCTTAGCAGCACCACCCCGACCACCGCGAGCGTCAGCGAAACTTCGTAGCTGATCATTTGTGCGGAGCTGCGCAGCCCGCCGAGCAGAGGATATTTGCTGTTGGAAGACCAACCCGCGAGCGCGACACCGTATACACCCATCGAGGTTATGGCGAAGACGAACATCAGGCCGATGCTGCTATTGGCGACGATAAGCGTGGATTCGCCGAGCCACTGTACGCTGGGCGGGCCGAAGGGAATCAGCGCGAGAGTGGTCAAGGCAAGAGTGAGCGCGAGCATCGGCGCGAGGATGTAGACGAAGCGATCGGCGCTGGGAGGCGTGAGGTCTTCCTTGAACAGGAATTTGACGCCGTCGGCCAGAGGCTGCAGCAATCCATGCGCGCCGACATAGTACGGCCCCCAGCGCGATTGAATGTGCGCGATAACCTTGCGTTCAAACCAGGACAGGTAGGCCAGCGTCGTCATCAGCAAAAACATTAGACCGACGATTTTAGCTAGCGATACCACCAGGACTGGATGTTGGGTGATGAAATCCACGGCGTATCTTTGGCCTCTTTGGTAGAAGTCAGCTTGGAACAGTAACGGCCCAGGGAGCCGCTGGTAAAGAGAAAATCGTTGGCCGAAAAAATATTCCCCACCGGCACGTCGTAGGACGGTTCCGGCGCTTTGCAGGTTGCGGCGGAAGGCGGCGCGCCGCCGCCGAGCAGACTGGATACCGGCAAATCGTAGCCCGTGACGTTCTGGCGAATTTCATCGAACGCGGCCTCGGGCGTGCGCAAGCGGATGGGCGCGCCGACGCCCAACATGCCCAGCTGGTGCGAAAGAATGCGGATGAGGTCGAAATCGCTGCGCGGACCTTGCGGGTCAATGGAGCGATGGGTCATTTGCACTTCGCCCGCGGTGTTTGTGAGCGTGCCGTCTTTTTCGTAGGAGGACGCCGCCGGGAAGACAACATCGGCGCGCTGTGCGGTCTCGGTCAAGAACAGGTCGTGAACAACGAGCAGTTCCAGCCTGCCGAGCTTGTCCGGTTCCGCCACGTGGAAGGTTTTCACGGGGTTGGCGCCTACTACGTACAGCGCTTTCAGTTTTCCTGCTACGGCTGCGTCCATCATGGCGCGCGCCGTCATCCCCGGTGCGGACGGAATTTCGGCGCCCCAGACTTTTCCGAAGCGGGCGCGTTCGCCGGAATCGTGGAGCGATGCGTAACCCGGCAAGCGATCGGGAAGCACGCCCATGTCAGCCGCGCCACGTGAATTCGCATAATCCCCGAGCGCCATGATCTTGGTCTGGCCGCCGATCCGAGCAGCGAACGAAACCAGATCACGCAGAGCGGCGCCTTGAATTTCGGCGCCGAACAGAATCACCACATCCTTTTCGGCTTCGAGCGCTGCTTTCAGTTGCGTAAGAGCTTCGCTGGTGGGCGCGTCGAAGGTACCTTCAGCGTGCGTCAGCCAGCGGACTGCGGCGCGTTCGCCGCCTTGCGCGGTTTTCACCAGATGCTTGGCCTGGCGGTGAATCTTGCTCTCTTGGCCGTTGATTACGTAGAGGCGCGTCTGGTGATGACGCACGCCGCTGCGAATCTGCCAGGCGACGAGCGGATTTTGTTGCGTCACGTCATTGCCAATCAGCAGAACTGCCGGCGCGGTGTAAACGTCCGACATGGTGGCGAGGGCGGTCTTGGCATTCGGGCCGAGCGCTGCAGCGAGTCCGGTATAGTCCGCACTGCGGTGATGATCAATATGATTGGTGCCAAGGGTGGCGCGCGCGAAACGATTCAGCAGGTAATTTTCTTCATTGGTCGTGTGGTTCGAGCCAATTACGCCGATCGCATTCGCGCCATGTTTGTCGCGCACTTGTTTGAGGCGGCGCGCCACTTCTTCCAGCGCGTCTTCCCAGCTGGCCGGCTCGAGCTTCCCGTTGCGGCGAACCATCGGCTGGCGCACGCGTTCGGCGTGGCTGGTAAAATCGAAACCAAAGCGACCCTTGCCGCACAGGAATTCGCCATTGACGCCAGACGGATCACGATTATTGGCGCGCAGGATTTCATTGTTGCGCACGCTGAGCGTGGTCTTGCAGCCGTTTGAGCAGTGCGTACAGGGATTGGGGACGTATTGCATTTCCCACGGTCTCGTCTGATAGCGGTAAGTGCCGCTGGTGAGCGCGCCGACCGGGCAAACATCAATGCACATGCCGCATTCTTCGCAGGCGAGCTGGCCCGGTTCGTTGGGAATGATCACGGAATGCACGCCGCGTGCGCCGACGCCGAGCGCTTTCACGTCCATCCCTTCATCGCACACGCGCACGCAACGGAAGCACAGGATGCAGCGCGGAGCATCGAAATAAACCAGAGGCGACCACTTTTCTTCCGGGTAATGCAGCTTCTCTTCGGTAAAGCGGCTGTGGTCGAGGCCGTAACGGAACGTCATGTCCTGCAATTCGCACTCGCCACCCTTATCGCAGACCGGACAATCGAGCGGATGATTCGAGAGCAGGAACTCGATCATGTCCTTGCGTGCTTTGTGAACTTGATCGGTGTCGGACTTTACGACCATGCCCTCGGTGGCGAGGAGCGTGCACGCAGTTTGCAGCTTGGGCATCTTTTCCACTTCCACCAGGCACATTCGGCACGCGGCGACGGACGAGGGCGTGACCCCCGGGTAATAACAGAACGACGGGACCTCGACGCCCTGTTTCTTGGCCGCTTCGATGACCAGCGTGCCGGCGGGCGTGACGATTCGCTGCCCGTTGAGAGTGAAGGTGACCTGCTTTTGTTCCGCCATGCGTTTCCTAGTGCGCTCCCAGAATCATTTCCGCGGATTGGTGCGCGCATTTCCCGTGGAGATGGTCTTCAAATTCGTTGCGCCATTTCTTGACGATGCTGATGGTGGGCAGAGCCGCGGCATCGCCGAGTGGGCAAAATGTGCGCCCGAGCATATTTTTCGAAAGCTCGTCAATCAGCGGAATATCTTCCGCGCGGCCGCCGCCCTCATGGAAACGGTCCAGCATTTTGCGCAGCCAGGTGGTGCCTTCGCGGCAAGGGATGCACCAGCCGCAGGATTCGTGCGCGTAAAAATGCATGATGCGACGCGCCAGATCCACCATGCAGGTATCTTCGTCAATCACCACGGTGCCGCCGGAGCCGAGCATGGAGCCGATCTTGGCGACAGCGTCATAATCCATGTTGACGTCAACCTCGCTGGCGCTGAGCAGCGGGCAGGAACTGCCGCCGGGAATCACGGCCTTCAGTTTTTTGCCGCCGCGCACGCCGCCGGCTACGTCCTCGATGAGCTGACGGAGATTGAAGCCGAGCGGAAGCTCGTAGATGCCGGGCTTGTTGACGTGTCCGGAAATGGAATATAGCCGGGTGCCGCCATTTTTCGGAGTGCCCAGGCTGGCGTACCAATCGCCGCCGCCGCGAATGATGGCCGGCACGGTGCTGAGCGTTTCCACGTTGTTGATCACGGTGGGGCGGCCGTAGAGGCCAACCACAGCGGGAAACGGCGGCTTGATGCGCGGATAGCCGCGCTTGCCCTCGAGCGATTCCATCAGCGCGGATTCTTCGCCGCATTCGTAAGCGCCCGCGCCGGTGTGGGCCGCGAGGTCGAAATCAAATCCGCTGTCGAGAATATTCTTGCCCAAAAAGCCCTTGGCGTAGGCTTCGGCAATCGCGGTCTCCAGAATGTCGATGATGTAGCGATATTCTCCGCGGATGTAGGCATAGCCTTGATTGGCACCGATGGCGCGTCCGGCGATCACCATGCCTTCGATCAGCTGATGCGGATCCATTTCCAGCAGCGGACGATCTTTGGAAGTTCCGGGTTCGCTCTCGTCGCCATTGGCCAGAATGTATTTCGGCTTGGGAAGATCCTTGGGAACGAAGCTCCACTTCATTCCGGCGGGAAATCCCGCGCCGCCGCGGCCGCGCAGATTCGACTTTTTCATTTCGTCAATAATCTGATCGGGGGTCATCTGCTTCAGCGCTTTTTCCAGCGCTTGGTAGCCGTCGCGCTGCAGGTAAGTGTCGATGGAACGCGAATTGGGAATGCCGAAATTCTTGCTGATCACTACGACTTCGTTAGGATTGCGCTCGTGTAGTGCGCCGGAAATCACCGGGACGGGCTTGGGCTTCTTGCCGTCCTGCAGTTGCTCGAAAATCGCGTCCACTTTTTCCGGATCGAGATTTTCGTAGTAATCGAAATTTACTTGCATCGCGGGAGCTCCGGTGCAAGCGCCCATGCATTCCACTTCTTCCAGGGAAAACGTGCCACTGGGCGAGACTTCTTTATTGCCGATTCCCAGCCGTTTCTGCACGTGCGCGTACAGTTCGTTTGCGCCGCGCAACATGCAGGAAATGTTGGTGCAGACTTGAATGTGATAACGGCCGACCGGTTTACGGCGCAGCATCGAATAATAGGCCAGGGTTTCGGTGACCTCCGTCATGTTCAGGTCCAGGCGCTGCGCGATGTCGGCGAGCAGCTCGTCGCTGAGCGAGCCGAAATGATCCTGCGCGTACATCATCATGGGGATCAGCGCCGAACGCTTGACGGGATAGCGCCCGAGCAGAGTTGTAAATTTTTCTTCCAATGCCGCAGGCAATTGCATAAATCCCTTTTTCCGCTGGAGTCTAGCGGTCTACTTCCCCCAGGACAATATCGGTTGTGCCGATACAAGCGACCACGTCGGCGATCAGGCGGCCTTCCGCGAGCTTGGGCAGAGACTGCAAGTTCACGAATGACGGCGCGCGAAACTTTACGCGATATGGCTTGGCCGAACCGTCGCTGGCGACGAATACGCCCAGCTCGCCGCGCGGCGATTCAATGGCTTGATAAACTTCGCCCGGCGGCGGCGCAAAACCTTCGGTGAAAATCTTGAAGTGATAAATCAGGCCTTCGATGGATGTTTTCATTTCCTCGCGCGAGGGAGGAATAATTCCGGGCACTTCGGCGCGGAACGGCCCTTCGGACGGGATTTTCTCCATGGCCTGCTTCACGATCTTGATGCTTTCGCGAATTTCGGCGACGCGCACCTGATAGCGCGCGTAGCAATCGCCGGCGGTCTGCGTCTGCACGTTGAAATCGAATTCATCGTAGCTGGAATACGGAAAGGCCTTGCGCACGTCGTAGGCAACGCCGCTACCGCGCAGCATCGGCCCGGAACAGCCCATGGCAATGGCATCAGCCGCGCTGATGACGCCCACGCCCTGTGTGCGGCCCAGCCAGATCTTATTCTTGGTCAGCAGATCTTCGTATTCGTCGATGTGGCCGGGCAGGGAATCGACTACGCGCTGAACTTTATCGAGCCAGCCGGGGGGCGGCTCCAGAGCAAGTCCGCCGACGCGGAAGTAGCTGGTCATCATCCGTTGGCCGGAGAGATACTCGAAGATTTTCAGGATTTCCTCGCGCTCGCGGAAGCTGTAGAGGAAGACGGTCATCGCGCCCAAGTCAATCGCGTGTGTGCCGACCCAGACCAGGTGCGAAGCGCAGCGCGTCAATTCGGTGAGCAGCACGCGAATGTACTGCGCGCGCTTGGGAACTTCGAGACCGAGAATTTTTTCCACTGCGAGGCAGAAGCCCAGGTTATTCGATAGCGGCGCGAGATAATCAATGCGATCGGTGAGGGTGATGCATTGCGAGTACGTCTTCGCTTCACAGGATTTTTCGATGCCGGTATGCAAATATCCGATGATTGGTTCGGCTTTCACCACGATTTCGCCGTTGAGTTCGAGAATTACGCGCAGCACACCATGGGTGGAGGGGTGCTGCGGCCCCATGTTCAGGACCATCGTCTCCGCAGCGCCGATAGCAGTTTCGATGGTGGTGCTCATCGGTAGCCCTCGGTGGGATAATCCTTGCGCAGCGGGTGACCTTCCCAATCGTCCGGCATCAAGATACGACGCAGATCGGGATGGCCGTCAAAGCGAATGCCGAACAGATCGTAATTTTCACGCTCGTGCCAGTTGGCCGTGGGCCAGACACCGGTGACGGAACGGACCAGCGGATCGCTGCCGGTCAGTTTCACTTTCAGGCGCAGCCGCTCCCGGCGATCCAGCGAAACGAGGTGGTAATTTACTTCAAAGCGCGGCTCCATGGGGAAGCGGTCCACCGGAGTGATGTCGGAGAGAAACGAAAAGCGCAAGGAAGGCTCGGTGGCCAGAAATTCGGCGACGTGCAAGAGGTGTTCGCGTGGCACCACCACGGTAATTTCGCCGCGAAATTCCAGCACTTCGGCGACCGCTGTGGCGTTCCACTCCCTGAGTTTAAGCACTACCGGATACTTGTCAATGTCCTGTGGTTCCACTATGAGTTCGGTTCCCGAGGGCGGCAGGTTAGTGAGTCCAGTCGAGCGCGCCCTTCTTCCAGAGGAATATGTAACCGGCCAGCAGAATTATAATGTAAAGCAGCATCTCTACAAAACCGAAGACCTTCAAATCGCCGTAAATCAGCGCCCAGGGGTAAAGAAAAATCGCTTCGATGTCGAACAAAATAAAGAGCAGGCCGACCATGTAGAATTGCACGGAAATGGGCTGGCGCGCGTCGCCGGTGGGACGCATGCCGCATTCATACGGCTGATCTTTCTCGCGCGAGCGCTTGTGCTTGCCTATGACGGCCGACGCCAGTACCAGCACTCCGGCCAGTCCGCAGGAGAGTATAAACATCAGCAACAGCGGGCCATAGTAGTCGAGGTAGTTGCTGTTCATTTTCGTGGCGCTGTTATAATAACGACCCGAGAGCAGCCGGTCAAATGAACTCTGTATTACTGCGATTTTATTTTGTTCCGCCCAGATGCGTGGCGCGCGCGGGGAATTACGGTCAATGAGCTCTGGCTTCAATACCGACGTCAAAGTGGGAGAGCACCTCTTCCACGTGCAGACGGAAGATCGCGGGCCGAATCATCCCATCATTGATACCGTGGTATATCAGCAGGGACGAATTCTGCACCGGCGCGCCTCGAACTACGAACAGGGTGCCGACGCGGTGCCTTTTAGCGCGGAAGAGCTGCGGCGGCGCGTGGAGGAGCAGCATCGCGCGATCATTGAAGCGATTCGCTCGGGCGCTTTGGACGCAGAGATTGCTGCGGCGGAGCCAGCGACGCAGGGGACCCAGGCTAGCGGTATTCAGGTGCATCTGCTGAATCCCGGATCATGGTTATCGGCGGGGAAAGTTTCTCTGGAGCTGGAAGTTTCGCGCAAGGCCGATCGTCAGCCGCAGGTGGGCGCCGCGGTGCAGGCCGTGATCGAAGGCGCGCTAGCCGACGGCACGCATTCGGGCACCAGCGACAATCAGGGCCGCGTGCATATTCATTTTCCGTTGCCGCCGCTCGGCAAGGGCGACCTGGCGCTGGTGATTCAGGCGCAGGCCGATGCTGCGAAGGATGAGATTCGCTTCGCGATGAGAACGCGCGCGAAGAACCCCACGGCTGGCGCGGCGCAATGACGGTGACGATCAATGGCGAGCGCCGCGAGGTGCCGGACGGCATCGCGGTCACAGCGCTGCTGGAACATTTGGGAATGCTGCGCGAGCGCGTGGCGATTGAGCGCAATCTGAGTATTTTGCCGCGGGCGGATTGGAATCAGACACAAGTGCGGCCGAACGACAGCTTCGAGATTGTGCACTTTGTCGGCGGAGGCTAGCAGCTTTCGTTCGCTCGTGCCTAGGCAGGTTTGTTAGCTGCCATAATTTTACGGGCGGGATCGTTGTCGCAATATACGCGCCATTCGGCTACGCGCCCTTCTTTCACCACGGCTCTCCACGCTGCCGGAATTTCCCAGAAATTTTCTCGCGGCAGCTTGCCATTGACGGCAAAGGTGCCGCGCGCTTTTCCGAACAGGGCGACGAGGTCGCCGCGATTGAATTCGTCCGTCACTTCGATGGCGTAATCCGGGAACATGCCGAAATAAAACTTCCAGCCCTGGCGCATCTGCTCGGCGCCGCGAAATGAATTTTCCAGAGCGTCCACGAAGAGGTGGTCGGGCGTCATCAGCGCCACCAGGCCGTCTACATCGTGCGCATTGATCTTGGCGATGAAGGCCATGGCTACGTCTGTTGGAATTGCCTGATTCATCGCTTCGCGTCCTCCGTTCTGGAAAGTGCCGAGGGCACAAGAATATCCAATCTGGTCGATGAAACTCCAGTGTTTTGCGAATTTTCGCGCGGCCTTATTTTTCGAGGGCTTCTGCGAGTTTCTGCAGGCACCCGGTCCAGCCGCGCTGGTAATCGTCGCGCTCTTTCGCCGCGGCCGCGCCCAGGTCGTGAGTCAGCACGACCTCTGTCGATTTTCCGCGTTGCAGCAACTCTACGGTAACTGTGGATTCTGCGGCGTGGTCCATTACCTTGCGGCCTGCGGGGTCGGCGTGCTCGATATTCCAGGTGAAGACTATTTTTTCCGGACGCTTTATTTCGTTGTAGATGGAACGATGGAGGTAGACCTGCCCATCCGGAGTGCGTATCTCCAGCGAGAAGCCTCCGCCGACGCGGAAATCGAATTGCAGATATTTGATGACATGACTGGCAGCATCGCGGCACATCCAGCGATCCATCTGTTCCTGACGCGCGAACGCTTCGAAGACTCGTTCGCGCGGCGCGGCGATCGTGCGGCGCACTTCCACCCTGCCCGCGGGGCCTGGAGTTGCTGACGTCATATCGATTCCTCCTCAAAGCCGGCGACGGTGCCGCTTCGCTGATCGCTTGCCGTGCTTGCTGCGGACTTCTTGGTTTGCGGAATCTGCTAAATAGCGCGCCAGGGAATCGAGCTGCGCTTCCCAGAACTGGCGATAGTGCTCGATCCAGGCTGCGGCGCCTTTCATGGGCTCGGCGCGCAGGCGGCAACGATGCACTCTGCCGTCTTTCTGCCGCAAGACCAGCCCGGCATTCTGCAGCACGCGCAGGTGCTTTGAGACTGCGGGGAGCGACATCTGGTACGGCGCGGCGAGGTCGCTGACCGAGGTTTCGCCTTGTTGTGCGAGGCGAGCGAGGATTCCGCGGCGCGTCGCATCCGAAAGCGCGGCGAAGGTGGAATCAAGAGCGGCGCCCGAATAGTTAACCATATGGTTTAATATTGGAGCGGCGTGCAATTTTGTCAAGGAAAAGTTTGCCGAGAGGGCGAGCTTCTGCCGGGATTACAAACCTGCCAGGAGATGGCCGAGTTTGTCTTTTTTGGTGCGCAGGTAAGCAGCGGAATGTTTGCTGGTGCGTGGGCGGCACGGAACGCGCTCGACCACCCGAATACCTGCGCTTTCGAGCTGCGTGACTTTGTCGGGATTGTTGGAGAGCAGGCGCACGTCGCGAATGCCGAGGGCCTTCAAAGCCTCGGCGGCAAATTCGTAGTCGCGCGCGTCGTCGGCAAAACCGAGCCGGCGATTGGCTTCGACCGTGTCCAGTCCGGCGTCTTGCAGCTCGTAAGCTCTCAATTTGTTGATCAAGCCAATCCCGCGGCCTTCCTGCGGCAGGTATAGCAGCACGCCGGCCGGTTCCTTGGCGATTTTGTGCAACGAAAATTCCAGTTGCGCGCGGCAATCGCAACGTTCGGAGGTGAAAACATCACCGGTAAGGCACTGCGAGTGCACGCGCACCAGCGGCGCCTTGCGGGATTTCGCGCCAGCACGCGTCGAGCTGTTCCGTGTGGCGTTCGAGGCGCCCTGCAATATGCCGTGCTGGATCGCAACCGCCTCTTCTCCAGGTTTGCGTCCTTCGATGCCGAAAATTCGGAAGGAGCCAAAGCCGGTGGGCAATTGCGCGGTGGCGACGACGCGCGCTCTGCCGGATTTCCCGGATTGTTTTTTGCGCGGCATGGGAAACCTCGATTATAGCAGGGTTCGCAAAACCAGCCTGAGCGCGCGCAGTCGCCGCAACGCGCTCCGCTGGGCGCTGGCAAACCGCAGCATTCTGTTCGTGGCTGGAACACAGCGTTCGAGGCGATCGCTCACAGCGCGTCAGGGGAGAGCACGGGGCGCTCGCCTCACTTTACATCGCTCGCAGCTTTGGCTAACTTAGTCGGTGCGCTGTGCAGACAGCGCTCCGCGAGCAAAATGAATACATTTTTTGGCGCACAAGAGTTGATATTCGCGCTGGTGCTGAAAGTCGGTTTCGCGGCATCGCTCGCGGCGCTGCTGGTGCGTTTCCGCTCGTTCCGTAACTTGCTCTTCACCGAGATCCGCGATTCCGATCAAAAAGTGATGCTGCTGTTGTTCCTCACGCCTCCGCTGGCTATCGGCGTGTTTCTGCGGTTGCTCGGCGGTTACCGATTTTTCGATCTGACGCTGGAAGGCTCCTTCCTGATGGGCCTGATCGGGGGGCGGATCGTGGGGCTGCTGGGCGGTTCGCTGATCAGCCTACCAGCATTCGGCAATCACGAATGGCTTTCCAGCCCGCTCGCGGCGCTGATCGGGCTGATTGCGGGCATGGTGCGCGAAACAATGCCGGAGAAAGAGGACATCTGGCACTTCGGGCCGTTTCTTTTTCTCAGCGTACCGGAATGGATCTGGAAACTGATTCGTTACGGCAAGGGAAACTGGGCGATGTTGCCGCTGTTCACCTGTGTCGCCGTGACAGTTGGCGAGATCGAACTGGCAAACCTTGGCGGAGTGCCGGAGAGATGGCTTTTTTCCTTCCGCCCCAGCAATTGGGGCTACTCGCTGCTGGTGGTGATGTCTTCGATGATGTGCGTGGCGATGGCCATCAAGATCTGGAATAACACGCGCATCGAAATGAACCTGGAGCAGAATCAGCAGTTGCTGCTGAAAGCGCGCATGGACGCGCTGACCAGCCAGATCAATCCGCATTTTTTATTTAACACCTTGAACACAGTTTCGTCGCTGATTCGATTTGATCCGGACATGGCGCGCGGCGTGGTGCTGAAGCTTTCCAATATTTTGCGGCGCCTGCTGCGCAAGCATGAGACGTTTGTGCCGCTGCGCGAGGAGCTGGAATTCATCGACGATTATCTGGATATCGAAGTGATTCGCTTCGGACGCGACAAGCTGCAAATCTTCAAGGAAATTGACGAGGAAACTCTGGAAACTTTCGTGCCCAGCATGCTGCTGCAGCCCATGGTGGAAAATTCCATCAAGCATGGACTGGCTCCGCGCCTGGAAGGCGGGCAGATTCACCTGCGGACGCGGCAATCGAACGGCCGGCTGCTGATCGAAATCGAAGACAACGGGATGGGAATTTCGCCGGAACGTCTGGCCGCGGTATACGGCGGAGGAATCGGCATCAGCAACGTGCACGAGCGGCTGCGCCTGCTTTACGGCGATCAGTTCAAGATGGACATACGCAGCCAGGAAGGGCAAGGGACGCAGATTCACATTGAGATTCCGGAACTGGCTACAGCCGAACCCTTCGCCGGGTTGTGACCGATTCATTCGTGGCGCAAGGCCTGCATCGGATCAACCTGCGTCGCGCGTTGGGCGGGAACGAAGCTGGCGCAAAGCGCGACGACAGCGAGCAGCGCCGAAACGCTAATGAATGTCAATGCGTCCGTCGGGCGTACGTCGAACAGCAGGCTGGCCATTAGGCGCGTCAGGGCAAGTGCGCCGAGCACTCCCGCTGCAATTCCCAACAGCGCCAGAGCTGCTCCTTGTTTCATTACCAGCTCCAGCACATCTTTCTGTTGCGCGCCCAGAGCCATGCGCAGCGCGAATTCCTTGGAGCGCCGCGCGACGGAGAATGAAATCACGCCATAAATCCCCACGGCGGCGATCACCAAAGCCACGATCGAAAACAACCCCAGCAGCAGCGTCAAGAAACGCGGACGGGACCGCGCGGAGACCAGCACTTGTTCGACCGTCTGAACATTTGTCACGGGAATCATGGGATCGATAGAGCGCACCGCGCTGCGCACGGCGTTCGCCAGGGAGGACGGATCGCCTCGGGAACGCAAGAAGACCGACGCGGCGCGGTTTCCGGAGCCTTGCTCCTGCGCGAACGGAAGGAAAATCTCCGTGCCGGTGGGCTTGTCGAGCCCGGCATTCTTGACGTCCTCGACGACGCCGATGATGGTGCACATCGGGCCATTCATGCCCGGTTGAATGCGGTGTCCGAGCGGAGTTTCATTGCCCCAAAAAGTCCTGGCCATTGTCTGGTTGACGATCGCGACGTCCGGAGAGCCTTGCACGTCGCGCGCGTCGAATAAGCGCCCATCCATCAGGCGGATTCCCAGCGTGTGGAAAAAATCTTTGCTTACGACGTTGTAGTAATCCACATTTTCGATGGGGCCGCCTGGTTGGTGCACAAACCTTTCAATTTTAGTGTCGTTCATGTCGGGAGGTCGGATGGGAGGCAGACCCGAACCGATGGCGGCCGACGTCGCGCCGGGCAGGTTGCCGATCTTCTCGTCGAGACGGCGCCAGAATTGGGCCGTCTGTTCGCCCTTCGCGTAATTCAAGCCGGGCAACGCAATTTTCATGGTAATCACGTTCTCGGCGTTGATCCCTGTCCTCACCTCCTGCAGTTTCCAGAATCCGCGAATCATTAAGCCGCAGCCGATCAATAAGACCAGAGCCATCGCCAGCTCGCCGGCCACCAGGATTTTTCGAAATCCCTGCGCGGCGCTGTTCGCGGTTAGGGAGCCGGCAGTGTCCTTCAGCGAGTCCTGCAGATTTTTCACCGCCACAGAAAACAGCGGAGCCAGGCCGAAAAGAATTCCAGTAAACAACGCGGCGGCGATGGTGAAGAGCAGTACGCGCAGGTCAATTCCGATTTCGCTGGCGCGCGGCAGGCTGCCGGCATTGGTCAATTGAATCAGGCGCAAGCCGCCAAAAGCCAGCAGCAGTCCCAGGAGCGCGCCGCACGCGGAGAGCAGAACCCCTTCGGTGATGAACTGGCGGGCCAGGCGCGCCAGTCCGGCGCCTAGCGAGTTGCGAATCGCGATTTCGCGGCCGCGCGATTCGGCCCGCGCCAGCAGCAGGTTTGCGACGTTGACACAGGCGATCAGCAGTACGAATCCGACCGCGGCGAGCAACAGCAGGAGCGCCGGGCGAACGCTGCTGACGACTTCGCCCTGCAATGGAACGCTGACCAGCGTGTGATTCACCGGATTGAAATAATGTTCATGATCGCCCTTGTGTTGCGCGCCGAGCGCTTGCTCGTACGCTTCCAGTTCGGACTGCGCTTGAGGTGCGCTCACTGCTGGCTTCAGGCGTCCGAGCAGATACAGATAGTGCGATCCGCGACTGCCGGGTTTCGCCGGATCGATTTGTAGCGTGGACCATACCTGTGGCGGGTCAACTTCTCCGGGAGGGAACTCAAAGCCGCGTGGCATTACGCCTATGATCGTGGCAGGCTGCCCGTTCAGGTACGTTTCCGTGCCAAGAATGCTGTTATCGCCGCCGAACGCGCTTTTCCACAATCCGTATGAGATGTCGGCCACGACGGGCGCAGCTGGATAGTCATCGGCTGGGGTGATCAGACGCCCGATTACAGGTTGTACTCCCAAGGAACGCAGCATCCCGCCGCTGACGAACGAAGCCGTGACGCGCACCGGTTGAATCAGGCCGGCGATCGTGGCTCCGTCGTTGCTCCATGCATCGAGCGATTCCCAGGAGTTTGTGTCACGGCGCAGATCAAGGAACTCAGGCGCGGACGTCCAGAAACGGCGCAGACCGCCGTTAGGGAAGGTAGGGAATTCGGTGTACACGCGTACCAGCTTTTCGGGCTGCCGATACGCGAGAGGACGCAACAGCACCGCGTTAACTACACTGAAGATTGCGCTGGTGGCGCCGATCCCGAGCGCGAGGCACAGAACTGCCGGGAGTGTGAAGCCAGGATTCCTTACGAGCATGCGAGCGGCGTGTCGCAGGTCCATCCACAATGTGTTCATCGGCGTCCTCCAGGGCAATTGGACGTAGGAAGATACGAGTTGCGCAGGGCATATGTTGCAACCCGGTCGCGCGCCGTTCGGTCAGTGATAACGTTCACATTCCAAGCTAGTTATTGCCGAAATGGTCGCCTCGCTGCGATCTGTCTGGCCGCTCCGCACCCCGCCGCAGGGCCGCACGGCCGTGCCAACCGCGCACATTCGCCCATCTTCGCCATCTTTTCTCAAATTTTGCAGGCGCCGTGGGGATAGCGTAGAATGGCGAGGCCAAAATTCCCTTCAGCGAATAGGTGGAATGATCGACGACCAGGAAAAAAGCAGCGCGCGGCCTGCAATTATCTTGCTGATAGCGGTGTTCGTGGTTGCCGGCTTCAGCGTGAAATATGGATTGCAGACGATGACGTGGATCGAAGGCAAGCTATGGAATTCCGACAATCCGTGGCTCGCGAATGTTCCGCAGGCGTTGCCACAGTCGGCTGCGGCCGCGCCTCCTCCGATGGCCATGATCGCGATGAGCGCCAAACCCGGAAAGCCCGGGAAGCCCGCGCCGCCTCCCCCGCAGCTGCGGGCCTACAACTATGAATTCAAATCTCCGTGGCCGGGCAATCCCGCGCCCAAGGGATCGCTCACTTATACGGAGTTCCACTTCGATTCCGGGCAAGTGATTGTATTTTTCGATCCGGATTCGCAAGTGGACACCATGCGCACGCTGAAGGCCTCCAACCCCGCCGAATATCAAAGGTTTGCGACCGTGTTTGCGGATAAGCCGCTCAATACGAACTTTGAGATGTATCAGGCCGTTTACCAGACGACGCCCGCGCAGCTATCACCGATCGCCAGCCCTTCCGATGCGATGAGAATGAACGTGCTGCTGCTCTGGAAGCTTTCCTTCGGACTGGATCTGCCCTGCGACGGCGCCTTTTATTCTTTCGATTGGAGCAACGCCAAGGGATTTCAGTTCGGCAATCCTGACCAGAAGGTTCCGGTCGCGATTCGCGCGTTCGACGATCGCGATCATCAGTTCCGGTTTATCTTCACTTCCGCAAACGCCGCCGCCGACAGAATCACGCAGAACGACATCAACGCGGTGCTGCAGTCGCTACAAACCGTGCCCTTTATCGATCGTTAAGCGAACGGAGCTGCAGCTCAGAGCGCCGCCATGGTGCGCATCCGTGTTCAGCGCCTGGAGTTGATCGCGCCAGCAGTCACCTCGGAAGCCTGTAGCACGGTCCGGTAGTAGGCCTCATACATCGGAATCACATCGTTCGCGCAGTATTTCGCTTTGGCGTGTATGCGCGCCCGCTTGCCCATACTGCGTCCGCGATCCGGCCGCGTAAGAATTTCCAGCGCACGCTCCGCACCGCTCTCGACGTCGTGCGGCGCGATCAGGTAGCCGTCCACTCCGTCGGTCACCACTTCCGGCACGCCGCCCACGTTCGATGCGATCACCGGGACTTCGCAGGCCATCGCTTCCAGCGCCGCCAAGCCAAACGATTCTTCTTCGCTGGGCAGCAGGAATAAATCCGCGACCCCGAGTTTTTCCTGGACGTTGTCCTGCTTGCCCATGAAAAACACGTCTTGCGATAGGTTCTTTTTGCGCACGATGTATTCGGCGGCGCCGCGATCGGGACCGTCGCCCATCATTACCAGCTTCGCGGGAATTTTCTCGCGCACCAACGCGAATATTTCTACCACGTCCGTAATGCGCTTCACCGGCCGGAAATTCGAAAGGTGCATCAGGATGGGCTCGTCGTGTTTGGCCCACTGCTTGCGCGCGGACTGATCTGCGCAGTGCATGTACTGGTCGCAGTTCACGAAGTTGGGAATCACCTCGATGGGGCGTTTGATTTCGAATTCGCGAATGGTGCGCTCGCGCAGATAGTTCGAAATCGAAGTGACGCCATCGCTCTGCTCGATGGAAAATCGCGTGATGGGCAAATAGCTGCGGTCGCTTCCCACCAGCGTGATGTCCGTGCCATGGAGAGTGGTGATGAACGGCAGCTTCTTGGGCATAGCCATCATGCGAGCCAGCAAAGCGCTCACCGAGTGCGGAATCGCGTAGTGAACATGCAGCAAATCCAGCGACGCCTGCTCGGCGACTTCCAACATTTTCGTCGCCAGCGCCAGCGTGTAGGGCGGATGGTCAAAAAGCGGGTAGGACGTTACTTCCACTTCATGAAAATGGATGCGCTCGTGCGCGGAACTGAGCCGGATGGGCATGGCGTAGCTGATGAAATGGATTTCGTGCCCGCGTGCGGCCAGTTCGATGCCTAGCTCGGTGGCAACGACACCAGAGCCGCCGTACGTGGGATAACACGTGATTCCGATTTTCATGGGACCTCCCGGCACTGTATCAGCCATCGCTCGCGAGCGGCAAGCCTCGCCGTCCGGGTGCGCTTGCTGACGCCGGCTTGCGTCCGCTTGCACGGGGGGGCGGCCGGATGCTAGATTCGCGCCTTCCGGTCTGACATTAGACGGAGCAACAGGCCTTCTCGATGCTGCGACTTTCAGGCAAAGTGGCGTTCATAACTGGCGGCGGGACCGGGATCGGCCGGGCCTGCGCCTTAGCCTTCGCGCGGGAAGGTGCGGAGGTGGCGATCGCCGGCCGGCGGAAGGAGCCGCTCGACAACGTCGCCAGGGAAATTGCGGCGGCGGGAGGCAAATCGTTCGCGTTATCTTGTGACGTTACCGAGCGCTCGTCGGTCGAGAGCACGCTGGCGCAGGCGGAAAAGCATTTTGGGCGGCTGGACACGATTGTGAATAACGCGGGCGCGGTGGTGGTCGCGACGGCCGAGCACACCTCCGACGCAGACTGGAACCGGGTGCTCGCCGCGAACTTGACCGGAACGTTTTTCGTCTCGAGGGCCGCGCTGGCGCCTCTCCGGATGGCAGGTGGTGGTTCAATCATCAACATCGGCTCCGTGCTCGGCCTGGTAGCCCGCAAGGAGCGCGCGGCATACTGCGCAGCGAAAGCGGGGGTGTCTGGGCTCACCCGCGCGATGGCGCTGGATCACGCGCATGAGAAAATCCGCGTGAATTGCATTTGTCCGACGCTTGTGGAAACCGAGTTAGGAATGCTTTCGATTCAACAGACCGCGAATGCGGTCGCCGAGATTCAAAAACGCATTGCCGAGATTCCCATCGGAAGACTCGGCAAGCCGGAAGACGTGGCTAGGATGGCGGTTTATTTGGCTTCGGAAGAGGCGTCGTGGGTGACCGGCGCGTCATTCCCGCTCGATGGAGGCCTGACGGCATACTGATATGGCGCAATCTCCATCGCTGAAGTCGAAATCCGCCGTGCGCCTGGCCGCCGAAGAGATGCGCTGGCGTTTGCGCGAGAACCAGACGACCAAACATTTTGGATTTGCGCTGGTCGTGGCGGAGCGCGGCAAGGTCGTGCTGCGGATGCGCGTCGCCAGGAAACACCTGCAAGTGCACGGCGTGGTCCACGGCGGCGTGCTGGCGGCTCTGGCGGATACGGCAGGAGGCCTGGCGACATATATGACGGTTCCGCGCGGCACGCGCGTCGCGACCATCGAAATGAAAATCAATTATCTGGAAGCAGTAGAGGGCGGCAGCGTCACCGCCGAAGCGATCGTGGTGCGGATCGGTCGGCACGTAGCCGTGGTGGACTGCGATATCACCGATGACGCGCGCCGCCTGGTGGGCAAAGCGCTCATGACGTTTTTTGTGGGACCTTTCCGGAAGAACCGCAAGAAGCGGCCTGCGTAACGCGGTCACAGGACCCGTGCAGCGCCCTGTGCCCGCCTGAGCACAAATCTCCATTCATAAATTATTATTTACCGATTTTTATTCGTCCGAGTGGTCAGACCCGCCTGATCCGTTGCTTCCGTTGGATCCGTTGGCGCCGCCCTGCGCTGCGTCGTCACCTTCTTTATAAAGGTACTTGATGCAGTGCTTGTAGACGAGCAAGTTGGGACTGCCGTAACGCGTGAGCTTGATGCAGTCTCGGTCGTACCATTCCACGCTGCCGCGCAGGATCTCGCCGTCCGTCAGCACCACCGCGACTGGGGTCCGCGATTGCATTTGCTTAACGTAGTAAAAATTTTCCGCGTGAGTCTGTTCCGGCGGCGCGGGTTTCTTGCGCTGCGCACCTTGCGCCGGAACGGCTTGAATGGGACGCGTCGGGAACTGTTCCTTCACATCGGTAAGGGTAGGACGAAAAAGTTTACGGTTAACCATAAGTGCTCCTTCCTATGACTGCTTCCTGTTATGACTGCGGAAAAACGTTTTCGGTTGCAGACATTTTGCAAAAAACGCTAAATCGTCGGGTCGCCCTTGAGATTGCTCAAGGAAAGCAGCAGTGCATCCAGCCCCAACTGGCGGCTAATATTCCGCTTAAGACGGTTTTCCAGGCGATCCAGCCCTTGGGTAGCCCGCGAGACCCACGCGAAATCTATTTTCCTGCTGAGAGCTTCCAATTCACGGCGTAAGTCGGGATTGCGGGCGAGACTGCTCTTCGGACCTTGGGAAAGTTCAAGAAGGTCTGTGAGCAGACTATAGAACAGCGTCAGGATATTTTCAAACGATTCCTTTTCCTGTTTGGCGAGCTGCGCGGTGCCGGCGAAAATCTCTGCGGCCTTTCCGCCGTTGATGGTTTTCTCCAGCAGGCTTAGGACGCCGCGGCGCAGGCGTGCGGATTCTTCCAGGTTTAGCGTGAGCGCCATGCCCGGGCTGCCGCTGGAGAGTTGCGCCGCCAGTTTGCGTTCCGGCGCCTTGGCTTCGGTGCGTTCGCCGAGAAACATTTCGATTTGCCCCACCGCGACGGGCGCGAAATGGAATTGCAGGCAGCGCGAACGGATGGTTTGCAGCACGGAGTCGGGTGTGGGCGCCAGCAGGATGAGCGTCGCGCTTTCCGGCGGCTCTTCCAGGATTTTCAGGAACAGGTCGGCGTCGTTCCAGCGCATGGTGTGCGCGTCGTCCAGAATGAAGATACGTCGGCGGCCCTGCGGTTTGAAATATGCGGCGCGTTGCACCGCGCGCAGCTGGCCTACGCGAATCATGGGGCGCGCGACGGGCGCGAGGCGCCGCACTGGATCGGGCACCAGCAGCCACACGTCGGGATGCGGTTCGATGATCAGGGGCATGCGTTCGACCATCGCCGCATCCGCGGATTCGCCGCGTTCCGTCAGCCCGGCCGCAACCAGCGCCGCGGGATTCGCAAGCGGGGCCATGCGCCGGCACGACTCGCACTCGCCGCAAAAATCATCCTGCAGGCGCTCGCAATTCGCAGCTTGGGCGAACATGCGCGCGAGTGTGTACTTGCCAATCCCGCGCGGTCCGGTGAAGAGCAGAGCGCCGGGTGCACGATCCCGGCGCAGCATCCCGCGCAGCGCGGTGACGATGCGTTCGTTGCCGAGAAATTCATCGAAGCCCATGGGATCAGCGGCTGGCGTGCAGCGCGGGGAAGACGCGCGCTTCGATCGCCGCCAGAATCTCCTTGTGGATTTCTTCCGGAGCGCGCATGGCTTGGGCTTGCGCGTCGTAGCATTCAATCTTCACCCAGTTGGCTTGGCGCGCGAGCTCGTCGTAAACCTCCGAAGCGGCTTGCAGATGTGCCAAATCCGACTCCTGCAGGTCGCGGCGCAGCTCGGTGTACTGGCGTTTGGATTTTTGGCCTACCAGACGATGAGCTTCCTCCGCGGGCACGCGCAAGTAAACCACCAGATCCTCGTTCGGCAGCGCGTAAGCCCGATATTCCAGCTCTTTCAGCCACGCCAGAAATTCTTTGCGCTTTTCTTGCGATACGCGGGCGCCTTGATGCGCCAGGTTCGAAGCGATGTAGCGGTCGGCCAGCAGTGTCTTACCGGTTGCCAGGTCCGATTCCAGCGCCGGACGCGACTCGCGCCGGTCCTCGGCATAGAGCAGCGCCGAAAAATGGGGGTCAACGGATTCCAGCGGGCCAAATTCGCCGTTCAGAAAGCGAGCCACCAGCTTGCCGAAAAATCCGTCGTAACGCGGGAAGCTCACTTGGGTGAAAGCGATGCCGCGTGACGAGAATGCGCGCGCAATCATTTCCAGCTGCGTGCGTTTCCCCGAGCCGTCAATTCCTTCTAGAGCGATGAATTTGCCGCGGGCAGGCATCGATTGGAATCACAGTCTAGCATAGGGACGCGATTCCGAAGGCGTGGCTCGTGCCCAGGCAATAGAGATGGGTTTTTGCCGTGTTAGAATCGCGGCAATGGCCAACCAGTCTTCCGTCATCGCCGCCAACTGGACGCGAATTCAGGATCGCATTGCGCCAGCTGCAGAGCGCGGTGGCCGACGCGCGGATGAAATCACCGTGGTGGCGGTTTCGAAGACTCATCCGGTCGAAGCGATCGTGGCGGCTTACGAAGCGGGGCTGCGTCACTTCGGAGAAAATCGCGTGCAGGAGTGGGAGTCGAAGCAGCCGAAGGTGGCGGAGCTGGACGCGACGTGGCATCTGATCGGCCACTTGCAGAGCAATAAGGCACGCCGCGCCGCGCACATTTTTCGTCGTGTGGATTCGCTGGACGATCTCGGGCTGGCAAAAAAACTTCACGCTGCGGCGGACGCGGAAGGGAAGTGCTTGCCGGTGCTGATCGAGGTGCGCCTGGGCGATGAAGAAACCAAGAGTGGTGTTGCCGAAGTAGACCTGCTGTCACTGGCTACGAGCATTGCGCCATTCGCGCATTTGGAATTTGCCGGACTGATGACGATCCCGCCGTTTTTCGACGAGCCCGAGCGCGTGCGCCCTTATTTCCGCAAGCTGCGCGAATTGCGCGACGACCTGAGCCGCAAGCTGAGCCGCGCGTTGCCGGTCCTTTCCATGGGAATGAGCCATGACTTCGAAGTCGCGATCGAAGAAGGCGCCACGGAAATTCGCGTGGGCACGGCACTGTTCGGTTCGCGCGGATCTGCGGCCTGATTTGCTCGGCCGTTACCGACGCGCGATGCTAGTCTCGTGCGCCGCCGGCGCCGATCGTCAGCGACCAAAGCAGCGTGCAATTATTTCCTTTCGTCATTCTTCCTGCCCATGCGCGATTGAACTCCAGGTGGCGGGCGTGGGAACCGCTTCGCACCGGCGTGGCTACTACCGCGGAATCGGCGTAAACGTCCTTGGGGTCGAAAGTGTTAAAGTCATCGGGAGACGGCTGGGGATTGGCGGGCCGTGTGCATGCGCCGGCAGGGAAATCGCATAACGAAATGGAAATCACTGCTAGCGACGGAAGCGTGTCATTTTACGTGCAGCTGCAGCCGCGCGCGAGCCGCGATGCGATCGAAGGCGAATACGCGGGCGCGTTGAAAGTTCGCCTCACCGCGCCGCCGGTGGACGACCGCGCTAACGAAGCGCTCGCGCGCCTTCTCGCGGAGCGTTTGAACGTGCCGCTGGCGGCTGTTAGAATCGTGGCCGGCGATAAGAGCCGCAGAAAGTGCGTGATCGTTGCAGGTTTGCGGCGCGAGCAGGTACTGGCGCTATTGTCTGCGGCCAAACGCCCAGCGAAGAAAGCAAAGGACTGACGAAATGCCCGATCTGAAGGCCATCCAAACTGCATTGCGCGCCGCCAAACTCGACGGCTGGCTTTTTTTCGATCACCATCATCGCGATCCGATTGCGGGAAACATTCTCGGTCTCGATCCGGCAGCCATGGTCACGCGGCGCTGGTTTTATTTCATCCCCGCCAAAGGCGAAGCGCGCAAGCTGGTGCACAAAATCGAGCAAGGCACGCTGGACTCTCTCGAAGGCAAGAAATTTCTATACGCTGGATGGGAAGAGCTACACAAAATGCTGCCGAAGGTGCTTTCCGGCTGCAAAACCATCGCGATGCAGTATTCGCCGGACAACAATATCCCCTACATCGGGCTGGTGGATGCCGGAACGATCGAGCTGATTCGCAAGCTAAAGAAAAAAGTAGTGAGCTCGGCTGACCTGGTGCAGAAATTTGAAGCCAGCTGGTCCGAAGAACAATTTCAGGGACATCGCGAGGCCGGCAGAAGCGTGGACCGAATCACGCACGAAGCATTCCAACGCGCCGCGAAATTTGTCCGCGAAGGGAAGCCGCTAACCGAATACGAGTTACAACAATGGATCGTCGAACAATTTCGCGCCGGCGGACTTACGACTGCCGAGCCGCCCATCGTGGCCGTGCAACCGAATAACGGCAGCCCGCACTATGAACCGCGAGCGGAAGGCTCGCGCCCGATACGAGCCGGAGATTTGCTGCTGCTCGATGTCTGGGCGAAACTGAATCGGCCGGCGAGCGTGTATTACGACATCACCTGGGTGGGCTATCTGGGCGAGCGCGTGCCGGATTCGTACGCGAAGATTTTCCGCATCGTGAAAAACGCGCGCAACGCCGCGATTGAATTCGTCAAGGACGCAGTGGCGAAGAAACGCGCCGTGCACGGCTGGGAAGTGGACCGCGTGACGCGCGAAACAATTCGCAAAGCCGGTTACGGAAAATATTTCGTGCACCGCACCGGGCACAGCATCGGCCAGGAAGTTCACGGCAACGGCGCCAATATGGACGGTCTGGAAACGCGCGACGATCGAAAAATAGCGCCGCACACCTGCTTCTCCGTCGAGCCGGGAATTTATTTGCCGGAATTCGGAGTGCGCAGCGAAGTGAACGTTTACGTCAGCGAGAACGAAGCGCGCGTTACCGGCGCCATCCAGGAAGAAATTCTTCCGTTGCTGGCTTAGGTGACCGTGAACGAAGCGCCCGGCAGAGAAGTGACGTTTGGCGAAGCGCGGGTCGACCAGGAACCAGGCAGCCAAACCGCCCACCAGCAAGACTCCGGCAACCGGGCCGGCAGCGACACACCTGCTGAAGAATCTCCCGTGGGCCACGCTCCTGGCGACGGTACCATCGCGGCTGGGCATTCCTTCGGAGCCAGCGCCGGTCGGTGTGCCCTTGCGTTGTTCGCAGCGATTGCTGCGTGGCTGGTTCCAGGTCTCGGACATTTGTTGCTGGGTCGCTGGGGGCGAGCGCTGGTATTTTTCGCCGCGGTAGGTGGCTTGGTGCTCACTGGTTATTTGCTGCGCGGCAACGTGTTCCCTCCGCATTCCGGCGATCCATTCGGCACGCTCGGTTTTCTGGCAGACGCGGGCACGGGCGTCTTCTATTATTTTTCGCGCATGTTTGAGACAGCCGGTCCCGACGTTTCGCGCGCCGCGGGAGATTACGGCACGCGCTTCATCGCTGCCGCGGGAGTTGTGAACATGCTGGCGGTGCTGGATGTAATCGAGATTGCTACGGGCAGGAGAAGCTAGTTGAATTGCGGCGCGCTCATCGTCGTCAACCGTGCACTGCGCCTCAGCCACTTCGGCGCGCTGCTGCTGTTCGCGCTGCTGGTTTCGCTGGTGCTGGCGTGCCTGACGCAACGCACAAGCTCGGGCGGCGTCAAATATGCGCTCTGGTCGTTCGCGCTGTTCGTGCTGATCGGCGTAGGCGTGGCTTGGCTGATGTATCCCCTCTCGCGCTGAAGAATTCCGTGGTGGTGAAACGACGCGCTGCACGCCGGCGAACCATTCTCGCGCATCGCGCGCCTGCGTCAACAGGCCCTACCTGTGCGACGACGCATCACGTGCGCCACCGTTTGACAGTTTTTCTCCGCCGATGTTAAAGTCGCGCAGGCGCCGAGGCAGCTCCGTTGGAGCGCAGCCGATTCGTAATCCAAATTCCTGCCAGCGCAGCAAGACGAAATTCTAACGATGTGTCTAACGGAATCCATCTGCTGACTTCTTGCGACTGTTGTTTCTGTTTCCTTTTTTTGCGTCCATTTGGGTCCGTTGATGGCAGTTTGCTGGAAGTCACAGGCTCTGTGCCCGTCCTCAACCGCTTCGTTGGGTGGAGTTGAATTGGCGGGCCGCTGTAGTCAACGAATGGCGCCGAAATGTGGTTGAGTGAAACTCGGTGTCGCCAAATGCCGCTTGCGTCGCAATCTCCCCGAACCCGTCTGGCCAATTTTCGAGCGGCCGCCCAGCCGCAAGGTGGCCAGACCAGTCCGTGACCACCTCAATTCCGGTCATCGAAGGCTTTTGGGCGACTGGCGTTTCGGTTCAGCGCTTGCCAGTTCCCAGGTCGTCCGAATGCCCGGCCTTCAGGCGAGACCACTGGGAGGTGGGACGTCCGTCGGAACGGGTAAAATGGTTGCCTCGAAGCCAGCCAGCCGGCGAGTCCTCCCACGTTTCCTGCCGCCCGTAGACGGTCAAATCGAGCAGCCGATAGCTGTTATCCATCGCCTCCACACCGCGCATTGTGGTCCAGTACGTCTCGAAGACGTTGGAGCCTTGGCGCAGGTAGCAAACGAGGTGCATCATGCCCGCCCCTCGTCCCACCAAGAGGGTGTCGAGCGAGTCTTGGGCCGAGTACCAGGGCATCTTCCAACCCATGAAGTCGCGGTACCGCGCGCTCTCTTCGTACGGGCCTTGGCAAAACGTAGCGTAGGTGACGTCGCGAACCGTGATATAGGACAGCTCCCGGACCTGCGATGTAACCCAGGTGCATCCCTCGCACTGTTCCTCCGCAGGGCGGCCGTTGTGCCACATGAAGTAGTAGGCGATTAGCATCCGGCGTCCCTCAAACGCATCCAACACTGTCACTTTCCCGCGTTCACCAATCAGGGGTGTGGTGCCGTCCACTTCGACCATCGGCAGCCGTCGGCGGGAAGCCGCAATAACGTCGCCTTCCCTTGTGTAGGCCTTCTCTCGAACTCGCAACGCGTCCAGCTCCGCCTGGAAAGTGCTCCGATCAACTATTTTGGGCACTCCAAGTTCATCTCTGTTGATGTCTGCCATCGTTCTCTCCTGTGCCAACCTCGATCATGCCTTGGCTTCTGCGTCGCGCCTTCGCAAGGCAGCTCCTTGAGGGTCGGTAATTATATCGACCCACTTGGGGTCGGGCGAACCCTCGGCTTCGTAGTTGTCGTGCCAGTTCCACCACTTGTACGGCGGGGTCTGCGGGTAACCCTCTGGCGAGTCCTCCCAGGACTCCTGACGGCCGAGCACGGTCATATCGAGGTAGCTCCAGGTGGTCCCCATGGCCTCATCGCCGCGGTTGTTGATGAAGTATGTGCGGAACAGCTTGTTGCCGTCGCGGAAGAATGCATTGTGGCCGTGCCACTGGTCCACGCCGAAGTCGAGGTCGAAGCTGTCGGTCATGGTATACCAAGGCATCTTCCAACCCATTCGTGCCTTCAGGCGCTCGATGTCCTTTTGTGGCGCGCGAGAAGCGTACGCAAGTGTGGTGTCGCGGGCGTGCAGATGGGCCAGGTGGGCCACCTGATCGGCGCCCAGCGAGCAGCCGCGGCAGGCGTGCTCGGGCCAGCCGAACACCCCGGGCTCGAAGAAGGCGCGATAGACGATCAACTGACGGCGGCCCTCGAACAGTTCGATCAGGCTAACCTTGCCCTTGGGTCCGTCGAACTCGTACTTCTTTTCGATCGCCATCCATGGCATCCGCCGGCGTTCGGCCGCCAGTGCGTCACGGGAGCGGGTCAAGGCTTTCTCCTTCACGAGAAGCTGCTGGCGCGCAGCTTCCCACTCCTGCTGCGACACGATCGGGGATGTGTTCACCGCGAGATTCCCTTTCCGGTGTTCCTTGTCTCTCTGTTTGCTTGTTGCCATCTTTTTCCTCCGTTGTTTTCTGAATCAGACCAAGACGATTCGCTCCGAAAAATTTTCTGAACTTGCCGATGCACACCGCCAGAATTCCTCCGGTGGATCCGACTCCGGCAACCATTACTGCTGCGCTCGCGATGCATGCTGGGCACATAGAATGTCCCTCCCGTCAAGGTGAGGCAATTTTTACGTTTGCGGGGACTCCCGCGGGCGCACCTCGGCACTCACGCGCCGCCCGTGTCGTCTCGCCCATCGGCACATACCTCCGAGCGGGCCGATGATGGTTTTCCCCATGGGAGTCAGCGAGTATTCGACGGCAACCGTTTTCGATTCCGTCACGCGCCTGGCAATCAATCCGATGGATTCGAGATTGCGAAGAGTTCTGGTCAGCATGCGCTGTGATACAGTTCCCACGCGGCGGCGCAACTGCCCGTGTCGATAAGGCCTCTGGTTCAGCGAAAACAATATCTTCGGGGTCCATCTGCCGATGAAGATTGGTCGCGCCATATTCGATCCCGAGGTTACGTTCATAGCTGTGTGTCTCCGCCACAAACCAGTGCATGATACGTTTTGTCGCGGTCAGCACCATCCCAAATTGCCAGCCCTTCCGCCGCGAGCGCAATTAGGTACATCGGTGTTCCTCTGCCTTCTTGGCTCGCGGGGCCCGTGCGACTTCCAACTGATCTGAACTGATGTTTGCCGTTCATGCGATATATTTACGCCCGGGTATCGAAGGGGTGGGAGTGACAACTGTGGCGCGATTCCGATGGACTCGCTAATCACGGCCGCTGCACGCGCGCTCGCGGCGGGTGACCCACTCGGCGCATTGAACCGCGTCGCGCTGCGCGACGATGCGCCTGCACTTGCGCTTCGCGGCGTCGCGATGGCGCAGCTCGGCGATTTTGTGCGCGCAAGAGAGCTCCTGCGGCGCGCGGCGCGCGCCTTCACTGCGAAAGAAGCGCTAGCTCGCGCGAGGTGCGTCGTCGCCGAGGCCGAGATCGCCCTCGCGTCGCGTAACCTGAGCTGGCCCTCGAAATCGCTCATCGCGGCGCGACACACACTTGAGCGTCACGGCGACCACTTAAACACTGCGTATGCGCGTTACCTTGAAATCCGGCGCCTTCTACTGATCGGCCGGTTGGAGGAGGCCGAGCGCATGCTTGCCGATTTCGATCCGACTCTGTTCCCGCCCGCGCTGAGAACTGCGCACGAACTTGTGGTTGCGGGGATTGCTGTGCGCCGCCTGCGGACGAGAGCGGCACGTGAAGCGCTCGATCGCGCGGAGCAGGCTGCCCGAATGGCGCATATCCCGGCGCTGACGGCCGAGGTCGAGACCGCGTCTAACGTCCTCAACACGCCAGCCGCGCGCGTGATTGCAGGTGGCGCAGAGAAACTCGTCCGGCTGGAAGAGGTGGAATCGTTGCTGGCCTCCAAAGTGCTTGTCGTGGATGCGTGCCGGCGCCTGGTACGAGATCGCCGCACGACGGTTTCGCTCACGGGGCGTCCTGTGTTGTTCGCGCTCGCGCAGGCGCTGGCGGAGGCGTGGCCGGGAGACGTGCCGAGGGGCATTCTTCTTGCTCGGGCATTTGGGGCCAAGTTCACCGATGAATCGCATCGTGCGCGGTTGCGTGTTGAGATCGGACGGCTTCGCAAGAAGCTTCGGACACTAGCGAGCATCAACGCCACGGAACGCGGATTTGAAATGTCGCCGAGCCGCGCCGGCGAGGTGGTCGTGCTGGCGCCTCCGATCGACGGCGATCGTGCCGCTGTGCTGGCGTTTCTCGCTGACGGTGAGTCGTGGTCGAGTTCAGCATTGGCTCTTGCGCTGGGGACCAGCCAGCGGACCGTGCAGCGAGCGCTCGACTCGCTCGCGGCAGACGACAAGGTGCAGTCATCGGGCCGGGGGCGCGCGCGTCGTTGGATGACTCCGCCCATGCCAGGATTCACGACGACTTTGTTACTCTCAGCTCCGCTGCCGATTGATTAAGGTGGAAGCATGAAACGCACAAATGCTGGAGTCATTCGCGAGTATGGTCCCTATCCGGGCGCCGACCGCGTGCACGGAGTGACCTACGACGGCCAGCACGTCTGGTTTGCTTCCGGAGACAAACTGAACGCCTTCGATCCAGCGACCGGAAAAGCGCTCCGCTCGATTGATGTGGCCGCGGATGCTGGGACGGCGTTCGACGGCCGCCATCTGTTTCAGATCGGCGAAGATCGCATCCAGAAGATCGATCCAAAAACCGGCCGCGTGCTTGCGACGATCCCTGCGCCGCCCGGCGGCAATTCCGGGCTTGCCTGGGCTGAAGGAACGCTTTGGGTCGGGCGCTATCGCGATCGAAAGATTTATCAGCTCGATCCCGAAACAGGGGCGATTCTTCGCACAATCGAGTCCAACCGCTTCGTTACCGGCGTTACATGGGTTGACGGCGAGCTCTGGCACGCCACGTGGGAAGGTGATGAGAGCGACTTGAGACGAGTCGATCCTGGAAGCGGAGAGGTTCTTGAGAGGCTCGATATGCCGCGCGGAGTCGGCGTTTCAGGGCTAGAGTCGGATGGCCGTGATCGGTTCTTCTGCGGAGGAGGAAAGAGCGGCAAGGTCAGGACCGTCCGTCGACCCAAGCGAGGCTCCGCGACGCGATGAGGCGTAGTTGTCCGTCATCCGAGCGGATCGATCGTGAGCCGGCGAACGATGAGCGGCGAGGCGAGACGTCAAACGGCCGCATACCGGGCATGGCTAGAAGAAACATCGGGAATCGAAAAATATTTCGGGCCAGAAGTCCTCGTGCCGTATCGGAAGCGCGGATCAACAGAAGGATGATGTGAGGGCAGGGTGCTCCGGCGCGCTTTCGATATAGCGACTGGAAGGAAACTTCAGCAGTTTTCGCGGTCCGTCGGGACAAAACCCGGCAAGCGCAGCGTCGCCTTGCCGCTTGAGCTGAATGAAATTCTCAAGAAAATGTCGCGCAGGGGACGGGTGTTTGATGCAAGAAACTTGCGAAAGTCTTTTCAACCTGCATGCGTTAAGGTAGGATTGAGAGTCAAGACCCGGGCCCAAAGTTTGGCGGTACAAGGACTTGCTTCTTCACGACTTTAGCCGGAGTGGTGTCAGGAATCTGGTCCACGGCCGAATCGCCATGTAGATTTCGGGGCGTCTGACCCAGTCCACATTTGAAAGGCATTACGTCGTGGACTCGACGGATTTGGACGAGGCAATAGCAAAGGTCGAGAAGATTTTGATGGCAATTTCATGGAAGTTGTGGAAAACCAGCAGCAGGATCGTCAGCAAATGTTTTCTTTTCAACAAAGCCGAGGTAGCTCAGTTGGTAGAGCAGCCGATTCGTAATCGGCAGGTCCCCGGTTCAAGTCCGGGCCTCGGCTCCAACCCCTTTCAATTCAATACTAGGTCAGTTCGCCAAAGCCGGTTTGGTAACAGCTAGTAACAACTGAGAAGCAATTTGATCGAGCGGGCCGCGAAAATCTTCAGTCCTGGTGTGCTGATAGACCCTCATCGTTGTTACCACGCTTGAGTGGCCGAGAATGTCGGATACAGCTTTCGTGGGCCATTGCTTCAATGAGTGTGTTGCCAGCGTATGCCTGAAATCGTGCCATCCGCCGATTTTAATTCCTAGCGCTTTCAAGACTGGCCGAATATTTCGCTTGAGCGTGTTTCCGGGATTTACAGGAGTGTCTGTGCCGGAACGAAATATCCATTCGCCATCGCCTAGCAATCGCATTCGCGCTAACAGCTTCGCCGGAATTGGCAAACACCGCGCAAGAAATCAGTACCCCTCCGTTCTAAGAGCAGATAGCCTGACGGGGAGGGCGCCTATGCGGCGGTTTCTTCTGATAACGGTTCTCGTGGGCAGCGTCGGTCCGGGCGCGTTCGCCCAAGAAGTCTTGCTGCAACAGGAAGGCAAATTCCTGTACCCACCGAACCTGAGCACGCGCGGCGATAACGTCTTGCTGGGTATGACCATCGGGAGCGTGCCTGGCCATCCGATATCGGGCACGATTTACGCAGAAAACACTCGCACTGATTCGCAAGGCAAGAGCGTGATCGTACGTTTTCCAAGCAAAATTTATCGCGATTCAAAAGGGCGGACCAGGCTTGAATGGGACATGACGCCGCTCGGTGAAACGCCCAAGCCGGGTTGGTTCATGATCGAGATTTACGACCCAACGACCAGGACTAGCATCCATCTACAGCCATCGAGTAAGGCTGCTTCCGTGGGCCACTTCCCCGGTCCCAGCGAGAAACCGCAACCGGACTGCAAGGCTTCCGATTTTCCCAAGATGGATCCAAAAGACTGGGCACAAGTGGCTATCCCACAAGTTTCTCAGGAAGAACTCGCGCACGACGTCGTAGATGGCATGGCGGTGCGCCATGGGCGTGAGTCTGTAAAGATATCTCCCAACTCTTCCGGGAAGAACTCGGCTTATGCAAGGGTGACAGATTACTGGTTCTCGCAGGAACTTCAGGCGTTCGTCCTCGTCAAACGTCGCGGGCCCGGCAAGTCGCAGCACACAGTTAAGCTTTCGGATATCAGCCGGGGCGAACCCGACCCTTCTCTCTTCACCGTTCCCCCGGGCTACAAGGTTGCTGAGCCGGAGCCGTGGGACGGAGATTGCTCCCCGAAGCTTATGCTTTGAACCGAGGGAAGCGGACACTTTGCGAAGTGTTGTTTTGGATAAAGACCATCGTGCAGTACCCGAACGAATCTCGTTCAATCAGCTAACTCCCGTGTAGTCGCGTAACCGAAAAGTCAAATCATCTGAAATCCACAAAGACGGTAAGCGCGTCAATTAGGCAAGTGCCTCAGACGCGCTTGCCAAATCGGCCTTTGAGCGGACAGCAGCGGGCATCGAGCGCACAGCAGCGTAATAACACCGCCATAAGTGCTTTTGGCACGCCGCCAAGAGTCGGGCACTCGGTACGGTGGGACGTTGACAGGGGTCCTTCAAAAAGTTCAACTGCGCTCACAGCCCGACCTCACTTTAAAAAAAGGTAAGCGAAACTTTCGCCGGGCTATCGAGTCTGAATGGGTAGCGCACAGAACCAAGGAGGGCTTATGCCGACGATTTCAAACGACAACAAAGTGGCGACGTTAATTAATGTGTTTACGGTGGAACCGGGGAATCAGCAGAAGGTGGTGGATATGTTGGTGGAGACGACGGAGAAGGCCATGAAACATATTCCCGGGTTTGTTTCAGCGAGCATTCACAAGAGTCTAGATGGAGTGCGCGTCGTTAATTATGCGCAGTGGCGGAGCAAGGAAGATTGGGAGGCGATGATGGATAGTCCAGAAGCGCAGAAGCACATGAAGCCGTTTTTTGAGATCGCCATGGTGGATTTTCATTTGTATGAAGTGGCGGGCGCGATCGAGGTGCGGGGCGCCTCGGCGTAGGGAATAGTAAAAGAGACTAATCGAATCAGGAGAGAGGAAAGAGCTATTCGCGGCGCAAGAGGATCGCGGTCGCATCATCGCTGAGCGTGCCGCCACTCGCAAACTCCTGCGCCTCGGTCAACACCGACTTGGCTGATACACCTTGTTTCTGTAAGAATTTCACAAGGCGCGAGGTTCCATATTCCTGGCCTTCACCGTTCGTCGCCTCTACCGCACCATCGGTGTACATCAGCACGCGGTCGCCAGTCCGTAAGGTCAACCCGATCTCAGAGTATTCTGAATTCATGAGCCCCAAAGGAAGGCCTTCTTCCGTTTGGAGCTCTGTAATGTTGGTCTGTTCCCGGACGAGTATGGGATAGGGATGGCCTCCGTTGGCGACCCTCACGGTCGCACGTTTAGTATCGAGGATTGCATAGACCAAGGTGACGAATCGCCCCTCAGGCAGGTCCTTCAGCAGTGCCTCGTTCAAGCGCATAAGGACTTCCGAGGGGGCTTCAATCCCTCCGCCGCCGATCGAAACAGACTGCGCGTCGCCGACATGAGTAGTGCCGCCGCCATCCCTTTGCCGCAAACGTCGCCTAGCGCGATTCCCCAAAAGCCACCGCCGAGATCCAGGTAGTCGTACCAATCGCCTCCCACGGCGTTCAATTGCAGACAGAAACCATCAACCGCATAGCCGGAAATTACAGGCTCAGCGTGGCTCGCCAACGCACCGGCTGGATCTGCAAAGACAGATTTTGAAAGCTCAGCGTGTTGTCGCGGTTCACCGTGCGTTCAAACTGCAGCGAAAA
>Ga0209420_1000026_pt1 | contig 97809 bp, 86 predicted proteins | sample BlaSpr_A8_OM1_O1_FD_187972 | JGI IMG/M metagenome (GOLD analysis project Ga0209420, IMG submission 187972) | Forest soil microbial communities from Thunder Bay, Ontario, Canada - Black Spruce, Ontario site 2_A8_OM1_O1 (SPAdes) (version 2) | ecosystem: Environmental > Terrestrial > Soil > Boreal... | reverse complement strand
GAGCATGGATTTGGATCGAGAAGTACTTCGATGTCAGGTATGCGGTTTAGTGCAATACCGGACACGCACGGACAACTGCCGTCGTTGTCTGCGTTTGCTACCTCCGAAGGTGACGTTCGTCATTCCGACGCCGTCGCCTCAAGATTTGCCGGGGGACGACCGTCAACTGTTTGAGAACTGGCCAAACCGCGAAACTGTGGAGAACATCGGCCAGCGCATCAGGCAATTGCGAGAGTCGCGTGGCATGACGCAGAGCCAGCTACAGGCTCGTTCGCGCGTATCTCGCTCCTATTTGTCCCGGATCGAGAGCGGACAGATGACACCCAGTCTCGGCACGCTGGAAAAGATTGCCGAAGCATTGGGCGTTGGACTGAACCGCTTCTTCGTGCCGGAGACCAATGGCGAGACGGTGTTGGAAGATCCGTTCATTCAGGGTCTTCGCCCGTACCTGCGGCAGCTCGATTGGACGCAGTGGCAGGGCATCCTGAAGCGTTTGCAGGCGATCAGCGAGCATGTGAGCACCAATCACGTGCGTCCGTTGCCGCCGCAATCCGCGGAGCGGTTGCCTAACCACATGCCCCGCCGGCAACAGCCGATGCCCCACACAGCGACGGCGCTGCACCGCTAGTCGTCGCGGGGCCGGATGGCGCGGAACGCCTGATGGACAGGTCGGATTCTGGGTAGGGCTCGGCACGCCTGCATCGGCAGGGTGCCCAGCTCGATCCCGAACGATCCGAACTTCGTTCGCGCCAACACGACTGAGCGGGCATGAACAGCGCGTCCTCACGCTTACACCAATCCACAAAAACCTGAGTGAATCGTTTTAATCGGCGGGCTCCAGAACTGGATGGCCCGAACTGCAGAAGCACGATTGCGTGTCGCTGTCGCTCGACCAGGCTTCGTGCTTGATGGTTTATCGCGCACAGGGCGAACTTCTTCGCAGCACCTTTCGCCGGTTACTGTGCCTCCTTCTTGGCGGCGCGAAACAGCACGATATCCACTCCCTGGCTTTTCTTCGTCAGTGCCACCACGCGCGCGCCGTCGCCGTGGTCGTCGACGAATGCAATGTCCGTATCCGAGTCAACCGTTACGCCGTGAATGGGATGGTGATCGTGGTTTTCCTCGCGGCGGAAGCTGCTACCCAGACGGTGCGCGTACCACTTATCCACCTCGTCCAAATTGTCCGATGTGGTGAAGTGCTCGACGGCGATTCCTACTCCTCCATCTCCCGCCGAAAGTTCCACCTGCGCGTTGTTGTCTTTTGCCCCAGAGGTCGCCCCGGGATATACCGGCAAACCGGTGGCGCGCGGCACGTCTTTATTTACTTTGATCGCGCCGACCGGAGTCTGAATCTCAACGTTATTGCCCTGATTGCGTACGCGCAGATTGCGGATAAACAAGCCGGCGAGCGCCAGGCCGAACAGGACCATCACCACAATGCCGCCAGCGACAATCCCCAGAATCCACCAGACAGCATTGTTGCTGCGCCGTTGCGGAGGAATGGCGGCGGGTGGCCGTCCGGACGCGCTAGACATGATTCACCCCTTGCATGTTAGACGCCTATAGATACGCAATGGGGCTTGAAAATGTTTCGCGCCCGCCCGAGCGATCGCCTTAGTTGAAGCGCACTTCCACGCCGGGATGCCGATCGAGGTGCACGGAATCAATGAAGCGCACTTCCGCTTCCTCCAGCGTCATGATCAACGAATGCGTGCGCGTTCCATCCCGAAAGAAATTCACGCCGTGCAGCAACCCACCTCCCGTAACGCCTGTGCACGCGAAGATGATTTTCTTCCCCGGCGCTAGATCCACCGTCTCGTAAATCCTCTTGGGATCCTTGATGCCCATCGCTGCAGTGCGCTCCAGGTGTTCGGGCTTTGCTACCACCAATCGCGCCAGAATTTGCCCGTTCAAGCAGCGCAACGCAGCTGCGGTGAGCACGCCTTCGGGCGCGCCGCCCGTTCCCATCACCGCATGCACGGAAGTGCCGCGCACCGCCGCCGAAATGCCTGCCGAAAGATCGCCATCCGATATCAATCGAATGCGCGCGCCAGCCTTGCGTATATCTGCGATCAGCTTTTCGTGCCGCGGGCGGTCCAACACCACAATCACTAGATCCTCCACATCCCGGTCATAGCGGCGCGCGATCGCGCGCAGGTTGTCTTTCACCGGTGCGTCCAGATCAATCGCGCCCTTCGCCGGCGGCCCCACAATAATTTTCTCCATGTAAAGATCGGGCGCATGCAGCAGGCCGCCATGCTCGCTTGCGGCCAGCACTACGATCGCGCCCGGTTCACCCGTCGCGCATAGGTTAGTGCCTTCGAGCGGATCCACGGCGATGTCCACCTTGGGGTATTCGCGCGACTTATCGCGCACGGCCGCGCCCACTTTTTCGCCGATAAAAAGCATGGGCGCTTCGTCGCGCTCGCCTTCACCGATCACGATCGTGCCATCCATCCCGACGCGATCCATTTCCGCGCGCATGGCTTCGACGGCGGCCTGGTCGGAACCCGAGCGGTCGCCCTGGCCCATCGTGCGCGCCGAAGCGATTGCCGCGTTTTCAACCGTGCGCAGAAATTCGAGGCTGAGTTCTTTCTCCATGGCGGCTCCTGAATCGTGATTTGTTTCCGGTAGCTGGGATGGTCCTTCCGGGCGGCCTATCATAATCCAATTGGGCGAATTCCAATCAAGACGTTATTTGCGGGCGGTGCCAAGAAAGCTGACGACGTTTCCAGGTTTTAATTTTATTGACTGCGAATATAACTTGAGTCAAGAATCTCCCCCCGGCTGTGGGGCTGACCCTTATGCGTTCCGTCGGTATTATCGCTGAGATTGGATTTGTACGAATTCGAAAGGAGATTGGTAATGAAGCAAGCACCATCCTGCTTGCACCGCTTCCGTATCGCACTGGTGGTTTCCGTGGTGCTCGCATCGATTTCGTTGTCATCGTATGGCCAAGGCCAAGAGCCAGGAAAGGAACGTCCTGTGGAACATCGGACTGCTTTTCGCACCATACAAATTGACGGGCTCTCCATTTTTTACCGCGAGGCCGGCCCGAAAGACGCGCCAACGCTTCTTCTGCTGCACGGCCTGCCATCTTCGTCGCGAATGTTCGACCCGCTGTTCGTTCGCCTCGCCGATCGCTATCACCTGGTCGCGCCCGATTATCCCGGCTTCGGGCACAGCGACTGGCCCGACCCCAAGAAATTCGCCTACACGTTCGATCACATCGCCGAGGTCATGAATCACTTCACGGAAACGCTCGGCATCTCGCACTACACGCTGTACATGCAGGATTACGGAGGCCCGGTAGGATTTCGCATGATCCTGGCGCATCCCGAACGCGTGGAAGCGCTCATCGTTCAGGATGCGGTAGCACACAACGAAGGCCTGGGCGCGAATTGGAAGACGCGCCGCGCTTACTGGGCCGATCGTGCCGCGAACGAAGCCGCGCTGCGCACCAATCTCCTCTCGCTCGCAACGACCCGCGCGCGACACGTCGGCGATGATCCCGACTCGGAGCGCCATGATCCAGATCTATGGACCGATGAATATTATTTTCTCAACCAGCCCGGACAGGCCGATATTCAAAGCGATCTGTTCTATGACTACCGCAGCAACGTCGAGAATTATCCCAAGTGGCAAGCCTGGATGCGCGAGAAACAGCCGCGCCTGCTGGTGATCTGGGGCAAGTATGAAAGCTCATTCGATCCTTCGGAGCCGGAATCTTATCGCCGCGACGTTCCGAAGGCCGAAATCCACATCGTGGACGGCGGGCATTTCGCGCTCGACACCGCAGCAGGCGAAATAGCGATGCTGGTCGCGACATTCATGAAGTAGCGGTGACGAAGAGGCCGAAGCTTCCACTGCAGGGGAGATCAAAATGCCACCACTCTTACGCAGGTCCGCGATATTTTCAAAAACCTTGAAACCGGCGACGGCGCGGCGTTCTTCACCCACGTTGCAGACGATGTGGATTGGACCGTCGAGGGAACTCATCCGCTTGCCGGCCATTATCACAGCAAGGCGGATTTTGTGGCGCACACATTCGAAAAACTTAACAAGGTTTTACCGCAAGGCACGCAACTTCACGTGGAGCATGTATTGGTGAGCGGGGACTGGGCTGTCGTTGAACTGCATTCCCTTGCTACGGCGAACAATGGCCTCAGGTTTGACAACCGTTATTGTTGGGTCTGCCAGTTCCGTGGCGACAAGATCGTTGCGGTCCGGGCATATCTTGATTCAGCCTTGGTCGCTCGGCTCTTCCAGGAGAACCCGATTTCCGAAGCGGCCAGAGCGTCGGGAGACGCAAAGCATCTCTAGACATTCCTGCGAGGTCATCTTCCATTTTGACGATGCTTCCAAATTCGCGCTCGCTGCGGCGGCGGAATCAGGCGGCGCGCATCCAATCGTTAAGGAGTTTACATGCGAACTGACATTGTTCCCGGAGCCGTGCTCCCCGACTACGAGCTTTCCGACCATACTGCAAAACGCCGCAAGCTCTCCGATCTGCAGGGGCAACACCCCATGGTGCTGGTGCTCAGCCGCGGCGGTTTCTGTCCCAAGGACCGCCGCCAGGCTGAAGGGCTCGTGCAGCTCCATCGCGAGCTGGAGGTCTCCTATTGCCGGCTCGTAACAATCAGTACCGACAACATCGCTGAGACCAATGAATTTCGTACCGGCATCGGCGCGCACTGGCCGTTTCTTTCAGACGCAGGGCGTGTGGTGCAAAAAGATCTGGATATCGCTGAATACACCGATCCCGCCCACAATCCCATGATTCCGCATGTGATTGTGCTCGAGCCTGGCCTGGTTATCTACAAAATCTACAATGGCTACTGGTTCGTGGGCCGACCCACCGTGGAGGAGCTGCGCCAGGATCTGCGCGAGGTGAGCAGGAAATGCCGGCCGGACTGGGACATCACCACGCCCGAACTGAGAGCAGCGTGGCAACAAGGGCGCAAGGAGCTCTTCTACCCTTACGGCAAAACATACGCGCAAACCATAGGGGAACAGGATTAGCAGCGGAGTGGCCGTGAGCGATGCGCCGCGCGGGTATATGCCGTCGCGCTTCGACGGTTCAAGATCAACCCGAGCCCACGCCCTACAAGTCGCAAGCAGCCGGGAGGGCACAAATTATCGCGCCGTCAAATCACACAGCGAGGGGGGAGCCCCACCCTTTTTTGAAGGGCGGGGCTTTTCGTAGCGAACGACGACTCGGACCCTCCCGTACGATGGCGCGGGAGGGCCGAGCAGGCGACTGCTCCGCCGATCGCGATTGCACAACGGAAGTCGAACGCGAGCCTGCAATCGACCCCCTAAACGAAATAACCCGCTCGCCCACTTGCGAGCGGGTTTCTCCGACCAAGCTCGCTGCACAGTTACGCTGACGGATGTTTCAAGATCTCTGCCAAAGCGCGCAACCGGTTCGCGTCAGCAGGATTATTCGCCGCATTAGCACTCTGCTCTAACGAAGGCGCCATCCCGCTCAACTTCGCCACTTTGCCCTTGTTCATGTGCGAGGTTTCGGCGTTGTGGATCGCCGTTCGCAAAGCAACGATGCGTTCCGCCGGCAAAGCCTGCGACCGGTCCAGCTGATCTACATAAGCCTTCGCCACCACCAACTGCGCAGGCCACTCCAGCTTCTGCTGGTTCTGCACGTTCAGCGCGTCCACACGCACGGTTTTCGCGGCGTCAATTTCGTTCTGCGTCAGGAATTGCGTCGGCGTCAGTTCGAAAATATCCAGCCCGCGCGCAATTTCCGAACCATAGATGTTGCCGTTGTACCAATACGCCGACCACTCGCCTCCCAGCACCAGCATCTTCGAATCAATCGGTCCGCGGTCGAAATAAGCAATCTCCTTCGGATGGGCCGCGTCGGTGAAATCCATCACCGAAACTCCGCCTTGGTACCACGCCTGCACTTCGATGTCGCGCCCTGGGACAGGGATCAGCGAACCATTGTGCGCCACGCAATTCTCCGTATCGCCCTGCGCGGCGGGCAGCTTGTAGTAGCTCGCGAAGGTCAACTTGTCGTCATGCAGATGAAAGATCGCATCCGCACCCCACTTGCTCGGGTCGTTTGGACGGCAACGCGCGCCCAATCCGCCGCCCCACTCATCGGTAAACACCACCTTCGTTCCATCATTCGAGAACGAAGCGGAATGCCAGTAGGAGTAGTTCGGATCGTTCACCGCGTCCAAACGCTTCGGATGAACCGGGTCTTTGATGTCCAGCAGAATTCCATTGCCGGAACAGGCGCCCGCCGCGAGGCCAATCGCCGAATACACGGTGATGTCGTGGCACTGATTCGTATCCGCAGGCTTGGTTTCCTCATCATTCTTGCCGTGGCTGCCGCCGTTGTTCAGGCCATTCAACGCGCCGGTCCGCGGATCAATGAACACGCGCGGGCTGGCGACGACTTTGGCGTCCTGCGGCGCCGCTACCGGCACCTTGATCACTTCGATGCGAAATAGCGCCGTGTTCGGATTCTTGTCCGGCGCTTCGCCCGAGCATCCGGCCAATTCTTCGGCCTGGCGCACGAACGATGTCCCCGAGACGTAGATATAAACGTTGTCCTTATCGTTCGGGTCCACCACGAGCGTGTGCGTGTGCGAGCCGCGGCAGGTCTGCACCGCCGCCATTTGCTTCGGGTTCTTGATGTCCGAGATGTCGAAAATTCGCACGCCGCGGAAACGATCCGCTTGCGCTACGGGCGGCCGGCGCTCCTTTTCGTGTCCTGCGGGAGGCGGGGGCTCGGGCGGAAATCCCTGCGTGCCGCAATCGAGGCGTCCATTCGGCATTTCCACCGACATGAACATCAGGTTTTTGTAGACCGATACGTCGCCCTGCCCGCCAGGGCACACCATCGAAGTTACCAGCCTGGTCTGCGCCGGATTGGAGATGTCGTAGATGTTCATGCCGTAAAAATTTCCTTGGAACAGGTGATTGCCCTGGAATGCCAGGTCCGAGTTGGAAAAAGCAAGCTCCGCGATCACCAGCTGCAGCTCTTTCGGCAATTTCATGCCGGCCCCGATCCCCAGCTGGCCCAGCAATTTCTGCACTTTCGGGTCGTCAGGGTCGGTGACGCCCAATTGAAACGAGTCGGGCTTCTTCAGGAGCAGCAGATGCTTCATACCCAGCGAGGTTTCACCCGCGTCGTAAAGCCCCGGCGTCAGCTTGTAGCGCGGATCGTTGGTATCCGATCCCGTCATCCCTGGTGGCAGCGGAGCAGCGGGCACCGCCGCGAACGGATTCTGATCGGCATCCGGCGCCTTCGCCGGCTCCTGCGCGGCCGGCGGCGTTTCGGGCGGCTGACTGCCGGTCTGGGCCGCCATCCGGCTCGCACCGCTGCACAAAATAATCGCGGCCACAGCCGCACGGAAAGAAAAACTGGGCACTCGAATCATCTTTTCTCCTCGGAGGATTTTTTCTCCAGCATAGCCTGCATGATCTTGATCTCCGCGCGTTGCGTGTTGTCCGCATCCGTCGCGAAGTTGAAAATGTCGGCCTCTTGGCCCGCGCCCGCCGTATTGAACAGATCCTTCACCATGATCAACGCGCCATTGTGGTGCTGAATCATGCCAGTCAAAAATAAATGGTCAAACTCCGCGCCTTTGGCGTTGCGCAGCGCGGCCATCTGCTCCGGCGTCAGCATGCCGGGCATCAGAGCCACCGGTTTGCCCGAGGCGTCCATGTCGGACATTCCCGCCATCGTCATCGAAATCGGTTCCCCGCGAGCCGCCAGCCACCGCTGCATGAATCTTATTTCGTCCGATTGCGAGCTACTGATCTTCGCGCCCAACAGCCGCAAATCTTTGTTCTCCGTGTGCGAGGCGATCAGCGCCGTCATTTCCACCGCCTGCTGATGATGCATGATCATGCCCTGCATGAATGCCACATCGGCCGGCGAGCGCGCGGGCAGCACTCCCTTCGTGGATGGCGGCAGAATCTTGCTCGGTTTTCCCGGTGCTCCAGGCTGCACCACCACCGGAGCCGTCGCGGAATCGGTTTGCTGCGCGCGCAAAGCGAGGGAACCGAACGCCGCGGCAGCGCTGGCCGCAAGCAGCACGCCGCTCAGCGCCGCACAGATTCTCGCGGCGCGGCGCTGCGGCATGCCCGCGACGCGCAAACGATCAAGCCTTGAATTCAGGGCATCGCTCAACAATTTCATTGTACTCATTCCCAGCGGCCGATACCGTTCTTCGGGCGAACTATCATAATCCAAATGAGCCAATCCCATGACTGCAATCAGTGCCCGTCATGGCTGCGGCTGAATCTTCGCGTTCACCAGAAAGGGATCGTCGAACTCGGTCATCTCGCCCGCTTTCTTTCCCGTGACAGGCTGCAGACGCGCTGCAAGCGGTTTGTGCCACTTCACTGCTAGGCTGGCAACGTCGCCCAGGATGCGCTCCAGTTGCTCGGGCGTCACATCGCCACGCATCGGAATCGTGTCCAGTCCGGTGCCGCACACCGCCGAATACGAAAGCAGTGCATCGGTCGAGAGCCGACCCTCGCTCCAACGTTGCGCGAGCACCGTATCTTCGAGCACCGGCAGCATCAATCCCGAATAACCGGCCTGCTTCACCGGGATCGCTTTCAGCGCGCGCGTGATAATCGCCGCCGTGGTGAGCGTGCCGCTGGAACCGGCGGGCGCGCCCAGAAAATTTTCAATGGCGCGGCCGATGGAAACATTCAGCAGCGGCGCAGGCGACAGGTCCAGCCCGCCGTATTTCCAGCCGCTGGCATCGCTGATTTCTACTGCAGTCTTTTCAATCTGCGCGGCATACATGCCCAGAGTATTCTCCAGCCGCTGTTCGGCTTCGCCCGCAGACTGCGTCGTAGCGAACACTTCACTCACCACGTTCGCCGACTGCAGCCCTACCGCGAACTGCTTTCCTTCGCCTGTGAAATAAGACGCCGGATAAAAAGGCGTGCCGGAGGGAACCAGCGCCGTAGCCGTAAAGCTGAAATTGCCCTGGCTATGCGGCGTATTCGCTTCCAGGTACTTGATCACGCCCGCCGCGGCCTGGATGGATTTCCAGTGAATTCCGTCTTCGCCCGCGATGAACACCGAGCCTTCGAGCGTCTTCGAATTCGCGATGATTTTCGCCAGCAGTTCCGCTTCGTGGGGGTCGTCTGCGTCGCTCATCATCGCCGGACCGATCGCTGCGTCGAAACCCTCCTTCACGGCGAGCGCGTCGTAGTCGCGGAAGAAAGTCAGCACCTGCTCGTCCGTCATGCCGCGCGTGTATTCCGGAAAAGGCTGCGTGGTGATGCGCAGCGTCATCACTTCATAGCCGGATTTTTCATATGCGGCCTTGGCCTGCCGCAAAAATTTCAGAGCCTCCTGAATTTGCTCCTGGTAATAGGCGCGGTCGAGCCGCACGAACGCAGTGATCGCACGCACTTTCGGCTTAGAGCCTGCATCCGCGCCACGCGCCGGAAGCGCCGCGCTGAAAACTGCGGCGAGCGCGCAGCCTACGATGCTCAATGCCAGCGCGGCCTCGTGAAGTTTGCGCGAGCCGCTCACGAAAACGCCGCGATTCCGGTGATGCGCTCACCGATGATCAACTTGTGTATGTCGTGCGTGCCTTCGTAGGTGAAAACCGATTCCAGGTTGTTCATATGCCGCATCACGCAGTAATCGTCCACGATCCCATTGGCGCCCAGAATTTCCCGCGCCAGGCGCGCCGTTTCCCGCGCCATCCACACGTTGTTCATCTTCAGCATGGAAATGTGCGAAGGATGCACGCGCCCCGCATCTTTCAGCCGGCCCACTTGCAGCGCCAGAAATTGCGCCTTGGTGATCTCGGTGATCATCCACACCAATTTTTCCTGCACCAGTTGGTGCGAAGCAATCGGCTTGTTGTCGAATTGTTTGCGCTGCTTGGCGTAATGTAGCGCCGTGTCGTAACAAGCCATCGCCGCTCCGATCCCGCCCCACCCAATCCCATAGCGCGCCTGATTCAAACAGGAAAGCGGGCCTTTCAATCCTTCTACGCCGGGAAGCAAATTTCCCGCCGGGACTTTGCAATCCGTCATCGCCAGACCAGAAGTCACCGAAGCGCGCAGCGAATATTTTCCGTGCACGTCCCAGGCCTTGTATCCGGGCGTGCCTTTCTCCACCAGGAATCCGCGGATCACTTCGTCCTCGCACTTCGCCCAGATCACCGCCACGTCCGCGATGGAGCCGCTGGTGATCCACATTTTTTCGCCGTTCAGAATGTAGGTGCCGCCTTTCTTCACCGCGCGCGTCAGCATTCCGCCCGGATTGGATCCGAATTGCGGCTCCGTCAGCCCGAAGCATCCGATCGCTTTTCCCTGTTGCAGCAGGGGCAACCATTTTTCTTTCTGCGCGTCCGAGCCGAAGGCGTGAATCGGATACATCACCAGCGCCGATTGCACCGAAACAAAACTGCGCAAGCCGGAGTCGCCGCGCTCCAACTCCTGCGTCACCAGGCCGTATTCCACGTTGGACATTCCCGCGCAGCCGTAGCCCTTCAAGCTCGCCCCGAAAAGTCCCAGTTCCGCCATCTGCGGCACCAGCTGCACCGGAAATTTCCCTTCGCGGTTGTATTCCTCGATGAGCGGCATGATCTCCGCATCCACGAATTGCCGCGCGGTATTGCGTGCGAGTTTTTCTTCGTCGCTCAGCAGGGAATCGAAGTCGAGGTAATCAACCCCGGGGAACGATGGCATGGAATGTCTCCTTGAAAATGGGCGGCGCGAATCGGCAGGTCACAATTTATAGCGCAGCCCAAACCGCGATTGTATCGAATTCGCGGCACCCTGCGCCAGTAAGTGCCAGTAGGTGCACGACCGTTTCCAGCGACGCGACTTGCCGAGCACTTCTGCAGAACCGTGTGGCATCTTCGGTCGCGCCGCCTTCAAAATTGGGTCCGCACCGGCAGACAGATGGTCATGGCACGAGATGTATTTTGGACGGAACACGCTTCTCTGCATGTTCGCCATGTCTCGCGCTTGTAACATTTGGGCGACTGCTGCCATATTCGTTGCGTCTGGAGACCTAGAGGCGTAGGATGCACCAACGAGCGGGTCCAAGCCCTGTCCAGGTTTGGATCCTGACGTAACCGTTCATCCGGTGCGGAGCGCGCCTTGCGATTTGCGCCGGTCGTTCAAAGACGTAGTTGTGCAACGTTTCGAAAGCAGTCGGGGTGGGTGCCAGCGATGAAAAGTCCCCTGCGTCTTTCGGCCCTGTTCGTGGTTGTAGCGTTGGGTTGCTCCGGTTTTGCCCCTCGAGTGCGCAGCGCTGTTCCTGCTGGTTTGCCCGCGACCCAAGAGCGCATTGTCACGTCGGAACCAGCGACAGCCACCATTCCAGGTCCGCTCCGTTCGTTCGAACGTATCGCCGGAATCAGCCAGAAAGCCGCTCCGCAAGAAGTGATGCCCTTGCTCGCCCGAAACGTATTTCTGATCGGCTATCAGGGCTCCGGCCTGGGTAGCCGCGCCACCGAATTTCTGATTCTGCTGCGGCGCTATGTCCAGCAGGCCAGGGAACTTTCCGATTTAGCCGGGAAAGATGGCGTGATTCGCGTCACCGGTTGCGCCGATGCCAAACAACTGCTCGACATCCTGGGTTACAAGCCCACGGCGGACTGCGGAAAAGCCACCACGTACGTAATGACGTCCGACCCGCGCCGAGCTTTTCTTACGATTGATTCCGGCTTCCCGCTGCCCGAGCTCGAGGCCACTCTGCAAGGCGGCAAGCCGTTCTCCTACGCGTACCCCAATTCCCAAGTGCCGATCGTCTTGACCGAACGAGAGTGGGTGGAGGCCGCAGGCGAAGGCGCCAAGGACAGAGACAGCCATCAATTAATTGATGCGCTGCTGCACGATCCTGCGCTGGCTCGTCTTTACTATGCCTGGGCTCACGTGGATCCGGACACGCGGACCGCGCTGCTGCATTCGCCCGGACTGAAAAGACTAGTTTCGCTCGCCGCGCCGCTGGATTTTTACGGAAGCTACATTCGCGTCGAGGCCGGGCGCGTAATCGTGCCCGGCGGGCCGAACGCCGAGGCGGAGTGGAAGGATTTGGTCGGCGCCAGCCCGCACGCAGTGGGAGATTTTGTTCCCCGGCTGCTTACAAAGGACAACGGCTGGCTCGCCGCGTATTTTGACTCGCTCTCGCGCATCCCGCCGGAGCAGCAAGCGCACTTCGTCGCACGCCCCCGATTGCACGATTGCTACGAAGCGCTGCGCGGCAAGACGCTTTCTCCCAGCGCCATGTCGTCCGTGTTTCGCCCCGACCCGGCCCTTTTGCTTCTGACCACTCGCCTGCAGTGGGAGGCCAACGGCGATCCGCACGTGCCCGGAAATCTGCAGGCATGGAAAAACATTCTGCGGCAGAGGAGCAATACCGAGCTTGCGCGCAACTGGAGCGTGGAAACCAAAGGATGGAACAGTCCGGACGGCTTGCTGGACACCATGTTCGCCCTCTCGCGCGTGGGCACGGAAGGCACGCCGGCGGAAGCCTTTCTGGTGCTGAGTGAAATCGATGCCAGGCGCGCGCCGGGGCATCGCTTGAGCGGGCCCACCGTGGAGCTGATGGCCACCAAGTTCGCGCTTTATCGCAATCAGTATTCGATATTTTCAGAATTTCCAGAGTTGGGCGATGCGTCCATCACCGCGTTCCTGACGACAGCCGAGGCCCTCAATAAAGTTCCTGATCACACATTGCGCGGGAACGCCATGGGCATTTTTGACGCCAACGTGATGCTGTGGCAAATCATGGCTCGCCAAGGTGAAATTCCGCTGAGCGCCCGTGACGAATCCTGGCAGGGAATGATCAAGCCTCTTTCCCATTTCACCACGTCCGCGCAACTCTTTGACGCCGGACGCAGCTCGCTGGCGCACCTGTTGCGCGCAGCCACCGGTGAGTCGAAAAGCTCGCAGGATGAAATCGTTGATTTGATCGCTGGTCCTCGCCAGACAAATTCCGAAGGCCAGCGCATTCACCGCGAAGTGGCGGAACGAATCCGCGCGGTCTTGGATGATCAGCGCCTGGTTTCGCTCGATACGCTGCTGGCGCTGGGTGACGGCCTCACGCCCACCCCGCAAGGGACTCCCGCGGGCGATACGCTGCTGCCGCTCGCAGAACAACTTGGCGAATTTCAGATGCCGCGCCCGATCTTTACCAATAGCGAGCGCACCACGTTCACCGCGGGCTCCTACAATAACCACCACACCGATTTGGAAATGCGCACCGACATCAGCAAGATTCTGAAATCCAAAGCTTCCGGCCCGGAACTGGAACAGGCTCGCGGGCAACTGGTTCCTTTTTTCCGCGACACGCTGGTCGGTTTCAGTTACGCCTATTACGAACCGCCCGGCGCGCAGGCTCTGCACAACAATCCGCTTCTCATTCGCTCGCATGATTTCTCCGGCGAGACGGTCATGGGCACGGAAGATTCGCTCTGGCAAACTCCCCGCTTGTTCGGCGGCGGCTCCCCCGCAGGCGGCGGCGCGCATCTGGTCGGCTCGCTCGCAGACTTGCCTTACGTATTGGCACAAATGGAAGAAGATTTTATCGCTCCGGAAAACGTTCAAGCGCTGATCTGGTCCGACCTGGTGCCGTCCGTTTTGACCAACGCCGTTCTGCCGCGCTGGTGGAACGTCAGCCGCAACGAGCTGCACGCCGTCGCGCTCTACCAACGCGCGGGAGAAGAAATCCTCGCAGCCTCCGTACAAAGTGATGACCTGCGCGCGAAAGTAACCGGTATTCTTTCCGATCGCATGATTCCGCAGCGCGCATCGCAGTTGGATGCTTCTCTGCGCGCAGGACGCCTCGCCGAAGTGTCGTCGGAAATCACACCTGCCGATACTTTCTATCTCACCGCGGAATTTCGCCGCAGATTTCCAGACGACAGCGGCGCCTGGGGAATGGCCGGACGCGAATTGCAGGATTTAACGCAGCAGGCTCCAGCCGATGTCACTTGGGCGCGTCTGTCGCAGGATTTCGGTGTGCCGCATCCCGTGCTGGCGCGCTCCTACGCCCGCGAACTGCTTAACGTCAGGCCCTTCCCCATGTTCCAGGGCTATTCCAGCCGCTTGCTGGCCGAAACCTGGGATTCCACGAATCTGTACTGGGCGCGCCTGGCCGATGAAATGGGCTACGCGCCGGTAACGCTGAATCGCCTGGCGCCGGAACTCACCGGCCGCATGGTCGCGAAAATTTTTGCCACGGACTTGAACGATTGGCCCGCGATTCTGCGCGCCATGCGCGAAACCGGCGAGGAATTTCGTCAGGGCAAGGTCACTTCGCTGCCCGCGAGTTTCGGCAGTCCCCAGCCCTGAGAACTCGGTGGCTGCGCTGCGGCGGAACACGCGCCCGGCCGGCTCTGCAAAAGTTTAGTTACAAACAACGAGGCCCGTCATGCTCAAAAGACTCGCTGTAGCGATTGTCCTCCTCGCAGCTCTCTCCATTTTCGCAGCACACTCTCCGGTCGCGCAGGAGAGCGGCCCGCCGCGCATCAACGTCACCGTGGACCTGGTGCAGCTGAACGTCGCCGTGACGGACAGCAAAGGGAAGTACGTTACCGGCTTGCGTCCGCAGGATTTCGTGATTGCCGAGGACGGCATTCCCGAAGACATCGCCACCTACGGAGAAGGCAACGTCTCGGCTCGCGCACTGCCGGCCAAAGCGCCATCGGGCGCCGGCTCACCCGATGCCGCCGGCGAGCAGCAGAAAGATTCCGGCGCCAGCCTGTCTGCCAGTGAACTCAGTTCGCTGGTAGAAGGCGCCAACGTTTTCGTGCTTTTCGACACCAGCAACTATATGTACCGCGGCTTTGTATTCGCGCAGGACGCCATCGCGGATTTCGTGCGTTCGCTCGAGGGCGCGGACAAAGTCGCCTTCTATTCCTACAGCCGAGATCTTTCTCGCGCCGCTCTGCTCACGGCTGACCGCGCGCAGGTCCTGCGTGCCGCGCGCACGACGGTAGCCGGAGACGACGCCGCGCTCTACAATTGTCTGTTGCTCACCGTGCAGGATGCCGCGCACTTCACAGGACGGAAGGTAATCGTGGTTTTCTCCAACGGTCCCGACAACTACAGCATGGTCCCGCCCGAGGACGTCGCCGAGCTGGCGCAATCGACCGGCACCACCATCTACATGGTCAGCACCCAGGAAGCTCACCTCGAGCCCATTTCCAACGCGGTGTTTCAGCGCATGACCGCTGCCACAGGCGGCAAAGTCTATTTCGCAAAAAACTGGAAGGACGAACAAAACGCCTTCGCATCCATCCGCGATGATTTAGCGCATCTTTATTCTTTGAGTTACTACCCCAAGCCCAATCCCAACCGCGGCTGGCGCACCATCACCGTAAAACTCGTGAACGACCAGCACAAGCACTATCACATTCGCACGCGCGACGGGTATCGCCTGCAACGCTCCCGGCTCTCCGCGGAATACGTTCCGCCCGCTCCTCCCGCGGCCTCCGTCAAATTGCCATAGCCTGCGCGTGAAACCGACCTTTGTGAATCCGGCGCTGCAGTTTATTTGCAGCGCTCCGCCGAAGCTCTGCCATATCTGCCGCAACGGCTCACAAACAGTGCCGTTGTGTTGTGAGCGGCGCTCTCGGAGGGATGATCGCAGCGTCTGATCAGGCGACGGGGTTCACCGCCGTTCGGTTTTGAATCGTGGGGTTTTTGCTTGCACGTTCTTGAATCGGGGGCCGTGCCTCGCGTTGAAATTTGTAGTATCTTACGAAGTTCTATGGACCCTACGCAAACCAACCAACGCACGGCACTCGGCTCGATTGTCGTCGTAAGCGCCGCAGCCGTATCTTTTCTGCTGTGGCTGCTATATCTGCACCGGGCTCCCGCACAATTCGCAGGCCGTTACGTTTTCTTGCCCGCGCTGAACGCGGTACTGAATGGACTGAGCGCCGTCGCCCTCTGCACCGGCTTCTATTTCATCAAGAGACGCGACCGCAAAGCCCACCGCGCCAGCATGCTGTTCGCCTTCGCGTTCTCGTCCTTCTTCCTGGTCAGCTATATCGTCAACCACGCTCTGCACGGCGACACGCGTTTTCCGGCGGGCCACGCGACGATTCGCGCCATGTACCTCTTAATCCTCGCCAGCCACATTATCCTTTCGGTCGTGGCGCTTCCTCTGGTGCTCATCACCTTCTTCTTTTCACTCAGCGGCCGTTTCCCGCAACACAAGCGCATTGCGCGCTACACTTTTCCTATCTGGCTGTACGTCTCGGTCACGGGGGTGATCGTTTTCGCGCTGCTGCAGGCTTACGCGTATTGATTCACCGGGCCTGGTGTGAGATCCGCCAGCCATCCCGCATCGTGGTGTATACTCCCGCGAAAAGCAGATAGACGCGTCACGAGAGGCGAACGATGCAGCGCCCGGCAGGTGTGACAATTTCCGCAGTCGTCGTCTTCATCGGCTCCGGCCTCGCGCTGCTTTCCGCCGCGCTCATGATCCTGGCCTTTGCCGTCATGCCCGCCGAAGCCACCCCCGCCTTCACTCGAGGCGCGGGTTTAATCGTGTCCATATTTATGCTGGGCTTTGCAGCCTGGGGCATCGCCACCGGCGTCAACCTGCTGCACTTGCGCGAATGGGCCAGAATTTCCATGATTGTCTTTAGCGGCCTGCTTCTGGTCATGGGTGTGCCAGGCCTGCTCATGATGCTGGTAATGCCGCTGCCCGCTCCGCCAACGCCCACCCTGCCATCGGGCGCCGCGATGCCACCTATGGAGCACCTGATGACGGCCGTGCGCGTCGGAATGGCGATTTTCTACGCGCTGCTTGCGCTGCTGGGCGGTTGGTGGATCTATTTCTTCAACACGCGCCCAATCAAGGAGCGTTTCCGCGAAGCGGGTGCGATGAATCCCGCGTCAACTTGGGCGCCTGCTGCACTTGCGCCTACCGAATTGCCCGGCGCACCGAAAAGGCCGGTGAGCATCACGATCATCGCTTACCTGGCGCTGGTTGGCGCCTGCATGTTTCCGATTCTCAATATTTTGCATTTGCCGCTCACGTTCCTGGGGTTCTTTTTCAGCGGTGGAAAAGCCGCGCTGATCGTCAGCGGTTACATGGCCGTGCAACTCCTGATGGCCTACGGTCTGCTGAAGCTGGAAAAGTGGGGCCGCAGCCTGGCCATCTACTATTTCAATTTCGCGATCTTCAATTCGATCATTTCCGTAATTCTTCCCGGCGCCCAAGCGCGTTACGAAGAAGCCACCACCGCCATGCAAAACTCGATGGGACTGCCGCCCAGCCCCTTCCAGTTTCCCATCTGGTTCAGCCTGGTTTTCTCCCTGCCCATGATCGCCGTTCAATTGTGGTTTGTAGTCACGCGCCGTCAGGCGTTTGAAGGTCCGCACAACCGGCTCGCCTCGCGCTAGCCGCACCCCGGCCTGGCGATATCAGCGCGAGGCTTCGGCGTGCGCCGCTGGCGTTACTGCACGCCTCCGAAGTAGAATGTAAGCAGTCGTGTTTCTCCTTCCGCAATGCAAGAATGCCCGTAAAGCGTTGACGGGAGCGGGACTCGATGCGATAATCGCGGCCTTTGCTTGAGCCTAGAAGTGTGTCCCGGAGCGGCTGCGCGCAATCCCGGGCAACAGTGCGACAAACGATACAAGCGACACAAACGGGGCAAAAGTATTCGTAAGCTTTCCTAACGATGGAAATCCTTCGCCAGCTCGGTGACCTGTTTCTTCAAGCTGTGCCTACGGTCATCATCGTCTTCCTTTTTTATCTCTTCATGCGCTGGGCCTTTTTCACGCCCATTCAAAAAGCCATGGCCGAGCGCAGCGCGAAAATTGAAGGCGCGCGCGCCGAAGCCGCCGCGGTCGAAGCCGCGGCGCGCCAGGACCTGGAAAATTACAACGCAGCTCTGCGCAAAGCGCAGGGTGAAATTTATCTGGAGCAGGAAGAAGCTCGCCAGGCTGTGCTCGATGAGCGCGCCAAGAATTTGAAAGCGCAACGCTCCCTGGCGCGCAAGGAAGTGGACGAGGCCAAGAAGCGCATCGAAGCCGAGTTGGCCGAAGCCCGCAAAGAAGTCGAGCGCCAAACTCCGGAGCTGGCGGGCGCGATCGCGCGCGGCATTCTGGAAGGCAGCGATCCTTCCGGGGGCGGTGCGCGGCAATGACGCTCCAAGCCATGCGCCGTGTAAGGTCGGGCACTCGCGCGCTCTGCTTTCTGATTATTTTTCTAGCGCTTGCCGCCGGGCCGGTTTTTGCGCAGGAGGGCGAAGCTTCGCCCGCCGATTCCACAACCGGCTGGGTTTTTCGCTGGCTTAACTTCGTGCTGGTATTCGGCGCCATCGGCTACTGCGTCGTAAAATATGCCGCGCCGGCTTTCCGCGTGCAAGCCGAGGAAATTTCCAGGAAGATCGCCGAAGGGGCGCGCGCCCGCGAGGCCGCCGAACGCCAGCGTCGCGAAATCAAAACCAAGCTCGAAGGCCTCGAGCGCGAAATTGAGCAATTGCGCGTGGATGCCAAGCGCGACGCTGAAGCCGAAGCACAGCGCCTGCGCGATATGGGCCGCGCCGAAGCAGAAAAAATCGAACGGGCGGCGCGCGCCGAAATTGACGCGGCGAACCGTGCCGGCCGCCTGGAGCTGAAAGCGCTGGGCGCCCGCCTCGCCGTCGAACGCGCGGAAGTGCTGTTGCGCCAGCAGCTCTCGCCTAAATCCGAAGCCGCGCTGCTTCGCACTTTCATCGCCGAGCTGGAAAGGAGCGTCAATTGAGCGCTGTCGCCGAACGCTACGCCGCGGCCCTGGCTGACGTCGCGCTCGAGCGCAAGAGCGGGGAAGCCGTGCGCAAGGATCTGGGCGCGTTTGTCGATACCTTTCTTGCGTCGGCCGATCTGCGCAGTGCTCTGGAAAGCCCCGCCGTGGACGGCGCCGTGAAAAATAAGGTGATCAGCGCAGTGGCTGCGAAAATGGGCCTGAACGATGCCGTGCGCAATTTCATTTGCCTAATCGTGGATCACCGCCGCACGCATCTGTTGCACGAGATTTTGCAAGTATTCGGCACCGAATTAAACAAGCGCCTGGGCATCGCCGAAGCCGAAGTCACCACGGCGCGCGGGTTAAATGAGGCGGAGAAAAAAGAGCTGCTCTCCGTGCTGCAGCGTTGCACCGGAAAAAAAATCGAAGCGCGCTTTGCCGAAGACGCAAACCTGCTGGGCGGCGCCGTCGTGCGCGTCGGGTCCACCGTGTACGATGGCTCGGTGCGCGAGCAATTGAATCGTTTGCGCGAACAATTGGAAGCTGAATAAAAAACACAGCGCCGCGTAGCGCGCGCAAGCGCTGGCGTCAGCCGGTCACTAGAAAACAGGAGTCAGGATGGCCAACATCAAAGCGGACGAGATCACAAAGATCCTGCGCGAGCAGATCGAAAATTATCAACAGACCCTCGCCGTCGAGGAAGTCGGCACCGTCATCTCCGTCGGTGACGGCATCGCGCGCATCCACGGCCTGGACAAGTGCATGGCCGGCGAAATGATCGAATTTCCGCACGACGTTTTCGGTATCGCGCTGAACCTGGAAGAAGACCAGGTCGGCGCTGTGCTCCTGGGCGACTACACCGAAATCAAGGAAGGCGATACCGTGAAGCGCACCGGCAAGATCATGTCCGTGCCGGTCGGTGACGGCATGATCGGCCGCGTGGTGGACGCGCTCGGCAATCCCATTGACGACAAAGGCCCCATTCAATCCGCGCAGCGCAATCCGCTCGAACGCCTCGCTCCGGGCGTCGTCGCGCGCCAACCCGTGCGCGAACCGATTCAGACCGGCATCAAGTCCATTGACGCCATGATTCCCATCGGCCGCGGACAGCGCGAGCTGATCATCGGCGACCGCCAAATCGGAAAAACCGCCATCATCATTGACACGATTCTGAACCAGCGCGGCGGCGACATGATCTGCATCTACTGCGCCATCGGCCAGAAACGCTCCACGGTCGCGCAAGTGATCAAGACGCTCACCGATTACGGCGCGATGGAGCACAGCATCGTCGTCGCGGCCACGGCTTCGGAATCCGCGTCTATGCAATACATCGCGCCCTTCGCCGCCTGCGCCATCGGCGAATATTTCCGCGACAGCAAACGCCACGCCATCTGCTTTTACGACGATCTTTCAAAGCACGCACAGTCTTACCGCGAGATTTCGCTCTTGCTGCGCCGCCCGCCGGGCCGCGAAGCTTTCCCCGGAGACGTATTCTTCCTCCACTCACGCCTGCTCGAACGCGCCGCGAAACTCAACGACGAGCTCGGCGCGGGTTCGCTGACCGCGTTGCCCGTGATCGAAACGCAGGCCGGCGATATTTCTGCCTACATTCCGACGAACGTGATCTCCATCACCGACGGCCAAATATTCCTGGAGGCCGATCTTTTCAACAGCGGCATCCGCCCCGCCGTGAACGCGGGCATTTCCGTCAGCCGCGTCGGCGGCAATGCGCAAATCAAAGCCATGCGTCAGGTTGCCGGCACGTTGCGCCTCGATCTCGCGCAGTATCGCGACCTGGCAGCCTTCGCGCAGTTCGGCACCGAACAGCTCGACAAAGCCACGCAAGCGCAGCTGGCGCGCGGCCAGCGCTTGATGGAAATCTTGAAGCAGGATCAGTACCAGCCGCTCTCCGTTGAAAATCAGGTCCTGATTATTTTCGCCGCTTCCAACAAGTATCTGGATGATCTGCCGGTCAATGAATGTCGCCGCTTCGAAACGGAGTTGTATCCGTTCATCGAAACGAACTACAGCGGCCTGCTGAAATCGTTGCGCGAGAAGAAAGCGTTCGACGACAGCAATAGGGCCGAAGCGAAAAAAGCGCTGGACGCTTTCAAAGAGCGTTTCCAGACGACCCTCAAGTCCGCTCCAGCGGCAGCAGCCCAGGCGAAATAATCCAGTTCCATAATGCCCACACTTCTCGATTATCGGCGCCGCATTCGCTCCGTGAAAAGCACGCAGCAGATCACGCGCGCGATGAAGTTCGTCGCTGCGGCGAAATTGCGTCGCGCTCAGGAGGGCGTATTCGCCGCCCGGCCCTACGCCAAGGAAATTATTCGCGTGCTGCGCTCCGCGGCCGCGCGCATGGAATCTGCTGCGCATCCTTTGCTGCAGCGCCGGCCCGAGGAAAAGATTCTGGTGATGATTCTCACGGGCGACCGCAGCCTCTGCGGCGCATTCAATTCCAACGTGCTGCGTCATGCCATGGACTTCCTACGCGATCATCACGCGCGGAAGCTGGAATTACTCGTCGTGGGCAAAAAGGGCCGTGACACGCTGCGCAAGCGCGGCTATTCCTTCGTCGCAGAGTATCTGGACGTCTCGGCGAAAGTGGAGTTCTCCAAGGCCAAGGAAATTGCCGCCCGCGTTGCCGAGCTTTACACCAGCGGCGAAGTGGATGCGGTCTATGCGATCTACAACGAATTCAAGAACGTGATGGTACAGAATCTGCGCGCGGAAAAACTTCTGCCCGTAGATCCCGAAGTCGTGAAGAAATCTGCGGACGGCGAAGAACTGGCTGCCCACGCCGGCCCCGGCGGCTCCTTGCCCACCGAGCCTGGCCCGGACGGCCAAGGCCGCCTGGTGGATTACATCTACGAGCAGCCCGTCGAGCAAATCTTCGCGGGCCTCGTCCCGCGCTATCTCGAAGGCGAAATTTTCCGCATCCTGCTCGAATCCGCCGCCGCAGAACATGCCGCGCGCATGACCGCCATGGATGCAGCCACAAGAAACGCGTCGGAACTGATCGATAAGTTAACGCTGCGGATGAACAATATCCGTCAAGCAGCAATCACCAAGGAACTGATCGAGATCGTAAGCGGTGCAGCGTCGGCAAATTCGTGATCGGCGTCGGCACGCGATTCACGAAGCGATCATCAGGCTCGCAGAGGGAGAACGCTCATTATGGCAACGAATGAACATAAAACCGGCCACGTCGTAGAAGTCATTGGTCCGGTGGTGGACGTGCAATTCGAGGAAGGTCATCTTCCGCTGATTCATAATGCCGTGAAGATCACCAGCGAAGGCTTCAACAACCCCGAGCCGCTCGACATCGTCGCTGAAGTAGCCCAACACCTCGGCGAAGGCCGCGTGCGCTGCGTCGCGATGAAGCCTACCGAAGGCCTGGTGCGCGGAATGAAAGCGCTCGATCTGGGCGAGCCCATTTCCGTCCCGGTCGGCCGCGGCGTGCTAGGCCGCGTGCTTAACGTCCTGGGCGAGCCGGTCGACAATCTCGGGCCCGTGAAATACGAAAAACGTTACCCGATTCACCGCCCGGCTCCGTTGCTCGAAGACCAATCCACCACTCTGGAAATGTTCGAGACCGGCATCAAAGTCGTGGACCTCACCGAGCCGTACCTGAAAGGCGGAAAAATCGGCCTATTCGGCGGCGCGGGCGTCGGCAAGACCGTGCTCATCCAAGAGCTGATCCACAACGTCGCCATGAAACACGGCGGCGTCTCCGTATTCTCCGGCGTCGGCGAACGCACCCGCGAAGGCAACGACTTGTGGCTGGAAATGCAGGAATCCGGCGTAATCGTCCCGGGGAATTCCGAAAAATCCCGCTGCGCCTTGATCTACGGGCAGATGACCGAACCACCCGGCGCCCGTCTCCGCGTCGGACTAACCGGCCTCACGGTTGCCGAATATTTCCGCGATGAAGAAAAGCTCGACGTACTGCTCTTCATCGACAACATTTTCCGCTTCGTGCAAGCTGGCTCCGAGGTTTCCGCGCTTCTAGGACGCATGCCTTCCGCCGTTGGTTATCAGCCGAACCTCAACACCGAAATCGGCGAACTGCAGGAGCGCATCACTTCCACGAAAAATGGCTCGATCACTTCCGTGCAAGCCATTTACGTTCCGGCGGACGATTACACCGATCCCGCGCCAGCCGCAACTTTCGCGCACCTGGACGCCACCACCAACCTCAGCCGCCAGATCGTCGAACGCGGAATTTATCCCGCGGTCGATCCGCTGGCCAGCTTCTCGCGCATTCTCGATCCGCGCATCGTCGGCCAGGAACATTACAACGTGGCCCGCTCGGTGAAAGCCGTTCTGCAGCGCTACAAGGAACTGCAGGACATCATCGCGATTCTGGGCATCGAAGAACTTTCAGACGACGACAAGCAAACCGTCACACGCGCCCGCAAAATCGAAAAATTCCTGTCGCAGCCGATGTTCGTCGCCGAACAATTCACAGGCCTTGCCGGGAAGTACGTGAAAATCGAAGACACTGTGCGCGGTTTCAAAGAAATCGTAGAAGGCAAGCACGACGATTTGCCCGAGCAGGCTTTTTATATGGTCGGTACGATCGAAGAAGTGCGCGAGAAAGCAGAAAAGATGGCGGCGGGCGCGGCAGCATAGTCAGCGGCAGCCAGCGCGACGCGAAATAAAACGAAATAAATGGCCACACTACCAGAAAAAATCGAGCTGCAAGTGGTGACGCCCGAGCGACACATTCTCAGCGAAGATGTTGACGCGCTCGAAATGCCCGGCAAAGACGGCTACCTCGGCATTCTCCCCGGGCACGCGCCGCTGATTACCGAACTGGGGGTCGGAGTACTCACCTACCGGAAGGGCAACGAAACCCGTTACCTCACGGTGATGTACGGTTTCGCCGAAGTGCTGCCGGATCGCGTGATCGTCCTGGCGGAGGTTTCCGAGCGCGCCGAAGAAATCGACCGCGTGCGCGCCGCCGCCGCTCTGGAACGCGCCAAGTCCGACACCCCGAAGGCCGGATCCACCGAAGCCGAGTGGGATGTCGTCAACGCCGCGATCGAACGCGCCACCGCTCGCCTGCAAGCCGCTAACAAAGCCGGTACAGGTTCCGGCGCGGCGGGCGCGGCCAGTCGCTCGACTCGCGCGCCAGAGCACACGGCGGCTTAGGCGCTATGTGCCTTGTTTACTTTTGGATATCGTCGCATCCCCCCGCTGGGCGAGCGCATCTGATAACCATGGTACAAATGTAGTAGAAGGGGCGTATGTTAGACATTACTGTGTATTCAACTTCCTGGTGCTGCGATTGCCGCCGGGCTAAACATTTCTTGCGTGACCGCGGCATTCCTTACCGCGAAGTCAATATTGATGACGACGCCGCCGCCGAAGCCATCGTCCTGCAGATCAATAACGGCAAGCGCAAAGTGCCGATGATCGGCATCGAGGGCCGTTACTTCTCCCTAAGCCCTTTCGACCCCTACAAATTCGCCGAAGAACTGAAAATCCCGCTGAACAAATAAATCAAGCGGTGGGTCATCAGAAACGCTCACAAGAGAGCGCTGCCGCGATCGCCGCTTTTCTCTGGCTTCCCTGTGTCAAATCCGTTGATTTCACGACCCGGTGCGCAGCGCTGCCGATAACTCACATCAACCCCACGCCGCGCGTCATCACTCCAGCCACATGCAGGTCCGGCGTCAACAACACCAAATCCGCGTCCCCGCCAATCGCCAAAATCCCTTTCTTTCCCGCCAAGCCCAATCGCCGCGCCGGCAAAATCGTTGCCATGCGCAAGGCATCCGCAAACGGCACGCCCACTTCCACCATATAACGCAACGCGCGATCGAGCGTAAGCGTGCTGCCTGCCAACTTGCCTTCGGAGTTCCGCACCACGCCGCCCTTCACCGTAACTTCAAAATTTCCCAAGCGGTAATTCCCGTCGCGCATCCCAGTAGCCGAAGTCCCGTCGCTCACCAGCAACACCGTATCAAATCCCTTCGTACCCACCAGCACCTGGATCGCCGGCCCCGCCACATGCACGCCATCGGCAATAATTTCCGCCGTCACATCCGTGTCCGTCATAATCGCGCTGATCACCCCAGGATCGCGATGAGTGAACGGTCGCATCGCGTTGTAAACGTGCACCGCATGCCGGGCTCCCGCCTTAAACGCCGCGCGCGCCTGATCGTAGTCCGCATCCGTGTGTCCGACCGCAACCACCAGCCCGTCGGCCACCGCCCGAGCAATCAATTGCAAAGCCCCGGGAATTTCCGGCGCCACCGTGACAATCTTTACCAGCCCGTCCGCAGCCGCTCGAAGTTTTTCCAGCGCGTCAATCGAAGGCGTCGCAATCGAATCCGGCGGATGCACCCCGCGCCGCGCTTTATTGATAAAAGGCCCCTCCAGATGCACGCCCACAATTTCCGCCGCCGCGCGCTTATTCTCTTCCGGCTTCTCATGGCTGCGCACATACTGCGCAATGCCTTCCAGGCTGCGGCAAGTCTCATCGATCGGTGCCGTAACGGTAGTCGCCACAATCGATGTCGTCCCAAAGCGCGCCACCGTCGCCGTGATCGCATCCAGCGCCTGTGGCGTAGCCTCCATCACGTCGTGCCCGCCCGCGCCGTGGATATGCACGTCCACAAAGCCGGGCACCACCGTCATTCCCGCCGCCACATAATCCTTTGCGCCCGGAGGAATGTGCACTTCATCGCGATGGCCGATGCCCGTAATGCGCCCGCCTTCGACAACAATGACATTGTTCCGCAGTTCTTCCTGCGGCGTCAGAATGCGCTCCGCGTAGATTGCGATAGCCGTCATAGCCCGTCCATGCTACTTGAAGTCAGGCCGAAAATCAGCGCCCAGCCTTGCATCCTTTTCCTAGTCCGCTACAATCATGGGGCGCAACTTATGGGGAGGAATTGGATGTCTTACGACAAAAGATACGTAGCTCAGAAACGCCAGCGCCGCCGCCGCAAGACCGCCAAGGCGAAGGTGAAGCTGTACGAGCAAGGAAAACTGCCGCACGACAAACTCCCCGCACTGGCCAAGAAATTCTTGAGCCGCAAGAATCGCGCTCTGAAAAAAGCCGAATAAGCAAAAAAAGAGGGGGCGCCCGTGGGAGCGCCCCCTCTTTTTGCTGCGCTGAACCGAGTCAAACCCGCCAAGGTGTGGCTCGTTCCATGGTGATGCGTTAATTGCCGCCGGAAGTAGCAGCCTGCGCGTGCGTTGCATTCGCCTTCGGCACGCTCAGATATCCGGTGATCTTGTCCTTGCCTACCTGGTTCACCACGAACTCCAGCGGAGCCCGTGCGCCACTTTCAAAGAAGTACAACGGCTCGTTGGCCGTCAGGTTCCTCTTGTCATGGCGCTGGTCGTCAACAAAGATCGTGACGCCGTACTGGCTCTTCTTCAGGTTCGTGGCATGCAGTTCCACCATCAGATTGCCTACTTTCTCGCGCGAGTTCTTCTTGTCAATCGTGAACTCGTAGTAATCGCGCTCGCCCAGGCGGCGAAGTTCTTCCACTTCGTCGTGGTTGCGCGCGATGAGCGTGCCGAATTCGCCCCGGGCCATCTGCAAATTGTTCTTGGTGGTGTCCAGGTCGGTCTTCACGCCGTTCACGTCCGTGCCGATCTTGTTCACGTCATCAACGCTCGCCTTGGTCGCCAGTTGTGCGTTGGTCTGATTCTGCATCTCCGCCAATTCCTTAGCGTCGTCTTCCTTGATCTTCTTAGCCTGCGAGCGCGCCTTAGATAGCTCGCCTTCGGTCAGCTTCATCTTGTCGGTCACCACGCTCAGCTCGCCTTCCAGCTGCGCGTTTGTGTCTTCGGCTTTGGCCAGACGCTGGCTGATCACGTCGTCGTTCTGCTTGAACTGTTGCGCTTGCGTCGCCAAAGATTGTTCGAGCTCTTTTGAGCGCGTGGACGCCGTCCAGCCTGCACCCAGTGCTACCAGTGAGACTACCGCGAGAGCAACCACAACGATTCCCACCCAGCGCGGCGCGGTGGCTTCGTCTGCGATCACTACGTCCTGTCGTTCGTCACTCATGTTTTTCGCTCCTCCAGAAATCCCTTGCGGCGGAGGGAAGTGCAAGCCGAGAACCAAAGCAGGACACTGCGCTAGGCGTTCGTAATAAGCTGATAATGGGGGTGTTATGAGAAACCGGAGACTGTGCAGGAGGGTCTTCGTAAGCTTTCGCCCCTGCAATTTTTACGTGCCAGTAACATTTCTGCGTGGTGGAAGAACAAGGACACTACAGGGCCGCTCGGCCCCTGCGAAGTACTAGAGCGCGCAAGGAGGACGCGCTGTTCCCGTGTCCGTTTTAGCAAGCGCTCGTATCGAAGTCTCGCGCCTGACTTTGCCGCTCGTCTTGAACTTGTAGCGGCCGCCTGTTTTCTGGCCGGCGTATTTGAATTCGCTTGTGAAATTTGTCGCGCCGCGGACTCCCCATATCGCTGTGAGGAACGTTCAGGATCGCGTAATCGTCATGTTCCGCAACTCCGCAATCCGATCCGAAAGCGGGGGATGTGTGCTAAAGAGCCCCGCAAACAACTGTCCCGCCGACAGCGGCTGCACGATCATCAACGCTGAAGTAGACGCCGGCACATTCATCGGAATCTTCTTATTGTAAGCGCCCAATTTTTCCAGCGCGCTGATCAATCCATTCGCATGACCAATCATCTGCACGCCCGAAGCGTCGGCCTGATACTCACGCTGCCGCGAAATCCCCAGCTGCAGCAACAGCGCCGCGATCGGCGCCAGAATCACCATCAACAGCGCTCCGATTCCGCCGCTGCGATTCCGCCCACCGCCGCCATAACCGCCGAACATCAGTCCCCAACGCCCTACGTGTCCGATCCACGTGATCGCGCCGGCCAAAGTCGCCGCCACAGAGGAAGTCAGAATGTCGTAATTCCGCACATGCGAAAGCTCGTGCGCGATCACGCCTTCCAGTTCGTCATCGTTCATGATTTCCATCAGCCCCTGCGTCACCGCCACCGACGCATGGTTCGGATTCCGCCCCGTGGCAAACGCATTCGGGGCTTCCTGCGGAATCATGTATAGCTTGGGCATCGGCAGATTCGCCTTCGCCGCGAGCCGCTCCATCACGGCATACAATCGCGGCTCTTCCTCGCGGCTGATCGGCACCGCCCCGCTGGATTTCAGTGCGATCCTGTCCGAGAAAAAATATGCGCCGCCATTCATCAGCACAGCGAACACCAGGGCGATCGTCATGCCATTCGATCCGCCGAGCGCTTCGCCGATAAACAGCAACAGCAGCGTCAACGCCGTGAGCAGAAACGCAGTCTTAAGTGTTTTCATTGGATTCAGCCTTGGCGCCCGATCAACTCAATCAGGCGGCGCCCGCCTTCGCGGCCTTCCGCGTAAATTTCATCTCGCTGGTCTTCGCGTCCACGTCCACGCTCACCTGGTCCCCCGGATGCACTTCGCCATCGAGGATCTTCATGGCCAGCGGATCCTGTATCAGCCTCTGGATGGCGCGCTTCATCGGCCGCGCGCCATAAGCAGGATCGTAGCCTTCGGTAAAGAGCAGCGCCTTCGCCGCCGCCGTCAGGTGCAAGGTGATCTGCCGCTCCCCCAGCCGCTTCACCAGGTGCTGCATCTGCAGATCTATGATGTGCTCGATCTGATCCTTCCCCAACGGACGGAACAGCACGATATCGTCAATGCGGTTCAAGAATTCCGGACGGAAAATTTCTCGCAGCGCCGTCATGGCTTGCTCGCGCGCCTTCTTCGGATCCTTTTCCATCAAATCGAATATCGCGGTCGAGCCTACGTTCGAAGTCATGATTATCACCGTGTTGCGAAAATCGACGGTGCGGCCTTTGCCGTCGGTCAGCCGCCCATCTTCCAGTATCTGCAGCAGCACGTTGAATACGTCCGGATTCGCTTTCTCGATTTCATCCAGCAGCACCACGGAATAAGGACGTCGCCGCACCTGCTCGGTCAGTTGCCCGCCCTCGTCGTAACCAACGTACCCTGGAGGGGCGCCGATCATCCGCGCCACCGAGTGCTTCTCCATGTATTCGGACATATCCAGCCGCACAATCGCGCGCTCATCATCAAACAAAAATTCCGCCACCGCGCGCGCCAGTTCCGTCTTGCCCACGCCAGTCGGTCCTAGGAACAAAAACGAACCAATCGGCCGGTTCGGATCGCTCAAGCCCGAGCGGCTGCGGCGAATCGCGTTCGCCACGCTCTCGAGCGCCACTTCCTGGCCCACGACGCGCTCGCGCAAGCGCTCTTCCATGTGCACCAGCTTCTGGACTTCGCCTTCCAGCAGCCGCCCCGCGGGAATGCCCGTCCACTTGCTCACGATTTTCGCGATCTCTTCTTCGCCGACTTCTTCCTTCAACATCGGCTGATCTTTCTGCAGTTGGGCCAGCTTGTTCTGCGCGGCCTGCAATTCCTTTTCCGCCGCGGCCAGTTTTCCGTAACGTATTTCCGCGACCTTGGAAAGATCTCCGGCGCGTTCGAATCGCTGTTCTTCCGTTTTCAGCCGATCAATCTCTTCTTTCTGTTTGCGGATGCGCGCAATCGCATCCTTCTCCGTCTGCCAGCGTCCCTTCAGCGCGTTCGATTGCTCGCGCAAGGTGCTCAGCTCCTTTTCCACTTGCTTCACGCGCTCGCGCGAATGCGCGTCTGATTCCTTGCGCAGCGCCTGCCGCTCGATCTCCAGTTGCATGATGCGCCGCTCGATCACATCGATTTCCTGCGGCAGGGAATCAATCTCCATGCGCAGCCCCGCCGCCGCTTCGTCCACCAGGTCAATCGCCTTGTCGGGCAGAAAGCGGTCGGTTATATAGCGCTGCGAAAGCATCGCCGCGGCCACGATTGCCGCATCCTTGATCCGCACACCGTGATGCACCTCGTAGCGTTCCTTCAACCCGCGCAGAATCGCGATCGTGTCTTCCACGGACGGTTCGCCCACATACACGGGCTGGAAACGCCGCTCGAGCGCCGGATCCTTTTCAATGTACTTGCGGTATTCGTTCAGCGTTGTCGCGCCGATCGCGCGCAGTTCGCCGCGCGCCAGCGCCGGCTTCAGCATGTTCGAAGCGTCCATCGAACCTTCCGCAGCGCCCGCGCCCACCAGCGTATGCAGCTCGTCGATGAACAGAATGATCTGCCCGTCCGACTCGGTGACTTCCTTCAGCACCGCCTTCAACCGGTCTTCGAATTCGCCGCGATATTTTGCGCCCGCCACCAAAGCCGACAAATCCAGCGAAACGATCCGTTTCGGCTTGAGCACTTCGGGAACGTCGCCCGCAACGATGCGGCTTGCGAGCCCCTCGACAATCGCCGTCTTACCCACGCCGGGTTCGCCGATCAGTACCGGATTATTTTTCGTGCGTCGCGCCAGAATCTGCATTACCCGCCGGATCTCTTCGTCGCGCCCGATCACCGGATCCAGTTTGCCGCGCCGCGCCAGGTCCGTCAGGTCGCGCCCGTACTGCTCCAAGGCGCGATAGGTTGATTCCGGGTTTTGCGATGTCACGCGATGGCTACCGCGAATCGTCGCCATCGCCTGCAGAATCGCCTCATGGCTCGCGCCTGCGCGAATCAGCGCCTGGCCCGCCGGATCCTTTTCCGTCGCGGAAATCGCCAGCAGAATATGCTCGGTCGAAACGTACTCGTCCTTCAAACGGTGCGCCTCGTCGAACGCTGTCTCCAGAATCTTGTTGGTCGCAGGAGCCAGATACTGCTGCGACACGCCGGAAACTTTCGGCAGCCGCGCAATCTGCTTTTCCACTTCGCTCGCCAAGGTCGTCGGCGACACCCCGAGCTTCTCGAGCAGCGGCGGCACGACGCCGTCGCCCTGCGCCAGCAGTGCCCAGAGTAAATGCAGCGGCTCGATTTGCTGTTGTCCCTCGCGGCCCCCCATTTCCTGCGCCGCTTGCAGCGCCTGCTGCGCCTTCACAGTCAATTTTTCAAAATTCAGCATGATGTGGCCTTCTCTCTTCTATTGACGCGGGAGGAGAGTCGGGGGATACCCGCTCCCCAGAAAGCCCCTCTCGCAGCGTCTTTTCAGCATGTTAGCCAGCCAACATAATAAAATATGAGTGTACTACTGTCAAGTATTTTTAATCTCCATTATCTCCAGCAAGATCCACATCTTGCTCTATTCTATCACCTTTAGAATAAGTGCCTTAAGGTAGTGCGTCTCAGGCATCGTCAGCAAAATCGGATGATCCTCTGCCTGCGTGCGCCTTTCAACGACCACCACCGTCTTCTTCGAGTCATTAGCGGCCTCGGCGATCAGTTGCAGAAACAGCGCCTCGCTCAAGTGGTAGGAGCACGAGCAGGTAACCAGGTATCCTCCCGGTGCCAGAATCTTCAATGCCCGCAGATTGATCTCCTTGTACCCGCGCGTGGCGGCCTCCAGGCTGTCGCGGTTCTTTGCAAACGCCGGAGGATCCAGAATCACCATCTGAAACCGCCGCCCCACCTCGTCATATTCCTTCAACACATCGAAAGCGTTCCCCTCGCGAAACGTCACGTTGGTAATCGCATTCAATTCCTGATTCCGCCGCGCAGCCTGCACTGCCGCTCCGCCCATGTCAATCCCTTCCACATGCTCGCATTCCTCCGCAACCGTCAGCGCGAAGCCGCCCTGGTAGCTAAAACAATCCAGCACTTCGCCCGACGCATACCGCCGCGCCGCCCAATGATTTTCGCGCTGATCCAGAAACGATCCGGTCTTCTGCCCCTTCGCCAGGTCGTAAACGAAAGTGATTCCATTTTCCTTCGCCAGGACTTCCGCCGGGACCTCTCCATGCAGCATGCTCACGCTCTGCGGCAAACCTTCCAGCAAACGCACCTTCGGATCGTTGCGCTCCAAAATCCCCCTCGGCGAGTACAGCTCCACCAGAATCTCCACAATCAAATCTTTCTGCCGCTCGGACGCCTGGCTCAACGTCTGCACCACCAGGTAATCCCCATAACGGTCGATTACGATCGAAGGCAGCAAGTCCGCCTCGCCATGCACCAGCCGGTAGGCCTCGGTGTTTTCCACCACCGTCTCGCGATACGCCGCAGCCCGTCGCAATCGCTCCGCGAAGAACGCACGGTCCACGGGCACGTTTTCGCGCGTCAATAAGCGCACCGCAATCTGCGATTTGTCGCTATAGAACGCGCGCCCGTGCAATCGCCCACGTTCGTCCGTAACGCGCACGATCGCACCAGCTTCGGCCTGCGCCGAGCGTACGTCACTGCGATATACCCAAGGATGCCCCGAGCGCAGCCGCTCGACACCCCGCGTGCTGATCACTACCGACCCTTCCGCCACGTTTCCCGCCTGCCGTTCGAGGATTAGCCCAGCGATTCGCTACAATGCTTCCGGCGCACTCGCGCTCCTCCGCGCTTCCACCCGAGGCGTGCAAGCAGAGTAGTGTAACGCCGCGCCACGCAGTTGTCGCAAAAGCTGTCACGGCCATTCCGTCGTGAAGTCCGCGGCCAGCCTAGAACTAACGCGCGAAACGCAATGAACCTCGACGAACTAAATTTCGAGCTGCCGCCCGCGCGCATCGCGCAGCACCCGCTCGCCGCGCGAGACGCTTCCCGCATGTTGCTCCTGGACAAGTTCACCGGCGCATGGGACGACCGCTACTTCCGCGAATTTCCCGACCTGCTGCGCGGCGATGAATTGATCATCCTCAACAACGCCCGCGTCTTCCCGGCGCGCCTGTTCGGCCGCCGTATCGGAATTCACGCCGAGCCTCCCGGCATTCACAACTCCGCGCGCCACGAACACCTGCAAACCCCGATCGAGGTCCTGCTCGTTCGCCAGCTCACAGCCGACACGTGGGAAACCCTGGTGCGCCCCGGCAGAAAAATCTCGGTGGGAGAAAGAATTATTTTCGGCGCAAGCGAACAAGAAAGCCCAGGTGACGCCGACCTCGAAGCCATAACCGAAAGCCGCGGAGCATACGGCCTGCGCATCCTGCGTTTCACGTCGAAAACCGGCTTTCACCAAGCGCTCAACCGCCTGGGACACATTCCCCTGCCGCCCTATATCAAACGCGCGGACGAACCCGCCGACCGCGAACGCTACCAAACCATCTACGCAAGCCAGGGAAGCGCCGTGGCCGCGCCCACAGCGGGCTTGCACTTCACGCCCGAAATTCTGCAGCGCATAACGGCCCGCGGCATCGCGATCGCCGAAATCACCCTCGACGTAGGTCTCGGCACCTTCGAGCCAGTACGCACCCAGCGCCTGGAAGACCACAAAATCCACGTCGAGTCCTACGAAATTCCCGAAGCCACCGCGGAGGCGATCGCGAAAGCGCAAAATAAATCGCGCCCCATCCTGGCCATCGGCACCACCGTAGTCCGCGCCCTGGAAGACGCCGCCGAAAAATCCGCGTCAAGCGCCGGCGGCGGCAAATTAGCCGCCGGCAAAGCCGAAGCCGCGATCTTCCTCTACCCTGGCAAACCCCTCCGCGTAGTAAGCCAGCTCCTCACGAATTTCCATCTACCACAATCCAGCCTGCTGGCGCTTGTCGCCACACTCGCGGGACAGGAAAATATCCTGCGCGCCTATCGCCACGCTGTCGCCTCCGAATACCGCTTCTACAGCTACGGCGATTGCATGTTGATCCGCTGAACTCACCCGCAGTGCGGATGTAAAGTGCCTTGCCCGCCCGTTTCCTCAGCCAGATTTGCCGCGCGCGATTTCGTGCAACCCGCTCCCTCTTCGTCTATAATTCGCATCCTGCCTCTGGGGGCAGCGCATGCGCTATCTGATTCTCAGCGATATCCACGCCAACCTGACCGCTCTCGACGCCGCTCTTGCCGCCGCGAAGGGCCATTGGGACAAAGTAATCTGTCTCGGCGACGTAGTTGGTTACGGTCCCGATCCCAACGAAGTCGTGGACCGCGTCCGTGAAATCGGCGCCATCACCATCCGCGGCAATCACGATAAAGCCGGCTCCGGGCTAGCCAACGCCGATGACTTTAATCCGGTCGCCCGCGCCGTAGCGCTCTGGACGCGCGAGCAACTCCGCCCGGAAAATCGCGAATGGCTCGAGCAACTCCCCACCGGCCCGCTCAACGAGAATGGCTTCGTCATGGTTCACGGCGCCTTCCGCGATGAAGACGAATACGTTTTCGCGCCCGCCCAGGCTCTGGACAGCCTTCTCGACCCCCCCGCGCAAATCACTTTCTTCGGACACACGCATCTGCAAGGCGGCTTCACACTCCACAACGATCAAGTCGCCGTGCTGCATTTCAAACCTGCCGGCGGCCAACAATTCGCCGCACTAACCGTCGAAGACGGCACCACCTACCTGCTTAATCCCGGTTCCGTCGGCCAGCCGCGCGATGGAGACACGCGCGCCGCATTCGTCATCGCCGACCTGCCAAAAAAATCGATCGAGTTCTGGCGCGTACCCTACGATATCGAAGCCGTGCAAAAACGCATGGGCGCCGGCGGCTTGCCCGAGCCGCTAATTCAGCGTTTGGCGTTCGGCCGCTAAGGCTCGAGAGGGATCTAATCCATGGAACCGGGCGAAAGTTCCTACAGCGCAGAGCGCCGCCGCTTCCCGGTAGCATTCCTTGCCGGCGCGATCGTCATGGCGCTATTGTTTGGCGGATTTTATCTGCTGACGCGTATCCTCGGCTCCCATGGCCCCGCCGCCGCTGTGAAGCTTCCCTTCGCTGCCCCCGAACAAGCCTACGCCGAGCGCATCCACTTCACTGACTTGCACATGTCGCGCTCGACCAACATGATCAAGCAGGAATTCACCTACGTGACCGGAACGATGTCGAACGACGGCGTGCAAACAATCCGCGCGATGGAAGTGACGGTAGAATTTCGCGACGGCCTCAATCAGGTAATCCTGCGCGACTCGCAATTTGTCATCGCGCCCCAAGCAGACCCGCCGCTAAACGCCGGCCTGAGCCGCGAATTCCAAGTCACACTGGAACATGTGCCCGCTGAATGGAATCAAGAGTATCCTTCCATACGAGTCACTGGCCTCGTATTGCAATAACTACTCGCAGATTCTCGATCCGGTAAAGAAATCCCATGCGTTCGGCTCGTCTCACCGGGGCCTTCGTTTCCATTCCGCCACGGATACGTTGCTGAAAAATCTCTCGCCCGAAATCCGCGTCACCAGAACCAGCCTGGCCGAAAATTGGCGCCGCTGCCTGAAAATTATTTTCCGCCGATAAGCAAATTATCGAAGAGGGAATTTATCTGTTGAAAAAAAAGGAGGGGAAGCGGCCTGGGTTGAGCCAGAACCACTTCCCGGGGTGTGTCCTAGAAGCGATTAAAAGATTAGACGCCTGCGGCTGGAAAAGGTTGCACAAAAATGCAGGCTGGCAAAAAATTCACAAAGCTCAATAAAACAGATACTTGCGCCACTTTTCGTCGCGATGTCCGATCAATCGCATCAGCTGCCGCGAAGTGTGCAGCGTAAAAGGCCGCGGCCGCCGCTGCAATTTGATCCCCGCTTCCTCCGGCGTGCGATCGCCTTTGCGGTTGTTGCACGTGTAGCAGCAAGCCACCAGATTTTCCCACGTCGACCGCCCGCCACGAGAACGCGGCATCACGTGATCCAGCGTCAATTCCGAAGCAGGGAACGCCCGCGCGCAGAACTGGCAAGTATTCCGGTCGCGCAATAAAATATTTTTCCGCGAGAGCGCCCGACTTTGCTGCGGGATGTGCCGGTAGCTCAGTAAACGAATCACCGATGGCACCTGAATCGCTTTCTGCGTGGAATGCACTTCGGTGTGATTGGTTTCTTCGGCCTGCGCAACGCCCTTCAGCATCAGCACCAGCGCGCGCCGCACCGCGGTCACGTTGATCGGCTCAAAGGTCGCGTTCAACACCAGCACGGGCGCCTGCATCACGGAAGGACGGCTCGCAGCCGGTTTTACCGGGGCGACAGAATCCGCCGCGACTCCGCCCAGCCCGATTGCGGGCCGCGGCCGTAAGCCATGCTTGAGTCGCATTTCCATTTGCGCCGCCTTTGCGTCGCTCGACGGGTTTCCCTAGCTTCCCGGGATGCTCGTCGCACCCTGTTGGTTTCTCCGGCTTGAATCCGATTCTCGCTGCAGCTGCCGCTGGGGACCCGTGGGCGACCAGCCTGGCACGACTCGCGCCACCGTCAATCCCCGCACCCGCCGGCTTCAGGGCTCGCGCGCACGAATCCAGGGTCGCGCCAGTCGTCAATACATCATCTAGCAGCAGAACTCGCAACTTGTCAACCCGCAGGCTTTTGTGCGTCGCGTAGGCGCCACGTGCCGAATCCCAGTGCTCCTTGCGCGCGCATCCGCAGTCGCGGCATCCAAAATCGCCGGTGTCGGCGTCGGCTACAGGGCAGCCCAGGTTTTGACTTCGTAGCGGGGATCCCGCCTTTGCGGCATGCCTGCCGTTGATGTTGCCGTTCAATTTGTAGCGGCCGCCTGCTTTCTAGGGACGTGTCTTTGAAGTTTGCGGGGGTCTGTTCAGGCTTGTCGAACCGGGAAGCCGTTGCCTGGAATTTTCCGCCGTGCAGCGCCAAAAAAAACGGCGGCCCCCCGTCCAGGGACCGCCGCCACAAAATTCCGCCGCCTGCCGTTACCGTACTTGGGCCGTAAAGCCTCGGCGTTTAGGCCGAGGCTTTAAGGCTTGCCTTTGCTTTGTGGCCATCTTAAAACCCACTCCGCAGCCCAAAAGTAACGCCTGTGGAGACATGAGCCGCGCCGTAAGGCACTCAGCCCAGGAACCCACCGAAGCAAGCGGCACGCCGCCTCTGCCGTAGGAATCCTCTTCCTTCAGGAAGAGGAGGATGTCAAAGCTGCCCCTGCTCTGTCTTTTCCTGGCAGGTAATGCAATAGCGCGTCCACGGCACAGCTTCTAGCCTCTTCTGCTGTAGCTCTTCGTGGCACGAATTGCACTCGCCGTACGTGCCATCCTTAATGCGCGCCAGCGCGCTATCCACCAGCGAAAGCAGTGAACGGTCGTTGTGCGTCTGGCCGAACAGGAATTCCTTGGTGTAGGAATTCGCTGCCTTATCGCCCAGATCCACCGTCGGATCTTCGTCCGCCTCGCGCCCTTCCTGCTCGGTACGCGCGATTCCGCGCACTAATTCCTCGCGCCGCGTGGCTAATTTCTTTTTGTAATACTCCAATCGTTTCTTATCCATCGTTCAGTCCCTATGCGAGGCCCAATAGCCCGCTCAAAGCCGCCCAGTTTAACGGCACCTACTTCGCTTGTCAAATGAGCGTCCCGAAGTAAGCAACAAATGGTAACGATCAAAACCCGTCTTGAGATCGTCACACCAGTGATTGCCGCCAGCGCGGACACCCTAACCAGGAAGCAGGTTCCAGGTCGGTTTGTGATAGATGCTGCGTCAGCGGAAAAGGATTCCAGCGCGCATCCGCAGCCGCAGTAATGCGCAGATTAAAAGGAGGTTATACAGCGACCGACGAGCAAACGCAGAACAGCGGGAAGAACGGAAGCAGAGAAAGCCTCAAGGACAATCCCCCGCCAGGGCGCCGCTTTCTCCGTGCCCTGCGTTTTTCTTGGCGTCTCTGGCGTAAATCTTTTGACGCTGCGGCGGACTCGGCCGCTACGACGCAGGAATCTGATTCTTCGGGAATATAAAATGAATCCCCACGCCGCCAATGATCAGCACTAAAAATGCAAACACGCTGCCTTCCGGCCCGACCGTCCCACCCGTAAGCCAGGTTGGCCCATGAAACGTCGAATTCAACAAATGTCCCTTCGCCAAAAATCCACTATCCGGCACGGAATAAAAAAACGTCTCCGACCAATCCCACGCCGCGTGCATTCCAATCGGAAACCATAAATTCCCGGTCCGCTGCAAAGCGAAAGACGCCAGCACGCCAAACGACCCCGCCATCGCAGCGCCGAACCACGCTTCGCCGCCATTGCTCAAATGGATCGCTCCAAAAAAAAACGAAAGCACAATCGCAGCCGGCCAGAACCCGATCGACGGTCCCAGCGTCGCCTGCATGTAACCGCGGAACGAAAACTCCTCAAACAATCCTACCATCAGGAACGCGATCCCATAGAGCGCTCCAAATTTCAGCGCATCCGCCTCGGGCAGCGCCACGCTGCCCAAAGAAAATCCGTGCAGCGCCGCGATCAGCCCCAGCGCCAAAGAAAGCATTGCGAACCCGTACGGCACGCCCTGCCAGAACCGTTTCCCTAAAAACTGATTCATCGGTAAATAATAATCCGCGTAGGTGCGCTTTTCGACCAGCGCCATCACCGCCGTCGAGATCACCAGCGCCAATAACAGAATGCCCTCGAAAGCGATCGTCGTCGGTGGCGTCATCACGTTCGGATTTTGCGCCTTAAACCACGCATCCACGCCCGGAACATGTTTCAGCGTAAATCCCTCTCCCTTCAGGCACACGAACATCAGAAAAATAAATAGCAGCAGCCGCCACCCGGCACGAATTCCGTGCGGCCCCATGAAAATATTTTCGATCCCCGAGCGCGAGCGCTGCGCCGCCGGACGAAACTCTTCCGCCGCTGCAGGTACACCGCTCGTTTCGCCGTTGGTCGTCATCGCGCCCCTCCCAACTCCTGCTTACTATACGGCAGTCCCGCCCAAATGGTTTCAGTTTGCCCCAGCCGCCGCGCCTTCCCAGACCTCGCTCTAAATATTTCGGATTCGGCCGCCTGGATGGGAGCGAAAAGTTGCAGGTCGCGCTGCAAACTGGGGGCTTGGTTTGGGAGGAAATCGGTTTCTCGGCAGGACCAGACGACAGGTGCGGCCAAAATCAATATCCGTCCTTGCTCGCTACACCCGGCCACTTGACGGCATTGAGCAATCTCTGTACCTCAACTCTTCGGTTCGGCGGTCACCGTAACCTCGACGTGCGCGCCCTTCTTCAACTCCACCTCATCGCCATGCGCATCCGTCAAAGAATTTTCAATGCGCAGCTTGCGATACCGGCGTCCGGTGTGCTTCACCGCGATTTGCGCCTTTCCCGGCCGGCTCGGGCGCCCCGACGGAATCACCTTGTCCACCGTTCCCGGCATGGACGTGCTCGGGTGTTCCAGAATTCGTGTCGTGTCCAGAATCCGCTCCATTTTTCTGGCGGACTTGCTTATCGGCGGCTTCGCCATTTCCGTCTTGACGCTCGCTCGCGTTGCACTGCCCGATCCTCTTCTAGCTCTCTTATGACGCATACACCCATCCTGACAGCAAAGCCGAAACCGCACAGTCCCATATCGCATACTTACGCAATATATGCCGACTCCGTCTACCTTGAAGCCTCGCTACCCCAGATTCTCACCGCTCCGCCCGAAACGTCGTTCCCAGCTCATGCTCCCCTAGCCGAAAATAATGCCGAAAATTGTAAATCAGCGGCGACCACTTGGCCGGATCAATGTAGTTCTCACCAACGATCAGATCGGGCGCGACGTGCACGCGGACGATCTCTACTTCCGCCGCCAGACCCCCGCCCAGTTGCTTCAATCTCTCACCCTCCATCCGATGCATCGTAGTGACGCGCGCTTCCATGTGCACCGCGCATTCCCGCGCCCGCGCTGGCTGCACCATCTCACTTCCGATCGGGGTGAATCCGGAAATTGCGAACTTGTCCTTCTCGAAGCGGAACTGCTTGGACTTAATTTGCGGCACAGGATCCTTGCCCGTGAGCGGCGCCAGTATCTCTACTTTCCGCCACAGATCCGGTGCAGGCAGATTCACCACGCACTCGCGATGGCGCTCCATGTTCTCCGCTGTCTTGGTCTCGTCCAGTAAACCCAGCATCAGCGTCCACCCCAGCGCCCAGAAGGAAGACATCGGCGCCAAATTCGTTGTGCCGTCTTCGTTCAGCGAGCTGATCAATGCCACAGGCGTTCCAAAGTAGAGGATCTTCGGTTCAATCGTGCGAAATTCCGCTTCTGGCATCTACCCTCGCTCTCCCTTCGAAATTTCGTGCGCCCTGTCGGTATGCGGCCATCCCCGCGAGGCGTTGCACAGCCACACAAATCGTTTCCGGCCAGGGTTGATCTTAGCAAAACAGAAAGACTCCGCCGCTCAGTGCACGTGCACCCGGCCCGAAAGCAGCATGATCAGAATGATCAGTATCACAACGCTGACGCCTCCCAGCGGGTAGTAGCCCCAGCTCTTGCTGTGCGGCCATAGCGGCAAACTTCCCACCAGCGCCACGATCAGCACGATCGTCAGCACGAATATCAGCGCCATGGGGGGGCGGCCTCTCTCGCCGCTGCGGTGCATGGTCGGCGGGTTTCAACAGGAGCGGGCCCGACGGCGCGAGGTTTGATAATTCTTCCTCTCACGCCGGCGGCAATTTCTTGGGGGGTTCGTTTCGCGGCTTCGTTATGCGACATGCCGCATCATGTCACGCGCCCAAACGCAATACTGTCCCATCCAGCACACAAGCATCCCGCGCTTCCGTAGAGTGGAACAAACACAACTTCACTTCCGCCCCGCCCGCTTCTGCGCAATCACCAAACCACGCGGCGTTGAAAGCAGCACTACCGAAATCAAACCCTCTTGCTCCAAACGCAGCGCCGCTTCGCGCACCACCTTAAAATGGGAGCTCGCGTCGTGCACCAGAATCAATCCGCGCGCATCAATCTGCGGCAAAAATCGCCGTATCTCCTGCTCGCGAATCGTCAAATGGCTGTCGCTGAACAAAATATCAATCGTCCCGTCAATCGGCGTCTCCAGGCTCGAAGCATTGCGATACTCGATCCAATCCCCGAGGCCCGAAGCGTCAATGCGTTCCTTCGCTTTCGCAAAAATCGCGGGATCAAACTCGATCGTGATCAACTTTCCAAATCCGTTGGCCTTCAGCCCCTCCGCCATCTTGATCGCGCTGTACCCGATAAACGTCCCGGTCTCTACAATCAATCGCGGTTTCGCCGTAATCACGATGGACTTCAGAAAATCCAGAACCTCTAGCTCTGAACTCTGCGAATCCACCATCTGCCACCATTCCGGATGCGGGCACTCGGGCGTCGCCCCCACGTACTCCGGCTGAACAAAATCCTCCTGCTCGCTGACGCGATCCAGAATGTGATGCCCTTCGTAGCGCTTCACAAATCGTGGAACAATCACGCCGATCACGGCTCCGCCGGTCGCGATTGCCACCACGCAAGCCGTAAGCGCCGCCGCGCCATGCGGCACTCGCGGCCGCCCGCCGAACACCGCGGTTTCGATCAGCTGATATCCGCCGGCAAGTATCAGCCATTCCCCGAACACAATTCCCGCCGGCCGCTGAAATTGCAGTTGGTGCCGGCCTTCACTCCAGAGAAAACCGGCCAGCAACCCCGCCGCCGCAATCCCCCAGCTCGCCGGCGCATCAAGCGGCACGCCTCCATTCACAATCGCCAGCGGAATCAGTCCGAACGCAGCTCCGACCGTCGCCGCCACACAGGCTACATCCAGCGCCGTGAGCAAACGCCAACCGGCAGTTTTCCCGATCGAAAGTCTCCGGCGCAGCAAGTCCGCGCGCAAAGTGACACCCGCAGCAATCAGGAAAAGCACGGAAACGAAAATTGTCATCCGGAAACGCTCCGCGAAGCGCAGTCGAGCAAGCGAACGTTCGCGCCCATCCAGAAGCGAACGTCCGCGCTAATCAAAGCAATCCAATCGGGAGTCTGCGACAGCGAGTTCACCGCAGGAGTCTAGGAGGTGAGCAGGTCTGTTGGCAAGCCGCGTGATGATCCAAGGTCCGTAGCACCGGCGTCAGGCCGGCAGGCGGAATTCGAGCCGCATCGTGCGGTTCTAATTCCGGGACGCAGTGGTCTGAGGAGTCTGGTTTTCCCTCGCCGCCCGCGCAAACCAGTCCGCTACGCGTTTTCCGCCGCCGTCACTTCCGCCGGCATCCCCATATTCACCGGCATCTGCGGACGAGTCAGCCTTCCCAACTCAAAAAACGCGCTCGAAGCCGCATTTTGCATCGCCAGAGAACTCTCGACGCCGCAAGTGCAGCCCGGGCACTCGCGCCGCACCATCGCTTGGCACTGCCGCACATAATCCTCAGACGCCAAAATCGTTTCCAGCCTGTCCCGCAGAATATTTCCCACCGGTTTTAGCGGATAGCAACCCGTCATCACGTCGCCATTCGAAAGCACGAACATCTGCAGATAACCCAGAATGCAAGGCGGCTCGGCGACCAGCTGCCGCTTGAAATATTTGGTCACGTATTCCACTTCGTACTCCGGCCGCTTCAAGTCCTGGCGCAGGAATTTCGCGATCTCCTTCACGTCGCCGCCCTCCGGCCACATTGAATCCATGTCCGCGTCCTTAATGAAATAGATGCTCTGGCTCAGGACGTTATACTGCACCTCCGCTCCCACTCCGTGCGCCACTTCGGCCAGCTTGCCCAGTTCCTTCGCGGAAATCCGGTTCAGCGTCACCGCAATCGAAACTTTTTTCCCGCGCAGCAATTTGATCCCCTGCATCGCCAGATCGAAATAGCCGTCAATCCCGCGAATCAAATCGTTTGTCTTCTCTAGCCCGTCAATCGAAATGCAAACTTTGCTGATCGCCGACTCGTTAATTTGCTTGTGCATCTTCTTGATCAGCAGCCCGTTGGTCTGCAAGATCACTTCCGTAAAAGGACGCATGTCCGCGCGCTTCATGATCTCGAACAGGTCCGTGCGCAGCAAAGGTTCGCCCCCGGTAAATCGCAGCGAACGAATTCCTGCCGCCCCAATCTCGTTCAGCAGCTCTACCGCGCGATCGGCCTTGATCCCGTCGTGCCAGCGCGTCTTCCAATAATCGCAGCTGATGCACTTCGCCTGGCAATTTTCGGTAAGCTTCACGTGCGCCGCCAGCGGGCGAATCTTCGGCGGCAATAATTTCGCTGAAAAGTTGCTCCCCAGCCACACGCGCGTCAAATACAATCCAGAAAACGACATCCAGCACTCCTCGGACGGCCCTGCAATTTATAAATCCGTATAATTCCCGAGCGTCCAGCAAGGATTATACAGCCTGGCCCGACCCCCCGCAACGCGCTCTCCTCGCGGTGTGCTATCAACCCAGGCGCCCATCCATCCTTAACGATGGCGCCTCTCCAAACAAAAGCTACCGCAGTGAACGCACCACCTTCGAGTACCGCCTCGTCTGCCGCGGTGGTATGATCCGGCCCGGCGTAGCAAGGCGAATCCGCATCAAAAGCCGGACGCTAGGTCGAAGACGCGCGACGACCTGTTGCAGAAACGGAGTCAGCAGAAACTCAAGGATTACGTACAGAAGCGATGCCACGGGAGAACCGTCAGACGGCGAGCATGAAGACTCCAGGGACATCAGCGAAGAAATGGCTGGAGAAAAAATCTCGAAGGGGATTTCGCGGTTTTCCCGTCGCCACGATCGCCTGCTATGGCCCTACCGCCGATCTTGCCACCAAAATCGTTGTCGCCATTGTCCGCGATAAACATGCGGAGCCGGACCCGATGGAGCGTTGGTTCACCGAGGACGTTGACGTACGCGTCGATTGCGACGTCGGCGCGAAGGTAATCGCCTTCTTGAAAGAACATGGCGTCAAATCCGTCGCTGCCCCCGATCGCATTATTGGCTGCCCCCACGAGGAGGGCATTGACTATCCTGCCGGAGAATCGTGCCCTCAATGCCCCTACTGGGCCGGTCGGGATCGCTTCACCCACGAGCGTATCAATTAAGCTGGCTAGCCTGTTCCACATCCTCAGGGTTGCGGCCAACCCGCACCACTGTTAAAATCTTATGTTTGCGAGCCTGGAAGAGCCGCAGCCCTTATCCGCTATCTTGGACATCCTTCCATGAACGGAACCATTTCGAGCGACGCACAGCTTTTGGGGGAGGACTGGTTTGGCTAAATACGATGTCGTAATCATCGGCAGCGGACCGGGCGGCTACGTCGCCGGAATCCGCGCCGCGCAGTGGGGCCTGAAAGTTGCCGTCGTCGAAAAAGATCCATTTCTTGGCGGCACTTGCCTGCATGTGGGCTGCATCCCCACCAAAGTTTTCCTGCACCACGCCGATATTTACGATCACTTCAAACGCGCCGAAGAATTCGGCTTCTCCGTCGAAAATGTAAAAGTTAATTGGCCTGCCATCCTCGCGCGCAAAGATAAAATCGTTAAGAAACACGCTGGCGGCATCGGCGCCCTCTTCAAAAAAAATAAAGTCGAATCCATCACTGGATGGGGCAAAATCGCCGGCCCCGGCCGCGTCTCGGTCGAAAAAGACGGCAAAATAACCGAGCTGGAAACCGCGAACATTCTGATCGCCACCGGCTCGGCCGCGCGCTCTCTGCCCGGCGTCGAAGTTGACGGCACCACAGTACTGACCAATCGCGAAATTCTCGGCCTGCAGCAGATACCAAAATCAATGATCGTGGTAGGCTGCGGCGCGGTGGGCGTCGAATTCGCCTCCATCTTCCGCACCTTCGGCTCCGAAGTCACCCTGCTCGAAGCGCTGCCGCGCGTCGTTCCCCTCGAAGACGAGGAAATTTCCGCCGAGCTTCACAAAGCCCTGGTGAAACGCGGCATGAGAATTGAACTCGAAGCCAAAGTCGAGTCGGTGAAGAAGGACGCAAACGGCGCCACGGTCGTTTACAAAGACAAAACCGGAACGGCGCAAACCATCAGCGCAGAAAAAGTTCTGATCGCCGTTGGCCGCCGTCCCCTCACCGAAAATATCGGCCTGGAAAAAACCAAAGCCAAACTTGAGCGCGGCTTCGTTCACACCAACGCCTTTCTAGAAACCGACGAGCCGCATCTCTACGCCATCGGCGATATCGTGGCTGGACTCCCGCAACTCGCGCACGCCGCTTCCATGGAAGGAATCATCGCCGTCGGACGCATGGCCGGAAAACAAGTCCAGCCTTTCGACCGCAAGCGCTGCCCCAACGCTACCTACTGCGAGCCGCAAATCGGTTCCATCGGCCTCACCGAAAAGCAAGCTCGCGACGCCGGCTTCCAGGTGAAGACCGGAAAATTCCCGTTCCTCGGCAACAGCAAAGCCACAATTCTCGGCCAGCACGAAGGTTTCATCAAAGTAGTGGCCGAAGAAAAGTACGGAGAGATTCTCGGCGTGCACGCTATCGGTCCGCTCGCCACGGAAATCATCGCGGAACCGGTAGCTGCCCTGGGCCTGGAAGCGACGCTCGACGACATGGCTGCCACCATCCACGCTCACCCCACAGTCTGGGAAGCAATGGGCGACGCATTCAATTCCGTGCGCGGCTTGAGCATCAACTACTAGCGTGCGATTTCGTTTTGGTAGCTCACGGCTGTAAATTTTGTGGAAAAATGCTCGCAGGCCAAGTTTTTGAATTGGTAGCGGCGCACCGCAGTGCGCCATGTAATGTTCGGCGAGAACCGATGCGTCTTGAGAGGCTTGTGAACCAAGCAGAAAAAATTTGCTGGCAAGTGAACGCCGGCCTCCTGCCTTACTCTCGCGCCTGCGCGCTGCAGCGTGCTCTGGTCGAAGCCCGCAAAGCCGGCGCAATCCCAGACGTGCTGCTCTTCTGCGAGCACCCGCACGTAATCACGCTGGGCCGCAACGGAAAAAAAGAGAATCTCCGCGCGAGCGACCGCCTGCTAGTCCAGATGAACGTCACCTTCCAGGAAACTGACCGCGGCGGAGACATCACCTACCATGGCCCCGGCCAGATCGTCGGCTACCCTATTCTCGATCTCAGCGAACACCGCCGCGACGTCCGCTGGTACGTCCAGCAACTGGAAGAAACCATGATTCGCACGACAACCGATTTCGCAGTCCGCGCCGAACGAGTCCCCGGTCGCCACGGCATCTGGGTCGGTCAGCAGCCCAGCGAAGAAAAATTGGCCGCCCTGGGTGTTCACCTCAGCCGCTGGGTTACTTGCCACGGCTTCGCATACAATGTTGCAACCGATCTGCGATACTTTGATCTAATCGTTCCATGCGGCATCGCCGGTAAGCGCGCCACCTCTCTGGAACGCGTGCTCGAGCGCGCCGTCCGCACCGAGGAAGTCCGGCCCAGACTGGCCGCGCATTTCGGCGAACTGTTCGAGCGCGACATGCTGCAAGTCTCGCGCGCTGATCTCGAGGAAAAATTGTCACAACATCTCCAACACGCGCTCGCGCCACGCCCCAGTCAGGTTTTGGAATTTAAAGGGAGCATGGCATGACACAATCCCCCTCTCAAGCAACCAGCGAGCTGGCAACTTCGCCACTCACCCGCACGCAGCACCTCGACCTCTACTATTACATGCAGCTCAATCGCCAACTCGAAGAGCGCATGGTCCGTCTCTTCCGCCAAAATAAAATTGTCGGCGGCCTCTACTCCAGCCTTGGCCAGGAAGCTGTTTCCGTCGGCACTTGCTACGCCCTGGAAAAACGGGACTGGATCGCTCCTATGATCCGCAACATCGGCGCGCTGCTGGTAAAAGGCGTCCCGCCGCGCGACATCTTCACACAGCATATGGCCAAATTTACTTCGCCGACGTTGGGCAAAGACGGCACCAGCCATTTCGGCGACCTCAAAGTCCGCCATATCGTCTCCCCCATTTCCATGCTCGGCGATTTAATCCCGGTGATGACCGGCGTCGCCATGGCCGGCCGCTATCTAGGACAAAATATCGTCGCGCTCACATGGATTGGAGACGGCGGCAGTTCCACCGGCGCATTTCACGAAGGCCTGGGCCTCGCCGCCTCGCAGCGCGCTCCCTTTGTGCTCATCATCGAAAATAATCAGTGGGCCTACTCGACTCCCGTTTCGCGCCAGGTGCCCATACAAAATCTCGCCGATCGCGGCGCAGCCTACGGCATCGCCAGCACCATTGTTGACGGCAACGATGTGGTTGCCGTGTTTCAAGCCGCTCGATATGCCGTGGGCGAATGTCGCGCAGGCCGCGGCCCCCGCATCATCGAAGTGAAAACCATGCGCATGCGCGGCCATGCCCAGCACGATCCCGCCGAATACGTTCCCAGGGAAATGTTCGATTACTGGAAAGCGCGCGATCCCATCACGCTGTACGAAAAATATCTCAGCGAAAATAAAATCTGGGACGCCGCCGCCAAGTCCGAAATTGACGCCCGCATCGAACGCGAACTGGACGTCGAACAGAAATTCGCCGAAGATTCGCCGCTGCCTCCGCCTGAACTAGCCGAAGAAGGTGTGTACTGTGACGGCTGCCACAAAATCGAGGCCGACTGGAAGCGCGCAAAATCCGAAGTGTCGCCGCCAAAATCCAGCATCGACCCAACCTGGCGTCTAAAAGATCTCCCCGCCTACACCCAAGCAGCAATTGCAGGCGGCAACGGCGCGAAGAATCCGTCGCAGTCGCAGACGCCCGCCGCCGCGCCAGCGAGCAGCCCCGCGACGCAAAAGTCCGCCGCCGCTCCCGAACGCATCCGACCGCAGCCGGAGCCGCCAGCTACGCACGCCGCGAACGCTCCAGACGCCGTCGCCGAAGAACCCGCCGTGCCCCGCGTCCCCTTCGGCCGTGGCCCGAAGGACAAAGCGTTTCGGCAAAGTCCCGAGAACCCGCAGAACAAACCCGCCTATACCCGCGCGCCCAAAGAAAAATCCTTCGCGCAGAATCCTCAGGAGAAATCTTTCGGCAAGGGCCCGCGCCAAAAGCCCTTCGGCAAAAACGCGCAAGGCAAGCCGTTCACGAAAAATCCGCAAGATAAACAGGGGAGGCGCTGACGATGTCGCACACCGCTCCGAACCTGTCCTCCAAAGTCGTCCCCGCTTCCGGCCCGATTACCATGGTGGACGCCATCCGCCAGGCCATGTTTGAAGAAATGGAGCGCGATCCCGCCGTCGTCGCCATCGGTGAAGATATCGGCGTGTACGGCGGCGCCTTCAAAGTCACCGACGGCCTGCTCGCAAAATTCGGTCGCGAACGCGTCATCGAAACCCCCATCGCCGAAACCGCCATCATCGGCGCGGCCTGCGGCATGAGCTTCCTCGGCCTGCGCCCCGTTGCCGAAATGCAGTTCATCGACTTCATCGCCTGCTGCTTCAACCAGGTCACCAACTTCGTCGCCAAATCCCACTACCTCTGGGGCGCTCCAGTGCCCATGGTTATTCGCGGTCCCTCGGGCGGCGGCGTGCACGGCGGCCCGTTTCACTCCGCGAACCCCGAAATGTATTTCGTGCACACGCCCGGGCTGAAAGTGATTTATCCTTCCACTCCGTCGGATGCCAAGGGGCTGCTGAAGTCCGCCATTCGCGACAACAACCCGGTGTTGTTCTTCGAGCACAAATATCTGTACCGCCGGCTCAAGGAAGAAATGCCGCCCGGCGATTACACCGTGCCCATCGGCAAAGCCATCATCCGCCGCGCAGGGCGCGATCTAACCATCGTCAGCTACGCGGCGATGGCCCATACGGCGATCGAAGCAGCCGTAGAACTGGCGAAAGAAGGCATTGAAGCAGAAGTGATTGACTTGCGCACTCTGCTTCCGCTCGATAAAGAAACAATTCTCACTTCCGTAAAAAAGACCAACAAGCTGCTGGTGGTGCACGAAGACACGCGCACCGGCGGCATTGCCGGCGAAATTGCCGCTCTCGTCTTTGAAGGTGCTTTCGAGGATCTCGACGGCCCGGTCGCCCGCGTCACCGCTCTGGATACGCCGGTGCCGTATTCGCCGCCTCTCGAGGAACGCTTTTTACCCAACACCGAAAAAGTAGTCGCGGCCGCGCGCGAACTGGCAAAATACTAAGCGGACAAAGGCAGGACCGACACGATGGGAAAGACCAAGGGCATCAACAACGCCGAATTTGAAGTGGGCAGCGAAGTGAAAATCGCCGACCGCGCTTTCCTCGAGGCATTTCTGGAAGCCGGCCAGTATCATAACGAGCTGGAGCCGGAGCAGCTCGCCTTCGCCGGCAAAATCGCCAAAGTGAAGGCCGTGGATTTCTTCACCGGCGGCGACGAAATTTACACGCTGCAGGGCATCCCCGGCGTGTGGCACGAGGAATGTCTCAGCGCCGCCTAGATTTGTCGCGATCAAACGAGTGGTCATTAGTCCCGCGGCGCGCGTTTATACCTAGAGGAGAAGACCATGGCTGTCGACGTCATCATGCCCCAAATGGGCGAAAGCATTTTCGAAGGCACGATCACCAAGTGGCTGAAAAAGGCCGGAGACAAAATCGAGCGCGATGAACCGTTGTTTGAAATTTCCACCGATAAAGTGGACGCCGAAATTCCCTCGCCCTCGGCCGGAGTGCTGAAAGAAATTAAGGTCGGCGAAGGCCAGACGGTTCCGATTCAAACCGTGGTCGCCGTAATCGATGCCAGCGACGGCGCCTCTAGTTCCGCGCCCGCCGCAGCTCCTGCGAAACCCACAGCCGCCGCGCCCGCGCCGCCTCCCGCCGCTGCAAAATCCGCTGCGCCGGCTCCGTCCGCGCCCGCGTCACCGGCGCCAGCCGCGCCCCAACCTGCAGCTTCCAGCGGTGAAAAAGTTCGCAGCTCTCCGTTAGTCCGCAAAATTGCGCGTGAAAATAATATTGACGTTTCCCAGGTTCCCGGCACGGGCGCCGGCGGACGCGTCAGCAAAAGCGACATTCTCAGCGCCGTGCAAGGCGGCGCACCCGCGGCGGCAGCTTCTTCCGGAACGGCCAGCTCAGCCGCGCCACCGCCAGCTCGTCCCGCAGGAGTTCCTCCAGCCACAGGCGGCGCCAGCGCATCAGCCGTTCTCGAGAACGCCGTGCCGCGCGAAAAAATGTATTTCGGCCACTATGAAGTTCAGCCCATGTCCGTCATGCGCCAGCGCATCGCCGAGCACATGGTCCTCTCGAAGCACGTCTCCCCCCACGTCTATTCGGTGGACGAAGCGGATATGACGGCCATCGCCACGCTGCGCGCCAAAATGAAAACGAAGTTTGAAGAAACCAGCGGCACCAAGCTCACCTTCATGCCCTTCTTCGTCCGTGCAGCCGTGGAAGCTCTGCGCGCCTTTCCCACCGTCAATTCCTCGGTCGACGGCACCAACGTCGTCCTGCACAAAGAATGCAACATCGGCATCGCGGTAGCTCTCGATTGGGGCCTGATCGTTCCAGTCATCAAGAATGCCGAGGAGAAAAATTTCCTGGGCATCGCGCGCACCATGAACGATCTCGCCGAACGCGCCCGCGCCAAAAAGCTCAAGCCCGAAGAAGTCGCCGAAGGCACCTTCGCCATCACCAACCCCGGCGTCTTCGGCGGCCTGTTCGGCTTACCGGTAATCAATCAACCCAATGTCGCGATACTCGGTTTGGGCACAATCGAAAAGCGCCCGGTAGTAATTGACGACGCAATAGCCATTCGCAGCATGGTGTATCTGACGCTCTCCTACGATCACCGCGTAGTTGACGGCGCCGTAGCCCATCAGTTCATGGCTAAGCTGAAACACACGCTGGAGAATTGGACAGAAAGCATCCTGTAAGCCGCGGTTGTGCGGAAGAATTGACAGTCAACCGTCGAAAGCTAAAAGCTGAGAGTGAAGGCAGGTCGCGCTTTTGAATTTGTAGCGGCCGGACCGCGAAGCGGGACCGGTGTAGTTGACTCTGCTTTATAGGTCGGCTTGAGCCGTCAGTTTTTGCGCCGCGCACGCGGCTTGGCGGCTGCAGTACGGCTTCCGCTCCGCAGTCGATAACGAGACGTGCGACTCGACGATGTTCTTGCTGCTTTCAACTCTTGGCTATCCACTTTCAGCTCTAAACGTCCTACTCTAGATCCATGTCACGCTCTGCGAAACATGAGCCCTGGGGCCGTTCCCCCTGGAAAGTCAACTTCACGCCGGCGCGCCACAAACTCCCCGCCCACGTGGACTTCGCCATCATCGGCGGCGGCTTTACAGGACTTGCTGCCGCTGCATGGTTGCGCATTCTGGCTCCCGACAAATCCGTAGCCGTTTGCGAAGCCGCGCACATCGGCGCGGGCGCCAGCGGCCGCACCGGCGGCATGGTCCTCTCTGGAACCGCCGCCGGGGATCAGCCCGGCTTGGGCGACGTCCTGGCAGGTTTCCGCAGGATCCTCGAAAAATTAAAAGTGCACTGCGACCTTCATCTCGAAGGCGCATGGGAAATCGCGCGCCAGCAACCTTCCGGCAAAGCACAGCGCAGGCAGTCGCCGATCGAGTGGAACGATTCGGGTACCTTGCGCGTGGTGCGGGAAGTCCCCGGCGGCACGCTCGATCCCGGCAAGCTCGTCGCAGGTCTTGCCCGCGCCGCCCAGCATCACGGCGGACAAATCTACGAAAATCACCGCGTGCTAGAGGTCCACTGGAGCTCGATGCCCGAACTGCACCTCACCACCGCCAGCGGCGCCACCAGAAAAATCACCGCCGCGAAAATCCTCTTCGCCACCAACGCTCTGTCGCTCCCGCAAGCAGCCATGACCGGCATGCATCCGCGCCTGACTCTCGCCGTCCTCACCCGTCCGGTCAGCGAAAAAATTCTCGCAGCCACCGGCCTTGCGCAAAGAAAGCCCTTCTACACAGTCGATTTCCCCTATCTCTGGGGCCGCGTGCGCTCGGACCGTTCCATCGTCTGGGGCGCAGGCCTGGTGCAATCCCCGGACGCCGACGATCTGGAAAAAGTAGACATCGCCGCCGAGGAATCCGCCGCGGCCTTCGATCGCCTGGAACAGCGCGTGCTCCATCTGCATCCCGCACTAGAAAAATTAAAATTCGCAAGCCGTTGGGGCGGCCCGATCCTCTTCCGGGATTCCTGGAAGCCGGTCTTCGACTGGCACTCGCAAAGCGTCGCAACCGTCGCGAGCGGATCAACGCGCACGGCACATCAGGCTAGCGGCAACGCGATCGTGGTAGGGGCTTACGCAGGCCATGGCGTCGCGCTTTCTTCCTACTTCGGAACCTGGGCCGCCGAAGTGCTCCTCGGCCGCCGCGCATTGCCAAAATCGAACGCTCTCCATCCGTAAGAGGAAACCATGCCGCTGATTTCCGTCACGCGCCTGCGAGTTCGGTCTTGGACCTATCTCCCGCAATTCCTGTGGGACACCATCAAGTCGGTCCGCCAGGTCCAGCGCAGTGACGGTTTTCTCGGCGGCAGGCTTTTAGTCAACCCTCGTTACGTTTTTTGGACGATGACCGTCTGGCTAGATGAACCAGCCATGAACGCCTATCGCACCAGCGGCGCACACCGGCAAGCCATGCCCAAGCTGCTCAACTGGTGCGATGAGGCAGCCGTGGTGCACTGGACTCAGGAATCCCCTGCAATCCCCTCCTGGCAGCAAGCACAACAGCACATGTCGGAAAAAGGAAAGCTCTCGAAGGTCAACCATCCGTCTGCGGCGCAGGCAGCGCAGCAAATACCCGCGCCGCAACCGAGCCGCGTCGCACAAACCCTCAAGCCAGCCCGCCAGATTCGCACCTGATTGAGCTGTGCAGATCACGCAACGAGCCGGGCGCCTCCGGCGGCGGCCACCATAATGCCCACTGCGGCAAATACCGCGGCGCGAAAAAATAAATCGCGTAAGAGGGGAAAAACGCGGCGACCGGCACGGAAATCAGCGTCATCGCAAAAATCAGAATCCCGAGCGCCACGCACCCAAAAACCACCGCGGCAGTAACGGTCATGCCTTTCCGGTCCCAGCCCCGCCTTCTCGCCCGGCACCGCGAGCGCTCCCACTCCGCCGATCGGAACCAGCAGCAGCAGGAATGCCACGCGTTCTGTTTCGATCGAGCACACGCGCAAGTTTTCATTCAAGGCAGGGAAGCGGCGGCAAAGAAGCAGAGAGAAGTCCGGTACAGGAAGTCGAGGAAGAAAAAAAAGAACCAGGGAAGCAAACTCCGCCAGCCGCGCCGCGCAACACACAGAAAAATCGCGCGTCTCACAAAAAACGCGGAACCGCCAGCGCGCCAATATTGCCCGGCAGCGCACACGGTCCCGCGCAACTTCCTGCCGCCGAAAAAGACCTCAGCGCTTCTTGCGCTTGGCCGCCTTCTTGGCCTTGCCCTTCTTCTTCGCAGCTTTCTTCTTGGGCTTGGCTTTTTGCTTCGCTGCCGCCTTCTTCTTGGGTGCGCTCTTCTTCGCAGCCTTCTTTGGCGCCTTCGCCTTTGGCGCAGCCGCTGGCGCTTCCTCCCCGTCGGGCTCCTCCTCCACAACAATCTCCTCGACTTCCTCTACAATATCTCCGTGAGGGAGTTCCGCGCCTTCTTCCCCCTCTTCTTCTTCGTAACGGGGTAGTTCGTCATCGTCTTCATCATGCTGTTTGGCGTGAAACATTGGACCCTCCCTGGGTGTCGGGCTGCAAAATAATAGTATTAGGCCCTGCGCGCTTATAAACGGAGTACCGGAACTTTGTCAAGATGCAAGGCCGTGAAAATGCTAACCAGCCAAGAATAATTGAGGAGATCGTCGAAGCAGCATGGTAACAAAAGGTTACAGCAATAGGTAAGCGACGCAGAATTAGAAGTTTACAGCCGCTGCAAAAATACGACCGGCCTCAACGCTGAATCGTCAAAACGTCGCCGGCTTTCAACGGCCGCTCGTCCAGAAACGAATTTGCCTGCCGGATACTCTCGACGCTGGTCTTGTAAGCATGTGCAATCGAGTACAAGGTCTCGCCCTGCTTCACATGATGCTCTATGCTTGCGGGCTTAGGAGCAGCGCCAGCAGCCGTCGCCGAAACTTTGCGCACCGTCACCGCCGCATTGCCGTCGCCCGCAGAATGCGCGGCAGATTTCGCAACAGCAGATCGTTCGGAATCATCCGGCGATCCCCCTGCATAAATTTTCAATCGCGAACCGCGCGGCACGCTCGCCCCATGAATATTGTTCCAGCGCTTCAATTGCGAGACGCTCACATCAAAGCGCTCGGCGATTCCTTCCAGCGTGTCGCCACGCACCACCCGGTAATGCACCAGTCGCACCGTCGGCGGCGCAGCCGGCACATTCAGCATGAATCCCGCCGGAACAACCGCATGCGCTTCCAAATGATTCGCTGACTCGATCCCGGCGACGGTCACGTGATAATGCCGCGCGATGTCCGCCATCGTTTCGCCCTGCTCCACAGTATGCAACCGCCAACTCGTCCACTTGTCCGCCGGAACCTGGCCGATCACGTTCAAAAACTTTTCCCCGTACCCCGCGGGCAGATTCAATTCGAAATTCGGATCGTTGGGCGTGACGCTGCGCAGCATCTCCGGATTCAATTCGCGCAGATCGTCCAAATCCGCGCCCGTCGCGTCCGCCACCAAGCGCAAGTCGATCGCATGAGGCGGATGGATCACGTCCACCGGGGCTGGCTTCTCCGCTTCCACCTGCACGCCGTACAGCGATGGATCCTTCGCCACCAAAGCCAGCGCGATAATAATCGGCACGTAATTCTGGGTCTGCTTGGGCAACGCGTGAAGCTTCTGCAGTTCCCAGAAATCCGCGTAACCAGTCCGCTCCACAGCCTTCACCACGTTCATCGGTCCGGAGTTGTAAGCCGCCATCACCAGATACCAGTCGCCGAACATATCGTAAAGGTCCCGCATGTGCCGGGCCGCCGCGCGCGTGGCCTTCTCCGGATCGCTGCGCTCATCCACATAATATGTCCGATCCAGATCGTATTCCTCGCCGCGGAACGGCATGAACTGCCACAATCCGCGCGCCCCTGCACGCGATACCGCCGTCGGCTGAAACGCTGATTCCGCCTGCGCCAGGTACATCAAATCCTGCGGCACGCCTTCTGCCTTCAGCACGCGCCGGATCATGTCGTTGTAACGGCCAGAACGATCAAGACCGTGTTCCACCGTCGCGCGCCCCCGCACCGTCGTAAAGTAACTCAAATATTGCAGCACCGAATCGTTCACCGTCAGCGGCAGATCGTGCGGCACGCGCATCAATTCTTTCTCCGCCTGCGCCGCCAGCCGCGGATCCCCCTTGGGCAAAGTCATGTCTGCCAGCTCGTCAATCGGCGCCGGCGTGCCGGTGCCCGCTTCCTCTTCCTCCACGTCCTGCTGCGCGCTGCGTTCGTAGGAATGCAGCGTCTCGCCAATCTGATCGAACAGATCGGAAAGCCGCGGATCGGAATCCACCTGGAATCCGCTCGCCAGCATCAAAGCCACCGCGCGATCGTAATCCGCATGAGCCTTGTCAAACTCCCCGGACTTATATTCTTTCTGCGCGGTGTTGAAAATCACCTGTACCTTATCAATCAGGATGTCTATCGCCGGGCGGGCGTCATACAACGAAGCTAAAGAAGCGGTGTGCTCTGGAAACGGAAGCGGTTCAGACACGAACGCGGGAACCGGCGCAGGTGTCGCAGCCGGCGGACGCGCCTTCACCTGCTTCGAAGATACGGTATCGTTGCAGCCAACCAGCGACAGAGTCCCGACGGCAGCGATCGCCGCCCAGCCCAACCAGCGCACTCCGCCGGCATGGCGTATTTGTCGAATGAAACTCACAACGGCCCTCGGCTTCATGGTCTTCGTCCACCCTTGCGACGCGCGATACCTCTCCGCAGGATTCTACGAAGCTACTTCGAGTCCGTAGCAGGCTTCACCCAACGCGGCGCCGCGTCGTTCACCCCCGTGAAGAGGTAACGGGAATCTTACGAACTACCTACGCCCCGGTCAATGGCCTTGCCGTACCAGCCATTGGCGAAATCAGGACATTACATTGCCTGCCGATCCCGTGACGCGCCCGTGACCGGTTTACCGCGCCGATCCGAATGCAGCCTTATACCACCCTCGCCCCGCGCCACGCCATCCTGAAATCCTCACTTGCCGGCCCATACGCAATCAAGTCTTGCAAGGTCTCCGAGGATTCGGAGACCAGCGATTTCCTCATTCCATCCTACGTATGAACTCCGCCGCTCGCTTATCGCACATTCTCGCTATTCCTTTCTATTCATATAGTTAAGCGACGGCAAGCTTCCCGCAATCTCTGGCGATCCAGATGCAATTGCCACCTCATTCACCGCACGTGGGATGAGGCATGCTTCTCGGGGAACTATCCCGACAGGGGGTCGGCATGAACTTTCGGCGTCGTCTTTTCGCGGCCATTGGGACTTTCTTCATCATCCTGGGAGTTCTCTCGGCGCCCTCGATACTGCGCGCGCAGACGGCCAAGGTCACAGGTACCGTCCTCGATACTTCCGGCGCGGCCGTCGTTGGTGTCACCATCACCGCCACCAACGCCGCCACATCCATTGAGCGCTCGACCACCACCACCGATACGGGCGCGTACACGATTTCCAGTTTGCCGCCGGCCGTCTACAGCTTCAGCTTCACCAAAGCCGGCTTCAAAGTCGCTCGCTTCGCGCAAATCACCCTGACGGTCGACCAAACAATCACGCTCGACGCCAAGCTCGAAGTCGGCGCCGTTTCCGCCACCGTCGAAGTCGGCGCCTCGGACGTCGCGCAAATTGACACGGAAAACGCAACGCTCAGCAACGTCGTCGAACACACGCAGATGACCGAGCTCCCGCTCATCCTGCGCGATCCCTATCAACTGGTCCTGCTCGGCCCCGGTGTCACGCAATCTGACGGCCTGGGCGGCGTCTCCGTAAACGGCGGACGCGAGCGCAACAACAATTTCCTCCTGGACGGCACCGACAACAACGATGCCGACGTGCCTGGCCCGCTCGGCGGTCTGATCGCCGAAAATCCCGACGCCACCGAAGAATTCCGCGTGCTCACCAATAATTTCGCTCCGGAATACGGCCGCAACAACGGCGCCATCATCGACGTCATCACCCGCAGCGGCACCAACCAATTTCACGGCAATCTTTTCTATTTCGGCCGCTGGGACGCGCTCGGCGCCCGCGACTACTTCAATCACCAGATTGACCCGCTCACCGGCGACGTGGCCGCCAAAAATCCCTACGTTCGCAACCTCTATGGTGGCTCGATCGGCGGCCCCATCATCAAGGACAAAACATTCTTTTTCCTCAACTACCAAGGCGATCGCTTCGTCACCACCCTGACCAACACCACCGTCGTGCCCACCGCCGCCTTCAAGTCCGGGATCTTCACCTACACCAACCCGCAGAGCGGTGTCAGCCAGGCCATCAACGTCACCACCCCTGGCGTCGCCAACAACGCCACCGGCGTGGGACTGGATCCCATCATGCAAAGAATCCTGGCGCTCTATCCCGCGCCCAATCAGGTCAATTCCGACGGCATCACCGGCCAGCTTTTCTTTCCCAGCCAGTCGCGCGAAAAAGACGAAGACGCCGTCCTCAAAATTGACCACAAGCTGAATCAGCACCACAACCTCTACGCTCGTTACACCTACAATTACTTCGGCGACCCCAACCCCTTCCACAACGATTTTCTCCCCGGCGGATTGGGCGATGTGAGCGAGAACGACAAAATTCAAAGCCTCGCCATCGGTCTCACTTCAACCTTTGGCGACAGCTTCATCAATGAATTCCGCTTCGGCGCCAATCGTATCAACGAGTTTTTCGGTTGCGGCGGCGTCCCCACGTTTGACAGCTTCGGGTTCGTCGACGCGGAAGGGCACGGCGCGGACTATAAGCTCCCTGTGTTCCAGGGCGGTCAGGGTGGCCCGTTCGGCTTCGGCTGCCAGGCGCTGGGCGACGCCGATAACCAGGCCAGTAAACAAGGCACCTACCAGTGGTACGACGCCATGAGCAAAGTCGTGAAATCTCACACCATCAAGTGGGGCGCCGAGGTCCGCGACGTGTACTCCAATAACAACACCAATTTCTCTTCGCGCGCTCTGTTCACCTTCAACGTGTTCACCGCCAATGGCATTTCCACCCTGCAGAACCTCAACACGGGAGTCGACTCGAATGAACTGGAAGACACTGTCGGCGCCCTGCTCGGTCTGGTAAATTCTCAGGGGCAAACCCAGTTCTTTGATCGCGCTGGCGACCGTCACGCGAGCGATGAACTCAATTTCGTGCAGCACGAAGTCGGCGGCTTCGTGCAGGACAGCTGGAAAGTAAAATCCAATCTAACGCTCACCTACGGGCTGCGTTACGAATGGTACGGTGTGCCTTATGAAGCTCACGCAAACTTCGCCACCCTCTTCCAGGACAGCAGCGGTCCCGCTCCCTTCACTTTCCAACCCGTTGGTCCCGGCACTGGGCTGGAGCTATTTAAGGACTATTACAAGAACTTCGAGCCTCGCTTCGGTTTCGCCTGGGATCCCTTCAAGAACGGACGCACCTCCGTGCGCGGTGGCGTCGGCGTATTCAGCGACCGCATCTACGGCAACCTGGTCTCGGACGCGCGCGGCAATCCGCCGTTCCAACCCAGCCTCTTCAACCAACCCGCGCCAGCTCTCGGCCCGATACCCGCCGCGCAACTTCAGGCGCAGGTTGCTCCGGGAAATTTGACTCCTTCTCCCGTCGTTCCGGACGGTGCCGGAATTTTCCCCGACCTGTTTGATCCCAATATCAAACCGCCGCTTGTCGTCACCTGGAATATCGGCGTGCAGCGTGAGCTAACCCAAAATCTGAACCTGGACGTGAACTACGTCGGCAACCACGCCACGCGCATTCTTCGCGTAGTGGATGGTGCCCCGCCGCAACCAGCCCTGGTCTCCCAACTGGAAGCGTTCTGTGCTGTTCCCAACCCGAACCAATGCACTGAATCCACGCTTCAGTTCACGAATCTATATTTTGGTGCTGAAAGTACGAACCCCGTAACCGGATTACCGGTATTGCCGTTCGACGCCGTGAACAACAACGCCTTCGTCGATGCTTTTACTGACCAGACCTCCGGCCATTCCTGGTACGACGGTCTGCAATTGCAAGTCAGCGAAAAGAATTTCCACGGTCTGCAGATCCAGGGCTCCTACACCTGGGCCCACGCGCTCGATGATTCTTCCGATCCCCTGGTTCCCACCGTCGCCAACGGCAATTTCCCCGTGGATTCTTTCAACCTGCGCCGTGAAAAAGGAAATTCGGGCTTCGATACCCGTCAGCGCGGCGTCATCAACTTTGTGTATCTGCCGAACATCGGCCGCGGTCGCGCCCATTTCGCAAATGGCTTCACCGGACGCGCTCTGGAAGGCTGGCAGATCAGCGGCATCGCTGCATGGCAGACCGGTCTTCCCTACGACATTTTCGGGACCGTCGACACGCTGCACACCAACTTCGCCGACCGCGTCACCGTCATAAACGCCTCGGCTCTTAAAATCATTCCGTCTACCGGCCGCGTAATTCCCAGCACCGGCGTCTTCACCGGCTACAATCTCGCCGCCTTCAATCCGGACGATGCCAGCATTATGCCGATCCCCTTCGACATCCCGTCGAATCTGCTGCGCAATCAATTCACCGGCCCCGGCATCAACAACTGGGACGTGAGCCTAGCGAAGACCACCGTAATTAAGGAGAACATAACCTTCCAACTGCGCTTTGAGTTCTACAATCTCTTCAACCGCACCCAATTCAACAAGCCCGACGCCAACATCCAGGACTCCCTGTTCGGTTACTCGACCTCGCAAGTCGGCCAAAACGACGGCACCACAGGAGCTCGCCAAGTACAGATCGGCGCCAAGTTCAACTTCTGAATCGCGCGAATGCGCGATTCACCGTGAGAACCAGCAGTGCCGGTTTGAAGGGTATGCACCACAACGCGATTCACTCATCAATCCCGCACCGCGGGATCGATGAGTTGCCTACGCGACGCGGCTCACCCGAAGGTCCGAAGTGTCGGATGCAGGACTAGCCGCGCACAGCGGCGCGCCAGCGCTGTAGCGTCCGTCGGCTGTCTTCACGCCGCCGCCAAGGACGCCAATCCCACGCTCTCGCCTTCGCAGTCGTCTCCATACCCTGTGCCTCGGCGCTAAGCTCGGTCCAACATCCGCCCGGACTTTGTCGCCCACGCTCACTTCGAACCAAAAACTAATCGAATCAATACTTGCAAAAGCTTTCAAAGTTCATATTCGCGTATGCGCCTTATTCCAAAATCAGTACCCTTGCGGCTCATTAGCTTGCAAGATCTTGATTATGTATCCTGAAATCAATTGGTTATGTGAGTTACAAGCTTTTGACGAACTGTGGCTATTCATATGCAATCAGCAATTCATTCGCATCTCGGGGTGATCGTCCTTTTTGGGGGATATATCCTGACAGCGGGGGGGAACGGCATGAATTTTCGGCGTGGTCTGTTCGGGGGCACGTTATTCATCGTCATCGGGATCCTGGCTGCAGCATCGGTTCTGCAGGCGCAAACCGCCACTGTCACTGGCACGGCTCTTGATCCATCGAACGCCGCCGTCTCCGACGCCAACGTCACCGCGACGAACGCAGCCACTGGTGTGAATCGCGCGACCACTACCACCAACACAGGCGCCTACACCATTCCCAACCTGCCCCCGGCCATCTACACCATTACCTTCACCAAGGACGGCTTCAAGACCGCGAAATTCCAAGGCATCACGCTGACTGTGGATCAGACGCTCACCTTGGATTGCAAGTTTGAAGTGGGCGCCTTGTCGGCAACCGTGGAAGTGAATTCCAACGCCGTTGCCAACGTGGATACCGAGACGCCAACCCTCAGCTACGTCGTAGAGCACACCCAGATGGTTGAGCTGCCGCTGATCCTGCGCGATCCTTATCAACTTGTGCTGCTCGGCCCCGGCGTCACCCAGTCGGATAGCGGTCTCGGCGGCGTCTCCGTCAACGGCGGCCGCGAGCGCAATAACAATTTCTTGCTTGATGGAACCGACAACAACGATGCCGACGTTCCCGGCGGACTGGGCGGCATCACTTCGCAGAATCCCGATTCCACCCAGGAATTTCGCGTCCTTACCAACAATTTCGCGCCCGAATACGGCCGCAACAACGGCGCAATCATTGACGTGATCACGCGCAGTGGAACCAACGATTTCCATGGCAATCTGTTCTACTTCGGTCGCTGGGACGCTCTCGGCGCGCGCGACTACTTTAATCACCAGATCAATCCCGAAACGGGAGACGTCGCTGCGAAGAACCCCTACGTTCGCAACCTATACGGTGGTTCACTAGGCGGCCCCATTCGCAAGGACAAGACGTTCTTCTTCATCAACTATCAAGGCGACCGTTTCGTTACATCCTTAACCAACAACGCCACCGTGCCCACCGCCGCTTTCGAGTCTGGAATTTTCAGCTATACCAACCCCAGTAACGGCGTGACTCAAAACGGCATCAACGTCACCACTCCCGGCGTGGCAAACAACGCCACTGGCGTAGGCCTTGATCCCTCGGTCCAGCAGATCTTCTCGCACTATCCCGCGCCCAACATTAATAATTCCGACGGCATCACCGGACTTCTGTTTTTTCCCACGCAGTCACGAGAAAAAGATGAAGACGCCACGATCAAGATCGATCAAAAAATCAACAAGAACAATGATCTCTACGTGCGCTATGTTTTCAACTGGTTCCACGACCCCGATCCTTTCCATTCCGATACCTTGCCCGGCGGGATCGGCGCCATCGCCGAAGCCGCGAAAACACAGTCTTGGTCTGTCGGTTTGACTTCCGCTTTCGGATCTACGCTCTCGAACGAAGTTCGCTTTGGCGCCAATCGCAACGCCAACCCTTTCTCTTGCAACGGAGCTCTCGCCGACGGTATTGCCAACTCCAGTGGAAACTTTCTGGACACTTTCGGCCGTGGCGCGGACTTCAGCCTTCCGAGCTTCAGCGTTCCCAACACGGCGGACTTTGGGTGCGTTTCCCTGGGCGATTCCAACGGCCAGGTGCGTCACACCGGAACTTATCAGACTCTGGACAACGTCACCAAAGTCCTCGGTTCGCACACTCTCAAATTCGGTGGCGAATTCCGCGACGTCTATTCCAATAACAACGACAATTTCAGCTCCCGCCAGCAATTTCAGTTCAACACCGCCTCGGATTTTGGCGCAACCGTACTGCAGGGTCTGAACACAGGCGTGGACAATGTCACTCTGGAAGATGAAGTTTCCGGGTTGCTCGGTCTGGTTTCGGTTGCCAACCAAACGCAGTATTTCAATCTTCCCGGAGACCGCCAGAAGTTCGATGAACTGAATTTCGTCCAGCACGAAGTCGGTTTGTTCGTGCAGGACGTTTGGAAGATACGCTCGAACCTCTCGATCACCTACGGTCTGCGCTGGGATTGGTACGGCGTGCCGTATGAACGGAACGGCAACCTTTCAAACTTGTTTACGGACCCGAGCGGACTGGCCCCGTTTACGTTCACTCCCGTGGGACCTGGTACAGGACACAAGCTCTACCAGAACTACAACAAAGACTTTGAGCCTCGTCTCGGCTTCGCCTGGGACCCGTTTAAGACCGGCAAAACCTCCGTGCGTGGCGGCTTCGGCATATTCACCGACCGGGTTTACGGCAATCTTTTCGGCGATGCGCGAGGCAACCCTCCGTTCCAGCCTAGCTTCGTCAATTTCCCACTCTTCGCGACGGGCCTAGGTCCAGGTTCACAATTACAGAATCAGACCGCGCCTCCTGCCGTGACTCCCTCCGCCGTCGTCACAGATGGAACCGGCAGCTTTCCCGATATTTTCTCGAACGGCACGAATTGCGGCTCCGGTCAGACCTGCACCAGCATCCGGCCACCGCTCATCACCACTTGGAACCTGGGAATTCAGCGCGAAATCGCGACAAATCTGACTCTCGAGGCCAACTATGTGGGCAACCACGGCACCCGGATACTTCGCGTGGTGGATGCTGCGCCGCCACAACCAGCCCTCGTCGCGCAACTAGAGACTTTCTGCGCCAATCCCGCAAACTCGTTTGGCTGCAGCGAATCCACTCTGCAATTCGGCAATCTTTTCTTCGGCGCTGAAAACGGAGTTTTGCCCTTCGACGCCGTGAACAACAACGCATTCGAGGACGCGTTCTTCGATGAAAGCAGCGGGCATTCCTGGTACAACGGCCTGCAAATCCAGTTGACGGAACGCAATTTCCACGGCTTGCAGATTCAGGGCTCCTACACCTATTCGCACGCCTTGGACGACTCCTCCGACCCGCTCGTAACCACAACCGGGAATGGTAATTTCCCGATTAACTCGTTCGACCTGCGGCGCGAGAAAGGCAACTCCGGCTTTGATACCCGCCATCGCGGCGTCATCAATTTTGTCTACCAGCCCAACATCGGCCGCGGCAAGGCCCACTTCAGCGAAGGTTTTGCGGGGCGTGCTTTGGCAGGTTGGGAACTCAGCGGCATCGCCGCATTTCAAACCGGCTTGCCGTACGACATCTTCGGCACGGCCGATACTCTGCACACCAACATAGCCGACCGCGCCACCGTGATTAACGCGTCCATCCTGAAAACGGTTCCGTCCATGGGCGCGTTCGTTCCCAGCAGCGCCGTTTTCACCGGAGAAAATCCCCTCGCCTTCAACCCAGACGACGCAACCATTATGCCGATCCCGTTCGACGTGCCTTCCAACGTCGGGCGCAATCACTGGTACGGCCCGGGTATCAACAACTGGAATTTCAACCTCGCAAAAACCACAGCCATCACCGAGAAGCTGAATTTCCAGCTGCGCTTTGAGTTCTACAATATGTTCAATCGAACTCAATTCAACAAGCCCGACAATACCATCGGCGATCCCAACTTCGGCTACTCCACGTCGCAAGTCGGGCAAAACGACGACACCACTGGCGCGCGCCAGGTCCAGATCGGCGCGAAGTTCAACTTCTGATCTCGCTGGTTGGATTAGAATTCAGACCATCGGTGCGACGGCCGCAAGGCCGTCGTACCGATCCTTTTTCTCCCCGCACACCGCACCTGCGGCCGTAAGTCGATTGCTTCTCTGCGGCCGGTGCCCAGCGGATCACGCCAGCGCCTGCCGCAAATCCTCGATCAAATCCGACGCATCCTCCAGCCCCATCGAAACCCGCACGGTCCCCGGCTCGACTCCTGCAGCCCGCAACTCCGCCACCGACATCCGATAGTGCGATGAATACATCGGCAGCACGACCAGCGATTCCGCGCCGCCCAAGCTCACAGCAAGCAAAAATACGCGCGTCCGATCGCAAAAACGCCGCGCCGCTGCCAGGCCGCCCTTCAAATCAAAAGCCATCATCGCTCCGAAACCCTTCATCTGCCGGCGCGCCAACAAGTGATCCGGATGCGAACCGAGGCCCGGATAATGCACTCGCGCCACCTTCGGATGCTTCTCCAGAAATCGCGCGACAGTCAAAGCCGTCTCGCACTGACGCCGCACCCGCAGCTCCAAAGTTTTCATCCCGCGGATCAACAAAAACGCCGCCTCCGGATCCATCGACCCGCCCAGATTAATAATCATGTCGCGAATTTTCTCGATCAACGAACGCCTTCCTGCCGCTGCCCCCGCAATCACATCCGAATGTCCCGCCAGATATTTCGTCGCACTGTGCATCACCAAATCGAATCCCAGCTCCAGCGGCTTCTGCAGCACCGGGCTGGCAAAAGTATTATCAATCAGCGAAATCAAATCCCATTCTTTTGCGAAAGCGATCGCCTTGTGCAAATCCACCAAACGCAGCGTCGGATTCGTCGGCGTTTCGATGTACATCACCTTGGTGCGCGGATTTACCAACCGCTCAATCCCCGCCAAATCCGTTTCCACGTGACGCACCACAATCCCCATCCGCGGAAACACGTCGCGCATCAGTCGGTACGTCCCGCCATACAGTGCGCGCGTCGCGATCACTTCATCGCCGGCCTTCAACAGCGATAGCAGCGCGCTGGAAATCGCGGCCATGCCCGAGGCCGTCACAATCGCGGCCTCTGCGCCCTCCAGCGCCGCGATTTTCTCCTCCGCCACCGAAAGCGTCGGGTTTCCGTATCGCGTATAGATGTACGCGGGCTTTTTCCCCTCCGCCCACAGCTTCATTTCTTCCGAATTTGCAAACGTAAAATTCGCGGTCCGCGCGATCGAAGTTCCCACCGGCGCGCTACGGCGAAATTTGTTTTCGCCGGCGTGAACCGCAATCGTCGCGTCCGCCAACCGGCGGCCCTGCACAGTTTTTTTCATAGCGAGCCAGCTTGCCGCAGCAGCGCAAACTATCGCAAGCTCCAAATTGGCGTAAGCAAACACGCCGCTGCTTCCGCGCGACGGCGCGGTTGGCAAAGCGCCCCGAGTAAGCAACAATATCCCGCGCAACGCAGCGGAGCAGAACGCAGCGCAGCACAACGCAGCACGACGCAAGTAAATGCCGCGCCGCGCTGCCCGGCTTGGCTAGCGCGCGCGAGTCTGCAAATACGCGGCATCGCCCATTCGCCGCCGCAAATTTCCCGGAGCCCGCACCAGTGCACCTGACGCCCTCGCAAGTGATGGTCGCTTCCTGGATCGTCTTCGCACTTTATTGGCTCATTGCCGCTGTTGGCGTAAAACGAACCGCGAAGCGCGAGAGTCCCTCCGAGCGCATGCTGTACGTCGTCTTTATGGCGGCCGGCTTCTTCCTGCTCTACCAGGAAAACCCCAACTGGGGTCCGCTCAATCACCGATTTCTCCCCGACAAATTATGGATTGCCTGGCTCGGCAGCGCGCTCTGCGCCGCAGGAGTTCTGTTCGCGATCTGGGCCCGCCGCAGCATCGGCAGAGACTGGAGCGCCGAAGTCCAAATCAAAGAAGGCCACCGATTGATTCGCTCCGGCCCCTACGCCCGTATTCGCCACCCGATTTACACCGGCCTTCTGCTCGCGACGCTCGGCACGGCTCTAGTCATCGGCGAATATCGCGGCCTCCTCGCCGTGCTCATGTTCCTGGTCGGCTTCGCCCGCAAAGCCCGTAAGGAAGAATCGTTCCTGGCGGCCGAATTCGGCCCCGCGTTCGACGAACACCGCCGCCGCACAGGGTTCTTTTTACCCCGCATTTCCTGAGAAAACGCGGATTTTTCCGGCACCCGCGCAAGTTTCGCCTTCTATTTGCTGCTGTTTTCGCCTACAGCTTCGCTGGAATTCCCTTGGTAAGCGTTATTCCGTGCCATCATTAGGCTATAGCTTTCGCCCCTTGCGTTGTGCCTTTTCAGTTTTCGTGAGAGGAAACGATGAGCAACAAGCTCAGCGCTGCGCTGGTTCTGTGCATGTCAACCATGTGCCTGTCGGGCTGCGACCTGCTGCGGGCCACCGGACCTTGCTACGGTGTGGCCTGCCCAGGCGGCACGCCAGGCCACAGCGGCCAGTACAAACTAGGCGAAGCCCCCAAAGCCCAAAATGCGTCCGCATCCGCTCCTGCTCCTACACAATCTGCATCGGTAGCAACGCAAGCAAATGCCGTTCCGGCGAACGCACCGGCGCAAACTACATCTGCCCCAGCGCCGGCGACACAATCCGCAACGGCGCAAGCCGGCAGCGCGCAGTCTGCCAGCGCACAAACAGCCGCCGCGCAACCGGCGCCCGCGCAGGAAGCCAGCCCCGAAGGGAAATCCTCGCCGCTGCATTCGATCGGCGAATTCTTCGCGCGCCTGATCCCACACCACAATTCCGGCGGGAAATCCGGCGCCTCCGACTAAGCCGAAGCGGACTTACCGTTCTCCTCAGCCTCTTCGCCTGCATGACGCGGTTTATGCGCCGCGATCACTTTCTCCGCAATTTCATTCGGCACATAATCGTAATGCGAGAACTCCATGGCATAACTTCCGCGCCCTTGCGTCAAAGAAATCAATTCATTCGCGTAACTCAGCATCTCCGAAAACGGCACCAGCGCTTTGATCACCACATTCCCCGCACGCGCCTCGCTGCCGCTGATTTTTCCGCGCCGCCCGCTCAAATGTCCCATCAAGTCGCCCGAGTACTGATCCGGAGCGTAAACCTCCACCTGCATGATCGGTTCCAGCAGCGCCGGACGCGCCTGCTTCATCGCCTCCTTAAACGCCAGCGACCCCGCAATCTTGAACGCCATGTCGCTGGAATCCACGTCGTGATATTTCCCGTCGTACAAACTCACGCGGAAATCCACTACCGGAAACCCCGCCAGGTAGCCGCGTTCGGCCGAATCCCGCACGCCCTTTTCCACCGACGGAATCCAGTTCTTCGGAATCGCTCCGCCGAACACGTCATCCACAAATTCAATCCCTTTGCCACGCGGCAGCGGTTCCAGCTTGATGCGGCACAGCCCGAACTGCCCGTGGCCGCCCGTCTGCTTCTTGTGTTTGCCTTCCGCGTCGGCCTTCGCGCGAATCGTCTCGCGGTAGGGAACTTTCGGCGGGTGAATCATCAATTCCACGTGGTAGCGCTTGCGCAATTTCGCCACCACCACTTCGATGTGCTGCTGTCCCGCGCCGCTCAGCAGAAATTCCTTGGTCTGCGGGTCGCGCCCAAACCGCAGCGCCAAATCCTCCTCCAGGATTTTGTGAATCGCCACGCCGATGCGATCCTCATCTGCCCGCGTCTTCGGTTCCACCGCAAATGTGATCGAAGGCTCGGGAATCCGTGCCGGCGCACAGAACACCTGCGCGTTCTTGTCGCCCAACGTCTCACCCGTGGTCGTCTCCTTCAATTTCGCGATCGACCCAATATCCCCTGCGTGCAGCTCGCTCACCTCGATCCCCGTTTTCCCCTGCATCACCTGAATATGCTGAAATCTTTCCTGTGTGCCGCGATTGAAATTCGTCAGCGTCGCATCATTCTTCAGCACGCCAGACATCACCTTGAAATAAGTGATGCGCCCAGCAAAAGGATCCGCCAGGGTCTTGAACACAAAAACCGAAAGCGGCCCGGCATCGCTGATCGCGCGCTCCACCGTCTCGCCCTTATGATCTGCTGTCTTGTGGCACACAACCTTCCCGCGCGCCGCCGGTGACGGGAAAATCGCTACCATCAAATTCAGCACCGCGTCGCTCCCAATATTGTGCAGCGCCGAACTTAGCATCACCGGGAACAGCCGCTTGGCCAGCACGGCCTCGCGCAATCCCATCACCAGGTCGTGCACCGGCAGCGTGCCCTGGTCGAAAAATTCCTGCATCAACGCGTCATTGCCTTCGGCCACCATTTCCACCAGCGTTTCGTGCCCCAATTTCGCTTCCTCGGCCAGCGCCTGCGGAATTTCCTCGATCTTCGCGGTCCCGTTTCCATCCGGCGTGTAAATCAGCGCCTTCATCGTGATCAGATCCACCACGCCACGAAATCCTTTTTCCCAGCCGATCGGCAATTGAATCGGCACCACTCCGCGCCCGAATACCTGCTGCACCGACTCCAGCGCTCGCTCGTAGCTCGCCAGGTCCCGGTCCATCCAATTCAACAAAAACGCGCGCGGCAAATCGTACTCCGTCGCGTAGTCCCACACTTTTTCGGTGACCACCTGCACTCCGGCGGCTGCATCGACCAGAATCAAAGCCGCATCTGCCGCGATCAGCGACGATTTTGTCTCATTGATGAACGTGGAATAACCGGGAGTGTCCAGCAAATTGATTTTGGTCTTTTCAGGCTGCGCCGGCGCCTGCCATTCCGCGTGCGCCACGCCCGTATTAATCGATATCTTTCGCGCCACCTCTTCTTCGTCCCAATCGGTGGTTGTCGAACCCTCCGTGACTTTTCCCAGCCGCGGCGTCATCCCCGCCGTGTGCAGTAACGACGACACCAGCTGGGTTTTCCCCGTGTCGCCGTGGCCGACAATGCCAACATTTCGAATCCATTCGGTGTTGTAGTTTTTCATTTTTCACCTCGAAGGAATTGAAAGCAGAAAATGGAAAAGCGAAATCGAGAAAGGAAAATGCGCTCGAGTTGATTGGGTGGCGGCCGCGCGCGTTTTAGGGCGGGCGCCTCTCGCCTGGCTTTCGACTTGGTCTTTGACCAGGCCTTCGTAGCGGCGGCGTTCAGACCGCCAGCAGCGGTTGTCGGGCAGGAATAGCTCACAGTTGCGGAACACGACAAAGTCGTTGCCCGCGCACGACTTGGCGCGCGGACCGCTGGGAATAGGCATTTCGTAAGGGGATAGAACGGACGTCCCATTCGAGCTGTAAGGCGAGGCGTACCTCATCACGGCGCCGCCCCCCGGCGGTTGCGCTCATGACCCTGCGGAAACACGGATGCTAGCACACGCCCCGCCGCCGATTCAACCGCTAGAACCCGCGCACCGGCGCCCGCTACGTATTCTCCAATTTCGTCTTCCGCAGCTTCCACGCCTCGCGCGGGATTCGTTCCATGTGAAATAAGTCCGAGGTTCGCGCATACCACCCCGCACCATGCATGCGCCCGACCAATTTCAGCTGAGGCGTGTCAACGTGGTGTTTCACGGGATCGATCACAAATTCGTCCCGCACGTGCATCGCAAGTATCCGCCCCAATACCAGCCCACTCTCCGCTCCCAACTCGACGATCTGCAGCAACTCGCACTCCATCGAAACCGGGCTCTCGGCAATACGCGGCGGTTTTACCTTCACGCTGGCAACGGTCTGGAGGCCTGCCTCGTGCGGCTCGCTTACTCCGCGCTCGAACTCGATCGCCGTAATGTTCATGTGTTCGCGGAGTTCCTCCGACACAAGGTTCACTACAAACTGCCCCGTGTCGCGGATATTCTGCCGCGTGTCCTTCGGCCGCCCTGCATCGTGGCTTCCAATTCCAATTCCCACCACCGGAGGATCCCCGGCAAATCCATTGAAAAAAGAAAACGGCGCTGCATTCAACTTCCCCTGCAAATCCTGCGTCACAACCCAGGCAATCGGCCGCGGCACAATCGTCGCAACCATCAGCTTGTACCGTTCTCGAGCAGAAATCGCAGCGAAGTCGAACAGCATCGTAATTCCTCCTGGGAAGGCACCTCAGCGCCCCATCAAGTTCAGATTTCGTACAGGTCCCGCCGAGTTTTCGTCCAGTAACTGCACGTTCTTCACCATTTCCATACCGCGTCTGTCCCGACGCACAGCCGTTTTGCTCGCTCGCGCGTGTTGGTCGGGTGCGGAAAGGGTACCCCGCGATGGCGCCAGGTTCTTGCGGGCCCGGCAGGGAAAAAATTCACTCCCCGCTATGCGCAGCCGTCCGGGACCGCGCCTATTCTCGCCCCAAGCCTAGGGGCTTGCGCAGCTCTCTCCGCCCGTAAGACCGTTTCCAGTCGGTAGTCAGCAAAAACTAGAAACAGAACTAACGTACTCACAACAAAGTAGAAACAATTTTCTAGCCGGCCGTTTTTCGGCACCCTCTGCCGCGTGTCAGCCACATTTTAACAGCGGCGCGCAATTCGCATGTAGAAAGTTACGGGGCGAAACTTGCGTTATACTGCGCGGCACGATGAGCGTGATTATTTCCATGCTGCGCGGGGTGAACGTCGGCGGGCATAACAAAATCAAGATGGATGAGCTGCGCGCGGTGTACCAGTCGCTGGGATTGCGCGACGCGCAGACATACATACAGAGCGGAAACGTGGTGTGCCGCGCTGACAAGCGCGAGCTGGCGACCGTCTGCACCCGGATCGAGAAGGGTATCGAGCGCAATTTCGGATTTCGGCCCAGCGTGATCGTGCGCACCGCGCCGGAATTGCGCGCGGTGATGGTGCGCAATCCGTTCGCGAAGCGTTCGGGCATTGACGCGAGCCGATTGCTAGTGGCGTTCCTTGCGAGCAGTCCCGCAGCGGATGCGCTGGACAAAGTTCTGAAGATCAAGTGCGAGCCGGAGGAATTGCGCGTGAGCGGGCGCGAGCTTTTTATCTATTTTCCGAATGGGATGGCGCGGCCAACATTGTCGCTGGCGACGGTCGAGCGCACGCTGAAGATTTCTTCGACCGGGAGAAATTGGAATACAGTGCGAAAGTTGCTGGAGATGGCCGAAGCGCTGGAGGCGGTGGGGTAATCTGCAGCGGCTTCGCGCCATGGCGTTTCAGAAAAGCGAAGCAAGATCCCCGCCTGTGGCGGTCATGCTTCGCTGCGCTCGGTCTGACAAAAGGACCTGAGCGCAGCAAGCCATGGTGGCGGCGGGAGCGGGCGAAATGCCGACCTTAGAATTTGCCTTCGTCGGCGGAAGGCCCGTAAACGCTCGGCACCGGCACGTTGTTCATGCGCAGATAAACGCCGAGCTGCGCGCGGTGGTGAATAATGTGATTCATCACGAAGCCGCGCAAAAACGCGATGCGCGGCATGGCCATGATTGTTTGCCCGCCGCCGAGAAGCGTCCAGGTCTTCAGCAAATGTTCGTCGCTTGCGCCGCTCAGCGCGGTGCGCGCTTCAGCAACTTTTTTGTCGAATGTTTCAAGAAGTTGCTGCCGCGAACTCATCACCAGCGGCTGCATCGGCGGCGCGCCCGCCGGACGAAAATCCAGTTCATCTTGATTAATGATGGTCGCGCCCCAACCGGACAGTTCGGCGAGGTGTCCGGCGAGTCGCCCCATCTTCATGGATTTCTCATGCGGCGCCCAGTCGGGCTTGCCCTCGGGGACGCGTTCCAGAGTTTGGCGAGTGCTGATCATTTCGTGGTCGAATTCGGCGAGCAAGGCATCGCGTATGGCCATGGTTTCTCCTTGGGGAGGTTGTCGTTCGGCACATCTTACCTCAACCTGGATTGGACGGGCGAGCGCGCGAGAAGTTGCTACGGGGCGATGCGAAATTTGCCGGACTCTTCCACGTAGCCGTAGGCCATGCGCGGAGTGTTGAACGCGGCAGCGGGGCGGCCCTGGCGATCGAGCAGAATCAGGCCGCCGCTGGTGTGCACGCGATGCGCGAGTTTGCGCACGCAGGCGTCAGCAACGGCTTGCGCGAGCGAGAGCGGGCCAGCCTTCTTGCGATGCGAGAGCAGCACGCGTTGATCGTGCAAAAGCTCGGTAGCCATCTTGGCCATCACAATCTTCATGATCCCTTCGCCGTGGCCGGTGCAGGACACGCCGCCGGCTTCTGCGTCGGCATAGCAGCCGCAGCCGATGAGCGGCGAATCGCCGACGCGGCCGGGAAGTTTGCAGCAGGTGCCGCCGGTGGAAGTTCCGGCGAAAAGATGGCCGTGCTCGTCCAGAGCGACGGCACCGACAGTGCCGGATTCGTGGCCGAGATGATGTTCGGCGGCATGCGAATCACTGAGGCAGCGGCGCCAGGCGATGCGTTCGCGTTCGTGGATCAGGTCCTCGGGCGGACAAAGCTCGATGCCGTGCTCTTCGGCGAATTTTTCGGCGCCGTCGGAGACGAGCATCATGTGTTCGCTATGTTCGAGGACGCTGCGGGCAAGGCGGATGGGATTGTGAATGTGTTCGACGGCGGCGACGGCTCCGGCTTTCAGCGAGCCGCCGTCCATGAGGATGGCGTCGAGCTGGACGTGGCCGTCGGAATTCAAGTGGGAGCCGTAGCCTGCGTCGAAAGTGGGATCGTCTTCCAGAATTACGATGGCGGAGGTGACCGCGTCAATCGCGGCGCCGCCGGAGGAGAGAATTTTCCATCCGGCTTCGAGCGCGCGTTGCATGCCGGCGCGGCAATCTTCGACCGATCCGTCGGGGATGTTCCAGGCGCCGCCGTGGATGATCAGGGAAGGCTTCAAGGGACCGCGAAAATGTTCGCAAACCATAATAACGCACGGGGACGGCCAGGCGAGGAGGAAGGCGCGGCGTGTGTGCGGATGCGTGAACAGCGGAAAAGCGGAAGAGGGAGGCAGAAAGCAGGACATAAGCAGGTGGCAGGCAGCCTGCAGCACGTATGAGGCACGGAAAACGATGGCAGGGGCGAGGGAAAAATGTGCGCGACTGACTCGCACAGCCAACAGTGTGGCTGTGCCACGGTTAGTGCGCGACGGCTTTTTCTGCGCCCAGGCCGGTGTTGGCGCGGACTTGCAGCTCGGCGAATTTGTCTTCGCCGGCGGGATCGCGTTTCGTTAGCAAGGTACCGAAGATTGCGCCGAGGAATCCCAGCGGGATGCTGAGGATACCGGGATTTTCCAGCGGGAAGACGGGGGCGTGCTGGATAATGTGACGCGCGGCGGGTGCAACGGTGGGTGCGTCCACGGTCATGATGCTGGGGCCGAGGAAAATGAGAACGATCGAGGCGAGCAGGCCGGTGGCGAGACCCGTGACGGCGCCCGCGGTGTTAAAACGCTTCCAGAAAATGGAGAACAGGATCACGGGAAGATTTGCAGAAGCGGCGACCGCGAAAGCGAGTGCGACCAGAAACGCGACGTTCGCCGTGGGGCCGAGGACAATTGCAATCGCGATCGAAATTGCGCCGACGACGAACGCGGCGATGCGCGCGACCCGGCGTTCTTCGCCGGGATTGTGTTCCTGGCCGTGGCGGATGATGTTGGTCCAGACGTCGTGCGCGAAAGAGGTGGAGGCGCTGATGGTGAGTCCGGCGACGACGGCGAGAATCGTCGCGAAAGCAATGGCGGAAATGAACGCGAAGAAAATGCTGCCGCCCAGAGCTTGGGCGAGCAGCGGCGCGCTCATATTGTTGCCGCCGTTTTTCGCGATGAAGTCGCGGCCAACGATGGTGGCGGCGCCCCAGCCGAGAAAAGTGGTGAGAATGTAGAAGATGCCGATCAGCCACATGGCCCAGACGACGGAGAAGCGCGCGGTTTTTGCGTCGGGCACGGTGTAGAAGCGAACCAGAATGTGCGGCAATCCGGCGGTGCCGAAAATCAGCGCGATGCCGAGGGAGAGAAGATCGAGCGCGCCGTAAGGAGGCTTATAGCGCAAACCCGGCGTGAGGAAATCCTTCACTACTTCGGTGCCGTCGGGTGTGTGGTAATGCACCTGGCTGACGGCAGTGAAAAAAGTGCCGAGACTGAAGCCGAAATGCGCCAGGACCATGAAGCTGAGCAGAATCGTGCCGGAGATCAGCAGGATGGCTTTGATGATCTGCACCCAAGTGGTGGCGATCATGCCGCCGAAGACGACATAAACGATCATCAGAATTCCGACGCCAGTGACCGCGAGGCGAAAGCTGATGTGCGAATCTTTCAGCAGCAGAGCGACGAGCGCCCCGGCGCCGACCATCTGCGCGATCATGTAGAAGGTGCTGACAGTGATCGTGCTGAGCGAGGCCATGGCGCGCACCGGTCGAGGATGCAGACGGTAGGCCAGAACGTCCGCCATCGTGTACTTGCCCGTGTTGCGCAGCGGCTCGGCGACGATGAGCAGCACGGTGAGGTAGGCGACCAGAAAGCCCACCGAATACATGAAGCCGTCGTAGCCGAAGAAGGCGATGAGGCCGGCGATGCCTAGGAAAGATGCGGCTGACATGTAATCCCCGGCGACTGCGACGCCATTCTGCCAGGCGCTGACGCGGCGGTTGGCCGCGAAATACGAGGCGGAGGAGCCGGAGAGGCGCGAAGCCCAGGCGGTGATGCCCAAAGTGACGGCGATGAACGCGAGAAAGAGAATGAGCGTGGTATTCATCGGTTAGTTGCCCTTCGCTTCAAGATTGCCGAGATCTTTGATGACGGCGGCGGCGCGCGCATCGAATTCGCGGGCGGCGCGGACGTAGAGATACGCGATGAGCCAGGCAACGATGAATTGCGAGAGGGCAAACAGGTAGGCGATGTTTACCGGGCCCCAGACTTTGCGTTGCACGAACGCGGGGAAATAGCCGACGGAAATCGGGAGCGCGAAATAATAAAGCACGAAGAAAATTGTGGCGGGGAGGACGAAGGATTTTTTGGCTGCGAGAAGCTTCTTGAAGTCGTCGGTTTGCGCGACGCGGTTCCAGATGGAAGCGTTTGAGGACGGCTCGCGTGGGTCCGGGCTTGGCGGTGTGGGCATTTTTTCTCCTCGCCCTTAATATGGGCGTGACGGTCGTGAGTGAAATCCGTGCTGGTGCGTCGCGCAGGAGTTGCCGTACAGCTGTGTAACTGAGCGCCACTTATATCATAAGTGTGGCGTGGGATTGCAAAATCGCGGTGGACCATATCTCAGAAATGTGAATGGCAGGTTAAGAAAGATTCAAACGGGCGCGGCCCGTGGACAGCCACCTAACAAAGAAAAGAATCAAAGGTGCGGGTAGAAAATCAAGGTGATGCCGATGGCGATCAGCAGTGGGCCGAGAAGGAAGACGAAGCTGACTCCGAGGAGGAAGCGCACGGCGCCTTGGCGTTTGTGGGCGGCTTCTTGGGAGGGGAAGACGGGGGGAGCGGATTCGCGATTGTGCAGCAGGCAGCGGAAAAAGGCGAGATAGGCGATCATCCAGAATTTAATTTCGTGACGTGATTGCCAAAGCAAGTCAATTCCGGCGCAGATGACGAGCAGGCCAATGATGCCGAGAAGCTTGGGCACGACTAACCTCCGCGGCGGGCTGTGCGGGTGAGCAGCGGTGAAGAATCGCGGACGTCGCCGGGAATGTTGGCTTGTAGCGAAGTGGGAGCGCCAGCCGGCAAACCGGAAGGCTGCGATCCGGGCCTGGCAGGCGTGCGTTTCAGAGCCGCAGGCGCGTGGCTTTCGACTTTGGTTTGCTGCCAGGTGCGCACGATGCGATGGATGACGGTGATGTTCGGGCCAATCGCCAGAATCCAGAGCACGAAGACCATGCGATTGGTAAGTGCGCCCAAGATCATGAGCACAAGGCGCTCGGGGCGTTCCCAAAAGCCAACTTCGGCAGAGGGCACCAGAGATTCCGCGCGAGCTTTGGCGTAGCTGACCATCACAGAGCCGGCCATCGCGGCGCCTGCAAGCATGGCGTAACCGAAGCGATTTACGTGCGAGTAGTAAACGAGCAGGCCGAGAAAAAGAATCAGATCGGCGTAGCGATCGAAAATCGAATCGAGGAATCCGCCGAACATCGAGACGCGACCTTGGCGGCGGGCGACGGGCCCATCCACAAGATCGCAGAGCCCGGCGAGAATCATCATGCCGCCCGCGGCTGCGAAACGCCCGGCAGCGAAAAGTATTCCGGCCCAGAAATTCAGAATCAGAGCCGACCAGGTGATTACATTAGGAGGGATGCCGGTAGCCGCGACGAGGGCTGCTATACGTTCGATGGGCCAGACCAGAAGCCGGCCGATAGTGCGCGTCAGCATGAAAAAAGTTTCACCTGCTATTCCTCGTCATAGATGGTGGAAAGTTCCACGACTTCGTAATCCTTGAGGCCGGCCGGAGTGGTGACTTGCACTTCGTCACCAACCTTTTTTCCCAGCAGGGCGCGGCCGATGGGCGAGCTGGTGGATATCAGGCCTTTGGCGGCGTCGGCCTCTTCAACAGTCACCAGTTTGTACTCGATTTTAGAGCGCTTCGCAACGTCCAAAACGGTGATGCGCGAACCGTAAGCGGCGCGGTCTTTCGGAAGATTGCTGAGATTTAGCATGGAAAGGTCGGCCATACGCTGGTGCAGCTGGCCCAGGCGCGCCGAGACGTAGGACTGGCGCTCTTTGGCATATTTGTATTCGGCGTTTTCGGAGAGATCTCCGTGCGCGCGGGCGACGCTGATTTCTTTTGGCAGGTCGGTGTGCAACTCGTGCTCGAGAAGGGCGATTTCGTCCTTCAGTTTCTTTTTAATTTTTTCGGCTAGATCAAGCATTTTTCAGGGCGCCTGGAGGGGTTCGATTTAGCGGGCTCGATCCCACTCTGCTGCATACGTTTACCCAAGGATTATAGAGGAATTGCACGGGACACGGCAAATTAGATGGATTTGGGGGCTGAACGGATACAGACAAAGTGTGCGGGTGCTTATCACGCCGGGGAAGAAGCGGAAAGAGATCCTTCGGCCGGCATCAGGCGCAGGCGCCGGCCCGAAGATGACGATGCCCATCGCATCGTCCCAGACGCACAGTGCCCAGAACAAGGCAAAGGCTCGCGCCCGATGTCGCAATTCGGGTCAGCGGCCTACGCTGTCTTGGATCACGGCGTTTACGGGCGGTAGAATGCCCAGGTTCCTATAGATGGGGCGGATTCGTTTGCGGATGGCGGGGAGGCGGCTGGCAAACCAAGCGGCTCCTGCGATGCAGAAGGCCCCGCTGAGCTCTACCGTGCGGGGGGCGCCGATGGCATGGGCGAGTGTGCCGGCTAGCAGGCTGCCGAAGGGCGCCATGCCTACGAAGGCGACGGTGTAGAAGCTCATCACGCGACCGCGTTTGCTTTCTTCGACGACGGTTTGGATGATGGTGTTGCTGGCCGCCATTTGTTGCATCAGGCCGAAGCCGCAGACGAGCATTAGCAGTATCGACAACCAGAGAGTGCGCGACATTCCGAAAAAGATAAGGCCGACGCCGAAGGCCGCGGTGGAGAGCGGAATCATTTTGCCCAGACCGAGGACGGTTTTTCTCACTGCGAGAGAGATTGCAGAAATTAATGCGCCGACGCCTACCGCGGCCATCAGGAAGCCCAGAGTGTGCGGACCGCCGTGCAGGATCGTTCCAGCGAAAACTGGCATTAGCACAGTGAAGGGCCAGCCGAGCAAGCTGACCGCGGCGAAAAGCAACAGAATGGTGCGGATGGGCGCGAAGCCGGAAACGTACGTCCAGCCTTCTCGCATTTGCATGAGCACGGAGTCGGTGGTGCGCTTTATGGCGGCGGAGTGCAGGCGCATGGCGTAGAGCGAGGCGATGACAGCAAGGTAACTGATGCCGTCAATCAGGAAGCAGTAGCCTTCGCTGGAGATGGCGATGACGACGCCGGCGAGCGACGGGCCGACGAGCCGCGCCATGTTGACCATGGAGGAATTCAGCGCGATGGCGTTGCCGAGGTCCGCTTTGTCTTCGACCATTTCGACGAGGAACGCTTGGCGACCGGGCATATCGAAGGCGTTGATCGTACCTTGAAACGCGCTGAGCCAGATGATTTCGTGAATGTTGATGTGGTGGCCGAGCGCCAGTGCGGCCAATGCGAAGGATTGCAGCATGGCCAGAGCTTGCGTCACGAGCAAGACGTTGCGGCGATTGAGGCGATCCACCCAGACTCCAGCGAAGGGCGCGAACAGGAATGTGGGGATTTGTCCGGCGAAGCCGACGACACCGAGCAGGAAAGCCGAACCGGTGAGGCGATAGACGAGCCAGCTGGTGGCTAAGCGCGTCATCCATGTGCCCATCAGGGAAATGCTTTGGCCGCCGAAGTAGAGGCGAAAATTTCTGTGGCGGAGGGCGCGCCAGGCGTGGGAGATGCGGGCTAGTTTTCGTGGCGGAGGATTGGTGGGAGATGCCTGGGCGGTCACGGGATTCTATTTTGCCATTCATGGTCGGGCAGGCGAGACGCAAAGTTTGGGGGAGTTGAGATTTTGTTGGCATTCGTGCCGTGGTAAGGCGCGATGACGATCGCTGCTATCAAAGTTATGACCTTCAAGGATTCCTCCCTGCTATTGCTTTTCTCCCGCGTTTTCGGCGAGACGATAACTCGTGCTGCGTCCGCCCGCTTCATTTTGAATGAGGACGCCCTTTTCAATAAGGTCCGAGATATCGCGTACCGCAGTCGGGCGGGAACACTTTGTGATTTTCTCCCATTTTTCTGCGGTAAGGTTTCCTTTGAAACCCGTAAACAATTTGTCCACAACTTTATGTTGCCGATCATTCAGGACGAGCGATTGGTTCTTCAAACGGTTAAAAAGGGACTCTTTGTTAAGGGCGCCGTCTGTTATTCGACTTGACTTTTCAATCGCGTGATCCAGGCACCGCAGGAACCACATGAGCCATTCCGTAATGTCCATGGAGCCTTTCTGGCTGCTTTCCAAAATGTGGTAGTACTCTGTGCGCTTTTCGAGAATTTGCGAAGACATGCTGTAAAACCGTTGTTGGCTGCCGTCGGATCGGGCGAGGCACAATTCGGAAATCGCGCGAGTTATGCGGCCGTTGCCATCCTCGAAGGGATGAATTGTCACGAACCATAGATGAGCGATCGCAGCTTTCAAAAGAGGATCCGGCTGGCTGTCGCCGTTGATCCAATTAAGGAACGCAGTCATCTCGGGTTCAACGCGATCCGCATTCGGCGCCACAAAATGAATTTTCTCTTTTCCCACCTTGTGGCCGGAAGCAACACGCATCGGGGCATCACGCCAGGCGGCGACACGAATTTTGTGCAAGCCGCTGTAGCCGGTGGGGAACAGAGAATTGTGCCAACCGCATAGCCGCGCATCATTCAACGGCGCTTCGTAATTCTGGGTCGCATCCAACATCATTTCGACGACGCCTTCCACGTTGCGATCTTCCTCTCCGCGGAGGCCGCCGGCTCCGCGTCCTAGCCGACGTGCGATCGACGAACGAACGCTCACCGGATTCAGGGCGACACCTTCGATTGCGCTCGATTTGATCGTTTCTTCCGTCAAAGCTTTCAAACTCGCATGCCAACGGGAGGACATACCGTATCCGTGCATTTTCCCCAGGAGTTCGCCTTGGCGAAGTCTGACTGCGGACAAAAGTCCAGCGATGGAGTTGGCGTCCCAGGTGAAGTGCGACCACGCGGGCTGCTCATGAATATACAATTCGGTCTCCTAATCTGCTCTTATTCTAATCAACAATCGAATCACAGTCGAGCTTTATTCTTATCATATTCTACTCACCAGTCTGATCATGGAATGGCATCGCGCGGTGAGCTGGCCCGAAGAAACGGCTTACTCTCGGCGCCCTCATCGGGCGATTTCGAGCTGGGCGTTTGAATGGGCGCCGTAGCGGCCTGGGCGAATTGACGGTCGATTATCAGGATTCACCTGAGGAGGCATCCATTGCGACTGAGCACGCTAGCGCTTCGAATGTGGCTCGTTTTTGTTCTGATCAGCCCTCTGACTACCGTGCGCGCACAGCACGAAGCGATCAGAGTAAGAATGGACGATCACGGTAAGGTCGTCGATGCGTCCGCCATTACCGGTGCGGGCCTTCTGACACACGCCTTGAAAATGCGAAAAAGTGGATATTCGAGCCCAACCCCAAAAATCGGCCGTGCTTGTGCTTCGATGGAAGGCGTTTGCCGCGTCAATGACGTATCGAGTCAGATGATTTTTAATCCGCCCAATTTTGCGTCGATCACCGGCTGTGGACGGACGGACGGACGGACGGACGGTCGGTCGGTCGGTCGGACAGTGATTGCTAAGAGGTGAGCGGGCTGATTGGATGACGTTTCGCCGTGATCCAGCACGCTTCCGTACAAGGCAACCGAAAATCCGCGTCGCCGTGCGATTGGCGAAATCTTTCTAATCAGGGGAAGAGCGTTGTCTAGCTTCCAGATGGCTGAAGAGTTCGTGCCTATCCTAAACCCTTTTCTTCCCCAATCCTAAGCAGTAAACTCCCCGGGTGAAACGGACACCCCCCGCCTCTAGCAAATTAGCCTTTCCTTAATGGCAAGTTGCGATTTCGTTTTACGACATGGCCGCGGACTTTCCGCGCGAAGGCTTCGAACAGATTACGAAGCAACTGGGGCCGCGTGGTTTCGGAAATTCCAAGACGGCCGCGACGTTCCAGCGCGAAGCGAAGAAGATGTGCGATCCGGCGAAACGCTAAGAGTATTCATTCAGTCCGCTTATGAAACAGGAAAAGCACAACGTCCAGAAAGCGACGGAAGAGTCCCCGGCAATTAACACCCGCGCCGAGGAGCGTCAGGTCGAAGATCGCTTGGCGATCGGGCCGAATATTGTCTACGAGACGATTCGGCGTGAAGGCGAAGAAGAGTTCAAGCGAACATCCGCAGCTCTAGCGTGGTCCGGGCTTGCGGCGGGTTTGTCGATGGGATTTTCACTGGTTGCCGAGGCACTGCTCGCCGCGCACCTTCCCCACGCGTCCTGGACGCCGCTGATTTCCAAGCTGGGCTACAGTGTAGGATTCTTGATCGTAATTTTGGGGAGGCAGCAGCTCTTTACAGAAACAACGCTTACCATAATTCTGCCGCTATTGACGAAACGTACCTGGAGCAAGATCGTGAGCGGTCTCCGGATCTGGGCCGTAATTCTGACCGCGAATTTGGTGGGAACGTTAATCTTCGCGTTTTGTATCGGACGAATGTTGTTTTTCGATCCGTCAATTCGGCAAGCATTGACTGATGTCAGTCAGGAGGGAGCCGGTGGCAGCTTCGCAACGGTGGCAGTACGCGGCGTATTCGCCGGATGGTTGATAGCACTAACAGTGTGGCTACTGCCGAGCGCAGACTCATCCCGGATCAGCATTATCATCATTCTGACATACTTGATCGGGCTGGGCGGATTTAACCACGTAATTGCGGGCTCAACCAAAATGTTCTATCTCATCGTGACCGGCGGCGAAACATGGAATGCTTATGTTGCCCGGTTTTTGGTCCCGACACTGCTCGGAAATATACTGGGCGGTGTATCTCTGGTGGCATTTCTAGGACATGCGCAGATCGTGGCGGGCAAGCATTCTCGATCGGATGGATGGATGTCGTAGCAGAGTGCCCGCTAACTCGTGTTGCCGGACGTATGATTTTCCTACGATTTCACATTGCCGTTAACGACAGTTGGCAGGACTGGACCACGTCGAGGTCCGAGACCTCGAAATGCAGTGGTCGTAGTTGTCGCATCGAATGCGCAGTAGCGGGCGTACCATGACGCTAGTAAACTCGATGGCGGTCGAATGCGAGCGAAGAATTTATCGACTCTCGAGGACAAAGCGTCTTAATTTTAGCATTCTGGACTACGCTCGTTGTATTGAAACGACTTCTTAAGCCCTTCCATGAGAAGGCACGGCTTGGGGCCATTCCTGGCAGCAATAAGGCAATAAGTGGGTTCGGGGATATGCATCGCGCGAACCTCGTTTATCGTCTTCTCTGCTAGTTCTCGGAGTCTTCGGATCGCATCTTCGTGGCCGGAGACTGTTTCACGCCAAATCAGACTACCGTCAGCGAAGTGCTCGAAAATGCCATAGTCGCGCTCCATTGGAATCCTGGGAGGGTGATGAAGCAGTATGGCCCGGAAAGCGCGCGGTCACTGTCTCGCGTTGAACAGCGCGGGCAAGATCGAAGATGTAATCTTGCTGCAATGCCAAAGCCGAAAGGCAAGATACCGGAGTCCCCACCCACGAGTCCAATAAGCCTGTTGTGCCCAACGTGTTTGGCGTTGCCGGGTCGCGACTGCGTCACGGGCGGATTTGCTGCAATCCACGTCGCGAGGATTAAGGCAGCAGCGTTAGCTGACAAGCAGAAGAAAGGCGAGTGAGGGCGCAGGTATGAGCTTGGATTTTTCTGGTGCCAGGTCGTCTTTGGGACGTGACATAACGTATTGAAGCAAATTCCATACGTCGCCTTGCGAGCAGATCTGTGCTTCGCAATAGAGGACCTCGGCTTCGGCTCTCGCCGCTTCAGCTTTGGTCTGCTCAAACTCGTGAATCATCGCCTCGATTTGAATCTGACTCAGACTCCTGTCCCCATTCCCCCTTCCCTGTCTCTACGGTCTGGGGCCGAAGGCCTATGGCCTGTTTTGACGCTTCTCCCATAAATAAATATGGGAATATGAAGGCATGAAGACGACTTTGGAGATTCCCGACACCATATTTCGCCGGGCCAAATCAGCGGCAGCGGAGCGAGGAATTCCGTTCCGGGAGTACGTCACGGAGGCAGTTAAGGACAAGCTGGTCGCTAATACGAAGACAGCGGAAAAACCTTGGATGAAGGCTTTCGGTAAGCTTCGGCATCTGCGCAAGGAAACCGCCAATATCAACCGGATCATCGAAGAGGAATTTGAACAGATCGAAGCCGAGGACCGGATTTGATTTTGGACACCGATGCTCTTTCAGCCGTCGTCGAAGGAGATCCGGTGCTCGCGCCTCTGCTTCGAAAGGCAGCTCAAATCGCCATCCCCATAATCGTATTGGGTGAATATCGATACGGAATTTCGCATTCTCGCAATCGCCGGCACTACGAGGAATGGCTAATGGAATATTCGCGGAACTTTCGAATCCTCGAGGAGGAGGAGCGAACGACCATCCCGTATGGCCGCTTCGTAGCGAACTGAAGAAAGCTGGCACACCGATTCCATCAAATGACGCTTGGATCGCGGCGCTCTGCAGGCAGCACGCACTTCCCCTCTTGAGCCGCGACCGGCATTTCGACCTCGTACCGGGAATTCAAAGAGTCCATTGGTGATTTCCTGAATCCATGACTTCAGTCCTCTGCCTTATTAAGGTCGAGACTGTGGCTCCTACAACAATTGAGACGGCCAAAAACAGGCGGAAGGCATGTCCCCGGGCTGGACCCTTTTAGCTATGCCGGAGAGGGGGGGATTGTACTCTACGCTGACCAGCTATCAGCCAACCCTGAGGAGCCCGAACATGTGCCTTGCTTTCAATGCACGGAATTCATTTGATAGGAAAGGCGCATAAAATGGACCCGCCACGAGCCTTCAAATCAGCGGCGCAGTAGTACAAAGTAGTGAAAAAATAAAGATCAGCCGGCCTTCTTGCGCTTTTCTACCCAAGCATTCAAATCCACCCGATCGATGCAGTCTCGCTTGCCAATCCGGATAGCCTTGAGTTCGCCGGCCCACACGACATCTCTTAGGGCCCAAAATGTGCAACCCAAATATATCGCCGCATCTTTTTTGGACAGCAGTCGCGGTGTGAGGGGTGCGATCTTTTCAATCATGTTCGGCTCGCATAATTGGCCCTGAACGGGGCTTAAAGACGACCCCGCAGGAACTAGTTGAACTGCGGAATCTATTGCCCCTGCATGAATTCCTCGTCTCGCTTTCGTGTCTGCTCATTCGAGGTCTTCGGACTTCATAGTTTACTCGCGTCGGGATGTTCAATTATGTACATCCCGCATGTGGTCAATTTTGCTCATCTAGACGGGTTGGTCGGGAAAGCCTACGATTGGTGCCCACTGAACAAGTTTCCTGAATTAATTGAAGGAGCAGACTCGAATGGCGAAAAAGCGGAGCCCCCGCGTGAGTCGCACAGTTCTCCGCAAAAAGTTCCATGCTGGGATGGCTTTTCGGAACTACCGAGACAAAGAGATCGTCTTTTCGCAGGGGGATTCGGCTGATTCCGTCTTCTACATCGAGAGCGGCACGGTGAAGCTCACGGTGGTCAGCACGCGCAAAAAAGCAATAATTGCCATCTTGCAGCGAGGTAGTTTTTTTGGCGAAGGCTGTCTGGCGGGGCAATCTCTGCGAATTTGCACGGCGAGATCGATTGGACAATCCAATGTTATTCGGCTCCAAAAGGAGAGCACGGTTCGCACGCTCAAGAAAGACCCGCAGTTTGCAACCGTGTTCGTTGGATACTTGCTTTCACGGGTTGTTCGAATCGAGGAAGACCTGATAGATCAATTTTTCAATTTCAGCGAGCGGCGACTGGCACGGGTTCTGCTGTTGTTTGGGGAGATAACTAAGGAATCGAAGTCGAATTCCTCCCTGAAGGTGAGCCAATCGACCCTGGCGGAGATGGTTGGTACCACACGCCCAAGGGTAAGCAAATTCATGAACGAGTTTAAGAAGAAGGGTTTGGTCAGCTACAACGGAGGCTTGCAAATACATAGCGCACGGATCGCCGAGTTCCTGCAAAACCGTCCTCTGTCCATCAAGAGAAAAGTGGAGAAATCACAATGAGGCGACTGACACACGAGCAAATATCTTCCGTCCGCTGTCCTACGTGTGGTGTCGCCACCGGGCAGCGGTGCATTCTGGTTGCGGGTGGCTTGCGAAATAATCCGCATGGAACCCGGAAGTCTTTGGCTGCCGAGACCGTGGGAAAGAAACGGAAGAAAGAGTCGCATGCCGGGCTACTAGCCCGATTGAGGAAGGAAATTGCCAAGCCCAATCTTACGAAGTCCGTAAGAGAAAAATCCACCACCGAAGACCTTGCAGAATGGAACGTAAGTTAGCAGTCTGGGCTTCATTGGCTGATGTTCAATCTCGCGTGAGTTGGAGCTATCGCTGACGAACGAATTAGACGTGGGGCGAAAAGTTGCTGCTTAATCGTGCAGGACAACACTCAGAAGTGAGGTGTCGATCTGAAGAACGCCGTTGTACTTGATGAAGCCGCGCTTTCTGAATTTGTTCATGAAAAAATTCACGCGTGAACGGGTGGTGCCCACCATCTCCGCGAGCGTTTGCTGGGGGATCTTCGGTAAGACTCTTTGCGGTTTATCCTGCGTTCCGTAGCGAGCCAACCGCAACAGCGTGCGAGCCAGGCGCTTCTCGCTGGAATTAAAAAGCTGATCGACCAGGTCCTCTTCAATCCGGATGTTGCGCGAAAGCATGTAGGTGATAAAGCGGTCGGAAAATGCGTGTTCGTAGTGCAGGACGCGAATCATTTCCTGCTTTTCGATGACTAGCGCGGTGGTCGGGCCAATCGCTGTCGCCGTCCCTATACGGATCGGCTGACCGGCCAGGCATCCTTCGCCGAAAAAATCTCCCGGTCCCAAGACCGCCACCACCGCTTCCTTGCCAACTTCGTTTACGATGGAGAGCCTCACGCCGCCTCTTTGGATGTACAACACATCCTTGGCGGGATCGCCCTGCGAGAAGACCGTTTCCTTGTTCCCAAACTCCGTAACTTTGCGGGCTACGCCGGCCGAATCGAGAAAAACTTGGGGATCGAACGCGCGCTTCTGCGTGGATTTTATTTTGGAACTAATCTTGGCTGAAGTCCTGAGTGTTTGCATAACACAAACTCCAATGTAGCAGCTCGCCGGCTAACTCGAGCCGCGCGCCTACGGCGGCGACCGACTACAAAAATATTAAATTTGCAATCGCACAAATTGCAAACGCCAGCAAAGCTCCGGCCACGATTGCGAGCAGGAACCAATCGAACCGCGGACGTGATTTCGGAACACCCAGCATGTGGGTCGAGAGATCCGGTTGAAAAGTGGAATGTGATGGCTGATGCACGGCACGGGACATGTGAAACATATTACTGCTTGCGTAGATACTAGGAACAGTATGTGCTGTAACGGTACACATCACAATAGCGACTTCAGCCATGGAGTGTCGGGCCGAGGATCCTCGGGATCTTGAAAGAGGCACAGGCCCCGCGATCCGGTCGAGGCATCTTTATCTAAGCGCGTTTCGCCATCTTCGACGCCACGTGAAACAGAATCCCGCGATCTTTGTCATCCATCTGTGAGAGTAGTTTGGCGAAAGCCCGAAGCTCCTGGTCCTGTTGGAGCGCACCGCCCTACTTAAAACATATTCTGCCGGTAGATTGGGCGTCTTCACATGGTCGTCGTCCGTGAAAAGCCCGTACATCGGCACTTCCAGTGCTTGAGCCATCCTCTTCAGAGTCTCGATGGCCGGTACGGTGTGGCCGTTCTCCACGCGGGAAATATAACAGCGCAGAAGCCCGGTGCGCTTCTCGATATCGCCTTGAGATAAATGTTTCTGTTCGCGCATAGCCTTCAATTTTTCACCGATGACCATTCAAATCCTCCGAGCGAAATCATACGCGGGTGGCGCGGGAGCATCAAGCAGTGGCACTCACGTTGATTGAAGTGTGCCTCCCACACGGGGAGAACGCGAGGCAAAGCACTTTCAGGAAACAAGAAATAAGACACCATAAAGGAATTTAGGCTATTTGCTAATTGCCTTTGAAATGAGGTTTTTTGTGGAGAGCTTTTTCTTTGACTTGCGTTCACTAGCAAGTTTGGCCTCTGCCGCAAGGCTTTCTTTTTCCCACAAAGACATATTGCTCGGATAGTCCAAGACGTTAGGGGAGTATGCTTCGATTTTGTTCTTTGCCATGCCGCCACCGCGCCATGCTTTACAAATTCGGCCAAACTAGAAATGATCCAACTGTGAATAGTTCAGTTCAAACTAGCCACAACCAACTATAAAGATTTCTGCGGTGCTGCATCTGCTCGCCACCGCACCAATCAACCCGAACGCTTTCGTTTTAGTTCTGGCAACCGAGTCGGTAATCTGCGCGATTGATTTATCCAGAGTATGTGACGCACAGGATATAATCGTTTCGTGTCCAGCAAGTGATTCCGCGAATTGCAAGACGAATTCTTTGCAACCTCTACCCGCCTCCAATTAGCAAAGAAACCCGAAGAAAAGTTGGCATTGCTAAATGAGCTTCAGCGGATCGTGCAAGAATTGAAGCGGGCACTCCTTGATCCCGATTCTAAAAAATGCTGACGCCTAACGAGTAATCCATAGGTAGGGCACGGAACCGCGGCTAGTTGTTTGCGTGTAAGATCTTTCCTTCTCATTCGGACAGACTGCAACGGCACCAGCCGAACATGTGCCGTTTTGAATATTCTTTGGTAGCTATCCAGTCTGAAAGCGAGTACGGTCGAAGTGTCTCACTAGCATCCTGCCGCAACTTCCTACCGGCCTACGGCTCCTTGCGACATCAGACGGCGTTGCTCATCCCTCGTAGCCCTCGAACGAAGACGCGGCGTCTCAGGAGCCAATATGGAAGAGAAACATCGGGGGAAGCTATACCAGGCTATCATTTCTGTATCCGAACGAGAAAAACTTCAGGCTTACGTAAAAGCTGCGGAAAACGCAATCAATGGATGTGATGCCGCGCTTAACGGCAGTATCCCGTGGGAAGAGCGAGTGGCGATGGGAAACGCGGTATCCGTTTTGAAGTTGTTGAAAAAAAGTATAAGTAACGCTCAGTTGCTGGACCCAAAGACCGCGCGCACCTTAAAGGTCGAGATGAGCGAAACGCACGCCGACCTTTGTGAAAAGTGCGGGGCTGAAATTGATTCCAGGCGAACGGTTGATTTGACGCTGAAGCATGAAACTGGGATCTGCGATTCTTGCTTCGTGAAGGAACCTCTACGACCCACGCAGCGCAAGAGGGATTGGTCAAATTAAAAATGCACGATCCCTCCAAGCGGGTGTGTCCGAAGTGCAGAAGCGTCGAGACTTCTCGTTCGCATCGGCACGGCGCCGTTGAACGCTACCTTCTTAGAGCCATCGGTGTATACCCTTACCGCTGTCTCAATTGTGACGTCCGCTTTTATGCGTACTCGCGCTTCGATGAAGATGCTTCGGTGAACAACCAGGCTGCGTGAGCAGTCTTCTCTCAGGAGTCCGATATGATCGAGAATAACTGGTGGGCGCTATACCGGGCCGCTGTTCTTGAGATCGACCGAAACAAACTTCGGGGTCGCGTTATAGCAGCCGAAGATGCAATACGGGTCCGTGCGTCACTTGGTGGACAGGTTTCAAGCGAAGAGCGAATCTCGATACAAGACGCTATGGGTGCTTTGCTTGTCTTGAGGCGAGAGTTGGGGCACAGCAGGGTTGATAACAAGTTTAAGTGAAATCTTCTGTTGAGAGCATGCTTGTTTCCGGGGTCCTCAAGCAAATGCACGACGGGAATTTTCACTGGGCATTGCCACCGCTTTACGAATCCTCAATCTTGAAATCCAGCGGAACGCCTAACGCTTCTAGCTGCTTAATCCACGCCAGAGTCGGCAACGACATAACGAGCCGGCTGTCATGCAGCACAATAATACGTTTCTTGGTTGCAAGGGTACCGTCGCTGAGCTGCGCGGCTATGACTTGAAGAAAACAAACGAAAGCTTGGCTTTGTTGTCCCTCGAACGGACGCAAGTCCCAAGTTTCGCTAACCGTGTCTTCGGTTCGTATGACTGTCTTGTTGAATTCGTCTTGTGTCATGCCGCGCTCTGCTTCATACGTGAATGGCGCCTCTACTCGCGCCTTCCGTTGCTTTTCTTCTCCTTGTCAGCTAAGGATATCGTCGCATACTCGGACCGCATGCCAGCGCCCTGATGCTAATCGGTGCGTCGAGTTCAAATCCTCGCCTGCGGTATGTCGATTTAAGCGCTTCGGTGCCACATTCTTTTCTCGAACACTCGGCCTCATCATTGTCCCAGATTGGCATTCATAAATGTGCCGTCTTAGATACTGGAGTTATTATTATCAGTGTGCAATATAGAACGTAAATAAATCAGCTCCATAGATAGTCTTTCTACCAGTCAAGTACGACGATGCTCGAGCGGTCTTGCAAGCGGCGAACACTGGCTCTGAGGCTTGTCGAAAAGCAAAATGACTATACCCACCCTGAACACCAAAATACTTCTGATCGACAATGACCCGGTCGCGGCCAATGCGATTCTTCAGGCACTCGCCGCGACACGCACCCTCTCGTTCGACGTGGAACTGGTCTGCGAACTTTCCCAAGGTCTTGAGCGCCTGAGCAAGAGAGGATTTGCCGCTATCTTGCTCGCATTGTCCCTGCCAGATAGTCACGGCATCGAGACGTTCGACAAGGTGTTTGCCGCCGCGCCCGACGTCCCGATTCTGATCCTCGGCAACGGTAACGAGGCCCTCGCGAAAGAGGCCGTAAGTCACGGTGCGCAGGATTATCTCCTGCCGGATCACCTCGAATATTCGCTGCCGCGCGCACTGCGCAACGCGATCGAGCGCAAGGCTGTCGAGGATGCGCTGTACTTAGAAAAAGAACGCGCGGTGGTCACACTCAACTCTATTGGTGACGCCGTTCTCTGCACCGACATTTCGGGCAACATTACCTATCTTAATGTCGTTGCAGAGACGATGACCGGTTGGCGCCGTGAAGAAGCCACTGGTAAACCCCTCGCCGAAGTCTTCCGAATTATAAACGGCAGCACTCGCAAGACCGCTCGAGACCCTATGGAGATGGCCGTAGAGGAAAATAAGACGGTGGGACTAACTGTGAATTGCATTCTCATCCGCCGCGATGGGTTTGAATCCGCCATTGAAGATTCTGCTGCGCCGATCCACGACCGGGCAGGCCGGGTCATTGGAGCGGTGATTGTTTTCCACGATGTGAGTGCGGCACGGGCCATGTCGGTCCGAATGACGCACTCGGCGGAGCACGATATTGTCACGAATCTGCCTAATCGGCTGTTGCTGAATGATCGGATCTCGCGGTCGATAACGATGGCCCGCCGGCAGAATAAATCTCTTGCTGTGGTCTTTCTGGATTTGGATCGTTTCAAATACATCAATGATTCGCTGGGCCATCCCGTTGGAGACAAGCTTCTTCAGTCCGTTTCAAGGCGATTGCTGGCTAGCGTTCGTGATTCCGATACGGTTAGCCGCCAGGGCGGAGATGAATTCGCGATCCTGCTTTCGGAGATTTCACATCCGGAAGACGCGGCGACGAGTGCGAAAAAACTTCTTCTTTCACTCAGCGCACCGCACTCCATCGCGGGACAAGATCTGCATGTCGATGGCAGCATAGGTATCAGCGTCTACCCGCAAGACGGAGAGGATGCCGAAACGCTAATCAAGAATGCGGACACAGCGATGTATCACGCCAAGGAAAGCGGTCGCAACAATTTCCAGTTCTTCAAGGCGGATATGAATCTGAAGGCAGTCGAGCGGCAAACTCTGGAAGGCAGCTTGCGCGGAGCCCTCGAGCGAAAAGAGTTCCTTTTGCATTATCAGCCGAAGGTAAATCTCGACACCGGTGAGATCACAGGAGTCGAGGCCCTGATACGCTGGCAACAGCCGGATCGGGGACTCGTCCCTCCCTCCCAGTTCGTGCCCATTGCCGAAGATTGTGGCCTAATTGTCCAAATCGGTAGTTGGGTGCTGCGCGAAGCATGCAAACAGGCACGCGAATGGCAAGACACGGGTTTGCCGTTCGAACGGGTTTCCGTCAATATTTCTGCTCTCGAATTCCGCGATACTGGTTTTGTCGAAGGTGTCCGGACGACCTTGCGGGAAACTGGCTTGGATGCGCGCCATCTCGATCTCGAGCTCACCGAAGGCGTTCTGATGGAGCACGCGGAATCCACGGCTTCCGTACTTCGACAGCTCAAGACGATGGGGGTGCGCCTTGTAGTGGATGACTTCGGCACCGGCTATTCCAGCCTTAGTTATCTTCAGCAGTTTCCCATTGATGTTTTGAAAATTGACCAGTCCTTTATCCACCGGATTACCACCGATCCCGACGACTCTCCAATCGTCAGCGCCATAATTGATATGGGCAAGAACCTTAAACAGGGCGTGATTGCCGAGGGCATCGAAACACAGGAGCAGCTCGCATTCCTCAAGGCCCGGCACTGTGTGGAAGGACAAGGCTACCTCTTCAGCCAACCCGTTCCCGCCGCACAAATTGCCCATTTGCTTCAGACGGGCGTAGCAGACACTGTGGTCCACTGAGGGGTCGGACTTCCTTCCACCCCTGGTTTTTTCTTCTTCCTTGCGTACAGATTCAGCAATCCGAGGAAGCGCCATTTACGACGACAATTACTGTCTCGCCCGTCCACTCTTGCGGAGCCGCTTCCATTCGACAACCGAGGACAACAAACGCGACGGTCTCGTCCACGGAAATTCTCGGTAGCGTCGCGCTTTGAACTCGTCCCAGGCCGTCAAGAAACAAAGCACAATAGGCAGCACGACGAAACAAATCGCCCACGGTGACCTGTCGGATCCGTCGGCAGCTAGTCTCACGATTACTTCTCCTCGACATCAACGATGGGCGTGGTGCCTATCAGGTCGTGCCCGCCTTATCCGCTCAACGGAAGTCTCTAAGAGCAAGCGCCCCACTCTTCAAATGGATAGGACACGAATGGTTCACTCCTTGCCCGCACCCTTCAGTGCCGTCCACGGCACATTTGGAACAACATGCCCGGTTCCATCCAGCAATCTGATATTTACCGTCTGCATGAGAGCATTGACAAAAACAACTTCAAAAACGCCTTCGTGCTGAGCATCTCTCACATGCTCGCCTTTCTTGGGGCTTGCGACTTTAGATTCAGTTGACATTTTCTCCTCCGGTTAGCTTCGTCAATCATCACTCGTGTTGTCCTCTACTTTTTGGTTTGTCGAGGCAGTCGGCGATCGGATTGTAGTTGCTGGAGGGCCGTCCACCTTTCACTTCGGGATGAACTAACCCGGTTGAAGCCGCTTTCCATATCTCTAGCTTCCGTAAGGCCGGTTGTTTCTGCCGCAACAAAGGCAGCCCGCACGTTGGCCAATGCCTTCATTTGTTCGTTGGTCATAGAGACCCCCTTGCCGCAAGTGTGGCACTTTCGTTCGCGAGGCGCAATTGGGCGCGTACCAGAGGGGAGAGTGTCCAAGAGGTGCGAGGAGGGCGGTTCAAACGCAGATTAATTGCCAAACGCGGAGTTGATTTTGTCCCGCATCTTGTCCGAGTCGCTGATTCCCAGTGCCGTGGTTTCCAGATTCTTGTGACCCAGATAATGCTGGATCGTCCGGATGGGTACGCCGGCTTCCTGCCATCGCGTAGCACACGTCTTTCGGAAGCGGTGAAGGTAAATGTGTTCGCAGACCGGATCCGTTGCGCAGGACACTTCAACCTGTTTCTTCGTGGTGTACTTCCCCTTCGTGATCTTTGTTCGGCATTGGCCGCAGTTGACGCCCGCACGTAGCGCAATCCTCTTCAACTTGCGCAGGAAGTGATTGTCGGGTACGCCCGCTTCGTTCACGAAGATCTAACGGGCGTTGGGCTTGGACTTCCGGCGAGCCTTGAGAGCAGTTGCGAGGGCATCGGGAATCGGGATCGTGCGGCTTTCATGATTCTTCACGGTGAAACCCTCGTCCGCCTTGCCCCGCACTGTATACGTCTTCTTGTCAAAATTAATGTCTGCCCATGCGGCGTAGGTTACCTCCTTGTCTCGGCAGGCCGTACCCAGAAAAAATTTGTAGCGAATGGCCTCCTCTTCGTCCATCTCCCCGAATAGCTTATCCAATTCAGCGGCGCTGTAGGGAACTGCCGCCTCCGTCTCCACAATGGGCATTTCATCCTTGGGAAGTCGAGCCTCCACGCCATTTTTCTTCAGGAGGAAATTAACGATGTTGATCCGCGTGTCGATTGTCTTGCCGGCAAATCCCTGGCGGTAAGGGAGTCTTTGTATTTTCGTAGTGCGACCACGTTGATTTCGTCCAAAAACTTGATTCGGCCCAATCCCTTGATGAATTCGTCCAACGTGAGGCGATACTGCTCGCGCGTCTTCTTGGCTTTGTTCCGTTTCTGTTCTAGGTATGTATCGACCACGGTGCGGAGGGGCAGGCGATTGCTATTCTGCATCGCGGTGAGTTCGCTCACGGTGAGCCCCCGCGACTGTGCTTCGTACAGCTTCTCGATCTCGTCGGCCTCCTGGCGGGACTCAGCGAATGTGGCGGAATGGAGGGGATGTCTTTTCTGAACCCCATTGACAAAGGGTCGTACGTAGAACGGTCCGACCAGTGTTGAGGTTCGGATTCCGCGGCCCTCGCGGAACTTTTCCGCGCGCCATCTCCCATTCTCGCCTTTCACGCGCGTGTAGAGAGTGAGCACGGAAGCTCTCCTGCCCGCTTCAAATCACTCCCAGAATAGTACCAAGTAGTGAAAGTGGCTGGCGACAGCTGTTTTTATTGGTTATTTTAACTGTGGCGGAGAGGGGGGGATTCGAACCCCCGATCCCGATTTTGTCGGGATAACTGCTTAGCAGGCAGCCCTGTTCGGCCACTCCAGCACCTCTCCGCGGCGAATACGATTGGCTCGTCGTGCGGCGGCCTGCGCTGGTAAGTATAGCATCAACGTTTGCACGACGAACCATGGCGGACGAATTTGCTGAGACGCGGCAGGCTGAAAATTTCTTGAATCAAATTCCATTCCTGTCAGGGCTGGGGATTCAGCGGAGGATCTTGGACCGTTGCTGCGCGATCTTCCGTCGTGGCGCGCACGATCGCGGATTCGTCGGTGTAGAAGTTGCGGTAGCCGAAATTTCCGGCGCGGGCTGTTAGGGTGTAAGCGGTGATGCGGCCTGAGTCGTCCGGTATTCCTGGCGTGTATTGCAGGGCGTAGTGGGCCAGTTGCGCGGATTGGGAGGCTTTGCGGACGGTATCGCTTAGAGTTTCCAGGGATGGCGGGGCGCTGCCTTCGCTTTGCTGGTAGGTGTTGATGGCTTGTTGAATGGCGGCCAGGGATTCGCGGGCGCGGGCTTCGGCTTCGGGCTTCGAGCCTGACAATTTCCACGGGACGGCGAACCAGGCGATGGCCCAGAGGATCGCAAGGAGGATGCCGCAGACTAGGGCGACGCGTTGGTAATTGGTCCTTGCGGGCTTGGGAGTTTTGCCCGCTCGCAATAATTCGCTGTCGGCCAGGGCTTTCTGGTCAGCGCCGCAGTAGGGGCAGACTTCGCTGGCCTGGTTGATGAGCTGCTCGCACTCGGGGCAGGAGTACATGGGCGGGACAGTTTAGCAGCTTTCTGCTGGCGAGTTGGGATCGGTCAGCGTGCTGCTAGCCAGAGTCAAGAGATTCGTAGTACGGAGCGCATAGAGAAACTCCGGAAAAAAATCTGACAAGGCCGGACGGATCCCTGCCGCGCCAGACAGGGCTGGGCCGGCTCCAAGCAAAGGCGCCGACATTACGATGACGATGTCTCTCACATTTCTAGAGAACTGAGAGCGCGATTGCGCCGGGCAACCCTCCGGTGAATTCGGGTATCATCTTCTGCAGCGGTTCGACCGAGGTGCGGCCGCGCCGACTCATATGCCGTCCAGCCCGGCAGGACAATTCGTTTCGATTGACGTAGCGCAGAGCCTTCTGCAGAAGGGGTCCGCGCCCGCGGAGTGGAATCTGAAGGCGGAGCGTTTTCAAGAGGCGCTCGAGCGCAGCGTGGCGCATCGGTTTGGCAGAACGCCTTCCGGCGCGGCCACGAACGCGACTTCCAATCTTACTGGCGGCGCGCCCTCCAACCCGCGTTCCAATACATCCTCCCCTACTTCGCCTGATGCGCGCGCGATTCAGGCGTATCTGGATTCCTTGCATGTGGCGGATTTGGCGCTGGCTTGCGCTTGCAGCCAGGGGAATGCGGAGGCGTGGGATTTTTTCATGGCGCAATTTCGTCCGGCGCTTTATCGCGCGGGGCGGGCGATTGCGGGGGAAGCGGAGGGGCGTGAGCTGGCGGATTCTTTGTACGCGGACCTTTATGGACTACGGGAAGCGGCGGGGCAGCGAAAGTCGTTGTTCGATTATTTTTTGGGGCGCAGCAAGTTGACGACTTGGCTGCACGCGGTATTGGCGCAGCGTCACGTGGACGGAATTCGGCGCGCGCGCAGGACCGAGCCGCTCGAGGAGGGCGAGGCGGGGCAGCCTTCGTCAGACAATTCCGATGCGAGGGCAGCAGCAAGTTCGCCGGACCCGGAGCGGAACCGATTTCTAGCGATATTGCAGGTCGTGCTGACGGCGGCGCTGGATGCGCTTGCGCCGCGCGATCGCTTGCGGCTGGCTTATTATTATGTGGAGGGTCTGACATTAGCGGAGATTGGGCGGCTGCTGGGCGAGCACGAGGCCACCGTTTCGCGGAAACTGGAGCGCACGCGGCGGGAGATTCGCAAACATGTGGAAGGCGCACTGCGGCAGGAGAAAAAATTGAGCGCGGCGCAGTTGCAGCTCTGCTACGAATATGCGCGGGAGGAATGGCCCTTTGATTTGACGCGCGCGCTTTCCCCAGGGGAATAAGGGACGGAAAGACTGGCCGAGTGTTAATGCAAGAATTGAGGTTTCGCGCGTTCTAAGTTTGGGAGAGGGGAGCGGGAGAAGGAATGGCGGCGCGGGAAGAAGACAAGGCGATGGCAGGATTGCTGCGGCGAAGTCTGGCGCAGAACACGGGCGCAGGCGAGGACTGCCCGGAGCCGGAGATTCTCGCGGCGTACTTCGATCACGCGCTCGATGCACAGGAAATGGCGCGCTACGATTTGCATTTTTCGCGCTGCGCGGTTTGCCGCGAACAGCTTGCGGCGATGGCGCGCGCGGGCGGTGACGATGCGGCTGAGAAAAAAGCTGCGGGCGCGCGGGATTGGCTGGCGGGATCCCGGTGGTTGGTGCCCGCTGCTGCTGCTCTTGTGGTGCTGCTGGTGATTGGCGGAACCGCTTTGCGCATGAGGAAGCCTTTGGCGCCTGCGAACGAGATTGCCATGTCGCGGCCGGATGCGGTGGCCTCGCCGAGCTCTGAGCCATCCGCGAAGTCGACGCCGCAGACGGCGCCACCGGCGATGAGCGGAAATCGCGCCGGGCGGCCAGCTGCGCCGAGTCCGAGCGACGCCGCGAGCGCGGCGATTGAGCTTCGTGAATCCCAAACGTTTCACGCGCATGGCGCAACTTCAGCTGCCGGCGCTAAGGCCGCCGTATCTCATGCGAACACGGCGTCGCGGCGTGATGAATTGTCGACCGGCGGGGCGGCGAACGCGAGTCGTCCGGCGGGGCAGTCTGCCGCGGTGCGGCCGCCGGCGGTGATGGCGCAGCAGACCGGTCCGCGCATTGTGCGCGGAGGGATGCGCGCGGGAAGCGCGAATCCAGCGGCCGCTGCGCCTGTGAATTCAGCCGATCAGACCGCAACATCGGCGGCACCGGCGCCGGTTCCGGCCAAGCCGGCGGACAAGACAGTCGCTGCGCAATCTGTCGAAAGTGATCTCAACGCTGCCGTGGAAGCAGAGGAAGCGAACGCAGCGAAAACGAAATTGCCCGCCACAGCACCTGCGCATGCTGCGGGCGCGATGAATTTGGCGGCGAGTCAGGCGATGGAAGCCGCGACGCTGGCGAAAATGCAGCAGGCGCAAATTTCTTCGAATTTGATGAACCTGCAGATCCCGACGCCGGATCCGAAGATTTTTTGGATGATTGCCGGGCCGGGCGCGATTGAACGATCTGAGAACGGCGGAGCGGGTTGGAAGACGGAATATCTGGATACGCGAGCGGTGATTGTGGCGGGAGCGGCGCCTACGGCGAAGATCTGCTGGCTAGTGGGCGCGAACGGGACGATTTTGCGCACGACGAACGGAGCGCACTGGAAGACGATCAGCCCGCCAGCGGAAACGGATTTTGTGCGCGTGGAAGCTACCGATGCGTTGAACGCGATAGTGATGGCGATCGATGGGCGAAAATTCTCGACCGTGGATGGCGGGAAGAGTTGGACTAGCGTCGAGTAACGGCGACGCACGCAGGCATGGGTTGCGCACGCGTGACGCGGGCGGTTCGCGAAGCGCCGCTGCGACTGCGAAAGATCCGGCGAGACGCCGGCGCTACGAAAAGCGACGCTGTAACCCGAACGATTTGTCCTGAATTATCCTGCAAGCAAATCCTCGTGCGGCGTTCAAAGAGGGAAGACGCAATTTAGGGAGGCGAAAGCCCATGTGCTGGCGCACGCGGAAGGTATCTGGCACGGCGATTCTGATGGCATTTTTTGTGACGGCGCTGCTGGCGGCATATTCGCGGCGCGTGCATGCGGCGGGCGACCAGAAAGAGGAGGCGGCGGCCAAGACGCCGGCGCTTTCGACTACGGACAAGGACCAGGTGGATTTGGCAGTGACGGTTTACAATTCGAACCTGGCGCTGGTGCGCGACGTGCGGCAGATTCATCTCTCGGCGGGCGTGTTTCCACTGCATTTTGAGGATGTGGCGGCTTCGATCAATCCCGCGACGGTGCATTTCCATTCTTTGAGCGAGCCGACGAAGCTGAGCGTGGTGGAGCAGAATTATGAGTACGATTTGCTGGAGCCGGCGAAGCTTTTGCAAAAATATGTGGGGCGCGAAGTGACATTGGTGCGCGCGGAGAAGGATGCCGGCTCTACGCGCTGGGTGGAGACGAAGGCGGTGCTGCTTTCCGATAACAATGGGCCGGTGTGGAAGATTGGCGATGAAATCGTAACGGGGATGAGTGCGGATTCGTATCGTTTCCCGGATTTGCCGGGGAATTTGTACAGCCGACCGACGCTGGTGTGGACTTTGGACAATCGGGGGGCGAATGCGCAGAAGGTGGAAGCTTCTTATCTGACCGAGAATATGAGTTGGAAGGCGGACTATGTCTTAACCGTGACGCGCGATGAGAAAGCGGCGGACCTGGATGGCTGGGTTACGCTGACCAATAACAGTGGCGCGGCGTATGGCAACGCCAGGTTGCAACTGGTGGCGGGAGAAATTCATCAGGTTGCGCCCCTGAGGGCGCTGGAATCTATGGGCAAGGCCGTCAGGACGATGAATGCCCCGGCGGCGCCGCAGTTTACGCAAGAAGGATTTTCCGAGTATCACCTGTATTCGCTCGAGCGGCGGACTTCGATTCAGAATAATGAGTCGAAGCAGATTAGCTTGTTGAATGGCACGGGCGTGCCGGTGGAGAAATATTTGATGGTCGAGGGGCAAGCTTACTACTACCGCAATCCGCAGGGAATCGGGAACGCGATTCCGGAGCCGGTGAAAGTTTATTACTGGTTCAAGAATCAAGAGAAGAGTGGACTGGGGATGGCGCTGCCGGCCGGGACGGTGCGCGTGTACCAGGCGGATTCAAAGGGCGGCGTGCAGTTTGTGGGCGAGGACAATATTCAGCACACTCCGAAAGACGAAACGCTGAAGCTTTACATTGGCAACGCGTTTGATGTGGTGTGCGAGCGCAAACAAACGGATTACAAGAAGCTGGCGAGCAATCAGTTCGAGATGGAGTATGCGATTACTTTGCGAAATCACAAGGACGGCCCGGTGACAGTCGAAGTGCGGGAGCCGGTGGGCGGGGATTGGGAAGTGGTGAACTCAAATTTCAAGCCGATGAAGTTGGACGCGACGACGATCGGGTTT
>Ga0209420_1000025_pt1 | contig 98812 bp, 86 predicted proteins | sample BlaSpr_A8_OM1_O1_FD_187972 | JGI IMG/M metagenome (GOLD analysis project Ga0209420, IMG submission 187972) | Forest soil microbial communities from Thunder Bay, Ontario, Canada - Black Spruce, Ontario site 2_A8_OM1_O1 (SPAdes) (version 2) | ecosystem: Environmental > Terrestrial > Soil > Boreal... | reverse complement strand
CCTGCCGCACAAGGAACTACGGTGCCATCGATCGGTCCTGTCGCAGGGGGTCCACCCCACACTACATAGCCTTTCACCGAATCCGAGGCTGTAATCCCCCATAGATCATCACTATAGTCGGGGAACTGTGTTCCCAGATCGAGGCAAAAACGGCGGTGGACGTCAGTCGCCAGAATTGAATTCTGAAAATAGTCTGCGTGCCGGTCACGCTTACCACGGAAATCAAACCAGGCCTGCGAATACTGATGTATGAACAGAGGTGCGAACGACCCGATGTAACGAATGCCGTCGTATTCGAATATCGTTCGCTTCCAAGTGTTCCATGCTTCGGCGGGCAGCGGATGCATAGCGGAGCCGAGTCCCAGCAGGTACATCATCATCATTTCGCTGTAGTCGCCCCAGCGGTATTGCAGAAAGCCAGTTTCGGGCGTCCATCCGTGCGGGAGTATAGGCGTGTCTTCGGAAAGCCAGTTCCAGTCAACCCGGTTAAAGATTTCAAGAGCCAACTCGCTGATCTCGGAATGTATGAAATGTTCCTTGCAAGTCATAACTCCGCAGAGCAGGATGGCGGTGTCGACGGAGGAAGCTTCTGAATCCCATATTCTTTCGCCCGTATTTATATTGCCAAAGTGGTAGAAGAATCCCCGATGGTTGGGCAATTTTTTCCATAAAAAGCGCAACGTATTCAGGACGCGCGACTGAGCCTCAGGGCGCGACACAAACCCGCGTTTTTCTCCAATGCAAAGAGCGGTCAGCCCGAAGCCGGTCGCCGCAATGCTTCCCAGATCGCTTGTAACGGGGCTGCGTGCATGACATCGGTCCTGCACGATGCCGGTTTCCGGATGCGCCTGCCCCCAAAAATATTGGAAATTGGCCTTCTCCAGTTCTTCGAGAAATGCGTCGTCGGCGCTGGAGAAAGGCGGGTTGGCAGGAGCCACAGCCGACTCAGTAGTCCGTTTTTGCAACGCGGGTGGTTCAGCCAGAGCGCTCCAGTGCGCGAATGGAGCACAAGCTCCTGCGCTGGCGATCTTCTTCAACAATTCACGGCGCGATACCCCGCCCTTCCCGATATAGTTCATCCGCATAATTATAAACGCCTTTGGCATTGAGAAGGCACTGATGAAGTGGGGCGAAGGGCTTGTTTCGAATGGACCAACTCGATCGTGAGAGCAGGCGCGCCGATCGTGAGCCGTATCCACCTTGATTTGAGTCTGCAGGAGAGCTAAGTTGAAAGGGAAATGACCGCGACATCCTGGCGAAAAATCGCCATTTGGTCTGCTGTGATTATAGGTCTCGGTGGATTTCTAGCTGCGACACTTATTACGCTGCGGCTATACAGGCGGCACCGATCGATCGTGTTAAGGGGTGCCGTTGTCAAACAAAATGCCGACCCTAGAAATCAATCGCCCATCGCGGATGTGGAGGTAAGTGCGAGCGACGGATTCGCCGTCCTTGAATCCAAGTCTGATTTTTCCGGTGCCTTCACGCTAAATTTGCGTCCGGGATCGCGCCGGGGGCAACCGATCTCGCTCACGTTTCGGCATCCTGACTATCAACCCCTGACCTTGAAGGAAGTCATCAGTGACAATCTGTATGTCATTCGTATGGCGCCACTTCACGGGGAAGCGGAAGCGGGACTCAATGCAGCGGCGGTCGCGGTTGGGAATGTCTTAGTGAGATATTCCACCGAGACGACAACAACCGATCACGTTGGAAGCGCAGTGAAAGTTTTTCAAGTAGAGAATACGGGGAATGTTCCCTGCCACCGACATTCGCCGTGCTCGCCCGACGGAAAATGGAAGGCGCAGGTGGGCGCTGCCTCTCTCGACGCCGGCGAAGGCAACGTATTCCGCAATGCAAGGGTGACCTGCATCGCGGGGCCATGTCCTTTCACTCGGATTGATACCGATGGGTTTTCCCTCGGCGGGCACAACATTAAGGTGTTCATTCGTAATTGGTCCGATACAGCCACTTTTCTTCTGCAGGCCGACGTATCTCGCACCCAGGTCGGCGATATTGTTCGCGAGTCTTCCCCTGTGATTTTCGGCCGAGCGATGAATTTCACTTTGCCGGCTAAAGCGGAAGGCCCGAGTATCGAAGCTGAAATGAACGGATCTCGCATTGTCTTTCCGTTGGGGCCGACTCCGGTCCTCAGCTGGGCCGATTGCAACGTCCGGGTGGAAAAAAATCAAGTAAAGGACTATCGGTGCGAGCTCAAAGCAGGATATCGATACCGATGAGTGCTTCGGCCAGCGAGCCCGCTCCTCTCGCCGCCTTTCAGCCGGAACAATTCGAGGGCTGTGACGTCTGTCCTCCTCAATTGCTTATCCAGGCCCAACGGTGATCTCGGACTTGATGATCACCCGTCTTGATTGCCAATGACGCCGACGCTATTTCGAACACGGAAATGCTTGAATTAGGGCGTTTCGAACTAACCACGACGCTCCTCTATTCCACAATTCCGGATGATCTGCTAAATATTTGTTCACGACTGCTATCAATTCGGCGGGAGCGATATCTGCTTCGATACAAGCTTTTCCTTCATAAGTGAGAGCTTCAGCGTGGGCTTCGATATAACCCTCGCAAAATCCGATTTTGACTTCTACTTTCGGCAATTCTTCGGGCAGCGAGGTTTTGTTGATGACTGGATAATCTTTACAACTTTCGACCAAGGCACTACCAACTTGATAGGAAGTTGTTGTTTTTTGAGCGGAGCCAATGTTCGGTAGCAACAGGACGAGAAGCAGAACTGCTAAACTTTTCATAACCACCCCCGTGTATTGGTGGGATTGTAGCAGATGTTTAGAGCGCAAATAACGCGGGCCTTACCCCGGTCGAACGCGGCGTCACACGCGCCCGATTCAACCCCCAACTGCTTGGCTTCCGCGTAGTTATTCATCGCGTACGCATTGCGCATTCGCCGATCGTAGTCTTTCTGGCAGTTCTCCGGCAGGTACTCCCTTACATTCCGACGCTTGTGAACCTGGCAACGCTGCACTTCCACTTGTTCACCGTAAACCCGTTCCATACCGGCGCGCAGTGCTTTCGATCCATCGATCACCACCCGATACCGCTGCTGCAGATCTGGTCGACGATTCACCAGAACTTCTAAGAGCCCCTTTGACTACGGCCGGTGTTCTTGTCGCCTGTGCTCCTGTTCATTAGAGTGTACTTTTGTACTTAACCGCGGTTAATATAATTGCGCTCGGCGAGGAATGAGTACTTCAACGCCGCCAGAATTGTCAACAGGGTCTCGACTAAGGAGCGCCGAATTCACGGCGCGAATATTGGTGCGAATCATGATTTACAGAGTGACCTTCGCGGTCGTTTGCCTCTTTTTGTTTCCCGCAGAGTCTTTCGCGCAAGGAGAAACCACCAGTGCCATCGTGGGCCAAGTAACTGATGTGACCAGAGCAGGTGTTCCGGGCGCTACAGTCACTATCACGAGTCGCGAGAGCGACGCACGACGTAGCGTCCACACAGACGATGTGGGCAGGTTCAATTTTCCACAGTTAAAGCCGGGCACTTACTCAATCAACGTGGAGGCAGCTGGATTCGAGCCGCAGCGGAATGATGCGGTGTCCGCAGGCCTGGGCCAGAAACAAACAGTTGATTTCGTACTCAAGGTTGCGGGGGCGAAACAGACCGTGGAAGTAAGCGCCATGCCTCCGGTCATCGATCCCGGGAATCCGAACACCTCCACGAATCTAGATGCACCGGCGCTGGAAAATCTTCCGAATCCGGGCGGTGATTTAACCTACCCGCTGCAGTTTTCGGCTGGTGCATTGATCAATACAGCGGGCAGCGGCAACGATTTTGTGGGCAGTTCAAACGGCTACGGCAACGTGGAGTTCAATGGGCTGCCGGCTCTCTCGAATGGCTACATCGTGGACGGCCTGGAAACCAACGATCCACTCACGAATCTGAATAGCGGGCTTTCGACGAATCTCGTGCTGGGGTTGAATTCAATTTCAGAAGTGACGGTGAACACGCTCTCGTATGCCGTGGACCAAGGGCGGTACGGCGCGTCGCAGGTAAATTACGTTACGAAATCAGGTTCAAATCAATTTCACGGAAATCTCTACGAGCTGTGGAACGGCTCGCGCTTCAACGCCGCTGACTATTTCACGAACGCTACGCCGGGAAACCACAAGCCGCGCTCGACCGTAAATCATTTCGGCGGCAGCCTCGGCGGTCCAATCCTCCACGACAAACTATTTTTCTTTTTTGACAGCGAATGGGTTCGGATTGCACTGCCCATCGTGACGGCCACAACCGTGCCGACCGCGGCGTTTCAAAATTACGTTCTCCAGCAACTACCTATAGGCGGAGTGGATTCCGTTACCGGCTCGGTCTACCAGCCTTTGCCGCAATCGGTGCCGTTCTACCAGAAGATGTTTTCGTTGTATGGAAATACGAGTGGAACGCCTCTCGCCGTGCTGGGCTGTCCGTTCGACGCGGGCGGAGCCACGCCGGCCGTCGCAAATGATGGAAATGGCTGCGCGAATCGCCAGAGCATTTCGCATTCCAGCGACGACCACGAACAAGTGCAGACCGCGCGTGTGGATTACAACATCAATCAAGACAATACGACGTGGTTTCGATTTCAGGCGGATACGGGTGTGCAGGCCGCTTACACCGATCCGATAAATTCACGATTCGATTCGGTTTCTCCGCAACCGCTTTATTCATTTGCAGCGGGCTACACGCACGTCTTTTCGCAGAACCTTGTGAATTATTTCAATCCGGCATTTTCCTGGTACGAGAGCCTTTTCGGGCCGAGCAATTTTGCGCAGACGCTGGCGGCATTTCCGATCGTGCTGCAAGGTAGCGGAGCGAATGCGCCGTTTACCACGGTCGGAGGCCTAGACAATACCTGGATTCAGGGCCGGCGGGCTTCTCGGTTTTTCATCAACGACAATCTGGCCTGGAGCCATGGGCCGCACGAGCTACGGTTCGGCACCAACACGCGAATTCTCCGACTGAACGATTACGATTTCGACGAGGGCAGCGTGCCTACGGTCGTTTATACGACTTTGCCCCAATACATTTATGGCGTAGCGTCCACGACCACCAAAACGTTTCCACAATCGCCGAACGAGCCGTTCAATTTTCTGAATCTGGATCTGTATGCGCAGGACACCTGGAAAGTCTCCCGGAGCCTAACCTGGACGTTCGGCCTGCGCGACACTTTTAATTCCAACCCACTCAATCCTCACAACCAGATTGCGCGCCTGCGCGGTTCGTTTTCTTCCGTCTCGCATGATGTGAATCAGCCCCTCAACGCGGCGATTCAAGCAGGTCTCGGCAACGTGTTTTCTTCAACTCCGCTTGCGATCCTGCAGCCGCGCACGGCGATTGCGTGGCAATTCGACCCGAAATTCGTGCTCCGCGCTGGCTTCGGTATTTTCAGTGATATTTTGCCAGGAAGCATCGCCGATGTGGTCGGCGTCAACCCGCCGTACGTAAAAACTTTTCAAGGCGGCCTGCTGGGGACAGTCGGCGGCACAGCAATTGCACCGGAAGTTCCGGGGAGCGCGGTGGACGCAACGGTGGCGGCGAACCAGACGTTTAGTTCGGGATTTCCGCAAGGCCAGCTCTCCTGCGCCGCGCTGACCGCGAATCCGGCAACCTGTCTACCTCCCGTCGCTATCGCAGCGGTGCCGGAAGGAGAACTGCATGCACCCTATTTCATGGAATGGAGCTTGGGCCTCGAACGTGAGCTAGGAGCGAACGGAAGCGTGCGCGCGCAATACGTCGGCACGCGCGCCGTGAATCAACCGTACCTAACGCAGGTCAATGGCTATCAGACTGTATGCGATGGCTGCTTTGCGCCGTTCCCATATCAGCAGTCGACAGACCCGCGATTCGGAGCAGTGACGCAGTTTTCCACCGGGGCCAACAGCCACTACCACGGCTTGCAATTGACGGCGATGAAGCGCATCGGAAAAAGTTTCAGCGGACAGGTGAACTACACCTGGAGCCGCTGTATGGACACGGTCTCAAACGGCGGATTCCTGCAATTTTCGGCGGGAGGCATTCTTTCACCGCTGCCAGGAGATTTGGCGCGAGATTACGGCCCGTGCGATTACGACATCCGCAACAACCTGAACGCGCAGTACGTGTTCCAATTACCGCTAAAGGTCCGCAACCCGGCGTTAGGATACGCGCTAAATGCCTGGCAGATTTCCGGCACGGTGTTTTGGCACAGCGGAATTCCGTTCTCGGTCCTGAGCACGCCGTATTCGGCGAATGGAGACGGCATCGTGAACGGCAGCGGCCCGCAGTTCGCGAGCGCTGTCCCCGGCGTGCCGTTATATGCGCACGGCCCGATTGCTGGTGTCACGCAACCCGGGACACTTCAATGGCTGAATCCGAATGCGTTTGTTTCGACGGTGGATCCTAGCACCGGCGCATGCCTGGGAGGCGACACTCCACAGAACTGCCAATTCGGAAACCTTGGACGCAATGCCTTGCGCGGTCCCGATTTCACTTGGAGCGATTTCTATCTGACGAAGTCGTTCCCGCTGACCGAGCATGTAAAGTTACGATTCGACGCACAATTCTTCAACTTATTCAACCATCCGAATTTTGGGCTTCCAAGCATGGTGCTCGCAGGAATTCCGGGGAAACCCGCGACGCAGACCGGGTTTGGCGCGCTTACATACACCACTTCGCCGCCTACTGGACTCCTCGGCGTGGGTCTTGGCGGCGACAGCACCCCGCGCATGATCGCGTTTCAATTGCGCCTCGATTTCTGAGGGGGTGATCATTAGAAGTCCGGGCCCGAACGGATCCACATGATCTCATGACCACGTCGGTTCCTTAGACCCGTAGCGAAGCTGGTGTGGACGGCAAAGGAATGCAGAGCATCTAACGGCATGCCGACGCATCGACCACGATGGCGTTCTACGTTTTGCCCGATCAGTAGCGTGCTCAGAAGGCTTAAAGAAACTTGAACAAGTGGCAAGGAACAAATATCATATCCAAGCGTAGGCTCGTTAGCTCAGATGGTTAGAGCGCCGCACTCATAACGCGGAGGTCTTGGGTTCGAATCCCGAACGAGCCACCAACTTCTTACGCAACATCCTCACCACGCAACCACGTCTTGAAACTGTCCCACCCGCCTCCTTACAAGGTCTTTTCTCTCGATCCTGGCGTTGACTTCGCGTTCCAGCGTTTTCATTGGGATTGTCTTACCCTACTCGTGCAGGTGCGACTTCATTGCGGAGCCTTGTGATGCTTGCGGGGTCCTGGGATGTTCAGCTGCAGCACGTTTTGGCCGAATTCTTCTTCGTTTTTCGGCATCAAGTCCGGCAGACCCGTCAGCACTCCAGCGGCTCGGCTGTAGGCGAGATCGAACTGAAGCATCTCGAGCAGGTTTTCGGTGAACTCCTCTCCCCAGGCATGTTCCACATCCATCGCCACTGCGTACGAAATATATTTCTCAAGAGTTTCCGGCGTCTCGCCGGGTTGATTCTCATGGTTCAAACGGCTGGCGTCCGCTCGCGCAAGAAATTCACGAAATCCATCGAGCTTGACGAGCAGCGCGCGACCGGCATTGGTCGGCGCCTCGAGCAGCGTTTTGAATATGACGTTCACGCAGAAGAGGCTGGTCAGCAGCAGCGCGAATCTGGCAGAGGTCAGTGCGCCGAGAAAGCCAAAACCCAACAGGGACGACGCTGTGAGCACGATGGGAGGCAAATCGGCGAAATCCAGAGGACGCGCCGGGCGTCCGTCACGGCGGAAAAACGACGCGATCTTCCACAGCGTCGGTGGCCAGGCTCGGACCGCAGCAACGAAGGCCGAGCTGCCGAGAAAGATGAACATGCCGAGGTACACGACCGACGCCGTGGATGCAATTTCACTAAAAACCGGCGCGGAGTGAAAAAGGTACGCAAGCGCGAGCACGGAGTAGGCTATCCCGCTAAGCCATACGAACGAGTGCGCGGACATCAGCTGAGGCTCAGCAATCCCGTCCATCGTTTTCCCGAATTTTTCGTAAGCCTGCGACAGCCAAGTACACTCCCGCGAGTTGAACTTGTAAGTATGGATGCTCGGCGGGTAGAAAAGCGTTGTGAGGATCGTGGATTCCTCAGCCGGAAGCGAAGAGTCGGCTTCGCGCAATCTTTCCAGAGTGAACCAGTCTTCGTGCTGCCGGATTCGCAAGTAGCCTTTGGAAGCGAGCGAAACCAGGGCGGCGGCAAAGGCCCTCTCGTGTTTTCCATTGTCGCGGAGATAGGCGGCTAGAGCAGGCGAAACTCCTGGCGGTGGGCCGTACTGAGTTACCGTGGTTGTTTTCGGTGTCCAGCGCAGAGCCATGACGGTGCACAGGTAGAAAATCAGCAGGATCCCGATGCAGATCCCGTCCAGCGAATTGGTCATAGCGGGATGTTTCCGTGTTTTTTGCGGGGGTTTGTGTCGCGCTTGTTTTCCAGGGAACGCAAGGCCGTGATTAACCTGGCGCGGGTGTGGGCCGGCTCGATTACGGCGTCGATGTAGCCGCGTTCGGCGGCTACGTAGGGGTTGGCGAAGCGTTCGCGGAAGTCGGCGATTTTTTCCTGGCGCAGGTTTTCGCGTTCGGCCTCAGGGGCGCGGTCAATTTCGCGTTTATACACGATGTTGACGGCGCCTTCGGGGCCCATGACGGCGATTTCGGCGGTGGGCCAGGCGAAATTGAGGTCGGTGCGAATGTGCTTGGAAGCCATGACGCAATAGGCGCCGCCGTAAGCTTTGCGGGTGATGACCGTAATTTTGGGAACGGTGGCTTCGGCGAAAGCGAAAAGCAGTTTCGCGCCGTGGCGGATGATGCCGCCGAATTCCTGCTGTGTGCCTGGGAGAAAGCCGGGCACGTCTTCGAAGGTGATCAACGGAATATTAAAGGCGTCGCAGAAACGCACGAAGCGCGCGCCTTTTACCGAGGCGTTGATATCAAGGACGCCTGCGAGGAAGGCCGGCTGGTTCGCGACGATGCCGACGGAGCGGCCATCGAAGCGCGCGAAGCCGACTACGATATTTTTCGCGTAGTGTTCGTGGACTTCAAAAAATTCCGAATCGTCCGCGAGCGCGTGAATTACATCTTTCATGTCGTAGGGCTGCTGCGGATTTTCCGGGACCATGGCATTCAGCGAAGGCGTGACGCGGTCCCAAGGATCCCGGGTGGGTTTTCGCGGCGGCTCGTCCAGATTATTGGATGGCAGGTAACTGAAAAGCTCGCGGATCATGGCGAGGCATTCGGCATCGTCGCGGGAGATGAAATGTGCGACGCCGCTGGTGGCGTTGTGGGTCGTGGCGCCGCCGAGCTCCTGCTTGGTGACCTCTTCGTGCGTGACCGTCTTGATGACGTCCGGTCCGGTGACGAACATGTAGGACGTGTCGCGGGTCATGAAAATAAAATCGGTGATGGCCGGCGAATAGACGGCGCCGCCGGCGCACGGGCCCATGATCGCGCTGATCTGCGGGATCACGCCGCTGGAGAGCGTATTACGCAGGAAAATTTCCGCGTAGCCCGCCAGAGACATCACGCCCTCCTGAATGCGCGCGCCGCCGGAATCGTTCAAGCCAATGACGGGCGCGCCGGCGCGCATGGCGAGGTCCATGATTTTCGTGATTTTCGAGGCATTGGCTTCGGAAAGCGAGCCGCCAAAGACGGTGAAGTCCTGCGCGAAGACGTACACGAGGCGGCCGCCGATACGCCCATAACCGGTGATGAATCCGTCGCCGGGCGGGCGCTGCGTTTCCATTCCGAAATCGTGCGAATGGTGGCGGACGAATTTGTCGAGTTCTTCGAAGGAGCCTTCATCGAGCAGCAGGTCCACGCGTTCGCGGGCGCTGAGCTTGCCTTGTTTGTGTTCGCGCTCGCGGCGTTCGGCGCCGCCGCCGGATTCTGCTTCGGCGTTGAGCTTGCGAAGCTCTTCGAGGCGGTCGTGGTGTTTACGATGAGTGGTCATGGGCGGGGTTCGGGAAGAGTGATCGGTGAGTAGCAATTTGCCAAAAAGCCACAAACACCACCGATCAGAAAAAGTTTTCTCGTTTTTTCTGAACAAGTTAGGTTCATTTCTAACAACTCGCGACTACCGCTCAGGCAGGGGGGACAGGTGCTGTGCGGTTGGTGATCGGTGGAGTGCAGAACGGTTGGAACTTGTGAGGAGCGGAGGGGCAGCTGGTCCATTCCGTGAGCCGTTCGCGAATTTTGCTCGTGAACCACAGGACACGGTAGCACGTTGTTCGGGAAAATGCGAACGGTGCCGTCCTGTAAGCTCGGGCGCGGCGGTTGATATTGCTTCAGGGCGGGGCGGAACGATCGAGAAGTTCGTGAAGCAGAGTCTGGTACGGCCTGGATCGTTTTGCGGCAAGGCGACGGAGACGTATACACACCGATGGGTGCACAAAGCCGTGGTTCGAACCCGACGGAACCGGGGCCGGGTCTATGGGCCGGCCCACGGATGCTGTGGAGCCACGGTCGAACGGCACGAAGATAGCCGGCGAGAAAGCGAAGGATGAGGGCCGCTGCGGCCTATCGGGAGACTGGCGTTCCCAGGCGGCTACGGTGCGCAGGCGTCGCTTGGGGCCGTGTCGTGCTGAATGGCGGTGATGGACATAACCGTGGCGGTGGGGAGGGCGGCCAGGTTGGATTTGGCGATGATTGTGTTGGCGGCTGGGACGGCTTGAGAATCTAGGTCGCGCCAGGCCGATAGGTTTTTGTTGAGTTGGGCGCAGGACTCTTCCAGGACGGCTTTGGCGGTTTGGCTGGGGGCGGCGTCGCCGGATTGGATGAAGAAACTGGTGCGGGCCAGGTCGCGATTGACGGGGCCTACGCCGGGAGCTTCGAAGGTTCCTTCCAGGATTGCAGCGGCTTTCTGGTCCAGATCATTGAGCGCGTCGGCGGACGCTTTGACTTGCGGATTGGCAGCCGCGGCTTTCTCTTCTTGTGCTTTTTCTTCCGCGGATTTCTCCTTTGCCTGCGCGGATTCCTCGCCGAACCTCGCGCGCGCATTCTTATCGGTCGCAACGCCGAGAGTCTTCAGACGGTCGGCAATGGCGGCGCGCAGGCTGGTGATGGATTGGAATGCCTTGGTGCTGGCAGCAAGGCCGGAGTCAATGCGCTTTGCGGCGAGGAGTTGCGCTTCCAGGTCCGCTTGCGAAACGTGGACGCGCGGATCGAGCGTGATGGTGAGCGGCTGCTTCATCACGGTGCCGTTGCCGATGAAAATCACTTCGTACTGGCCGGGGACGGCAAGAGGGCCGAGCGTCTGCTCGCGCGGCGTGTCGGCGGGAAGTGCATGGTCAGAGATGGTGTACTCGACGTAATCAAGCAGACCGCCGTAGTAGCCGAAATTCAGAGCTTGCGGCGGATCGTAACGCAGATCCCAAACGAAGCGGTTCAGGCCCGCGTCTTTTGAAAGATGTGTCGGCGGACCGAACCAGTAATCCGGAACGTTCTTGGGCGTGGGATCCAGGGCCGGAGTGAGGCTGTTGAAGCGACGGACGACTTTTCCGTGCGCGTCGTGGATTTCCAGTGAGAGCGGATTGGACGGAACAGATTTCAGGAAGTAGTCAATGATGGCGCCGTCGGGCGGATTTTTCGCAGTGGGCTCTTCGGGTGGCAGCGGAGTTTCCTGGTCGTTGTCGTAGCGAGTGCGGACGGCGTTTGCGGGCTTCAGCAAATATGCGTTGGCGCTGGTAATTTCCGGGCCAGCCTGACGGAGCGGGGTGATGTCATCGAGAATCCAGATGGCGCGGCCATAGGTGGCGGCAACCAGGTCGTCACCATGCACGGCGAGATCGCGAACGTCGGACGCCGGGAAATTCAGCTGCAGCGATTGCCAGTGGTCGCCGTCGTCAAAAGAAACGTAGAGCGCGTTTTCGGTCCCGGCATAGAGCAAACCTTTGCGGACGGGATCTTCGCGGATGACGCGCGCGATCCAATCGGGCTGCAGGCCGGTGGTGATTTTCTGCCAGGATTTGCCGGAATCGCGCGTGCGGAAAATGTAAGGCTGCAGGTCCTGGCGCGCATTCAGCACGACGTAAGCGGTGCCTGCGTCGTAGTGTGAAGCCTCGATGGCTTCGATCTCGCTGTTTTTCGGCAGCGCCGCGGGCGTTACGTCTTGCCAGGATTGCGAAGCGTCACGCGTGGTCTGAATCAACCCGTTGCTGCTGCCGGCCCACAGGACGGAGGCGCTGAGCGGCGAGGGAGTGAGCACCGTAAGCGAAGTGCGGCGCGGACGCTGCGCTAATTCGAAATCGTCCTTGCCTCCGGCGTCGCGCTCTTCGAGTTCCACGGCTTCTTCGTCTTCATTGAGAGGAGAATGTGTGTTCGCAGAGGGCGCGGGTACCGCGGCATTTGCCGGCGCGGCGGTTTGCGCGTGCGGTTGATCGGCCGGCGCGCCAGGAGCCGCGGCCGGAGTAGTGAGGTCGGGGCTGATCTGCGTCCAGCTATCGCCGCCGTTGGTAGTTTTCAGGACGTATTGAGCGCCGAGATAGAGCGTGTGCGGATCCTGCGGCGAAAAAACCAGCGGAGGCATCTGCGACATGCGATCTTTCGTGCCGCGTACGAAAACGTGCACGATTTGTCCGGTGGTTTTGTCCCAGCGCAGGATGCTGCCGTACCAGCCTCCGGAATAAACGATGCTGGGGTTGGCGGGATCGGGAGCAATGTAACAGAATTCGAAGCCGCCGATGGAAAACCAATCGCGGAAACTGATTTCGCCGTAGTCGCTGCGATGGGGAACCGCAGCGGTGCCGCTATCCTGCTGCGGAGCGTAGGAAACGTAGGGAAATTGATTGTCCGTGATGACGTGATAGAACTGGCCGGTCGGCTGATTATACCAACTGCTCCAGGTAAGGCCGGCATCGAGGCTGATGGTGGCGCCTTGGTCCACGCCGAGAATCATGCGCTTTGAATTTTGCGGATCGATCCACATGACGTGGTAATCGTCGCCCCCGGGCGCGCCTTTATAGGCCGTGAAATTCTGGCCGCCGTCGCTCGAGCGATAGGTGGTGGTCTGCATGACGAAAACCAGGTCCGGATCTTTCGGGTCCACGTACACGCGGCAGATGTAGAGATTGCCGGTGATGCGCGGGTCTTTGGTGATTTGGCGCCAGTGCGCGCCGCCATCGTCGGAGCGGAAGAGACCGGGTTCCATGATGGCGAAAATTCTTTGACCCTTGGTGCTGGAAGCGATGGCGAGACCGACGCGGCCGCGCGGCGTGGAAGGCAATCCATCTGCGGAGACGGGCTTCCATGTGGCGCCTTCGTCGATGGATTTGTAAATCCAGGAATCCTGCGCCGGAGCTTCGGGAGGACCGGAGCGGAAATCGAACGGCTTCCAGAGCGCGGCATAGAGAATGCGCGGATTGTCGGGGTCCGCAGCCATGTTGGAAACTCCGGCCATGTCGTCCTTGTAGAGAGTTTTGTTCCAGGTCTTGCCGCCGTCGGTCGTTCTGTACACGCCGCGATTTTCGCTGGGCGCGCCGATGCCGAGAATGGGGTGGCCGAGAACACCGACGACGATGATGTTCGGGTTGCGCGCATCAATGAGGACCGTGCTGATGAAGCGCGAATCTTTCAGGCCGATGTTGGTCCAGCTGGCGCCGGCATCGGTCGAGCGGTAGACGCCATCGCCGGCAGTTTGTTCCCCGGTGCCGACGATGATGATATTGGAATTCGATGCGGCGATGGCGAGGTCGCCGATGGAGGCTACGTGTTGCTCGTCGAAGATTGGTTTCCAGGTGGTGCCGCCGCTCGTCGTTTTCCACACGCCGCCGCCGGGCGTGCCCATGTAGTAGGTGGCCGCATCGCCGGGCACACCTGCGACTGCGGAAACGCGTCCGGCGCGGTAGGGGCCGATGAGGCGCCAGCGCATGGCGGAGTACAGGCTGGGGTCTATGACGGGCGATACTGCAGATGCTGCGGAATTTTGCTGGGCGTAGAGAGACAGCGCGGTTGCGGCGACGACGAGCAAAGCCGCGGCAAGAAGGCGTTGAAATCGATGCAAGGTGTTCCTCCGGCGAACAGAAAAGTTTACCATTGTTGCTCGCTGGTTCTCGAGGGCGCGCGAATTGGCTTCAGATGGTCGCGGGAAACACAATAAGAGCCGGCGGGACGCCGGCGCTGCGCGAACCATCCCGCTGTTTAGTGAAGGCCTGACCAATCGTCCGCGAGGAGGATGGAATTGCTGGGATTCGACGGATCGTATTTCACGCTGGCAGTTTGTCCGGCGGCTACGCGGCCCAGGTGCTTGCCTTCTTCCAGACCGGTAATGTCCTGCGCGGTTTCGTAGGTGACGCCGGAGATTGAATAGGTGTAGTAGAGCAGTTTTTGCGTGCCGTTGGAAGATGCCGGGGGCACGGCGCGTTTCTGAAACATGCCGGGAGATTTCGCGGCGAGATCGCTCGCGTCGCGCGTGTGTTCGACGATTTCCAGCACCTGGCCTTCGACGATGCGGCCGACGCGATTCAAATACGCCCGGCGCTGGCGTTCGATGTCGCTTTCGTCTTCCGGCTTGCGGCGCAGCCAGAGCACAATGCCGACCAGGACGACCGCCGCGACTCCGGCGAGCGGAAGCCAATCGTGCCAATCATTCAGGAGTTCTTTCAACGCCAACCTTTTCCGGTGCGGATCAATCCTGCGCGGCGATGACCGGATTTCGCAGCGTGCCGATTCCGCCGACGCTGACTTCCACGATGTCGCCTGCGGCCAGCGGGCCCACGCCCGAGGGCGTGCCGGTCGCGATCACGTCGCCGGGTTCCAGCGTCATCACCTGTGCGATGAAGCGGATTATAACATCAACGGAAAAGATCATTTCCGACGTGTGTCCAGACTGTTTCCTGATTCCATTCACGTAGGTTTCCACGGTGACACCGGCGGGATCGAGCTGGGTTTCGACGACCGGGCCGAAGGGGCAGAAAGTATCGAAGCCCTTGCCGCGCGTGAATTGCACGTCGAGTTTTTGCAAGTCGCGGGCGGTCACGTCGTTGAGGCAGGTGTAGCCCAGGATGTAGGGGCTGATGTCTTCGCCGTCTTTCGGGTGATAGCACCGGCGCGCGATGATGATGGCCAGCTCGCCTTCATGGTCCACGCGCTGCGAGATGCGCGGGTAGATGATGGGTTCTTCAGGAGCGATGACCGACGAGGGAGGTTTAAAAAAAATAAGTGGCCGAGCGGGCGCTTCATTGCCTAGCTCTTTGGCGTGATCCAGATAATTGCGGCCGACGCAGACAATTTTGCTCGGCGTGGACGGCGGGAGGAATTTTATTTGATCGAGCGGCCAGGTAGCGCCGGCGCGCTCGCGCGATCCATTTAGTTCGCCGCGGATTTCGTGAATTGTATCGCCTTCGATAATTCCCGCGCGAGGGCTGGGATGGGATTCGCGCGCGGTGCGGCTCAGTTGATGCGCGTCGAACTTCAGGGATTGAAATCGGCAGAGCTTCATTGCGGGTGATTGCTGAAGAAATCGGAGCGGCGGCGGCGCGGGGCGACACGGTGCTGGCGCGTCAGCAGGATCATGCCGCCTACCCAGGAGCCGACTGCGCAAACGCCGTAGACGACGGCGCCCTCCAGGAACGCTTCGAACGGCGAGCGCAGAGCCTGAAACAGGCTGTGAAAAAACATTCCGGCAATATCGTAGGCGATTACGAAAATTCCCCAGGCAAGCATGGCTGAATAAAACATTTTCAGCGGACGATTGAGGAAACGGAAGATCGGAATGAGCATGATGGCGAGGAACAGGCCGTAGGAAGCGCCGTTGCGTTCCAGTGCGCGATTATCGAGCCAGGAGAGGCGATTCGCGGCGATCAGTGAGCCAATCATTACGATCGTCAGCAGCGCCCCGGTGTAGAGGCCCACGCGGACTACGCGGCTTATTACTTTGGCTGCAACGTGCGCGAGCACGGGGATGGGATGAGTGGTGGCGGCTGGGTCGGTCATGGCTTTGGCTGCGCTTTCTGTGAAGCTTCCGCTGGAACTTCAGCCGGAGCTGCCGCGGGAGTTTCGACCGGCACTTCACCGGATGCGGCTGCGCCGGCGGGACTTTCATTGCCGACGCGATCGACAGCCGTGACGGTATAGAAGTAGCGGTGGCCCGGTACGGTATTCATATCGCGAAATGCGGGAGTACGCAACAATTCCGGATTCTGTTTCTGGCCGGGGCTGCCTTCCCGCTCACTTCTATAGATGTTGTAACCGGCGATATCGTTTTCCGCGCTGATGGACCAGGACAGGTCGAGATAGGCGGGCGCGGCGCCCTGCGCGGGGACAAGCACGACGACCAGACCTTGCGGCGCGGATGGAGGAAAGGTGTCGAGCGGGGAGACGCTGATCGATGGCGAATCCAGAGATTCGATTTGCAGGTCCGGGTATTGCGCGACGCTGCGCACAGTGTAGACGTAGGTTTTTCCGAATTGAATTTGCGTGTCGCGGAAGGGCGGAGCGGGGCAATCGCCGATTTGTACGCCGGGCTTTTGCGATTGCGAGCTTTGCGGGCCCGAGCTGGACGCGTTCGTTTGGCTTACTTCGTGGCGAAAGATTCGATAGAGGACAATCGGCGGTGCGGTGCCGACGGCGGTTTTTTGCGGCGGCGTCCAGTTGAGGACCACGCCTTGATGGGTGATTTCGGCTTTCAGGTCGGTGATCTGCTCCGCGGCGGGTTCGAGGCGCAGGGACACGGCGTTGGAATTCGCGGATTCTTTCTTGGGTGACGTGCGCGTGCGCACGATATACAAGACCTGGGCGCCGGGATGCTGGGTAAAATCCTCGGGCTTCAGCGCGTCCACGTAGCGGATTTGGCTTCGCGTATCGTATTGGACCACCATCGCGGAGGGAATGGTCACGAGCAGGGTGGGAGCTTTGGGAACGGCGGGACCCGACGAAGACGCAGAGCCTGGGGGGATCGTCTGGAAATCGCGAAAGATCTCGATGGCTGCCGGCTGCTTGAGCTCGCGGCCCTCGACCGATTCCTTGGGAAACGTGAAGGTGAGGGTCACCTGGTCGCCCTGCTGCGTGGCGGCGAGATCGTGAACCGCCGTGGGTATCGGCGCTTTACGTTCGACCGGCTCACCGGGAGCGCCGCAGCCGGCGAGAAGGGCGAGAGAAGTGAAAAGGCAAAAGAGAAAATGGAAAATGGGCGGCGCCACTCGAGAACTCTGGGCAAACTGAGACGGACCGGCCACTTTTCGATTTTCCATTCTCTGTTTTCTAATTTCTATAGGATGTAACGGCTCAGGTCCTGGTCCTTCACGATGTTCGCGAGTTGCTTTTGCACGTAGGCGGCATCCACCTTGAAGGATTTCTTTTTCATTTCCGGTGCTTCGAAGGAAATGTCCTCCAGTACTTTTTCCAGAATGGTGTGCAGGCGGCGCGCGCCGATATTTTCGGTGTGCTCGTTCACTTTGGCGGCAAATTTCGCAATGGTGGCGATGGCGTCGTCGGTAAAAGTGAGTTTGAAGGGTTCGGTATCGAGCAACGCGATGTACTGCTTGATGAGCGCGTTCTTGGGTTCGGTGAGGATGCGAATGAAATCGGCCTCGGTGAGCGAAGTGAGTTCAACGCGAATCGGGAAGCGGCCTTGCAGTTCCGGAATCAAGTCCGACGGTTTGGTGGTGTGGAACGCTCCGGCGGCAATAAACAAAATGTGGTCGGTGCGCACCATGCCGTAGCGAGTGTTGACCGTGGTTCCTTCCACGATGGGCAGAATGTCGCGCTGCACGCCTTCGCGGGAAACGTCTGGACCGTGGCCGGATTCGCGGCCGGCGATTTTGTCCACCTCGTCAATAAATAGAATGCCCATCTGCTCGACGCGATCCACGGCGATGCGCGTGACCTGGTCCATATCAATTAGGCGGTTTTCTTCTTCCTGGATGAGGTAGTCGAAGGCCTCAGCGACCGTCATTTTGCGTTTCTTTTTTTGCTGGCCGAACATGCCCGAGAGCATGTCCTTTACGTTAATGTCCATTTCCTCGACGCCTTGATTGGTGATGATTTCGAAGGAGGGCATCTGGCGTTCGCGGACTTCGACTTCCACCATGCGCTGGTCGAGCTTGCCTTCGCGCAACTGGGCGCGCAGTTTTTCCCGCGTGCGGGCTACTTGCTCGCGGCGCTGGATTTCGGTGGTAGGAGTCGTGTCAGCCGGAATGGGCGAAGGCGGCAGGAGCAGATCCAGCAAGCGGTCTTCGGCGGATTGTTCGGCGCGCTCGGCGACTTCATCGAGTTTCTCCTCGCGCACCATGTCAATCGCGGTTTCCACCAGGTCGCGGACCATGGATTCCACGTCGCGCCCGACGTAACCCACTTCGGTGTACTTCGAGGCTTCCACTTTTACGAAGGGGCAGCCTGCGAGGCGCGCGAGGCGGCGCGCAATTTCCGTCTTGCCCACGCCGGTAGGGCCGATCATCAGAATATTCTTCGGCAAGATATCTTCGGCGAGCTCGGGCGGAAGCTTCTGGCGGCGCACGCGATTGCGCAGAGCGATGGCCACGGCTTTCTTGGCAAGATTCTGGCCGACGATGTATTTATCCAGCTCCACGACGATTTCGCGCGGCGTAAGCTCGTCGAACGACGGAAGCGGCTCCGGCTCGGGGGCTTGCGATTCGTTTCCGGATAGGTAGATGACCATGTCTTTCTCCGATTTCTCCGTCATAGCTCTTCCACGCTGAAGTTGTCATTCGTGTAGATGCAGATTTCGCTGGCGATGCGCATGGCTTCGGCGGCGATATCCTTGGCGCTGAGCTTGGTGAACTTGGAAAGAGCGCGCGCCGCGGCCAGGGCGTAAGAGCCGCCGGAACCGATGGCGCAGATGCCGTCATCCGGCTCGATCACGTCGCCATTGCCGGAAAGCAGGAACGTGGATTTAGTGTCGGCGACGATAAGCAGCGCGTCCAGATGGCGGAGCGATCGGTCCGTGCGCCATTCCTTGGCTAGTTCGACGGCGGCGCGCGCGAGGTTACCGTGAAATTCCTGCAATTTTCCTTCGAAGCGGCCGAAGAGCGAGAGCGCATCGGCGGTGCTGCCGGCGAAGCCCGCGATGATTTTGTCGTTGTAGATGCGGCGAGTCTTGCGCGCGCTGTGCTTGATCACGCCGTCGCCCAGAGTGACCTGGCCGTCGGCGGTGAGCACGACTTTATTGTCTTTGCGCACGCACAGCACCGTGGTGCCGTGCATCTGTTCGCTTTTGTGCGTTAATGGCATCCGACAATTATACCCCGCCGCTGCGCGAATGGGCCACTGCGACCGGGAGGTGCCGGAATTCAATCCAAAGCGCCACAGCGGCACAGAGACACAGCGAGAAGCTAAAGATTTCTACCGAGGGTAGCGAGCAAAGGCGGGGGCACAGAGAAAGCGCGAAAGATCCTTCGGCCGATGGAAGCAAAGCGCCCGCCTCAGGATCACGATGCTGGTCGCATCGTCAGTTCTTGTCGTTGTTTTTGTTGCTGGGGTTGTTCTTGGATGGTTTTTCTTTCTTGCCGACTTTTTCCCATCGCTCATCGAGGGATTCCTTGGTAAAGAGCGAGTCAGGCACGCTGGTGTTGTACTCAAACTTGTCGAAGAAAACCTGATAGACCTTGATGCCATTGCGTTCGCGCGTGATTTGATACGGTGTCTGGACGCCGTTGATGGGGTGATAGTTCGAGTAGTACTCGACTTCCTCGGTGCGCATGCGTGTGTTGGCGTTGCGCGTGTCCACGACTTTGCGCACGGGCAGGTGAGTGGTGCGTGCGATGGCGATGCGGAACGTGCGATTGTCGCTATCCACCAGCTCGACCCAGTCGGATTCCTGGTAGTCCACCACGTCCAGACCACCGTAGCGGAAAATCATCCCCTGCTCGTGGATGCGATGGCGGAGAATATTGTCGATGTCCTTCTTGGTGTCTTCCTGAAACGTGGCCAGATCCGTGATGGTGGCCTCGGAGACGCCGCCGCGATCCAGCTGCCAGCCTTTATCGCCGTTGAAAACCGAGATGATGTTGCGCTTGGGAAGATTTTCGGTGCGATCTTTGAACGGAGGCTGGGCGTAGTCAACAAAATGCCCGAAGCCGTTGAGTTCACCGGAATGTCCAAACTGGCTGATACGGCCCTGGCAGGTGACGTCGTGGACGTTCAGATAGGCAGGGCCGCCGAGCCCGTCAATGGCTTGCTGCAGAATGGCCTTGGCTTTCGCTGCGCTCTGCTCGGGGAGAAGGACGGTGTCATCCTGCGCCAGAGCCCGCGGCGAAGCAGCCAGGCAGGCGCAAACCAGTAACAGCGACGATGCAAGGGCGCGAACGATAGCTGAGCGAACCGTCATGGGATGAAATTTCCTTCCGTGCGTATTCCTGAGCGTAGAAATCAGCCGCAAAGTACCGAGCCTCCATTAACGTTGATCACTTCTCCGGTGATAAAGGTTGCCAGGTCGGAAGCGGCGAACAGGATGGGGCCGGCGATTTCTTCGGCGGTGCCGACGCGCTTCAGCGGAATGGGCACGAGCGCGGACTTCAATCCATTTTTCGTGCGCAGGACCGAAGCGGACATGTCCGTATCCACCCAGCCGGGCGCGACGCAATTTACGATGATGTTGTAACGGCCCAGCTCGCTGGCGAGGCCTTTCACGAAGCTGATGATGGCGCCTTTGGTGGCGCCGTAATGAGTGTGAAATGCTTCGCCGCGTTGTCCGGCGGTGGAACTGATGGCCACGATTCTGCCGCTCTTCTGCGCGATCATGTGCGGCACGGAATAGTGAATCACCGAGTACACGCTCTTCAGGTTGACCTGGACCATTTCGTCCCACTCGCGCTCGGTCATTTTTTCGATGGGCGCGTCCTGTTTGTTCCAGATGCCTGCGTTGGCGACAAGAATGTCGAGCCGGCCGAGGCGCTCGCGCGTGTAGTCGACCAACTTCTTGGCGTCGGCCATTTTGCCCAGGTCGGCCTTCAAAGATTCGATGCGCGTACCGTGTTTGCGGGCTTCCTGCTCCACTTGCGCGGCTGCTTCCTTGCTGCGATGGTAATTGAACACGACATCCGCGCCGGCCTGCGCGAAGAGTTTTACGGTGGCGGCGCCGATGCCGCGGGAGCCTCCGGTAACCAGTGCAGCCTTGCCTGCGAGCGAAATCATTTTTCCCCCGATGAATGGCGTTTTGAGATCAGTCCAGAGTTGAGAGTTAAAAGTTCAGAGTCGAAAGCTAAATTCGCAAAATCTGAAACCTTGCATGAATTGGCAGCCGCTGCGCCGCTAAGAGTGTACCGGCGCTTTGCGCGCGGCGGCCGCAACGACCAGCTCGCGAAACAGCGACCGCGCCAGCTGGTCCGCCGCGACCATGCGTTCAGGATGCCACTGCACGCCGACGATCCAGTTGGCGTCGCCGGTCCATTCGACCGCTTCGATCACGCCATCCGGCGCGTGCGCCACGACGCGAAGATTTTTCCCCGGCTGAAGCACGGATTGATGATGCGAGCTGTTCACGCCTGCTTTCGTCGCGCCGGCCAGCTGCGCCAGGCGAGAGCCTGCTTCAAAAGTGACCTCGTGATGCGGCTCAGGACCTTCGTGGCCAGACCATGCGTGCTGGATTTTAGTGTGGATTGCGCTGGGAATGTCCTGCACCAGCGGGCCGCCCAGGAAAACGTTCAGACTTTGCACCCCGTAGCAGATGGCGAGGACGGGCTTCTGTTCTGTGACGGCGTGGCCGAGCAGCGCGAAATCGGTGCGCTCGCGATCGGCGTCGGATTCAGCGGTTTTGAGCTGACGCGCGGCGTGAAAAAGCGACGGCTCGACATCCGCGGGGCTGCCCGGAAGGACGACCGCGTCCAGGGTTTGCGCCAGGTGCTGCAATTCTGTGCGAGAGAGGCCAAGCGAGATTTCGACGGCTTCGGCGCCCTGCGACTGGACGGCTGCGACGTACTTGTCGTAAGCGTCCCGTTTCTTGCTAAGTTCTTCTTTTCTAGTGCGATAGGGGATGCCTACGCGAATTTTTTGGGCTGGCGCCGGGCTCATGAAGTGCCATCCTATCATTGCGCGGTGGGCGCGGCAATCTCCCGTTCTCTTAGCGCTTATGACGCACTTCCCGTGGGGGAATTGCTGGCAGCGAACTACTTGCGATATAGCATGCCCTCGTTCTTGCGCAGGACAAGGCAGCCCGAGAACATGTCGTGCAGCGCCTGTTTGCGGGAGGTTAGTCCAGCGCAGATGCAATCCACTGCGATGTAGAGCGAGCCGATGAACGGAGCGTGGGCCATGAAACGTCCGCCGAAGAACCGTCCGCTGGCGCGCGCAAACGTCACGCGATTGCCGCGCAGGTCCGCGACGCTGAGGCCGATGAATTTCTTGCCCAGCGTCCCTTGCCAGCGCGAGCTTTCAAACAGCGCGAAATAGAGCCAGCCGGTGACGATGAAGAAAAAAAGAATCGCGAACAGGTAGGTGTGGCCGAACGCCGCGACGATCTGTAGCGGCGATTGCCCGGGATGCAGCTGCAAGAATGCTTGCCAGCTGCCCATCGCCACGGACAAATAGGAAACGGCCATGGCGAGCGGGATGGCGAGGATGATCAAGTCAATTATTGCCGCGGGCACGCGCAGCCAGAAACCGGCATACTGTTTGGCCGCAGGAGTCGCCGGAGATTGCGCGGGAGAAGCCGCGGGCAAAAAATCAGGCGCGGGAGATTGCTGGGCGGCGCGGCCCAGAGAAAAGCCTACCAGCGGCGCGCCGCAGGAACTGCAAAATGGTTTTCCCTCTGCGGTCTTTGCTCCGCACGCGGTGCAGGTCATGCTTGTCCTCAAGACAACAGAGTAATCTGATAACGTTTGCGGAGAAACACGGGCGGTGCGACTTCGTACGTTTTGGTGAACAACCGGTGCAGGTGGCTGGAGGTTGCGGACGGGTTCCGCGCGAGGAATTGGCGACTCGCGAACGCTATGCTGTGATTCGTGACCTGTGACGCGCGCAGTCTTGCGCTGCGATCTGGTTACAGACTGGTTCGCGCAACGGCCGGAGTGCAGAAACGGTCGAACGCGCGCGTGAGATCTGCCGCGATGGCTTGCGGGTCGCGGCCTTCGATGGCGTGCCTTTCCAGCATGAAGGTGACTTTGCCATCGCGCAGCAACGCGATGCAGGGGGACGAGGGGCCGTACCCCGTGAAGTAACTACGCGCTTGCTCGGTGGCTTCGCGATCCTGGCCGGCGAAAACGGTGGCGAGAATTTCCGGGCGCGCTTGGTGCGAGAGGGCCATGGCGACCGCCGGACGAGCGCGGCCTGCGGCGCATCCGCAGACGGAATTCACGACGACGAGCACGGTGCGCTTTTCCTTCTGCAGCGTCGCGTCCACGTCTTGGGCCGTGCGCAACTCGCGAAAACCGATACTCGTCAATTCCTGGCGCATTCCTGTAAGCAACTCTTCAGGGTACATTGCAACTCCTTGGCCGGTTTTGGGCCTTGAACGCTCAGAGCTTCAGCGCTGCACGGCTTTGACTTGCCGCGAATGATTCGAGGCTAGGTCGACTATGCGCTGGCTGCAGCGGCTTGCGCCCGTTCTTCAGGCTTCACGAAGGCTTTACTCGCCAGTTCGATCACCTGTTTCAGATGCCACCACTCGCGTTCGCTCATCAGCCGGCCATCGTTGCTCGAAAAATAAATCGAGACGTAGCCATCCGCTGACAACGGCACGCGGATGATCAAATTATTCTTCTGTTCTGGTGTCTGGTTTTCCGCCACGACTATCCTCCCCCGGCTGAGGCTGGGCAAACTAAGAACCGAGCGCCACAGCGTGACTCATTCTCTCTCGTTGGCCGAGCGGGGGCAAGGGCTACGAAGGCTTGGGGGGCGGCGAAGGGGTTTCCGACGGCAGCAAGCGCGTATTTCGCGCGTGCGCGCGGGTGACACAGAACCTACGCTGCGCGCTGCGCAGCAGAGCGTCGCGCTCCTAGCCGATCCCAGCTGTCATAGAGACCATCCCTGACGAAATTCCCGTAGCGCGCGATGGCGAAGGGCGGCGCCTGGGGGGATGCGTCTTGAGCCATGTCTCATAGTTCTGGCGCATCTGGTCAATGTGGTGCGGGATGTGGCGTTCCTGCAGATCCACCCAACGATCGAGGCTGATAACGCCGTCGCGCGGATGGGTGATGGTGTTGTCCCAGACTTCCTCGGGAATCGCGATCAGCAATTGATAAGTCATTTTCCTGAGGCGGCGGATAATTTCCAAAGCTTCGCGTGTGCTCTGGTGAAAATAACCAAGCGAACCGGCCCAGCGCGAGGCGCTGAATTTTGCCGATTGACTGACGGCGGGCTCGGCGATATAGGCGCGACAGCGTACATACGCGCTGGCTTCGCTGTCGGCGAGATGCAGAATAATTTCGTGAATGCTCCAGCGCTCACTAGCTGGTTTATAGATCCACATCTTCTTGGGAAATTGACGCAGCGCGGCGGACAACAAAGCCGGCGCGCGGCCGAATGATTCCAGTTTTTGCCTTCTCGCATCCTGCCTCATAGGACCCTCCTGCTTGTTTTCTTTAGACGTACGAGCTGCCGTTTTGCCTCGCGATCACGGACAGATAAACGAAGAAAATGGACGAGTTGTTCACAAAAAGGTTTTACTTTTCATAAACAATATCTGGGCGTGCGCGAGTGGGAAAACCTGTTCGCTGATGGGACGCGATGCGTGTTCGCAATTGGCAACAATGCACGTTTTTGGGAGAACGCGAGATGCGACGGGTGTAATTCGGCAAGTGGAACCAACAGGCTACGAATTGTTGGAGAAGTCTGCAAACTTCGGTAGAGAAATATACTAGCTTCTGGAGGGGGGATTCCCGCTGAGAGCGGAACTTTGCTTCGTCGCGCGTTTGCTCCAGTAGGTACGCAATTCTCCGACCAGGTATAGCGAGCCCGTGGCGAACACGGCGTCCTGCGGGCCGGCCCGTTCTAGGGCAGTTTCCAGAGCCTCGCCGGGATCGCGGACCACGATTGTATCTCTGGCGTCGTGGCTGGTCATTTCCGCTAGCAGCGGAGCGGAAATGGCGCGCGGCTGGTGCGGTTCCGTCAGGATGACGGCGCTCGCGTGAGGGAAAAGCAGCCCGGAAATCTCGTCCACCGCTTTATCTCGCATCGCTCCATAGACTAGAAAAATGCGGCGGCCGTCGTAGTTTTCTTGCCAGAATTTCAACAATTCCCGTGCGCCCGCGGGATTGTGCGCACCGTCCAGGTACAGATCCGGTTGCGTGGCGAGCCGTTCCAGACGTCCGGCCCAATTGGCGGTGGCGATGCCGCGCTCGATGGCGGCGTCAGAAACTGGAAAACTGCGTTCCGCGAGAAGGCGGGCGGCGGCGACAGCAGTGAGCGCGTTGCGAATCTGAAAGCGCCCGGGTAACCGCGGAGCCAGGGCAAGTTGTTTGCGCGAATGCGTGAACGCCGCGACAGCGCTATACAAGCCGCCGTCGCTGTGCACGTCTTCGGCGCGCACTGTCACGTCCACTTCCACCAAACGCGCGTCCATTTCGGTGCAGCGTCGCGCAATCACGGCGCGAGCCTCCGGGCGTTCGCTGGCGCTGACCACCCAGGCGCCGGGTTTGATGATGCCGGCTTTTTCGTCGGCGATTTCCTCGATGGAGTGGCCGAGAAAATTTTCGTGATCGAAATCAATCGGAGTAATGATGGCGACTTCCGGCTCGACGATGTTGGTGGCATCCAGGCGGCCGCCCAGGCCCACTTCGTAGATCGCAAAATCCACTGGATGCTGGGCGAAAGCAAGAAAAGCGATGGCCGTGACGCATTCAAAGAAGGTGGGGTGCGCGGTGAGTTTTCCGGAAGCCATCAGCGATTCAATGGAAGAGTGGACGCGGGACCATGCCGCGGCGAAATCCTGATCCGAAATATTTTCGCCGTTGATGCGGATGCGCTCGTTGATGCGTTCCAGGTGCGGCGAGGTGTACAGACCTGTGCGCAACCCGGCCGTGCGCAAGATGGATTCAAGCATCGCGGCCGTGGAACCTTTGCCGTTGGTTCCGGCGATGTGCACGCAGGGCGAGGAGCGCTGAGGCTGGCCGAGATCTTCGGCGAGAACCGAAATATTCGCGAGGCCAAACTTCTGCACCCGAGCCTGTTGCGGAGAGGCGAGTTCCCGTCCCAGCGAAAATAACGCCCGTACGGACTCTTCGTACGTCATGACGCTAACCGACGAAGAAGTCGAGAGCTTGTGCGATATAAGGCTTCATTTCCTTGCGCGGGACGACGGCGTCGAGGAAACCGTGCTCGAGGAGGAATTCCGCAGTTTGAAAACCATCGGGCAGTTTCTGACGGATGGTTTGCTCGATCACGCGCGGGCCGGCGAAACCGATCAGCGCGCCAGGCTCCGCGATATTCAGGTCACCCAGCATCGCGTAGCTGGCGGTGACGCCGCCGGTGGTGGGATCGGTGAGTATGGAAATGAACGGGAGCTTGGCTTCGTCCATGCGGCCGAGCGCCGCGGAAACTTTCGCGAGTTGCATCAGGCTGACCACGCCCTCCATCATGCGCGCGCCGCCGGAACAGGAAACCACGATGAGCGGCTCCTTCTGTCCGAGGGAGCGGTCGATCGCGCGCGCAACTTTTTCGCCGACGACGGCGCCCATGGAACCACCGATAAAACCAAATTCCATCGCGCAGCAGACCACGGGCCGTCCATTCAAGCGGCCTTCGGCGGTGATGATCGCATCCTTCATATTGAGTTTGCGCTGCGCTTCTTTCAGGCGCTGCGCGTAGGGCTTGGTATCGGTGAATTGGAGCGGGTCGCTGGAGGCCAGGTCTGCGTCCAGCTCGGTCCACGGTTCCTCGTCGAGAAGCATTTCCAGGCGGCGCCGCGAACTGAGGCGGAAATGGTGCTCACACTTGGGGCAGACTTCCCAATTCGTTTCCAGGTCTTTTTTCCAAATGATGGCGCGGCAGGAATTGCACTTCGTCCACATGCCTTCGGTGTGCACGCGGCGTTCCTCGGCCGGCGTGGGATTTTCGATCGGTTTTTTTTCGCGCTTGAACCAGGCCATGGGTTGCGGTTTTTGGGCTGGACAGCCCTTTACGAAGTTAACAGTTCATCGTTGAAAGTTGAAAGCTAAAAAATGGCCGCTCGCGTTCCGGCGTCGTCTGTTGGAATCAGTAATCAATGCCGCGCTGCGCGAGCACGCCTTTCGTGTACGGATGCTTCACTTCGCGCATTTCCGTCACCAGGTCGGCAGCTTCGATCAGTTTGGGATGCGCGCTGCGGCCCGTGCAGATGACGTGCACGCGTTCGGGACGCTGCGTGAGCGCCTGCACGACGCGCTCGACATCCAGCATTTTGTACCCGATCACGTAATTGATTTCGTCGAGCACGACCAGGTCATATTGATCACTGTAAATCTGCGCGCGGCCGAATTCCCACGCCTCTTCGCACATTTTCACGTCTTCAGGGTCGGTTTCCGCGCCGCCAATCTTCACGAAGCCGCGACCCATGGGGCGAATTTCAAATTTAGAGTCGCCCAGCATTTTCGCGGCGTCCAGTTCGCCATAGTGCCACGAACCCTTGATGAACTGCACCATCATCACGCGCATTCCCTGGCCAACGGCGCGAAAAGCAGTCCCCAGCGCGCAAGTCGTCTTGCCCTTGCCCGGCCCAGTGTAAACGATCAGCAGTCCTTTTCCTTCGGGCATGGGTTCGATTCCTTGCGCTTCGCTTACCGCGGCTGCGACAAACGTAAATCAAAGGAGCCGGCGAGATGCCGACGCTACCAGTGCAGTTCAGAATAGTGAGCGCAGGCTGCGGAAACGTCAAGCAATGCGCGGGCTTTATGCGAGGAAGCGGTAGCCGACGCCGCGGACGGTTAGCAGATGCTTCGGCTTGGAAGGGTCTTTTTCAATGTAGCGGCGGAGGCGCACGATGAAATTGTCTATGGCGCGCGTGTCGGTGTCTTCGTGCAGGCCCCAGACATCTTCCAGGATGGACTTGCGCGAGACAGTGCGGCCTTTGCTGCGAATCAGGTGCCGCAGCAGTTTCGCTTCCATCAGAGTGAGCTGGATGGTGATGCCATTGACGCGCAGTTCCAGCGTTCCGAAGTCGATGGTCTTGCCGTTGAAAGAAAAAACTTCGGAATCCCCGGCAACGTTTGCGCCGGCGGCGTTGGCGTTCGCAGCAGTATCCTTGCCATTGGCCGCGCGAGCCTTCGCTGCATTTTTTTCAGCGACGAGCCACTGGCTGCGCCGCAGCAAGCCCTGCAATCGGGCGAGAAAAATCGGCAGCTGAAACGGTTTCGGCAAATAGTCGTCCGCGCCGGCGGCAAATCCCTGCAGCACATCTTCGGGGCGGCCGCGCGCGGTCAAAATCAGCACCGGAACGTAATTCTGAGCCTTGCGCAAAGATGCGACGACCGCGAAACCGTCTTTGCCGGGCAGCATGACGTCGAGCACGACTGCGTCGAAATCTTCTTTTTCTGTGACCAAGCGCTCGAGCGCGGATTCGCCATCGCCGGAAACTTCCACGGAGTGGCCTTCCGCTTCGAGGTTGAAGCGCAATCCCTTGGCCAGGTGCGCTTCATCTTCCACCACCAGCACCCGGCTCATGCGATATTCCTCGGCAACTCCAGCGAAATGGTGGAGCCGCGTCCCTCGCCTTCGCTGGCAGCGTACACTTTTCCGCCATGCGCGCGCGCCACGGCGCGCACGATGAAAAGGCCTAGCCCGGTTCCCTTCACCTGAAAACTGGGCCGGCCGGGAACGCGATAAAAACGTTTGAAGATACGTTTGAGTTCGGGCGCGGGAATGCCGATGCCGCGATCGCTGACGCGCAGCGCGATGTGTTCGTCGTCGGGAATTTCGATGCGCACCGCGACATCCACCTGGTCGCGTGAATATTTCACGGCGTTGTCGAGCAAGTTGGAAACCGCAGTGCGCAGCTCGGCGGGATCGCCGCGCAAAATAACAGGCAGGGCATTGGCTGAAATCGCATCAAAATGCAGCACGCCGGGCGCCAGGTGATGACGAACGCGCGCCAGCTCGATGCATTCGCGCACCAGTTCCGTGAAATCCAGTTCCACATGGTGGCGCTTACCGCGCCGGTAACTGGCTTCGCCGGCCTTTAGCACCTGCTCGACGGTCCCCAACAGCCGGTCGGTATCGAGCAGCATCAGATTATAAAATTGCTGGCGCTGCGGTTCGCCGACTTCGCGGCGCTGCATCGTTTCCAGATACAGCCGGATGGAAGTGATGGGCGTTTTCAGTTCGTGCGTGACGGCGTTGATGAAGCCGTCGTGCTGCTCGTTGCGGCGGATTTCGCGCACCAGGAAGATCGTGTTCAGAATCATTCCAGCGATGATCGCGGCAAAAAAGATCACGCCGAAAAATAGCAGCACGCCTTCGCGCCAGTTCAGGATGGTCCAGCCAACGGTGAGGGCTATGGCCAGGGCCACCAGGGAGCAGCCCAGCACGACGAAGAAGGCGATCGTTTTTCTGCGGCTCGCGATTTGCACGGTGTCTAACGAGGATTGTACCGCGAAGAAGCGGGCGCGCGCGACACACCGGAGCCGGGGGAACGTGCTGAAGGAGAGGCAAACAAATCAAAAGCTCACGCGATATCGAAACGCTGAGTGACAGAGCAATCTTACAGCCCACAACCCGCCGGGGCAGCAGGCCCTCAGAGCGAATCGAAGTTACATCTCGGCTGGAGCTAGCGCGCGAGGATTTTCCCGCGTCAGCGTCTTGGCCACAACAGCCTGGTTGGCGCGCTTAATTTCGGAAATTTTCGCGGTATAGACTTTTTGGGCGATGCCGATTTTTTCCAGCGTCCAGATCACGTACCAGTTGAAATCAACTTCGTACCAAGCCAGCCCATGGCGCGCGGAAACGGGGTGCGCGTGATGATTGTTGTGCCAGCCTTCGCCCCATGTGACCAGCGCCACCCACCAGCTGTTCGTGGATAGATCGCGCGTCTGAAAACGGCGCGTGCCCCAGCTGTGCGTCGCGGAATTCACCAGCCAGGTGAAGTGCAGTCCGATCACCGTGCGCAGAAAAATTCCCCACAGCACGAACTTGATGCCGCCGAAAGCGAGCAGCAGCAGGCCGAGAGCGATCATCGGCACGTAATGATATTTGGTGATCCACACGTGGAATTTATCTTCCGCGAGGTCGGGAACGTAACGCGAAAGCGTGGTGGTGTCGTGATGCATGGACTTGCCCGTCAGAATCCAGCCCATGTGCGACCACCAGGTGCCGTCCACGGGAGAATGCGGATCGCCTTCCTGATCGGAATACTTATGGTGAATACGGTGCGTCGCGACCCAGAAAATCGGGCCGCCCTCCAGAGCAAGTGTGGCGAAAACCGTCAGCGTGTATTCCAGCCATTTCGGAACCTTGTATCCGCGGTGCGTGAGCAGGCGGTGATAGCACATTCCGATGCCCAGGCTGGTGGCGACCCACCAGAGGACGATGGCGACGAAGAACGCTTTCCAGGAAAAGAAAAACAGAGCAGCGATGGCGCCCACGTGGAACAGGCCCATGAAAATCGAAGTGACCCAGTTGATTTCACCGTTGTTCTTCGATTTTTTCTTCAAGACTTCGAGTGACTGGGTCATGGGGGCCTCGGGTCCGTTCTTTGTGGTGCTCACAACTTCCCCAGATTAGCAGGCGAGGGCGAACGTGTTTGTAATACTTCTGTAATACCCACCGGGGATGCACAGCATCGGTTAGCAGGGCTGAACTGCCGCAAAAACCATGGAAAATGCGGGATTTCGTAGTGGAATCGCCTGGGCGGTCTCAATATGACGCATCAAAATAACCTGGTGAGTCAGCATGGCGCACGGGGGGTATGCGGGTGCGCTCACCATGCCTGTGCAACGAAAATTCAGATATGATGTGCCAGGTGCAAAAGATCGAAAAACCAATCAATGATTGGTCAGGAGAAAATCACATGCAGAAATTTTTGGTCTTGTGTTGTAGCGCGATTCTACTAAGTGCGAGTGTGTTGGCCCCGCGCAGCAGCGGGCAGCAAGACAAAAGCCAGCGGCCCAGCCCTCCGGCGCAAGCGCAGTTTAGTTTCGCGGACGGCAAAACCGTGACGGTGGATTATTCGAGCCCGCGCGCCAAAGGGCGCAAGATATTCGGTGAGCTCGTTCCTTACGGCCAGGTGTGGCGCGCCGGCGCAAACGAAGCGACTACATTTGTGACCGATACGGCAGTGACCGTGGGCGGCACGACCGTACCGGCGGGCAGCTATACGCTTTTCACGATTCCGAACCAGGGTAAGTGGACCCTGATCATCAGCAAGAAGACGAAAAACGAGAAGGGCGGGCCCCTGTGGGGCACCGATTATCCTGGAGAGGCGCAGGATCTCGCGCGCACAGATATGAAAGTTTCCTCGCTGCCGGCGGCGGTGGAGAATTTCACGATCGCTTTGGACAAAGTGGGAAATGGCGCGTCGTTGCGAATGGATTGGGAAACGACGCGGGCTTCCGTTGAGATTGCGGAGGCGAGGTAGCCGCTGATCGCAGCTTTGCGGAAGCTTACCGTAGAGACGCAGACTGCGGGGAGTAAGTCCTTCCCTAGTTGTCGAGTCCTGTCTGCGTACTTCGCCTCTATGCCGTTTATTTTTTAAGGCCTAGGAAAGGCTGAATGTGGCGCGAATCGTTTCCGCGATGCGAGCTACTTGTTCCATCGCCGCGGCGGACATTTCTTTGCCGGTGCCGCGTTCGCGCAGGACCAGCCAGATTCCCGGACGGTGAACCGACTTGTCATGACAGATCGCGCCCGTCAGCTGCGCGATTTCCAGATTGGCGCCGGGTAGCTCGCGGTCGAGGACGGTGCGCGTCTCATCGAGCAAATCCTTGAATCCCTGGGAAGCGAGCATGGGGTCAACGTCGCGCGGGATGGGCGCTTCGACTTCTTCCAGATCGTAGTCCGGCAGCGGCTGCGTAATCATGAATTCGATGGAAGCGGTTGGCGCGCCGGTGTCGTGCGTGATTTTGATTGCCATGGTGCGAATATTCTCCCATAAGACGTCTGCTGGTTTCCGCAAAACTCCCTGAACACCGGATGCTGCTCACTTCGGGTAAGGATGGCCGGCGAGGATGGCGAAGGCGCGATAGATTTGCTCGGCCAGGATCACGCGCGCGAATTCGTGCGGCATGGTTAGCGTGGAGAGCGAGATTTTTTGTTTGGCGCTGGAGCACAGTTCCGCGGGAAAACCTGCGGCGTCGCCGCACAGGAAGACCAGTTCGTGTGTGCCACGATCGCGCAGATCTGCTAGCCATTGCGCGAATTGCTGCGAAGTGAATTGCTTTCCGGCGGCGTCGAGCAGGACGACCGTGGCAGACGGCTCGATCTTCAATTTGCGCAGCGCGGCGGGGCCGGCGTCGCGCAGCTCGCCGATCTCAATTTCGGCGTAGTGCTGGATGCGCCGGACGTAGTCGTTTACCATGGCGCGAGCTTCTTCGCGGCGGGTCTTTCCGAGCATGATGAGTCGGATTTTCATCGCTTAGCGCTGCGCCTCGCTACAACAGGCCGAACCTCTTGCGTTTCTCAAGCAGCGTTTTGCGGCTGATGCCCAGGACTTCGGCGGCGCGGCCGATTTTGTAGTGCGTGGCATCGAGCGTGACTTTAATCGCATCGCGCTCGAGATCTTCGAGCGAGCGCAGCGGGCCGCCGGGGCCCTGACTGCCGCCGCTGCCGGCGCGCACAATTTCCGGGAAATCCTCGGCGCCGAGTTGCGGCTGTTTTGCGAATACCAGCGCGTGTTCCACGGCGTTCTTAAGTTCGCGAATATTGCCCGGCCAATCGTAGGATTCCAGGAGGCGCAGCGCGGAGGGATCGAACACGGCATCGGGACAGCCGTGCACTGGGCCGAGGCGCTGCAAAAAATGCGCCGCCAATTCCGGTATGTCGGCGCGGCGTTCGCGCAGTGGCGGGACGACGATCGAAAGCACGTTCAGGCGAAAGAAAAGATCCTCGCGGAAACGTCCGGCGGCCACTGCCTTGGTTAAATCCGTGTTGGTTAGCGCCATCAGGCGCGCTTCCATATGCAGCGTTTCCGTTCCGCCCAAACGCTCGAAGGTGCGCTCTTCGAGCACGCGCAGCAGCTTGGCCTGCATGCCGGAGGTTAGCGCGGCGACTTCGTCGAGGACGATCGTTCCGGTCTGCGCCATTTCCAGGCGGCCGGGTTTGCGCGCGACGGCGCCGGTGAATGCGCCGCGCTCGTGGCCGAACAATTCGGATTCGACCAGCTCGGAAGGCAGGCTGGCGCAATCAATTTTCAGGAGCGGCGCATCGTGGCGCGGGCTGCGCTGGTGGATCCAGCGCGCGAGCTGGTCTTTGCCCGTGCCGCTCTCGCCGGTAATCAAGACAGTGGTCGAAGCGCCGGCTACTTTTTCCGCAAGTTCCAGGACGCGCCGGGAAGCGGGGTCCGCCGCAATCCAGGGAATCGCAGCGGACGTGCTCATGGATTCTTACTCGCACCAAACGGGAGTCTGCAGAAGAACCACAGTTGCGGGCTTGCGCTCGCTGTACGCCGCGAAAAAAGCGAAGAGCACAGCCGGGAGCGGCTGCGCCACGAAGACACAGAAGCGCTCATTGCTGCGTGGCGTTGCCTTCGGATTCGTTGTGGCGCTCATCGTGGGATTTGGGGCGTGCTGCCGCAGGCTCCCCGGCAGTCTCGTGAAACTCGATGCGCTCGGCATTGCGCCACAGGCGTTCCAGGTCGTAATACTGCCGCGCGCGTTCGCTGAAAATGTGTACAACGAAAAATCCGTAATCGAGCAGCACCCATTCGGCGCTGGATTTGCCTTCGCGATGCGCGGCGCGGCGCCCATGACGATCCAGCTTCTCCTCAATGGCCTCGCCGATCGCCTGGATCTGCGGCTGGCTCGAGCCAGAGCACAGCAGAAAATAATCCGCGAAAGCGCCGGAACCGGAAAGGTTCAGGACGGAAACATCCAGAGCCTGTTTTTCCTGAGCGGCTTTCACAGCCAGCAGGATTTCGGGATCGAGAGAGTTAAGGGTCACCGGTAAAGGGCCTGTCCCAGAATGTAACCCTCCACGGGCGCGGGCACAAGCCCGTGAATGGATTGGCCGCGACCGAGGCGCATGCGAATTTCGGTGGAAGAGATGTGGCTGGAGACGGTGGTGAGCAAATGAATGGTGGATTTGCGCAGCACAATTTTGCTCGGATCTTCGGATTTCGCGCGGCCCAGTTTTTCGGGAGGAATTACCAGGCGCAACGCCTCCAGCCGGAATCCGGGGCGGCTGGCGATGATGAAATCGCAAGTATCCAGCAGTCCTTCGTAATTTTTCCAGGTGGGGATTTCCAGAAACTGGTCCGCGCCGACGATGAAGTAGAGCTGATCGTCCGGATGTTCGCGGCGATAGCGGCGGACGGTATCAAAAGTGTAGAAAATGTGCGGAGCGGCGCCGTCCGAAGGCGCTTCGGCCAGTGAGGGATGGAAATCACTCTGATGGGAGCAGGCCAGCGCGACCATGGTGTAGCGATGCAGGAAAGGAGTGAGCGCGGGCTTGGCCTTGTGCGGCGGGCGCGAGGAAGGCACAAAATAAACCGCGTCCAGATGAAAACGCTTCTCCGCGGCTTGCGCCACGGCGATATGGCCGGAGTGGACCGGGTCAAACGTGCCGCCAAAGAGCGCGACCGAACGGCGATGCGCGGAGCCGTGCGGTTTATGCGCGGCGTGCGGGCTCAACTCTCCTCCCTGGGCGGCGCGGTGTGGGCTGCTTCCGATTCTGCTTCGGCGTCGGAGGAATCCTGCGACGAAACATGCGTGGTGAAATTCGCACCATCGCGCGACTCTTGGGCTTCAGCCGGCGCGGCGGGCTTGGGCAGGCGATCGAGCGCATCGGCCATCGCGCGCACCAGTTCCACGATGCCTTCACCCGTCGCCGAAGAAATCGCGTGAAATTCCAAACCGCGCTCGGCGGCAAAGGCGCGCAACTCTTCCAGATGATCCTGGTTGATGGTGGCATCCAGTTTCGTGGCCACCAGAATCATGGGCTTCGCCGCCAGTTCCGGGCTGAACGAAGCCAGCTCGTGCATGATGATTTCGTAATCGCGGATAGGGTCGCGGTCGTTGGCATCGCTGGTATCCACTAGATGCGCGATCAAGCGCGTGCGCTCCAGATGTTTTAGAAAGCGCGTGCCGAGGCCGACGCCTTCGTGCGCGCCTTCGATCAAGCCGGGGACATCAGCCACGACAAACGAGCGTCCCTGGCCCGGTGCGGCATCGGGATCGGCGGAAACCACACCCAGATGTGGCTCCAGCGTGGTGAAAGGATACGCCGCGATCTTTGGACGCGCCGCCGAGATACGCGAAATCAGCGTGGATTTTCCAGCGTTCGGGAAGCCGACCAGGCCTACGTCCGCAAGCAATTTCAATTCAAGCCGCAGCGCGAGTTCTTCACCGGGTTTGCCATCTTCGTGTTCCCGCGGAGCTTGATGCCAGGGCCGTACGAAATGGGGATTGCCGTTGCCGCGTCCACCCTGGCCGCCGCGAGCTGCCAGATAACGCTGGCCCGGCTGGGTCAGATCGAAAAGCTGCTCGTTGCTATTCAGATCGAAAATAACGGTGCCGACGGGAACTTTGAGTACCAGATCATCCGCGGACTTGCCGGAGCAATTGGAGCCTTCGCCATGACCGCCGCGGCCGGCTTTGAATTCGCGATTGTAACGATATCGCAGCAGGGTATTGTCGTGCGGATTGGCTTCGATGTAGATGTCGCCGCCCTTGCCGCCATCTCCGCCCGAAGGGCCGCCGCGCGGGACGTACTTCTCCCTGCGAAACGCGACGCAGCCGTTGCCGCCGTCGCCGGCTTTGATGGAGATTTTTGCTTCATCCGCAAACACGGGTCACCTGATTTGGAATCGCTCGAAGAAAGCATATGCCAGGGTTGGGAGCAAAAACAAAAATACGCGCCCTGGAGAGCAGGGCGCGTATCGGAAAACGAATCGCTAGTTGGCTGCCGCGGGCTCTGCTGTGGACGCCGCGCGGTCCGCGCCGCCGACCGCGGATTCTTCCGCCGGGAACACGCTGATGAACTTGCCGTGCGCGCCCTTATCTTCGAAGCGCACGACGCCCGTAATGGTGGCGAACAGGCTGTCGTCTTTCGCGCGGCTGACGTTCTTGCCGGCCTTGTAGCGCGTGCCGCGCTGGCGAATCAGAATGCTGCCGCCGCTTACCAGCTGGCCGCCGAAACGCTTGATGCCCAGCCGCTGTCCATGCGAATCGCGTCCGTTTGTGGAAGAGCCGCCGCCCTTTTTATGTGCCATAGCAAACCCCTACGAAATTTGAATATCGCTGACTTCGACAGAAGTGTAATTCTGCCGGTGGCCGCGCTTGATATTGTACTGACCGCCCGTCTTGTACTTCAAAGTGAGCATCTTCGGCCCGCGATCCTGGGCGACGATTTTGCCGATGACTTTTGCCTTGGCAATGTCTGCGCCGGAAGCGAATTTCTTGTCGTCGTTGCGGACGGCGAGCACTTCATCGAAAGTAACCTTGCCGCCGACTTTGCCCTCGAGCCGCTCGATGCGAATGGTCTTGCCGGGCTCGACGCGATACTGCTTTCCCCCAGTGCGAATTACGGCGTACATGCTGCCTCCTGAAGCTAGTGACAAACCCCAATTGTACGTGCCGGCGGGCGGTTCCGTCAACGAAGTACGTAACGTTTTTACCCTCCAGCGGCATAAGAAAGCCCGCAACAAGGGTTTCGGTCGAGCCCGGGCGCAAAACTTAGTGCAGGCCACGGGGTTTGTTCTTGTGTGGGCGGCCCGTTATGGGATCGGGTCGGCGGGCTGCGGGCGCCTGAACGCACCCTGACAGCCGGTGGTAAATTATCCTCGGAGGTGATTATGAGGCATTTTGCAGGACTTTTCGCAGTGTTGTTGCTATGCAGTCTTCCCGTGTTTGCGCAAGCTCACCAAGACGGTCATGAAGGCGCCGCCGCGCATCCGCCTGCTCACGGTCCCGCTCCCGTCAGGGGAGCCGGCCACCCGATCGAGGAAAATCATTCCTTTGCGGATAAAGAGGGCCATCCGAATGCTCCCCACGTTCATCCGGACGGCGCGTGAATCGGCCACGATACCGGCCGCAACGATCCGCATTACCACCTCGATCATCCCTGGGAGCACGGCCATTTCACCGGCGGATTCGGTCCGCATCACGTCTGGCACCTGGCAGGAGGAGGCCCGTCGCGATTCTGGTTCGGAGGCTTCTACTTCAGCGTCGCGCCGTTCGACCTGGGCTATTGCGGTGACTGGCTGTGGGATTCCGACCAGATCGTGATTTACGAGGATCCTGATCACGTGGGCTGGTACCTGGCGTACAACGTAAGGCTGGGCACCTACTGCCACGTGGAATACCTGGGAAACAGTTAGCGGGCGGCGGGTATCCGAGCGCTGCGGCTGCAGATTAGCAGCAGCGGGAGATGGTGGAGTAACGGCGCCGCAGCGCGTGGAGATAAAACTCTTCGCGCGTTAGTAGTAGAGCGGACCTGGCATGCGTTGAGCAGCAGCCTGCGTGCATTGTGCGAGAATCAACGCGTGCCATTTCCGCTTGCGCGACGCGCCGCGTCGACCGCACATAATTTTCGTAGGCCGCGTCGCCGCTGACTTGACGAATCCACGACCAAATATTCCGCGCGCAATTCCGCACGATTTTCATGTCAGTCCCCTCCTTCGGCCCAGCGCGTCGCGACGTAGGGCGATTCATGCAGCACCGCCGCCTTCCGTCCGCTGAGAATCGCAATCCATTCGCCGATGGCCTCGACCAGGAGCACCAGAATCATCACGGCCAGAACCGCGGTGACGGCGGCATCGAGCCGATTATTGAAAATCAGCCGCTGCGTGACTGCGATTTTGTCAGCAGGAATCGAGCCCGATGAAATCTGCGCCGCCAGAGCATTGGCTTGCGACAGGAAGCCGATCCGAAAGTTCGCGGAGAAAATTTTCTGGTAACTGGCGGTCATGGTGATGGCGACGAGCCAGACCATCGGCGCCAGCGTCACCCAAATCCACCGCGCGCGGCCCATTTTCAGCAGGATCGTCGTGGCCACCGCCAGCGCGACGCAGGCGAGCAACTGGTTCGCAATGCCGAAGAGCGGCCATAGAGAGTTAATTCCGCCCAGCGGGTCCTGCACGCCTTGCCACAAAAAATAGCCCCATGCGCCGACCATCAGCGCGCTGGTGGCAAGAATCCCGGCAGTTGAACCGGATTTACCGAGCGGCTTCCAGAGGTGTCCGCCGAGTTCCTGCACCATGAAGCGGCCCACGCGCGTGCCGGCGTCCAGCACCGTGAGAATGAAGAGCGCTTCGAACATGATGGCGAAGTGATACCAGATACTCAGCAATCGCTCGCCGCCGATGGTGCCGCTGAAAATTTGCGCCATACCCACGGCCAGCGAAGGCGCGCCTCCGGTGCGGTCCAGCAGTGTGTGTTCGCCGACGCGTTGCGCGAGCGCGGACATCGTTTGCGGGTCGAGCGTGAATCCCCAGCTGCGAATCGTCGCGGCTGCGGCGTCCGTGGTCTTACCTACAATTCCAGCGGGACTATTGATCGCGAAATAGACGCCGGGTTGCAGCGCGCAGGCGGCGATCATGGCCATCACGCCGACGAAAGATTCCATCAGCATCGCGCCATAACCGATCATGCGCGCATGGCTTTCGCGCAGGATCATTTTAGGAGTGGTGCCGGAGGAAATCAGCGCGTGGAAGCCGCTGATGGCGCCGCACGCGATGGTGATGAAGCAGAACGGAAAGATTTTGCCGGCGAACACCGGACCGTTGCCGTCCACGAAGCGCGTTAGGGCGGGCATTTCCAGTGTGGGCCGCACGAAGATCACGCCAATAGCCAGCGCGGCGATCGCGCCCACCTTGATGAACGCGCTTAGGTAATCGCGCGGAGCCAGCAGCAACCACACCGGCAGCGCGGAAGCAGCGTAACCGTAGGCAATGATCGCAATCGCCAGCGCCGGGCCGGAAAGCGTGAAGGCGCTGGACCAGGCGGGCGATGCGTTTACCCATTGGCCGGATACGACCGCCAGCATCACCAGCGCGACGCCGCCGAGCGAAGCCTCCAGCACGCGGCCTGGACGCACGTAGCGCAAATAAATTCCCATCAGCAGCGCGATGGGAATCGTCATTGCCAGCGTGAAAGTGCCCCAGGGCGATTCTTTCAGCGCTTTCACGATCACCAGCGCGACCACCGCCAGCAGAATGATCATGATCGCCAGGACGGCCAGCAGCGCGATCATTCCGCCGCGCTTGGAAACTTCTTCGCGCGCCATCTGTCCCAGCGATTTTCCGTCGCGGCGAATCGAGCAAAAAAGAATGATGAAATCCTGCACGCAGCCGCCCAGCGCCGCGCCGACGATCAGCCACAACGTTCCCGGCAGATAGCCGAATTGTGCGGCCAGCGTGGGGCCTACCAGCGGGCCGGGCCCGGCAATCGCGGCAAAATGGTGGCCGATGAGAACCCATTTGCTGGTGGGAACGAAATCGTGTCCGTCTTCCAGGCGCTCGGCGGGAGTGGCGCGAGTGTCGTCGAGCGCCAGAACTTTTGCGGCGATGAATTTCGAGTAGAAGCGATAAGCGACCAGATAGGTGCAGACCGCGGCGACTACGAACCAGACCGCATTGAGCGGCTCGCGGCGTTCGAAGGCGATGGCGGCAAGCGCGCCGGCGCCGGCGAGCGCGATCGCGGTCCACAGGATAATTTTGAGAATGGATTTCATTTTTCCCCGCGCGCTCCAAGACACTATCTCTGCAGTATCCGGCGCATCGTACGCAAGCGCGAAGAAGGCGTCAATCGAGACTTGGGCGAGGATGTACGGGCGTCGCGTGGGGATTAGCCGAAGGTGAAACGAGGCTTATGGGCAAGAGCGCAGCCAGCGCGCTGACTGCGGACGAAATCTAAGCGTAAGCGGCGCGGCAGGTTTCATGCTCGCGGCACGACGCCGGGCAGTTCGTCTTATCAATCAGAATGTAATTGTGACACGTGGAGCAAACCACGCCGTAAATCGTCTCGCTGAATTGATCGTGCGAAGTGCTCCCGGTGTGCTCGCTACGCGCTTGTTCGCGGCTGATGGCCATGCGGAGGGCTCCGTTACGCTGATGAAAACATTCTAGCTGAGTTCGCGCGAAGAGACGAACGACCTTTATGCGGCTCGTCACGCCGCGACGCTGCTACCGCCGGCTGAGAGTCTGTGATAGTTTTTCGGCTGTCCAAGCACGACATCTCGGGTAGTGCTGAAGTTCGAGGCAAGCATGAAAAAGATTCTCGCAGGTTGCCGGGAAGGCCGGGCCCTTCTCGCGGTGATATTGCTCTGGGTTGCGCCTGTTGTGGTGGCGCAATCCACAGCCGACGCGTCGCAGCCGGATGCCGCCAAGAAAAATCGTTGGACGGCGGAGGATGTGGTCTATCAGGAGACTGCAGGGCAGTTTCGGATTTCGCCGGATGGGAAATTTGCTGTGTGGATCAAGGGGACGGCGGATAAAGAGAAGGATCTGTTCGTCAGCAATTTGTATCTTTCCAATTTGAATGATGGCAAGGAAGTGCAGCTCACGCGCGGGACGGACGAAGTGTCGCATCCGCGCTGGTCGCCTTCGGGAGAGACGATTGCTTACCTCAGCACTCATGCGCTGCGCAAACCGAATCCCGACCTGGCGCCGACACAGCTTTGGCTGCTGAATACGGCGGGTGGCGAGCCCTGGACTGTGACCGAGTTCGAGCGCGGCATCCAGCAATTCGAGTGGCTGGACAACGACACCATTATTTTCAGTGCGGAAGAGGATCCCACGCTTTACGAGCGGCAAACGAAAGAACGCAAGGACGATTCGACCGTGGTGGACGACACCGCGCACCGCGCGCCGGTGCGCCTGTACAAATTTTCGGTGAAGGATAACAAAGTCACGCGCCTGACGGACAACGACGACTGGATTGAGAGCTTCGAAGTTTCGCACGACAAGAAAAAAGCGGTTGCCGTGGCGCGGCGGGAATTAAGCTTTGCCTGGGACCAGAAGATTCCGCCCGTAACCTACGTCGTAGACCTCGCGAGCGGCGCACGCACGCAGGTCTTCGCGAACGAACGCATCCAGCCCAGGGAGGTCAACTGGGCGCGCGATAATTCCGGATTTTACGTGGTGGCGCCCTACTCGGACGATGCCCGTTTTCTGGTGGCGACCGTCGAAAGGATTTATTTCTACGATCTCGGCGCCGCGAAATCCAGCGAAGTGAATCTCGATTGGGACCGCGGCTTCGCGCGGTCGCTGGAAGCGACCAATGATGGCTTTATCGCGCTGCTGGCCGACGGCGTGTACACCAAGCCGGTGCGTTTCACTCGGCACGGCGGCACATGGTCGCGCAAATCCATTTCCAGCGAAGATGCAAAGCATTATTTCAGTTTCGCGCTGGGCGAGGACGGCAAGACGCTGATTTATGATCGCTCCACCGCCAGCGTGCCGACGCAATTCTTTCGCGCGAAGCTGGACGGAACAAAAATCACATCGCCGCTGCAGATCACCAATTTAAATCCCGGCTTCAAGAACAAGCCAGTCGCGAAATCAGAAGTTCTGCACTGGAAAGGCGCGAACGACGACGATGTGGAAGGCATCCTGTTTTATCCGGACGATTACAAAGCGGGCAAAGCCTACCCGCTGATCGTAACGACGCATGGCGGCCCTGCCAGCGCCGACCTCGATCAGTGGGCCGAACGTTGGGCCTATGCGCCGAATCTGATGACGCAGAAGGGCGCGTTCGTCCTGAAAACGAATTATCACGGCAGCACCGGCTACGGGCTGAAATTCGTAGAAGCCATCTGCTGCGGAAAATATTACGACCTGGAAATTCCGGATATCGAGCGCGGTGTGGACAACCTGATCGCCCAGGGCCTGGTGGATCCCGACCAGATCGGCGCCGCGGGTTGGTCCAACGGCTCGATTCTTTCGATTCAGCTGACCGTCACCAATCCCGACCGTTATAAAGCAGCGGTCGTGGGTGCAGGAGACGTGGAATGGCTGAGCGATTGGGCCAATGTGGATTTCGGCGAATCGTTTGACCACTACTATTTCGGAAAAACGCCGCTGGAAGACCCGCAGCTTTATATCGACAAATCGCCGCTCTTCAAAATGGACAAGGTAAAGACGCCCACGCTGATTTTCTTCGGCACCATCGACCGCCAGGTTCCCACCGAAGAAGGCTGGACGCACTACCGCGCGTTGTACACGATCGGCAAAGCTCCAGTGAAATTTATTCTTTTCCCCGGCGAAGCGCACGGGCCAAAGAAGTTGACGCACCAGCTGCGCAAGGTCAATGAGGAAGAGGCGTGGTTTGATGCTTATTTGTTTAAGACCACGCCGCCGGAGAACGAAGCGCTGAAGAAGGGATCGCCGCTGGAAGTCGCGTTGAAACGCGCGACTGTTCAGAAAGCCGGAGCTTCCTACGGCGTGGCATTTCATCCGCCTGCAACGCCCGAAAATCCCGCGCCGGATGTGCTGATTCCCGAAACAGTGAAGCGTGGCGCGATCGAAATCGGACGGTTTGAAATTACGCGGGCGCAGTTTGCGGTGTTCGATAAGGACTACAAGCTCGAACCGGGCACGGAAAATTATCCAGCGAACGGCATCACATTGGAGCAGGCGCAAGCGTATTGCAAATGGCTGAGCGAACTGACCGGCGAAACGTACCGGCTTCCGAACGAAAGTGAATCCGTCGAGTTTTACAAGTCGCGCAGCGGCGAGAATACGTTGGACTACTGGGCGGGCTACGCGCTGAATCCCGAAGACGCGCAAAGGTTGGAAGCCAAGATCAAGGAATTGCCGGGAAACGCGCCGCTGCTGCGCGAGGTGGGTAATTTTGCGGCCGCAGGCGATGAAGGCGAGGAGCTGGTGTTCGACCTGGGCGGCAACGTGGCTGAATGGGTGATTGCTGCGGACGGCTCCGGCAAGACGCTGGGCGGCAGTGCCGATCGTCTCGCGGACGGCAAAGCGCCCTACCACCCTGCGGATCCGGCCTATACCGGATTTCGCGTCGAGCACATTGCTCCGCCGCCAAAGCCCGCTGCAACTGCGGAACCGCCGCGACAATAATCTGACGGCCGCGGTCCCGCCGCTACGAAACTAGCTCGCAGGGCGAATGCGCGAACCGCGGCCACATCCAGATTGGCACTTGCGGCGAATGCCCCTCGGCTTTACGCTCGATGCATGACCGAGCCATTCAGCCCCACAGCACGCACCAAAGTTCAGCGCCTGCCCGACCGCGGTAAGTACGATCGCCAAACCGTATATCGAATTCTCGATGAAGGATTCGTGTGCCATGTTGGCTTCGTCGTGGACGGCCAGCCGTTTGTGATTCCCACGAATTACGCGCGCGTGGATGACACCCTGTACGTGCACGGCTCAGCAGCCAGCCGCATGTTGCGCACCCTGGCCGGCGGCGTGCAGATGTGCGTCACGGTGACACTGGTGGATGGATTAGTGCTGGCGCGCTCGGCGTTCCATCATTCCGCGAATTACCGCTCGGTGGTGATGCTGGGCCGTGCGATGCCGGTGGAAGATAGCGGAGAAAAAAATCGCGTGCTGGAAGCTTTTACGAATCACATTGTGCGCGGGCGCTGGAATGATGTTCGCCCACCCACGGAGATGGAATTGAAAGCGACGTCGGTGCTGGCAATGCCGCTCGAGGAAGTATCAGCCAAGGTGCGCACCGGCCCGCCGAAAGATGACGAAGCGGATTACGCGCTGCCGATCTGGGCAGGCGTGTTGCCCTTGCCCGTCGTGCCTGGCGCGCCGATTCCAGATCCTAAGTTGAATGCTGGCCTGGTGCCTCCGCAGAACGTCCTGAAATATTCGCGATAGACGTATGCAAACTTCGCGCGGAACCCGCAGCGGATTTTTCTTGCTTCTATTTTTTTTCGTTTGCCTCCGTACGCAAGCACAAGCAACAGATTCGGGGCAGGCGGGGGAGTCGGCGCCAGCAAAACCTTCTGCCCTCCAAGGTTTCATCGCTGGTTCCTACCGCAGCCCGAGCGGCGAGGCCATGGCGTACCGGCTGTTCGTGCCGCCGGAGTACGACGCCGCGAAAAAATATCCCATTGTGTTGTGGTTGCACGGCGCGGCCGGCCGCGGCTCGGATAATATTTCACAGCTTTCAGGCGGAAATTCCGCAGGCTCGCACTTCTGGACTACGCCGCAAAATCAGGCGAAATATCACGCGTTCGTGCTCGCGCCACAGGTGGACGTTACCAAAGGATGGGCGCGCCCGCATGCGAATACGCCGCCGGTGGCAATCCGCCTGGCGCTGGAGATCCTGGATACGATCGAGAAACAGTACAGCATTGATCGCGCGCGCGAGTATGTGGTGGGCCAGTCCATGGGCGGCGAAGGTGTGTGGGCGGCGTTGTCGATTGCGCCGCTGCGATTTGCGGCCGCCATTGCGCTATGCGCCTACGGCGATGCCTACATGATTCCGCGCGTCGCGAAGGTTCCGGTGTGGATATTTCAAGGCGAGGAGGATCCGTTGGTGCCGGTCACGCGCGCCCGCGAATGGGTCGCAGAATTGCGCGAGGCTGGCGGCACTCCGAAGTATTCTGAGTATCCCAGCATTGGTCACAACGTGTGGGACGTAGCGTTCAGCGAGCCGGGACTGGCCGCGTGGTTGTTCTCGCACAGCGCCAAGCTCCTACGTACGTAACAGGTGCAAACGTAGCTTTCGGATCGACGGCGCGGCAATTCGAAAATGCCGTAAATCGCTGCCAACAAACGACCCCGGTGCATTCTAATTAACTTTTTTTTGGCGAAAACAACGCGGCGCTGACGCCAACCCGGCGGCGCACACTTCACTGCTCGGGATTCAACTCGCGGCCATATTTGCGCAACAGAATCTGCAATCCAAAGTAACCGATAAATTCCGGCTGCCCGCTTGAGTTCCCAGAGAAGCTGCGCCCGGCCATGAACAGCAGCAAGAGCCCTTTGTGAAATCGGTAACGCCCGCCCACGTCGAAAATTGTGTCGTGCGGCGGCACGCCCATCACCGAATCATTGTAAACCTCGCCGATCAGTTCGAATTGCGGCGTGAATTCGTGTCCAGCGGCAAAACCAAGGATGCGCTCCTCGTGCGAATGCGGCGAATCGAGCGGGAAAAAGTAGCCCGCCTCGAAATCCAGATGAATCGGCCCCGCCGCTTTGGTCACTTCGAAGGGCAGCAGGAAGCGCGTGCCGCCGTCGGCCAGCCCCAGCTTCACCGATGCTTGCGGCCCGTGAATTTCCAGCTGGGGAAAGGTGGAAATGTTCCAGCCACCGTGATCCTGCTGCAAGAAGCGCCATTTCACTCCGGGGAAGCCGTTGCTCCATCCCGTCTGCACCGGTTGGCCGCTGCTGTTCTGCACCACATAAGGAACTTCGTAGGTCAGCTGGATGCGCTCGCCCAAACCGTAGTTAAAGTCGAGCTGCGGCGCTTGAAACGCGTTGGAATGCAAGCGCAACACCTGCATGACGCCCAAATTAATTTCCCAATTGCCGTTGCCGGGAGTGCCGGGATCATTGGTGAGTAGCGGGGGCCCGCCTTGCGCGAGCGCGGCGGGAGCGAGAACTGGCAGGAAAATTAGAAGCGCGAGAATGGGAGAGCGCAATAACGCCCCTAGCATCAAGCGATGGTTGAGCGGCGGAAGTACCGCGCTCATCTACGCGCTTAGAGCGACTCGCAAGTTCGCAGTATGTGCTCGGTCCTCGTAGCGGATGTCTTCGCCCGACTTACGCAGGCCACCGAGGTGGCAGCGGATCGTGCCGCGCGCCATTTCATTCCGTGTCATCAACACCTACTCTAGACGAACCCCGCGCTTAAATCAAAAACACAACAGCCCCGGATTGCGCCGGGGCTGTTGACCTTACCTACCCTGCGGAGATGGTTGAGATCGCCGGTTGAGTTAGTCGCCGGCTACTGCGGCTTCTGCTTCGGGCTTTTCGACTTTGGATGCGCCGTTGCCGTTCGCGTGGCCATTGCCGTTTGCCGGAGCAATCTGCACCGGCTTCACAGTTACGCCGGGAACCGCGCTGAGGATCTGCTGCATCGAGCCAATCTGTACGACGGGCTCGGTGGACTTCTTCAGCACGAGCTCTTCGTAGATGCGCCGAACCTTGGCGGCCTCTTCGAACGCCTTCTTGCGGCGAATGCGGTCTTCTTCGGCGGCGGTGACTGGAATGTCGTGCTCCAAGTGACGAACGCGCGCGGCATCTTCGGAGTCAATGCGGAGCGAGTGCTCGTAACTCTCCAGATTGACTTTCTTGCCCTTGGCGAAGACGTCGTGCTTGCCATGTTCCTTGTACCACTGCGCGACGGTCGCGTTCTTGTGCATGTTCTCAATGATTTTGCGCCAGCCCACGCCGGTGTTGTACGCGCAGAAGGAAATTTCGCCTTGCTGCGTGGCGTAGGGAATGATGCACATTTCAGTGCGGCGGAAATCGTAATTGAAAAGGTCCTGGAACCACATGCCGGCGATGAACAGGAAGTTCCAAGGATCTTCCTTGCGGCGCTTCATGGCATCTTCGAACGTGCGGTCGCCGGAAACCTTGCCGTATTTCTTGTCGGTATTCTTGGAAAGCGCCCAGGTCTTGTCGAACTTCCTCCACAGGTCCTTGAGCCGCAAGCTGGGAGGCGCCTGGAACGGGCTGTAATTCTTCAGCAGCGCCATGGCCATCATGAAGTTGGAGAAACCCTTGCTGCGGGCAGCATCGGTGATCGCAGCAACGTCCCTGGTCAAGCCCTGGGCATTGAGGAAGCGCGGAACCGGCGCCCACTCTTTGGTTTCCTTGTTGATCATCAGCGCCGTGCCGACGCCGCAGTTCGGGTGGCAGCCGCAGGAGAGCGAACCCCACTGCGAATCGGGGCCGTGCACCAGGTCCGAGAAGCCCGCAAACGTGCTGATGAAGGAAATCGGGAACCAGTCGCGCGTAGGCTCGACTTTGCCCACTTGCGCGCTGACGTCCTTCGCCAGATGCGAAAGCGTGTAGCGCTGGCGGATGCGGCGTTCGGGAGTAATTTCCTCGTCGCGCCCGGTGAAGGAAACGGGCTGGAAGGACACGAAGGAAATCTTCTTCGGGTTTTCCATCGCGAACTTCACGATCGGACCAACTTGATCGTTGTTCACGTTGTTGACGATGGTGGTGACCAGCACGATTTCGATGCCGGCTTCGTGCATGTTCTCGATGGCGCGCAACTTGACGTCAAACAGGTTGCCTACCTGGCGGTGGCTGTTGGCGTCGTTGCCGATACCGTCGAATTGCAGGTAGGCGTAACGCATGCCCGCTTCGAAAGCTGCTTTGCAGAATTCCTTGCTCTTCGCGAACTCAATGCCGTTGGTCGCGGCCTGCACGCTGTTATAGCCGACTTTGCGCGCGTAACGCACCGCGTCAATAAACCGCGGATGCATGGTGGGTTCGCCCCCGGAGAACTGCACGGACATCTGGCGGCGCGGCTTGATCTTGGTGGCGTTCTCCAGAATTTCCTGAATTTCTTCCCAGCTCAGTTCGTGGACGTAGCCGACCTGGTTCGCGTCCATGAAGCAGGGATCGCACATCATGTTGCAGCGGTTGGTGAGGTCCACGGTGAGGACGGAACCGCGGCCATGGCGCACCGTGCTGGAACCGTGGCGATGCAGGCCCTCGTCGTTGTGCGCCGGGATATCACGGCCCGGGAAATTCTTTTCGATCCATTCCAGGAACTTGGAATCGACGGCCATCAAGTCTTCATATTTTCCGTGAATGGCGCATTCCTTCACCATCCAGACCTGGCCATCGCGCTCGATGATTTGCGCTTTGATTTCGCCGACCTTCTCGTGTACCAGATCGGTCCAGTCTTTTTTCCCGTTGATGATCAGATCGCGCGCTTCGCGCACGCAATCGGGACAAAGCGAATCGGTAGTGCGCGGCCAGCCGAGCGTCGGCTTGGATTTTTCCCAGGATTTCAGCAATGGCTTATCCGACCACTTCGGCGTGAAAGAAGGGTTCGGATTAAATTTGTTGAAGTACTGAATCGTGTTGTAAGTGACGCCGGCGGTCTTGCAGAGCGCCCAGTCAAATGTCTTCCAAAGTTTTGTACTTACTGCGTTCGCCATAATTCCACCCCTCCCTTTCAACCGACCCCACTGCCCGATGCATCCCCTGAAAGTTTGTCCCTGCGGATGAGTCTGATCCGTAACCAGTTACGGTACTAGAGTTGCATGGTTTCGAAGCGGGCGTCTAGGAAGGTGCGTCTAAAGGCGCAATTCGAGGTGTGAATGGCGCTCAGGCGCAGCCAATGGTAAGACCGAAGTACCAGTCCCGACTAGTATTTAGCCTTGTTTTTAGTCCAGGTTCAGGGGCGTGCGCAGGACGCCGATCGCGAAATGCGCCAGGTGAGGGGCATCGTCATCGAGCTGGATCCAGCGGACCACGCAGTGGTCCTTTAGATATTGCGAAACTTTCGCTTCGCCTATGCCCAAATGCTCGGCGAGCTTCGTTTTCAGGCCGCTATCGAAGGCCGGACGTCCGCCGCGAACGGGTTTGGTGGTGCTGCGCCCGCTGCCGCGCGCAAGATTACCCAGGCCGACGCGCAGGGTTTGGCACGCTTCGATGTAGTACGAGGTTATCTGGTCAGAATCTGAGAGCAGGAACACTCCCGGACCCGCTGGAGCCGAATCCGATTCGTCCAGACGATGCAGTGGGCTCGAGACAAGGCGGCGCAGCATGGACTCCAGCTTGGACATGCGCGAGGCCAGGGCCGGGTCGCCGGCGCGGCCGTGCGCGGTGCGCTCGGAAGGAAGCATCGGAGCTGCTTGCTCTGTGTGCGCGCTGTATTCCGGTTCAGGCGGCGTAATCGCAGCTGCAGCCGGAACGCGTTCGTAGGTTTCGGTGTGCGGCGCAGGTCGCGAAGGCTGAAATCGCGGCGTAGGCGCTGGCGCTCGCGTTTGTGGCGCGACCGATGACGGCGCGTGCGTGGCGCCCGATTCCGCGAACGCTTGCGAAGGTAATCCGGATGATGCCGCGGGCGCGCCTTTGCGACGGCGGCCTCGCCCACCACGGCGACCGCGGCGGCGCTTCTTCTTGCCGCTCGCGTCGGTATCGGCTACGCCGGCGCCGGTAGGAGGCGTGGCGTCGGAAAGATGCACGACCTCTACTTTGATCGCATCGCCCGTATAGTCCGTGCCGTCTTCGGGAATTTCGCCGAGCGCCAGGCGCGGTTGCGTCTGTTCTGAATCGCTTGGGCCGCTGTATTCGTGGCTGGGCTCGATTTCCGTGCTGCCTGTTGCTGCAAACACAGGCTCGGGACTGGGTTTAGCTCCCGCCACGGGAATCGGCGCGCCCAATCGCGCCAGAGCTTCCTCGGCCTTTTTCTTCCAATCCGCGCGGCGGAATCGTTCCGCTGCAATTGTGTACCACTTCACGGCATCCTCATTTCTTTCGGCTTTTTCTGCGACGGCTCCCAGCTCCCAGGCCACCATCGCGTCGTGAGTGCGCTGGTACAGCTCGGAAAGTTTCGTCAGTGCGTCGGCGCTGTTCTTCGCCTTGCGAATACGCGCCTGAATTTGCCGCCAATCAGCCATGGCGGCATTGTAGCAGCCGATTCGGGGATAGGCTAATGAAAGCAGTTCCTGGTGCCGTGTCGGGGTCGCATCACTGCGGTTATCAGCCACAGGTCAGGGTAGCCGTATCTTCGGCTCACTGCGAGCATATCGGCGTGCGGCTCAGGGCGCGACGGACGGTTCGGCTTCGAACCAGTATGTGCTGCGCGCTCTGAGTTGGAGCTCTGGTCTGTTCTTCAACGTCAGTTCCAGTGTATGAAGCCCTGCGCTTGGCGATTCCGGACGGAAGCTCAGCAAGTAATAATTTGGCACGTCATTCGAGACGGTGAGTAAGCTCCGCTTCAGCGTCGCTGCATTTGTAAATGCGAAATATTCGCCTCCGGTCAGTTGCGCGACGGACTCTGGCACGTTGCGCTTCAATCCGTCTTTAGCGGCGATAAACGCAAGGCGCACTAGTCGCAACGGCGGAATCAGATCGCTAAGGCAGTCCAGCGCCTGAACGCGGCGATTTCCGTGCGCGTCGGGGTCGGCGCCGGGATCCAAACTCATGCAGCCGCCCGCGCCATATGGCTCGGTGCCGTAAGGCGTTCCTCCCGGCCGCGGCAGTTTCGATGCCTCGTGCTTCAGGGCCTCTTTGGTTGTGGAAAAGCCGAAACTATAAATCGCCGTGTTGGTATCGCTGACCAAGCGCACGGCATCATCCAGGCTCGTCTGGCTGCCGTTGTCGGCGGTCTCGGTGATAAGCAATACAGCGCGGCGGTAGCGCGGGGGCACATCGCGCAACAGGTCGATGCCGAAATTGAGCGCGTCGAGAATGGCCGCCCCCTCGTCACCCTCGTTCAGAGTGGCAATCGCTTTTGCCGCGATGTCTGTATTGTCGGTGAAGTCTTGTGCGATCCGAGGTTTGCTGTCGAAGCTGACCACCGCGACCAGATGCCGCACATCGCCGATGACGGCATCGAGCTCCGCTCCGAGATTCCCGTAGTCGCCTAGATGCCGCGTGCCCTGCCCGCCAGTCTCTACGATGACGACCAGCGCCAGCGGCTGCGAGTCTGTATCGCTCTCCAGATGCAACGTCTGTGGCAAGCCGTTATCTTTGAGGATGAAATCGTTGGCGGTGAGGGAGAAGACCGTTTCGCCGGATTTGGTTTTCACCAACGCGGGGACGAGCACTACCGTCGAGCTTGTGCGAATTCGATTTTGTGACTGCGGAGTGTCGCTCGATTGTTGTTTGCTAGTCGCGTCGGCAGAAGGGCCTCCGCTTTGGCTTTGCGCGTGAACGGATGGTCCGGCCGTGAGCAGAAGCAATACTGCGCCGTAATAGACGTATTTGGGCCATCGCTCCATGGCAGATTTCATGTGATTCAAGGGTACCTGCACTGGTTGTCTATCGCGTAGTCACGCTTGCACGGGTGGTAGCTGCTGGCGGTGGCGCGTTGCGACGGCCGTTGATGGCATGATATCGCCATGGATTTGGCGGCAAGGACGCGCTGGATTTGCGAGCAGGCACGTGGCATAGGATTTGAACTGTGCGGCGTGGCTCCGGCGAAGGCTTTCCCGGAGCTGGCGCAGGTTTCTGCTTGGCTGGAGCGCGGGCATGCCGGTGAGATGAATTATTTGCACGATAAGCGCCGCGGGGATCCGCGACGGGCGCTCGATGGGGCGCGCAGTTTGATCGTGGTGGCGTTGAATTACAACGCGCCGCAGCCTTATTCGACCGAACAGGCTGCTCTACACGATGCTGATTCTCCGCGAGGATGGATTTCACGCTATGCCTGGGGCGACGACTATCACGAAGTGCTGCGCGAAAAGCTGAATGCGCTGGTCGCGCGAATGCATGCGCACTGGCCCGAGCCTTTTGACGCGCGCGCTTACGTGGACACGGGGCCGGTGGTCGAGCGCGTGGCGGCAAAATATGCGGGGCTTGGTTGGCTCGCGAAAAATACTTGCTTGATCAACGAGCAGATTGGTTCCTGGTTGTTTCTCGGCGTCATTCTTACGACGCTGGAGCTGGAAGCGTCGCTTGGTCCGGGTGAGCCGCCTGCCGCTGATCTATGTGGTAATTGCACGCTGTGCCTCGATGCCTGTCCCACGCAAGCCTTTGACGCGCCCTATGTGCTGGATGCGCGGCGGTGCATTTCCTATCTGACGATTGAGCTGCGCGGCGCAATTCCGCAAGAGCTGCGGCCGGCGATGGGGAACGCCGTCATCGGCTGCGACATTTGCCAGGACGTATGTCCGTGGAATCGCAAGTCGCCAGTGACGCAGCTGGCGGCGTTTCAGCCGCGGCGAATTGAGCAGGGCGGCGAAAATGTAAAAGAGAAAATGGAAAATGGCGCGACTTTGTTTGCGCCGGAGCTGGAGTGGTTCGCTTCGCTATCACAGGAAGAATTCAGCCGGATTTTTCGTGGCAGCGCTGTGAAACGCGCCAAGTGGCGGGGATTGGTGCGCAACGCTTGCGTGGCGGTGGGAAATTCCCGCATAGCGCGCGGCTCGGAAACCGGCGCGCGCGTCGCAGCGTTGCTCGAGCGCCTCGCCGCATCCGATGATTTGCTGATTGCGGAGCACGCTCGCTGGGCGATGACGCGCCTCGGCGTGCCGCGTGATTCAGCGCACCGCTCTGATTGACTTGCGGCTCGCGATTCCGCTAGCGTAGCGGCGCAGGCTCGGGTGGTTCATCGCTTCGACAAAGAATGCTCGGGAGGCCGCCGCATGAATTATTCTCATTTCGCACTATTCATCCACGTTCTTGGGCCGCAATTTAATTTTCCGCAAGGTCCCGCGGTCGAACTGATCATGCTGCGCTGGCTGCACTTCATTTTTGGAATTATCTGGATCGGCTTGCTGTATTTTTTCAATCTTGTCGGGTTTTCCACCATGAAGCAACTGGATGGGCCGGTGCGCGGCAAAGTGTTTCCGGTGTTGATGTCGCGCGCCATGGGCTGGTTTCGCTGGTCGGCTCTGATCACCGTAGCGGTCGGGCTGCGCTACTACTTCACGATTCTTTCCGCCGACGCGCAAAATTCCGGCAACCCCGCGCTCGCATTGCGCTGGTTCGGATGGTGGGTGGTGGTTTGGCTGGTGGCATACGCCCTGATCTATCCGTTGCAGTTGCCGAGTAAAGGGCTGCTCGATAATTCCTGGGTGCGCGCGATTGCGATTGCCGCCATCGTGATTGCAGCTTCATGGATCATCCTGGATTTGAACAATGGGGCGGAGGTTTCGAACGCGCATCTGTCTATCAGCGTTGGCGGCGGGCTGGGCTTTCTGATGCTGCTGAACGCATGGGGCGTGGTGTGGCGCGTGCAGAAAAAGCTGATTGCTTGGACGCGCGCCAGCGCCGAGCAGGGCACGCCCATGCCTGAAGAGGCCGCGCGGCTGGCGCGTTGGGGATTCCTGGCTTCGCGCGTGGGTTTCTGGCTGTCGTTCCCCATGCTTTTCTTCATGGGCGCGGCGGAACACTACCCCTTCCTAAGCAGCATCGCGAAATGAAGAAGCTTGTACCCTTCGGTTGCTTGCGAGCGCCTTAAGACAACAGCACGGGAGACCGCCACGAACCCAGCCGCACGCTCCCGTTAGCCATTCTTCTCGCCGCGCTCGTCGTCTTGGCGCGGATCGTGCTTCCCGCGCTCGCAGAGCAGTATCCGCTTTCTTCCTCCGACATTCGCAATGCCTAGCTTTGACAGCACAGAAACGATTACGACCGCCAGCGCAGCGTGACCGGGCCGTTCATCGGATGACGCAGCGGCGCGCCGCTGCGCTGAGATTCCACGAACGCGGCTTTCAGCTCGAAATACCAGCGTGCCTGGCGGTCAGCGTCGTCAATCAACATCATGCGGTCCTCGTACTGCAATCCGATCGCTTGTTTCTTGATCACTTCGGTGTCCTGGCGGATGAAGCGCGGTCCGAACACATTAATGATGAACGAGACGATCGGAAACCAGGGCAGAATGTTCCACGCGGCGCAGAAATCCAGCCGGCAGAAATCGCGGCGGATGGGAGTGACCGTGGTGCGGCTGGAAAGCCAGTAACGGCCGGCGCGAATCTGTTCGAAGCGCTGGTTGGGTAGGACGAAGTCAATCATCGTGGTGGCTGGCTCGCCGGTGAGCAGTTTTAAAATTTTGTATGGCGCGCTGTTCGCTGAGGGCGCGTGCGGGCTCATGCGAAAGCCGTTGGGGATCGGCTGGAAAGTTTTTTCTTTGTTGCGAATGCTGCGGCGGGTGCGCCACCACCAGGCTTGATGCACGAACGGCCCGTGTGCCGGGTCCATCAAGCCGATGATGGCCTGGTCTACGCCGCAGGGCAGGTTGGCATAGAGATGCGCGATTTTGTAGCCGGAGCTGAAGACCGGCAATTCCGGCACTGTGGGCGGCTGCTCGCTGACGGTGCGGCCTTCGGGATTGGTCATGAACGCCCAGATGTAGCCGTCGCGCTCTTGGCAGGGAAAGCTGCCCGCGTAGATTCGTTCGCATTTGAGTTTGGAATCCTCGCTGAGCGACGGGATGGTTTGGCATTGGCCGGTGTGCGCGTCGAATTGCCAGCCGTGGTAGGCGCACTCTACGGTCTTGCCGTCGAATTGGCCGAACGAAAGCGGAAACGCGCGGTGCGGGCAGACGTCGCGCAGCGCGAATGGTTTTGCGGCAGCGTCGCGGCCCAGCACCAGCGGCACGTCCAGCAGCATCGCGCGCACCAACTTATGCCGCCGCACCTGTTCGCTGCGCAGCGCGGGATACCAGAATCCCCAGAGCATGTCGCTGGAGCGCCCGCCCGCGCGGGAAGCATTTGTTTCGGCCATTTCGCGATTCATCCTAGTACACAGTGCGGTGGGAGCAAAGTATATGCTGGCTGCTGGCGACGAGCGAATAGAGGAGTGCAATCTCTGGCTCTGATGTCGCTTGCGACTCTTGAGTTGACGCGTCAGGGGATTGCCGATATTCTGGGTTTAGCGATGACTGCGATGTTTGCCTCATTCTATTAGCGATACCTTGCGACCCCGCCCGGGGCCGCGCTTCTGTGCAGCTGCATGCATTTTCCGATTCCCCTTTTTTAGGTGCATCTTTGAGGTATCGCCATGGCGAATTTGACGCTGTTCCAAAAACTCGAAAATATCGAGTCGAAGTATGAAGAGCTGACGCAGCAGCTTTCCTCGCCCGAAGTTCACAACGATTCGGCGCGTTTCCAGAAGCTTGCCAAGACGCACGCGGACATGGCCGAAATGGTGGCGAAATACCGCGAGTGGAAAGAAATCGAGAAAGGCTTGCTGGGTACGAAGCAAATGCTGGTGGAAGCGGAAGACGCCGAACTGAAGCAGATGGCGCATGACGAAGAGCACGAGCTGGAGGCGCGCCGCGAAATCGTGGAGCGCGAGCTGAAATTCCTGATGCTGCCCAAAGATCCGAACGACGACAAAAACGTGATCCTGGAAATTCGCGCCGGCACGGGCGGCGACGAGGCTTCTCTTTTTGCCGGCGAACTTTTCCGTATGTATTCGCGCTACGCGGAGTCGCAAGGCTGGAAGCTGGAAATTCTGGAAAGCTCGCCGTCGTCCATCGGCGGCATGAAGGACGTGGTGGCCGCCATTCAGGGCAACAAAGTGTATTCGAAATTGAAATATGAGAGCGGTGTGCATCGCGTGCAGCGCGTGCCGGCCACCGAACAGCAGGGACGCATTCACACTTCGGCCGCGACCGTCGCGGTGCTGCCCGAAGCGGATGAGATCGACATCAAGATCGAAGCCAAGGATTTGCGCATTGATACTTTCTGCTCCTCCGGTCCGGGCGGACAATCCGTGAACACGACTTATTCCGCGGTGCGCATCACGCACATTCCCAGCGGGCTGGTGGTTTCGCAGCAGGACGAAAAATCGCAAATCAAAAATCGCGCCAAGGCCATGCGCGTGTTGCGCGCGCGCCTGTACGAAATGGAGCAAAACAAGCAGCACGAAGCCATCGCCGCCGAACGACGCGACCAGATCAAGACCGGCGACCGCTCGGAAAAGATCCGCACCTACAATTTTCCTCAGAACCGCGTGTCGGACCATCGTATCGGCTTGACGCTGCATCAGCTCGATCAAGTGATGGAAGGCAAGCTGGGACCCATCGTGGACGCACTCTCGACGCACTACGAATCCGAGCGGCTGAAGCAGGAACTGGTCGAAGCGTGAGTGCGAGTGCAGGGAGCATGGGCAATCAAGCCCGTGCGGTTTTTCTTCGTCCGACCCAAATCAGCCGTGTCCCGAGCCGCGTGGTAAATTCAGATCCAATGGACATACGCGCCGCACTGAAAGAAGGAATGGCGCAACTGCGCGCGGCGCAGATTCCTTCCCACACGCTCGCCGCCGAGCTGTTGCTAATGCACGCGCTGCAGCGCGATCGCGCGTGGATCTACAGCCATCCCGACGAGTTGGTGGATCGAGCGGCCGCGGAGAAGTTTTTAGCGCTGATCGCACGCCGCGCGGCCGGAGAGCCGGTGCAATATCTCACCGGCAAACAGGAATTCTGGGGACTGGAATTCGAGGTGACGCCCGCCGTGCTGATCCCGCGTCCGGAAACCGAACACGTTATGGAAGTGGCGCTGGCGCGCCTCGGCGAGCGCGGACTAAAAATTCACATGGATACCGGCGCGCCGCGCGAAACATTGTGCGTCGCTGACGTCGGCACAGGTTCCGGCTGCCTCGCCGTCGCGCTGGCATGGGAATTGCCGCACGCCGAAGTATTCGCGACGGATATTTCCGCGCCGGCGCTCGAGATTGCGCGCCGCAATGCTGCGCGGCACAAAGTCGCCGCTCGTATTCATTTCTCGCAATGCGATCTACTCCTTGATCTTGAGAATACGGATCGGCGCACCGCCCGGTCCGAGCATGCCGCGCCCGCGTCAACGCAGGACGGATCGCTATTCGACCTCATCGTCAGCAATCCTCCCTACATTGCGCGCAACGACGCAGCCGAGCTGCAGCGCGAAGTACGCGACCATGAACCGCACGCCGCGCTTTTCGCCGGACCCACCGGCGTCGAGCTGTATCAGCGCCTGATTGACCAGGCGCGCGACCTGCTGCTCGACCGCGGCATTCTGGTCCTCGAGCTGGGACACGATTCCGCGGAACACGTGCGCGCAATTTTCGCCGCGCAGTCCGGGTGGGCCGAAGTTGCGATCACGATGGACCTGGCTGGCATCCCGCGCGTGCTCGCGGCCGAACGCACGCGCCAGCCTCCGCGAAACATTGTTGCCCACCCCAGAGGCGCAGTGATTTAAGCTTGGCGTTGCCGCGATGACCAAGCTCGCACAATACCGCGCCAAGCACGATGCGCCGCTCGCGTTGCCGGCCGAAGCCTCGGCGTCCATCCTGCACGTTGATATGGATGCGTTCTTCGTTTCGGTGGAGCTGCTGGCGCGGCCGGAGTTGCGCGGTGAAGCGGTGATCGTGGGCGGCCAGCGCGATCAGCGCGGCGTCGTCACTTCCGCCAGCTACGAAGCGCGAAAATTCGGCGTGCATTCGGCGATGGCTCTGCGCACCGCCGCGCAATTGTGCCCGCACGCAATATTTCTGGATCGGCATCACGAACTTTACGGGCAATGGAGCAATCGCGTCGCCGCGATTCTGGGAAAATTTTCACCGATCGTCGAAATGGCTTCGATTGACGAAGCGTATCTCGACCTCGCCGGAACGGAGCGCTTGCACGGCCCTCCGCTTGCTGCAGCCCACAAACTTCTGCGACAAATCACGGCCACGACCGGACTTCCGTGCTCCGGCGGACTGGGCTCGACACGCTTGGTGGCGAAAATCGCAAGCGAGCAGGCCAAACCGCGCGGCTTGGTGTGGATTCCACCGGGCAGCGAAGCGGCATTTCTCGCGCCGCTCGCCGTGCGGCGCATCCCTGGAATTGGCAAAGTCACCGACGAGGCTTTGCGCGGCATGGGCATCGAAACCATCGCGCAACTGCAGAATGTCTCGCTGGAACGCCTCGAAGACACTTTCGGACTGTGGGGCACGGCGCTGTTTCGCAAGGCGCGCGGGATCGATTCCTACGAATTTTTCCTGGATGCCGAACCAAAATCGCTTTCGCACAATCAGACCTTCGGCGAGGACACGCGCGACCGCCCGTTGCTGGAATCCACGCTGAGTTATTTGTGCCAGAAAGCAGCGAAGCGCCTGCGCGACGCGGCCTTGCATGCGCGCACCGTCACTCTCACCGTGCGTTTCGCGGATTTCACGACGATCACGCGCAGCCACACGCTGGCGGAGCCTTCCGACCTCGATACCGTGTTTCTCAAAGCCGTGCGCGAACTTTTTCAGCACGCCTGGAACGGCAAGAGGCTGCTGCGGCTCGTCGGTGTCGCGCTGACTTCGTTCTCGGCAGGCTCGGTGCAATTTGATCTGCTCGATCCGGAACGCGGCGAAAAACTCGAGCGCCTGGCGCGAGCCACCGACAAGCTGCGCGACCGTTTTGGCTTTTCCAAGGTACAGTTTGGCGGCTCGCTGCCGATTCGCGATGGTTCCGAGGAATAAGCAACTCTAAACTTCGCCGCTGCACGCGCCGCCCCGCAAGCGACGCGCATCCTCCCATCGCATTCGGTTTCTTGCCTTATAATCGCAGCTCGCATGTCCACGACTCACCCGCACGGACCAGATCCGAAGCCAAGCGTCGTCCAGCGCCTGCGCGCATTCTGGGCGCGCCTGACCGAAGGTTTCCAGCTCGAGCAGCTTTGGGGGCAATTCAAATCCGAAGCGCAAGCCGGCTACGTCCTGTACTCGAAAGATGTGGATTGGGAAGCCATCGGCCGCGAAAAATCGAAATTCAAACGGATACTTCTTTCCGGATGGGCGCTCTTTCAAGCCATCCTGATGAAGCTTTCGCCTGCGCGGCGAGTGCTGCTGGTTTTCGCGCTCTTGCTGCTGGTGTTCCATCCGGACGTGCGCTGGGGAAACAACGAGGTCAATTTTGATTTTGTGGGCGTGGCCGCGCTGATTCTTTTCATGCTGCTGGCTCTGGAGCTGGCCGATCGCGTGACCATGAAGCGCGATCTGGAAATCGCGCGTGAAATTCAGCAATGGCTGGTGCCCAGCGAACCGCCGCAAATTCCTGGCATGGACATTGCGTTTGCCACGCGTCCGCAAAATACGGTGGCGGGCGATTACTATGACGCATTTTTGCGGCCCGTACCGGAAGCGGGCGCGCTGACGCCGTCGCTATTGGCTGTGGTCGCCGACGTTGCGGGCAAAAGCGTGCCGGCGGCGCTGCTGATGGCGACATTTCAGTCGGGCCTGCGCGCACTGTCTGCCACGCCTGCCACTCTAGATGAAATCGTCGCCGGCCTGGAGCGTTACGCGCGCGCACACAGCTTGGAAGGCCGCCGCTTCACCACAGCGTTTATCGCGGAAATCGATCCGCGAACGCGTGCGATGCGTTACATCAACGCGGGGCACAACTATCCGATTCTACGGCGAGCAACGGGGAGCGTCGAGCGGCTGGAAACCGGCGGCCCGCCTTTTGGCGTGCCGCTATTCACGGACACGGAAATTGTCTATGGCGTGGGCCGCATCCAGCTGGAGCTGGGCGATCTGCTTTTCATTTTCACCGACGGCGTGGCTGAAGCGGTGAACGAAAAGGGTGAGGAGTTCGGCGAGCCGCGAATTGTGCCCGCGATTCTATCCATGCCGACGGGCACGGCCGCCGCCGTCCTGAATCGCGTGATGACCGACGTGAACACTTTCGTCGGCTACGCGCGGCAGCATGATGACATCACCGCGCTGGTCCTGCGCATTGTGCCGTAAGCGGGCTCGGGATTTGCAGCAGGATTCCGCCGCGTCCGCATTCCCAGGCGCAATCTCAAAACTTCCAACCCAGGCACGATTCCCTCATAATCGCGGCATGAACGCTCGCGCATTTGCGCAACACATCTGCCGGACGCTGCGCGCCGCAGGCTATCGGGCGTATTTCGTGGGCGGGTGTGTGCGTGACATTCTGCTGCATCGCGAGCCCGCCGATTTCGATGTGGCCACCAACGCCACTCCGGAGCGCGTGGAGCAAATATTTCCGAACAGCCTGATGGTGGGCGCGAAATTCGGGGTCGTGGTAGTAGTGCAACAGCCGGAGGCGAGCTACGACGACAAAAGTGCGCCTCCGACAGTGGAAGTTGCGACGTTTCGCTCGGACGTCGGCTACAGCGATGGGCGTCATCCCGACCAAGTGGTATATGCGTCGTCGGCGCAAGAAGACGTGCAGCGTCGGGACTTCACGATCAATGGCTTGCTGCTCGATCCGGAAACCGACCAGGTTCTTGACTACGTCGGTGGACGGGAGGACCTGCGCGGGGGAATTATTCGCGCCATTGGCAGGCCGGAAGAGCGTTTCCGCGAAGACAAGTTGAGGATGCTTCGCGCCGTGCGCTTCGCCGCGCGCTTCGGCTACACGGTAGAACCGGAAACCATGCGCGCGATTCAGAAACTGGCGCCGGAAATCGGCCAGGTCTCCGCCGAGCGCGTGCGCGATGAATTGACCAAGCTGCTCACGGAAGGCTCAGCACGCCGCGGCTTTGAATTGCTGGACGAGACGCAGTTGCTGCCGCACCTTCTGCCCCAAATTGCGCAGATGAAGGGCGTGCAACAACCGCCGCAATTCCATCCCGAGGGTGACGTCTGGATTCACACGCTGCTCATGCTGGAAGGACTGCCGCCGCGAACTTCGCCGACGCTCGCATGGGGCGTGCTGTTGCACGACGTGGGCAAGCCGCCGACGTTTTCGCCGCCTTCTGGACCGAACGGGCGCATCCGCTTCGATCGTCACGTGGAAGTGGGCACGCGCATGGCGGAGGAGATCTGCGAGCGCCTGCGCTTTTCGAATGACGACACCGCGCAGATCGCCTCCCTGGTGGCCAATCACCTGCGGTTCAAAGACGTGCCGCAGATGAAGCGCTCAACGCTGAAACGCTTCGTGCGGCTGGAACGCTTTGCAGAGCACATGGAGCTGCACCGCCTGGATTGCTCCTCGAGCCACCGGAATCTGGAGAATTATGACCTTGTGCGGCGCTTCCTGGCCGAGACGCCCCCAGCGGAGGTACGCCCCGTTCGGCTGCTGACAGGCGACGACCTGATCGGCTTGGGCTTCCGGCCGGGGCCTGAGTTCAGGGAGATTCTGGATGCGGCCGAGGATGCTCAGCTGGAGGGAATTATCAGCAGCCATGAGGACGCCATGATCTGGGTTCGGAAGTATTATCAGGCTCCCTCTCTCTAGCTTAAGGCCATTGTTATCATGCCAGTATGAGACAGTAGTCGACGCAAAAATTGGCTTGTTCCTAAATCTTAGTGTGATATTATAAGGTTGCTTGCTAAAGATCAACGAAAGTCGTGGAAATCTTTTTCCGTCGTTCTGCATCTAAACTTCATGGCAGCCGATTAGCTGCCTGATGGGTCGACTTGCTTTGTAGGCCCAGGGAGAAAATGGTGACTAAATCTAATAGGGTTATACCGCAAGAACTGCCTATTCTTCCGGTCCGCGACACGGTTCTGTTTCCGGGAGCGGTCTTGCCGCTGCCGGTAGGCCGCGAGAGTTCGCTGGCCCTGCTGAACTCGCTCGAAGGGACCGAGAAAATTCTAGGCGTGGTGGCGCAGCTCGATCCTCGGGTGGAGGCGCCCACTGGGACCGACCTGCACAGCGTCGGCACACTGGCCAAAGTCCACAAGATGGTGCGCATGCCCAATGGAAACGTAGTCGCGTTTCTGGAAGGGATTGAGCGAATCCGCGTGATGGAAGTCCTGGGATTCACGCCGTTCATCAAGGCGCGGGTGGAATCGCAGCCGGACCTGGAAGATCAACGCGACGCCGAATTGACTGCGCTCGAACGCAACGTGCAGGAATTGTTCCGTGAAGTGGTGGCGCGTTCACCGCAGCTTTCCGACGATCTGCAGACCGAAGTCATGGGTATTGATTCGCCAGGACGTTTGGCGGACTTCGTTACTTCCACGCTTCCTTCGCTCAGCACCATGATTCGCCAGGAATTGCTGGAAACTTTCAGCGTGCGCAAGCGCCTGGAAGCGTTGATCAGCGAATTGACCAAAGAACGCGAAGTACTGGATCTGCGCAACAAGATTCACGATCAGGTGCAGGAGCAGGTAAACCAGAGCCAGCGTGAATTCCTGCTGCGCGAACAGATGAAAGCAATTCAGAAGGAACTCGGCGAGTCCGACGACGGGCAAGCTGAAATTGATGAATTGCGCAAGAAAGTTGAAACGTCCGGCATGTCCGCCGAAGCCAAGAAGGAGTGCGACCGCGAGCTGAAGCGCCTGGCGAAGATGACTCCGGCGTCTGCGGAATACATGGTGGCGCGCACCTATCTGGAATGGATGACTTCGCTGCCCTGGAACAAAACCTCCGGGACCGAAGACATCAACATTCCCAACGCGCAGGCCATTCTGGATGAAGACCACTATGACTTGGTGAAGATCAAGGAACGTATTCTCGACTACCTGGCCGTGAAGAAATTACAGCCGGGCATGAAGGGACCGATCCTGTGCTTCATCGGGCCTCCGGGCGTCGGTAAGACGTCGCTCGGCAAATCGATTGCTCGCGCCTTAGGCCGCAAATTCGTGCGCATTTCGCTGGGCGGAATGCATGACGAAGCGGAAATTCGCGGGCACCGGCGGACGTACATCGGCGCTTTGCCTGGACAGATCATTCAGGGGATCCGCCGCGCCGAGACGATGGACCCCGTGCTGATGCTGGACGAGGTGGACAAACTGGGCCGCGATTTCCGCGGTGATCCTTCGGCAGCGTTGATGGAAGTGCTCGACCCGGAACAGAACGCTACGTTCCGCGATCACTACCTGGACGTGCCGTTTGATCTTTCCAAGGTGCTTTTCATCGCGACGGCGAACTGGCTCGATCCGATTCCGGAGCCTCTGCGCGACCGCATGGAGATCATCGAGCTTTCCGGATACACGGAAGAGGAAAAAGTCCACATCGCGAAAATGTTCCTGATCGCCCGCCAAGCCAAGGAGAACGGTCTAGCGCTGGGCGAGCAGATCGAATTCACCGATGAGGCTTTGCACGAACTCATCCGCCACTACACGCGGGAAGCGGGCGTGCGCAATCTGGAGCGCGAAATCGGCACGCTGGTTCGCAAACAGGCGCGGCGTTTGGCGGAGGGCAAGACGGACAAGTTGGTCGTTTCGCCCGAAGTGATTCGCGAAGTGCTGGGCATTCCCAAGGTGCATCTGGAAAAAGAAGTGGAAGAGCGGGTGCAGAAGCCGGGAGTTTCCGTCGGCTTGGTTTGGACGCCGGTGGGCGGCGACATCGTCTTCATCGAAGCGAGCAAAATGCGCGGCGGGAAGACGTTCACGATGACCGGCCATCTGGGCGACGTGATGCAGGAATCCATGCGCGCTGCACTCACCTGGGTTCGCGCCAATACCGAGCGGTACGGGATTGACCCGGACTTTTTCCGCAAGCAGGACATCCACATCCACGTGCCGTCGGGCGCGGTGCCGAAAGATGGGCCGTCGGCGGGCGTGGCAATGGTTACGGCACTGGTCAGCTTGCTGACGGGCAGGGCCGTGCGTCCGCGAGTGGCGATGACGGGAGAAATTTCTCTCTCCGGGATCGTGCTGCCCGTGGGTGGGATCAAGGAAAAGGTGTTGGGAGCGAAGCGCGCCGGAATTCGGGAAGTCATCCTGCCTTCGGAGAACGAGCCGAACGTGCAGGAAGACTTGCCGGAGGAAATGCTGGAAGGCATGAAGGTGCACTTCGTACGCACGGCCGAACAGGCTCTTGAAATTGCACTGGGCAAATTCGAGAAGACGGTGCGGCCGGTAACAGGCGGCGCGCACGGCGAGGATCGTCCGCCGCTTGCGGGTCCGATTCACTAATTCCCCAGAAAGCGATAAGAAACAGCCAACAAGAGGCCCGGGAACATTCTCTCCCGGGCTTTTTTGTTGGTAGGCCGCGCATGTTCGGCAGCTCGCCAGTGAGAATTCCGGACGTCGCGATCCTTGGCTTGTTCGTCCGACGCCGTAGGCCTCGAGTCTGGTTCTTGTCCATGGGCCCGTATCTTTGCTCCACGCTTTCTTCAGAACCCGCCTCGCGGCGACGCTCTTGCGCTTAGCTACCCTTCCGCCCCGTCCGGTTGGAACGTATCCGTCAAAGACGTTGGTGGTAAAAGCCCCTGTGACGAACGACGACTCGAACCTCCGGGCCCCCAAGGGCTCATCCCGATTTCGCGCACGAAAAGTGATTCCTCTTGCGGCGCGCGGCGCAATCGCGTACAGCTTGAAAAGTTCCAATGCCCTATCGCCCAAGAGAACTGGTGGTGCGCGCACGCGAAGCTGCCGCACGATTGCTGGCCACCCTCGACCACAATGAGATGGTCCCGCGTTTCCTGGATATATACGCTGCAGAAAATCGCCGCCCGGGACGCGCCGATCAGCCTGCGCATTACCGCGAACAACTGGAGACCATCCGCCGCGAATCTCTGCTGGCTATGGTGCTGCGAGCCGAAGCGGCGTTGCCCACGCGTTTGAAAGTGCGGGTGACCGTGCGCGAGACGAAGCGGCGGGTGAAACCGAAAAAAGGAAAGAAATCCGCGAAGGGCAAGCGCGCGGCAAAAAAGCACGCGCGAAAACCAGGCATGGACCTGGCAATCCCGCTGCTCGATCTCTTTCGTGAAGAATTCTTCGTCGCGCTGGGCCAGGCGCTGCGCTGGACGGACGAAGACGCGCAGGCTTTCTGGCACGACTTGGAATTGTACGAAAGCCTCTCAGCGAAGGAGCCGCGCCGCTCGGCAAGACGCGCCATCGCCTCTGGACCTTTTGTTGACCGGACGGCGCTGCTGCTCGATCCTTCACTGATGGAGCAAGCCCGCCGCGCCGCCGGAAAGTTTCAGCTGGAGCTCAACGTTGCCGCCGATCGCGTCCTGCGCGGCGTGTTCTCGCGCCGCCGCGCAAACTGATCCCATCGGCTGCTCGCGCAGGCGGATCGGAGCAGCCGATCAGGACAATGCGCCCGGGTCTCACGGCCGGGCTTCGAGTACGATGTTGAAGGGCGTCTCTGTCGCGCGCCGCACCCGCGTGAATCCCGCCGAATGCAGCACCTTCCTGAGTCGGCCCTCGCCTGCCTGCGCTCCCAGACCCAAACCAACCTCCTGCGAAAGCGAAGCCGGAGTGCACAGCATGGTTGACGCGGAGTAGAACACGCGTCCAATTGGATTCAGATTGTCCTCGAGCTTGTCGTTTGCGAACGGCTCGACGATCATCCACGTTCCGTTCGGATCGAGCGTCTCGAGCACATGCCGCGCGGCGCCTTCGGGATCGCCCATATCGTGCAGGCAATCAAAGAACGCCACGAAATCGTAGCCTTTTCCCGGATATTGCTTCGCCGATGCCACTTCGAATTTCACGCGATCGGAAACGCCGGCCTTGGCAGCTGCCTCTCGTGCCAATTCGATCGAGCCTGCGTGATAATCGAAACCAACGAAGGTGGATTTTGGATACGCCTGGGCCATCAGAATCGTAGACGTTCCCAATCCGCAGCCCACATCGGCGACGCGCGCGCCGGTTTTCAGTTTTGCTTCGGTGTCTTCCAGCGCGGGAATCCATTCGTTGATTAAATGGCCGCGGTAGTTCGGGCGGAAAAATCGCTCGGTCCCGACAAAGAGGCAGGCGTCGTGTTCGTGCCAGCCAACTCCCTTGCCGGTCTGGAACGCGGACGTGATTTTCGGAATGCCCTTGATCGTGGCTTCCACCGCCTGGAAAAAGCCGGGCAGGAAAACCGGGCTGCTTTCATCGGCCAATGCCAGCGCTTGCTCGGGAGGCAAAGTAAACCGGCCGGTGGCGGCGTCGTAGGTGATGAATTCGCCGGCGGCCTGCGCCGAAAGCCATTCGCGCACATAGCGTTCGCTGGTATTGGTTTTGGCGGCGAGTTCAGCCGACGTGATCGGTCCCGCGCCGGCCATGGCTTTGTAGAGACCTAGTTTGTCGCCGATCACGATGAGCGCGGTATTGATGGCCGCGCCCATTTCACCGACGGCTTTCATCATGAATTCGTGCAGCTTTGCTTCGTTTACCGCTTGTGGTGCTGTAGCGGACATGAGCGTACCTCCTGCGGGAGCGTGGACTGGGAGACCCTCTCGGGAATTGCGCCGAGTCTATCGTTGCGTCTAGGGCAAGTCAATCGTGGAACGTTGTGCCACTCGCGCTGCGATTTTGCTATTCTCGCGCCCGTGCAGATACTTTTTTACATTTTGGTCATCGCGCAGGTGGCCGTAGGCCTGTATTCACTGTGGGATGGGTTCGCCTGGTTCCAGATGGTGCGCCGACGATTGGCGTCGCACGCTGGATTCTACACGCCCGCGACGGCGCTGATCTGCCCGTGCAAGGGCAACGAGCGCGGACTGGAGGAAAATCTACTGGCGCTAACGCGCTTCGATTATCCGAACTACGAAATATATTTCACGCTGGCAACCAGTCTTGATCCCGCGCTGAAAGTCATCGAGCGCGTGAAGGCCGCCAGCCAAAAGCCCGTGCATATCGTGATCGCTGGACCATCCGCGGACTGCGGAGAGAAAGTTTACAACCTGCAGCGCGCCGTCGAGGCCTTGCCGGCCGATAAATTCGAAATGCTCGCGTTTACGGATTCTGATGTGCGGCTGCCGCGCACCTGGCTGACCAAGCTGATTGCGCCGCTCAATGACGCGCGGATCGGCGCCACGACCGCCTATCGCTGGATTATTCCGAGTGGGTCGGGGATGGAATCGCTGGCGAGTTGCTTCGCGTCTGCCTGGAACGGCGCTGTCGCGACGATGCTCGGCAAACCCGATGGAAATTTCTGCTGGGGCGGCGGCACGGCCATTCGTCGCAAGACGTTTGAAGATGTGAATGTGCTCGAGGCGTGGAAGGGTTCGGTGAGCGATGATTTTGCGATGACTTACGCGCTCGAATCGGCTGGGAAGCCTATCGTTTTTTGTCCCGAGTGTCTTGCCGCGACGCTGCATCCCTGGACCGGCGCGGAGTTGCTGGAATTCACCAACCGCCAGATTGTGGTCACGCGCATCTATTCGCCGCGGCGTTGGCAATTTGGGGCGGCGGCACATTTGAGTTATTCGCTGACGCTGCTGTATGCGGTGTACGTGATCCTTTACAGCATGGTGGACGTGGATCCTTGGGGCCAACTCCTGCTGCTCACTCTGGCGATTCCGTTGCTGGCGGCAATGAAAGGTGCCATACGCACGATCGCCGTGGGCGAGGCGATGTCGGAATCGAAGGCAAAGCTGCAGGAATGGAGCTGGGTTGCCCCGGTGTTTGCGCCGCTAGTGCCATTTTTATTTTCTTGGAATTTTATTATGTCGCTGCTGACCAAGAGCATCCGCTGGCGCGGCATTCGCTACGAGTTGGTCTCGCCCAACATGACGCGCATTCTCAAACGCTAGAGCTCGGCGTCGTTTCGGCTGTCGGCGCAAACACCCGCTGAATTCGGCCCAGATAATATGCCGTTGCGATTCCCGCGGGAATCGTCAGCCACCACCCAACTTCCACAATTGCCTGCGCCGCTGCAAGCGGATAGACAGTTGCCGCATCGTACTCTGGCGGAACATGCGCCGCGCTCCGGCAGACGGCCGCGAGCACCGCGACGAGCAGCGGCGCCAGAATTCCCCCCGCCATCGCCCAGTGCAGCGGAGTCTTGCACTGCAGCGTCCGCATGACCCGGCGCAAGAGAAAGCCGTACAACAGCGCCGTCGGCGCCCCGACCAAGTATCCGTAGAAGATTAACGACAGGAATCCTTCGGCGCCTCCGCGCAAGAGTCCTCGAGACAAGCCCCGCACCATGGCCCAGCACCACAGCACCAGCACCATGAAAAAGCAGCCCAGCGCCCAAGCTGCCAGGTAATAAATCAGGCTGCCGCGGCGCGTCATATTCGGCGCTGGATGTTTGGAAAGTCCAGCCAGACTTTCACGCCGCAGAAGTGCGAGCCCTCGGTGCAGATGGGCGTGGAAATTCCGGCGCGAAGATGGCAGGGAGGCCCGATGTAGCGCGCGAGTTCGGGAAATATCGCGCGCACTTGTTCCACTTCTTCGATCGAAGACTGGTAGATCTCTTCTTGCGCATTGAAGCAGGTGCGCATCGTCCATTTATGCAGCAGATGCAGCAGCGATCCGGATTCCACCAGGCGAATTGCTTTTGCGTTGGGCAACAAGTACAAGGCAAATTCCGGAGCGACGCCGCGGTCGAGCAGTTCGTTTTTCGCGGCCCAGGCCTCTTCCATCGCTAGCTGGTAGATCTCCCGCGCGCGCGGATTATCGCGGATCAGCATGGGCGTGATGTAGTCGGGCGAGCGCGTATCTGCCAAAGTGAGCAGCGGGCGCGAGCCGGGCACCATCCGGTGCCGCTGGTCCTGACTATCGGCGGTGTGGCTGATTTTTTTTGCAAAGGTGAAGTTCGCGTGTTGCAGGGGTCGCATCAGCGGGGCATGCACGCCAATATTCAGCGTTTCGCGCCGATATGGATTGCGCGCCGGATTCAGCATGCGGTCCAGCGCTTCCGCATCAGGACATTCTGCCGCCGTCAGGCCGACCACGGCTCGATACGCGTCTGCCATTACCGGCAGCGCTCCGGCTGAATAATCTACGAGCTTAGAAGTAAGTCCGGCAAGCCTGGCGTCAAATTCGCGCGCAAAAGCCTCGCCGTTGCGCGCGGAATCGTGCCATTCGGGCGGCGCGTCCATCGGCTCATTGTCGAAGCGATCGAAAAATTGCGGATCCACTTCGCGCACCCGCGCCACCATTTCGCCGATCACGTGGCGCGCTTCGCTGGGGGTATCGCTCGCGGCCTGCATGCGGTACAAGCGGTGCAGCACGATCCCCGAAATCGTGTGCACCATCGTGGTGAACGCCGCCACGGGCAGAACGTAACGCGCCACTTCGATCGAGCGTTTTTCGGATTGCCGCTCGACTTTCTGCAGGCGCTTCGGATGAGACATCGAGCTGATATGCCAGATATCGCTGAGAATCTCGCGTGCAGTTGGCTCGAGCAGGCGCGTCAGCTCGCGATAGTGTTCCCAGGCGCGCGCCACCGCTTTTTCATAAATCGCGCGCTCGGCTGCGCCAAATGCGCGGCCGTCGCCCGGGACGTAAGCCTGCGCGCGATCCAGCCGGACATAGCGCTGGCTTTGCTGCTCCGAATTGTAAAAGGGATGCGCGTGCAGGAAGGACCAAACAAATTGGCGGCTGACATTTTCCAGTCCAAATTCGAAATGAGCGTGCTGGTAGACGGTGTGATGCCCGCCAAAATAGGTAGCCGACCCGATCATCACCCGCTGTTTGTCGGTGACTTCTTCGGGCCTGATCAGTCGCGGCGCATAGCAGGTGCGCGCCGCCGCTATGGCTGAATCGAACGCGTGCGCGAAATAATTCCGCAGAGTGACGCGGGGCGCCGCCGTTTCCACCTCCGTACCCAGCGGAGCATCGGATGAATGGGACAAATGCGTGGCCATTTCTAGGCGGCATTGTACACCGCGCGGTCGGGTTTCACTGTAGCAGAACAGCGCCGCACAAAAAAAATAAGCTCCGGGTCGCGAAACCCGGAGCCAGTTGGATTTTTTATGGCAGCGTCGCTGCCGGCTGGTTACTTCTTCATTGCCGCGGCTTTATCGGCGTACTTCTTCGTGAAACGCTCCACGCGGCCGGCGGTATCCACCAGCTTCTGCTTGCCGGTGAAAAACGGATGGCAGTTCGAGCAAATTTCCACGCGGATCATCTGACCCTTAAACGTGGAACGCGTGTCGAATTGGTTGCCGCAGGCGCAGTGCACCTTTACGACGTGATAATCGGGATGGATTCCTTCCTTCATGGCGCTCCTATCGGCCAGCCGGTCTGCGCGACTTCTGAAAACAAGGCTGCACCGTCGCGTCGCTAGGCTAGCGGGAAACCTCGATTATACGGCAGGCTGGGCGATTTGCCAAATGTGTGATGCGATCGCCGATGGCGCGATGCAACCGCGCGATCAGGAGACGAACGAGCAGCCTATGCGCGAACGCCCGCTGTCCAGGTGTTGCGTATTGGTCTTGCGCAGGACCACGCGGACGGGCGGCAAAATCGGCACGTGCAGGACCGCGTGAAATTGATTGGGAACGTCTTCCGGGTTGTCCAGCAGCAGCGCCACACCACCGTAGCTGAGATCCAATACCGCCGCCGTCTTCTGATGCACGTCGGTCAGGATGGCGTAGGCCTTGGTGCCGGCCAGGGACACGCGCTCCCATTTGCGAACCCCCGCGTACGGCGGGGTGGCGCGCTTCGCTTCGAGCGGCGGCTGGAACGGAATGGTGGGCGGCGTGGCCTCGGTTCTTGCCGTCGGCGTCACTGCCGCTGGACGATCCGCTTGAGGCGCCACGGGAGCCTCGCGCTGTGGCGGCACGGCGGTCGGGATTTCGCGCGGCGTTTGCGTTTCCAGCGGGATTACTCGCGGCCCCGCGCGTCCCGAGTTCTTAAGTTGATAGAGCCGCTGGTCGGCCAGGTTCATCAGCGCGCTCTTGGTTTCTCCATCGTGCGGATGCACCGCCACGCCGAAATCCAGGGTCACGCCAATATCCATTTTCAGCGGATGAATATCGGTTTCATATTGGGTGCGGATGCGGCGGCAAAGCGTGACGGCCTGCTCGGGATCGGTCTGCGGCAGAAGCAACGCGAACTCATCTCCGCCGATGCGGAACGCAAAATCTGATGCGCGCATCGTCTTGCGCAGAGTAGTCGCGGCAAGTTGCAACACCTGGTCGCCCTGCAAGTGTCCATGGCGATCGTTCACTTCCTTCAACTTGTGCAGATCCAGGATCACGATCGCTAACTGATGACCGTAGCGTTTCGCGCGATTTAATTCTTTGTCGCAATATTCGTCGAAGAGGCGGCGGTTGTAGAGGCCGGTGAGCGCATCGGTGGCGGCGTTGATTTGCAACTTCTTGAATTCGTCGTACTCCATCAGGATGGGAACGCGGAGAAAATTCGTCGAGGCCAGCACGTCCACCAGCGCCGTTTTCAACGAGACGCGCTTGCCGAGATTTTCAGCGAGCTCGCGCCGGCGCAGCAGGATGCGCTCCCAATAGTCATTGCTCTGCGCGTCGGTGAAATCAATCTGCGCGATGGTGCGAAAGAATTGTCTTAAAAATTGGCCGCGAGCCGATTCGTCGAGCCCGTCCAGAGTCTCCACAAGGAGATCCAGGAAAGAGTCTTCGGCCGAAGGCTGCGGCTGGGAAGCGTCGCCGGTCTGAGACATCAATGGATTCCGCAATCGTTTTATTGTTCCCTGTGAACAGGGACACTGCGGGGGCAGAAAAGTACTAGCACGAGAAAGTCCAATCCGGGATGGGAGAGCCCCGGAAATCGAGACTACAGTTATGTGTAAACAATGAGGTTACGCCGGGAAAGCGTCGAGCCGCGGGAGAAGCAATGCTGAACGGCAGCAAGGGTGGCAATTCGGTTCCACTTTCGACCTGTGGCCCACCGTCTGATCGCTCCGAACCGAGGAAACAATCTAGCCGATCGGCTTCAGAAACTCTACGCCGACCAGGTGCACATCTCCAGCTTCTTGCTGACGCTTTACCCTGGCCTGGATCGGCGGCATTCCGGCCGGAACCAAAGCGGAGGAGGTGATGGAGGGAGCCGGGATCGTCAAAGTTACAATTTCATTCACGACGAGTCGACGAGGACAGGTAATAAAAGCACCTAATGCACTGATATCAAGGGTTTTAGCAAGCTCCAAGAACTGCTCACCGTGAGCATCCTTGCCGCGCACAAACAGCGGCACCTGCAGATTGATGCGCTGAAATCTACGATGCTCGTCGTAAAGCGGTGACAACCCCGCCCGGTGTTGGATTACGCCTTCTCGGATGGCCATTGGTACCCCAGTTTTAGTACTGCCTTTCTGAATCGCAATTTGAATGCAAGTGTGAGAGGGAACTTGATTTTAAATAAGATGTTTGCTCACAGCACCTTATAGAGTGTCCCGATCGACACGCACATATGACCGCTAGTCGGTTGTGTAATTTAACTCCATAACATTTCCAACATTGTGCAAACTAGGACGCATTTACCATTGACACTATTTGGGGCCTTTGCGAGCATAATCATCCACAACCTCGTCCCTGGTAATGCCGACCGGTGCGTGAAGGTGGTGTGTTTGCACCCGTTTCGCGCCGTCTTGGGGGAGCAACTTGCCGAAAATCGCTACCGCCGAACAACAAGCGAACAACCAGCAGGTGCTACAGCTGGTTTCCAGTCTGTTGGATGCCTTTGACCGGCCTTTGGTCGTCAGCGACCGCTCTGGAAAGATTCTGTTCACGAATTTTCACGCGCAAGAACGATTAAACGCGAAAGGCTTAAGCGCTAAGCCGGATTTGAACTTGTTTGTGGATATTCTGCGTACGGATCGGCAGGAGATTCTCAAGCAACTCGAAGCGGGCGAGCAAGAACTCAATATGCCAGTTGATTTCGCAAACGAGGTGCAACGGGCGCGAATTCGCTGGCTACCGGAACCGGACTGGCTGGTGACCTACCTTGAGCCCACTCCGGCCGAGGCTCCGGCGGATGAAGCCGAGATGCGCCAGACCGTTCAGGAATTGATGCAGGAACGGGAGATCACCTACCGGAACCTGCTGGCCGCCTATCTTCGATTACAGGAAGTCAATCGCCAGAAGACGGTGTTCCTGGCATCAGCCGCACATGAGCTTAAGACGCCGCTCGCGGTGATGAAAGGCTATTACGATCTGTTGTTGACCGGCTCGCTGGGAAAACTTGACGATCGCCAGAGAGATATTCTGCTGGAATCGAAAGACAGTTGCGATCGCTTGATCCGGCTGGTCTCCATGTTCCTGAATTATTCGGCGCTGGAAAGCGGTAAACTGATTCTGCAGCTGCGGGAAAATGATCTGCGCGACTGCGTGAAAGATCTTACCTGCCGCTGGCAGGATGCGTTCCAACGCGCCAAGGTTCGACTCGACATCCAAATCCATCCCGAACTGGGACCGTTCAAGTTCGATTACCAGAAAGTGCAGCAGTGCGTGGCAAATTTTCTGGATAACGCGCTGAAGCACACTCCCGCGCAAGGTTGTGTGACCTTGATTGCAGAACCGCACTTTTGGGAACGGCGCATTTCAGAAGCAGCGCCTTCCTCCGACCGCCGGCGCGGCCGTCGCAATCGTCCGAATAGCGTGCTGGTTTCTGTGTCAGACACTGGCGGCGGAATCGCCGCCGAGTTTCACCAGGAGATTTTCGAAGAGTTTGTGCGCGTCGATCCATCGTCTTCCGGGATGGGCTTGGGCCTGGCCATCACCAAGCGCTTGATTCAAGCGCATCGCGGTAAAGTTTGGGTGGACAGCGTGGTTGGACACGGAAGCTCTTTCTCATTTTTACTTCCGACGAACGCAGAATAAGATAGGGGATGAATCGGAACCGCAGTTTTCGGCTCCTTAGGAAAAACGATGGCTGACAAAGAAAATATTCTCGTCGTAGACGACGAACCAAGTATTCGAAAGTATCTGCAAACACTTCTGGAAGTGGATGGATACGGCGTCGAGGCTGTTTCCAGCGGTAAAGAGGCGCTCGAGCGCATTGGAACCGGCGAGCGCCCGGACTACATTGTGCTGGACGTGCTGATGCCGGAGATGGACGGCCTGGAGACGCTGCGTCAACTGATGCAGATTGACCGCACGCTCAACGTGATTATGCTCTCGTGCTCGAACGAAGTTACCACGGTAGTCGAAGCGATTCGCATCGGCGCGCTCGATTATCTAACCAAGCCGTTTGAAAAGCCGGAGCTGGATGCGGCGTTTTTAAAGTGCCGCCAGAAGAAGGAATTGCGCTCGGAAAACAAATCGCTGCGCGAATACTGCGAAGCGCTCACCGAGGATCTTTCTTTCCTCGCCGCCAGCCCGCAGATGCTGAAGATCCGGCAGCAGGTTTTGCAGATCGCTCCCGTGGACGTACCTGTTTTCATCAGCGGAGAAAGCGGCGTGGGCAAGGAAGTGATCGCACGCATGATCCATCTTCGTTCGACGCGCCGCGTGCAACCCTTCATCAAAGTGAACTGCGCAGCGCTGCCGGGCGAGCTGCTGGAATCGGAACTGTTTGGCTACGAGCAGGGCGCTTTCACCGGTGCGGTCCGCGCCAAGCCCGGCAAATTCGAGCTGGCGAACAAGGGCACGATTTTCCTGGATGAAATCGCGGAAATGAGCCCGCACCTTCAGGCGAAACTTCTGCACGTCCTGCAAGACGGCCAATTCTCTCGCCTCGGCGCCCGCGCCGTTGTGAATGTGGACGTGCGGGTTCTGGCGGCCACCAACGTGGACGTGAAGGATGCCATGCGCTCCGGGCGTTTCCGCGAAGACCTCTACTACCGTCTGAACGTGCTTTCCATCCACATTCCGCCGCTGCGTGAACGCACCACCGAAATTCCCCTGCTCTTCCGCCATTTTCTGGCGAAGTACAGCGAGAAGTACGCGAAGCCGGCTCCCGATCCTTCCAAGCATTTGCTGGAAGCAGCGCTGCGTTACCCGTGGCCTGGCAATTTGCGCGAACTCGAGAATTTCGTGAAGCGCTACGTGATTTTGGAAGATGACGAGGGCAGCTTCCGCGAGCTTCTGGAAATGACCGGCCAACAACACCGCACCGCTCCGCGCGAAGAAACTCCTCCCCCCAAGGAACAGGGGCTGAAGGCTCTGGTTCGCGGATTGAAAGACGAAGCGGAGATGGAAGCCATCGCCGACGCGCTGGAGAAAACAAATTGGTGCCGCAAAGATGCGGCGCGCATGTTGGGCATCAGCTACAAGGCGCTGCTCTACAAGATGCGGCAATTCAATCTGGATTCCGGCCGTGGCGCCCGTTCGGCGGCTGCGAAAGCCGCGCGCGAAGCAGCCGCGAAGGAAGCGACGGCGAAAGAATCGGAAACGAAGGACGCCGCGGTGAAAGAATCCGCGCCGGCCATTCGCGGCTCCTAGTTCCATGTGTGTAAATTGACGAAATAAATAAACGACTGCCGATCGCGCGCTGGAAATTGGCGAGATCTGGCAGTCGTTTTTTTTTTGCGCTTCTTGTCTCAAAATACGACACGTAGTACTCAAACGTACTAGTCCTACGCGGTTGCAAAGAGTTGCATATCTAGAGCACATTCAGCGAAATAGCACTACCCATGTACCCTCGGCATGGTCTAGTATTCGCTCCGAAATGGGGCATAGGCGATGCTCCTTGGAGGAGGAGCGGTTTTGAGCCTCCCCATCTGAAACTCATATCAACGCTTGGCGCTGTTTTCAAAGGGTTTGCCACTTGCTGTTGGCTGAGCTGTAGCCGAAAGTGTAGGAAGTCGCTCAGCTGCACGCAGGCGTCTACCCTTTGAAGAGTCCGTTGCCTTTGGAAGAGCGATTGCTGCTTTTAGATACGGGGAAGTGTTGTACTTCAATCTTGGCATGGAGGATCAGTGGGGATGACGGAGCGTCGCATGGCACGCCGGTACGACTTATCGCTACCGGTAAACGTTCGCCTGCCGATCAATCGAGAGCCGGGTACGCACAACGGTCAGACACGCGATATCTCGACGCGCGGCGTTTACTTTATGATGCAGAAAGATCTCGCTCCCGGCACCGAAGTTGATTTCACGCTCACTTTGCCGGCGGAAATTACACGCGGTACCGAAGTCTTCGTGCGCGCTCACGGCCGTGTGGTTCGCGTGGACAAGCAGGACGACGAAGCGCGTGAAACGATTGGCGTAGCGGCAGTCATCGAACGCTACGATATTATTCGCGGAGAAGCTTCACCCATTTAGGATTTTTCTCTGCTGTATCAGCAATGCTGTTCGTGTGGTTTTGTTTGCCATGGTTTTAAGCCTCCGATCAGAATCGCGAATGCGGTTGCGCGCCGTGGCGGCGCCCGCCTCGGCGTTTCACTCTGTTCACCCGCACGCGCCTAATTTCAGTTGCATTCTTTGCGGGTATCGCCCTACCATCCGCTTCAGCCCGGCCGCCAGGAGGGTCCCATGAAGGTTGCGGACTTGATTGCTTCCCGCCGCGATGTCTATTTCATCGCTGAAGACACCACTGTGCACGATGCGGCGCGCTATCTGCGCGATAAACAAGTGCGCGCCGTCGGAGTGTGCGATCAACACGGCGTGTTGCTGGGAGTCGTGTCGCAAAGCGACGTCTCCGATAAGGTCGCGGCCGAAAACAAGTGCCCGGCCTGGATGCGTGTTTCGGAAATCATGACGCGGCAACTGGTGAGCGCGACGCCGGATACCTCGCTCGAAGACTGTTTGCGACTGATGGAACAGCACAGTATCTACCACCTGGTGGTTTTGGACCATGCCAAGGGCTTTCGCGGCATGATTTCCGTGACCGACCTGCTGCAGCTATTTGCCTCGGACCAAAAAGCCCGCGCGGACATGCTGGAGTCATTGATCTTTCCGCAACGCTGAAGGCGCAGAGATTTCATTCGAATCGCCTGGCTCGGCTCTTGGCAGTCTCCCGGTGGGTTCCGGCGCGGAAACACTCTGGCAATTCAGCCGAATTGCCGGCCGGGCCAGCTGGGAAGACCAGTTCCCGAAAGTGCCTAGCATTTTCTGACGACAGTACTAAGTTCCGCTGTTGCCTACCTGTTTGGTACTAGGGCTTGGAACCTTCCCCACCAAGCTATCTTCCTAAGAAACAATCAATTACAAAAATCCGCGGCTCCGAATTTACGGCCTCAAAGTACCAGGGCTTTTCGCACGTTTGGCGGTCGGTGTGCAATATTCTTGTCGGGGGCGCGGCAGTAGCCCTACTCAAGCTTACTGGATACCAATGGCATCCGCCGCTGAAGCAAAGCTAGTACCGCCTGCCCAAACCGCCGAATTACCCCCTGCGCACATCTATTTTGGCCCGTCCGAGGCCATGCAAGCCGTCCGGCAACGCGTCGAACGCGCCGCTGGCCTTAACGTACCGATCCTCGTGCTGGGTGAAAGCGGCACGGGCAAAGAAGTTCTGGCGCGCTTTATCCATGAACGCTCCCCGTGGAATCAGGGTCCCTTCGTCAAAGTGAATTGTCCGGCGATTCCAGCTACCCTGATCGAAAGCGAGCTATTCGGATTTCAGAAGGGCGCGTTCACTGGCGCGCACGCCGCGAAACCCGGCCGCATGGAGCTGGCGCAAGGCGGGACGCTCTTCCTAGACGAAATTGCGGAGATCGATTCCAGCCTGCAGGCAAAGTTGCTGCACGTCCTGCAGGATGGTCATTTCACGCGCATCGGCGACCAGGAGGAACGGCGCATGGACGCGCGCGTCATCTGCGCCACCAATCGCCTGCTGCATCAAGAAATCGCGCGTGGCGGCTTTCGCGCTGATCTTTTTTACCGCATCAACGTGATCACCATCACGCTGCCGTCCCTGCGCAACCGCCGCGACGACATTCCTTACCTGGTGGACTATCTCCGGCAACTTTTCAACCGCCGTTTCCAGCGCGAAGCTGCGCCGGTCTCGCGCGAAGCGTTGCAGCTGCTGCAACAGCGCGAGTGGCCGGGGAACATCCGCGAGCTCGAGAATTGCATGGCGCGCTACGTGATCCTCGGTTCCGAGGAAGCTTTTCATAGCGACCGCGATCCTTCCGCGGAAAAGAAACCGCTGCATATTTCCTACGAGATGAACGAAGAAGGAAACATTCCGCTCAAGCACATCGCGCAGCAGGTCACGCGCCGTATGGAGCATGACGTCATCTTGAAAGTCTTGCAGGCCAATCATTGGAATCGCCGCAGAACCGCAGAAGTCCTGAAAATCAGCTACCGCGCGCTGCTTTATAAGGTGCGCCAGGCCGGCCTCCCGGCAAAGCGGCCGTCGCGCAGGAGTGATCCATCCGCCGGTGAACTCGCCGAATCGTCTTAGCACCTCTACCCTGCAGTCTCGGCTGCTAAGTCCATAGCTTTAAGAGGGCTTGCCGTTGTTTGCTTGCCGGATTGCAGCCCCGCCCTCATCAAAGCTTCACTTGGCAGGCCTTGAAATTCACGCTGCGCGGACCCGTGTCTGGTATGAAATCCGCTCCTCCATCTTTCTTGCCCCTGCGCGCCAATTCCGCTAGCCTTAGCTACGATGGTTAAGGCGACCGCAAACTCCAAATTACTAAAGGTCTGCATTCTTTCCCCGCATCCGATGGTGCTGGAGGAATTCCGCCGCTTGCTCACCGATTCCAATTTTCAGCTGGTGATCCGGCAACTCGACTCCATGCTCGCGCCAGATCTGCGCAACCTGGAAGTGCCGCGAGCTTCGGTCTATGTAATTGATGCGCATGCGGCGCGGCAAGCTACCGGCGCATTGCTCGGCAATATCCTGGATCACAATGCGGCCGCTCGCCTGCTCGTGGTGGGCGACAATCTGAAGGAAGCGGACAGCTATACGCTGCTTCGCCAGGGCGTCAAAGGCATTCTGAATTACAAGGAAGCTCGCGAGCAGCTTCCGCGCGCGCTTCCGCTGGTCGCTTCCGGCGGTTTCTGGGTGCCGCGCGAAGTCCTCTCGCGCTTTGTGGATTCGATTTTGAGCACTACGCAGGGACGCCGTTTGCGCGGAGATTCCCCTGCGGAATTGAGCCGCCGCGAGCAGGAAGTCCTTGCCGGACTGCTGGAAAATCTGGCCAATAAGGAAGTCGCGGACCGTTTGCACATTTCCGAGCGCACGGTGAAATTCCACGTTTCCAACCTGCTGGCTAAATTCGGTGTTCGCCGCCGCGCGGACTTGATCCTGCTCTGCTACCAGCGGCGCGGTGCGGGCGTCTAATTCCGCACTTCGTTATAACCACATGGCTTTCGCGCAGTGGCTGTGACTCCCGCTTCGTTACGCTGTTATAATCTTGCTCCCGCATTCTCTCCGTCCGGAGCGTGCGCGCTATTTATGGCTACCTTCTCGCTTGAAAATTTTGGTTGTCGCGCTACCGAGGCAGACGCTGCGGCCATGCGCCGCGCTCTTCGCAGCGCCGGATGGAGCATGCTCGATCAGCATGGCGCCTGCGACGTCGTGGTGCTCAACACCTGCACCGTGACATCGGCTGCCGATTCGCAGGCGCGCGATGCGGTGCGCAAAATTCATCGCGAGAATCCGGCCGCGCGCATCGTGGTTACTGGTTGTTATGCTCAGCGCGCGCCGGAAGACCTCGCGCAGCTTCCCGGGGTTTGTTGGGTGGTCGGAAATTCCCAGCAGGCAGAAATTCCGCGGCTGCTGCGAAACTTGTTAGCGCCGAACGCGGACACGCCGAGCGCTGTGGGCGCTGGGGCAAATTCTTCTCGCGAATCGCTGCACTCCGCGCCCGCGCGAGATTTCGTTCCGCTCGCAACCCTCGACTCTGAACCCATGTCGCTCGCGCGCGGCCCCGCCAAAATCCTCACGGGAGATATCTTCGAGCAGACATCGATGCAGGTCAGCCCGCTCGAAGCCGTTCCGGCCGACCGCACCCGGCCCATCCTGAAAATTCAGGATGGCTGCAACAATCGCTGCTCCTACTGCGTCATCCCCTTCGTTCGCGGCCGCAGCCGCAGCTTGCCGCCGGACGAAGTGCTGCAGCAAACGCGACAACTGGTTGCCGCAGGCGCGAAGGAAATCGTTCTCAGCGGAATTAATCTCGGTTCTTACGGCCGTGATCTGACGCCGCGCGCGGAGCTCGCTGATTTGGTGCGGCGCATTCTGAGCGAAACGGCGCTCGAGCAGCTGCGTTTCAGCTCCATCGAGCCGCAGGACGTCACGGAAGATTTCGTCGCGCTCGTGGCCGCGTCACCGCGCATCGCTCCGCATTTTCATGTGCCGCTGCAGTCCGGCTCAGACCGCATCCTGCGCGCCATGCATCGCTGGTACCGCGCGGCACACTACGCGGAACGAATCGAGCGGATTCGTAGCGCGCAGCCGGACGCGGCGATCGGCGCAGACGTAATCGCTGGCTTCCCTGGCGAAAGCGGCGAAGATTTCGCCGCTACCTTCGATTTTATCGCGCGCTTGCCGTTCACTTATTTGCACGTGTTCTCCTTCTCGGCTCGGCCCGGCACGAAAGCCGCCGATCTCGGCGCACCGGTTTCGCCGGCAGTCATTCGCGACCGCGCGCGCGCGTTGCGTGCTCTCGGCGAGCGGAAGGCCGCGGCTTTTCGCGCCCTCCAGGCAGGGCGAAATGTGTGCGCTCTCACGCTGGCGCGCGGTGGCGACAACTGGACTCAAGCATTGACGGGCAATTATCTGAAAGTGCGTGTGGAAGGGCGCTGGCCGGCGAACATCTGGTGCCAAGCGCGTATCCAAGCCGCGCCGGAAGCGGTGGAACGCGAGGAAGAGTTCAGTTCTCGAAGATAACTTCAGCCAGCGCGAGATTCCCGCTGTGCGTGATGGAAAGCGAGATGTTTTTCACACCCAGCTGCTTGGCGAATTCACCCGCCACTCCGTCGAGACGCAGCGACGGTTTGCCGGTCGGCTCGCGCATCACTTCGATATCCCGCCAGCGCACGCCGAAGCGCCAGCCCGTTCCCAGCGCTTTCATCGCCGCTTCTTTCGCGGCGAAACGCCCCGCATAGCGCTCGAATTTGCCGCGAAAACTTTCGCAGTATGCCACTTCAGCCGGTGTGTAGAGCCGCTCCAGAATCGGCGCTCCGTGCCGCGTCAGCGCCGCTTCGATGCGGTCAATCTCCGCGATGTCGAGTCCCAGACCGACGATCACATGCGCCTCGCTTCCGAATCGTGCGTTAGAATGCATTCTGCGTCGCGGTGCGATTATACCTAGATTGAATGCGCGCAGCGATTTCGCTTGAGGCGCGAATCAACGAATATGCCCACTGGTCCTGCAAAGAAAAAAACGCCGCCGCGAAAAGTCACGGCGAAAACTGCGCATCATCCCGCGCACTGGAAATTGCGCCGCAGCGGCGGCTTGCAAACCCTGGGAGCGCCGCCGCTCGCCCGTATCGGCTGGCTCGTTCACGGATTCAGCACCCGAGCTGGCGGAGCAAGCGAACTTGCCGAGAATCGCGGTACCTCCGGCGCCAAGAAAAACAGTGCCTCAGAAAACGTACTCAACCTGGGATTCACGGACTGGGATTCGCGCGAGCGCGTCCTGCAAAATCGCGCGCAATTCTTCTTAGCTCTTGGCGCAAGCAAGATGCGCGCCGTTGCTTTGCGCCAAATTCATTCCGACATCGTGCATGTGGTGAGCGCCGCGGAAACCAGGCAGGGCGAACAAGCGCTGCAAGGCGACGCCCTGATCACCCGCGAGCCTGGCGTACTGCTGACGATCCAGACCGCGGATTGCATTCCCATACTGCTTGCGGATACCAGGCAGCGCGCCGTCGCCGCGATTCATTCCGGCTGGCGCGGCACGGCGCAGCGCGTTGCCGAAAAAACTCTCGGCCGCATGCGAATGGAATTTGGCACGCGCCCGCAAGATGTGATTGCCGCGCTGGGCCCGGGCATTAGCGCTTGCTGCTACGAAGTCGGCCACGAAGTAGTGAAGGAATTCACCGCAAAATTTTCCAACGCTCGAGACTGGTTCACAGGCCCGTTCGATGCGCTCGAAAATGGCGATAACGATCCCAACTGGCTGCCCTGGCTCACCATGCGTCCGCCCGGACATGCGCCGCCCGCTCCGCGCGCCCATCTCGATTTGATCGCTGCAAATCGCGGGATTCTTGCCGGCGCCGGGATCGCGCCCAAAAATATTCTCTCTTCCGGCTTCTGCACGGCATGCCGCCGCGACCTGTTCTTCAGTTACCGCCGCGAGCACTCGACGGGCCGTCTGATGGCCGCGATCGGAATTCGTTCTTGACTTGCGGCGAGCTCGGCGATGCCGCAGCGGGCGGGGCTGCCGATTCCAGCAGCGCCAGTTGCCCGCATGCCGCCATTACATCCTGCCCGCGCGAGTAACGCACAAACGCCCGCACGCCTTTCTCCTCCAGAATGCCGCGAAATTCTTCAATGCGCGCTTCCTCGGGCTTGCGGTACGGCAGCTCTCCCGGATTCCACGGTATCAAATTGACTTTCGCGCGCAAATTCGCCAGCAATTTCGCCACGCGCCGAGCATCTTCCGGAGCATCGTTAAATCCGCCGAGCAGCACATATTCGAACGTCAAGTGTTCCCACGGCCGCAGCGGATAGCGCGCGCACGCTGCGAGCAAATCCTCGATCGGATATTTGCGATTGATGGGCATGATTTTGTCGCGCTGTTCATTCGACGACGCATTCAGCGAAATCGCCAGCTTCGGCCGCACTTTTTCACCGCCCAGCCGCTCCATAGCGGGAATAATCCCGCTGGTGGAAAGCGTGGTGTGCCTGGCCGTGATCGCCATGCCGCTTGCATCGAGCAGGATTCGCAGCGCCGCCATGACCGGCTCGTAATTCAATAGAGGTTCACCCTGGCCCATGAGCACGACGTTTGTCTGCGGCTTCAGGCTGGCGCGATTTTCGTGCAGCGCAATCAGCACTTGCCCGACAATTTCCCCCGCCGTGAGATTACGGATCAGCCCGAGCGTAGCGGTCAGGCAAAAATGGCAATCCACAGCGCAACCGGCCTGCGTCGAGATGCAAATCGTCTGGCGATTTTCTTCGGGCATGAAAACCGTCTCGATCGTCGCGGACTTCCTGGCCTTCGCCTCGCCGCTCGCTTCCGCCGCGGGCAACGCCAGCACGTAACGCACGGTAGCGTCATCGGATTGGTAGCGGCGCACGATCTGCGGCAGCCCGATCACAGTCTCGCGCGCCAGTCGCTCGCGCAGCGCCAGCGGCAAATTACTCATGTTCGCGACGTCGAACCGCCGCTCGGCGTAAAGCGCGCGGTACATCTGCGCGCCGCGATAGGCCGGCTCACCCAGCGATTGCAGGAACGCCCGCAGCTCTTCCGCAGATTGGCCCAGCAGATTCACCGGAACGCGGGTGTTGTTCGCAGGCATCTTACGATCATGATAGCACGCGGCCCCGCGCTGATTTTTCGCTGCCAGCCCCGTCGCGCAGCGATATAATGGAGCGTTTGAGTTTCGCATCTGCACCAACCGGGAGGCGCGCCAATGACCACCGTGACGTCAACGGAAAATAAAAGGCCGATGGAAGTGGTCAGCATTGATGAATGGGTGAAGCAGCTCGGCGCCATCCCGAAAAAAGAATTCACGATTCCCCACGTGCTGGATTTTGTCCAGCGCAAAGCCATCCAGCCGGAGACGCTGGCTCCCTACATTTTTTACGCCAATAGCCATTACACGCGGAACCTGATCTACAAATGCGAACTGTTCGAAATCCTCGCGATCTGCTGGAACATCGGCCAGGTCAGCCGCATCCACAATCATCGCGGCCAGAATTGCTGGATGGTCACGCCCATCGGCCGGCTGCGCGTGCAGAATTTCCGCGTGGAAAATCTGGACACCGCGCGCGGAAGCTGCAAGCTGGTCCCCTCGGATTCTTACCTCATGGACGCAACGCATCCCGCCGTGGTGCGCCCCGAAGAGCCCGTGCACCAAGTGCAAAATCTGCAGGAATACAATCAGCCCTCCACCAGCGTGCACATTTATTCTTATCCATACGACTCCTGCGAAGTGTATTCCATGGATAAAGGCGCATACGCCGATGTGCCGCTGCATTATTCCAGCGCATACGGCAAGCTTTTGCCGGACGAGAAATTAACCTAGGTCTGCTGCCCACGGGGGTGGCCGCACACCGCGTCTGCCGCGGAAATGCGCGTCGCCGCAAGGTTCACAATGCGCAATAAAACAATCGTCGCGTCCATGACATTTGTGGTCCCACCATGCCACAATGGAATCAGACAACAACATGCCCGACACAAATCATAAGGTCCATACGGAGACCCTTCCGAATGGGCTCGTCGTCATCACCGAGCCCATGGAGCATGTGCACTCCGTTTCGGTGGGCATTTGGCTGCGCACCGGCTCGCGCTGCGAACCTCCCGGGCTAAACGGCATTTCGCATTTCATCGAGCACATGGTTTTCAAAGGCACCACGCGGCGCACTGCGGAAGATATTGCGCGCGAAGTGGACAGCGTTGGCGGCATGCTCGATGCCTTCACCTCCAAGGAAATGGTTTGCTTCAACACGCGCGTCCTCGACGAACATCTGCCCAAAGCCTTCGACGTGCTGGCCGACATGGTTCTGGACCCGAAATTTGCCGACGACGAAATCGATCGCGAGAAGTCCGTGATTCTGGAAGAAATTCGCATGACCCAGGACAATCCCGAAGACCTGGTCCACGAACTCTTCACCCAGAATTTCTGGTCGCCGCACGCGCTGGGCAAACCGATTCTGGGTACCCCTGAAACCGTTTCCGCCTTCACGCGCGATACGCTGCGCACCTGGTTCAAGCAAAGATACGCGCCGAACAATATGGTCATCACCGCCGCGGGCCATCTAACGCACCAGCAGCTGGCGGACCTGGTTTCGGAACGCTTCGCGAAAGGCACCTCCGCCGGCGAAGACGCCGCCGAAGCCACGCCGCAGCCCGCTTCGCACGTCACGCTGCGCACCAAGCACGAGCTCGAGCAAGTCCACATCTGCATGGGCGTTCCGGCGCTGCCCATGACCGATCGCCGCCGCTTCGGCGTCGCCGTGCTCAACAACGTTCTGGGCGGCGGGATGTCTTCGCGCCTGTTCCAGAATATTCGCGAGCGCCAGGGTCTGGCGTACGCAATTTTCAGTGAACTTAATTCCTACCGCGATGCCGGCGCGCTCTCGGTCTACGCCGGCACTTCGCTGGACACCGCTTCGCAGCTGGTGCGCTCCGTGCTCGATGAATTCCGCCGCTTGCGTGATGAACCGCTCAGCGCTCCGGAACTGCGCCGCGCCAAAGACCATCTGAAAGGCGCCACGTTGCTCGCGCTCGAAGGCAGCGGCCAGCGCATGAATAGCCTCGCGCGCTATCACATGTACTTCAAACGCCACTTCACCGCGCAAGATCTGATTGCGCTGCTGGAAAGCGTCACGGTAGAAGACGTCCAGCAACTCGCCCGCGAATTCTTTCAGCCCGGGCGCATGGCAGCCTCCGTCGTCGGCAACCTCAACGGCTTTGAACTCACCCAGGATCAGCTCGCGATCTGATTTTCTGAAATCCTGAAGAGCGTCCATCGCAGTGATACGCCGGCAGCCTAGTTTCTTTTGCGCGACTTCGTATTGACGGCAGCGCGCTACTTTGCCATCATCCCATTGCGCTGTCGCGCGCAACTGTTTGTGGTTGTTGCCACGATTCGCGGGGGAAGCGTATCTCGTTTCGCGTATCCATTCTGGCGTCTGGAAGCACGGGCAACTCCACGTTGCTCGAATCGGGGTGCACGACTCTCCTGATTGACGCCGGACTCGGGAAAAAAGAAATGTTGCGGCGCTTTGAAACCCTGGGCCGCGCGTGCCCCGATAAAGTCGACGGCATCCTGGTCACCCACGAGCACAGCGATCACTCCAACGGTCTTGCGCAAATGTCCCGCGAGTGGAAATGCCCTGCCTACCTCACCGCCCCGACGCATCGCGAAATCCAGAAAATGTTTGGCGACGGGCCGAAAACTAAAATCGAGCGCGTGGAATACATCCGCCCCGGAATTAAATTCGTAATCGGCGACATCGAAATCACCGCATTCACCATTCCGCACGATGCCGCTGACCCCGTCGGCTACGTCTTCTGCGCCAACGGCAAAAAAGTCGCCATCGTCACCGATCTCGGCTATATGCCCGAGCTGGTGAAGCATCATCTGCGCGAAGCCGACTTTCTGATCCTGGAATCCAATCACGATCTGGAGATGTTGAAGGTCGGGCCTTACCCCTGGTACATCAAGCAGCGCGTGATGAGCCGCACCGGCCATCTTTCCAATTCCATCGTCAGCGAATTTCTCGCCGATTCCGAAGTCTTCGACGGACGCGCGCTCCACCTGGTCCTGGCGCACGTTTCCGAGCAGAACAATACTCCCGATCTAGCCCGCATCTGCGCCGAAGAGGCGCTTGGCCGCCGCCCCGGCGAATTCGCTTTTCGCGGCACCTTGCACGTCGCGTCGCAACGCATTCCCCTCGGCCCCTTCGAGCTATAGTCTTTGCGCTTCCACCGCTTAGCGGGATTCTTCGCGCTGCGCTAAACTGCTGTAGAACAAATCGTGTACGGCGCGCGATCGTCCCGTCTCCAGGTCGGCGTCGCGCACAATTTCGAGCCGCGCGTCGAATAAGTTCTCTGCGCTCATCGCCACTCCCGGCGCTACTTCGATCCGAACCAGCTCGGCGCCGCGGTGCCCTTCGCCGGCGGCTTGTTGCAAGGCGCTGCACTGATAACACATGCCCGTTTTATTGATCAGCGCGCAAAGGCCGTGGTAATCCTCGATCATCTTTGCGCGCCCCGCCGCTAGGCGGTGGCGGTACACCGGCTCGGAAACGCCCAGGATGCCTGCCGCTTCCTCTCCTGTAAATCCCAGAACTTCCTTCAGCATCAACGCAGCCTGTTCTTCCGGCGGCAACGTGCGCGCAATACAAGAAAAACAAAACGCGATGTGCTCGCGAATTTCGAAGCTGAATCCCGGCTGCTGCATCAACGCTGTCAGTTCCTGGACTTTCTGCGGATCAGCGATGGCTTCCTTCTCACCGATCAATTGGGCTTCCGCGCGCCAGCGCTTCTTCGCGCGCAAATGGTCCAGACAAACATGCGTCGCGATACCGAAGAGCCAGCTTTTGAACCGCGCCTCGCCGCGATACGTGCGTATTCCTTCCAGAACTCGCACCAGCACGTCCTGCAACAGATCCTCGGCGTCCTGCCGCAGCGTCACCATCCGGTAGATGTAGCCAAAAAGCGGTTTGCGCCACGGTTCCACCAGCGACCCGAACGCCTGGCTGTCTCCTTGCCGCGCTTTTTCCACCAGCTGAGCTTCTTCCTGCAGTGCAATTTCCGGCAGCGGATGCACGGCCATTTTTTCTCCCCTTAAAAACGATGGAGCCGCGCCAGTTTACTACGGGACTGGAAACCGGCGCGGCTCGCTGCGCTGCTGCGACGCTCTAGGACGACATCAGCGCCTGGGCCAGCTGCAGCCGGTTGCCGGAAGGATCGCGAAACGTCGCCAGCTTCACGATGCCGGGAATTTCTTCGATCTTGCCTTCGAATTTAACGCCGGCTGTTTCCAAGCGTTTGTGTTCACGCTCGATGTCCTCCACTTGCAGCACGATCGTCGCTCCCGGTTCTTTGCCGGCATGCGGATGAACGGCAAGGCCGATGCTCTCTTCGCCTTCGGCACCTGCGAACTCCGCCCACTCGAGCGCTTCAAACGTTTTCTTCAGACCGAGCACGTTGCCGTAAAACTTCTTTGCGCTTTCAAAATCGTTTACGCTGAACCAGGAAAGTCTCACTTTCATTGTTTTGCTCCTCCGATTGAATTGGGCCTGCTATCCATTAAGTCGTTTGGCGCGAGAATTTCCGCCAAAACCTTGAAACAAAGCAGTTTGTCTCACTCCACACGAGCCGACCGGGCGCTTCGCTCACGCACGCTAGTTCAGGTATCATGGCAATGGCAATTCTCCCCGCCATGGGCGGGAGTTCGTCGCGGACTTTGCAGAAGGCTCGGGTTTCGCTAGTACGCAATTGCCGAGGGGGCTCGATTTGATCGCACGCTACACCCGCCCAGAAATGGGCCGCGTCTGGAGCGAGGAAAATCGCTTTCAGAAATGGCTGGAAGTCGAGCTGGCCGCCAGCGAAACGCTCGCCGAAGCCGGCGTGGTGCCGCGACAGGCTGCGGCTACCTTGCGCCAGCGCGCTCGCGTGGATGTCCCGCGCATCAACGAAATCGAAGCAAAAGTCCGCCACGACGTAATCGCCTTCACCATGGCCGTGCAGGAATCGGTTGCCGACGCCGAGGCTGCGCGCTGGCTGCATTATGGTCTTACTTCGAACGACGTGGTGGACACCGCGCAAGCGCTGCTTATTCGCGAAGCATCTCATCTCATCGAGGAAAAAATCGAAGCGCTCGGCGAAGTCTTGGAACGCCGCGCCTGGGAATTCAAAGACACGCCGCAAATCGGACGTAGCCACGGCGTTCACGCCGAGCCGATTAGCTTCGGCCTGAAGATCGCCAACTGGTACGCCGAAAATCGCCGCGACCTTGCGCGCTTTCAGGTCGCCGCGCAACAAATCGCCGTGGGCAAGATTTCCGGTGCGGTGGGCACCTGCACCCATCTCGGGCCGGAGATCGAACAAAAAATTTGCCATCGCCTGGGCCTTGCCACCGCGCCGATTACTTCACAAGTGATTGAACGCGACCGCCACGCGCAATATCTCACGACGCTGGCTGTCGTCGCTGCGTCACTGGAACGTATCGCGCAGGAAATTCGCCATCTGCAACGCACCGAAGTGCGTGAGGTCGAAGAGCCGTTCGGCGGCGAGCAGCGCGGCAGTTCTGCGATGCCGCATAAGCGCAATCCCGTCTCGAGCGAGCAAATCTGCGGGCTGGCTCGCGTGGTGCGCGCAAATTCTCTTGCCGCCCTGGAAAATGTCGCGCTGTGGCACGAACGCGATATTTCGCACAGCTCGGTCGAGCGCGTCATTCTTCCCGACTCCACAATCCTCGTGGATTACATGCTGCATCGCACCAGCGAAATCGTCGCCAAGATGAAAGTGTTTCCCGAGCGCATGTTGCGCAACCTCAACTCCACGCACGGTCTGGTTTTTTCCGGGCAACTGTTGCAGGATTTGGTCGAACATGGTGCGCCGCGCGAAGACGCCTACCAGTGGATCCAGGCGCATGCCATGGCTGCGTGGGAATCCGAAACCAGCTTCCAGGATCGCGTTGCCGCCGATGCCAATATCCGGAAATTTCTCGACCAGCAGGCTCTTGCGCACACCTTCAGCCTGCAGCGGCAGTTGCGCGCCGTGGACGCGATCTTCCTGCGCGTGTTTGGCGCCAAGTCCGCCGTCGCCGTCTGACCCTAGCGCTTCGCCGCGAAACTCTCTGCAGGGATTTGCAAGCAATCGGTGGCTACGGGTAGTAAGGCCACGCCTCAGACTTCACGATTAATTTTGCGTAGGGAATGGGATCGCTCGCGGGTTTTGCGCCAGGTGTGGCGTTCACTCGCGCGAGCGCCAGCTGGGCTTCTGCGAAATTCGGATTCAGTTGAATCGCCGCGCGCAAATTCTGTGACGCTGCCTGCGTGTAGCCAAGCTCGTCCGCCGCAATCCCCTGAATATAATGTTGTTTCCACTGCTGTTCTTTATCCTGAGTCGCCGCCCGGGAAATTTCATTCATTGCCTGTGTCGGCTCTCCGGCGCCGAGATAGGCGAGCGCTAGATTATGTTCGATGGCGGTCGCATCAGGGTCCAACTGCAGCGCATGTTCCAACGGCAAAATCGCGGCGCCCGGATCGTTCTGCTCGAGCAGCCAGTCGCCCAGCAGGGCCTGCGCGTGCACATTGCCCGGCTGCATTTGCACGGCCGTTCGCATCTCGGTAATGGCCTCGTCCATGCGTCCCGCCGCCGCGCGCGAAACGGCTTTTCCGTACTGCGCGCTGGAAAGATTTCGGGCGTGCACTGGCTGCAGTCCGGCGATCAGCGCGATCGCGCATCCCACCGCGATCCAGATTATCTTCGACGTTCGCGAATCGCCGGTAGCCTTCTCATCCGTTGGCGTTGCAGGCATACCTTCTCCGATGCCGCTAAAATGATCCGTCCTGCCAGCAAAACGCGGTAGGAGCGCTCCGAGGACTAATCCCGCTGCCAGTCCGCCCAAGTGTGCCGAATTGTCGATGTGCCCGCTGGCCGCGCCAATCGAAAGATTCAGCAAGATGAAAACCGCGAGGCTCCGCAAATTTTGCTGTACCAAGCTTGCGGGAATGGCGGCCTTCTTCAGCACCAGATAAGAAACAAACGCACCCGCAATTCCGAAAATAGCGCCGGAAGCTCCGGCCGAGGCGCGCCACGGATTCCACGCCGTGCTGACGGCGCTGGCCGCCAGCCCGCAGAACAAATACGTAACGCTGAACGCCAGCCGCCCCATCATCGGTTCCAGAGCGACCGCCAGATTCCGCAGGCACCACATGTTCAGAGCAATGTGAAAAAAGCCAAAGTGGACGAACATGGACGTGAACAGCCGCCACCACTGGCCGCTCAACGTCAGGGGTCCAAAATCCGCGCCCCACCGGATCGCCTGCGCCACGCTCGGATCCGTCCAGGAAACGCCCGACAAACCCATCGCCACATATACCAGCACATTCACCGCGATGATGACGCGCGTCACCAGCGGCAAAGTCTGAATGAATCCCGCGAAACCGCTTGGAGCGCGCCGCCCCTGCGTGATTGCATTGGCGGCCATTGTGGCCCGCGCCGCGCGGCATTCCCGGCACTCGGAGGCGACGTTCGACCCCAGCGAAAATCCGCTGAAGGATTTGCCGCAGCTGGGACAGGTGGGCATGTTAGAACGCTTGCTCCTCGCCTTGCTCGATTCGCTGGAAAACGAAAAAGCCGGTCACAAACTAACTGACTCGCCTGGTCAATTCAACAATACTTGATGGCCGGCATGGTGCAATGCAAAACAAGCAAGAGACTCGCGAATTGACTTCAGCGGGATGCCAGCATAAAGTCGCCAGACTTTCTCGCGTGGAACGGATCACGAGGCGCGTTCTTGCGCTTCTTTTCAGGACATACAGCGATGAAATGGACCCGCAAGTCCCAACGACAATCCTTGGTCGTTCTGTTCTTGGCAGTCTTATTCTCCGGTGCGGCTTTGTCGGACGAATGGAAGGCGCGTCACGGGTTGGTGCTGCCGCCCGGCGCGCCAGACTTGGGAGTTCCCGCCGCGCCCGATGCCGTATTTCTTTCAGGGCCGCAAACTTCCGATCAAACGGAAAAATGGCGCGCAGGTATCAAGCAATGGCGCAAAGATCGCCTGGCTGAATATCAGTACCACGACGCCACGCTGTACCAACGCCCCGAACTCGCCTGGACTCAGCACGTCTTTTCCCAGTGCCAATTGCTCGTCTGGGACCGTTCTTTTTACGATCCCGATAAACGCGAATACACCGTGGACACTTTTCTCGCGGACCTCGAGCGGCGCATCGGCCCGATTGACTTGGTGCTGATTTGGCCGGTGTATCCGAATCTGGGCGTGGACGACCGCAACCAGTTCGACTTACTGCGCGACCTGCCGGGCGGAATTCCCGCGTTGCGCCAGGTTGTCGAACAGTTTCACCGCCGCGGTGTGCGTGTCATGTTTCCGATTCTGGCCTGGGATACCGGGACGCGCGATGAAGGCGCGCCGCCTTCGACCGCATTTCCACAGCTGCTGAAAGAAATCGGCGCGGATGGAATTAATTTCGACACGCTGGAAAGCGTGCCGAAGGATTTCCGCGCTTCGTCCGACGCGATCGGCCATCCCCTTGCGCTCGAACCGCAATTTGCCGTTCATGACGCTTCGCTCGCCTGGAGCAATATCAGCTGGAACGATTGGGTGACTTGGGAAGACGTGGCGTACCCGTTCATCCCCATGGTCAGCAAAGCGAAGTGGCTGGAGCCGCGGCACACCGTCGACGTCACCGACCGTTTCACGCGCGACAAGACCGACAGCTTGCAACATGCCTTCTTCAACGGCGAAGGCTACGCCACGCTCGAGAATTTGTGGGGCTTCTGGTACGGCATGACGCCGCGCGACGCCGAGACGGTCCTGCGCATTACGAAAATCGAGCGCGCGTTTCCAGAGAATCTTTCCAGCGCCGAATGGGAACCGCATGTGCCAACGTTGCAAGCCGGAGTTTTCGCCAGTGCTTTTCCCACGGCGAATTCGACGCTCTGGACGATCGTGAATCGCAACGAGTACGACCTCACCGGCGAACAGCTTCGCGTTCCGGTGCGCCCCGGCGTGCGTTATTTCGACCTGTGGCACGGAGTCGAATTGCTTCCCGGCGCGAACGGCGCACACGCTACGCTCTCCTTTACGATTGACGCGCTCGGCTTTGCCGCCGTCCTCGCCACTTGGGAAAACTCCGCGTCCGCCGACGCGTTGCCAGAACTTCTGAAAGTCATAGCCGCGCGTTCCGCCCAGCCCCTCGCCGCATATTCGCGTGAGTGGAAATTCGTCCCGCAGACCATGGTCCCCTCCGCGCCAACGCACGCGCCTGCCATGGCCCCGACGGGCATGGTGCGCATTCCCGAAGCCGACTACGATTTCGCAGTGCAAGGAATTGAAATCGAAGGCGGCAACGACCCCGGGGTGGACGTGCAATATCCCTGGGAAGACGCGCCGCGGCGTTTTCATCGCAAGCGCGTGCACATCTCCAGCTTTTATATGGACCGTACGCCCGTCAGCAATCAGCAGTTCAAGGAATTTCTGGACGCGACGAAATACCAGCCTGCCGACGGCCATAATTTCCTGCGCGATTGGAAAAACGGCGCGTATCCGAGCGGCTGGAGCAGCAAACCGGTGGCTTGGGTTTCGATCGAAGACGCGCGCGCGTATGCCGCATGGGCCGGCAAGCGCCTGCCGCACGATTGGGAATGGCAATACGCGGCGCAATCATCCGATGGCCGCACCTATCCGTGGGGAAACGATTGGAACGCACAAGCCGTTCCGCCCGCCGATCACGGTCGCACAATGCGCGCGCGAACGAATGGGGACGCCCATCCCAACGGCGCTAGCCCGTTCGGCGTACTCGACCTTGAAGGCAACATCTCACAATGGACGGATGAATTTCGCGACGCGCACACGCGCGCGGCCATCGTGCGTGGTGGCGCGTCCTATCAGCCTCGCGGTGCTGTCTGGTATTTCCCGCAAACCTATCGCCTCGACCAGCACCAGAAATATCTGCTGATGTCGCCCGGCCGTGACCGCTCCGGCACAATCGGCTTCCGCTGCGTGGTGGACGCGCCCTGATGCAAATCGCTTCGCGGCGGGTATCTTTCTTTTTTAATGATTACTGCACTCGCTGAATGTACCGCGCCTCGGAAGTATCCACCTTGATCTTGTCTCCGTTGCCGACGAAGGGTGGAACGTTGACGACCAATCCCGTTTCCAGCTTGGCGGGTTTCATCACCGCGCTGGCCGTCGCTTTCTGGATGCTCTGCTCGGTCTCGACCACCGTCAGATCCACCGTGTCCGGCAGCAACACGCCAATCGGCTTGTCGTCGTAATACTCAATTTTCACGGGCAAATTGGGGATCAAATAATCCCGCGTGTCTCCCACGATATCGTTCTGCAGCGCGAGCTGTTCGTAATTTTCGGTGTTCATGAAGTGGTGCGTATCGCCATCGCTGTAGAGATATTCGAACTGAATTTCGTCCACCACCACTTTTTCCAGCGTTTCTTCCGCGCGGAACCGGAAGTCCATCATGTTGCCGTTGCGCAAATTGCGCATCTTAGTCTGCATCGAACCGCGCTTATTTCCCGGCGTGCGGTGGTCCACGCTATACACCACGCACAGGTCGCCCTCGTGCTTGATAATCATTCCCGGGCGTAGTTGGGTTGCCTTAATCATTTCCTGCTCCTGAATTCTGGCCTGGAATTCCCCGCCCTCGGTTCGCCTCGTCTTAAAAGGTCTCGCGCTGGGCTATGGTGGCGTGTAACTCGCCCGCCGCATCGCATCGGACTGTGGCGAGCGCTTGGCACAAACGCCAAGCACTTGCTTCGGCGCGCATTTTGTCCCCTGCCGAAACAATGATTATACCGGCCCGCGCCGCACACGGTCAAACCGACAATCGGGGTCGATCATCATGGCAGGGCAGCCGGCCCGCGCTTCCGTGAGGCGGTTTTTCAACTGTTTCGAAAGCGTCGCAAGCTGCTCATCCGTCATGTGGACCTGGCCGTCCAGAGTCACGATCAATCGCCCCGAACCGGCATCGCGGAATCGGGCGTCCTGGATCGTGACGTTGCCCTGCAACACCGGCGGAAGAATTGCGCCCAGGTCCAAGCCCTTTTGCAGCGCGGAGAGGATTGCAGTCTGAATCTTATCGCGCAACAGTTCGCCCAGGTTCCCCGCGCGCAGCAGTTCGCCTAACGATCCGTCGGCTTCGATCGGCCCAAGTTCCGCCGCCAGCCGCAGTTCCGAATGATTTTCCGCAACCGAAGGCGTGAGCTTCAACTGAATTACGGCATCACCGCCAATCAGCTTTTTGACCTGCTGTTTTCCCAGCAGCTTCGCGCAGCCCCAGCGTTCGTAATGAAGATGGACGACTGCGACGCTCGCCGGCTCGGCCGGAGTTAGCGTCGAATCTTCGATTTGGATGCGGTCACCGCAGCGCTCCTGTTTATCGAGTTCGGCGCTGAGCAGAGCCGTCAAATTCTGCTGCATGTCCGCCAGATCGGCCGTGAGTTCCACGCCGAGATTATTCACGCCGTGCTCTTTTGCCGCGATGGTGATGAGTCCCGAGGCTACGATCGTGATTTGCTGATCTTTGATGTTCAGCGGGATTTTTACGGGAGGGATCTTAAGGGTCAGGTTCTTATCGCTGCCGACGAGCGGCGCTGCCACAAGGACGAGAACCACTGCGATGGCGGCCACGCTTCGCCCGGAGAGATTAGGCATTCGGCAACTGCTTTTGCAACTCGGCACGATTCGTGGGCCTCCCGGTCCCGCTGTCGTTGATGAAAGCGAATCCTCGCGGGTTGCCCTGTTTCCTTGTTCAACCCGCGAGAAAAAATAGAATTGCTGGCATACGGCCTCGCTCCCCGGCGGTTCGCTCGGAGCCCGACGAAATAGTGGAACTCTAGGGTGCTTTGCGTTCAATAGATAGCATGAGTAAATTCAGACCATACGACAGCCGGTTCATTGCGGGGCTTGCTGAATTCGCAACAGCAGCGCGCGCCCGGATTCGGCATAAATATCAGGGGGATCGTGCCATGAAAACATTGCGCATGGGATTTGCGGGCTTCTACCTCGTAGCGTTGCTGCTTTCGATGACGGCATACCAGGCCGCGGCACAGGATGCCAATTTTGTCGGCACCTGGAACATGACCGTCACAGGCGGCGGTCGCGGCGGTGGTCAGGGCGGAGGCGGAAACCGCGGCGGCGGTGGCGGCGCGCAGACGCTCACCATTACAAAAGACGGCGACAAGTTCAAAGTCACTCACCAATCGCCGCGCGGCGACAACACCTCTGAGGCCACCGTTTCAGACGGCACAATTTCCTGGACCGAGCAGCGCCAGGGCCGCGACGGCAACCCCATGAAAATCGAATTTAAGGCTACGCTCGATGGCGATGCACTGAAGGGCACCATGGGCGACGGACAGTACAGCCGCGAATTTACCGCGAAGCGATCAAACTAGAACCAGTTTGGCGAAATATGCCCGACGGCCCGGGCTTCAGTGATTAGCGCAGTTGCGAGTTGGCACTGCCTCTGGATGGTTGATGGAGTAGTCCCGGCCGCCTTCTCTCGCCTTGCCTTTCGGGAACTTTTCCGCAGCCTGCGCCGAATTCTAGATGGCAATGGAAGAACGCACATCAAGGAGAATCGATGATGGGAATTTACTCCAAGGCTGCTTTTGCGGTGTTGGCTGTGGCACTGAGTTGCTCGCCGCTTCTGGCACAGGATGGCGCGCCAGATCCGCCGCCTGCACAACACCAAGGCGCGCGCGACGGGTTCGGGTCACAGCGCGGCGCAATGGGATCAGGTGAGCACGGCGGCCGCTGGGGCCATAGGCACGGCGGTTTCGGCCGGGATGGCCGCAGAGGACAGCGGCATTCAGGTTTGGCGCGTTTGCTGAACGATCCCTCCATCCGCCAGCAAGCGGGAATCACGGACGAACAGGCCGCGACGATTCGCAAGCAGGAGTTGGACTTCCGCAAGACGGAAATTCGTGGCCGCGCTGATCTCGAGGTCAAGCGTATTGACTTGAAGGCGCTGCTCGCCGCCGATAAGCCGGATCGCGCCGCGATCAACGCCAAGCTGCAGGAAGTCGGCGCGGCGCAATTGTCGCTGCAGAAATCCTCGGTTGACTATCGGCTTAGCATGCGCGAGGCGATTACCCCGGAGCAACGCGAGAAGCTTCGGCAATTGATGCGCAATCGCTGGCAGCGCGATCGCGGCCGCGGAGACCGGCAAGGCGAGGGACGCAGAGGCCAACACGGCTCCGCTTCCACGCCGGATTCGCAAGCTAAGCCGCAATCGAACGATTAGGCTGACAGAATCGCGCGCCCAGCAAAGACAAGATAACACGCAGACGGCACTGCTCCAGATCTACGCAGTGCCGTCAGGCGCGAAAGATTATTTTCCGGTGTACACGATTCGCCAGATGGTGTTCGACCCGTCGTCGGTCACCAGCAACGATCCATCCGGCGCTACGGTGAGTCCTACAGGGCGTCCCCAGACATTGCCGTTGGGTAGGACGAACCCTGTAACGAAGTCCTCGTATTCCCCGCTGGCGTGGCCGGTCTGGTGCAGCGGCACGCGAATCACTTCGTAGCCGGCGCGCGCTGATTTGTTCCACGAACCGTGCTGCGAAGCAAAAATATCGCCCTTATATTCGGCCGGGAATTGATTGCCTTCGTAAAATGCAAACTGAAGCGAAGCGTTGTGCGGTTGCAGCAATACGTCCGGCGTGATCACCTGATCTTTCAGTTCCGGGTGCTTTCCTTGGTGCCGCGGATCCTGGTGGCCGCCGATGTACCACCACGGCCAGCCATAAAAACCACCCTTTTGCACGTGCGTGATGTAGTCCGGTACCAGATTGTCGCCCAGCCCATCGCGCTCATTCACGGAACACCACAGTTCACCGGTGTCGGGACTAAACGCGATGCCTCCGCCCGCATTGCGTATGCCGTAGGCGTAGATGCTCTGATCGCTGCCGTCGGGATTGAATTCCAGAATGTCGGCGCGATTTTTTTCGCCCGGAGTGGTATCCGGATCATCCACGTTCGAACCCGATCCCACTGCGACCAGCATTCTCTTTCCGTCCGCGGTGAATTGCACCGAGCGCGTCCAATGTCCTCCGCCGTCCGGTACGTCTACAATGTGCTGCCGCGAACCGCGTGCTTTCAGATCGCCGTTCTGATATGGAAAGCGCACCACCGCGCCGATCGTGCCGATGTAAACCCATTGCGGATCGGGGCCCGGAGGATAAAACGCAATTCCGTACGGCTGCTTCAAGTTTGTCGCGAACGTTTCCGTTTGTTGCGGCTTGCCGTCCGCGCTGATTCCGCGAAAAACTTTTATATCTCCCGGCTCGCTTTCCGCGACGAAAAAATCACCGTTCGGCGCGGTCACGATCAGCCGCGGATTATTCAGCCCGCTTGCATATTGCTGCACGCTGAAGCCGGGAAGCGTTTTCGGCCACGCATCGCTCGGCCGCGCCACCACTTTGGGGCCGTTGTTGGCAGACTTTGTCGCAAAGGGCTGCGGCAAATCTTCCACCGTGATTTTGCGAACAGTGCCAGGTGCTTCGAAACGATAATCCGTAAACGGAGCGTTCGGAGGCGCTGCCGCTGGCGTGGCGCTGCTTGCGGCCGGCGCAGCCACAGCTTTTGCCGTCGGCTGCGGTGGATTCGCGCCGCCTAGCGCTTTCAGATATGTAACCAGTTGCCAGCGCTGTTGCTCGCTCAAGCTCGACCATGCCGGCATTCCATTGTTGGGATCGCCCTGGGTAACGAACCAGAAAATTGCGCCGTCCGAAGCGCTCTGGGCTGGCCCCTTCGCCACCGCCGGAATGTTGCCGGTTCCTCCGCCCGTCGGCCCGTGGCAGGAAGCGCAATGTCGCGCGAACAAATTTGCCCCAGCCTGCGCCGCCCCACGCTTGCCCAGGTACGGGTTTTTCGTTTGTTCTGCCGTGGCTGGAGCATTATGGAAGGAAGGGGTTTGCGCGGTGACCGGCAAGCAGGCGCCGATTGCCGCGAATAGAAGTACGGTTGCGTTTCGTACTAAGGCGTAAGTACGACGGTTCCAGCTCCCGCTTATAACGACGTTCAAGGTTGCCTCCCAAGCGATGGCGGATGTAATTTGCGCGCAAGTTCTATTCTCCCAACGCGCACCATTCTACATCGTCATAACCTGGAACAAAAAGCTGCGCTGCCTGCACGGTTCGGCATGCGAGGTGACGGCGAACCAATCCCGCCCTGGGCTTGCGCGCGCAGTCGATCTCGGTCGGATCCACAAATTTCGCCTGAGCGCCTCTGTTGCAGGGCGAAATTCGACACAGGCTATGCTGTTGACTAAATAGGCGCTTGCCTTAAGAAAACTGCGAAATGCCGATTTTCGCGTGCGTTTTTAGCGAAACTGTGTTACTGTTTGATTGCGCTTAATACCTCGGTTGTGTTGTGCGGCCTCTGGTGAGCAGTTGATCTGAGATTACCCGCCCTTCAGTTCTCTCCGTAAGTCTTCAGCGTAATTTAAAACAAAGACTGGCAAGACCAGTTTGCAGTGCCCGCACCAGTTGTGTGCAGTACGTGTGTGCGCGCCGCGACGGCTTCCGCCAGATAGAAGGCAACATCCAGATGGATAGTATTACAGAAACATTTTCACAAATGGCGATCTCCGCTTACACGAAAGAGCGGCTGGCATTCGCCAAGTTCTCGATTCCCACGCCCGTGCAGACTGCGGCAATTCCGCAGGCACTGGCCGGGAACGATGTGCTGGCAACGGCGCAGACCGGCACCGGAAAGACGCTTGCGTTCTTGATTCCGGTGATGGAGCGCATGCTGCAGGAAAAAACGCCAGGAATCGCGGCGCTCGTGCTCGTTCCTACGCGCGAACTCGCCATGCAGGTTGTCGAGCAGTACAACGCATTGCGCGGCAAGTTGCTGGGCCCGGCGGCATTGGTCGTCGGCGGATTGTCCGAAGGACTGCAACTCACCAACCTGCGCAAAGGCGCGCGGCTGGTGGTTGCGACTCCGGGACGATTGGAAGATTTCCTCTCGCGCAAGCTCGTGCATTTCCGCGATCTGCGCGTGCTGATCCTGGACGAAGCCGATCGCATGCTGGACATGGGATTTCTTCCCGCGATCCGCAGAATCGCATCCGTATTGCCGAAGGAACGGCAGACGCTGTGCTTCTCTGCGACGCTGGAAGCTTCCGTCGTACATCTCGTCAAGGATTACATGCGGAACCCGGTGCGACTGGCATTCGGATCCGTGCTGAAGCCTTCCGAGAACGTCCGCGTGCAGGCTTTCGAAGTCGCAAGCGATCGCAAGCTGCCGCTGCTGCATCGTTTGCTCTCCAAGGAAACCGGCCGCTGCCTCATCTTCGCGCGCACCAAGCGCGGAGCGGAGCGGCTGGCCATCACTTTGAGCCGCGACGGTTTCGCCGCGTCCACGATTCACGGCGGGCGCACGCAGTCGCAGCGCACCGCGGCCTTGACGGGATTCCAGCAGGGACGCATACGCGTCCTGGTGGCAACCGACCTGGCATCGCGCGGGATTCACGTGCAAGACATCGCGCACGTGATTAACTAC
>Ga0209420_1000024_pt1 | contig 98994 bp, 91 predicted proteins | sample BlaSpr_A8_OM1_O1_FD_187972 | JGI IMG/M metagenome (GOLD analysis project Ga0209420, IMG submission 187972) | Forest soil microbial communities from Thunder Bay, Ontario, Canada - Black Spruce, Ontario site 2_A8_OM1_O1 (SPAdes) (version 2) | ecosystem: Environmental > Terrestrial > Soil > Boreal... | reverse complement strand
CTGCGGAACATTTCAAAGAATTGATCGGGAAAATTTCCCGCAGCAAAAAATGGACAACCGCTTTCGCTAAAACAGTATAGAGCCAACAGAAGTATGTTTAGTAGTTGATACACGGGCAGGCAAGACTCCTGACAACATCGTTCGCTTTTTCTTTCAAATTTATTGACAGAATGCGCATACGAATATACCTTCTTGGTGCGGTCCAGCCAGCGCTTTTCCGAACGGGCGCGGAAGCGCACAAAATAATCCGCCTATAAGAATCGTTAGGAGATATAGAGATGCGAAGACTTGGACACATCTTGACCCTCGCGGTGGCAATCGCGCTTTGTGCAAGCGCCGGCTTCGCTCAAGATGGAAAGCTGAAGATGAAAGTGACGCCGCCACAAGCGTACGTATTTGTGGACGGCAACGCGATTCGCGAGGGAAGCCACTCTGTTAGAGTGAGCCCGGGAAAACATACCGTCGTGGTGGCGAACTACGGCTACAAGATGTCCACCCAGGACGTCAATATTGAATCCGGAAAAACCACCGTTCTGGCGGTCACTCTGGAGCCTTATGGCGACAAGGTCGCAGGTCCTTGGGGCCGCGTTTACATCAGCGGAACTGACGTGCGTGCCGCCGTTCTGTCTAACGGAAAAACTCCCGGATATTTTGTCGGGCACGTGGACGAATTCAACAACGATTTCTGGATCTGGAAACAAGAGTTGTTGCTGCCACCCGGAACCCATCACCTCACCATTACCCGCGGCGGTAAAGATCTCTGGTCCGGTGACGTTAAAGTAGAAGCCGGAAAGAAAGTCTCCATTAACGTAGGCAAGAATGCCCAGGTCACCACCGACTGGAGCAAGCGTGAAGCCGATCTGCAGAAGAAGTCGCCGCTGCCTCGCTTCCATGCAGGCATCGCCAGCGCGACCGTAGTTATCGCGCCGGTGAGAGCAGTCATCACGAACTCGACCGCAAATATCAACTGCAGTCAGAACACCGACATCGCTTGGCAGACCACCGATGCCGTCGATGTAACGATCGACAACAGCGTCGGCAATGTCGACCTGAACGGCAGCAAGTCTGTCTCGCCGCGCGCCACGACAACCTACACGCTGACGGCATCCGGACCCGGTGGAGTCGTCACCGGAACCGAAACTGTCAACGTGAATACAAAAGTTGACGCCACTCTGACGGCAAACCCGACCGAGCTGCACTATCGCAAGATCGGCGACAAAGTTATCACCGACGACAACGGAACGCTTACTTGGACGACCTCGAACGCCGATTCAGTCAGCATCGACCCATTCGGCAAGGTGGATCTCAACGGTACTCAAACCGTCAAGTCCGAGCCGAAAGATACCACCGAGGTTCCCGAAGGTCAGCCTGCTCGCTCAGTTGACGAGCAACGCGCCTACACGCTGACAGCCACCAACGTCTGCGGTGGCAGCACAACGCAAACCGCAAACGTGCACGTGGTTGGTTCGGTAGAGCCGATCCCATCCGTCGTCCTGCAGAGCATCTTCTACCCCACGGACTACCCAGACAAACCGCATCCACAAGTTGGTCTCGTAAAGAGCCAGCAACTGGAACTCGCTACCCTGGCCGATGGGTTCAAGAAGTATCTTGAATACGATCCGGACGCGAAGCTCTCGATCGAATCTCACGCAGACATCCGCGGTTCCAAGCCTCATAACCAGGATCTCAGCGAACGTCGCGTCGAACGCATCAAGCAGTATCTAGTGGACCAGGGCATCGCCGCTGACAAGATCCAGACTGCCGCTTACGGAAAAGAACGCCAGCTGGAAAAGTCGGAAGTGAAGAACCTGGAAGATACCAACCCGAACAAGCCGCCCAAGGCTCGTGAACGAAACAAGCAGGGCGACTGGCTCGCGTACAACCGCCGTGCGGACATTGTGCTGTTGCCTTCCGGCAAAAAGTCAGCGCAATTCTATCCACACAATGCCGACGACTCTGGAATCATGTGGCAGATTCCGAAGCCGGCGTTCAAGAAGGTTGAAGCAGCTCAGTAATAGCTTCTTAATTCAGATTTACTTGCCGCGCCGGAGAGCATTCCTCTTCGGCGCGGTTTCGTTTTGTATCGCAACTTTGCGCTCCATTTAGCCGCTTGCTCTGTATAATGCCCATCTCATAATGTCGCTTTCTCCCGGCACCAAGCTCGGCTCCTACGAAATTGTCTCGCCCCTCGGCGCGGGCGGAATGGGCGAAGTGTACCGCGCTCGCGATACGCGTCTCGGCCGCGAAGTCGCTCTAAAGGTTTTGCCCGCCGCATTCGCCTCCGATCCCGATCGCATGGCGCGTTTTCAGCGCGAAGCGCAAGTCCTCGCATCGCTCAACCATCCGCGCATTGGCGCCATTTACGGCTTCGAAGATTCAAACGGCATCCGCGCCCTGGTGATGGAGCTGATCGAAGGCCCTACGCTGGCCGATCGCATCGCTCGCGGCGCTATTCCCGTTGACGAAGCGCTGCCCCTCGCACGAGAAATCGCGGAAGCGCTCGAAGCTGCTCACGATCGCGGCATCGTTCACCGCGATCTGAAACCCGCTAACATAAAAATCACTTCCGACGGCGACGTAAAAGTTTTGGACTTCGGTCTGGCCAAAGCTGTGGAAGGCGACGTTTCTTCCGCTGACATCCAAAATTCTCCAACCATCAGCCGCATGGCCACGCAAGCCGGAATTATTTTGGGCACCGCTGCATACATGTCGCCGGAACAAGCGAAAGGCAAGACCGTTGATCGCCGCACGGACATCTGGGCCTTCGGTTGCGTGCTTCACGAAATGCTCACAGCCAAGCATGCCTTCGAAGGTGAAACCGTCACCGACACCTTGGCAGCCGTAATCCGCGGCGAGCCCGATTGGACGCTGTTGCCCGCAAACACTCCGCAAGCCGTACGAAATCTTCTGCAACGCTGCCTGAAAAAAGATCCAAAACAGCGCCTGCAATCCATTGGCGAAGCTCGCATCACTCTCAACGAAGTCCTCTCCGGCTCCACGCAAGCAATGGACCCAGTCCAGGAATCTCATTTGTTGCCGACGACGAACCCATCATCGCCGCGCATCCTGCCGTGGGCTGTTGCTGCGCTGCTGGGTGTAGCGCTCCTCGTCGCCCTGTTTGCTTTGCGACAAGCGTCGCGTCCTCCCGCGCAGAAGTTTACGGAACTCTCGCTTTGGATTCCTCCCGATCAGCAGCTGGACACGATCACCGGACCGGCCGTCGTAATCTCTCCCGACGGATCGCGATTGGCGTACGTGATCAGGGATCGCGGTTCAAACGCCGGCAAGCTCTACGTGCGCGAAATGGACAACCGGGCTGCCATGCTCCTCAGCGGTGCCGGTGGAGCCGAGGTCCCCTTCTTTTCTCCAGACGGCCAATGGATAGGCTTTTTCGGCGATGGCAAATTGAAGAAGATCTCCGTGCGAGGGGGAGCGGCCATTGCGTTGTGCGATGCCACCGGGTATCGCGGCGGAACATGGTCCGAAGACGGCACGATTGTTTTCCCAGCGCAATTTACTTCCCCGCTCTACCGCATCCCGGCAGGGGGAGGCACGCCGGAAGAAGCCACGCATCTGGATACCGCGCGTTCCGAGATCACACACCGCTGGCCTCAATTCCTGCCGGACGGGAAGGCGCTGCTGTTCACGGCATCCGCGGATAATAATTTCTTTGAACACGCCAAAGTTGAAGTGGCATCGCTCGATAAAGGCGTGGGCAAGGTCTTGGTCGAGAATGCGTATTTCGGGCGCTACCTGGCGGGCGGCTACTTGGCATATGTCTCGCAAGGCACTGTCTTCGTGGCTCCTTTTGACGCACAAGCATTAAAAATAACCGGCACGGCGATTCCGGTTTTGCAGGGGGTGGACGCCGATTTATCCAATGGTGCGGTGCAGCTGAGCGTCGCGCAGAACGGCACAGCGGTTTATTTGTCCGGCGGCAGGGTAAACCAGAATCTCAACATCGCGCTTCTGGATCGCAAGGGAAACTCTTCTACGCTAATGAACGACCAGCCCGACGCCTCCTCGCCACAGATTTCCCCCGACGGAAGGCGCGTAGCGTTTCAGAAGATCGACGGCATCTGGGTCCACGACCTCGTGCGCGGCACAACTTCACCGGTGACTCCCGGTTCTGCCGGGGCGAGCTACCCGGTCTGGTCGCCGAACGGCGAGTGGATCACTTACGCGCATCCGCGTTCTACAAACAAAGGCTCGGGCCAAGGCATCTTTAGAAAACGCTCTTAATGCATATCCAGGTTCCTGGTCACCGGACGGAAAAGTTCTGGCCTTCTATCAGCTCTCCGAGAAGGATGGTTCGTGCTGCGAATTGTGGACTCTCAGCATGGACGAAAACGGAAAGCCCCAGGAACCTCGCCGATTTCTCCAGCAAGATAGTAATGGGAAAGCGCGGCATCCACAGTTTTCCCCAGACGGGCGCTGGCTATCGTACGTGTCCTGGGAATCCGGACGCTCCCAGGTGTACGTTGTGCCTTTTTCCGGAGGTGTCGGCAAATGGCAAATCTCCACGAATGGCGGTGTAGAAGAGCGCTGGTCGAAAGCGGGACACGAACTTTTTTACATCTCAACGAACGGGAGCACCCTAATGTCGGTGCAATATTCCGTCGACAAGAATTCTTTCCAGCCCGGGAATCCGCAGGAACTCTTTACTGACCGATTCGAAGCGCGCGCTCCGTTCATGTCCTACGACGTGACGCCGGACGGTCAACATTTCGTGATGTTCCAATTTGCAGGCGGCAGGGCAACTCCTGCCTCCCAACCCATCGTGGCACTGAACTGGCTCGACCAGGCCCGCCAACTCGTCGCCGCCGGCCAAAGCAACGGAGGAAAATAAATCCTCTCCTTCGTTGGATTGATCTCCAGGATTCTGTAAAAACGTCGAGGTCCCTTGTCCTTTACAAGAACAAACCTATTAGGGCCGCCATCTACACCCACTAGCGAAGTTCCTGCGTCATTACGTCGACAAAGCGCATCGAATATCCAGGAGCAAAATGCGAGCACAACGTTTGATCGGTTTCATTGCAATCGTCCAGTCCTTTCTGTTTTTGATCCATCTTCTCCTCTATGGGACGTGGACGTTTGCACTTCCGGGAAATCACGCGTCCGAAGCGTTTTGGGCCAAACTTGTACTCAGCTTGTTGTCGGTGAGCTTTGTCACCGCGTCGCTGCTCGCATATCGCTACACGAACCCTCCTTTGCGCGCGTTTTACCGCGCAGCCGCCGTCTGGGCCGGCATGCTCACCTTCCTCTTTTTCGCCGCCGTTCTCTCCTGGATTCTTTTTGGTGTCGCGCAATTGGCGGGCGTGGCCGTGAATTTCCATCGCGTCGTCGAAGTATTGTTCGGTATCGCGGCAGTGACCGGTTTCTACGGGGTTTTCAATGCAAGCTGGACGCGCGTCACGCGAACGACCGTCCAACTCGCCAATCTGCCCGCAGCATGGCGCGGCCGAAAAGCGGCGCTGATCAGCGATGTGCACCTCGGCCACGTGCGCAACGGCAGTTTTCTGCGCCGCATGGTCGCCAAGATTTTAAAGGAAGAGCCGGACGCGATTTTCATCACCGGAGACCTGTATGACGGCACCGCCATCGACGCCCACAGCGCGGCGCAGCCATTAAGCAACCTGGTGGCGCCGCAGGGAGTGTATTTCGTCGCGGGAAATCATGAACAGTTTGGCGACGACAGTAAATATATGCGCGCCATTTCAGCCGCGGGAGTCCACATCCTCCGCAACGAAAAAGTGGAAGTGGACGGCTTGCAAATCGTCGGCGTGCCCTACCGTCACGCGACGCACGATGGCCACCTCGCCTCGGTCTTACGCGATGTCCGCTTGGACCGCGATCGCGCGAGCATTTTGTTGACGCATGCGCCAGATCATCCGGATGTCGCCGAGGCCGCCGGCTTTTCCCTGCAGCTATCCGGGCATACGCACCTGGGCCAGTTCATACCGTGGAGTTGGATGGCGCGCCGGATCTACCGCGAATTTGTTTATGGCTTAAGTCGCATCGGCAAAATGCAGGTCTTCACTTCGAGCGGAGCCGGCACCTGGGGCCCGCCGCTGCGGCTGGGATCGAATCCCGAAATCGTAGTCCTCGAATTCCAGTAGATTGTTCCGACTCAAATCAACGGTGCCATTCTTCAGATCGCGATGGCCTTCCATGTCCGACGCCAATATGTCCGGCGGCAACACCGCCGCGTTTTGCCTCAGAAAATCCTCTACTACTTGTGAATTGAAAATATCACCCGTTTTCAGTTTTGACTTGAAGAGGAGTTCCATCTTAGGGTCGAGGCCAAACACCTCGACTTTGCCCAGTCGAAATTGCTTCTGCTGATCAGGCTCCCTTACGAGCGAGATGCGCTGGCGACTAGCATCGATATCGATCAAAGGTTCGGCCACAAAATCGATATACCCGCTCGAACGGTACAAATGTTTTAGCGCATCGAGACTCGTCCTGATTTTTGACGCGCTGAAGACGTCTCCCTCATTCATCCGGATTTGTTTCCTCAACTCTTCCGCTCCAAATGCCAGCGGAACGTTTGGGTCCGAACTTCGAAATTGAACGGCGCCCAACCGATATTGCAGACCTTCCTCGACGTGAGCGGCGACCGAGACATGCAGGCCCCTGGAATCACTGCTGACGAACGCAGCCTGCGCCGTCACTACCGACTTGAAATAACCGTTATCGCGCCACACGCTTTCAATTCCGACTTCTTGTAGTTCTTGCAGCCAATTTCCATTGGCATCAAAATCGTGTTTTTTCAATTCGGCAATGAGCTGCTGCTCGGCGGTCTCTGGAATGTGTATTGGTCCGTCAAATTTAACGGCATCTATAACGATTCTTGGCCGCGGCTCTGCGAGCGCCGTTTTTGCTGCTATCTCTTCATCCATTGCCCCCGATTTCCTGCGCGTAGGTGGGATAGGGAAGGCGCCGTTCGAGCCTGGGTGATAGCTGAGCATAAGTTGGCGAGAGATAGAGCAGCGCGCAGACCACACCTTGGAGGACGAATCGAAACAATGTCCTGGGGTCCCATAGGCTGAACCATAAGTTAACGATGTCGGTAAATGCCATAGACGGGTCGCGCCGGACCTGTAAGCGCCCAGTGGTTTCGGAGGGGAGCAAGTGGAATTCTGACCATGAAAAAAAGGCGAGCGCTCCGCGCGCTGCAGCGCTGAGTGTTTCCCTCCTGCTGTTTTGGTAAGCTCTCTGCGCCATATCGAGGAGGACACTTGAAGGAGGTTCGCGATGCATCTCCGGTTAATGACATTGTGCTGTCTGCTAGCTATGTGGTCTATGCCAGCGAGAGCGCAGACGGAAACGAGCACGGCCACCGATCACGCCACTAGTGCGCCGGCGAACTCGCCGAACAACACGCAGCCTCGCGCCCGTGATCTCGGCGTGCCCTTCGACGGCACACCCGGACCGTTGAACGCCATCACCGACGTTGCAGGCGTCGAGGTGGGCTACAAAACGCTTATCTCCGGTGAAGGCCGCCTCGTCGTTGGCGAAGGTCCCGTTCGTACCGGCGTCACCGCCATCCTTCCACGTGGAAAGCAAGGCACGAAGAGCGTTTTCGCCGGGTACTTCGCCGGAAATGGAAATGGCGATATGACCGGTACTCACTGGATTGAAGAGAGCGGTCTGCTTGAAACGCCGATACTCATCACCAATACGGGAAGTGTCGGCGTCGTGCGCGACGCCGCAGTCGCCTGGATGGTGCAACAAAAGCGCCCCGGAGACTTCTGGTATCCGGTCAGTGCCGAAACTGCCGACGTACCTCTGAATGACATCAAGGGTCAGCACGTCACCACGCAGGACGCTTGGGACGCGCTGAGCTCCGCCACAGGTGGCCCACTACTGGAAGGCAACGTTGGCGGTGGCACGGGAATGATCTGCAACGGCTTCAAGGGAGGAACCGGAACATCATCGCGTAGGCTCAGCGCTGCGGATGGCGGCTACACGGTCGGCCTACTCGTTCAATGCAACTACGGCGGATCAGAGCAATTGCGCGTCGCAGGCATTGCTGTCGCACGGGAAATGAATCTTCAGCGGCCCTGCGTCGAGAAACTCCTTGATCCGCCGGTGCTGTACTGGTGGAGCGGAAAACCCGCCCCAGTCTGCGACCCAAAAGTAGCCACTACCGCCGACGGCGTCCGCGCCTCGGAAGAGGGCTCTATCATCGTGATCGTCGCGACCGATGCGCCGCTGACGCCGGACCAGTTGAAGCGCCTTGCCCGTCGCGTCTCCGTTGGTCTGGGAAGAGTGGGAGCCATCGAAGGAGACGAGTCCGGCGACATATTTCTCGCATTTTCCACCGCTAATGCAGGAGCCGACGAGGGCAACAGCGCTCAACCTCCTTTCAACTCCCCGAACGCCACGATTCAGCGTATGCAAAGCTGGAAGATGGATGCGATGTTTACCGCCGTGGTGCAGGCGACCGAGGAATCCGTGATTAACACGATCATCGCCGCAAAGACCATGGTTGGCGCAGACTACTGGACCATTCCGGCATTGCCACACGATCAATTACGAGAAATCTTGCGCAAACACGGAATGCTGAAACCGTGATCGGCTTTGCCTTGTGACCCTGCTAGGGAATTCGCTCCAGGGCAAGTAAAATTCTGACATGGCGGCAAACAAGAAAATTCCGCGAAACCGAATTGTTTCGCTCGCGCCCAATGTCACATCCATTCTGCTGGAGCTAGGAGCGGGCCGCGACCTCGTCGGCGTAAGCAAATGGTGCAAAGACGTTGCCGACGTTGGAGAGCGCCCGCATGTCGGCGATTGCTGGAAGATGGATATCGATGAAGTGATGCGGCTGAAGCCTGCTCTCCTGATCGGCTCCGTACCCTTTGCTCCCGATACAGTTACTAAACTTCTCGCGCAGCCGGTAACTTTCATTGCCATAAATCCGCGTACTCTCGCAGACATCGAGCGAGACATCCGCGTTCTCGGAAGAATTGTTGATCGCAGTGCAGGCGCGGAGAAATTGATCAGAAAGATGAAGCAAGCCTTCCTCGCTGTGTCGAAGGCCGCACACGCGAAGCGCAACACCCGCCTTCCGCAAGTTTATTGCGAGGCGTGGCCCAAGCCGCGCATCAGTTCTCCACCCTGGGTAGCGGAACTGGTCGAAATTGCAGGTGGAAAGACGGTAGTCGCCTCTGGCCAGCGCGTAACCGATGAAGATGTGGCCGCCGCCAAGCCGGACCTCATCGTGCTGGCGTGGGCCGCCGCCGGAAACAGATCCAAGCCTTCAACCGCGCTGCAAAATCCAACATGGCAAGACGTGCCGGCAATTAAAAACCGTCGCGTTTTCGTAATCCGCGATGAAGTATTAAATACTCCCGGTCCTCCGTTGATCAAAGGCGCCCGGGAATTGTTACAAATAATTTGCAGCGCGCCCGCGAAAGGCCTCCTATGAAGACCGTCGTAGCCGCGCTCATCAAATCCGATGGCAAACTTCTGGTGTGCCAGCGCCGCCGCACCGATTCCTTCGGCTTGATGTGGGAATTTCCCGGCGGAAAATTGGAACCAGGAGAAACCCCCGCCGAAGCGATTGCGCGAGAGTTACACGAAGAGTTGGGAGTCACCGCGCAGATCGGATCGGAAATTTATCGTACGCGCCATCAATATTCGGAACTCGCCGAGCCCATAGATCTGATTTTCTTCACCGCTACGGTGAATCCCGCTGAGATTCGAAACCAGGCGTTCGAAACCATGGAGTGGAGCGTGCCCTCCCGTCTGCCGGATCTGAATTTTCTTCCCGCAGACCGCGAGCTAGTCGAGAAGTTACGATCCGGAACTCTGAAAGTGCCGGGAGCGGACGGAACGGGGATGAGATGAACATCTCAAGGGAAGATCTGGATTGGGCTGCTTCGCAGAAGTTACTTTCCCCGGAACAAGCGAAACTCCTATGGACGCGGCTTGAAGCGCGTCGTCCTGAACGGTCGAACTTCGGCGTGGCAAACGTGGCCTACTATCTTGGCGCGCTGATCGTCATGTCCGCGCTGGGCTGGTTCATGACTCTTGGCTGGCAGAAATTTGGCGGCGGAGGGATTCTTCTGATTGCCGCGGCCTACGCGATTGCATTTCTATTGGCCGGATACTATCTGTGGTTCTCTCAGAACCTTAGTATTCCTGGCGGACTTCTTTTTACCTTGGCGGTGTGGATGGTGCCGCTGGCTATTTACGGCCTCGAAGAGCTTACTGGGATCTGGCCGCAAGGCAGTCCCGGAACGTTTCGCGACTACCACATCTGGGTCAAGGGCAGCTGGATTCTGATGGAAGTCGGAACGATCCTGGCGGGTTCGGTCGCGCTGAGGTTCATCCGCTTTCCTTTTCTCACCTTTCCAATTGCGTTTTCGCTTTGGTACATGTCCATGGATCTCACGCCGCTGTTGTTGCGAAAAAACGAATTCAGTTGGAACGAGCGTCTGTGGGTCTCTCTCATTTTTGGCGTTCTGATTTTAATTCTTTCCTATGTCGTGGACCGCCGAACACGCCAGGATTACGCCTTCTGGGGTTATCTGTTCGGCTTGATGGCTTTCTGGGGAGGCCTGTCGCTCATGCAGAGTAGTAGTGAATTCAACAAATTCCTCTACTGCCTCATTAATCTGGGACTGATGCTGGTTGCCATCTTTCTCGATCGGCGCGCCTTTTTGGTCTTCGGTGCCATTGGCGTGTTCGGTTATCTCGGCCACCTCTCTTATGAAGTATTCAAGGACTCCATGGCGTTTCCGTTTGCGCTGAGCGTGTTGGGCCTACTGATTATTTATCTGGGCATAAAGTATCAACGAAACCGCGAAGCGATCGAGTCGGCCATTTTGAATTCTCTTCCCGACGGTTTGAAGAATCTCCGGCCCACGGCTCGCTAGATGGCTTTCTCGGATATTTCTGCTAAAGAAAAGACCTCGGCTCTGAATGCACGCAAGGCCGCTATGGGTGTATTCTAGAAGCTCAAAGATAATCCGGCGCGGAAATGTTCCGACGGATTCGGCATTTTGAAGGTACGAGGGCAATCGAAGCAATGGACAATGAACTAAGTACACCGATACAAGGATTGGACGACTCCGAAATTCAGGAGTGGCTCGAATCGCTGGACTCGGTTCTGCAATCCAGCGGCCCGGACGTTGCGTCTTACATACTGGAACGGTTGCAGGCTCACGCCAAAGTGGTCGGCATCGATATTCCGTTCACCGCCACCACGCCTTACGTAAACACGATCCCTCATCAGCTTCAGCCGGCTTTCCCGGGCGATCAACAACTCGAACGCCGAATCAAGAGCCTGGTCCGCTGGAACGCCATCGCTATGGTCGTGCGCGCGAATCGCGAAGAGCACAACATTGGCGGCCACATTTCGACTTACGCTTCCGCGGCCACGCTCTACGAAGTTGGCTTCAATCATTTCTTCCGCGCGCGCACGCCCGAGTTCGAAGGCGACATTATTTATTTTCAAGGACACGCCTCTCCCGGAATTTATTCCCGGGCATTTCTGGAAGGCCGCCTCTCGGCCGAGAAGCTTGAAAATTTCCGGCGTGAACTGAAATCCGGCGGCGGCCTTACCTCTTATCCGCATCCCTGGCTCATGCCTGAATTCTGGGAATTCCCCACCGTCTCCATGGGACTCAGCCCGCTCATGGCTATCTATCAGGCACGCTATAACCGTTACCTGGAAAATCGCGGGCTTAAGCCTGAAACAGACGCAAAAGTTTGGGCGTTCCTCGGGGACGGTGAGACGGACGAACCGGAATCTCTCGGCGCCATCGGTCTGGCTGCGCGAGAAAAACTGGACAACCTGATTTTTGTTGTGAATTGCAATTTGCAGCGCCTGGATGGCCCAGTGCGTGGTAACGGCCAAATTATTCAGGAACTAGAAGCCGAATTCCGCGGCGCCGGATGGAACGTGATCAAGGTTCTTTGGGGCACCGAGTGGGACTCGATTCTCGAGCGCGACACCGAAGGCCTCCTGGTCAAGCGCATGGGTGAACTTGTTGACGGCGAATATCAAAAGCTAGTCGTTTCCTCCGGCGCGTATGTGCGCGAACATTTCTTCGGCTCCAGCCCTCAGCTGCTGAAGCTGGTTGAACCGCTCTCGGACGAACAGCTTCGCCGCCTCCGCCTGGGCGGCCACGATCCCCGAAAAGTGTATGCCGCATTCAAAGCTGCCGTGGAACATCGCAGCTCGCCCACCGTAATCCTCGCGCGCACCATCAAAGGTTACGGCCTGGGCGAAGCTGGCGAAGGCAAAAACGTGACGCACCAGCAAAAGAAGCTCAACGAAGACGAACTCCGCGAATTCAGAACGCGCTTCGATATTCCAGTCACCGACGAGCAATGCACCGAAGTTCCCTTCTACCGTCCGCCCGATGACAGCGAAGAGATCCGCTACCTCCGCGCCCGCCGCGAAGAGCTAGGCGGCTACGTCCCGCAGCGTCGCGTGCGCGCGAAACCGGTCGCCGCGAACTTGGAAGAGTCTTTCAAGGAATTTTCCGCCGGCAGCGATGGACGCGAAATTTCCACCACCATGGCTTTCGTGGCCATCTTGCGTAAATTGCTGCGCGACCCCGAACTCGGCAAATTCATCGTCCCCATCGTCCCTGACGAAGCTCGCACCTTCGGCATGGAATCGCTTTTCCGCACGGTCGGAATTTATTCCAGCGTGGGCCAGCGCTACGAGCCGGTGGACGTGAACACCCTGCTCTACTACAAGGAAGCGAAAGACGGCCAGATCTTGGAAGAAGGAATCACCGAAGCGGGCTCGATGGCGTCTTTCATCGCCGCTGGCACTGCTTACGCCACGCACGGCATCAACACCATTCCGTTTTTTATTTTTTATTCGATGTTCGGCTTCCAACGCATCGCGGATTTTATATGGGCGGCCGCCGACATGCGCGTCCGCGGATTCATGCTGGGCGGCACTTCCGGGCGCACTACGCTTGCCGGCGAGGGGCTCCAGCACCAGGACGGCAACAGCCACGTCCTTGCGCTCACCGTCCCCAACCTGCGCGCTTACGATCCGGCCTACGCTTACGAGCTTGCCGTGATTATTCAAGACGGCATTCGCCGCATGTACAAAGACGGCGAAAGCATCTTTTACTACATCACCGTAATGAACGAGCCGTACGCCATGCCGGAGATGCCCGGCGATGTGACCGAAGGCATTCTCAAAGGCCTGTACAAATTCCGCGCCTCGCGCAATAAAAAATCAAAGTTGCGCGCGCAACTCTTTGGCAGCGGCGCCATCCTCAACGAAGCGCTTCGAGCTCAGGAAATTTTGGAACAAAAATACGGCGTGGCTGCCGACGTTTGGAGTGTCACCAGCTACAAGGCGCTCTACACCGACGGAATCGAGACCGACCGCTGGAACCGTCTGCATCCGGCCGAAGCGCCGCGTGTCCCTTACGTCACCGAGGTGCTGAGAGATTCGCCCGGAGTGATTGTCGCGGCCACCGATTACTTGAAGACTTTGCCGCACATGATCAGCTCGTGGATTCCGCGCCGCATCGCGTCGCTGGGCACCGATGGTTTCGGGCGCAGCGAAGGCCGCACATCGTTGCGCGATTTCTTCGAAGTGGACGCGCGTTTCATCACGCTGGCCACCCTCAACGAACTTTTACTCGATGGAAAAATCGAAGAAAAAGTCGTGGGGAAGGCCATCGTCGACCTCGGCATCAACTCCGAGAAGCCGAACCCCGTAACTTCGTAGTGCGCTCATCATTCTTGCTTCGCGGCGAAGGCGGCCGCAGCTTCTTTTGACGTGACCACCGGCACAATTTCGAAATCCATGAGGTCTTTCCATTCCGCGCTCCACTGTTGAAATAATTCCGGACGCTCGCACTCCATCAGCTGGAAGCAGCGGTCGAAGTTTCGTTCGATCCAGCTATCCACGTACTTCAACCCTTCCGGCATCATGCGTCCCTTATTCTGCAAACGCTCATAAATCGGCGCGGCGTCGCGTTCCTTGAATCGTTCAATCACCATGAACAGCATCTTGCCTCCTTCCCCACCACAGGGAGAATTCACCGAAGGATGCCGGGCTTAAAGCCCGGCGTTGCGAACGGCAAAAAGCTCACCCCTAAAGAGATGAGCTCCATGAACGGCGCCAACCCCTCTGTAAACTCAGCACTAGCGACATTTTCAGCGTCAGCCTTGCGTTTTTTCTAGCGCCAGCGTCCTGCCGGCTCGCTTTCCTCTAAAATCCAGGGAAATTTACTCATAGCAGCGATCTTCCGCCATCTACCACGATCGTCTGGCCGGTGACGAAATCCGTAGTGGCCAGATACGCGACGGCGTCGGCAATGTCGTCGCCGGTGCCGGTGCGATGCAGCGGGACACGTCGAATATATTCTTCGTCGGGCAGCTCGCCGGGAAACTGGATCGTGCCGGGCGCCACGCTGTTCACCAGAATTTCAGGGGCCAGCGCGCGCGCCAGACAGCGTGTCAACATGATCGTCCCCGCCTTCGACACGCAGTAGTGCGTGTAAAGCGGCCAGGCCAGCAGCCCCCCGAGCGACGACAAATTGATGATTCGCCCGCGTCCCTGTCGTTTCATGATCGGCGCCGCCGTCTGCGCGCACAGGAATTGCGATTTCAGGTTGGCGTTCATGATGCGGTCCCATTGCTCTTCGGTGAGGTCTTCAAACTTGGCGGGAAAAAAGATGCCCGCGTTGTTCACTAGAATGTCCAGCCGCCCGAATTCGCTTTCCACCGCAAGAAACAATTTTTGAACGTCGGCGCGCTGGCCGACGTCCCCTTCTAGCGCAATGGCGCGCCGCCGCTGGTGTTCTTGGTTATCGTTCGCAGCGCGAATTTCCTGCACCAGCTCTTCCGCCTCCGTCTTCGACTGGAGGTAATTCACCACGACGTCAGCGCCCTCGGACGCCAGCCGCAGCGCAATGCTCCGCCCCACCCGTTTGGCCCCGCCAGTTACCAGCGCCACCTGCCCTTGCAACGCCTTGCCCGCCATCGACTCGGTCCTCCTGCTTATTGCGGCTTGCTGCGTCGGTGACACGTTAGCACTTTGCAGGGCAGGACGGAACGGCGAGAACTTTTCGTTCGTCAGGTCTAGTCGAAAATGTGAGCACTGGCATGTGGTTGTGGCCCCGCGTTGAAGCGAAAACTCGCGCGGATGAAACAGCCCGCCAGGGCGTACAGGCGCGAAAGGAGAAAGCCGAACAGCAGCCGACTCCGCGTGGCCGACCAGGCGCAAAAGGAAGCGAAACTTTCGGCGAGTTATCGAATCGGAATGGGTAGCGGGGGGAACGCAGGAGGGCTTATGCCCACGATTTCGAAGGACAACAAAGTGGCCGCCATAATTATTTGGAGAGCAGGTCGGGGACTACTCTGGAAAAATCCGACGCGTGCACGACTGGGCCATTTAAGAATGAAGCACGCGGAAGTTGATGATCCCAGTGAGCATCTTTTGGATATACGGCCACCTCGTCCCAGTGAATACCGTGCTGGGTACAGCAATTGGGCTTGGGATGGGCGGGATCGGACTCAAGCTTACGGGCTAGTTCTTCTGCGAACAAATGATTCTTATCCCAGAACTGCGAAACTCGCGGGTCAGGTAGTCGCGATAACACCGTTGTGCCAGGACTGTAATAGTCCGTGAGGAGAATTGGCTCCCACACCACAAGGACACGGATGTGCGGGTTTGTGTTCAGTTTTAGAAAATCCTCGACTGCGGAAGCCCCCCGCAGGCATGTTGGTCAAGTGGGAGAAAGGAGCAAAACGATACGCACTTCGCCGGAGGCGGCGTTGAAGGCGGTAGGTAATGGATCAAAATTGCTGGGTGTGAGCCACACCAATGGCGGCTGCCCTGCGGGGACTCTGGCTCCGCCGTGGAAATGCCAACCCAGAACTAAAACCCCCACCAGCGCCAGCAGCGCAAGGATGCCTAGGGGTTTCTTCATCGGTGACCGTTACCGGATATGTCAGCGAGCATGCTGGCAATCGCTTGAGGAAAGAGAAGGAGAAGAAATACGATAAACGTGGATAGACCCAGACAGATGATTGCTGTTTTGCTTTGCCGCGCCCGGCAGCGAATGCCACGGTAAACCTGCAAGAAACCTAGTCCCAACAGGACGACTGAGAGCCCCAGAAGCCAAGGCCGCGCGCCAGCCAAGAAAACGGAAGCACTCGCCAGGCCCGCAGCGCCCAGAAATGCCAACGGCAGACAACACCCCAAAGTAAGAAGCGAAGCCAGCACCGCGCCCAGAGAAGCACCGGTTGTCTTCCAATTGTCCACTAAACCTCCGGAGCGCGCGCCTTTTCGATCACGGCACGAAGCTGCTCTTCCGATGGAGCGCCGGTGCCGTCCGAATACAAGCGGCACATGAGCCCGACCGCGTGAGATTGTTCGCTCGGAGGTTCAACGTCGCGTCCGTTCACGCGAACGGTCGGTGAACCGGGAAACTTTAGTGATTGCGCCATGTGCGCATCGGTCACCAGAACTTCGCGGACCTGCGCCTGAAAACTTCCCCTAGGCAGAATTGCACGTAAGCGCTGAAGGGCTACGGCGTGATTTGGACAGTCGGAGACGTAAAAGATTTCAATTTTCATGCCACACCTTTATGCTTGGATTTTCCAGCAGCAGCCAGGACTGGACAGGCGACACTCTTTCCTGGTGAGCGCTTGAGTTGAGAGTTACACTTTTGGAGGGCGGCCTGCAGTTCGTCTTCTAACTTCACAAGGGCGGTGCGCTTGGCATGAATGTCTTTGATTTTGCGGTCGAGCTTCTTGCGCATTTCCGAGCAGGCGCGCAGTTCATGGGTTCTGAGAGCCAGGAATTCACGAATTTCCGTGAGCGAAAAACCAAGCGCCTGCAAGTTGCGGATGAATTCCAAAGTGGAGAGATCAGCGGCTGAATACAGCCGAAACCCGCCCTGGCTGCGCGCCGGAGCAGCCAGCAATCCATTGCGCTCGTAAAAACGAATCGCGTCCACGCTCAGCCCCGTGTATTTGACAATCTGACCGATTCGCATTGTACTTTCTCGTCCTAACGAACCTTGCTATCTCCTAGGCTACACCCTAGAGTCTAGGCCAGAGTCAAGCGCTTTGTATGGAGAACGGCTCATTCGGCCCACGTCGCGCCGTCAGTCCACGTTCGCTCAGTGCCAGCCAGCAAAGGAAAGCGAAACTTTTGGCGGGTTATCGAATCCGATTGGGCAGCGGATGGAACGAAGGAGGGCTTATGCCGACAATTTCCAAAGACAACAAAGTGGCAACACTGATTAATGTGTTTACGGTGGAGCCGGAGAATCAGCAGAAGGTGGTGGATATGCTAGTGGAGACGACGGACAGGGTCATGAAGCATATTCCCGGTTTTGTGTCGGCGAGCATTCACAAGAGTCTGGATGGAGTGCGCGTGGTCAACTACGCGCAGTGGCGCAGTAAAGAAGATTTTGAGGCCATGAGGAATAGTCCCGAAGCGCAGAAGCACATGAAGCCGTTCTTTGAGATTGCTAAGGTGGATTTTCATTTGTATAAGGTGGCCGACGCGATTGAGGTGGGGGACGCGGCTGCCGGTCAGCAGGCTTGAAGGAGCGCTGTCTGAGGGCATAGTAGCGGGCCCCTGCTAGGTCACATCGAAAAGAAACGGCAGATCCCTCGGATTTTTTCCGGCCACTTCGTGGCCTCTTCCCCAGATTCGACGAACCGTCGACCTGGGTGGCTCCATCCGGTGCCCCTGAAAACGAGCGGGCAAAGGGAAAGCGCGCCAGACTGCGCTCGTCAGGAGAGCGTAGAGGAAAAAGCGGAATCCACGGCAAACACACCGCCTCACGGATTCGATGGACCACTTTACTCTCTCGCGCGGAATGAGTGACCGAATCGGCGCGCTCGTAGTATCTTTGCACTCCGTAAGAGCTTCCGCGCGGGCGATAACCACAGAAAGTACGGAGGAAGTATGCTGACGACATTCGAAGACGTCCTGGTGGTTTTGGGATGCACGCTGTCGTCGCTGATTTTCGTGTGGGTACTCAATCGCCTTTGGCCGGCGGAGCGGCGGCGCGATCACAACGACATTATCGGCTGGCAAGTGGGCGTGCTGGGCACAACGTACGCGGTGATTCTGGGATTCATGCTGTATGCGGTGTGGACGTCGTTTCAGGACGCGAACATTAACGCCGAGACCGAGGCGAATTGTCTGGTCAGTGTTTTCCGGGTGGCCAATGGACTACCTGCGGAGCAGCGCGATCAAGTTCACAAACTCGCGCGGCAGTATGCCGACATCGTGATTACGCAAGAGTGGCCCACGATGCAGGGCGGCGATTTTGGTTACGCCGGCCACCAAGCAATCGAACAGTTGTGGTCGGCTGTGCTGCAAACCAAGCCGGATTCGTTCGCGCAACAGACGGCCATGAATCTGGCGCTCACCGAAATTGACAGCATGACGGAACATCGGCGCCTGCGACAACTCCAAAGCCAGTCGAAACTGCCCACCATACTTTGGATTGTGTTGATCGTGGGAGGAATTATAACGATGCTCTCTTCCTGCATGTTTGGGATCGACAATTTTATTTTGCATGCCCTACAGGTGGTTTCGCTGACGTTCCTGCTCGCGCTGATCCTCGTCGCCATCGCTGATATCGACCGGCCATTTCAAGGCGTGGTACATGTGGAGCCGCGCGGGTTTGAACGGGCGCGACAAACGTTTGCGCGAGTTCCCTAATCCTCCAGCACATTCAGCGTGAACCTCGGACAGGGCTAGGTGAAAAGAATGTTAAAAGGCAGACCTATGTCTTGACATTTCCCGATCCCAAAGATATACGAGCGCACAGCGTGCCGGCAGCGCAGGCATCGGTACCTGAAGGAGCGCGTGATGAATTGGACTCAGGTATACGACCCCTTGGGCCACTGGTGGCTCTCCACGCTGGTTGCAGCGCTGCCGATCATCGTGCTGTTCTCGCTGCTGGCGGGCTTGCGGGTGAAACCGCACTGGTGCGCGATCGCGGGCGCGTGCACTGCGATGCTTGTCGGCATCCTGATATTTCATATGCCGCTGATTTTCGCCGCGTCGGCGTTTGCTTATGGCGTGGCGTATGGCGTACTGAAAATTGCCTGGATCGTTCTCGCCGCCGTGTATCTGTACGACATCTCGGTGGAAACCGGCCAGTTTGAAATCATGAAGGAATCGATTGCCGGGATTACGCCCGACCGGCGCCTGCAAGTGCTGCTGGTGGCCTTTTGTTTTGGAGCGTTCATCGAAGGGGCGGCGGGATTTGGAGCGCCCGTGGCGATTGCGGGCGCGTTCATGATCGGGCTCGGATTTCGTCCTTTTCATGCTGCGGCGCTGAATCTGATTGCGAATACTGCGCCGGTTGCCTGGGGCGCGATTGGGACGCCAGTGCACGCGCTGGCTGCGGTCTCCGGGCTGCCTGAATCGGATCTAAGCGCGATGATCGGGCGCATTCTGCCATTTACAGCTGTGATTGTTCCGCTGTGGCTAGTGCGCACGATGGTGAATTGGCAAGAGACGTTGGAAGTGCTGCCCGCGATTATCGTGGTGGGCGTTTCATTCGCGCTGACGCAATTCATATGGGCCAACCACGTGGATAGCAATCTGGTGGATATCGCGGCGGCAGTAGTATCGATCATTGTGACAATTGTGTTCCTGCGGTTCTGGAAGCCCAAGAGAATCTGGCGGTTTGATTACGATAAGCCTGAAGGTGCCCCTGTTGCTGCCGCGCCTCTGCGCGAAGTTGCCGATGATATGGGCGGAAAATGGCCTGCCGAGGACTATGACCACTACGTCGCGCCGAAAAAGTACCCCCCTGCGGTGGTGCTGAAAGCGTGGATGCCGTTTGCGATTCTCTCGCTGTTCGTTCTGCTGTGGGGACTGCCCACCGTGAAGCTCGCGATTAATCAGGCCACGACGCCGGCGTTTCGCGTGGTACAAGCTGACGGAAAAGTTCGACCTGGGCCGCCGGGGTGGAACTGGCCGTATTTGCACAATGCGATTTCGCGTTCTACTCCTGTGGTGGCGAAGCCCACTCCAGAAGGGGCGCGTTACGATTTCAACTGGCTTTCGGCAACTGGCAGCGGCTGCTTCCTCGCGGCGCTTGTTTCCGGACTATTGCTCGGGATGAGCCCCGTGGCTTTGATGAAAACATTTTGGCGCACATTGGTGCGCATGCGTCTGGCAATGGTTGCAATCTCGTTCATGCTGGGCTTGGGATTCGTTACGCGCTATGCAGGGCTCGACGCAGTGCTCGGTCTGGCTTTCACGCGCACAGGCTGGCTGTATCCATTCTTCGGAACATTTCTGGGGTGGCTCGGCGTTGCGCTTACGGGCAGCGACACATCTTCGAACGCGCTTTTCGGCAGCTTGCAGCGGATTACCTCGCAGCAACTCGGGATCGATCCGGTGTTGATGTGCGCAGCCAATAGCGCGGGCGGAGTGATGGGCAAGATGGTAGATGCGCAGTCCATCACCATCGCCACTTCAGCAACCGAGCAAGTAGGCAACGAAGGCATGATTTTTCGGTTTGTTTTCTGGCACTCGATTGCGCTGGGCGCTATCGTCGGCGTGATCGTAATGTTGTACGCGTACGTCTTCCCGCATTTTGTTCCGCACGGCTTGACCTTCGTGAAATAAGGGCTATGCCGGCTAGAGGGGAGAGGCCTACTCGAAGCATTCGTAGGTCCCTTCTACTCGTGGCGAAGCGCGCTCATGGGGTCCACACGCGTGGCTCGTCGCGCTGGTAATGCGCACGCCAGCATGGCAACTACGGTGAACAACAGAACCACGCTCGCAATTGTCACCGGGTCATGGGGCGTGACTTCAAACAGGAAGGCGCGCAGAAGTTGGCTCATCACAATCGTGCCGGCAAGACCAATTCCTATCCCGACAAAGACCAAGCTAGTGCCACGCCTGAGAACGAATCGGTAGATATCGCCAGGCAGTGCACCAAGCACGATTCGCACGCCGATTTCCTGGAATTGCTGCTGAACGGCGTAAGACATCACGCTGTAAAGCCCTACGAGCGCCAGCAAAAGAGCTAGGCCAGAAAATAGACTGAGAAGCAGAGTGCGAAAACGTGGCAGCGCAACCGATTCATGGACAATGTCGTCCATCGTACGCGGAGCGGTGATGGGTTGTTGTGAATCGACTTGTTGAATCGCGTGGCGCACACCCGGAACGAGGTTCGCCGCACTTCCAGCGGTGCGCAAGATGAAAGTCATGCCCGCTCTGGGAAGCTGTTCGAAGGGCTCGTAAACCTGAAACGAATCTTTGTCTTGCAAGCTTCGCTGCTTAACCGACGCGACCACACCCACAATTTCGTGGACAATTGAATAGTCCCGCCCAAGCTGTAGCCGTTGGCCAATCGGGTTTTGCCCGTGAAAAATCGTCCGCGCCAGGAAATCATTGATCAAGCAGACGTGCGGCGATGAAGCGGTGTCTTGTTCCATGAAATCGCGTCCAGCCAATAACGGAATTCCCATTTCGCGCAGATAGTTCGGAGTCACAAGATAGTACTCTGCGGACGGAAGGGATGAGGAGTTAGGCTGCCCGTTGATTCCGAACGACCAGACCGACTCCTCACCGCTCACCGGCACCAGCGAAGTCATGGTCACGGATTCCACGCCCGGCAGAGCTTGCAGCCCGCGTCGCGCTTCCTGGTAAAACTCAGTCCATTGAGCCGGATTGGAATAACGGGCACGCGGCAAGTTCACCTCAAAGGTAAGCCGGCCTGCTGTAGCGACTCCCGGACTCATGGCTGAGAGTTTTGCGAAACTGCGGACGAGCAAGCCTGAACTGATCAGCAGAATCATGGCCAGCGCGATTTCCACAACCACCAGTGCTCTCGTCAGACCGGCGCGCCCTCCGCGACCGGTGCTTCCAGATTCCTTGATAGTTTCCACCAGGCTTTCGCGTGAAGTCAAAACAGCGGGCGACAATCCAAACAACACACCGGTCACCACCGAAAGCCCCAGTGTGAACATCAGCACGCGAATATCAACGTGGATGGCGGCAGCGCTTGGAAGCAAACTGGAAGGAAGCGCTCTGAGAGCGCGAGAACTTACGTAAGCAATGGCCAAACCCAAAGCGCCCCCTGCCAGGGCCAACACGACACTTTCGGTGAGCAGCTGTCTCACGATGCGCCGCCGGCCAGCGCCGAGGGCCATACGAATCGCAATTTCTCTGCGGCGTACCGATGCTCGCGAAAGCAATAAATTAGCGGCATTCGCGCAGGCAATCAGCAACACAAATCCAACGGCGCCCAAGAGCACGAGTAACGCTGAGTGAACATTCTGCACGAGGGAGTCCTGCATGGAGTCAACCGCAACGGTCCAGCCGGCATTTGTATCCGGATATTGTTTTTCGAGATGCGCGGCGATTCCGGTCATTTCTGCTTGGGCCTGTGGGATGGTGACTCCGTCACGAAGCCTCGCTATGACGCGGATAAAGTGAGCCCCACGCACAGTGGCCAGCGAGGAATCCAAATCGAACGGAACCCAGTAGCGAATCTGGTCTCCATGAAACCGAAATCCCGCCGGCATCACTCCGATGATCGTGTACGGATGACCGTCCATCGGAATAGATCGCCCAAGCACACCGCGGTCGGCTGCGAAGTTTGCACGCCAAAGGGCGTCGCTGAGAATCAACACATGATTTTTGCCCGCCAGGAAGTCATCGTCGGTAAAGGGTCGGCCCAGGGCCGGGCGCACCCTCAACAGCTCGAAGAATCCCTGAGTCGCTGCGGTGCCTGTCCAATGTTCGGGCAAACCATCCAGGATCACGTTGGAAGTGTCTTCCGCAAAGGAAACTACCTGCTCGAATGAGCGTGATTGCGCGCGCCAGTCCAGAAAATTTGCCGGTGATGCGGAGAATCGCGGCCATCCTTTCTGAGGATTGCTTTCTTCAAGATAGACAAGGCGGTCCGATTGTGGGTACGGCAGCGGTCGAAGCAATATTGCGTTCACTACGGAAAAGATGCTGGAGTTCGCTCCAACGCCCAGCGCCAGGATCAGGATGACAAGCAAACTGAACCTTGCGTCCTTACGGAACATGCGCACGGAAAACCGCAAGTCTTGCAGAAGTGTCTCGATCATTGGGAGGCCTCTTTGCCGGCGATACATTTCCTTGGTTTGCTCCACGCCGCCTAATTTCAGAACAGCCTGGCGGCGAGCCTCTGCGGGGGACATGCCGGAGCCGAGATTGTCCTGGGCGTGAAATTGGAGGTGGCTTTCGATTTCGTCAGCCAGTTCGCGATCGCGGCGTTCGGAGCCAAATAAGGCCATGAAGCGAGCGAAGAAGCTGCGCAGCATGCGCATTATGCTTCCTCCTCCGGTGACAGGAAACGCGCCAGAATTTCCGTGGTTTGTTCCCACTCGCGCTCTTCCGTTTGCAATTGTTTACGGCCGGCACGCGTAAGTTTGTAATATTTGGCCTTGCGGTTATTGTCGGATACTCCCCAGACGGACGAGACGTAGCCCTCCTGCTCGAGTTTTAGAAGCGCGGGATACAGCGTGCCGTAATTAACCGAAAGCAAATCGCCGCTGGTCTGTTCGATGCGCCGCGCGATTCCATAGCCGTGAAGCGGTCCCATGGATTGAAGGGTCTTTAAGACCATGAGTGCCAGAGTTCCTTGCAAGACATCTTTTTTGTCAGCCATCGGTGATTGCCCGCTCCTATGGGAATGCCATAGCGAGAATGCTGACACAACTCATATGGGAAAACAATAGAAGTCTACGGGCGGCACTCCTGGAAGCCGAGAGCAGGGATCACTTGCCTTGCAAAGAGCGCGGGAACGAGGAGAGAGATTCAGGTGTCTGCTAGAATCGGGACGGCACGGAGGGGGCATGAAGATTGACTTGCTGGCGATTGCGGCGCATCCGGATGATGTGGAGCTGACCTGCGGCGGAACGGTGTTGAAGATGGCGCAGGCCGGTTACCGTACGGGCATTCTGGATTTAACCAAGGGAGAAACGGGGACTCGCGGGACGCCCGAGATTCGTGCGCGCGAAGCGGCGCGGGCTGCGACAGTTTTGAAGGCCAGTGTGCGTCGTAATCTAGGGCTGCCGGATGCGCGGTTGGAAATGCGCGAAGAATACAAAATGGCCATTGCGGAGGTGATTCGCGAATTGCAGCCGAAGACGGTGATACTTCCCTACTGGGAAGGACGTCATCCGGACCATTACAATGCCGCGAAACTGGGGTATGAGGCTTGCTTTGTGGCGGGATTGAAGAATTATCCGCTCAGTGGGCGCGCGTTTCGTCCGTTCAAGATTCTGTATGCGGCGGCGGATGCAAATGCGCGGCCCACGTTTTGCGTGGATATTTCAAAGCAATTCGAAAGAAGGCGGCGAGCGATCTTGGCTTACAAATCGCAGTTCGAGCCGTCGGAGAAAGATCGCAAGTCGAAAGTGTATTTGCCGCTGGACGAGCTTGAGGCGCGAATGAATCTGATGGCTGCCAGTTTCGGACGCATGATCGACGTGAAGTACGCGGAAGGATTCATCGTGAAGGAAGCGATGCGCGTGGACGATGTGGTGCAGATGCAGGTGCGCTCTATATAAGTCAAAAGTGCGTTGAGCAAGTAGAAGAAGACGCATGTGGGAGAAGCAGAGAACCACAATTTACAGATTCTTGACACACTCATGACACCCTAGTGACACCTGCGCACCCCGCGGCGATGTAAGCTAGCGACTGGAGACGGATTGCATCGAGTTGATACCTCGATCACATTCCACAGCCCCCCTGAAAGAGGTCGAAAAACATGAAAAGTAAAAATCCCTGCTCTGCTGGTTTAGCGTGGGCTACTTCTGAAAGTTCCACACTGGGACAGGACTCCTTATCGGCCAATCCCCAGAATCCTTTAAAACGCCCACCGCTCTGGCCGATCAAGCGGGTCGCAGCCCAAGGCGCATTCTAGCGCTCGCATCTCGCACAGCGCGGGCCGCATTCTCGCGCGCGAAAGCATCCGCCGGTTGCGGCTTAGAGTGAAAGGGCAACCAAGCCGTTAAAAATTCAAATATCAAAGGAGACCATGGCTGACGTTCTAATTTCCGGTGGCGGCCTTGCGGGATCCGCACTTGCAATCCTGCTCGGACGGCGCGGCTTGACCGTCGAACTCTTCGAGCGCGACGAATTTCCCAAAGAGAAACCGTGCGGTGAGGGATTGATGCCCGCTGGTGTGGCCGTCTTGAATCGTCTCGGAGTGGCCGAGGCAGTGGGAGGCGTTCCCTTCTGCGGCGTGCGCTATCATGTGCGAAACCAAGTTGCCGAGGGAAGATTCCCCGCCATTGCAGGCCTGCCTGTGTTTGGTCGCGGGCAGCGACGAAAGCACCTAGATCACATCCTCTTTCACACCGCTGCAGAAGTGCCGGGAGTAACCGCGCACACGAGTTCGCGCGTGGATGCCCCGCTTCTAGAGAACGGCCGCGTTGTTGGTCTGCTCGTCAACGGAGAGCCACACCGTGCTGCGCTGAGCGTAGCCGCCGACGGCGCGCATTCGCGCTTACGCCGTCTGATGGGCTTGAGTATTCCTGCCCGGCGCAGGCGTTTGGGAATGCGCGCGCATTTCCGTCTCGCCCCGGGACAAACTCATCCTCCGTGGGTCGATATTTTTCTGGGTCCGGACCATGAACTTTATGTGACGCCTTTGCCCGATCGTGAATTGCTCGTGGTCGTGGTCGCGCTCGCAGATGGGCAGCGGTTCGATGGACCAGTCGGACGTACTTTCCAACGCTGGGTTTTTGCGCAACCAGAATTAGCTCGTCGATTAGAAGGGACTGAACAGATTACCCCGCATCTCGCCACATCCCCCGTTACAGAGCATGCCCGCAGGGGCGTCGCGCCAGGATTTGCATTGCTCGGTGACGCAGCCGGGTCTCTTGATCCAATCACTGGCGGCGGGATGGCTCAGGCTCTCATGTCTGCCGAGTTGTTGGCGCGGTATGTTCCCGAACGCTTGGGTTCAGATGATTCCTGGCTTGCAGACTTCGAGCGTGCTCGGCGGGCCTTTCTCTTCGACTATCGCATCCTGACCAGCATGGTGCTGTGGATGACTGATCATCCGCAAATTGGGGAACCACTTCTCCTATTCTTGAAAACTGTGCCAGCCTTTTTCTCTCACTTGATCGGAGTTTCCGGAGGAGTCCGACGGCTGGTGCCTTTTCCCGGGAACCGTGAATTGGATTGCAAGGCTGCGCCGGAAACCACTCGCGCTCCTGGCCCAGCAAATTGGGAACCGCGAGAATCGCGAAGTTAACGAGTTACGCCGCGCGCCGCGGGAATGTTGATGGATACCTTTCACGTTAGACTGCGCAACGGTGCCACAGCCATACTCGTCGCTGACGAGAAGCCTCTTTACTTGAAAGCTGGCGCGGAGTTTTACACGGTAGAAGATCTCATTGCAGGCGAGAGGCCTTATCTCCAAGAGGGTCGCGGCGAATCCATCCGGCCTGTGATCGAGTGGAACAACGCGGTTAGATTGGCAGCCTCTGACCGAGTGAGCCGTGAATAAGATTCCCGTGTTTATTCAGTGGATCTCATGAGCATGAGGTACGCGGAAGGATTCATCGTGAAGGAAGCGATGCGCGTAGACGAGGTGGTGCAGATGCAAGTGCGGTTAAGTAAAATAAAAAGGTACTAGGCAAAAGAACTGAATTCCGGTCGCGCTGATTTCGTTTATACTCTGCCGGTTGATCCCGCAAATCGGGAGGCGTAATGCGTCGCTCACTCGCGCTTTCGGTCCTTCTCGGTGTTTTATTCATGCCTTGCTGGCAGTTATTGGGGCAGGCAGTATGGCCGCTTCCACAGGATGCGAAAACCGCAATGCAAGAGCTTCAGAAGGAGCCGTTTCGTGCGCACATGGCATTCCTAGCAGATGATCTGTTGGAAGGGCGAGGCACCGGAAAGCGTGGTCACGAAATAGCGGCGCGTTACGTTGCCGCACAGTTTGAAGCCATGGGGCTGAAACCCGCAGGCCAGGACGGTACATATTACCAGCGGGTGCCGCTGCGGGAAATTACTGTTGAACCGGACAAATGCGCCGTCACAATTACCGAGAGCGGTTCCGCATCGCAGCTCAAGTGGGGCGAAGACTTCATCATGCGTGGAAGCGAGGTGAGCCCGGAGGTCTCGGTGGAAGCGCCTGTGGTGTTCGTGGGCTACGGCGTGCGCACGCCCGATGGAAAATATGACGACTACGCAGGACTGGATGTGAGAGGCAAGATCGTTGCCGTTCTGATCGGGGCGCCGCCTTCGCTTCCCTCGGAGCTGCGAGCACACTTGAGTGCCGTTCGCGAGAAGTTGCGCACGGCCCGGGAGCACGGCGTGGTCGGCGTGTTGGTGCTCTGGACCGCGAGAGACGATAAGAGCCTGCCTTGGTCCCGCACGGTCATCGGCGCTGGTTTCCCGTCCATGCGCTGGCTGGGACCCGATGGCATTCCGAGCGATTCATTTCCGAACATCAAGGTGGGTGCCGTCCTTTCTCAGTCGGCCTCGGAAAGACTTTTTGAACATGCCTCCAAATCATGGCTGGAAGTGCAGCGAGACGCGGAGGCATCCAAGCCGCAGGGGTTTGCCTTACCAGTCACTGCGAGCATGCGAGTAGTCAGCACTCATGAAGCAATCACCAGCCCAAACGTGATCGCTGTGCTTCCCGGCTCGGACCCAAAACTGAGCCAGGAATATGTTGTCTATACTGCCCACGTCGATCATTTGGGAATTGGGCAGCCCATTCATGGAGATTCCATTTACAACGGAGCTGCCGACGACGCTTCCGGGGTCGCAGCAATGTTAGTAATCGCAAAGGCATTCAAGTCTATGCCTCACGCACCGGCGCGTTCCGTCATGTTCCTCGCGGTTACTGGAGAAGAGAAAGGATTGCTAGGATCGGACTACTTCGCACATTTTCCGACGGTGCCGATCGGTAGCATGGTGGCGGACATAAACATGGATGGGGCCAGCGTGTTCTACACCTTTAAGGACATAGTCCCGCTCGGTGCGCCGGATAGCTCTCTCGAGGCCGTGGTACAGCGCGACGCGGAGCTTCTCGGATTGAAGGTGAGCCCAGACCCCGAGCCCGCTCAGAACTATTTTGTTCGCGCTGATCAGTATTCGTTTGTGCGCCAGGGCGTGCCCTCGGTTTTCATTACCGAAGGAGAGCAAGCCAAAGATCCCAACTTCAATGCCAAGAAATTCAACGATGATTGGACCGCACGACGTTACCACTCTCCCTCTGACGATATGAACCAACCGTTCGACTTCGATGCCGCCGTCGAGTTCATGCAGCTCGACTTCCTGGTTGGTTGCGATATCGCGCAGAATCCACAGCGGCCGACCTGGAAGCCGGGGGACTTCTTCGGCGAGACCTTTGGCAGGAAGTAGGGAATCTTGCTAGGCAGAGGCTACTAGAACTGGTCGGATTCCTGGGTGTAGGTGAAACCGGGGAGGGCTTGGGCGGTGCCGCGACGGTCCACTTTGACTTTTACCGTGCCTTCGGCTTCCGCGCCGGTTTTCCGCAGCAGCGCGTAGGTGGCGATAGCTTCGTTGTAAACCTTAGTAATCAAATAAGATTCGCCGGAATCGTCTTTCTTCCAGACTTGACCAACTTGGATTTTGCCCACAGGCATAGTACGACTGTAGACAGATTCGAGTTGGGCGTCAATAACGGTGCAAAGGTTAGATTCGCAGTGGAAACCTGGACGGTATCCCACGAGGCCTGGTATTGACCAACGATAAGATGCCAGGCGGAAGATACAGCATGTGACGCGTTTGCGCGACGGCGGGCGGTCGGCAATGACCTTCCACCGGAGACCGCGGCGAGCTGCCAAACCGGTCATCTCGCGCTGGTAAAATTCTGGCGCGCGGGAAACTAATTGGCGGCTGGCGCCATCCAAGCAATTATCGTGACGACGCTGGGGTGGGTGTATAATCCTGGCAAAGTTGCCGGGAGGTGCCCCATGAAGAAGAACCTAGCAGGGCAATTGGGAACGCTGATCGTAGCTGCCTCGCTACTCAGTCCTGCGACAATCGCCGGGCCCATTCAGCAATCGTCAACGCCACCTCCCAGCCAGCAACAGCAAAACGGATCCTCGCAGTCTGGCCAGCAACAGTCAACGGAACCAGCACAAAACTCTCCGCAGTCGGGACAACAAACTGCTCCGCCCCCGCAGACTCCCACGCCGCAGCCGGAGCAAGCTCCGCCGTCTGCGCAGACTCCGCCACCATCCGGACAGCAACCACCTGTTTCGCAAACTTCCAAGCCGGATGAGTCAACGGCGCAGGACCAGAGCGCTCCGGGAACGGGCGACAAGAATCCCGATACCCTGCCGATTCAGCAGATGCCCACGGACCCGAACGTGAAGGCCGGCTCCAAGCAGGATGTGAACGCGATCGGTAACCGCAGCGTTGGCCACGGGCTGAATTTTTATTCGCTGGAACATGAAATCGCGCTCGGCAAACAGCTATCGCAAGAAGTTGAGAAACAAGCAAAATTTATTAACGACCCGGTGGTGAACGAGTATGTGAACCGCGTGGGGCAGAACCTGGTGCGCAACTCGGACGCGCAAGTGCCGTTTACGATCAAGGTGATCGATTCGGACGTAGTGAACGCGTTCGCGCTGCCGGGCGGATTTTTTTACGTAAACAGCGGATTGATTCTGCATGCGGATGAAGAATCGGAACTAGCCGGCGTGATGGCGCACGAAATCGCGCATGTTTGCGCGCGGCACGGCACCAAGCAAGCGACCAAGGGCGACATTATACAGATTGGCGCGATGGTGGCGACCATCTTCATTCCCTACACCTGGGCTGGATATGCCATCTACCAGGGCATGCAGTTTGCTATTCCCATGACATTTCTGAAATTCACGCGTGAGAATGAAGCGGAAGCCGACTACCTGGGGCTGCAATATATGTATAAGGCGGGGTACGATCCGAACGCGTTTGTGTCGTTCTTTGAAAAAGTGCAGGCGGACGAGAAGAAACAGCCTGGCACGATCCCGAAAGTTTTTTCGACCCATCCTCCCACGCCCGACCGCATCGTGAAAGCGCAGAACGAAATTGCGACAATTTTGCCTGCGCGCGATGAATACATCGTTACCACTTCGGAATTTGACACCGTAAAGCGGCGTTTGCAGATGATCGAAATGAATATGAAGGTGGACGACAAAAAGAATCCGAACAAGCCTTCTCTGCGCAAGAAGACGGATCAAAATCCGAACAAAGGTTCTACGGGCGGAAGCGATCCGCAGTCAACGAGCAGCGATCCTACGACGTCCGATCCCGACCGGCCAACGCTGCAGCGGCGTCCGGATCCAAACGCTCAGCCGTAATCGAATAGTTTGCGACATGGAAACTCAAAAGGGCGCCGATGATTCGGCCCCTTTTTTTCATTTGTCGGCGGTGGGTTGGAAAAGCGAGCTCAAAGGAAGAGGCAGGTCCCTCAGGGCGATCCGCAAACGACGCGGATTTCGGGATGACAACGTTTCAGTCGGGAGCATTCCGTAGGCTGCCGTAAAGGAGCGTAGCGGACTAGCGGGCGTGGACTTCGGCGACGCCCAGACGCTTGAGGCCTTCGGCGTAATATTTACGGTAGAGGATGTCCCACTCTTCGCTGCCTTCCAGAATTTCTTTTTTCTGCGAAGCGATTTTCGCGCGTACTTCGGTGTCAACCTGCTCTTCGACCTTCAGCAGAGACGATAAAATCGTGACAATTTCCTGGCGAATGGTGTCGCGGTCTTCCACGAACTCCACATCCGGGCTGGCCACAAGAAGATCGATGATTCGGTGAGAGATGCGAACGGTTTTCTCGCGAGTCAGGCGCATATCAGCGGAGAATTAATTTCCTTTCACGGGCGAGTTGACCTTTCACTTTCTTGAACATTTCCTGATACGAAACACCCGTGCGCTTCATTTCATCCGAATATTTCGCAAGGATCTCGCGGACTTCTTCATTGACGCGGTCTTCCACGGTGACTTCATCGGCCATCACCTGACGCACCTGTTGCGTGAGGTTTTCTATGTTCTTTATTTCGATCATCTTTTGGGCCGCGAGGCGTTTCACCACCTCTTTGGCCATATAGCCGACATAATCCCGCGACAGAAGCATTCCGCTTGGCTCCGCAACTTATGACGAGCATTTCAGTCTACTGGGAGGGTATTCAAAGTGTCAAGGCGGGGCGTTTCGAGCGTCGCTCCAAGTCGGAGCGTAAACTGCGAGTTTGAGGAAAGCGATAGTGCCGCGCGGACAACTTCAAGGCCACCGCTCCGGCGATTAGGCCCGAAATTGCTGAAATCGCGAGGACTAAATCGAGGTCATGGGGGACCACCTGATCGGCGCGGAAGAAAACGCGAGTCCAGGAGATGGATAGTGCGAAATACATTCCGATGCAACCGGCCAAAAGTCCGCCAACCGCGAAGATGGCTGGAACTACTACCCTGCTCGCTTTCCGCACAATCTCTCCTTGCACTGCTCGCAAATAATGCCACGAGTTTTTTCCTCACGATTGCCGGATATTCTTGCGCGTGCTCATTCATGTAATGGCGCGAAATTTTATATAATGGCGGGTAACGGAGACCTTGCGTGCGGTGGGTGGGCGGCTGGCGGCGTCCTCGTATCACTTCGCTTGTTCTGATAATCTGAGCTGGGATTTGCGCGGTGGCCCAACAAACAGGCGCGGCGTTAATGACCAGAGAGAGAAAGGCCAGAGTGACTACTACTCCTATCGCTACTCCGCGCGTCGTAAAGCGCGTGTTCAATTTCAACGCAGGGCCGGCCACTTTACCGCTTTCTGTGCTTGAGCGCATTCGCGAAGAATTGCTGGATTACCGCGGCACAGGAATGTCGGTAATGGAAATGACGCACCGTTCGCCAGAATTCGAAGAAATACTGTTCCGCGCGGAACGGAACCTGCGCCAGCTCATGGCCATACCGGAAGAATATGCGGTGATATTTCTGCAGGGTGGTGGAAGCTTGCAATTTACGATGGTGCCGATGAATTTGTGCCTGCCGGGAAAGCCCGTGGACGTGCTGCATACCGGGATGTGGACGGCCAAGGCGATTGTGGAGCTCGAGAAAGGCGCGCCGTTTAGACTGGCGGCTTCGACCGAAGGGCAAAAATTTAGGCGCCTACCGCACAAAGGCGAGATCGCACTTTCGCAGGACGCTTCCTACGTTTATATAGCGTCGAACAATACGATTGAAGGAACGCAGTGGAACGGGTTTCCGCAGACAGGCGAAGTGCCGCTTGTTGCGGACATGTCCTCCGACATTGCGTCGCGACGTATCGATGTCAGCCGCTTCGGACTGATCTTTGCCGGCGCGCAGAAAAATCTGGGGCCAGCGGGTGTGACGGTTGTGATTGTCCGGCGCGATTTGGCGGAGCGCGCGGATAAGAAACTGCCGACGTTGCTGCAATATCGGACCGAGATCAAGGAGCGGTCGCTGTTCCATACGCCGCCAACGTTTGCGGTGTACATCGTGGGGCTGGTACTGGAATGGCTGGCGGCGGAGGGTGGCGTCGCGGCTGCCGAGAAGCGCAACGAAGAGAAGGCTCGATTGCTTTACGACGCGATTGATGCCAGCGGCTTTTATTCCGCCACGGTCTCGAAGGAATCGCGCTCGCGCATGAACGTAGTGTTCCGGGTGGCTGACGGTGACGAAAAAATCGAGAAAAAGTTCGCTGAAGAGTCCGCGGTGGCGGGCCTTGCCGGGGTAGGCGGGCACCGATCGGTGGGTGGGATGCGCGTCTCGCTTTACAATGCGGTTACCTTCGCTGCCGTGTCTTCGCTGGTCAGTTTCATGCGGGAATTCCAGCGCGCTAACGGCTAATCTGCTTTCGGCGCAGGCGAAATTAAGCATGCCGGTTCAATCCACGCGCAGCGTCTTTTTGAGCTCATAGAAAAGCCACAATGGTGTGGTAGATACGCAACACTTCCTTGACAGGCCCTAATTTGCCCTCTAAGCTACGCTTTCCATGCCAAATCGTGTCAATTCGACGCTAATTCAGCGCTTCCGCTTCTCGCTGATGCCACTAGAACGATACAGGAAGCAGGCACGGTGAAGAACCAGCGGTCAAAGCGAAAACGACAGCTGTGGATCACGCTGGGCCTGATAGCCATCGTGCTGCTGGCGGCCGCCGTGTTCACGTTGGGATCCTTGCGGATTCCGCTACATCCGGAAGACGAAAACGGCCTGGTGATTTGGTTTGCGCTGAATACGGTTATAGCCGCAGGGCTTCTGATTTTCACCTTGATAATGAGCCGAAGCCTGCTTCGGCTGTGGCACGAGCGGCGGGTTCGCCAGATAGGTTCGCGATTCAAAGCGAAAATGGTTTTGGGCGCAATGGGCGTTTCGCTGCTGCCGGTTGTGTTTCTGTTTTTCTTCAGTTACGCGTTACTGAATCGAACGCTCAACCTGTGGTTTCCGCGTCCTCTGGAAATAGCGAACGAAGAAAGCCAAGTGCTGCTGACTGGCTTCGGCGCGTCGGAACTGAAGCGGCTCGACGCGCTGGCTGCTGAAGCCGCTATGCGCGAAACTCCGGATCAAACACTTCTAGACCTGAGCCGCAGCACAGACGCGGCGTGGATTGCGGACTCTGAGGGCCGTGTGGGCGCGGGAATGGATTTTGAGAAAGGCTGGAATCTGGGTCTGCAGAACTCGCAGGAAAAAGAGAATCGCGGCAACAATCGAAGTCCCGGCCGGCCTCAATTCGTTCGAAAGCTGCCAAGTGGCGCGCAAGTGTGGCAAACGGGAAATCAGTTATACATCGCGGGAAGCGCGCCACGGCAGAACCTGACGCTATATGCGGCGCGGCACTTGCCTGACGATTTCCTGCAACGCTACAAAAATATTGAAACGCAGATGGCGTCTTATGCGCAGCAGAAGCAGCGGTTGCGTGATTACAAGCGCGAGATTTTGCTCACCCTAATGCTGATTACTTTGCTGCTGCTCTTCACTACCACCTGGGTGGCGCTGTTTCTCTCCAAGCAAGTGACTCTTCCGATCCAGGCGCTGGCCGAGGCGACCCGAGAAATTTCGCGCGGCAATTTCGATCATCGCATCGAGGTGCAGGCACAGGACGAGCTGGGTACGCTGGTGCGCTCGTTCAATCGAATGACGGACCAGCTGGGAGCGGGGCGTCGGCAGATCAACGAGTTTACCAAGAGTTTGGAGCAAGCCATCGAGGAGCGCGAAGGGCGCCGCAAATTGATGGAAGCAATTCTGGAAAACATTCCTACTGGCGTGGTTTCGCTGAACGCGTCGGGCGAAGTAGCGCGCATAAATTCGGCGGTTACCATGATTCTGGGCGAGCATGCACGCAACGCACATACGCTCACGGATTTGCTGGGTGAAGAAGCCGGGCGCGCTGTGCTGCATTTGATGAGGCGGTCGTTGCGAATGGGCGCGGCGTCGCGCGAAATTGAGATCGCTACCGCCGGACGTCTGGTTCGCGCTGCGGTGACCGTCAGTTCGCTGGGGCCGCGGCGTTCGAATCCGGGATTTGTAGTGGTCATCGACGATTTGACGGATCTTTTGAGAGCGCAGAAGGCTGCTGCGTGGCAGGAAGTGGCCCAGCGCATCGCGCACGAAATCAAGAATCCTCTGACGCCCATACAGCTTTCGGCCCAGCGACTGCTGCGTCACTTAGATCGCGCAGCCTGGGCGCGGCCCGATGGCAAGCCAGCGGAATTCGAAGGATTGGTAGCGGAATGCGCTGGGTTGATTGAACGCGAAGTGCAAACGCTGGAATCGCTGGTGAACGAGTTTTCGCAATTCGCGCGATTCCCTTCCGCGCGGCTGGCTTCCGCGGATTTGAATTCGATCGTGTCCAGCGCACTCGATTTGTTTCGTGGGCGGCTGGAAGGAATCACCTTGAAGACCGAGCTTGCTCCAACGCTGCCTCCGGTGAAGGCCGATCCGGAATTGCTGCGTCGCGTGGTGGCGAATCTGATTGATAACGCGGCGGAGGCCATGGAGGGCTCGACGGTCAGACGCTTACGTGTGGCCACGCGGGTGGAAGGCGATGGCGACGCGGTGGAAATCGAAATTTCCGATAGCGGGCATGGCATTTCGCCGCAGGACAAGGAACGGCTTTTCTTGCCGCATTTTTCGACCCGCGAACGTGGAACGGGATTGGGACTTGCGATCGCAAGCCGGATTATCGCCGAGCATTTTGGAACCATTCGCGTGGAGGACAATTTGCCCAGCGGTACTCGCTTTCTGATTCGCTTCCCGGCTGCGGAAACTGTAACGGCACAAGTTCCGGCGGGAATTCCGGTAGCCTAGAAAGCCGACTTCCCCTGGACGCGTTATTGGTTTATTGCAATTGCAGGGAACTCAGGGCAAGGGTCTGAAAACAAAATGGCCGCGACGATACTGATTGTTGATGACGAAAGCGGAATCCGCGAATCGCTCGGAGCGTTGCTGCGCGACGAGGGGTACGAGGTTGAAGCGGTGGCGTCGGGCGAAGAATGCCTGGAACGCATTGGACGGCGCAAGTTCGACCTGATTCTTCTGGACGTGTGGCTGAAGAAGATGGACGGGCTGGAAACTTTGGAGCAGATTCAAACTCGCGACGACGCGCCCATGGTGGTGATGATTTCGGGGCACGGAAATATTGAAACGGCGGTGCGCGCCACGAAACTAGGCGCTTTTAACTTCATCGAGAAACCTCTCTCACTGGATACGGTAATCCTGGTGGTACGCAACTCGCTCGAATATCTGCGGCTGGAGTCGGAAAACCGCCGGCTGCGTGCTGAACTTGAAGAGAAGCACCAAATTCTGGGCAGCAGCGTGCCTATGAAAGCATTGAGGCAGCAGATTGCTCTGACCGCGCCGACCAATGGGCGCGTCTTGATTTACGGCGAAAGCGGAACGGGCAAGGAGCTGGTCGCTCGCGCGTTGCATGCCAGCAGCTCGCGGGAGTCCATGCCATTCGTGGAAGTAAATTGCGCAGCGATACCGGAAGAACTGATCGAATCAGAAATGTTCGGACACCGCAAAGGGAGTTTTACCGGCGCGAGCGAAGATAAAGTCGGCAAATTTCTGAAAGCCAACGGCGGGACGCTATTTTTAGACGAAGTTGGCGACATGAGTTTGAAGACGCAGTCGAAAGTTCTGCGCGTGCTGGAAGAACAGCGGGTGGAACCCTTGGGCTCGAATACACCGATCACTGTGGACGTTCGCGTGATCGCCGCCACCAACAAGAAACTCGAAGAGGAAATCGGGCGCAACGCGTTTCGCGAGGATTTGTTTTACCGGCTGAACGTGATTCCCTTTTACGTCCCGGCGCTACGGGATCGCATCGAAGACATCCCGATTATTGCGGCACACTTTCTGAAGGCGTTTTGTGAAGAGTATGGCAAGAAGCAAAAAGAGTTCAGCGCGCCGGCGTTGGATGTGCTGATGGGCTACCCCTGGCCCGGCAACGTTCGCGAGTTGAAAAATCTGGTTGAGCGTCTGGTTATTATTTGTCCGTCGCCGAGGATTGAACCGCATCATTTGCCGCCGGAGTTATTTCGCGGCGCGTCGAAGAGCCCGCAGAAGCCGTATGAGAGCTTGCACGAAGCGCGCTCGGCCTATGAGCGTGAGTTTGTGTTGCGCAAGCTGGAAGAGAATCGCTGGAACATGACCAAGGCGGCGCAAGTGCTAGGGCTCGAGCGAAGTCATTTGTATAGGAAGATGCGGTCGCTCGGAATTGCTCCGGCGCGGGAATAGTTGTGAAACTTTAGGGGTCAAACTCCTGAAGGAATCGAGACTACCGCGCGGTTGAAACCCCGCCCTTCCAGCGAGTCACCCTTGAGAGATCACTCCTGGTAGTCGGCGAGTTGTTCGAGTTGACGGTGCCAATCGAGCTGGCGAACGATTGCGGAATTCTGGCGCCAGTGCGGTTGAACTTTTACCATTAGCTCCAAGAAAACTTTTGTGCCGAGAATCAATTCCATTTCCTGCCGTGCTTGCGTGCCGATTTTTTTGATGGTCACGCCGCCCTTGCCAATCAAGATTCCTTTCTGGCCTTCGCGTTCGACGTAAATGGTGGCTCGTATGCGAGTGAGTTTCTCTCCTTCTTCAAAACTATCGACCAGGACTGCAATTGCATGCGGCACTTCTTCGCGCGTGATCAGGATCGCCTTTTCGCGGACGAGTTCTGCGGCCAGAAAACGCTCTGGCTGATCGGTGAATTGGTCGGGCGGGAAATGCGGCGGCGCTTCGGGTAAAAGAGTTAGCCAGGAATTGACCAAGTCCAGGCAGCCTGCGCCGGTAAGCGCTGAAATAGGAAAAATTTCGGCGAACTCGAATTCTTTGTTGTAGCGCTCGATCAACGGCAGAAGGAGCTGTTTGCGAAGGCGGTCCACTTTGTTCAGCAAAAGGAAAACGGGGCCGCGAAAGCGGCGCACCCATTCAATCGAGAAGCGGTCACCCGCACCGAAATCGGCAGTGGCATCGACGATAAGGGAAAGTATGTCGATTCCCTCCAGCGCGTACTGCAATTCGTCCATCATCATTCGGCTGAGAACGTTTTGGGGCTGATGAATGCCGGGCGTATCGACCAGAACGATTTGCGCGTCGTCGCGATTCAGAATTCCTTGGATGCGATTGCGCGTGGTCTGCGGTTTGGGCGAGACGATGGCGACTTTTTGGCCGACCAGCGTGTTTACCAGAGTAGATTTGCCCGCGTTGGGGCGTCCCACAATAGCCACGAATCCGGACTTGAATGCCATGCGTACAACAATTGTACGCCTTTGGGTCCGCTACGAGTAGTTTCCGCAAATTCGAGTAGTGCTACAGTTTGAGCCAACGCGGCAGGACCAGGGCCCCCGGCACGGGGATCTCCGGAGGCGCCAAATCAAAGCAACTATGTTTTATCGACCGCTGTCGTTTTCACGCCTCCGTCGCGATCGGGAGGTACCCTCAATTCAGGCGGGCGCGCACACGCAGCACTTTGCGCTGATTGGCTTCCAGGACTTCGAAGCGCACTCCGTCTGCGTCGATCACTTCGCCGGTGCGAGGCACATGACCGGCAAGACTGTTGAGCAGGCCGGCAATGGTGCTGGCGCTGGAATGTTGCATGGCGGCGTCGAGCTTCACCCCAAACAGCTCGCCGACTTTATCCACTGGAACGCTCCCGCGAACAATCAACGAGCCGCCCGATTCGCGAATCACATCGGGCATGGGCCGGCGATCTTCTTCGCCGATTTCGCCAACGATTTCTTCCACCAGATCTTCTATGGTGACCAGGCCGGCCATCAATCCGTATTCGTCAATGACGATGGCCATCTGCTGATTTTTGCGTTGCATTTCCTTTAACAGCTCAGAGCCAAATTTTGTTTCCGGCACGAACAGAGCGGGGCGCATCAGTTCGCGAACGGTGCGATGAGCGGCTTCGCGATCGGGGACTTCGAGCATATCGCGCGCCATTACGATGCCCACGATATCGTCCAGCGATTTTTCGAATACAGGCAGGCGCGAAAACTTGGTGTCTACCACAAGCTCGCGTAACTCTTCGAGCGAGGCCGTGGCGCGTATAGCGATCACGTCGGGGCGTGGAGTCATCACTTCGCGGACGCGTTTGTCACCGAACTCGACCACTTGTTCGATAAGGCGCGCTTCGTCCTGTTCGATGATTCCCTCTTCGGTGGCAGCGTCCACAAAATTTTCGATGGCTTGCTGCTCAGCCGCCGGCGCACTTTGCTCTTCTTCGGAAAGATGAAGGACGGAAACGAAAAACTCGAGGACCGCCAATACCGGCCAAGTGAGGAATACAAATACGCGAATAATCGGGACAAACGGAGCAATCCAATTGCCGGGCGCGCGGGCTAACAGCAGCGACGGCAGAAATTGCATGGCCACCACTACTTCTGCGCCCAGGAAAAAAATCATTTCCAGAGCGGCTTCCCAGGTGCCAAGCGCAAAAAAGATTACCGCCCTCGCGGTAATGGCCGCCACCATAACCAGCCAAAGTCGCGCCAGCAGGCTGAAAGCCAGAGCGGCGCGTTGACGATCCATATGAAAGCGTGGCTCGACCTCGACTTCGAACAATTCAAGATGGGCGTAGGTGCGCCCGGTGGATACGTGGCCGAGTTCGCGATAGACGCGGTCGAGATAAGAGAAAAACAATAGGATGGCGGTAAGCGCGAGAATGCCCAGCGTATAAATGAGGATCGCCATTACAGCGCTAGACCAAGTTGGCGGCGAAGACGCATTTCGCGCCGCTCCATTTGTCCATGATCGGTTTCGTGATCGTAACCCATCAGATGAAGAATTCCGTGAAGAATGAGGATGCGCATTTCGTGGTTGAACTCGCGTCCGAAACGCTTGGCATTTTGCCGAGCAATCGCAGGCGCGATGGCAATGTCGCCCCAGTACGGCATTGAACCAGCATCGCGCGATTTCACCGAGTTTCGCTTGCCGGGCCACTTGGGAAATCGCTGCTTTACACTTGGCTCATCCGTTGTGAACGACAATACATCGGTGGGCTTGTTTTTACCACGGTACGCGCGATTCCACTTGGCGATGTCGGCGCGGGAGACCAGGCAGATGGTAACCGCATCGGCTGGAATTTTCAGGAGCTTGCGCAATCCGGCCGAGAATTTTTCCAGGTCATCAATGGCAATGGGGACCTGGCGCTGGCGGTTTAGAATCATGTGCGCGAGCTAGGCTCGGTGATACTTGTCGCGAGGGTTTAGCGCGCCATGTTCATCGTACGCTTTGATGATTCGCTGGACTAGGCTGTGGCGCACCACGTCGTGCTCATCGAAGTAAACCATGGCGATGCCTTCGATCTTGCCGACAACTTCAATAGCCTCGATCAGTCCGGAGCGACGCGAATCCGGCAGATCGATCTGCGTGACGTCACCTGTGATCACCGCCTTGGAGTTGAAGCCCAGGCGCGTGAGGAACATTTTCATCTGTTCGCTAGTGGTGTTCTGCGCTTCGTCAAGGATTACGAAAGAATCGTTGAGCGTGCGGCCGCGCATGAAGGCCAGGGGGGCCACCTCAATGATGCCCTTTTCGAGATAACTCTCAAGTTTATCCGCTTCTAGCAGGTCATGAAGCGCATCATAGAGAGGGCGCATGTAGGGATCGACCTTCTCCTGAAGCGTGCCGGGGAGAAATCCGAGGCGTTCGCCTGCTTCTACCGCCGGACGCGCCAGGATAATGCGGTTCACTTGTTTCGAGAGCAGCGCAGAAACGGCCAGCGCTACCGCGAGGTAAGTTTTCCCAGTTCCTCCGGGACCGATGGCGAAGACCATGTCGAAAGTTTCAAGCGCTTCAATGTAACGGCGCTGGTTCGGACTTTTCGGAGCGATGCTCTTTTTGCCAAACGAGCGAGTGCGAGTGGGCGAAAAAGCGCCGCGCAGTTCGGAGGCCGGTTCAGCGGTGGCAATGCGGAGCAGAGATTTTACTTCCTGGCTGCCGGGGACGCGGCCTTCGCGGATGCGATTGTTATATTCGGAGAGAATTTGAGCGGCGCGTTCCACTTGGGCAGGCGCACCTTCGATTTCAAGATCATGATCCTGCAAGTGGGTAGTAACGTGCAAGGTTGACTCGAAGAGCTTGATATTTTCGTCGAGGGTCCCGAAGAGCTCGTTGATGCCGCCAGCAAGTCGGACGGTTTGTTTCATTCCGGATAGCGGGCGCAACGCCCAGGAGGAATTTTCATAGCGCCTAGCGTAGCGCGGCTGGGAAAGAGGGTCAAGGAACCAGATTCGGCGAATTTCAGAGGCCGATAAATCATTCATAAAAAGGGCCTTGCAAGAACGCGCAGCTCAAAAAGATCAGAACGAAGCTACCGTGCTAGTGCAAACCAAGGTAACTTCTATTTAACTTTGGTTAGACTTGCACGCTATGCCGGTGAAATACTGTGCGATTCTAAGGGCAAGTTTTTTGCCGAAGGACGCCGAAGTAAGGACTCATTCATAAGCCGCTTGCGATTTCCCGGAACGGGAACAGCGGTACGACGCGTGTCGAAAAGGAACTGATTGGTGGGATTGTTCGTCGAATATCGGAGAATTGGATGGCCAAGCTGAAAGAACCATCGCGCGACACCGAGGGTAAAGTATACGCCGAGCCGCGGCGAACGCAGCGCGTGCGTATAGGCATGTCGGTGGTAATACGTGGGACGGAAGCCGATCAAGTCTTCGAAGAAAAGACCAGGACAATTACCGTGAACGCGAACGGCTGTCTGGTGCTTTTGGGCACCAAGGTGAAGCGCGGCCAGAACCTTAGAATCATCAACCCTCAAACGCAGGAGGAATTGGCCTGCCGGGTATGTTTTCTGGGCGAAACCAGAGACGGCAAATCAGAAGTAGCTTTCGAGTTTTCCGACCCTTCACCGAAGTTCTGGCGAATTGCGTTTCCGCCAAATGATTGGGACCCCTCTGAACGCAAACGCGCAGGCGCGCCGACGCCGCACAACCCTCCAACGCACGCTAAATCATCCTAATAATTCCTCCAAGCGCGTTTCAACTACTTTTCGAAAAGTTAAGAATTAACCGGGTGCGACCCGATTTCCAGCTATGGCTTGGCAGCGGGAAACTCCACTTTGGGAGCTTCGCGCGAAGTCTGCGACGCCTGGAAGTATGCGTCGTTGCGTTTGAAGCCGGCCCAGCTTGCATAAATATTATTCGGGAACTGGCCAATGTAGGTATTGTAGGTCTGTATGGAGTCGTTATAGCGTTTGCGCTCCACGGCTATGCGATTTTCTGTGCCGGCGAGCTCGTCCTGCAAGCGCAGGAAGTTTTCGTTCGATTTCAGCTGCGGGTAATTTTCGACAATTACAAGCAAGCGGCTTAGCGCGCCATCGAGTTGGCCGTTCGCGGCGATTTTATCCTGGGGCGTTTGAGCGTTCATCAACGCCGAACGAGCTTTTGCGATGTCGCCAAAAACGGTTTCTTCGTGCGCGGCGAAACCTTTCACCGTCTCAACCAGGTTGGGGATCAAATCAGCCCGGCGCTGCAGTACTACGTCCACCTGGGCCCAGTTGGATTTTATCGCTTCGTTCAGCGTGACCATCTGATTGCGGTGTGAGATGTAGCCGAGGCCCAGCACGACGAGAACGGCGACGATCACAGCGATAATTGCTAGAACTATTTTCATGAGATTCTCCTATCCATTCCTTTCTCTCGGTCGAAAAATTTGTGATGCACGGGCAAGGTGGAAATTTGGCGTTCTAAGAATTTCAGCCTAGGACACGCTCAGCCGTCGATCCACTTCGTTGGTGACTACTCCCACCAGGTCTAGATAGGCGTTTAATGTTGCTTCTACGTCCAGGTCCTTTACCTTACGCTTCCCTTCGCGCACATCTAAAATGGCCTGAAACGCTGTGGGATCGGCCCCCGTCAATCCTGCAATCGCATCAAGGGCTTCGCGTTTGGTGGCGGGCATGGCGTGACCGAGCGCCAGCAGCGCGTGGCGAAACAGAGCACAAATCGGCGAAACAGACTTCAGCATGATATCCACGTGAACTCTATTGCTGAGCGGCGCGCTCAGCACCGCTTGGCGCAAACGCAACCAATCCGTTCGAAGCTCGCGTTCTACTTGCAGGCGATGCAACTGCAAAGGGACCTCGAAGTCGGCCAGAAAATCTGCGCCGTAAAGAACACGGTGATGCAGCTTCATATCCAGAAGCTCTATGGCAAAGACGTCCGCCGACTGACGCAGCTCGTCGTGGGTGAATATGAGTGGGGCTAAATTTCCTTGTTTAATCCACCACTCCGCAACAGGATGCAGATGCTCCAAGGCGGTGGCATCGGCGCGTTCAACTACGCACAAAACATTCAGGTCCGAATGTCCGGCGCGAAATTCCCCGGTCACCGCAGAACCGTAGAGGACGACAGTTTTTAGGTTGTCTTGAATCGCGGCTTTCAGCCGATTCACAAGATCCGTAAGCTTAGCTTCCATCTGACATCCTTCCTCCAATACGCTTGCGAAGGTTTGAAGTTACCAACTGCCTCCCGCCCCACCGCCACCAAATGAACCTCCACCGAAACCTCCAAATCCCCCCCCACCACCTCCACCGCCAAACCCTCCGCCTCCGAAACCACCGCCTCCGCCCATCATTCCGCCTATCATCGGGCCCACCCACCAGCCGCCACCGCCGCCGCGTCTACCACCTCCACGCCTGAATACACTGGAAATAAAAAGGAATATTAAGATCAGAAAAAGGATGATGGCCACGGTCCCGGGTCCATTTTCTTGTTTCTTGCGATAAACAGGTCTTGGCGATGGCGGCGCCGACCCACTGAGTGTAACGCCGCGATCTTGGGCAATCACGTCTGCGATTCGACGAGTTATGAGAAGTAATGCAGCGTCGTAATTTCCGTCGCGCAGATACGGTATTGCTTCTCTCCCAAAGCCGCCAACCTTCCCATCCGGAAGGATGGGCTCAAGTCCATAACCAACCGTAGTCCAATACTTGTGGTCCTGCGGAGCAACCAGGATCAGGACGCCTCGATCGGATTGCTTAGGACCCACACCCCACTGCGTAGCGAGCGCAATCGCATAATCCTCGACCGGCTTCCCCTCTAATGACTTGACGGTGACGACTGCGATCTGTGCGTGAGCCTTCTGATCAACTTCAGTGCAAAGCGCTTCGAGCTGGGCGCGAGCCGCCGGGCTCAGCACGCCGGCGAAGTCGTTGACATATCCTGCCGGCTTGGTTTTCGGGAGGCTCTGCTGCGCGTTCGCGCTGAGCGCGATGAATAGCCAAACAATGGATAGCAGCAAACTGGCGGCCGCTCTCGGACTGCAATTGATGATTCTTCCCTGGTGCATGGACGGCATGTGGATGGCGGGCATGTTAGGCCCTTGCGCTACAAAGTGTCAAATTAGCGGCTTGAGCTTTCCTCATTCGGTGATACGCGGTGCCCGGACCAGAAATTTCGCAAGCGTTCATCCGCGGGCTCTAATCTGCGGAAATTTGCGGGTTTACGCAAGATTGTCAGCGCTTGAGGGCGATGCTACACTTCGGTGTCCGTTTGTTCGATTGCGCACAGCAATGTTCGCTAATGAACGAGCTGTGAGCTGAAAATCCCGATTAACCGTCTAAATTCAACCGCATACGCATGGCCGCCTCTTTGCATCGAAATAGGCCATTTGAAACAAAGTGGTGTGTGCGCGCGTTTAGGTAGACTGAGGTGCGCGAGCGCTTCAACGTCCACTCATGCTGAGAGGAAAAACGACGATGATTCGAAGGTTTAGGAATGCTGCTCTGGTGCTGCTGACGGTTTTTTCGTTGGTGCTCTCTCCGGTCTTTGCTCAGGCGCAAGAAGGCCAGAATCCCACAAGCCAGGAACAGCAAGGGCAACCGGGACAGCCTAGCCAGCCAGAACCGGCGCAATCCCAGCAAACGCCTGGACAAGCTCAACCAGGACAGACACAGGAGCCGTCGGGCACCCAACTCAAGGAACAGCCCCAGACTCCCGCGGCAAAAGAAGCGCGCGAGATGAAGACCAGTCTCGGCCCGGACTATGCCAAGGGCAAGCCGTTCTTCCCTGACATCATCGCGCCTTACACCACAGCCAAAATTCCGCAGCCCATGCTGACGAATTCCCCTCGACTGGACCAGTTGATTCAGAACGGCAAGTTGATGCTGAGCTTGGAAGACGCGATTTCGCTAGCGCTTGAAAACAATCTAAACATCGTGGTGCAGAAGTACACGCCGTGGATTGCCGAATCGCAAATCTTGAAAGCGAAAGCTGGCGGAATTCCGGAATTTGCCAATACCCAACAAATCGTTCTGGGCACTTCGCCATCCGTTTCTTTCGATCCAATCGTTTCGGGAACGGTGGGCTGGCAACGATCGACAATTCCGGTCAACAATCCGCTCACTACGGGAGTCGGAACGACCTCCACAATTCCAAGCCTGACTACCAATGGCTACGAGTACAATTTCGGCTACAGCCAGGGATTTCACACCGGCACGAATTTCACGGCAACATTAGATACCACTCGAGCGGCATCCAACACGCCGGAAAACTTGTTCAATCCTTATGTAAACCCGATATTGACGGCCACGCTGACTCAACCGCTGCTGAATGGCTTCGGCATCCTGGTGAACACTCGCTACATTCTGGAAGCCAAGAACTCGCTGAAGGTAGCGGACTCACAGCTGGCGCAACAAGTGATGGCGACTGTGCAACAAACTTCGAATGACTACTGGGAACTGGTGTATGACCGCGAAAATGTGAAAGTGCAAGAAGCTGCCGTGGGCGTTTCGACAAAGTTGTACGAAGACAACAAGAAGCAGCTACAGATCGGCACCATGGCTCCCTTGGATGTGCTCACGGCCGAGTCGCAGGTCGCTACCGATCAGCAGAACCTGATCGTGGCGCAGACTACGCGGTTGCAGCAGCAAACCGTTCTGCTGAACGACATCACGAAGAACCTGATGGCGCCCGAGCTGGATGGAATTGAGATCGTGCCAACCACGACGATTTCTACGCCGGAAGTGGTCGAGAACCTTCCACTGGCAGATGCGGTAAAAGAAGCTTGGCAGAAGCGGCCAGAAATTTATCAGGCGGACTTAAACTTGAAGAATGCTGGGATCGAAGCAAAAGCAACGAAGAACGCTCTTCTGCCGACGCTCGATCTGTATGCGCAATATAGCGCGCAAGGTTTATCGGGAAATTCCCTGGTTTCAAGTTCCACGACTCCCACATCCATTGAGCCTATTCCGAGCGAGCCGATCGTGGACTCGATGACCGGTCTCCAAATTGGCAACGAAGTGGTGGGGTTTCCGGTCTTGCCCATGGCTGTAAAAACTAGCGGCCTGGGAAACGCTCTCTCCAGCCTGTTCTCCAACGCCTACCCCACGTACGCAGCGGGCGTGACTTTTTCTATTCCCATACGCAACCGTTCGGCGCAAGCGGACAACGCTCGCGCGCTTTTGAATGAACGGGTGCAGCAGACGCAGTATCGCCAGACACAAAACACGATTGTACTGAACGTTCGCAACGCCATGATCGCTTTGCAGCAAGACCGCGCGCAGGTAGCGGCGGCGGAAAAAGCGCGGACATTGGCGCAACAGACCCTGGATGCGGAGCAGAAGAAATACCAGCTCGGCTCATCTACCAGCTATAACGTCGTGCTGCGTTCTCGCGACCTGACCGCGGCGGAAGGCACCGAGCTGCGAGCGAAGGTCAACCTGGAAGAGGCGCTCGTGAATTTCAACCAGGCCATGGGGCGCACGCTGGAAGTGAATCGCATCACCATGGCTGATGCGCTGCGGGGGAAGATCTATCGTGATAAGAACATCCCTGGAACGCCGGACCTTGCCGATTCGATGGGGGCTAAGTAACTCGGCTGTCAGTCAGACCGGCCATGGATGCGCACAGCCAGATGCCCGGCAAAGCCCGGCGCTAGAAAAGCAATCGGCAACCAAGGGTAATCCCGCAGCTTGCTGCCGCTATGGCATTGCCCTAGAATGAGCGATAGAGAGCTTTTGCATTGAGAACTTCCCACCGTCCAAGGAGCCGCGCTCATGGCCGAAAAAATTGGCGAAAAGATCGCTGACCCGCTGAAGCGTAATCCCGCGCCGGAACTGGACGCCACGCGCCGTCCCTCCAAAGCGGAGCGGGAGTGGGAAGAAAAAATTCTGAAACCCACGCTAGAGAAGTCGCCGGAACGTCCCGCGGATTTCACGACCGTTTCGAGCTATCCCATCCGGCGTCTTTATACCGAAGCAGACCTGCCAGACTGGAATCCTGAAGGCGACCTGGGCTACCCAGGCGAGCCGCCTTACACGCGCGGAATCCATTCGACCATGTATCGCGGCCGGCTGTGGACCATGCGCCAATTCGCCGGCTTCGGCGCGGCTGAAGATACCAACCGCAGATTCCGCTATTTGCTTTCGCAAGGACAAACCGGCCTCTCCGTGGCTTTCGATTTGCCCACCTTGATGGGATACGACTCGGACCACCCTTTGTCGGGAGGCGAAGTAGGAAAATGCGGAGTGGCCATCAGTTCGCTAGCCGACATGGAAACGCTGTTCGACAAGATTCCGCTCGCCGACGTCACCACGTCGATGACCATTAATTCCCCGGCGTCGGTGATTTGGGCTATGTATCTGGCCGTGGCTGAAAAGCAAGGCGCTGACTGGAAGAAAATTTCCGGCACGTTGCAGAACGATATTTTGAAGGAATACATCGCGCAGAAGGAATATATCTATCCGCCGGAACCTTCCATGCGATTGGTGATCGATACGTTTGAATTTGGGACGAAGCATACGCCGCGATTTAATCCTATTTCGGTAAGCGGCTATCACATTCGCGAGGCGGGCTCGACTGCGATTCAAGAAGCCGCGTTCACTTTACGCGACGGCATTGAATATGTGGAGTGGGGCATACGCCGAGGGCTTGAAGTGGACGAGTTTGTGCCGCGGCTTTCATTTTTCTTCAACGCGCACAACGACTTTTTCGAAGAGATCGCGAAATATCGCGCGGCGCGCCGTATCTGGTACAAAACCATGCGCGAGCGCTTTGGCGCCAAGAGTCCGCGTTCCTGGGCGCTGCGATTCCACACACAGACGGCGGGATGCTCGCTGACCGCGCAGCAACCTTACAACAACGTTGTGCGAACCGCGTTGCAGGCTCTGGCCGCAGTGCTGGGCGGAACGCAATCGCTGCACACAAATTCTCTGGACGAAGCCTGGGCCCTACCCACGGAGTTTGCCGCCACCGTAGCTTTGCGCACACAGCAAATCATCGCGCACGAAAGTGGAGTTACGAATACGGCCGATCCGTTGGGCGGTTCTTATTTCGTAGAAACGCTGACCAACGAAATCGAGCGGGGCGCGTGGGATTACATCGAGAAAATCGATGCGCTGGGAGGCATGGTGCCGGCCATCGAGCGAGCGTATCCTCAACGTGAAATTGCCGAGGCCGCGTATCGATACCAAGTCGCGGTGGACCGCAAAGATAAAATCATCGTGGGTGTGAATGACTACGTCGCCGTAGAGAAGCCGCTGGATATCTTGCAAATTGACGAAACCGTGGCCGAAGGCCAGACGCAACGGCTGCGCAAGCTTCGCGCCGAGCGTTCGAATGACGAAGTTGCGCGGCGCCTGGCGGCCCTGCGCAAGGCGGCTGCCGGAACTGAAAATACGATGCCCTACCTCTATGAAGCGGTGAAAGCGTATGCCACGCTTGGCGAAATTTGCGACACGCTGCGCGACGTGTTCGGCGTTTACGAAGAAGTTGCCATTACTTAAAAATATTTCCTCGAAAATTGACGCGCGATTGCTAAGAGGCGGTCTGCCATTGGAAACTTTCAGTTCCGCTCGCATCTCACTGGTTGCTGTTGTATCGATTTTTGTCTTGGCATTTTCAGTCGCTCACTCGACGAGCGCAGAAGTGAAGGACAAGAAACCTGCGGCAGTGAAGAGCGCGTTCCTCACAACGCCGGACGGGGTCAAAATTCACTACCTCGAAGCAGGACACTCCGCAAACGTCGAGAGCGCACAGGTCGGAAACCCGCTGCCAGCAGATGTGAAACCTACCAAAGGCAATATTTCAGTTACTGGCGCGCACAATTTCCCTTCCCTGCTTTTCGTGCCGGGCTGGACTATGCCCGCGTGGATATGGGAAAACCAGATCTCGTATTTTTCCAAAGATTATCGTGTGGTGGCAATGGACCCGCGTTCGCAGGGCGAATCATCGCAAACTTCGGACGGGCTATTTCCTCCCGCGCGAGCGCGTGACATCAAAGCGGTGGTCTCGCAGCTGCACCTGGCCCCTGTTGTCATCATCTGCTGGTCCATGGCCGTGGTTGAGACCATGGCGTATATAGATCAGTTCGGGACGGGAGATTTCGCCGGGTTGGTGTTTGTTGACAACGACGCAGGCGGTCGCGGCACGGGCGACGCCGATCAGGCCTTTGGACTTCTTAAAGGTGTCCTGGAAGATCGGCAAAATTCTGCCAACGAGTTCGTGCGCAACCTTAATTTCAAAAAGCCGCAAGCGGAAGAATATCTCAAAAGGGTCATTCAGGCGTCGTTGCGCGTGCCAACGAATACTGCCGTCACGCTGCTGGTTGGATATTTTGTGTCCGACTATCGCTCCGTGCTGCCGAAGATTGATAAGCCAAGCGTGGTCTGCGTCGCAAACAGTGAGTACATGAATACGATTGTGGAGATGCAAAAGCAGATTCACGGCTCGCAGCTTGAGGTTTTTGAAGGCGCGGGCCACGCTTTGTTCGTGGATGATGCCGACCAGTTTAATTCGATGCTGGAAGAGTTCCTGCTCGACTTGCGGTAGCCGGTCAGGAAATCCCAGCGCTCGCGTGACTATCGTTTCAAGCGCGATTTGAAGTATTCTTGCCTGCCATGGCTGATAAGAAAATTCGTGTATTGATTGCCAAGCCGGGTCTCGATGGACACGACCGCGGCGCAAAAATTATTGCTCGAGCGCTCCGCGATGCCGGCATGGAAGTGATTTACACCGGGTTGCGGCAAACTCCGGAAATGATCGCGTCTGCGGCGGTGCAGGAAGATGTGGACGTGATTGGTCTTTCCATACTTTCCGGCGCACACAATACGCTTTGTCCACGATTGATGGACTTGCTGCGCGAAAAGCATATGGATGACGTAACGGTTCTGATCGGCGGAATTATTCCTGAGGCTGATATTCCCGCGCTGAAAAAAGGTGGAATCGCGGAAGTCTTTCTTCCTGGAACCCCTACGCAAGCAATTGTGGATTTCATACGCCAGCGGATCTGGACTGCTCCGAAAGGCGCGTAGTTTCCTCAAGCTGGCCCCGCTGACGCCATCTGTCGAAAGTTCAGCCATTTGAAATTACGACGCTGCGCGAATCAGTTTGGTCCGCGTGTAGGCCACACGAAATCCCTGGCGCTCCATATTGCGGTGCGACGCGCTTCCCGGTTGCGTAATACTTACAGCAAGGTCGCATCCCTGTGCCGCAGCCCAGGCGATGCGAGCCTGCAGCAAAGCCGTTTGCGCGCCGCGACCGCGAAATTCCGGAAGCGTGCTCGCGCCGAAAAGACCGCAGACTCCTCCTCGCGTGGAAACCGCGCCGCCTCCGGCTACGGAGCCATCCACCAGCGCGAGGAAGCAATGAGCCGCCGGAAAGAAGCCCGCCATCACCTCGAGAATCGACTGCGTTACCGGATTATGTTCTGCAAATCCCTTCGCCACCGTTTTCGTCCATAGCTGTGCTTCCTCAGGCGCGGCTCGGCGGACCACGATGTTTGAAGGTAGGGCCTTCCCATCGCGATCGATGGGCGTGAGCCTTCGGAACAACACATCCGACACTTCGAGCAAGTGGAAACCGCGCTTTGCAAATCTTTCATACAGAGACATCTCGACCAAGGGGCAAAGCTCGACCGCGGCTGCCGTTGCGCGGCTGCTGAAAAAGTCCTGGAGCCGATCGAGATCGAAGTCCGACACGGCACCATGAAGGCCGAGGCCAATCGCTTGCGTAACCGGCGAGTCCGCTCCGGCGAAAATCGCAAAGCCGCCGGCGATTTCCTCCACGGCAACCGGAAACTCAGGATGCTGCCGCTGGAAGGCCTCCGCGCATGCGCGGCACGCATGAGCTTCCGCCATTTCCAAACGGCGTGCGAGATTCAAGTCCACGAATTCCATTTGATTCTCCTTTTTTTGCGGCGCCATGGAGGCGATTTCGGGTTATCGGCAAACAGCCATGGCTGTTTAAGGGGCTTGTGGAGCTGACTAAAACTTGGCGCGGAAGGAGAGGACTAACCCCGAGGACTTAAATCAAGAATCCGGAGGCAGACCTATCCCTCGCGCGGGTATCGCATAGCATAGGCATCCTCCGAAAAGAATTCGGCTCAAGACCAGGTCTCGAACCGGGCTGATTTTAGCGCAACCGCGCGCGAAGTCAAAAGTAAGTGTGGATGGTACAATCTGATGCCGTATTTCCGTCCGGGCACTATTTCATAGCGCGTCCGGCGTGTAAGAAAGGACCCTTTGAGCAGCACGAAAAACGATACGCGCGTTGACACAAAATCTGCCGACTTTCAGAAGCGCAGCCGGCAGATGATCGATAAGTTGACGGAAATAAAAAATGAAGAAGAGCGCATCCGGCAATGCGGAGGCGCAAAAGCCATCGAAGCGCAACACAAAAAAGGGCGGCTGACGGCTCGTGAGCGCATCGCCAAGCTGATCGACCCGGAGATAGAATTTTTCGAGCTGGGACTCTATGCCGCCTACGAGATGTACCAGGAATGGGGCGGCGCTCCAGCGGCTGGAACCATCACCGGGCTTGCGCAAGTTTCCGGACGCCGCGTGATGATTATCGCGAATGACGCCACCGTGAAAGCGGGCGCGTTTTTTCCGATGACGGCGAAGAAAGTAATCCGCGCGCAGAATATCGCGATTGAAAATCATATTCCCACAATCTATTTGGTCGATTCCGCGGGCGTTTTTCTGCCACTCCAGGAAGACGTTTTTCCCGACACGGACGATTTTGGCCGCGTATTCCGCAACAACGCGGTGATGAGCGCGATGGGCATCCCGCAAATTACGGCGATTATGGGCATGTGTGTGGCGGGCGGCGCTTACCTGCCGGTAATGTGCGACAAAATCCTGATGACCGAAGGAAGCGGCCTTTTTCTCGCGGGCCCGGCGTTGGTGCAAGCCGCCATCGGTCAGAAAACTTCCGCAGAAGAACTTGGCGGCGCGCAGATGCATGCTCAGATCAGCGGCACCATAGATTTTCGCGAGCCGGACGACGACGCGTGCATCAAACGCCTTCGCGCGTTGATAGACAAGATCGGCCATCCCGCGCGCGCTCCCTTCGATCACAAGCCAGCAGCGCAACCGAAACATCCCGGCGACGAAATTTATGGAATTTTCTCGGCTGATGCAGGCAAACAATATGACATGCGCGAAATCATCGCGCGCATCGTGGACAAAAGTGAATTCGAAGAATATCGCCCGGAATACGGGCAGACCTTGCTGTGCGGTTACGCGCGTATCGGAGGCTGGTCCGTCGGCATCGTAGCCAACCAGAAAAAGTCTGTCACCATTGCCGCGCCCGGCACGGGCGATAAGCGAATCGAATTTGGTGGAGTGATCTACACCGAGTCGGCGGACAAAGCGGCGCGCTTCATCCTCGATTGCAATCAGAACCTGGTCCCGCTGGTTTTTCTTCACGACGTGAATGGATTTATGGTGGGTAAGGAAGCAGAATGGAGTGGAATCATTCGCGCCGGTGCGAAAATGGTGAACGCGGTCGCCAACAGCGTGGTGCCGAAGATTGCGGTGATTTGCGGCGGCAGTTTCGGCGCTGGACATTACGCGATGTGCGGGAAAGCGTACGATCCCAGGTTTATTTTTGCATGGCCCACTGCGCGATATGCCGTGATGGGTGGCGATGCTGCGGCTGGAACACTGCTCGAAATTAAAATCAAGCAGCTCGAGCGCGAAGGCAAAAAGTTGAGCGACGCGGAGAAGAAGGAACTTTACGAAACTACCCGTGCGACCTACGAACACCAGACCGACCCGCGTTTCGCTGCTGCTCGTCTGTGGGTAGACGCGATCATCGATCCCGCACGCACGCGCGAAGCTCTAATCGAAGCGCTGGAATCAGCGGCCTTGAATCCGCAGGTGGCTGAGTTTAAGACCGGCGTGCTGCAAACTTAAATGGACCAGGAACATGCCGCTGCCAGGCGCTCCGGAGTCACCACGCTACTCTTCACTGTGCTGCTGGTTTCGCCGTGTTTCTTTGCGTGGGCATGCTCGTGGGTGATTTCGCAGGGCGGCCCGAATTCTCATTCAGGAATGTGGTTTATTTATCAGGTTGCGCAATATCTGTCTTATCTGGGGCTAGTAGTCGCACTGGTTCTGACAATTATTAATGCCAAGGAAGGCGCCATATCGCGGATAATTGTTTTTCTCATGGCGCTATCCATTACTAGCGGAATTTCAGCGCTTTGGTACGCAGTTCACATCTATCGGAGTCCGTGGTACTAAAACATATGGCAGAAAACGTAACGATCGTTGAATGTCCGCGGGATGCCTGGCAAGGTTTGAGCCAGGTTATTCCCACCCGGGAAAAAGTTCAATACTTGAGCCGCTTACTCGCGCTCGGATTTCGCCACATCGACGCCGTAAGTTTCGTCTCGCCGAAGCACGTGCCGCAGATGGCCGACAGTGAAGAAGTTATGCAAGGCTTAGGCCAGTTGCAGACCACTCCCGGACATACGCCGGACATCATAGGGATTGTGGTTAACGCGCAGGGCCTCCAACGCGCGTTGGCGACGCCCGGCGTCACCACCATCGGCTATCCATATTCCATCTCCGCCTATTTTCGACGCGCGAACGCGCATATGTCTCGCGAGGAAACTCGCTTGCTGGTGGAGAAACTGCAAAATGACACCAAGGCCGCCGGCAAAAATCTCGTGATTTACATTTCCATGGCCTTTGGAAATCCCTACGACGAGCCGTGGGGCCCGGAAATTGTAGAAGAAACGTTGGTATGGCTGAAAGATGTCGGCGTGCGAATTGTTTCGCTGGCGGACACGGTGGGCACGGCATCGCCGGAAGACGTGGCGCACTTGTACAACGCGTCGAAAAATGCGGTGGCGGGAGTTGAAATTGGAGTTCACTTGCACAGCCGTCCGGAACAGGCTCCGGAAAAAGTTTTGGCGGCTTACGAGGGGGGATGCCGGCGCTTCGATGGCGCATTAACCGGTCTGGGTGGCTGCCCATTCGCCGGCGATGAATTGGTAGGCAATATTCCCACCGAAGCGATTTTGACCACGCTCGCCGCTCGCGGCGTTTCTACCGGGATTGACACCAAGTCTCTGGCAGTTGCTTGCGCCATGACCGACGAGCTCCGCGAAAAATACTCACACGGGCCAAAAACGATCGATCCAATAACTTCGCCGACGGTAAACTAAAAATCGAGGACGCCGTGGAATACAGCACTCTAAAATTTGAGCGTGACGGCAAGATCGCGACGATAACTTTAAATCGTCCTGAAAAGCGCAACGCGATTTCGACGCCCATGATCGAAGACATCTTCGCCGCACTGAACATGGCGGAATCGGACAGTTCCATTCGCGTCGCCATCCTTACCGGCGCGGGAAAAACTTTTTGCTCGGGGATGGACCTGGAGACGCTGCAGGCCATCGCGGACCAGACTCCCGACGAAAACCTGGCTGATTCACGACGCATGGCGAGGATGTTTCAGCTCGTTTACGGTTTCCCCAAGCCACTTATTACGGCCGTGAATGGTGCAGCGATCGCCGGTGGCTGCGGGCTGGCAACGCTTTCAGATTTCACCGTGGCGGCTCCCGAAGCGAAGTTCGGCTATACCGAGGTGCGCATCGGATTTATCCCCGCGCTCGTTTCGGTGATGCTGCGCCGCCAGGTCGGAGAAAAACACGCTCGCGATCTTTTGTTAACTGGACGCATCATTGATGCCGCCGAGGCATTTCGCCTGGGCCTCGTAAGCGAGATCGTGCCGCTGGGAGATTTGATGAAACGCGCGCACGAAGTTGCGACGATGTTCCTCGAGTCTAGCCCGGTAAGCCTAGCCATGACCAAGCGCCTGCTGATCAGCCACGATAACCGCATGCACGAGGAGCTGGAATTAGCCACTCAAGAGAACGCGCGAATTCGCGGAACGAAAGATTTTCGCGAAGGACTTGCGTCTTTTCTCGAAAAGCGCAAGCCCCAATGGTGTGGGCACTAAAATACGCACGGCACTCCCGTAGAACCGCAGAACATTGGGAGTCCTCTCCTTTTTACGAATTCAGTTGCGTTATAGCTTAGGAACGCAACGTCCTCCTGGAGCATCCGCTCGCTTTACGCAAGTCAGTGTGTCCGGTAGAATCTCTCGTTCGCGCGAGTAGTTCCACCTCGTGGGTTGGTCGGGAGAAAATGCTTCGATTTGTAACTGCGGGCGAGTCTCACGGCCAAGCGCTGGTGGCCTGGATTTCCGGCTTGCCTGCTGGGCTCGCGGTGGACCAGGATTTTATTCAGCGCGAATTGCATCGCCGGCAACTCGGATACGGGCGTGGCGCGCGCCAGCGAATCGAAAAAGATCAGGCCGAGATTTTTGCAGGCGTGCGGCACGGCAAGACCATTGGCGCGCCCATCGCGCTGCGCATTGAAAATCGCGACTGGAAAAATTGGGAGAAGGCGCTGCCGGTGGAAGATACCGAGGGCGCTGAAGACTCGCAACGCCAGCTAACCGCTGCGCGCCCGGGCCATGCGGATTTAGCTGGTGCTCTGAAGTTTAATTTTCATGATGCACGCTACATACTGGAACGCGCGTCCGCTCGCGAGACTGCGGCGCGGGTGGCGGCCGGGGCCTTTGCAAAATTGCTCTTGAACGAGTTTGGCGTTACGGTCCTGAGCCACACGGTTGCGGTGGGCCACGTGCGACTGCAGCGGATCGCCAACTGGCAGGAAATCGTTGCGGCGTGCGAAAATCTGGAATCGCCGTTGCGCTGTCTGGATGCCGCTACAGAATCGCGCATGAAAGCGGAAGTGGAGCGCGCGTTGAAAGAAGGCGATTCGGTCGGCGGCGTTTTTGAAGTTGTGGCCCGCGGAGTTCCAGCAGGCTTGGGCAGTCACGCGCAATGGGACGAAAAGTTGGACGCAAAACTGGCGCGGGCCGTGATGTCTATTCAAGCTGTGAAAGCGGTTGAGATCGGTACCGGCGTTGAAAACGCCGGAAGCTATGGCTCGGAAGTTCAGGACGAAATCCGTTACGATGAGGCAGGCAAAAGATTCGCGCGCTCTGCGAATCGCGCTGGCGGGATCGAAGGTGGCATCACCAACGGCAGCGAGATCGTCGTTCGCGGATATTTAAAACCAATTTCGACTCTGCGACGCCCGTTGCAAACGGCGGACATGAAAACAAAAGAGCCGGTGAAAGCGGCCTACGAGCGTTCAGATGTTTGCGTTGTTCCTGCAGCGGGCGTCATCGGCGAAGCGATGGTTGCGCTGGAACTGGCCGGAGCGTTCCTGGAAAAGTTTGGCGGCGATTCGATGCAAGAGATGCGCCGCAACTATGATGGGTACCAAAAACAGCTCGACGCGTTTTAAATAAGAAGCAAGCACCAAAGGAATGACGCAGCGAAGATGATTCACCCAATCGTAAAGTACGGCGACCCGATCCTGGAAACTCCCACCAAGCGCGTGGAACAATTTGACGCCGATCTGCAGAAACTCGTGGACGATATGTTCGAATCCATGTACGCGGCCTCGGGCGTGGGACTGGCGGCGCCGCAAATTGGGCTGGGAATGCGAGTCACGGTCATCGATGTGAGCAACGGGAAAAATGCAGAAGCCAAGCTGGTCTGCGCGAACCCGGAAATAATCCATGCCGAAGGCGAGCAGCGCGAAGAAGAAGGATGTCTTTCCGTCCCCGGCTTTCGCGCAAATGTGGCGCGCCCTCAATATGTAACCATACGCGCACAGGACGCCACGGGGAAAGAGTTTGAAATGCGCGGCGAAGGATTGCTGGCCCGCGCCTTTTGCCACGAGATCGACCACTTGAACGGAATTCTCTTCATCACGCACTTGAGCATGCTGAAACGCGACATGATCAAGCGCAAAATCCGCAAAATGAAAAAAGCCGGCGAGTGGTAGGGCGGGCGTGTCGCTCAGAATTGTTTTTTGCGGCACACCTGAGTTCGCGGTGCCTTCTCTGCGTCATCTGCTGACACAGCCCGATTTTCAAATCGTAGCCATGGTAACGCAGCCTGACCGGCCACGAGGCCGCGCTCTCGCCCTGTCGAGCTCGCCGGTGAAACAGGCCGCAGTCGCCGCAGGAATCCCCGTTTATCAGCCTGAGAAAATCAAATCCGAAGAATCGTTTGAATTTTTCCAGCGAGCGGCGCCAGACGCGGTGGTGATTATCGCTTATGGGCAAATTATTCCCTCGCGCCTGATCGCCATTCCCCGGCTCGGCTGGATCAACCTGCATGGATCGCTGTTGCCAAAATATCGAGGGGCCGCGCCAATTCACCGAGCAATCATGTACGGCGAAAAACGCACCGGACTTACGACCATGAATATCGACGCAGGGCTCGACACGGGCCCTATGTTGCTGAGATTTGAAACAGAGATTGGCACCGAAGAAACTGCGCCTGAGTTGTACGCGCGACTTTCGGAGGCCGGCGCGCCGCTTGTGGCAGAGACCTTGCGCGGCCTCGAAGCCGGAACCATCACACCCGTGCCGCAGGATAATTCGCAGGCGAGTTTTGCTCCGCCGCTTAAGAAGGAAGAAGGAAGAATTGATTGGTCGCTGTCCGCCAAGGAAATCTACAATCGAATTCGCGGATTGCAACCGTGGCCCGGAGCATTCAGTTCTTTTCGCGGAAGAAACTGCGCGATTTGGGGCCGTCCAATTTCAACGCCTTGGACAGCCGGCGCACAAACTCCCCCTACCGGAGGATCACGCTCACCGGGAGAACTTTTACAAGCCAACGGCAACAGTGTGGTCTTATGCGGCGAGGGGACAGCCCTAGTGCTTGAATTCCTACAGCTGGAAGGACGAAAGCGAGTTACCGCGCTCGAATTTGCAAACGGCGCACGTCTAATTCCCGGCGACCGCTTCGGCATTTGACTTGCTGCTCCGCTTGCTGCGGTTTAACCTTGGTGTGAAAAATTCGACTCTTATCTGAAAGCGCTCCAAAAATAAATGCCCGTCACTGCTGCCAGAAAAATCGCTTATGACGTGCTGCGACGCGTGGAGGCGGAGGGGGCCTATGCCACCGATATCTTGCACACGGAACTTGGCGCGGGCGTACGAGCCGATGACGCGGCGCTGGCGACGGAGATTGCACTGGGGGTTCTTCGCTGGCGCGGACTTCTGGATTTTTTGCTCCAGCGCGCCTTGCAGAAGCCCGTCGAGCGGCTGGATTTGCCGGTGGCGATTGCGTTGCGCATGGGCTTGTACCAGCTTCGGCTTCTTGAGCGCATACCCGCGCGCGCTGCCGTAAACGAATCCGCAGAGCTAGTAAAGAGCGCGCGAAAATCCTCGGCGGTCTCTCTCGTGAATGCAGTTTTGCGGCGTTTGGCAGCGGAAGCAAAGGAACCACCGGAGAAATTCCTGCCCGCGGACCTCTCGCTCGGCGAGCGGCTATCACTTTTGCACTCGCATCCGGCTTGGTTGGTCGAACGCTGGCTCGCGCGGCTTGGCGAAACGCAGACCGCTTCGCTGCTGCAAGCGAATAATGAAACGCCACGACTGGCGTGCTCCTTGCATCATCCCGACAGCCGCAACGAAATTCTCGAAAGCCTGCGAAATTCCCGACTGGGCATAGAACCGGGCCATCTGTTGCAGTCGGCATTCGCGGTGACTGGCGGCAGCCCAACGCGCACCGAAGCATTTCGTCGCGGCGATATTTCGATTCAAGACGAAGCCTCGCAAGCGATTCCTTTGCTTCTTGACGTGCAGGCGGGCGATCGCGTCTTGGATTTGTGTGCCGCTCCGGGAGGAAAAACGCCCACCCTCGCCCGACGCGCCGGAAAAGATGGATTGATCGTAGCCGCCGATCGCCACGCGCACCGTCTACGAGCGATGCGCGAACAATTCAAGCGGCTTCATTTGAGCGACGTTCGTATCGTTGAACTGGACGCTGCGGCCGCGCTGCCCTTCGGCGTTGAATTCGACCGCATTCTCCTCGACGCGCCCTGCTCCGGCACGGGAACTCTCGCGCGCCACCCGGAAATCCGATGGCGGCTGAAGCCCGAACAATTGTGCGAACTCGATCGTTTGCAAGTCGAATTGTTGACCTCGGCACTCAACCAACTCGCTCCCGGCGGCCGCCTGCTATATTCCACTTGTTCGCTCGAACAAGAAGAAAACGAAGATGTGATTACGGAAGCGCTCCGCAACTCACCTGCAGCAACGCGCGTGCCGGCGGGAGAAACGGCTCAATGCATTTCCCCGCATCTGGTCGATGGAGTCGAAGCAAAGAATCTTGTCGACGAGGCCGGCCAATTTCGCACCACGCCCGGCGCGTACCAGACCGACGGCTTCTTTGCCGCGCTTCTACAGAAAAAATAGGGTAAAACTTGAAAACACTTAGCGCAAAGAAGCACCAGCCCCTCGCGTCCAGCGTGTTACGCTTTACAAACGGAGGAGCCAAGCAATGACGCTGCGGGACCGGCTGCAATGGGTCTTTCGAATGTCGCTGCTGGCGTTCATTCTGGCGTCGGTGGCGTTTCTAAGCGCGCTCACTGCCGTACGCTTCGCGATACAGGGCCGCGAAGTGGCGATGCCCGACGTAGTCGGCATGAGAGCTGTCGAGGCGCAACACACGCTTCAAAGCCGTGGCGTGGGCATCAAGGTGGAGGACCGCATTTACAATCCGCTGCCCGTCGATACGGTTGTGAGACAAAGTCCCGCCCCCGGCTCGCGCGTGAAGACAGGACAATTCGCGCACGTGATGCTCAGCCTGGGGCCGCAAAAAGCCACCATCCCCGCGCTGGTAGATCACAGTTTGCGAGCGGCGCGCATCGAGATGCTGCGTAGTGGGTTGCAGTTGGGCGAAGTGTCCAGCGCCTACCTGCCGCTGGGCCAAGACGACACCGTGATCCAACAGGAACCCGCGCCCGGCAATTCCGATATTACGAGTCCGCACATCGATCTGCTGGTTTCCTTAGGCTCCAGGCCACCCGCTTACGTGATGCCGGAAATGGTGGGCCTTTCGCTGGCCGAAGCCGAATCAAAATTATCAGGCTCGGGACTGAAAGTGTCGAAGCTCACATTTTCGCCGTTCCCGGGAACCCTGCACGGGACGGTTGCGTCGCAAAACCCAGCTCACGGCGCCAAGGTTGACGCCAATACCACGATTGAGCTGCAGCTTGCCGAGTAGCATCGTTCCGTAACCTCGACCCGCCTGTGCTAGAATCCGCCTGACCGCATGACCCACGCGCGCATCGAGATCGCTCCCTCAATTCTCGCGTCCAACTTTGCCCGGCTGGGCGAAGAAATTCGCATGGTAGAGCAGGCCGGAGCCGAACTGATTCACGTGGACGTGATGGACGGCCACTTCGTCCCTAATATCTCCATCGGAATTCCGGTGGTAGAGTCATTACGCAAGGCAACCCATTTGCCCCTCGATGTGCATCTGATGATCGAACAACCCGAGGAATACATCGAGGAGTTCGTTCGCGCGGGAGCGAGCCGCGTTTTGATCCATGAAGAAGCCACTGTGCATCTGGATCGCGCTTTGGCCATGATCCGCGAACAGGGAGCGGAAGCTGGCGCGGCGATTAATCCCGCTACACCGGTGGTGATGTTGAGTGAAGTTCTCGACAAGCTGGATACGGTGTTGGTGATGTCGGTGAATCCGGGATTCGGTGGGCAGAAATTTATTCGCGGCGCGCTGGAAAAAATTCGGCAACTCAATCAGTGGCGCTCGCGTTATAATGCCAGCTTCCGAATCGAGGTGGACGGGGGCGTCGATCTGGAAAACGTCGCCGAGCTTGCCCAGGCTGGCGCGAATACGTTTGTTGCAGGAACTTCGATTTTTCACGCAAGCGATCCGGCTGAAGCCACGCGCCAGTTGCGAAAGCTTGCGCGCGAAGCCCTGAGCCAGAAAGTTTGAAGATTCGCAGGATTTTGGGGGCCGTTATTAAGGGTGCGATGGCAGGAAACTTCAGATACACACGTTGTCTTGTAATGCTGGCTTTGGGCGCTTTCTTCTCTCTGGAATTATGCCCTGCGGCCAAGGCACAACAGACAGCCGACGGCTCTCCACAGACGTCCCAGCAGGACCAAGGTGCGCCAGTAACGGCCCCGGCTCCGCAGAGCACGCCGCAGACCCAGCCACCGCAGGCGGCGCCAGCGCCAAAACCGGCGCCCAAAAAGAAGTCCATCCTCCCAGCGAAGTCCAAGAAGAAAGAACCGGCGGCGAAGCCTGTTGTGGACGCTTCGGCGGAACCCGACAAAGTCCTGTACGATCGCGCGCTCAACGATCTGAAAGCCGGGCGTTACACCGAAGGCCGCCTGGCGCTGCAAACCCTGATTAACACGTATCCTGACAGCGAATATCTGGCCAAGGCCAAGCTTTCCGTCGCCGATTCCTATTACAAAGAAGGCGGCACATCGAACACTACTCAGGCGATTTCCGAGTACAAAGATTTCATCACCTTTTTCCCGTTTCTTGACGAAGCGGCCTACGCCCAGATGCAAGTCGGCATGGCGCATTACCGCATGATGGAAAAAGCGGACCGCGATTCCACGCAAGCACAAGGGGCGGAAGACGAGTTCCAGGCCTTCATTCTAAAATATCCTCAGAGCCCGCTGCTGCCCAAGGCGGAACAGTATTTGCGCGAAGTGCAGGAAGTGCTGGGCGACGGTGAATTCAAGGTCGCGCGTTATTATTATGTGAAAACGGATTATCGTGCCGCCGCTGCCCGCCTGGTGGAAGTGACCGACCGCTATCCGCTGTATAGCCAGACCGATGAAGCGCTGTGGATGCTCGCCAATATTTACTACAGGGCCAAGCAAACCGTCAAAAACGAAGATGACAAAAACCACTGGGGAGACTTGGCGGCAAAGTGTTACGACCGCATCCTGCAGGACTATCCACTCTCGAAAAGAGCGGTGGATGCGCGCGCTCGACTCGTCTCCATGGGCTTGCCGGCTCCCTCCGCCGATCCGGACGCCTATGTGCGGATGAAGAACGAACAGCTATATCGCGAGCAGCATCATCAAAGTTCTCTGATTAAGGCTCCGATGGCCATGCTGAAAGGCAACCCGGATGTTTCGTTGGCGGCTCGCAACGGACCTCCGCAGATGAACCCGCCCAACGATGCAATTTCAGCGACGGACATTCTGAAACCCGGCGCCAGGGGACCAGCTTTCACGATCTCAGGAGCTGACGCAGCAGCGGCCGGCACGGATCAGAACAGCAGCGATGCAGCACCCGTTGACGCCACTACCGTACCCAGCGGGGCTGCTGCCGTTGCCGCACCCGGTAATAGCGTAGGATTTGAGATCGTAGCCGCTCCAAACGACTCGAATGCGGCCTCCACGAGCGCTCCCGCGGCGGAAGAAACTCCGGCACCTTCTTCCGGCTCGACCCTCACCCCGTCCGGCAGCATTCCCGTGCTCGCTCCTACGCAGCCAGCGGCAAATAGCGCCAGCCCATCAGCCGACCCGCCTGCTCCAAGAGAGTCAATTCCAAGCAGCACGGCGACTGGATCGCCTGTCACGGCGCCCGCATCCAGCTCCAGCGCGCCACCGGCGGCGGGAGCGGCTCCAGCCGCAACATCTGCGCAACCAGCCGCTCAGCCCAAGACCGAGCCCGCCAAAGCGGACAAGGCCGACCCCAAAGAAGAGTCCTCCAGCAAGAAAAAGAAGGGTGTGAAGAAGCTGATCCCCTGGTAACTACCTCGTAACACCCTGCTAACAACTGTAGCACTCCTGTCCTTCGAGTTTGTTGACGCCTACGTTTCCCAGTGCTGCAATACATAATGAAAGGCGTGGGCGTGTCGCCATCCGGGCCGCCTCCAGGGGAATACAGTGCCCAGAATTCTGGTTGCAGACGACAATTCCAATATCCAGAAAATGGTCACGCTAGCGCTGGAAGAGCGCGGCGTTGACGTGGTTGCCGTCGGCAATGGCGAAGCCGCCGTTCGGCGCTTGCCCGATGTGAATCCGGACCTTGTTCTTGCTGATGTTTTCATGCCCGTCCGCAACGGTTATGAAGTGTGCGAGTACGTCAAGAAAGACACGCGATTCGCTCACATTCCCGTGATTCTGCTGGTTGGCGCGTTCGATCCGCTCGACGAAAAAGAAGCCCGCCGCGTTGGCGCCGACGGAGTTCTGAAAAAACCTTTTGTCCCGCCTGACCCACTGATTGCCATGGTCATGCAGGTTCTGGAAAAGAATCCGCGTGTTGCGGCTGAAATGGCGAAACAGAAAGAAGTGATCGCCGCGCCTCCGCCACCGCCTGAAATGCTCGAAGCTCCTCTACGCGCTGAGCCGAAACCGCTGCCGGAATTTCCCGAGCCCACCCCAGAAGAGGCTGCGCAGATTTATGGTTTTGGAAAAGGCGTGCGCGCTCTGGCCGGCGACGACGATGAGGAAGAAGAGGAAAAGAAGCACTCAAAGAAATCCAAGAGCTCTAAAACGGCGAAGGGTCCGGTAGCCGCTGAGGCGGAGACCGATGACTTCGACCATGCCGCAACCGTCAGCGACTGGCGCCGTAATGCCGCTGATTTCGAGGTCCCCGATAACGTTGCGCAAGACTCGGTTGAGCCTGGCGATAACGATTACAACCCAAGCGTCTTTCCTTCCGAGAAGGACGTGCCACCGAAACATATTCGCAACGAGAAATTTTCTGACGAAGAAGAAGAGCCCGAACATCGCGACGAACCGGCTTCCTTCCCCTCCAGCCATTCGTTGGAAATGCCGATCCTGGTCGAAGACCAGACTTCCGATGCGTTTGCCAAAGCCCCCGCGGTTGAAGACGCGTCGGAAACTTCACATGCGAAGTGGCTGCGCGAGCCTACGCCAGAGCCTGAAGCACAACCTGAGCCTTCCGTAGCTGCCGCATCCTTTGAAGCACAAGAGCCCGTGCGCGAAGAAGTTCGCCACGAATCTCAGCGCCAGGAATCTGAAAGCAATGTAGAGCCCGCGCCCAGCCCGGTTCCAGCCTCGCGCGCAACCGAGTGGATGGACATGATGGCTCCCCCGCCCTCGGAATATCCTGATGGAGGCTGGATGTCGAACCTTTCCGCTCCGTCAACGCACGCGACCACGACAACCCTCTCCGAGTCGCAAGCGAAATCAACGACGGAGCACACCGAATTTTCTACAGAGAATCATGGCAACGGCAACGAAGCCGCAGTCCGTGCCGAAGAACCGTTGCATCAGTCATCCGAGCAAGAAGACGATTTTGAATTCAGCAAACACCCTGACTTAGAAGAGCGCCTCTTCGCTACTTCGCCCGAACCGGCGAAATCTTCCTATCACTTCGCGTCAGAAGAATCGCGCGAAGCGCCTCATCATAGTGTCGAAGAACCCGCGGTTGCATCCGAGCCGGAAAGCGCGCAAGAGCAGGCGCAGGATCTCGTTCCAGCCCCTGCTGACGCAGACCCACAGGATAACGACGCCGCTAGTCATTCGTCGCCCGAACCGCTCTTGGTTGACGAAGAACACAACGAGCCGTCTTCCTACTTGCCCGCTTCCGAACCGGCGCAACACATTCTCCCAGCTTCGGTGGAACAGCAGGATCGGCAACCCGATGCCCTGCTCGAACACTTGGAACCTTCCGTGTTCGAGCCAGCTTCCCAATCGGCCGAAGTGGAAGAGTTCAGCGAGCGCATCCCTACTCTGCCGCCACCGAATCGCGAAGCCCTTGCGGGAATTCCGTTCCTCATGCCACCACCTGCGGCGCCGTCGCACCAGCCTGTTGAAACCCACGTGCAAGCGAACGACGACCGCGCAGTTGACGAAGTGGTGCGCAAGGTTCTCGAAAAGCTTCAGCCCCATCTACAGGAATTGTTTTCGCAGGGCGTTAAACCGCTGGTCGAGAATCTGGTTCACCGCGAGCTTTCAAAGAAAGACCGATAAGCGCAGGTAAACGCAACGCGGTTAAATCAAACTATTGAATGCCCAACTTCTTGCAGATTTTTGTTCAGCAGATTTTCTAGAAGCTTGGGTGCCCAGCCAACCTCCAGGACCACATCAAAAATGAGGTAGCCGTCAAGTCAATTCCCGGCTCGGTGGTGCTGAAAGACTGCACGTTATCTTTGTACACCGCTACTTGCGACGCATCGAACCTCCCGTTATTCCCGTTGAAAATCTTGAAAGTGTCCATCCCTCCCGCTGGGCACCGGTTCATCCCATCCAAAAATCCTGAACTTGCGTAGCCGTCCGGCCCCTCGGTGGACGCGCCCCAAAGAATCGGAGTGCCACCGGAAGTTCCGTTTAACGCGCCGGCGAGATTGGCCACTTGGTGTTGAATACAATTCGGAAAAGTGCTTCCGTCGCCCACGATGAAGGATGATCCCCAGGAGTTCGCGCCCAAAATATTGGCCAGCCATCTCTGCGCATAGGTGTCGTACACATGGGAGCCGGTCAGGTAATACGCTTCGCTAGCCATCACCGAAAGTCCCGCGCCGTGCGAGGTAGTGTCTCCGTAGTTCCACTGGCTTCCGTAGCCCCAGGCGTCGCTGCGCGATTGAGAAATCGCGTCGGCCACTTGTTTCAGGAATTGCGCGCGAATGGCGGACTTTGAAACCGCCAGGGTTGCCGGAGCGCCGGCCCTTTCCAGCGCTCGATAAAGTTCAAAGTGCGCCAGACCGCTTACATCATATAAATTGAGCGTGTCGGTAAAGCCTGGGTCGTAAATATTCGTGATGTAGTTTCTTGCGAATTGCGCCGCCTGCTTCAAATAATCATTGGGATTGGTATCGAGCAGCCCAGCCGGCAAATTTCCGGACTCGCTCGCAGATTGCAGCGCAAAGTAAAGTTCCGTCGCGCCCAGTTCCATATCGTCGTCCCAAACGTTTTCCGGATACCCGTCGAAGGGCGTAATCGTCACCAAACAGGTGGGGCAATTGCCGGAACCAACCGAGGGCGCGGGATCGGGATAAGAAATATCGGCCAGCGCGAATATCTCTTCCGCATTTTTCAGGCACTCGTTCGCAAAGGCTGCGTCCGTCGCGTGATTCAGTTGATAGCATAATGCAAAATCAGCCGCCAAACGCCCCGCAAGGTTCGGACTGATCGGCGCTCCCGCCGCTCCACTGGGAAACACCGGACGATCGCAAATAAAATACGTGGTGTACTGGTCGCAAGGCTTGGGATCACCACCCTCTTCGTAATCGTCCGCCGCCTGCGGCAACGTCCAAATGTCGTACTCCGTGATCAAGCAATACGGGCTGGAATAATTTCCGCCACAATCGGGCGCGGACGAAGTCGGGTCGCCCTCTCCGTAATAATCCCAGTCCTGGCTGTTATCGACCTGGTAGTAGAGCGTCTTGGTTTTGCTGTCCCACATTTTTGCCAGCCACTCAATTCCAAAACGCGCTTCGTTCGTAAAATCAGAAGAAGCCGGCGCTCCCGCACCGCTGTTGCCGGCATAAGAAATCGAGCCTGGCGGAACTTGCGGATTCAACGGCGCGTTTGCTCCCATCTGGTTCGGAAAATCGCGTATGCCTATTTCCATGAGCGCAGTGGTGTAACTCACGGTCTCCACATACTTCATGTAGTCGCCTGCGTCCCACCAACCCCCCTCCGCATTTATATTCGGCGTATGGGACGGTACCAGCGGCTTTACCGGCGGTTTGTTATCGATGAAGTCATTGCTATCCAGAGGAGGCGTTTCATATACCTGCGCGTTTTCGTCCTTCAAATGTCCCGGAGCGCTGCGCAAAGCGTTGTGCACGTAATGCGGCCCATCGCGTTCGGTTTCGTAAAAAAACAAAGTGTTCAACAGCAGTCCCGGGTAGAGCACGTCCGCGTCGTCCACCGCAAAACTCGGCGAAATCGCGGGCGCCGGACCGGATACGGAGATGGTGTACAAATCGTGCTGCGCGACGCTGAAATCAAGCGCATACACCTGGTAACTCAACTTTTGGCTGTTCGACCAGACCCCCAGCAAAGCGCCAACGCGTCCGGAATATGCGCTATGGGCTTCTGCATTGACCACCTTGAATGTCGCTCCATCTTCGGTCACCGTGGACATCAAATACGCCCGAAACGGCGCGTTCCCAGCCTCATATCCGATCTGATTTACGCGAACGTACGCCGACTGACCGCGCGCTAACGAAGCGCTCGCCAGCATCACACCCAGAATCAAAGCAATCCCAAGCGCTCGCATCTATCCCAGTCCACTACCACAACTCATCGGCGCTCCCTGCCCATCTCTCATCCCGAGCACAATCCCGCGGGCTCTTGCTTGCTCCTGCTGTCTAGGAGCGCGAGAGGTAGTCCCAGGGATCCGCTGTTTGTTGCCGCCCCCCAAGATTGCCGTTTTATTGAAGTTTAATAAACGATGAATACTGGCGTGCCGCCTCCGCACTGTCAAGCGAAGACGAATCGAAACTACTTAGCGCCGAGATCGGGAGGATAGGCTTCCAGGAACGGCTTTCCAGGTGGGTTCTTAACCTTTGCAGGCTGGAATCGAGAGTAGGAAGGACCGAACTCGGCGTGAGAACACACTCCGCATTAAAGTTGTAGACACCGTCAAACATCGCACGGCGCCAGAGATTCTGTGCTTCCGCAAAATCCGATCATTCGGCGGAATCGTTTATGGGAGGCTAGCCGGACGAACCACGCACTATTGATTCACGCTGGGGTATCACACAGGAAAAATTTCAAGAAAATGAGTCCGCCTTATGTACAAACTTGAGGTGTGGGGAATCCACACGATAGGTTAAAGCGAATTGTTCGAAATAGTGGCAGACGACCGCAGCAATGCCTAATGTTGCGGGCTAGCTGGATTTTGACCTTTGGCAACTGCCGAGGCGCGCGCTCTGGCCTGCTGGGCATCTTCCGCGCGACCTTCACTTTCGTACAAGTTGGCAAGCTCCACCCATTCATCGAAGCTCTCGGGGTTCAACCTCACCGCTTCTTCCTCAAGCGACACTGCGCGTTTCGTGTCGCCCAGTGCGCCCCAGGCGATTGCACGGCCGTGCGCCAATTTGGCATTGAAAGCGCTGTCGTTGCCGACGCCGGATTGTTCTTGCACGCTTGCTCTTGCGCGATCGAAAGCTTCCAGAGCCTTCTGCGGGTGGTGTGCGTCGAGATTGGCGAAGCCCAGCGAAAGCAGCGCAGAGCCAGGGCGGGGCAACAGTTCGGCGGCGTGTTCCCAAGCGCCGATCTCTTCGCTCAGCCGGCCTTCCCGGCGGTAGACCGCCGCCAAAGTGGACCACGTTGCTCCGTTCGGCTCTAGTGCCACAGACTGCAGATATTCCTCTTGCGCGTCACCGAAGTCTCCGGCTTCTTCCAAATTCCCACGCAGGTAGTGAATGAAAGCGCTGTCGGGGAATATCGCCAGGGCCCTCGATGTTGCCACGAACGCTTCGGAGGTCCGCCCAAGCGCGAGCAGCACGGCGGCAGCATTGGCCCAGTGATTGAATGCCGCGCTATCATTGCCTTCGGGAATGACGGCCGGCAGCGGAGCGGCGGCGCAATCGATCTGCAGCCGGGCGATCAAACTTGCATTCTCAGGCCTGCGCCGAACAAATACTGCGGAGACTTCATCCAGGTAAACCGGCCGCCAGGCGTCACCGGCGCAAAACTCCTGCAGGACGGGAAAAGGCAACCCGTAGTATCGGCCGAGGGGAACGATGATGGCATTGATGTCGTAACGCTCCGCTTCTCGCCGCCACTCCGGCGATTCGGGGGGCGTGGCCATCAATTCGATGTTCCGCTCGAACAATCCCGGTCCGAACGGGATGGCGCGCCCGTCAATGTAGTCCAGGTACTTCGGGCCCAGCCGCCAGACAATGTAGCCGCCTTCGTTGTAGGTGTTGAAAATCTGCCCGGGGATGTTTTCACGCTCGAGAAACGCAGCAGCTCTCTCGGGAAACCACCACGATAATCCGCTGCCGAACGACCCCAGGTCGGTGGCCCCCAGATAGCTTCGATCGGTCACAAGCCCGGATCCGCGGATGCACGCAAGCGCCGCCACCAGAACTGCAGCCGCCAGCGCAAGACCTTTGGACCAGAAAACTAATCCACTTCGTGCATGTTTGATCTTGGCCCATCCAGCCTCGAGCGCCGAGGTAAACACTGCACCCGCCGCCACCACCATCACGATGCTGAACAAGGCCTCAAACCGAACATGCCGAATCGCGAGCAGCGCAGCGCCCATGAGCAATACGGCCGCTCCTAACTGCCGGCGGAGCACCGCGACGGGCACGGCAACGGCGGCAATCAACAACAACAAATAGAAAGCGCCGCCGGTATTGCGGACCGAAAAACCGGTAGCCATCAGATTCCAGTCGACCGGCACCGACACCCACTCGGTAATCCACTGAGAGTGCGCTGCCATTGCGCCTTCCTGCTGCACCAATGCGCGCCAGATTCCCCATCCCCACGGATTCAAAAAAGTCGCGCCAAAAGAGGCCAGTAGCCAGGGCCAGGACCGCCGAAGCCGGGCCGCCGCTGCCTGCCGGCACTTAGGCCACACCATTTCCAATGCCTCGACCATTACATATCCACCTAGGAGCGCGAGCCCTGCCATAAACCCAAGGTGAAGGTTTACCCAGGCGATCATAAGGATCGGCAGCAGCCACAGGCGGGCGCGGCCGCTTTCATGCTGCCGCCAGAGCAGCGCGAGAAATGCGGCGAACAGCACCACCGTAAACATGTCGGCGCGCGGCCGAATGCGAATCGCAATTAAAGGGATCGCCAGTATGGCCAGCCCGGCGGTGATTGCCGATCGTCTCCACACCAACAGGACAACCGTCCCAGCGCAGGCCGCCGCTCCGAGCCACGATAGCAAGGCATAATTCCCGAGGAGAAAGGCAGCGTAGAAAACCAGTCCCGAGCCAACGGGATAAATCCAGGGCTGCCCCTGAGCCGTGTAAGAAAAAACGTCCGTCGAGGGGATTTGGTGATGTTGGGCGACCCATCGCCCGGTCGCGAGTTGCCACCCGAGGTCGAAATCAGTCAAGGTCCTCAGGCCGGCCAAAAGCGCGTATGCGATTGCAGCAACACTGAGCGCAAATGCCAGTTCGCCTGCAATGTCTAAATGCGGCCCGCCTCCGAAGAACCAGGATGTGCCGGACCTCCGCGATCGAGTTCCTGGAGCAGTCGAGCGAGCTCCCTTACCGCGAGCCGTTTTACCGGAAATTCTCGATTTGGATCTCAAACTCGCTTGCCTTCCTTGATCCATTGCTCGGCCGTGCCCGGTTTATCATAGAAACGAACTACCGCCCGGCTGGGCAGGCTCAGGTTTGTGACGATAAAGCCCAGTCGCGGAAACAACTCACTGACGTGGAACTCTACCTTGGCCGAGTACTCGTCGTAGGGTCTTCCCATTGTTAGCTTGGTAGAGAAAGCCTGTGTACCGGACTACTGGTTTGCGGCCCGGTCTTCCTACGAGTCGCATCAGCAACTCCGCCGGAAAGCACCCCCTTCAAACCCGCACAAGCAGAGTTGACGGGGCACGCCCGGAGGTTCGTTTGCGGAGTTCAAATTGGAAATCTGGGTTAAAGCCACTTTCAGCCAGAGCTAATTCGGGCAGGCAGCTCCATTATTCGCCCATTCCTGCATCGCGGCGGCAAAGTCCGGCCGGCTCAGCGGCGGCAACGTACGCCCCTCGCCAGGATCCCAGCCCCAGCCAACAAGGTCGTCCGACGAAACGTGCGTAATAATTTGCGCGATAGTGCGCCCGCCATTCTGCTTGGGATCTTTCAACTGGCGGCAAAGCTCACCCGCCGTCTTCCCCACAAAAACCATCTTCATTTTCGGAGGCGGCAAACCCCATTTTGGATTCCCCGGGGGCATATTTGCACCCGGAGCATTCGCATCCTGATGACAGGTGTGGCAGGTCATTCCGTAAAGGCCCTGACCATTAGGCCCGCGCTTCACGTATTGCGCGTGCACATGGCTGTCGTCGCCTTGCAAAGGCGCGTCGCCAAGCGGATGGCAATTCTGGCAGCGCGGCGAAACGAAAACCGGGTAAGCGCGTTCAAACGCCGCTTTCGCAGCCGCAGCATCCACATCCGCCGAAGCCGTAGCATTCGCAGACGCACCAGAGGAATCCTCAGCCTTGAACGCACGCGCTTCCGCCGACCTGCTAGAGGGATTCGCAAACGAAGATTGTTGGGGCCAAACGGAAATACTCACTCCGCCTAACAGAAGTCCCACAACAAAACCCCACTTTATTTTTTCCGCCATCTCAAGGTCCTCGAATAATTCCTTACGCAGAACGCAAATCTTCCGCTTTAATCGGCAGGCGCCGCATGCGTTTGCCGGTAGCGGCAAAAATCGCATTGGCTACCGCTGGCGCAACCGGCGGCACTCCGGGCTCTCCTACACCGGTGGGGTGCTCTGTGCTGGGAACAATATAAACTTCAATTTCCGGCGACTCGAACATGCGCAGCATCGGATAGTCGTGGAAATTCCGCTGTTGCACACGCCCTTTATCCAAAGTAATTTCCGTTTTGAGCGCCGCCGTCAGACCAAAAATGATACCGCCTTCGAGCTGCGCCTTCACCGTGTCTGGATTTACCGTGCGCCCGCAATCCACGGCGGCGATGATGCGATGCACTCGCACAGTGCCGTCCTTTGTCACAGATACTTCGGCTATCTGCGCGACGTAACTATCGAACGAAAAGTGCGTCGCGATACCCCGGCCGTGTCCTGGGGGAAGCGGCCCGTTCCAATGCGCCTTTTCTGCTACCAGATCCAGCACTGCGAGCATCCTCGGCTGCCCAGCCAAAAGACTGCGGCGTAACTGATACGGGTCTTTGCCGCCGGCGTAGGCCATTTCATCGAAAAACGCTTCCACCGAAAATCCGGTATGCGAATGGCCCACGGAGCGCCACCACTGCACCGGCACTTCGTTCTTGGGGCTGTGCAAGTCCACTTGAATATTCGGAATGGTGTAAAGAATATCTGCCGCGCCTTCCACGGAAGCGGAATCGATCCCGTTTTTAATTCCGAATCCCGCGAACATCGTGCCGTCGAAAATCGATTGGCCTACAATGGTGTGCTTCCAGGCCACCGGGTTCCCGCTGGCATCCAGGCCCGCCTCAAAATGGTCGTACCACATCGGGCGATACCAGCCGCCGCGGATGTCATCTTCGCGCGTCCACACAACTTTCACCGGAGCTTTCGCAACTTTGGCCACATGGACAGCTTCGGTAACAAAATCGGATGCCGGATTCGCGCGACGGCCAAATCCTCCACCCAGAAGCGTGGTGTGGATGTCCACCTGCTCCGGTTTCAGACCGGCCACTCCGGCAGCCGCAGCGCGATCGCCGGTTTGAAATTGCGTACCGGTCCAGATTTCGCAGTGGTCCTCGCGCAGATCCACCACCGTGTTCAGCGGCTCCATCATCGAATGCGAAAGATAAGGCACTTCAAACTCAGCGGTAATCGTTTTTGTGGCGCCGGCAAGAGCTCCGGCGGAATCGCCCACTTTTTTGGCTAACGCGCCAGGAGTCTTGGACAGCGCTGCGAACTGCTCGCGCATCGCCACCGTAGAAATTTGTGTGCCCGGACCTTCGTCCCAAATAATGTCGAGCCGCTCGCGACCAAGCTTCGCCGGCCAAAAGCCTTTGGCGATCACCGCCACGCCCGACGGAACTTCCAGAACATCCACCACGCCGGGAACCGCTTTTGCCTTGTCCGCGTTAAAACTCGTAACCTTCCCGCCAAAAACCGGTGAGCGCGCCACAACCGCCGTCAGCAGGCCCGGAATGTAAACGTCCAGCCCAAATTGCGCGGTGCCGTTTGTTTTCGAGGGCGTATCCAGCCGATGCTTGGGCTTGCCGATAATCGTGAAATCTTTGGGATCTTTCAGCACAACGTCTTTGGGAGGCTCGATTTTCGAAGCCGCCTCGGCAAGGCTACCGAAAGACGCGCGGCGTTTGCTCGCAGCGTGAACAACAAACCCTTTTTCTGCGTGGCAGGTTCCCGGGTCCACGCCCCAATCTTGAGCCGCCGCATCAATCAGCATTACGCGAGCCATTGCGCCCATCTTGCGAAAACGATCGTATTCGGAATTCGTCGTCGTGCTGCCGCCTGTCATCATCATACCGAATACGGTGTGGTTATAAACCGCGGCCACGGGAGAGGATTGCACGCGAATCTTGCTCCAGTCAGCTTCCAGTTCTTCCGCGATCAACATCGGAAGCGAAGTATAAATTCCCTGCCCCATCTCGGAGTGGTTCGAGATCACTGTGACCCAATCATCGCTGCTGATATGTACGAACGCATTCAACGCCACCGGCTTGCTCGATGCTCGCGCCGCGCGCGCAGGCGCCCAGTCCGGCACATAAAGATTTAAAAGCAAGCCGCCGCCGATCGCCGCTCCGGTCTTCAAAAAATCGCGCCGCTTCATTCGCGTAGCGACCGTCATTTCGCACCTTTCTGCGCTTTAATTTCCGCTGCGCGATGAATGGCGCGCCGGATGCGCGGATAGGTACCACAGCGGCAAATATTTCCGGACATGGCTTCGTCAATGTCCTCATCGGTAGGCGAAGCCTTTTCCGCCAACAGCACCGCCGCGCTCATGATCTGGCCCGATTGGCAGTAGCCGCATTGTGGAACGTCAATTTCAATCCAAGCCTGTTGCAGCGGATGCGTGAGGTCGGGAGAGATCCCTTCAATGGTCGTGACTTTCTTCCCCTCCGCGCGCGAAACGGGAGCCACGCAGGAGCGCACCGCTTGGCCATCGATGTGAACGGTGCAAGCGCCGCACAGCGCCATCCCGCAGCCGAATTTCGTCCCCGTAAGGTTCAGCGAATCGCGAATGACCCACAGCAGCGGAGTGGATGGCGGATCCTCCACGCTAACCGGCTTGCCGTTAACGGTGAATGAAATCAAGAGCGCCTCCTAGTTTTGGTCCTGACCAGCATGTGAGGGGTTGTTGTCTGAAAACAGACCATCACATTTTGCAAAAATATTTTTTGACGCAAGAAAACAGCGCGTCGGACTTGGCAAAAAGATTATCTGTCGGAAACGAATTCGATGCAACCCGATGAGGGCAAGCCTTCGCCGATTACCACACGGAAACGAAGCACCGCTAGCGCAAGTAGCCCCAGTTGTGCAGTCGGTCGCTGTCTTCTTCCCAGCGGTCGCCGATATCGGTGCGGTAGTACATATTCGGAATCAACACGTTCTTAATGCGCGAATACACCTGAGCTTTAGCCTGCTTCATGGTTTGCCCGGTGCCGACGATGATCAGGATCACGCCGGAAGTTCCCGCGATCAGCCACTGGCCGTTGAGCTGCTTCACATCTTCAATGTGGGTTTCATCCGCGGGCGGTTTCTTAAACACAATCGCGGAATTCTTTGAGAAAGCCTCAAAAGTTTCGTCGTCATCAAACGGAAATGGCGGCACCACGATGCGCACACCAATCTGAAATCCGCTGCGAACTTTCAGTTTGGGATCTACTCCGTTCGCCAAATCCCAGAAGAACTGTCCGATCGGCGTAATCATACCGGCTTGCTGAATGCTAATGGTCGGATAGCCAAATCGCGCGGTAAACTCCAGCGGATAGATTCCATTATTATTTACGATGCAATTCACGTCGATGTAGCCTACATAGCCTTCTTCGGCGAGTTTGGGTCCCATTTTCAGAAGCGTCTCATTGAATAGTTGGTTAGGCCCGGTCCAAAACATCGAGGTCCCCATTTCACCCGTCGGAGGACCAATATCTCCCGGAAAAAGTTTCTTGTGCTCGAAATTAATGTTCACCGGATAAATGTAGTTCTTGCCATTGAAAAAAGCTCCGACGGCCACTTCTACTCCAATCATGCGACGCTGCAGCTGAAACACTTTGATCTCGTCGGCAAACGCTTTCTTGTAAGCTTCGAGCATTCGTATCACGTCCTGCCCGTCGTCTTCCTCGCCCACAAATAGCCGCCGCTTGATGTTTTGCGCTTCCCCGCTGGGCTTGATCACGTAGCGGCCGGGATTCTGCGTAACGTGCTCGACCGCATCATCGAACGATTCAAACTCGCCGTACGGAATAATATTCACGCCAGCCTTTTTCAGTTCCTCCTGCCCAAAAGAGCGGTCGTCTTCGAGCTTGTCGCTGTAAGCCGTGCCGCCAATTACGATTTTCCCTTCTTTGCGCAGTCCCTGCGCCTTCTCCCCCTGTCCCAGCGTGTCGTCGAACACAATAATGTCCGCCCAATCCTTGTCTTTCTCCCAGTCTTTCGACTTGGCTACGAATCCGTCCGCAATATCGCGCTCTTTCTTATCGGCAATAAAATAGCGGACTTCGTGGCCTTCTTTCGCAATTTGCCAGGCGATGTCGCCGATCAGCCCGGTCAAAGATACGAACAGGAAATTTTTCTTTTCCATGTGCCCTCGTTCCCCGTTTCTGGAATTGGAATCGTAACATCGTCATCAGTTACAGCAAAACTGTGGCCTATAGCCATATGATGCGAGCCCGATTTGACGCCCGGCGCATCCGCCCCTAAGATTGATGGATTCTTTGAGCGATGAAAGCAGGCTGCCGGTGTTCTTTGCTTAAAAGCGAGCGTGGCGTCCTGAAAATCGTCGCCGCGAGCATATTTCCGGGGAAATGATGCCGAGAGAAATACCAAAAGCCTACGAGCCGCAGGAAATAGAAGAGCGTTGGGCCAAAGCCTGGTTCGACGAAAACTTATTTCGCGCCGAAAATTCCGGCGACGGCAGCGGCCGCACATTCTCCATCGCTCTTCCTCCGCCCAACGTTACTGGCTCGATTCACATCGGCCACATGCTGGAGCACACGCAGATCGATATGCTCGTCCGCTGGCATCGCATGCGCGGTGAGCGCACGCTGTGGCTCCCGGGCATGGACCACGCTGGAATCGCCACGCAGTTCGTAGTCGAACGCATGCTGGCCAAAGACGGCATCCAGCGCCAGGATCTAGGCCGCGAAGAATTCGAGCGCCGCGTCTGGAGATGGAAAGCGGAAAGCGGCGGCGTGATCAAGGAACAGATGATTCGCCTCGGCGCATCCTGCGACTGGACGCGCGAGCGTTTCACCCTCGAACCCGCGCTCTATCGCGCCGTGCTCGAAGCTTTCCTGCGCCTCTATCGCGACGGCCTGATTTATCGCGGACGTTACATGGTCAACTGGTGCCCGCGCTGTCTCACCGCCATCAGCGACCTTGAAGTCGTTCACAACGAGCGCGCTGGAAATCTTTGGTACATCCGATACCCCGTCGCCGGAACAAAAGAGCATCTCGTCGTTGCGACTACGCGCCCCGAAACAATGTTGGGTGACACCGCCGTGGCCGTGCATCCCGACGACCAGCGTTACCAGCACTTCATCGGCAAAAAAGTTTTGCTGCCCCTGATGAACCGCGAAATTCCCATCGTCGCGGACGCCTCCGTCGATCGTGAATTCGGCACCGGCGCGGTGAAAATCACTCCAGCGCACGATCCCAACGACTTCGAAATGGGCAAGCGCCACAATCTTCCGCAAATTGACGTGATGACCGACGACGCGCACATGAATGAGGCCTCCGGCCCCTACGCCGGTCTGGAACGTTTTGTCGCGCGGGCGCGAATTATCGCCGAGCTGGAAAAATTGGGTCTGCTGGAAAAGGTCACCGAGCACACTCATTCCGTCGGCACCTGTGACCGCTGTAAAGCGATCGTCGAGCCACGCGTTTCCACGCAATGGTTCATGAAAATGAAGCCCCTTGCCGAGCCTGCCTCCAAAGTTGTTCTCGACGGCTTGATCGAAGTTGTCCCTGACAATCAGCGCACCATTTTGCTGCAATGGTTCGAGAATATTCGCGACTGGTGCATTTCGCGCCAGCTCTGGTGGGGACATCGCATCCCCATATGGCATTGTGCCGACTGTAAAGAAATGGTCCCCGCGCTCGATTCGCGCGTCGAAATTGTGGAAGGCCACGCGCGCGCTGCAAGCGTGCCTACAAAATGTCCCAAGTGCGGCGGTGGGAAACTTACGCGCGACAAAGACGTACTCGACACTTGGTTCAGCTCCGGCCTCTGGCCTTTTTCCACGCTCGGCTGGCCCGACGACACCGAAGACCTGCGCACCTACTACCCCACCAGTTTGTTGATTAGCGGCTACGATATTTTATTTTTCTGGGACGCCCGCATGATCATGATGGGCCTGCAGCTAAGTGGAGATCGCTTCGAACCCGCCGAAGTTCCCGGCGCGGCTACGGCTGCAGGGAAAAAAGACTCGTCTTTAGCATCTCGGCGCGATCCCAAGAATCTTCGATCCACAATTCCCTTTCGCCGTCTCTACCTACATTCGCTGGTTCGCACGGCCGAAGGCGCCAAGATGTCCAAGACCAAAGGCACCGGCGTCGATCCGTTGGAATTGACTCAGAAATTTGGCACCGACGCCTTGCGCTACATGCTTGTCAGCATGTCCGCCCCGGGCACCGACATTATTTTGAGCGAAGATCGCGTCCTCGGCGCCCGCGCCTTCGCCAACAAAATCTGGAACGCGGCCCGATTCCTTTTCATGAACCTTGAAAAGGCCGAAGCCGCAGCAGGGATCACACTGGAGGAACTAGCCGCGCCGGAAATCCGCGCAAAAGCGCCCTACGCCATCCCCGGCGAAGAAGACCTCATTCATCGCTGGATTTTCGCGCGACTCGCCGCAGTCTCCGAACAAGCCAGCCGCGCGCTTCAGGATTTTCGTTTCCACGAAGCCTCTCAGGCGATTTATCAATTTTTCTGGGGAGATTTCTGTGACTGGTACATTGAGTGGGTCAAGCCTCAGCTCGCGTCGCCGGACCGCGCAGTCGCCGTTGCCGCATGGCGCAATATTTTTGCCGCGCTCGAAGCAGCTTTGCGCCTGTTGCACCCGATCATGCCCTTCCTGACCGAAGAATTGTGGCACCGGTTGCCGCAACCGCCCGGCGCTCGTTCTATCGCGCTCGACAAATTCCCCGAGCCCCGCACGAACTGGATTGACGCGCAAGCCGAAAGAGAATTCGCAATCTTGCAGGAAATCATCACTGCAGCCCGCAATCTTCGTGCCTCAGCGAAGATGGATGCGAAGAAGAAAACGGATGCAGGCTATTTCAGCGATGATCCTGGCGTCATCAGTGTCGTGAAAGATAATTACGATGCCATACTTCGGTTGGGCAGCCTGTCTGACCTGCAAATGGGTGAGCGCCGGGTGCGCGAGGGGGTCATTTACTCAACAGCTCGCATCGAGCTATGGCTAATACGCGGAGTGATGAGCCAGGAAGAGAAAGAAGAGGCAATCACCAAACTAAAGAAGGAAATCGACCGCCTGGCGAAAGACATCGCATCGAAGAAAGGCCGCTTGGGAGACGAAACTTTCCTAAGCAAAGCCCCAGCGAAAATCGTCGAAGACCTGAAAACCACGTTAGCAGGCCGCGAAATCGAACATCAAAAGCTACAGGACCGCCTCAAGCAACTCGAATAGCGCTCAGCATCACGCTCAATCAGTGGCGCCCGACGACCGCGCCGGCGTTTCCTTCAACATCTTCAGCACCTCTTCGGTAGTCGCCGTCTCTCCCATCCGCGGAAAGATCTTTTCCACACTGTGACGATGCGAGTCCGCGTCGCGGTCCGTCATCGCATCGAGCACAAACACCACATGGTGCCCGTAGTCGTAGGCGCTGCGCCCGGTCGATTCCACGCCAAAAGTCGTCGCGATTCCCGCCAGGAAAATTTGAGTCACACCACGCTGGCGCAATATGTCTTGCAGCGATGTCCCGATGAACGCGCCCACCCGCTGCTTGCTAACCACATAATCTCCAGCCTGCCGCTCCAACTCGGGCGCGAACTCAGTCCAGTCGTCCGCAAACGCAAACTTGCGAGGTCCAGCATCAGTCCGCCCCGGAGCTGCCGCTGTCACGTTAACGAGCACAACCGGGAGCCCTCGCTCACGAAACGCCCGCGCCAGTTGCGCAGTGCGAGCCACGATCTCGTCCGCAGGATAAGGAGCAGTCTGCATTCCGACGATTCCCTTCTGCAGATCGATGACCACCAACGCCGCAACGCTGTCTATTTTTGTAAGAGGCATATTTTCCTTTCCAATTGAATTATAAAAGATAAATTAAGCCGTTTCCTGCACTTCAAACCTGTCGATTACGCAGCCCCTCGTTCGACGTTCAATTAGAGCAAAGAAAGCACAGCTCAGGAGGCGGTTATGGGAGGAAAGCGCATACACTTTAAAAATCTCAAATCAGTGGCGGGGGCGGCACTCCTCGGGCTCGGTGTCTTCATCCTGTTTGAAAATCTCGCTGAGGCGAGTGCTCTGCTAAGCGACCTCCTCGGCATTTCTTCCGAAGCGGCGGGGATGCTCGGGGTACTCATCGCCGTAGGTTTGGCGGCCTCGCACGTCTTGCAGGCCTGCCTCTTCGATCGACGGGAATTCTTGCGCGCTTTCACCTGGATACTGATGGCATTCTGGCCACTGTTCCTCGTTTTCATTGGAACGGGATTGTTGCGTAACGGTTCCAGCGGCAAAGTCGAAGCTCCTCCAAGAAACAATCCCGGGGGCTTGAAAAAATCGGTTTCACCCTGTCGATTTGGTGCAGACTCATTCGACGCGTAAGTAGAGCACGGATTCAGCTGGTCGAGGGCGTCCGGCAACCGGTTCATAACCCTAATCGGAATGGAGACATAACCATGCGATTCCTAATGTTGGTGAAGCACGGCGAAAACCCTGGTCCTCCGCCCAAGGAATTCTTGGACGCGATGACCAAACTCGGCGAAGAGGCGGCCAAATCCGGCACCATGCTCCAAAGCGGCGGGCTGTCCCCGCTTGCGAAGAGCACTTCCGTCCGCCTTTCTCGCGGGCAGCTAACCACAATCGACGGGCCTTTCAGCGAATCCAAAGAAGTCGTCGGCGGCTTCGCGATGTTCGAGTTGAAATCGAAAGAGGAAGCGATCGAGGGCGCGAAGCAGTTCATGGAGCTGCACAAGAAATACTGGCCGGGCTGGGAGGGAGAGACCGAAGTCCGACAGGTATTAGGAACGGAAGCCTTCGACCCCAAAGCCTAGGCGCCAGTTCGTGAAGGTGGCGCGAAAAAATAGCGAGCGACACTCGGCTTGCGCTCGCGGATGGATCGTGGTGTTATCGGTAGTCGTGACGGCTACCGATACACATCGCGCAATCGACGCAGTCTGGCGGATCGAATCGGCCCGAATCATTGCCGGACTCATCCGCATCGTCCGCGATGTGGGCCTTGCCGAAGAGCTCGCGCAGGACGCGCTCGTTGCCGCACTCCAGCAGTGGCCCGAGTCGGGCGTCCCGGATAACCCCGGCGCCTGGCTGATGGCCACCGCCAAGCATCGCGCCATCGACCATTTCCGTCGCAACGCACTGCTTGAGCGCAAGCACCAGGAGATCGTTCGCGAGCTTGAGGCCAAACAGGAGATGGCCGTGGAGGATCTCCACACAGCAATTGACGATGAAGTCGGCGACGACCTCCTGCGCCTAATATTCATCGCCTGCCATCCAGTTCTTTCGACCGAAGCCCGCGTCGCGCTCACTCTCCGCTTGCTCGGCGGACTGACGACCGAGGAGATTGCGCGCGCTTTCCTTGCACCGGAGCCGACGATCGCTCAGCGCATCGTCCGCGCCAAGCGCACTCTCGCCGAAGAGCAGGTCCCCTTCGAGGTCCCCAGGAGACCCGAACTTGCTTCACGGCTCTCCTCGGTGCTGGAGGTGATCTACCTTGTCTTCAACGAAGGCTATTCGGCGACCGCCGGTGACGACTGGATGCGACCCGCGCTCTGCGAAGAAGCGCTTCGACTTGGTCGTATCCTCGCAGAGCTAGCTCCGAAGGAGCCGGAAGTCCACGGGCTCGTCGCGTTGATGGAAATTCAAGCGTCACGTTCCCGCGCACGCACGGGCCCATCGGGAGAGCCCATCTTGCTGCTGGATCAAAATCGCGAGCTCTGGGATCAACTCCTCATTCGTCGTGGTCTTGCGGCGCTCGAGCGTGCGGAGAAGCTTGGCGGCGCGCGTGGCCCCTACGCGCTGCAGGCCGCCATCACTGCTTGTCACGCGCGTGCGCGTTTACCGCAAGATACAGACTGGCCGCGCATCGTCGCGTTCTATGAACAACTCGCCCAGCTCACACCGTCACCTATCGTGGAGCTGAATCGTGCGGTTGCGGTCGCTATGGCATTCGGTCCAGCGGAAGGTCTCCAGATCATCGATACACTCGTCTCCGAGCCGTCTCTGAAGTCCTACCACCTTCTGCCCAGTGTCCGCGGCGACTTTCTTTTTAAGCTGGGCCGCTTCGCAGAGGCACGGGTGGAGTTCGAGCGCGCTGTATCGCTCACGCGCAACGCACGCGAACGCGAATTCCTCCTAGAGCGTGCCCGAACCTGTGCAGAAGCCCCAGCAAACTCCGGCCCCCGCTGACGAAAGTTGCGCTCCTCTTCATCCTGATGCTGACATCGACGACCTTACTCGTACACCTTCATCGCATACGATACGCCTCGCCCGCCGCTAGCGTTTGAGTCGCAGCATAGAATTTGGATCTCTGGGCCCAGTTCCGTCTCGGATGTAGGTTTCGGTCAAAGGAAAGCTTCGGCGCTATAATCTTCCTTCCATGCTGATCAGCCCAACAAACAGGTTGAGCCTCATCGCTCTCGCGGTACTCGCGTTAACTATCGCTGCGCCGGCTGTTTGCGCGCAGTCCGCGACTAGCAACGTAACGCCCGATTGGTGCAAAAAAATTCCCCGTCCGCAATACAAAACGCTCGAACGCGTGCCCTCAGCCGATCCTTGGTTCGAAGTTTACAAAGTTGCGCCGGGAGTTTTCGCGATTTACGAGCCGCATCAATTTGAAGAAGTTATCTCGTTCCTGATTCTGGGCGACAAGCGCGCTGTTCTATTCGATACCGGCCTCGGCATTAGCGACATCAAGCGCGTAGTCACTGCACTCACGCCTTTGCCAATCACCGTCCTGAACTCGCACACGCACAACGATCACGTGGGCGACAACTGGGAATTCGACGACATCTACGGCATGGATACCGACTTCACGCGCACCAACGCGAAAGGTTCCACTGCTGACGCGCAAGCCGAACTAGCTCCAGGGTCGGTGTGCGGCCAGCTCCCCGCTGATTTTGACGCGAAGTCCTACGCCACGCGTCCGTTCCACATCACTCACTTCCTTCACGATGGCGACACAGTCGATCTCGGCGGTCGAGTGCTGGAAATAATCTCAACGCCTGGCCACACGCCAGATGAAATTTGCCTGCTGGACCGTAAGAATGGTCTGTTGTTCACCGGAGATAATTTCTACCCGGGACCAATCTGGTTATACCGCCCGGAGACTGATCTCGACGCTTACGTCCAGTCCATCACGCGAATCGCGGCGCTGGCGCCTAAAATCCACTTGGTTCTCCCCTCCCACAACGTCCCGGTAGCAGATCCTTCACAATTGCCGAAGCTGCTAACCGCGATCGAAAAAGTGCGCGGTGAAGCAGTAGAGCCCTTCGCCGCAGGAAACGGCAAAGTCACCTACACCGTAAATGGATTTGTTTTCCTGATGGCCGCTCCGCAGTAAACAACGGTGTTGTAACACGGCGCGACTGGACTGCTGAAGCTCATTTACTTTCTACCAACGCTTTTAACCTGAACAGCGCCTGATCCCATTGTTCCGAGACGAAATCAAGATACTCCCTGAGCTCTGCAATCGGCTCCAGATCGAATTTAAATAGGCTTTTCCGACCGGCGCGGACGCTATGCACGATTCCGGCACTCTCCAATACGCGGAGATGTTTGGTGATCGCCTGCCGAGTGAACTTAGAACGTTTGGTTAACTGTGAGATCGAGCGCGGTTGTCCGCTGCACAGCTTCGCAACCAGCGATAGCCGGGTCGGATCGCCCAAAGCGGTAAAAACGAGCGCATGCGAGCGCCGTTTAGCAGCCAGGTTGTTACGACTTCCCTGCGACATAATTCTCGATGTTCTTCATTTGTTCTGTCCAACCGCCTTCGTTTCTTCGGAACGATTCGCGCTGTCGATCACCGGGAAGCTTGTCGAAACCGGACTCCGTGACCACGAGTAAGGTGCCATGGGCAGTCTTTTCTAGCCTAAATTCGACCAGCGTCCTCGGTTCCTTCGAGTAGTCTTGCGGGTAGCCCTCTTTTTCAAGGGATTTGGGATGAGGCCAGGTGAAGGAAAAGAGCCGCTCGGGCTCCATTTTCTGCACCAGCCCTTCCCATTTGAGGTGTTCATAGCCAGGATGGGTAATCTGGCCGCGAGTAACTTTACCCACCACGAAGGGGCCATCCAGCTTCACCCCAAACCATTCGCCAAACTCGCGGTAATCCGTTAGCGCACGCCACACTCGCGAAATCGGCGCCTTCAGTTCGATGCGCTTTTCAATCCGGTCATCCATGTTAAGCAACCTCCAGGTTGCATATTAATGCGGCTCCGGTTAAAAGGCAACCTTTTGGTTGCATATTTATGCGCGTTTGGCTTGCCAGATTGTGGGATGCTCGCACCGAACTACGGGATGTGCATTTGCAGTGGGCGCAGCAGGCAGCGCCCGGTTCAGATTTACTAAGAAATATTGAAGGGAGGAGGTTTCTTTCAACGCGAAAAGACCGCTCCATGTGGCGCACCAGTTCCCTTCCAACCCTGCGGCCAATCCCGCTCCGCGAAGCTGAAGCCGGTCTTTCCGTCCGCGTCACGAAAAGCATCATCGAAGGTGAGAGCGCCCGTCGTTTGATCCAGCTTCAGCAAATATAGCCGGTCCGGCGCCGTCCCAGACGTCGCCACGATGCGCTGCGTCTTCGCTCCCCACGCTGTCCAATGCGGAAAATAAGTATCGCTCAGCTTCAGCCGCGAAACTTCCACTGGCTTGGCTGCATTCGATATGTCCACCACAATCAAACCGTGCATCGCAGGCACGCTCAGCAGCAAATAATGCCCCACCACCGTTGGCACTCCGCACCAGTTCCCAGGGAAGCTGTACACCAGCTTCGATTTCGGCTCGTTCGTGTCCACTCCCGTGATGCGTTCCAGTCCGCAGCCGAGCGTCTGAATCAAAACCGACCCATCCGGAGCAAGGCGCGCCTCTTCAGGACTAATCTGCGCGTAACGGTTTTCTCCCACATCCAGGTACGCCGTCTTCAGCACCTTTAGATCGGAAAGACGCCAGACCTGATAAGTCACTCCGCTAAAAATATCGTCCAGATGCATGGATGAATTTGTGGAAACAATGCGATCCGCGTCCGGAAGTACGGCCAGGCTGTAGGGCATCAACAGCGCGTCCGCAAACGCCGGGTCCGCATTGCTGGCCGACCGAACCACTTTGCCCTGGTCGTCAATCTCCACCAAGCCGCCGGTCGTTCCGGTCTGACCGTCGCTGCCGCCCTGGTGCGCGTGCTGAAATGTCGCCAGCACGTGCCCGTTAGGCAGCCGCATATAAGAGTGCGGATGCATGTAGCCAGCCAGGTCGGTAAATGACGTCACTGTCTTTGGATGCAATGGATCGCGCAGGTCAAAGATAAAAGTTCGCCCCGCGTCGTGATCGTTGGCAAAGAGCATACCGCTGGCAGGCATGGCGTATTCGGTGTGGTGCACTCGCATAGTCTTTTGATCGGTAGCCAGCGTCGTTACCAAACGCCCATACCAAGCCGACGAGGGGTCGGCATCGATCACCGCAAGAAAATCATTGCCCTTATGGTCCGCATCGCCGGCCCACACAAAAAGATAATCCTCCGGCGCAGTAGTTTTGTGATCTTGAGAGAGCAAAACTGCTGGAAGCCAGCCAAGGCAAATAAGCAGCGCCAAGGCAAATACAAATCGTGCCATGTGTACCCCAGTGGTCAAGAAATTTGAATGCGATCGAGCGATGCGCGAAAGCGTACCAGACTCAATGCGCCCCGTACAGATCTCCAAGCGCGATAACCTCCGTCCGCCCTTGTGGGTCGCGGCTTTGGCCGCGACCTAGAGAGCCTAAACGTGCAAACAATCAGTCGAACTCGCTCCCGCTTGTCGCCACGACGCCGCTCAAGTATTCTTTCCCATCTGCTATGCCCACCAAACGTATGCCGACTCTAGCGGGCGCGACCGACCGCCGCATCGACGCGCTGCTCACGCTCCTCTCCGAGAATTCCACCATCGTCATCAGCGGAGAAAAAATCGCCAAAGAAATCGGTGTAACGCGCCAACAAGTTTGGCGCTGGGTCCAGAAAATGCGCGGGTTGGGAATACGCGTAAAAGGCCACGCTCGCACCGGATATCACATCGAACGCGTCCCGGACATCCTGGCCCCGCAGCTCCTCAGCCACCGCTTGTTCGGCACACCCTTCGGACGCCGCATCTATCACTACTTCAAAATTGATTCCACCAATACCGTCGCGATGCAACTCGGCGAACGCGGCGAGCCTCACGGCGCCATCGTTTTGGCTGAAGAACAGACCGCAGGACGCGGACGCGCCGGTCGCAAATGGATTTCAGAAAAATCCGCGGGAATTCATTGCAGCATTTTGCTCCGCCCGCCGATTCCGCCGGCTCACGCGCCCCTGCTAACCCTAGTCGCAGGCCTCGCCGCGCGCGATGCTGCCGCAGAAGAACTCGACGTGCTCCCCGACATTCGTTGGCCCAACGATCTGCTCGTCCGCGGCCGAAAATTTTGCGGCATCCTGACGGAAATGCACGCCGAACCCGACCGCATGCATTACGCGGTAATAGGAATCGGCATCAACGTGAACCAAACAAAAATGCCCGCCGAGCTCGCTGACTTCGCCACCTCGCTCCGTCTGGAAACCGGCAAAGTCCATTCGCGCCTGGAAGTCCTGATACGGTTGCTGCGCCACCTCGACCGCTACTACAATGAGTTTATCGCCGAAGGCGCCGCACCGATTTTGCGACGCTTCGCTGAAGTCTCCAGTTACTTTCAAGGAAAGCGCGTGCGTATCACTACTCCCATCGAAGTGTTCACCGGTACCACGGCGGGCTTGGAGCCCAGCGGCGTTTTGCGCGTGATGCGCGACGACGGCGGCGGAATTGAATCTGTGCTGTCCGGCGACGTTGCGGAGGCCTCCTGATGCTGCTGGCACTCGACGTCGGCAACACCAATACAGTCCTAGGAGTTTTCCGCGGCGCGCAGCTTGTCGCCAATTGGCGCTTAACTACCGCGCGCGATCAAACCATCGACGAGTATGGCATCCTCTGCCGCGAGCTTTTCACTTTAGCCGACCTCGACCCACGCGAAATCGGAGGCGTAATTATCAGCTCGGTCGTTCCCCCGCTGAATTCCACGCTCTCAGGAATGTCGGAGCGCTACTTCGGTAAAAAAGCGCTCTTCGTCGAACCTGGAATTAAGACAGGCATGCCGGTTCATTACGATAATCCGCAGGAAGTGGGCGCCGACCGCATCGTGAACAGCGTCGCGGCTTTCGAGAAATATGGCGGCCCCTGCATCGTCGTTGATTTTGGTACCGCGATTAATTTCGACGCGGTCTCGGCGCGTGGTGAGTACTTAGGTGGCGTGCTCGCTCCCGGCATCGGAATTTCCGCCGAAGCGCTCTTCGCTCGCGCCGCGCGCCTGTTCCGGGTGGAAATCAAGGACCCCGGAAAAATTATCGGCACGAACACGGCCGCATCTATGCAAGCCGGCCTTTTTTACGGTTACACCGATCTAGTCGATGGCATCCTGGAGCGCATGAAGAAAACCATGGGCGCGAAAACAAAAGTGATCGCGACAGGCGGCCAAGCTCCGCTGATCGGCACTGCATCGCGCCATATCGAAACGATTGACGAATTTCTGACGCTCGAAGGCTTGCGCATCATATGGGAGCGCAATCAGGACGCCGCGCAGACGCAGGGTAAAACGCCAAAGCTGGCAACCGTTCCGCCACGCGCAAAAAACTGAGCCTTATCAGGATATTCAGAAGTGACGTCGGCGCGAAGAAATATTTTAGCGCGAAAAAAGTTCCACAGACGTTCAGCAAAATGGAATCCTTCAACTACTTCAATTATTTTACGGAAATCGAAGATTATTTCTGGCGCAAGCGCGGAGCGCACCTGCTCGTCTCGCCGTTGGATTGGGCCATCGTGGAAACCTGGCAGAAAGCCGGCATCCCGCTCGGCGCCGTGCTGAAAGGCATCGACCGCGCCTTCGAGAGCTGGCAGCGATCCCGCCGGGCCACCGGTGGACGCCAACTCAAGAGCCTGGCCTACTGCGTTGACGCCGTCCTGGACGCCGCGGCGGAAGCATCGGAGGCGGCAGTCGGTAGCGGCCCAGAAGTTAAATCGTCGCGGACTGCGGAGCCCTTTTCACGCCACGAGTTGAGAAAATATCTCGAACGCAACGCCGCGCGTCTGCGTACCACATCAACAAAATTGCTCGAATCGCCGGAGAAAAATAGGAAGGCTGCTCCAGCGCTGGCCGCGCGCCTGGAAGACACCGCCAAACGCTTGGAAGAGGCCTTGCCGTTGCTCGATTCGTCAAGCGCCCTCGACCTTGAAGATCTCGAACGCCGCTTGACCGTGCTGGAAGAAAAATTATCGGCGGCGCTTTCCGCGGACGCAGACGAAGAGGCCTTGCTTTCCGTTCGCCGCGAAATGGATCGCTCGCTGGCGCCCTACCGGCGTAAGATGTCCGCAGAGCAATTGGCGCAGCTCGAACGGCAATACATTCAGAAACGGCTTTTTGAACATTTCAACGTGCCACGGCTGAGCCTGTTTTATTTGACTTAACCATAGAGCGGCGCTTTAGCACCCTAACGAAAAAACGCCGTCAACATTGCATGCCACCCATGGACCTCACAATCGAAAAGTTGATTTACGGCGGCGATGGCCTAGCGCACCACCAGGGCTCAACGGTTTTTATCCCTTTCGTGTTGCCCGCTGAGCGCGTGGTAGCCCTGCCCGTTGAACAAAAAAAGAAGTTCGTTCGCGCGCGCGTGGAACAATTGCTCGAATCCTCGCCGCAACGCACACTCCCGCCCTGCCCTCATTTCGGGATTTGTGGCGGCTGCAATTACCAGCACATTCCTTCCGAAGAGCAGCTCAAATACAAAGCTGAAATTCTGCGCGAGACGTTGCGGCGCATGGGAAGAATTGACTGGACCGCTGAGATCAAAGCGCATGCCTCGCCGCCCTGGGGCTATCGCAATCGCGCGCAATGGAAAATTCGCCGGCCATCGGAAGGGGCCACAACCGGACTCCCATCGCAGGCAGCTTCTGGCGCCGTTAGTGAAACGATCGCAAAACTCGAGATTGGATATTTTCGCGCGAATTCCACGGCGCTGTGCGCGGTCGAGGATTGCGCCATTCTGTCGCCGCTAGTCCTGAAAACATTGCTCGCGCTCCGAGAGGCGCTCGCCGCGGGTGTTCTCCCGCGCGAGCTCCGCGAAATGGAAGCCTTCAGCAATGAAGGCCCCGGTGACTTAGCCACGCTCGCCAACGCGAAACTGTTGCTCACAGCCACCTTCGCGGGCTTTCCCTCGCGCATCGCCGAGCACGCCGAAACGATTCGCGGCGTTGTTCCGGAAGCGGCCACTATTTTGTTTCACGACCCCAGCCACGACCGCATGGAACTCTTCGGCCCAGGTTTTCTGGAGACCGAAGCGGCCGGCACAAAATATCGCGTCGGACATTTTTCGTTTTTTCAAGTGAATCGGTTTCTGGTTGACGATCTAGTCCGAACTGTTTGCGCCAACGAAAACGGCGGTATCGCTCTCGATTTATTCGCCGGTGTGGGATTATTTTCCATTCCGCTCGCCAAGCGCTTCGAACGAGTCATCTCGGTTGAATCGAATCCCGCTGCAACGCGTGACCTAGAAATCAATATGCACGGGCTGAGCTCAATCACGGTTCGCACGGCGGACGTTGAACGTTTCCTCGAAAGAAATAAAGAGCGGCCTGAGCTGGTAGTCCTGGATCCGCCACGCGACGGCCTGGCTCCCGAGGCAGCCAAGCGCCTGGGCCGATTGCAAGCCGCACGGATTACTTATATTTCTTGCGAACCGCCTACACTCGCGCGCGATCTCGCCGTGCTAGTCCAAGCCGGATATGAACCCACTGAAATTCACTTGTTTGATCTTTTCCCGCAAACATTTCACATGGAGACGGTTGTGCGTCTGCGTCGACGGGAATGACATTACCTGCGCTGTGGATTGCGGCAGCCTTTGCCGCAGGCCTTGGTCTCGCCAGCCGCGGGCAGAGTTCGCCCACAATTTGGTTTGCAAGCGCAGCCATCGCAATCCTTGCCGGTCTAATATTAATTTGGCGACAGCGCGCGGCATCCGCGTGGAATAGGCGAGTTGCGGCAGTTTCTGCAGGCGAAGGATATCAATTCGGATATCCGGTGGAAGGTGTTATGGAACGCTACGCGCGTGCGGGCGTGCAGTTCCTGCGCAGCGATCGCGACGGCGAAGTCACTGCGCTGACCGACGGCCACACGCTCGAAAAGTGCCTACATTCGCAGAATCGCATCCGCAGTAAAACCGCAGATTATCGCGGAATCTTGCAGCACGATCCGCTCTACGATTCGTCAGCGGCATCGCCTTCGGCGGCGGAAGACTGATTATCCTTCTGGTATTCCGCGATAAGCTGGCGCGCTTCTTCTGCTCGCGGCTCAAGCACGTACACTTCCACACCGTGCGTTCCTTCCGGCGATTCGCGTAACGGAAAAGGATCGTTCGAACCGGAACCGGGCGAACTAATCCCCGCACTTTCCAGGAGTCCTCGAATTACCATGGCTTCCGCGGCAGTACCTGCGGTGTAAGCAACAACAACGCGCTCCTGCGATGGATCGTGAGCTTCTTGATGTGACAAATTTTCAGTCATTTAAATTCCCCGGGAAATATCTCCGAACACTGTTCCACAGTACTATTGCGCGGTTTTAAGGCCAAGTCCATAATAGCCTTAGAAAGCCTCCAGGGACCCTTTATGGAACCCATCGAAAACGACACGTCGTTTCAGCCTACGCAGGAGCAGATTGACGACGAAAGCAGACGCATTCGCCGGCTGCGCATCCTGGTCCAATTAACGTTGGAATCGATTGCTGCCGGTGACCTGACGCCGGAAGAAGCCTCTGGGATGATTGCGGCGACGCGGCGAGTTGCGCTGGAGATGTTTCCCGGCAAAGAACGTGCCTTCGATTTACTATACCGGCCGAAATTTCAACGCGTAATGCACGCCATCTATCGCCTGCAGTAAAAGCCTAAAATCGGTAACGCGCCCGCAGCCACATCCTCAGCCACACGAAGGCCAAAGCCCCAATGGTTCCAACCAGCGCTTTATATTCGCGATTTCGACGATACTGCGCCCAAGAAAAAACCTTGGGAGTCTCACCCGCTGCAGGCTGCCTTGCGGCGCGAAAAATGTTTGGAAAGAAAAGAGGAACGCCGGCAGCGTACTTTTCAAACGAAGCTCCAAATTTTGCCCGCAGCTCCTCTTCCTCGTTGCGCATCACCGCGTAATAAAATACGCAGAAATAAATACCCACCAACAGCCCCGCCCATAAAGAATGCCCCGCGATAATAAATCCGGCAGCGAGAATCGCACTCCCCAAGTAAAGCGGATTTCGCGTGACTGAGTAAATTCCGGACGTGGCTAGTTCCTCATTCTTTCGCAGTTGTCCCGAAGCGGCTGCGCGAATAAGCAATCCAAGTCCTGCGATCACTGCGCCAATCGCGATCCAATGCAGAGTCGGCTTAGCAAGAATCCAATAGAGAATCGCCACTGGATATCCGACTCTTACTCGCCAGCGCATCCAGAATTTTCGGGGCTGGCTCACGAATTGCGCCTCAGGCGTCGTTCGACCGCTTCAAATACTTGCTCCACGGTGATGGAAAGCATGGACGGCGAGTAGGACGCGCCGCGGCGATATGTCGTTTCGCTGAATCGCGGATTTCTAACAACGACATCCTCCTTAGAGTACGGCCCATTTCGCACGGGATCGGTAGGCCCAAACAATCCGACCACCGGCGCACCAAGCGCAGAGGCCAGATGCAGCGGTCCAGTATCGGCAGACACCACGAATTTTGCGCGTCGCATCGCAGCCATCAACGGCCCAAGCTCAAGCGGCAGCGCAACCGATGCAGGATCTCCTGCAGCACGAGTTATTTCTTGCGCCAGCTCTTCTTCGCCCGGCCCAAACGTGACAATTCCGCGCAAAGCATATCGCTCGGCAAGTTGACGGTGCAGCAGTCCATAACGTTCAGCGGGCCAGCACTTCGAGCGCCAACCGCCTCCCGGATTCAACACAAAATATTCCTGCAAGCCGTGCCCTGCGAGTTCGCGAGAAACGCGTTCGTCATCTTGCGGACGAATGGAGAGTGAAAATCGTGGGTTATCGATGCGCGCGCCCGCACTCTCGGCCAGCGTGAGGTTGTGATCGACTTTATGCGGTCCGCGCGGATTCAACCGATCCGTATAAAACACCGACGCAAGCCCTTCGCGCGCATAACTGCTCTGAAACCCGATTCGCCGTGGCGCGCCGGATGCAAAAGCCAACAGCGCCGATTTGTAAAGCCCTTGAAAATCGATTGCGTGGGTATATTTTGCCGCGCGCAACTCGCGCACCGCAGCCGAGATTCCCCTCGCGCTTTTGCCTTTCATTGAAATTACATTATTCAGATCGGCGTTCCCTTCCAATAAGCGTGTCCATTTCGAGTCCACTAGCCAGTCGATACGCGCGTCGGGATATGTATCGCGCAGTGCGGCAGCGGCAGGAAGCGCGTGCACAATATCGCCCAAGGATCCGAGCCGAACTAGCAGCAAGCGCGATTCAGACATCTTTCTGATCGCGTAAGCGGGCAAGAAGTTCGCGCGTGGAATGATTTTTGGAATCGCCGACAATCGCTATACGAATTCCAAGCAGCGCTGCGAGCTCGCGTTCCGGGACCGTGTCGGCAGTGTAGTCCGTGCCTTTCGCGTGCACATCGGGTTGAAATTCGCGCAACAGCGCATTCACGTCGAGCTCGTCGAAGATCACGACGTAGTCCACCGCGGCCAGCGCGGCCACCAATGAGGCGCGCGCGCGTTCCGTTAAGATGGGGCGCCCCGCGCCTTTGAGCGACCGCGTGCTGGCGTCTGAATTAATCCCCACAACGAGCAAGTCGCCTTCTTCGCGCGCCGCTTGCAGATAGCGCACGTGTCCCACGTGCAGCAAATCGAAAACGCCATTGGCGAACACAACCTTGCGGCCGGAGCGCCGATGCTCGTCCAGCACATCGTGCAGACCTTCGCGGGACAAGATTTTTTCACGGGTATCCATGGAATTCAGCGCTGCGCGGTTGCTTCGCGACGCAATACGGCTTCCAGTTCTGCGCGCGTGGCGGTGGCAGTTCGCCGCTTCATCACTACAATTCCACCAGCGTAATTTGCCAGATGAGCCGCTTCCAGATAGGAAGCGCCCGCGGCCAGTGCCAGCGTAAACACCGCAATCACGGTGTCACCGGCGCCGGTGACGTCCACCGGGGCATCGGAGCCATAAATTGCGATGTTGCGCATGCGCATTTCTTTGTTCGCGCTTCTCTCGAAGAGGGCCATCCCGTCTTTGCCACGCGTCACAACCAAAGCTTCCCAGTCCAAATCACGCAGAGTCCGCTGGCCCAACTCTTCAAGTTTTTGCATATCGTTTCCGACGGTCAGGTGATAAGCGGCTTCGATCTCGGGCTCATTGGGGGTCGCCGCCGTAATCGTTGCGTCGCGATACTCGAACAATCGATAGCGCGAATCCAGCGTCATGCGTTTCGCGCTTAGCTTGCGAACTATTTCCGGCGACGCCGCCCCCAAGCCGTAGTCAGAAACAAGAACAGCGTCGGCGCTCTTCGCGTTTTTGCGAGCCTTACGCGAGAGCGATTCCTGGATGCGCTCAGGCAGCTCTTCCCGCGGTTCGCGATCGACGCGAAGAACTTGTTGCTCGGTAGTATGAGTCCACCCGGCAAGGTAGCGCGTTTTTGTGGTTGTTGCGCGATCGCGCGTGCGGAGAATTCCCGAAGTATCGATTCGTTTGGCGCGAAAATAATCGAGCAGGATTTTGCCGCCTTGGTCCTCACCCACAACGCCCACGGGCAAAACGCGTGCGCCAAGGTCGGCAAGGTTATTCACGGCGTTTGCCGCGCCCCCCGGGTACGCTTCGGTGCGACGATGGCGCAGGATCAGCACAGGCGCTTCACGCGATATGCGCGATATTTCACCGGACACAAATTGATCTAAAACAAAATCCCCAACGACACAGATTGTTCTGCGCGGAAAGGTGGCGACGATGTCGAGTAGCCGCGTGAGGTCAACGGTTGTATCCGTTGCCCGCGCCGCAGCACTCAATTGCTTCCTTGAGCTCGGCTTGATTTTTGCCCGTTTCGCGCTCAACAAATCTCCTCGCGGTTCGAATCCATAGGATGCATTTTAAAGGTTGGTCGCAAAGTATCACAGCGGCAATGAATGCGGCAATCCGCCAGCGGCTGCTGGTAACCAAAACAATCTAATTTCGCCGGAGGTCGCGAACCTGCGCCTGAGCCTTTTCGAGTACGGTTCGCCAGAATTCCTCTTTCCCATCCACGCGCATCGAAATCGCGCAAACCGACAAATCCATCGCAGGCGAAGTTTCCGGCAGATTGAAACTATCTTTCTCCGTGCAAATCAGCCCGGTGGCTCCTGCTTTTCTGGCTTCCTTCTCGATCTCCGCCAAGTCGTCCGCGGTGAAGCGATGATGGTCGCGGAAAGATCTATGACCAACAATTCGAAAGCCCCATTCGCGTAAGTCGGAATAAAACGCGCCCGGATTGCCTATTCCACAGAAAGCGTACAACGCTGCGCCACGCAGCTCGGCAGGCCTTCGCTGGGTGCCCCAACGTGAACGCACTGAGTCTAATTCGGTGCGCGCGTAAAAAATCGGCGCGCTTGAATAGTGCCGCACAACCGACTCAATAGCCGGCGCATGGCTACTGCGCGTAATGACAATTATATCCGTGCGCTTCAGCGCCCCACGCGACTCCCGCAAACGCCCCGCGGGCAGCAAATGGCCTCCCCCAAAGGGCTTGCTCGCATCGATCAAAACAATGTCCACACTGCGGGCGAGTTGCAAATGCTGAAATCCATCGTCGAGGATGAACCATTTCACTCCGCGACCTGCGAGCGCCAGGCCGTTTTTGTAGCGATCCGCGCCAATTCCAAACAGTAGGCGGTCTGCGAGGCGAGATTTCAGAAGCTGGACTTCGTCGCTAGTAGAAAGTGTCTTCGATCCGTTAGCTGCTTTAGATTCCGCCGCAACAGCCGCCGACTTGCCTCCATGCCCGCGCGTAAGAATTCCCACGCTTTTGCCTTCTGCCAGCAGACGCTCGGCGAGCCACAGAACCATCGGAGTCTTGCCGGTACCGCCAACAGTCAAATTCCCCACGCTGATGACCACGCCATTCAATCGTCGCTGGCGAAAAATTCCTCTGGCATAGGCCCTTGCGCGAAGAGCTGCCACGCCGCCGTAAATTAACGACAGCGGCCAGAGAAGTGACTCCTTGAACGTCACGCCGGGCTTCCCTTTTCTCCGCGCCCCACTGAATTTAATTCCTTCGCGCCAGTCCCACCGACCGCACTACTACCATCCGCTATGGCGGACGCAATACGATTTAGCGAACGCGCCGTAGCGCCACGATTTCGTTCCGCAATATCGCGCGCGGCATGGCCCATGCGTTCGCGCATCGCATTATTCTCGATTAGTTGCACCCACACTTTTCCGAGTTGCTGGCCGTTCGCAACTTGGACGCCCGCATGCGCATCCAGAAATTGATCCGCCATCTCGGCAAAATTTTCCATGGAAGTTCCGAACACCGGAGGGCGCGCAAAACACGCCGGCTCCAGAATGTTGTGCCCGCCAGCGCGGACGAGCGATCCTCCCACAAACACAGCGTCCGCCAGCAAATACAATCCGGCAAGCTCGCCAATAGAATCCAGAATGACGACATCGATATTCTCAGGAAGAACCTCAGTGAGGTTCAGTTGACTACGGCGCAGAGTGTTCCATCCGGCCTCCGCTGCAATTTTTTCCGCAGCCGCAAATCGATGGGGTTTTCGCGGGGCGAGTATCAACAAAGTCCGTCGCCATTGCCGCTGTACTGCATCGTAACCCGCCAGGACGGCCTCTTCCTCTCCCTCTACGACACTGCCCGCCACCAACACCGGCCAACGCTCCTGCTGGCGGATTTGCGCTTCGAACCAGGTTCCAAACGGGCCGAGCGACGCAGGCGACACGTCATATTTCATATTGCCGGTAATTTCCACGCGATCTTCGGCTGCGCCCATGCGGACCAAACGTTTGGCGTCCTCTTCACTTTGCGCCAAGAAAAGATCCGCATCCGCTAATGTTCTGGCGAAAAACTCGCCAACAAGAAATCGCCAGCGCTCGAAACGCGAAAAGGATTTCTCCGATATACGTGCATTTGCAAAAACCACGGGTATTCCGGCACGCCGCGCTTCCCGAAGGAAATTTGGCCAGATTTCCGTCTCCATTACGATCACCATAGCCGGACGAATCGCTCGCAGTGCCTTGCGCACCGGAACAATCCAATCCAGAGGAAAATAAAAAATGGCGTCGGCGGATTGCAGTCGCTCGCAGGCGAGCCGTTGTCCCGTTTCCGTGGTGGTGGAAACCAGAATCGCTCGCCCGGGAAATTGGCGCTTGAGTCCTTCGACCAGCGGAGTAGCAGCTAGAACTTCGCCGACAGAAACTGCGTGGACCCAAATTGCTCCAGCTTTGCGAACCGAACCGGCTGCTCCGGCCACCGGGTTATTTGCGGAAGCGACGATGTTCACAGGTAGGATTCCCAGGCGCTCGCGCAACGCGCCGCGACGCTCTCCGCGCCGCCACCCACGCAACGCGAAGTACGGCGCGAGCACGAACATGCCCACCGCGGTGACGATGCGATATAAGAAATACATTGGAAGGTTATGCCGTTCGCGCCCTCAACATCATGCGCTTGGCCCAGCAACTTCGCACACAAATTGGGTATTATAGTGGCAGCAAGCCGGAAACTTGCACAACTTCCGGCCGACACCGGGCATCGAAACGCCAGGCTGGAAGATTTTATTATGATTCGATCGAGTGGTTTAACCTTAGCGGGATTGTTACTGTGCGCGAGCGTTACCTTCGCGCAAGCGCCTGCCGCGAAACCTGCCCCCGACGGTTCGCCCGGGCCGTCGGTGGCCCACGACACTCACGAAGGTATGACCGTCCTTGCCGATCCCTATTCCGATCGCGGTCGCGCAAAAGAAAAATTCGGTAAAGCGAATCCGGTGGACGTAGGAATTCTTCCGGTGGAAGTTTTTCTGCGCAACGAATCGGACCATCCCATTCGGGTGAATCTGGACACGATTCAGCTCGAAATCCATTTTCAAAATGGAGGGCAACAGGATATTGATTCGCTCAGCCCCGCTGATGCGGCCTACCTGATCGCGCATCCTAAGGGCCCCAGCGGACCGAAACCTCCGCGCGTGCCGAGCCTTTCGCTTCCGGGCGGGGATAAAAAGGCCGCACAAATGGAGGAGATACTTTCTCCGCTTGCGCTCGATGGCGAGATAGTTGCCCCGGGGACCACCGTTCGCGGATTCCTTTTCTTCGATCTCGCCCGCGACATGTCGCTCGCAGACACTTCCGTCCTCTATGTTCCCGACGCCGTAGTCATCCCCGGCAACAAACCGCTGATGTTCTTCGAAGTTCGGCTCGCCAAGCCTGGAAAGTAACGAACGTATTTTCCCATCCAGAAAAATTTAGCCAATTCAGAGGGCATTCGGCAGCCGGGCGGGCAACGGGCGCGCCGCGAAGAGCAGCGCACCGCTCCGATCGCGCGCTTCAGGTACCAAAGGTGGGCTCTCGACTGAGCCCGCTGCGAAAACGATCAGAAGGCGAAACGAACACCGATTGTCGGAGCAAAGTTGCTGGGGTGGATATAGGGAACGCCGGGGCCATGAGGAATGGCGATGGCCAGACCCCCGCCCACGTAGGAATATGCAATTCCGGCGTAACCGTCGAAACGCTTGGTGAAGTGCTGGTCCACATAGAGCGACACCTCGTTGAGGGTGCCTGCGCAGGAACTGCGGAAACCGGCTGAGGGCGAGCAGGTCGGCGGAACACGGAAGTCATTCTGCCGTTGTTGATACCAAGACAAAGTGACGTCGGTTTTGCTGCGGTAAGTGTATTTCACGCCCGTCCACCAGATCTGCACCAACTTCTCAGAATCAAGATTGTTGTCTTCGACCCCGCTCATGATATAGCCGCCTTGGTCCGTGGCGCCTACGCCCAACGGGTTCGACGGGTTGTTCTGCCAGATGTATTCGTAGCCGAAAAAGAACTTGAACGGGTCCCACAGATACTTGGCAGCGAGCATCATGGCGTTATTGTCGGTTACGATGCCATAGACGGTGTTGTTCGGGTCGATCAGATTGGCCCCGGTAATGGTGTTTGTATTGATGCTGTCAACGGTCGACTGATATGGCGCGGACAGACTTTGAGGCCCCAGCAAGGGGTTCAATACGCTGATCGCCTGGTTGTAATGTTGGAAGACGAAGTCAGCGGAGAACTTGCCGTGGTTTCCGCCGAAGTCGAATCCATAGGCGTTGTTGTGCGGCCTTTCCGGCGTACAGCTGGCGCCGGTCCAGCTTGCGGAGGCCGAGAAGCAGCCGCCAGAACCATTGACGAATTTATACATCCCGCCGGCATGGATCGGGCCATACGCGAAGCGATACTTTAGGGCGTTGTCCCAACGGCTGTCGTCGGTGTCGCCGCCGCCGGCCATCGTGCCGTTATACCCGATGTAGGAAAAGCCGTAGCCCCCGCCGACCGGATCGTAAAGGAGCATCGCATCGGTGCCAAGAGAGCGCTGGCGACCGAAGGTCAGCGTGCCGAAATGCTCAGACGATACACCGCCATAGTATTCGTCATTGAAGGGTTGGCCTGCGCGCGCGCCGTCGATGGCTTCCGAATAGCTGCCCCTGGGAAGGCCGTTGTTCACGGTATTGGTGGCTGGCGCGTTGGCCAGCAGGCCGGAATTCGGATTGATGCCAGTTGAAGCGTTGAACACCACGTACCAGCCGGGAAGAAATTCTTCCTTGCCCCTGATGCCGAAACCCGTCTGTTGCAGGTTGTTCGGCGCCACGAGGAATCGAGATCCGGCGCCGTTTCGGTTCACCAAAGATTCGCCTTCATAGTTATAGCCGTTTACCGGTAAGCCGTGGCTGACCCAGCCGACGCCGACGTCATACGCACCGTACAGCGTGATGCCGTGCCAGGTCAGCGTGCAATCGGTGGTGAGAAACTCGTGTCCGCTCGCGCAGGCGTCGGTGGTCCTCGGCCCCATTTTAATGTCGACCGTGGCGCCCTGGCCAGCCGACAAGCTGATTCTCGCGCGCGTTTCATCGGCGAACCCTTGTTTTGCCGCGCGAATCTCGATGCGCCCCGGATGCAGGCCGGACGCCTGATAGCGCCCCCCGCCGTCCGTTGCTACCGTACGCGTTTCAGCTGTGTCGACGTTCTTGATTGTCACCGCGACATCAGCAAGGGCAGCACCGGTTTGGTCCGTCACCACGCCGGAGAGGCTCGCTCCCGTGCCATCCTGCGACGCGCCGGTCGGTGTGTTCGCGGCTGTTATTGAAACCAGATTGCCGCCAGAATGCTGTGCATTGGTTGTAATCGGTAAACAGAGCAACACACCCGTCAAGAGAAGGAAATAGAAATTGAGTTTCATAAGGAATCCCTCAGTTCAAATTATTGTGCAACACACCCGGCACAGGGCATATGACTTTATGTGACTAAAATTGTCAAGTCAATATGCTAATAGGCGACTATACGATAGGAACTATATCCAGCGCGGAAAGAGTGAATTGAAGGCCCGCATCAAACGCGAATGATCATCACTTCCGTGGATTTCACAAGCGCGGCTACTTTCTGGCCTTTCTGGAGACGCATTTCACGCACCGCATCTGCGGTAATAATGGACGTGATGTGCTGCCCGCCAATTGAAATACTCACTTGCGCCATTAGACCGCTTACCTTCACATCAGTCACGCGCCCTACCAGTTGATTGCGCCCGCTGATGCGCCTGTAATTGCTGCGACGCTCCGGGACCGCTACGCGGTTCGACTCGCGATACAAGAACCTGTCCATTTCTTTTTCCGGCACGCGGTGATGGCCGCCGGCTGTCTTCACCGTCTTAATTTTGCGCTTATAGATCCACTGCTTCAGCGTAGGGTAGCTGACTCCCAGCACTTGCGCCGCTTCGCGTGGCGTAAATAATTTGGGGTGATTGCTCATAAGGTCCCTTTTAGCGATGCTAGTCTCCAACGCCTCCGGGTGTCAAATAGCCCCGCCAAAGGGTCGAATGCGTTGGTCCTGTGTTCGTAGCAAGTTAAAAGGTCCGGTTTTTGTAGTAAGTGAGTTGTCCGGTTGAGTGTTAATCACCCGCCGCCGTCGCGGCTGTGGGGAAGTGGG